>Ga0164241_10000084_pt1 | contig 225053 bp, 203 predicted proteins | sample OricomyardsoilBY_FD_108780 | JGI IMG/M metagenome (GOLD analysis project Ga0164241, IMG submission 108780) | Backyard soil microbial communities from Emeryville, California, USA - Original compost - Back yard soil (BY) | ecosystem: Environmental > Terrestrial > Soil > Unclassified | place... | reverse complement strand
CGTGCGCTGAAGCGACAGTCGAACCAGCACGCTTCACCCCAAACGGGGTATACGCGTTGCGGGTCACCTCACCCGTGCTTGACACAGCCACTTGTGCGGAACCTTGAACATCACCAAGGGACATCACCATGCCGGCGCCCGACGTTTTTGATGCGAGCTGCACGCCACCTGCCGTATACAACCGGGTGACCGTAACGTCGGTAGCTTCGGTGGTGTCAGTAGTCGGGTCCGTAGCTTCCCACGCCCCCATATAGATCGTTGCCTTCGTCCCCACAATGGACGCGAACCGTTGACCACTGCCGTCATACAAGTGTTCGGTGGTGACACCGTCAGCGGTGACGGATGACAGGTTTGACAGCACGTCCCATGTGAGGTTCTGGGTGGAGTCAACGGTGCGGGTGATCATGCGGCCCGCCGTGTCGTAGGTAAAGGTGCCGGCGTTGGCGCCAGTGGTGGACGTTGCCGCGTGAGGGTGACTGGAATCCGCATAGGAGTACGTGGTGGTCGCGGCGTTGGTGTTGTCTGCGGTAGCGGCGACCGCGGACATGATTCTTCCGCTCGCCGAGTATGTCCACGAGTTTTTGTACGACGATTCCGCTTGTGCGACGTTCCATGTCGTGTTGGTCGGCACTGTCGAGGCGCATGCCGACGAACCGGTGGTGCCGGACTGAGTCCATGCGGCCGACAGCCGGTTGTAGGCGTCGTAGGTGTAGCACTGCCGGATCCCGGTGACGGCGTCCACGATTCCGTTGACACGGCCGCTTTGCGGATCATAGGTGTACGTGTCTTGCTGGTACGTGGTGGCTCCTGCACTGGCATTCAGCGTGAGCGGTGCGCGCGTGGTGTTGTCCCACGTGATTGTGCGTACTACACCTCCGATAGCCATGGCACGATTGGTGATCCTGCCGTCATACATGCGTGTGACGCTGTTCAGAATGCTGCCGTTGACGCTTGAACTGAGCGCCGTAGTCTGCCCGAACTTGTCCAGCGTTGCAGTGACCGTGTCACTGGTCTCGGGACCCACTGCGGGCAACGTGGTGGAGTTGACGCGGCCCAACGCGTCGTACGTGACCGCAGTGGAGTACGTGCCGTTCCTGAACGCACCGAGGGCGGCAATGTCGGGCAGTCGGATAGTGGTTTGAGTGGGCCGGAACTTAGCGTCACGTGCGGAGATTGTGGACGTGAACACGCGACTCGGGTCGCCCGTCGTGTGCTGCGTCTTGATGAGCTGTCCGGGAATCGCGACACCATCTGCCTCGTCATATGTGTATGTGGTGGTCGATTCGGCGGCGCTGGGCGATGCCAGGGTTGAGGTGATGCGCTGCGTAACGCGCCCCAGTGGGTCATAGGTGCTGGAGACGGAACCGGCAGCAGAGTCCACGCGTGTGACCTGGGAATCGCTGTCGTACGTGTAACTCACCGTGCCGGAGTTGGGGTCAGCAAGACTGACGGTCCTACCCAACCAGTCAGTGGTTGTGGTCGTGGCATTGCCCTCAGGGTCCGTGACGGCGACACTCTTCAGCCCATCTGACGCCACGTTGTATGCGTACGTTGTGGTCAACGCCGTCGCAGCGTTGATGGTGCTTCCCGCATGAATGTTGACGGCCGTTGTACGGCCCGCAACGTCGGTGACCGTCTCCGAAATACCGCCGGTGGGGCCGTCTACTTGGGTGGATCCACCGAGATACTTGTACGTCGTCGTGTATTTGGCGACACCGTTGTTCACCAGTTTTTGAGTAAGCGGCCTGCCGACGAAGTCGTTTTCAGTCACCGTGCATGACTCTTGTTGCGAACAGACGTAATCCACGAAAGGTGTTGCGCCGCTCACGGGTGCCGCATACAGGCCGGCACTGGTCGCGGACACGTTGCCCGAGGAGTCGTACTCGGTGAGGACAACATTGGTTCCGGGGAGGGCGGCATCGTGGCTTCGAGTGTGCACCTGCACCGTGCGCCCCAGTGTGTCGGAATACGACACTGTCGCGACATTCTGGCCCTGGACGGTCGTGGTTGCCGCCTTGTGTGCCCATTCCACGAACTTGATCGGCGCGTATGGGGCACTCTCAAGGCCGTCCGCTGTCGCCGCATAGGTATACGCAACGGTCGCATCGGATGTGGGCGACGGCTGCGCGGAAGCGCCGTAGTCGGTGGCAGACCAGCCACGAACAAGCCGACCCATAGCGTCATACAAGTAGTGCGTGTAGAGCCCGTTCGTGGACTGTGACTTCGTCACATTGCCATGCACCGGCTCCGTCCACGTCTTCGACACCTGGTTGAGCGCATTCGTGGTGGTCACTTCTTGCACTCCGGAGGGGGCTCGCGTGTACGCCCACGTCATCGACGCCGTGGCGTTGCCGACCTGCGATGGTAGCCACGCCTTCACCATCCGACCATACGTGTCGTAACTGGCTGCCGACAAGGACGCGTGCGACGTGTCAGACCACGTCTTTTCTTGTGTGGCGTTGCCGTCGACCACGTTCTGGTCTGTAAACACGGTTTCGCCGTCGTAGTAGATGTCAGTGCGAGACGTGCGGTCGCCGTTGGCGCACACCGTGGTCGCAGTCATGTCACGCGTGGAAATACGCCGGGGCACGCTGAAGTAGTGGCGTCCGCCCCAGCCGGCGTCGCTCGTGATGGTCTGTTCAACGCCGCCTGCTTCGACGTAGCTCGCGTACTCGGTTTGGACACACGATCGAAGGGTCGTTGCCGCATCGCTCGCGGTCGTCACCTGTTCCGTGACACGACCCAGGGCGTCGTAGGCGTTCTTCACTTGTGTGGTGCGGAACGTCACAGCCCCACCGACAGGTGCAACGACCCGCGCGTAATCGGTGCTGTAGGACACGTGTGCGTCCACTGAATTGTGCACACTTGGTCCGTTGATCCGGACGTCCGGGTCGTATACGTACCTGGTCGAAGCCTGTAAGACATTGTCCGCGTCGAACGTTGTCGAGGTCAGGAGCTTTCCTTGCAGATACGACAAGTCAGTCACAGCTGTGCGGGTCGCACCTGTGGGATACGAACCATACGACCATGGTGTCAGCGACACGTTGGCGGCGGATCCAGCCGAGCGGTAGTCGTCGTGGAGTCCCCTGAAGTACTGATTGCGGACCATCACCTTGTTCTTGCCACTGCCCGTGGTGGACTGCACCGTTTCATACCCACGCCACGCATTCCACGTCTGCGAGCCGGCCCCCAACTCAAACAAAATGGAATTCTGGTAACCCCATGCAGGGCTGCCAATGTAGGAGTAGGTCGTCGTCGTAGTGGGGCTCGCACCCGCCCTGTCGATGACGGCGATGGAGCGCACCGTGTAACGGTGGAACAGACCCCACTGCAGCGGCTGCGAACCCGAACCGTCAGGATCGAATTGCGAGGGCGAGCACTCCCACGTGTTGTTCTCCCAACCAGCCGCGGCCAGCGGGTCATGCCACCCGGCCCAACCACTGGCCGTCGTCCCACCAATGGGGCAATGCTTAGCATTGTCGGTGGCATAGTTCACGTCGACATAGGCACCAGTGTCAGTGCGAATCCCTGCGATACGACGGTGGAAGATCCGTCCACTGCCCGCAGCCCAGTCAACACGATTCGCCAGCTCGACACCGTCGAAGTTGATCGCATAGTTGTACATCGTGTCGGTCGACACGGCCGGGTCGCCATAGTCGACATCAACAATGTCTTCCAACCACAACGCCTTCGCGGACCCGTCAGAGTTCGCGGGGAACGTGTAGTGGAACTGGCGGCGACGCTCAGGCACCCACGTGGTCGTGTATACGTCAGCGCGAATCGAGTCGAGCCGTTGACGCATGAAAAACACCGGTGAGTTCTGTGCCGACGTGCACGTCGCGGTACACATCAGATCCAGTGGGACGTCAGGATACGACGTCGCGTTCGAGTTATACGTGTTCGGACACGTCGCGCTCGAGGTGAACGGATCGTACGTAGACCCAGACAGTTCCACACAACGCGCCTTGGTGTAGAACATCAGCCGCGACTCGAACGTCGTGGACGTGTCACCCCACTGATAGCCGTAGTCGATCTCACTGGGGTAGATGGCCGAGGTGTAACTCACCGACGACGACGGGCTGGACCCTGCCGCGTACTTGTTGGTTTCCTTCGCGTACCTATACAGGGTGGCGTTCTCGTTGGCGTCGAACGCAATGTCGAGCATCCACCGGTAACCCTGAACGCAATAGTCCGTCGCCGCCGATCCACACCGCGGCTCACCCGTGTTGTTGCCATACACGGGCGCAGTCGCAACCGAGTTGGTGGTGATGTTCAACTGTGGTTCAACGCCGCGCCCAAACTGGTACACCGAACCATCCGGGGTTTGCACCCAGAAGTACTCACCATTGTTATCACCATTGCTTGCACCCGTCTTAAGAGTCACACGGGTGCCATCGTCGTTCGCGAGGCGGTACCGGTCCGCGCCATCCCACACAAGTTCCTGGGTGGTGCCGTTGAAATACATGACGTACGCGGCGTTACCCACGTCAGTGCTGTACGGCGAATGCCAACATAGTTCCGAGCCACGCGAGGTGAAAGAGTTCTTCGCGCACGACTTATACAGCCGCTCGATGTAAGGCATCTGAAGGTCCCAGCCCTCACCAACCCACGACGGCTGCGAATTAGTGGACACGGTCCGCCCATCGACGCTCGCCGACGAATACGTCACTGAAACATCCGGACTCGCCCCCGCTGAAGTCTGCGGAACCTCAAATGGCACCGAGTAAGTGAATGAGCCTGACTGCTCCGAGACGCCCCACGTGCCATCAGGAACCGATGGAGTCTGAGTAAAGGTACCCGTCGAACCCGACGCTCCTGACACGGCGGCGATAATCGAACCACCACCCACCGTCCCATCCATCGGCGCCGCCAACCCGGAGCCTCCCAACGGTTCAAGCGACTCCAAGGGAACAACCGCAGACATGGTGGTGTCGTCCTCGTGATGTGTGGTCTCCAACGCAACACCCGTGACACAGGCCGGGACGGACGGTGTCGTCAGCGCACACGCCGGGAACGCCATCAACTCCAGACGCTGACCATAGTCCCCACCAAAAGCTTCACCAATCGCTTCGTAGTCGACGGTCATCGCAGCCCACGCCGACCCCTGATCCGGTGTCACCGCGCTCAACTCCCACGCGAGCACCGCGCCTGGCAAGAACTTCGACACCTCGGCCGGAATCGTCTCCGCGAGAACCTTCTCCCCCTCCAACGCCTCCGCCACCTTCGACACCTCAAGATCCGGTCGACCGGTATTGAGTTGCTCAGCCCACGGCTCGCCCTCAAACGCAGTAGCCACCAACTCGGACCACACCGGCTCCGCCAACGACACACCCGCGTCCACAGCCTGAACGGGCGTGACAGCATCGGTCGCGGACGCCTCAGGAGCAACGGTAAGAAGTTCCACGCCGGCCTCGGGCAAGTCCACCGCCTGCGCAACTCCCACGAACTCCGCTTCAGGATCGGGAATGTCGATGCCTCTCAGCGGCTCCCCCACCGCAGGAACCACAACACTCTCCGCAGGCGCATCAAGCGACACCGGAGCCGGCGCAGGCAACGGCGAAGACGCAACGGACGGCACCGGCCCGGGCGATGCACTTGCCGCTGGCGTGGCAGATGGAGTCGTGGCCGGTTCAGCACTCGGGCTCGGCGACGGAGTTGGCGAAGCAGCCGCGGCAGGCGGGACCACCCCAACGACGATCAACACGCCGGCAACCGCGGCAACAGAACGCAAGAACGGCAACGACGCCATATGTGATCCCCAGTCAATCCCCCCTAGCGCGCATGCCAGGTGCGCTGAACGTAGCGCCACCGGAGAATCCGCGCAAGTCGCGCGGCAGCCGCAACACGCGACCGTGCCGCCCTACGTTCGGGATACGGCGTCAGCGACCCGCGCGCGTGTCCACGTCACAAGGATGCGGGGCCTCTTCATAAAGCGCTACGGCGCCGGCGTCAGCGTCGGATCAGGCAACGGATCACCCGTAGGCAACGGATCCGGCGTCTCGGAGGGCGTGACGACCGGGTCCGGCTCGGTGGTCTCGGTGGGCTCGGGCTTAGAGGAAGGCGTCACCGAAGGGCTCGGGGTGGGCGAAGAGACCACTCCGATGTTCGCGCGCTTGGGGAACTGCTCCACGTCCATACCCTTGAGGATCGGCGCCATCATCCACGTGAAGACGCGGGCAGGCACGGATCCACCAGTGATCTGGTCAAAGCCACCAAACGTCGTGATGTCTTCCGCGGAACCGTCTTCACCAACCTGGTACAGCGCCACGGCGCCAACCACCTGCGGGGTGAAGCCAACGAACCAAGCTGACTTGTTGTCGTTCGACGTACCGGTCTTGCCGGCAACGGGGCGGCCGAGCTCCTGCACAAATCGGCCAGAACCCTTCTCAACGACCTGCGTCATCGCGTACGTAGCGTCGGCCATGACGTCGGCCGTGAAAACTGCCTCTGACTCAACCTCGTGTTCGTAAACCACGGCGCCCGTGGAGTCCAGAACTTTGGACACAATGAACGGCTCCGTGCGCACGCCGTTGTTGGCGATGGTCGCGTAGGCGGAGGCCATGTCGAGAACGTGGGGCGAGGCGGTTCCGAGCACGTTTGCCGGGTTGTCTTCAAGACCGATGGTGTCCTCTGGAAGGCCGGCGCGGACGGCGACCTCCCTGACGGCCTCGGGTCCCACCTCGTGGCCAAGCTGCGCATACACAGTGTTCACGGAGTACGCGGTGGCCGTGGCCAGGTCGATGCTCCGGAAGCTCTCGTTGTCAAAGTTGCGCACCTTGTTCTCGAAGCCAGGAATCGTCATACGGTTCTGACCCGAGTACTTGCTCTTGAGCGAAATTCCATCCTCAAGCGCCGCGATCAGCGCGAACGGCTTGAAGGTTGACCCCGCTTGGGCGACGTCCTGCGTCACCGCATTGCGCTGACGCTCAAGGAAGTCCTTGCCGCCGTACATCGACAGGATCGCGCCGGTCTTGGGATCCATCGTGACTGCGCCAACCTCGAGGTTCTCCGCGTGGTCGTCCGGGATCTTGTTGGCGGCCTTGATGGTTGCCGCCTGTGCGGTCCTGTTGATCGTGGTGATGACCTTATAGCCCATCGACTCGATCGCATCCTGATCGATGCCGGTCTGGGCCTCGACCTCCTTGAGCGCCGTACTCAGTACGTAGCCCTTGGGGCCGCCGTACGTGTCAGTGTTCTTGTACTCGATGGTCTCCGGGAACTCCGCGGCGTCAAACTCCGCCTGCGTGATGTACCCCTCGGTGAGCATGGCGTTCATGACGTAGTTCCAGCGACGCTCTGCGTCTTCGGGGCTCACACGCGGGTCAAATGCGGATGGCGCGGGAAGCACGCCAACGAGCAGCGCGGTCTCAGCCACGGTCAGCTTGGACGCGGACTTGCCGTAGTACTGACGCGACGCGGCGTCGACGCCGTACGCGCCACGTCCGTAGTAGATGGTGTTGATGTAGTTGGCGAGGACGTCGTCTTTCTCTTCCTCGTTGTCGATCTTGTACGCGAGCAGCGCCTCATCGATCTTGCCCTTGATCGAGGTGGTTGTCTCGTTGAAGTAGTAGCGCTCAACGTACTGCTGCGTGATCGTTGAACCACCCTGCTTCTTGCCAAGCACAACGGTCTTGAACAGTGCGCGCCCGGTGCCCATCACATCAATCCCGGGGTTGGTATAGAAGGTGCGGTCCTCGGACGCGATGAACGCCTGAGGCACGTACTCGGGAAGCGTGTCGAGCTCAACGATGTTTCGGTCGGCCACGCCAAGGCGACCCATGACCGTCTCGCCGTCGTCGTAGTAGATGGTCGACGACTGCGCCTGAGCGAACTCGCTCACGTCCGGAACGTCGATCATCGTGTAGCGAATCGCGAGGCCAAGGAAGCCAAGAATCAGGCCCGCACAACCAGCAATCAGCACGCTGAGTCCGGTGATCTTGAGGATGCGCTTCCAGCGCGGCCCTTCAGGCTGCTTCTTGCCCTTGGTGCCGCCCTTGGCCGGCGGTTTGCCACTAAAGCTGCCCGACGCTGGGGCTGGCTTATCCGCAGGCTTCACTGAGCGGCGCACAGGCGCGCTCGAAGTGGTCTTGGCGGTGCCACTCGCGCGCGTCGAGACGCGCTGCGGAGTCTTTGGCTGGTCGTTCACGTAAGTCACCCTCAGTAGGAATGGCGTGGGAATCCGCGCGTGACGTTGCGCGGTCGTCTGGTGGCTTAACGCACAACTGGGCTGGAAAGTGCCAACCCTGGTCAGCGTCGGGCCGAAAAACGTGCCCGATTTGCACCATCGTTCTCTACGGGATATCTTACTCGATGTATCGGGGCGATACAACTGGTTGTTATAACGACAGCGAGAACTGCGAGAGGAGAGACGTGGCCAAGACTGATGTACTGAGCCTCGCGATCCTCGGCATGCTCGCGGAACAGCCGCTCCACGGCTACCAGATTCGCAAACGCCTCGGAACCGAGCTGGGCCCATTCCGTGCGCTCAGCTACGGCTCGTTGTACCCCTGCCTCAAGCGCATGGCCGGCGAAGGCCTCATCGCGCTTGCCGAGGACGACGGCGACGGTCGCGGCTCTCGCCGCTCCCGCATCGCCTACGTGCTCACCCCCCAAGGCAAGGCACAGCTCGATGCTGAACTAGCGTCGGCCGGTGCCCATGCCTGGGATGACGACGCGTTTGACGTGCGCTTCTCGATGTTTGGCAAGACGGATTCCGCAACGCGTTTGCGGATCCTCGAGGGTCGCCGCACGCGACTCGCCGAACGCCTCGACGAGGTGTCTTCCGCGGCGCGCCGCCAGCGCGATCGCTACGACGCGTACACCGCTGAACTACAGCGTCACGGCCTTGAGCAGGTCGAGCGCGAAGTTGCATGGCTTGACCATCTCATCGAAAACGAACGATCCGCCGATGGCGGGAAGAATCAACCGTCCGCCTAGGCGGACGCCAACGAAGGAGAAGAAAATGGCGAAGCTGCGCGTTGCCATCGTCGGCGTCGGCAACTGTGCCACGTCGCTCGTCCAGGGCGTCGAGTTCTACAAGAACGCCGCCGCTGGCGACACCGTGCCCGGCCTCATGCACGTCCAGTTTGGCGACTACCACATCTCCGACATCGAGTTTGTGGCTGCGTTCGACGTGGACTCGCTCAAGGTGGGCAAGGAACTCGTTGAGGCGACTCAGTCCTCTGAGAACAACACCATCAAGATCTGCGACGTCCCCAAGACGGACATCCAGGTTCAGCGTGGACACACCTTGGACGGCCTTGGCAAGTACTACCGCCAGACCATCGTCGAGTCCGACGAGACCCCCGTGGACATCGTCTCCGTGCTGCGCGAGACCGAGGCCGACGTCCTGGTCTGCTACCTGCCCGTTGGTTCAGAGCAGGCCGCGAAGTTCTACGCCCAGTGCGCGATCGACGCCAAGGTTGGCTTCGTGAACGCGCTCCCCGTATTCATCGCCTCCGACCCCGAGTGGGCAGCGAAGTTCACCGAGGCCGGCGTGCCGATCGTTGGCGACGACATCAAGTCTCAGGTTGGCGCGACCATCACGCACCGCGTCATGGCCAAGCTGTTCGAAGACCGTGGTGTTCGCCTGGACCGCACGTACCAGCTGAACGTTGGCGGCAACATGGACTTCAAGAACATGCTCGAGCGTGACCGCCTTGAGTCCAAGAAGGTCTCCAAGACCCAGGCCGTGACGTCCAACCTCAGCTCCGGACCGCTGTCCGGCGTCAAGGACGACCGCAACGTGCACATTGGCCCGTCCGACTACGTCGCATGGCTCGATGACCGCAAGTGGGCGTACGTGCGCCTCGAGGGTTCCGCGTTCGGCGAGGTTCCCCTCAACCTCGAGTACAAGCTCGAGGTGTGGGACTCCCCCAACTCCGCAGGCATCATCATCGACGCGATCCGTGCGGCGAAGATCGCCCTGGACCGTGGCATCGGTGGACCGATCCTCTCGGCCTCGACCTACTTCATGAAGTCCCCGCCAGTGCAGACCGAGGACACGCTCGGCCGCCAGCACCTCGAGGAATTCATCGCAGGTACGCGCGAGCGCTAGTAGTTCGCAAAGCTAAGGACCGGATACCTCCACTGAGGGAGGTATCCGGTCCTTTTGCTTTGTGGGGTGTGCTGATCCCGGTCCCACTTTGCGCGCTAGCGGTCCCCAGTTGTCCCTAAGGAGCTCTTACGCGCAATCCGCGACCGCCAGCGCGTTGGCCGTACGCAGATGCACCTACTGGCGCTTTAGTAGCACTCGTGCACGGCCAGGACGGTTCCCTCCCGTGTGCGGCCAGAAGGCGATCGATTGGGTTACGAGCTGCTCCGCGACCGGCTCCGCGACCTGCGTGGACCTATGGCGGGCGTCGTTCAGGACTGAGAGCGCAAAGTTAATGGTCACCGTGAGCCATGCGGCAAGACCCACTCCGGCGAACGTGTAGACCAGGAGCGCACCCAGATACTCGCCAATGGTCTTGCTGTTCACCGCCGGGTAGACCACGACAGTTCCGAACACCACGCCGAGCGGCAACCACGTCAACGGCAGCGGAAGGCGCGCGCCGCGCATCGCTTGAATGGCAACGCCATAGCAAGCCACCGAAGTCACGAGCAACAACACTGCCGCCCAATCCAGACCGGTGTCGTAGGACGAGATCGCACCGATCACAACCAACGGAAGTGCGAACCACATGCCCCAGATGCTGTGAAATCTGATGCTCGAACGTGCGCGCTCGGCGGTGGCACGGGCGCGAGTGTCGTGCCTCGCCGCGGCCCAAAAGAGATAGACGACGTACGAGACCGGGATCGAGACCAGGAACGCCCAGCCCAGGACCGAAAGTGCGTCAAGCAGCCACTGATTCATCACGCGCTCGCCGTCTGTTGGTTGCCTGGCAAATCTCCCAGTGCCAGGCGCTGCATCTGATCTGGCGTGTACAAACGATCCACTTGGTCACGGCTTTGGACGTGTCGCACCGACAGCGCAAAGTTCACGGCCACCGCAACCCACGCCGCGAGGCCAAGTCCGTAGTTGGACAAAAACACCACGTTGAACAGATGCGCGAAGACCGGATAGCCCGCTCCGGCATACGGTTCATCCGCCTCTGCCGACGCCGTGACAAGAGCCGCGAAGCCGTTCACACAAACGAGCACCACGACAAGTGGCATCCAGGCCGAAGCTGCCGGGAGCCTTAGTCCGGACGCCGCAGCGATCGCCAGCACCCAGCAACCGAGCGTTGCAACAAGCGCGCAACCGCCAAACCAATGCCAGCTTGCGCCGAGGCCTCCGACGGCCGAGATCAGCACCCCCGGGAGTGAGAGCGCAATTCCCCACCACGCATGGAACCGCACCGACTTGTGCCAGTAGGTCACCTCCCGCGGCCAACCACGGCGGCGCCTAATCGGAACTGTGATGAGGTAAGTCACATACACGAGCGGAAAGTAGAACCAAACGCCCAGGAGCACCTGGACAAGCGCTTCTCGCCACCCGCCCATCACGACCGCACCGCCCCTGCCGGGTTCGAGCTGTAGACCGGCAGCTCCGGAGCGACCGAGGCATCCGGCTGGTCGAGTGTTTGAGCGAATCGCACCCACCATGCGAAGTTGATCGCGACGGCGAGCCACGCCGCCAGTCCGAGGCCGAGCATTGAGTAGGCCGCAAAGAAGAATAGGTATCCGCCGAGCGCTCCACCACTTACGGCAGGAAGCACCAAGAGAACCGTGCAGGTCACGGCGAGCGGCAGCCACCTCAGCCGCAGCGGTACGCGTCCGCCGCGCATCGCGTGAATTGCAACCGCCCAGCAGGCGAGGGTTGCTGTGAGAAGCAGAAGGCCTGCCCAATGAAAGTATGCAGGGCTCGAAATCACCGCACCGGCCACGACCAGCGGAAGCGAGAACCACATGCCCCACAGGCCATGAAACCTGACACTCCGGCGCGCGTACCTGGGACTCTTCCGGTCGTGGTCGCTGACCCTCACAGCCGCCCATATCAAATAGACCAAGCACGTCACGGGGATGGAGCCAACCAGCATCGTCGCGGTCGCGGCCCATGGGTTCATGGCGCTACCGCCCGCCAGCCTGCGCCTGGAGTCGAGTCGGACACCGGCAGCCCGCGCGGGTCCTCCCCGCCCGCGGCGTCCCGCTTAGCGACAGCACGTGCGAACCGGATCGCCACAAGGCAATCGGCAAAGTATCCGAGGACGACGGCAATTCCGATGCCAGACGCGAACAAGAAGCCCACGTCGCTCCAGCTGGGAATCAGGCCCGTGCTCCACGCCACTTGCGGGAACACCCAAGCTGGGACGACCGGAAGCCCCGCGGCGGCGACAACCAAAGGGATCCACCGCACCGCGGCTGATAGACGTAGCCCGCAAATCGCGAGCACGGGGACTGCGTAGAAAGCCATTGACGCGACCACCGCAAACATCGCGTGCCACGCCGGAGCGTCGGGCCGGCTCGTCAGAACAAGGAGCGTCCATGGCAAGGGCAGCGCAAGGCACATCCCCCAGATGGCCTCAAACCTCACGCGTTGCTGAGGCGACCTCGCGCGGGCGCGCGGCGCATCGCGTGCGAACACCCACCAGGAAACGTACGCAAACGAAAGGAAGATCATGACGACTGCACCGCCCCTGCCGGGTTCGAGCTGTGGGCCGGCAACCCGAGCGACTCTTGCCACTCCGCAGCGTCCCGTTCGGCGACCACGCGCGCGAACCGGACGGCCACCATGCAATCGGCGGCGTAGCCAACACCGAGCCCGGCGCCGAAGATGATGACAATCACAACAGAGAGCCAATCCCAGCCGGTGACAAGGAAGTACACAAGGATCAGCGGGACTGCCGAAATGGCGATCGCAGCCGGAAGCCACCGAACGAACCTCGGTAGTTGTCGACCCAGAATTGCCAGCACAGGGATCGCGTAGAACGCGACGACTGCGAAAACCCCAAGCGCGATGACCAATGGATGGATTCCAGGCTCCGCTACAACTGTGAGCACACCAAGTGCGAGTGGCAAGGACAGCACGATGCCCCAGATTGCCTCGTAGCGGACCTCATGGCTTAGCGAATCAGAGCGCTCGCCCGCGAGTCGCAAGCCGACGTAGAACCACGCGCCGATGCCCGCGACGCCAGTGCTGGCAACGAAAACCATGAACAGCGCCCCCCCAAGCCCGGTCATGACCGCACCGTCCATGACTCCCACGTGAGCCGCGAACCCGGCGCGGCTTGACGTTCCGCGCGGGTGGTTGCCGGGACTGGCGTGGGTGCCGGGACTGGCGTGGGTGCCGGGACTGGCGTGGGTGCCGGGACTGGTGCGGGCGCCGAGCCTGGCGCATTCTGGATCCGTGCTTCTTTGCGAACCGAGAGCGCAAAGTTAACGGAGACCACCACCCAGGCCACCAGGCCAATTCCCGGCCCGGAGAACATGACCAAGGAACCCAAGTAGCGGTCGAGCGCCGTGGACGAGTCACCGTAGTGTGGAGGGAACCCCGCAAGTGCCGCGATGGCGTTCACGCTGAACAGCACTACGACCAGCGGCGCCCAAGCCTGCCATGTGCGAATCGGGCGTCCCGCAGCCGCATCAAACGCGGCGTCCCAACACACCAGGGTCGCGATTAGCGTGACGCCACCAATCCAGTGCCACTTGTCTCCGAACCCGCCAAGCACCGATATCCCAAGGCCCGGAAGTGACAACACGATCCCCCACCGCGCGTGGAACCTGACCGACTTGCGCTCGTAGCCAAGCCAGCGATGCCGCCTTCGAAAGTGCCGAACCGGTGCCGCGATGAGGTACGCGAGGTAGATCACCGGATAGACGAACCACATGACCGCAACCAGGGCCATCAGGTCGCCCCGCCAACCCATCACGTCCTGACCCCACACGCCCATTACGACCGCACCGCCCAGGCCGGGCGCGCGACGTGAACGTCCGCGAGCTGGTCAACGACCATCCGCACAAACGGCCTTACGGCGGGAATGCGAGCTACCGTGACTAGCCGTCCCAGCGTCGGGCCCAGGCGCCGAATTGAACGGAGCGTTGCCGCCTTGTCCACCGAGAGATCCTGGACCCAGCCGAGCGTGGTGGCCAGGCACACGAGCCACAGCAACTCGGGCAGCGCGGCCTTGAGTTCAGCGTCGGTGCGGACCTTGGCGCCCTCGACGATCTCGGTGCAGGTGACGAGGAAGAGGTCGCGCGGCCGCGCGCTCTGGGCGCTGAACGGGTTGAGCGTGCTGTTGGGGCCGATTCCGCGGGTCAGCAGCGCCTCGGCGACGGGCGCGTATTCGTTGCACAACTCCACAAGCACTTCGAGGCTCTTCGTGATGCGATCGCCAAGTCCGCGCGTGCCGGCGATCGCCTCGAGGGTGCGCGTTTGGTGAGCGGCCGCGATGTCTTCGTAGAAGCCCTGGATCAGGTCTTCCTTGCCGCCAAAGTAGTAATAGGCGTTGCCCAGGGACACGCCCGCGCGCTCGGCAATGGCGCGCATGGTGGTCGCGTTGTAGCCACGCTCGAACATCAATTCGCGGGCAGCGGTGACGATCGCGGCGCGGGTGTCGAGGTTGAGTTCCATGAAGTGCCTCCTGTTTGAACTTGTTCAACTACGGCCAGCGTAGCGCGCGATCTGAACATGTTCAAGTGGGAGTTTCGGTCCTGGGAGTTTCGGTCCTGGGAGTTTCGGGAGTAGAAGTTTCGGTACTGAGTGGGAGCTTTTAGCCCGCGAACTTCCACGCCTCGTCGAGGCAGTTCGTCATGGTGCTGGTGTCGCGAAGTTGCTGCACAGTCTCGAAGCCAAGGTCGGCTTCCCCAATACCTGCGGAGTACAACCCATACCCAACGGCCGCAACTTGCAGCGAAGCCTTACCGCCGGACTTGAGCCCGGCCAGAATCTTGCCCGTCGTGGTCGCACCACTGGCAGCTGCGGCGGCCGCTTCCACGGCCGTCGGCGGAGGTTTTATGACGTCCACGATCTTCTTGACCCCGGAACCCGTCTTAACGAGACCGCCCGCGTCACTCCCCTTAGGGCCCTCCTCCTTGCCGAAGGCCCAATAGGCAGCGCATTCCGTGATCTTGGCGGGGTTGATGAGGCTGAAGAAGTTAGCAACGTCCTGGCCGCCAGGGATCAGGCTCGAGGCCGCACCGGCCGCGCCAACGACCGCGAGCGCGATGCCGCACGGCGGGCACGCGATGCCAACGGCCACGGGAGCGACAACGGCCGCGACACCTGCGATGAGCTTGCCCGCATTGGCGAACCCATTGGCCCAGCGCTCACCCTCGGTTGGGTACTTGGCCCCAACGTGCATGTCGCCGTTGACGTAGGCAATGGCGGTGCGTTCACCAGAGACCGGGTCCTTGACGGTCGTGGCGGCAATCACGCCGCTGGTCCAGTCACCGAACGTGCGCTTTCCCACGTGCTGCAGCGCGCGGATCTGGATGCCGGCGCCGGCGATGAACATGTTGTCTTCCTCAGAGAAGCCGGGGCACCGTGGCGCCTCGCCCTCGATCGAGATGCCCTCGCCAAACGTCACGTGGTTGCACCGCATCTCGTAGATCGCGCCAACGGGCAGTTCGCGCCGCGTCTCCGTGGTCTCCATGAGAACGGGGTTGCTCTGAACCAGATCGCGGTCTGCGTCAGAAGTCCAACCAACAAAGGTGATTCCTTGCGAGAGCGAATCTGCCGCAACCTGGAGCACCGTCTCCGGCTCAAACGCGTTGCCTGCGTCCTTGCACGCTCCAGCTGCCTGGTCAACAGACACGAAGTCGCCATTCCTGAGCTCGAGCGGCGAGGTGTTCACCCAGTCAAAGTCGTTAGTCGCCATGGGCTGGAAGTTGCCACCGGTCGTTGGGACCAGCAAGTAGCCGGGAAGGTCGCGCAGACCGTAGCGAAGTCCCTCAGGATCCCCCTCGCGAACGATCGCAACGGTGGGTGCGACCGTCTGACACTGCTGGAAGCGCAGCCCGATGCTGCCGCCAACGAAGCACTCCTGCGCGCCGTCTTTCAGCGCGCCAAGGCTGCGCCAGCCACCCACGTCCGGCGGTCCGGACTTCTCCAGTCGCGAACCAAAGCAGGTGCCCGCATCGCCGCTGACGCTTGCGTAGACGTCAAGGACGATCCCCGGCTTCTTGGTCACCGTGATCGTGGAACGGAACTTGTCTTGCCACAGATCTCGCTGCTTCTCTCCGTACACGATCGACCGTGCCTTCTGAAGATCCGCGTAGTAACCCTCGCCGCAGCCATCGGGGGCCAACGTCACGGACCTCTGCCTGTCAAGGACCGTTAGCCGCGAGCAGCCTTCCTCCTCGTAGAACGACGCGGTGAGAGTCGTGGGCCCAGTGACAGTGACCGTCTTGGACTTGGCCGTCAGCTCGCCTTCAACGACGCCGCCGTTGCCCGCCGTGCTGTCACCGTCCCAGCCCTGGAAGATCACGCCCTCAACCACGATGCTCGGCGTCGCAATCACCGAGGTGCCCGCAAGGTAGCGCTCGCTGCCGTCAGGGCAATTGGGCGCGATGTTAAGTTTCGCCGCGCCGCCAACCTTGGGGACTATCGCGAAGCCGCCCTTGCGGTAAAGAGTCGGCGCATCAATCACCAACTCCACGGGATAGCAGGCGACCCAGTGCGCCGTGAGCGTGACGTCATCCGTGCCCACGGCGAGGGTCGCCTCGGCACCCGGCGGCAGCGTCGGGCTGTCTTTCTGGGTTGTGCTCCAGCCGCCAACCAGCCGCTCCGCCACACCGGACTGCGCGTGCACGCTCACCGACGTGGTGGGCAAGAACCCTGGAGAGCCCGGCTGGAAGCAGTTGGCTTCCGTTGTCACCGAATAGGCATCGCCCGACGCTGTGGGTTCGCCAGTGACCGCGACAAGTACGCAACGGGTGCCGAAGGTGACGGGGATAACGGCGTCGGCCGATGCCGTGAGTTCAACAAAAGGCCTGCCAAAGCGGTTAATTCCGCTGGTCACGCCCGCCGGGAGGGTGCCGAAGGAGTAGAAGACATCGGGGACGCCGTACACGGGGTCGCGCAGGCCGATGGGCTGGAAGTTGACCGTGGTGCCCAGCGCGTAGCCCGGCGTCCCTGCGGTCGTTGTGCAGTTGGGCTGGACCGAGGCAAACATCGTTCCCGTGCCGGTGATCGCGTGGGTGATGGCGTAGCAGGGGAGCTCGAAGTCCGCGGCGCGCACCCAAGACCAGGTGTCTTTGGTGACCGTGAAGGTGGTGCTGGGCGACGTGCTGACCGTGACCATGCCCGGATCCACCGCCGTGTATCCGCGCCAGCGAAGGAAGACATTGGGGGCGACCGCGTGGGCGGTCGCAGTGACAGCGGTGCCTTGCGGGTAGCCGCCAGTTCCGCACGACGGCGCGGGGCTAAGGGACACGGTGCCGCGGGCCGTGTTCGCCGAGTAAACGTCAACGATCCGACAAGCGGTGACGAAGACGCCAAGGTCGTACTGGCGAGGCGTGTGTGTGGCGTCGCCCGAGTACTGCAGCACGATGTTCGCCGGGGATGCCGCGGCGTCGTCGTTCGAGAAGTTCCCGGAGCATGTGCCAACGGCAACGGGAACCGTGCACCACAGCGCACCGCCGCCATAGACGGTCACGGTGCCGGTCAGCGAACCCGGCGTCCAGGTGACGGCCTGTGCGGTGAGCGCAACCACGTTGGTTGGCGCCACGGGTGCGAGGTTGGGGGTGGAGACGGACGTGCCAACAGCGATGGTGGTCGCGGGCGATGACGAGGAGGCATAGATGACGTCGCCGCCATACGTCGCGACGACGCTGTGGTCACCACCCGTGGCGAATACGACGTTGCACGTGACGGAGGTCGCGGCGCCGACGATCGACGGCGAGCAGGCCGGCGATGAGGCGCCATCAATGAAGAACTCGACCCGGCCCGTGTAGTTCGCCGAGTAACCAGGAACATGCGAGATTGTCGCGGTGAGCGTGGTCGGTGAGCCCGTGAGCGCGGGTCCAGACGTCACCGCAACCGAGGTTCCGGCCCTCACGAGCGTCACATCCGCGACGTTGTTGCTTGAGGCGAACGCGCCGCCAACGTCATAGAACCGGGCAATTACCTGCGTAGCGGGCCACCGGAGTTGGTCGATTCCGGATCCCGCCACCGTAGTCACCATGGCCAGTCCGCCGCTGACAGGAGCGCTGCCAATGAACGCCTCCGCCGGTCCAGAAGGCGTCATCTCAACCCCGTAGAACGAGACGAGCCCCATGGGGCTTGGCCCGCCCGCGGTGTTCGCGACGGTCGCCGTCAGGTAAACCGCGCTGCCTACTTGAATGGAGGTGGGGTTGACCACGAGCGTCGTGGTCGTTGGCGCCTTGGTCATCGCATATGGCACGGCGCTCGAGGTCGCCGCGAGGTTGAGCGTGCCCTCTGGGTACTCGGCGATCATGTCCACGCCGATGATGCCGATCGCAGGCACACCGCCAGGGCAGCCTGAAGTGTCGCCCGCGCAGACCGTGACGCGAGCGAGTCCGTAGCCCTGCGACGGGTAGAAGGTCGTTGGCACGTCGCTGGCGATGATGGCGCCCGTGGTGGTCGTGAAGTCGACAAGACCGTCGGCATCGAGGCCGCCGGCGATCGTCACCCGTGCGACGAGTTCAAACGTGTTGCCGTAGACGAAGACGTTCGGATCGGCGGCTGGGTTCAGCAAGAGCTCGACCGTCGCGGCGGAGCGGTCCGCGGTGAAGTGGGTGGTGACAGAGTCTTGAGCCGTGAAGTTGGCATCGCCGCTGTAGCTCGCCGTCACATACGTGTTGGGGCCCGTGACCTGCAAGGGGGTTGACGCAACGCCGCCAACCAGCGCAACCGGACCGATGTCCGCGCCGCCCGCCACGTGGAAGGTCACCGTTCCGGTGGCGCCGGCACCCACGTTGGGAAGGGTGGCTGCGAGCGTGTACGTGCCACCGATACCAACGGTCCCTGGCCCAAGCGTCACCACCGGCACCGCATCCGCAAGGTCAACCTCGGTCACCACGGCATCGGCAGACTGCGCCGGCTCAAAGGATCCGTCGCCAAGGTACTTCACCACCATCGCCCGGTTGGCAGGCGGCATGATCGCGGGGATCGTCGTGGTGGTGATGCTGTACGCACCGGTGACGTTGAGCGTTCCGGTGCCCACCAGGTAGCCGTCGGCCCAAAGCTGCACGGTGCCACTTGGCACCAAGCTCATGCCCAGGGCCGTGACGGAGCCCGCGTAAACCTGGCTGTCGCCGTACGTGGCCGAGCGGTAGATCGCCCCGCCAAGCACCACCGTCGGCGTCACCTTGGCGACCACAAGCGGTTGCGTGGCCTGGGCCGTCGCAAGAAGCGGGCTGCCGCCGTACACCGCGCGCACCTCATGAGTGCCGGGCAGCGCCACCGGGAGGTTGAGGCTCGCCTCGCCCAAGGCGTCAAGAGAAACGGAGCCAAAGTAGTCGCCGTCCACGTAGATTGCGACGCTTCCGACCGGCGTCCCGGCGCCCGACGCCGTGGTTGTGACCGCAATAGAAGCGGAGGCGACCGCGGGATAGGTTGGCACGCCGTTCACCGTGAGCGCGACGCTCGCCTGGCCAAGGCCAACCGAGTGGGCAAAGCCCGTGGCATCGGCGGCCGCCGCCGTTCCGTCACCCGGGTAGGTGGCCGTGAAGTTGTAGTCACCGGGGAGAAGGCCGGTTGCGGAGAAGGTCGCGACTCCGGAGGCGTTGAGAGTTGCGGTGCCGAGCAGGGTCGCGGTTCCGCCATCTGGCGTCGCGTAGAACTCGACGGTGCCGGTTGGCGTCACCGACGAGGTTGCGGTTGCGGTGAGTTCAACCGCGTCGCCATAAGTAGAGGTGGGCGCACCGGCAAGCCCCAGCGCGCTGCTCCACGTGCCAACGTACTGCTGGGCGGTGGTCCCCGACGCGTAGAAGCCGGTCCCGCCAACGTAGCCAACTCGGATCACTGGTGCGCCGGGCGGGAGCACCATCGAGAGGGTCGCCTCGCCGTTCACGAGTGGACCGTATGCGAGCAGGTCGCCGCCGCCGTCCGGGTAGATCTCGATGGATCCCACCGGCACAAGCGCGCTAGCAATCGCGTCGACGGACACGGTGGCGATGACCGTGCCGCCGGGCGCCGACGGAGCGCCGGGGCTGGAGGTTGGGCTGAGGCTCGCCGTGACTTCGGTGAAGTGTGCGACTACCGCAAAGGACTCGCCCGGCGAGGAGACGGCCGGCCCGCCCGCGTCACCCTGGTAGACGGCTATCAGCGTGTAGTCGCCTGGCGGGACTGCCGTGGTCTCAAGGTGGGCGTCGCCGCCCGAGTCGATGGTCGCGGTTCCAAGTTCTATGAGCGATCCGCCGCTCGAGGTAGCCGTGAAGAGAACGGTTCCGCCCTGCACCGCGCCGCCAAGGCTCATGTGCGCCGTCGCTTGGAGAGAGTCGCCGTACATCAGGTTGGCGTCGTCGACGCTGAGGCTCACGCTGCCCGCGCTCGAAACCGTGAAGCCGAGTGTTCCAGCTGCGCTGCTGTAGTTCGCATCACCCGAGTACATGACCACGAGCATGTAGGAGCCAGCCGGCAGTCCGCTCGGATACGGAACGCTGACATTTCCCTCATCGAGGGTCAGCGGCGCTCCCGCGCCGTTGCCGTTGACGTCTACCGTCACCGTTCCCGTAGGCAGCTCTGCATCGTCGCCATCAACCGCATGGCGCACCCTGATCGAGATCGCCATCTCGTTGCCTTCAACGATCCCGCTGCCAGGGGCGGTGCTCACAGTCACCGTGGGCGTAGAAAAATCGAGGGCCGACGCTGGGGCAACTACCGCGGTAAGGCCAACCCCCTGCACCACCAGTGCCGCAGCGATTGCGCCAGCAATCCGCGCGGTGCGGGAGCCGGGAGACGGGGCAACCTTGGCGTCGGCCGGTGTTCCGCCGCTTGGACGGTCAGAGCGGTACAGGACCGCGAGCGCGATGATCGGTAGCGAGCCAAGGATGGCTTGAATGGCAATCTGGGCGAGCGGTGCCCACAGGGGCTCGGTGGTGAACGCGCTGGCGATGCGCGCGCCGAGTTCCGTCAGCAGCTCGACCAACAGGATTGCCACCGCCAGAACGGCGCCCGATCGCCACACGCGGCCGCGCGTTTCGCGCCAGCTGGTGCGCATTGACTCAAGGATTCCGCGCTCGTCGATCCACGAGGCAGGCAATGCCCGGGAGAGGCGAACCGCAACGAACGCGGCCGCCCCAAGGGGCACCGCAGCGACCCAGAGCAGCGGGGTGCGGGGAAGCCATGCTGGCCGGCCGGAGCGGCGCGTCAACGCGGCGATGATCAACCCGGCGATGCCGGCGACTACTAAGAGCGGAGTGGCGACAATCGCGAGTAGCACCGCCGCGAACCACACGATCGATACCCCGAGAGCAACGAGGCAGCGAGCAAAGCCAGCCCGAACGGCGCGCAGCGTGGATACCGGGAGCCGGCGCCCAACGCGATCCGAGATCAGCAGCATCGCTCCAGCCCAGACGGTTCCGAGCAGGGCGAAGACCAAGAGCAGTGGAAGAGCGGTGAGGAGCGAGACCCCGGTGCGCTCGGCGAGCGTTGAGGCCGAGGGCGCGAGCGCCTCGAAAACCTCTGGGCCGAGCGTGCGGGCGTAGATCCACACGGCAACACCCGCAACCACGCACATCATCAGGACGAGCGCAGCAGAACGCCACCAAGCACGCGCGAAGACGCGCGCGATGGTTGCCAAGTACCTCGCGGCGGAAGTCATAGCCGCCATCCCTCAGTCGGGAACGCCACCAGGGAGAGCGTCCTCGCTCGTATCGTACTGTTTTGCCGTCTTGCGACGAAGCAACTTGTGACTAAACCGGCACAGCGTGGCGCGGTGTGCACACGCCCGCCACCCGGCCTACATGCCCCCCGGCACCACGTACGCGTTGGTCAAGGTGCCCCACAGTTCCACGCCGCTCGGCATTGGGCCTGCAGGAACCGGGATCAGTTCCACCTGCTCGCCGCTGACGACGTCGTTGCGCACCAGATTCCTAGGGCTTCCGTCGCCGCCGCACCCCGGCGAGACTGCCGAGTACACGGATTGGCCTGCAGCCCCAATCAGCCATACGGCTCCCTCGTCGTCGAGCCTCTGACGCGCATCAAGGCCGGGCAGGTGAGTCATGGTGCCGTCCTCGACTACCGCGAGGCCCACGTCACACGTTTCGGCGTCCACGGGTTTGACGCTCACCACCAGGTGACCGCCGGTGACCACATTGTCGCCGCCGCTCGCCCACAGGTCGCCGTCTTGCGCCGGGGTCACGTCCTCAGAACGCCCATCGGTGTAGACGCGGTAGAACGTGGTCGCGGCCGGTCCCGATCTGCCTTCCGACGGCGGATAGCACTCCACCAGGTCGCTCTCCGCGTCCCAGGTGGAGGAGAATTGGCACAGGTCGGGCTCCTCGGGCCGGTTGTACGCGGCCTCGGCGACCGTGACAGCCGCACGCCAGCGCGTCACGTCCACAGGCGCTGCGCCGTCAACGGTCAGGGACCACGCCGGGCCACTAAGCGCGTAGTCGGCGCTCCACACTTGGGTCCCGTCGCTCATGACACCCAGCGCCATCACGTCCGTCGTGACCGTGACTGGGCTCGCTGAGAGGACGCCCGTTGTGAGCTCCAACGTTGCCCACTCGTTGGGCGCGTCGAACTCGTCCGAAACCTTCAGAACGAGCGCCGTCGTGTCCCCTGGCGTCCACTGTTCGACGAACACGGTCGCGTTGTCCTCAACCTCGGTGAGCTGGTACCGGTCTCCTGCGGGCGACACCAGGTAGATAACCTGCGGGCCGTAGGCGGACAGGTAGTCCCCGGAGTCTGGGTCTTCCTCACTCCAGGAAGCGCGGTAGGACGCGAGCACCCAACCGGCCCCAGCGTCGGACCACGCCTGGGCGGTAATGGCCTGCGCCGTTGGCAGCGTCTCGTGCTCCGTCACCTCTCCCCCGAAGGCGGGAAGGCCCCGCATTGTGGGCTCTCCCGAGGGAGGCGCGATCGGAGTGCTATCGCCGCCGCCAAGCAACAGCCACCCCGCGCCAACCACCAGGCCAATCCCGGCCACCGAGGCAGCGGCGACCAAGAAGGTCCGGCCACCACGGCGTCGGCGCGCCGCAGAAGCGATCCGCGCCTCCGACACCTCGTCAAGCTGAGTTCCAGCGTCTTCTCGTTCCATCATGTGTTCCCCCTCGCGCAACAGTTCGCGCAGCTTTGCGTCGCTCATTTCACAGCTCCCTTGCGGATGTCTACTACCGCATGGTCAGAATCGCCCGCGCTCGCCTCGGTGCCGAGCCGCGCGTTGAGAACGGCGAGACCGTCAGAGACGTAGCGCTTCACCGCGCCCTCCGTGAGGTCAAGTTGCCGTGCCGTCTCCGCGATGGAGAGGTCCTCGAGGTACCTCAACGCCACGCATGCCCTCACTCGTGGCGGCAGCCCGCGCAGCGCGGCAACAGCGTCCACACTGCTCGCGACACCGGCCGCAAGATCGCCCGACGCTGTGGTTACCGGTGCCCTGTCCCACCGCTCACGCTCGAGAACGGCCTTGCGAGAGGCATCCATGGAGTGCGTGACGATTGCGCGGCGAACGTACTGCTCCGCCTGCGCCAAGGACGCGAAGCGGCGCGGCTTGGCGAACGTGGCAACTATGGCCTCTTGCACCAGATCCTCGGCCTCCGCCTTCGACACGGTGAGCATGCGCGCTCGTGCCAGGAGCCGCGGATAGCGCTCCGTGACGAGCGCGTGCAGCATCGGTTCCCATGCGGTCATGTCTGGATTCCCCTCACGTGCCTAGGACTCTAGCGAGGGCACAAAAGGTTGGGGCGCAATTTCAGCGACCTACGGCGACTCCCGTGACCGATTCGTTGGGTTCCTCGCCGGCCGGGCGGCCCTCGGGGTACGGCACGAGCACCGCATACTCGTCAGAGGCAAGATCCGAGTTCACGACCACGATGGGTGTGGCGACGCCGTCGGTACAGCCGCTCGTGACGCCCCACGTGAGTACCGATCCCACACTTCCAAGTGGCAGGAGAATGTCGCCGAGGGGATGGAGGTTGCTCCCCACACCGGGCACCGCCGTTGCGTTGCCGTTCGCGAGCACCGAATATTGCGTCGAACACTCATTGGGCGCCCCGCCGGTTGAACCGACCGTGTAGTCCCCCGCGCGCGTTGGATTGCTGACCCTGCCCTCATCGCCTGTCACCCCGTAGAGGAGCTCGGCGCGCGCGTCGGCCGGCCACACCCTGACGACGGCAAAGTGGATGTCGGCAGGGTCCACCTCCAGCCCCTCGGCCCAGTCGGCGGTGACGCAGTGCACCAACGACGACTCGTCGTCGTACGGCGCCGCCACCGCGCAGTCGACGCCAGGCAGCCCAAGCTCGTCTATGGCGATCTCTGCTGCCCCTTCGGCGGCCGGAATCGAGTACTCGGCCTGCGTGCCATCTGGCGCGATCGCAACGTAAGCGGAAGTCCCGTCATTGCCCGTCCACACGGGCGACCCCTCAGAGTCGAGGAAGGCGACAGACCAGATGTACGGCGCGTAGCCGTCAACTGGCGTGACCTCTCCCGTCACGAGGTTGAGCACCCCGGCATACGAGGGGTCACCCTCAGGCTGCACCGACACCGCGGCCGTCGCGGAACCCGCCTCCCATGCCAGCACGCTCACCGTCTCGCCCGGCACGTTGACGAGCTCATAGCGATCGCCCTCAGGAGACACCAGATACACCACGAGCGGTCCCAGCTCACCCCTGTCGCCAGCGACCCACGCCTCCCGATACGAGATGAGGGACCAACCGGGTTCGACCGAAGCCCACACATCACGCGTGATTGCGCTCGCCGAGGGAAGGTGCGGATCCACGGTGAGTGATCCGGTGAACCCCGGCCACGCCAAGCCAGTCTCCGTGGGGTTCGGCGATGGTGATGGCGTCTCGCTTGGAGTGGCGGACAGCGACGGAAGATCCGCAACCTGCGTGCCGCCAAACCAGGTGGCGCCGTAGACAACCCCCGCTCCCAACACGACCACCGCGACGGCAACGAGCGACGCCCGCAAAGCGGAGCGTCGGGCATGCGCCTTGCGCACCTTGGTGTGGACCACACCAAACTCATCTGCAGGCAGTCGGGCATCGCCTGCGTCGCGGGTAGCCCGTCCCTCCGCGTCATCGAATAGTTCGCCCAGACCGTTCACCGCACACCTCCCTTTCGCACCATGACGTTGCTCGGGTCATCCGCCGTGTCATCGGTCCCAAGCAGCGCATTGAGCGCTTTGATGCCATCAGAGAGGTAGCGCTTCACCGCGCCCTCGCTCAACCCAAGGGCGTCGGCGGTCTCACGAGTGGTGAGCCCATCCAGGTAGCGCAGCGCAACGCACGCGCGGTTTCGCGGTGCCAGCGTGCGCAGGGCCGACGCTAAGTCGACGGCCGTACCGACGGAACCTGCGACGTCGGGCACGTTGGAAGCGTCAATGGTCGCCGCCTCCCGGCGGCGAGCGGCAGAGGCAGACCGCACGGAGTCGATGTAGCGAGACGCGATCGCGCGGCGGACGTATTGCTCCGCCTGGTTCACTGACTCAAACGTGCGGCGAGTTCGCAGCGCGGAGACCAGAGCCTCCTGGACTAGGTCCTCGGCACTGGCCCGATCCCCACACAACAAGATCGCGCGGCCGAGCAGCCGGGGGTATCTCTCGGCGGCGAGCACCGAGAGCGCCTGATCCCACTTCACCGCCATGCGTTCTCCATGCGATGAGACCGGAGCTCAGCCCCGATCGGTTGGGTCAATTCGGGTGGGGTACACCCCTGGCTTCAGCCTCGGCCCTTGGGGTCGGGGCCGTACTTATTGGTCATTGCCTGCCCGTCAAAGAGCGCCATGATCCACACCACGATCGGAATGAAGAACAGGAACAACACCCACGCGCCCGAACGGCCTAGGTCGTGCATGCGGCGCACGCTTACCGCGAGATGCGGGAAGAAGAAGACCAGACCGAGCGCAAGCGTCACGCCAATGCAGATCCAGCCGACGGTCGTAACGGCGTCCGTGTCGAGAGTCATGGTCTCGGAGTCAAGCGCCGAGTTGATCACCATCGCCGTAATGGCAACGGCGAAGACCTCGATCAGCCAGGCAACGACCACGAACGACCAGTATTCGGCTCGGCGCGCACGTGTGCTGTAGTCGGTCCACTGACCAAGCGCTTTGAAGAAGTAGCCACCAGGCATTGGAGTCTCCTCAGTTCACTGCGGCGGCGCCGCGAAGGGGTCGGTTGGCGCCTGCGGGTTGGCAGGGTTCTGCGGGTTGGCAGGGTTCTGCGGGTTGGCAGGGTTCTGCGGGTTGGCAGGGTTCTGCGGGTAGGCAGGGTTCTGCGGGTAGGCAGGGTTCTGCGGGTAGGCAGGGTTCTGCGAATAGGTGGGGCTCATCTGCTGAGCGTGAGGCCACGGGCCACCCTCGACGGCCTTGGGGTTAGGACCCCATTGGTTGGTTTGGGCCTGACCCTCAAGGATCGCGAAGATCAGCGGAACAATGCTGAGCCCTGCGAGTGAAAGCCACATCCAGTGACCGCTGTAGCCGGCGTCGTGCAGTCGGCGCACCCACACGGCCAACATGAGGAGGAAGATGATCGCGCCCACGATAAACACGAGCCCATAACTCACGAGCGATGCCCCAACGAGCCTCACCGCCTGTTCGTCTGAGAGAGTCCCATCTGACGTAGTGCCGCCCAAACCCACGACCGCGACCATGAGCGGGATGAAGCACAGCATCATGATCGGGATACTGATGAGGAAAATAAAGAGGTAGAACCACCAGAACTCGCTGCGGCGTGACCGCCCGGAGAAGTTCGTCAGGTTTGAAAACCCGCTCTTGATCGACTGTCCAAAGGTCATGTGGCAACGCTAGCGCGCATCAGCGCTGTTTGAACGCACCGCAAGAGCAGTAAAGAACGCAGACCCAACGACGAGCACACACGCGGTCACGGAACTCAGCGGAACTCCAACCACCGTGACCGTATAGAAGTCCGCGATGCCCCGGAAACCTACTGCGGCAAAACCGATCATGCCGACGATCCCACAGGCAACGCCGAGCACGGCAACCAGAGTCCGCCACAGCGTCGGGCCGGCGATAGCAGGGGTGGGAAAGCGCTCAAACCGGCGGAACACCAGAACCAGCACGGCCACGAGCGCGAGGTAGGGGACGAGCAGGTACAGCTTTGACCACCACCACGCCGCAGAGCCGCCCTCCGGAGAGGTGTCCGGTCCAAGCCACCACCACAACCCATTCACGCTAACGAGCGCGGTGAAGTGCCACAAGAACGCGGTCATTGCCATGGATCCGCCAACGATCACCGCCCTCCAGGCGCGAGGTCGCTGCAATCTGCGCGTTGCCCAGTCGCGAGCGAGCAGCGCTACACCGGCCTGAGCGAATCCGAACGCGAGCAACACCACCGTGGGCGGCGCGAGGTTGCTCAGCTCCTCACCTTCATAACTGACCATTGAGATTCCGTACGGGCCAAGCGTTGTGAGGAGCACAATCACTCCCACGCCGGCGGCAAGCAGCGCGCCACCGAGCCGTCGCGAACCCACGCGCTCGTGGAGGCCGTCCGCGTAGAAGAATCCCAGTTGATGGATCGCGAGCCACACAAAGGCGAAGTTGAGCCACTTCACGCCGTCCGCGGTACCGCTGATGCGGAGGGCATCGACCGCGGCGGCGGCGATGACGAGGGCCGCGAGCGCCCACGCACCCCACCGCTCGTGCGCGCGCAAGAGGGCCGGGGCGAACGCCGCCGCAATGAGATAGATGCCGATGAACCACAGCAGTTGACCAAGGATCTGCAGGATCGGGGCGCTCTGCTCCGGCCACACCGCACCAGCCACGAGACCCAGCACCATCCACACGCCGACGTACACAAGTGCGGGCCTAATAAGCCGGCCCACGCGAGCGGCAACGAAATCCGCGTAGCCGCCACCGCGTCGGGCAGTTGAACGCCAGGCGATCGCGTGGGAGAAGCCGCCTACCGCAAAGAAAATTGGCATGACCTGCAGCACGAGCGTCATGAACCGCGTCCACGGCTCCACGGCGAGGATGTTGGTGAAGCCAACGGGCTCGCCGGGAGCCCACGTGACTACGGCCATCAGGTAGTGGCCAAGGATCACGCCGCCGAGTGCGAACACCCGCAGGGCGTCCACGTAGCGGTCGCGGCTTGCGGGCGTTGCGGCAACGAGCTGGTCAACGTTCAGGGGCTCAGCGCTCATGGCCGGATGTTACGCGCACCCCTAGTCTGAAGCCATGTCCCTCGCCACCGACCTGCGAGTGTTGTGGCAGTCGCGGGGGTTCCGGCGCCTTTCATACGCGCGGCTCGTGTCGCAAGGCGGCGACGGCATGTTCCAAGTGGGCATCGCCACCGCGTTCTTCTTTGACCCGACTCATGCGACGAGTGGGCGCGATATCGCGATTGGGTTCGCGACCCTGCTGGCGCCCTTCACGATTGTTGGGCCGTTCGTTGGGCCGCTTACCGACAGGTGGCAGCGGCAGCGGATTGTGCTCGTTGGAAACCTGGTGCGGCTGGTCCTGGTTGGCGCGATCATCGCTTGTGTGGTTGCAGGGACGCCGCTGTGGACGCTCTACGCACTCGCGCTGCTGACGCTCTCCGTCAACCGCTTTTTGCTCGCGGCGCTCACCGCCGGCATCCCGCAAGTAGTGCCGGCCTCAGAGCTCTTAGCGGCCAATTCGGTTCTGCCCACTCTCGGAACCCTCGCCGCCGCACTTGGCGGAGCGCTCGGCGCTATCGTGTCGTTTGCCGCACCGGGGTCGTCTGACACGTCGATTGCGCTCGCGGCCCTCGTCGGCTCTGCGGTGGCCTTTGGCCTTTCCTCGTGGCTCACGACCCTCTTGAAGCGCACTGAACTCGGCCCGGTCAACCCGCTCGCGAGCCTCGACTTTACGCACCAAGTTCGCGAGCTTTCCGCGGAACTCATGGAGGGCGTTCGCCACCTCGCGGAGCGCCGTACCCCTCTCCACGCGCTCGGGGTTATGGCGGCGCAGCGATTCCTCTACGGCATCTTGTTCGTCGCGGCGATTCTCATGTCTCGATCGGTGTTCGGGGCGTCGGACGGCACTGATGCACTCGCGAACTTCACGATCGTGCTTGGTTTCGCGGCGATTGGGTTTGGCCTCGCGGCCGTCGTGACGCCCATGTTTGGCGCTCGCGTTGATCGGCACCGCTGGATTCTGTGGTGCCTGGTCGTTGGGGCGGTTGGTCAGGGTCTGCTCGCGCTGTCGACCCAGGTGTGGGCGCTACTCACCGCCGCGGTGGTCGTGTCGTTTGCGGTGCAGGGCGCAAAGATCGCGATCGACACAATCATTCAGCGAGACACGGATGACGAGGTGCGAGGGCGCGCCTTCACTCTTTACGACGTTCTCTACAACGTGGCATTTATCAGCGCTGCCGTGGTTGCCGGTTGGGCTCTGCCGGATTCCGGCTACTCGGCGCCGGTCATGGCGGGGCTCGTGTTCGCGTATCTGGCAGTCGCTGCGATCTACTCTCGCACGCCGCTGCGACCCCCCGCGGCGCACGAGCCCCCGCGCCTCCCCATGGTTTAGGAACGTGGTGCCCTACTTCGCGCCCTAGCCCCCCTGGTTTAGGAACGTGGTGCCCTATTTGGGGCCTTAGCCCCAAGGGTTTAGGCACGTCATGCCCCATCGCGAGTTATCCACAGGCGAGGGAAGTTCTCAGCGAGCCACCGCGTCGGGCGGGTTCACTAACCCAATGCCTGCGGAGATCCTTAAGCGCGCGCTTGCGACCGACCCCACCCCGCGCACGTACGCGGGCCTGCGGGAGGTGGCGAGCCGCGCGATGATCGACGCCGCGGTGGCCCGGGGCGAGGTCACGCGCTTGCTGCCCAACCAGTACTGTCTCGCTGAATACGACGAGTCGTGGGCCATGCGCGCTCACGCTGCCGTTCACTGGGCCGGGCCGGGCGCTGCGGTGACGGGCCTGCCGGCGCTTGCGGTGCGCGGTGTCGCTCCAGCGCCGATCGACTTTGTACAAGTGGCGGTGCCCGCGTGGCGCCATCGAACCGGCCCCACGTGGTTGCGCGTCCGTTCGCTGACAATGCCCTACGCAACCTCGACGTGGTCGCCCCGAACGGAGGTCACGATGCCTGACCTCGCGCTTGTGCTCGGCTACGGCGCAGTGGCGAGTCGCTACCGCTCCAAACTCCTCTACGGCAGCCTGCGTGCAAATCTGGTGTCCCCAACGGAGCTCCGCGAACTCGCGGAGAGTCTCACGCGCGTCCCGGCAAAGAGGGAGCTCATTGCCCGGTTGAAGCGAATCGAGGCCGGTGCCGAAAGCTTTCTCGAGGAGCGGGCCATGTCTGAGATCTTGCGTGGGGCGGTGTTTGCGGACATCATCTTTCAGCATCGCGTGCGCGTGCGCGGCGAGCGGGCACGGATCGACGCGTTCCATCCGGCCACGCTGACGGCCATCGAGTTTGACAGTGCGGAGCATCACGGGGAGCCGGAGAACCGGCAGTCGGACGTGAACCGCGACGCGCTGCTCGCGAGCATCGACATTGAGACCCTGCGGTTCACCTATCTCGATGTGATGACCCGGCCGCAGTGGTGCAGAGAATTGATTCTCGAGGTCATCGCTACGCGCGCGAACAGGGCATCACGTGCCTAAACCTTGGGGGCGGGGTCGAAAAACAGGGCATCACGTGCCTAAACCCTGGGAGGCTTCGCGCGCGGGTTAGCCCCGCGCAGCCCACCACGCACGCAGCTCGGCCTCGGCGCGCTCCGCGCCCAGCGGTCCGTGCTCCATCCGCAGTTCAAGCAGATGCCGATACGCATCGCCAACCTCACGCCCGGGACCGATGCCAAGCAGTTCCATGATCTGCGTGCCATCGAGATCGGGACGGATCGCGTCGATCTCTTCCCGCTCGCGAAGCTCCGCGATGCGCGCCTCAAGGTCGTCGTACGCGAACGACAACCGCTCGGCCTTACGAAGGTTCCGGGTTGTGACGTCCGCCCGCGTCAGGCGGTGGAGGCGCTCAAGCAACGGACCCGCATCGGTGACGTATCGCCGCACCGCGGAATCGGACCACCGCGCGTCCGCGTAACCGTGGAACCGCAGATGCAGTTCCACGAGCATCGCCACATCTCGCACCGTCTCCCGGTCAAAGCGCAGTTCCTTGAGACGCCGCGCCGTGATCTTGGCCCCAACAACCTCGTGATGGTGGAACGAGACCCCGCCACCAGGCTCCAGCCGCCGCGTCGCCGGCTTGCCAACGTCATGCATGAGCGCGGCAAGTCGCAGCACCAGGTCCGGCGAGGGAACGGCACCCTCGGAATCCGTCTCAAGCGCGATCGCCTGCTCAACAACGGTGAGCGTGTGCTCGTAAACGTCCTTGTGGTGGTGATGCTCGTCCACCTCGAGCCGCAGGGCCGGTAGCTCCGGCAACATGACGGCCGCAAGGCCGGAATCAGTGAGGGCCGCGAGCCCCTCGCGCACCCAGGTTCCCAGCAACAGCTTGGTCAGTTCGTCGCGCCGACGCTCGGAAGAGACGATCTCAAGCCGTCCAGCGAGCGCGGCCATAGCTGAGAACGTGGCTGGCTCAATCTCAAAGCCCAGTTGAGATGCGAAGCGCGCCGCACGCATCATCCGCAGGGGGTCGTCGCCAAAGGAGACCTCCGGCTCGATGGGTGTGCGCAACAGCCCGCCAGCGAGGTCCTCAAGGCCGCCAAAGGGATCCACGAACTCGAGGCTCGGCAGCCGTACCGCCATGGCGTTGATGGTGAAGTCCCGGCGAGCGAGATCGGCCTCAAGCGAGTCGCCAAACTCCACCGCAGGTTTGCGCGAGTCCCCGTCGTAGCTGTCAGCGCGGAACGTCGTGACTTCAACTACCACCGCGCCGCGCCGCGCACCGATCGTCCCAAAGTCACGGCCCATGTCCCACGTCGCCCGTGCCCAGCTTTTGAGCAGCCGCTCCGTCTCGTCTGGGTGCGCGGAGGTCGTGAAATCGAGGTCCGCCGTTGAGCGCCCAAGGAATGCATCACGCACGGGACCGCCAACGAGCGCCAACTCGTGGCCCGCAGCGGCGAACATGCCAGCCAGCTCGGCCACGTCGTGGGGCAGGGCAGCCCACAGCCCGACGCTCCGCTGCCGCAAGGCGTCGAGCGTAGGCAGAACTGGCGGTTGGTTTGGCATGGCGACAAGCATCCCATGGGCGCGGTTGGCGGGCCCCTTCCGATGCCGTCGTTAGGCTTGGGCCATGTCATCCCTGCCGCCAGTGCCGCGCCCGCCCACGGGCGCGGCACCGCTGGCAGGGACGCCGCAACGCACTGAACAGCAGCGTCAACCGCAGCTCCCGGTGAGTAATGAGGTCTCTGCGGGGGGCATCGCGATCCGCATAGAGGATGGCGTTGCCTATGCCGCGTGCATCGGCCGCCGCAACCGCGCGGGCCGCCTCGAATGGTGCCTGCCAAAGGGCCATCTTGAGGGTGCGGAGACGCCCCAAGAGGCAGCTGTTCGCGAGGTGGCTGAGGAGACGGGGATTCAAGCCGAGGTGATCCAGTCCCTCGGCACCATCGACTATTGGTTCACGGGCGACGATCGCCGCGTTCACAAGGTGGTTCACCACTATTTGCTTGAGGCTCACGGCGGCGACATCACTTCCGCGAACGATCCGGATCAGGAGGCCGAGGAGGCCAGGTGGATCCCCGTTCGGAACCTCGCTCGCGAGCTGGCGTTCCCCAATGAGCGCAAGATGGCCCAGGCCGCAGCGGTGCTGTTGGCGCTCGACTCGTGATGAGGCGGTTTGCCGCGGCGTCCGCATTAGCGCTGCTTGCGTTTGCAGGCGGTCCTGGTGCGCTTGCGGCCCCAGCGCCGGCCCCCGTCCAAGCCCCCGCCAGCGACCTCCGCGTGGAGGACGAGGGCAGCATTCACCTTGACCTGGCCGCGTACAGTCCGGCCGTGCTGACGAGTGCCAACCAGTTGCGCGCCACCGCACGCGTGTCGAACGTCGGCCAGTTGCCGCTACCGGGGCTCTCCGTGACGCTCTCGGTGACGCGTGACCCGTTGCCCACGAGTTCGGCGCTGCAAAGTTTTCTCACGGACCCCACGACGGTGGCCACCCAAGTTGCCGACGTCGAGTCGGTGGGCAACACGGACGGCACCATCGGCGGCGTTTCACGGGCGCTCGCGCCTGGTGGCATGGTGCCGATCGATCTCTCAGCCAGCCCCGAGTCTCTTGGGATGCCTGCCGGCACTACCGGCGTGTACGGCGTAGTGATTGCGGTGACGGGTTCTGCGCAAGAGGACGCCTACGTTGCCGCCGCGATCACGTGGTTTGACGAGGAGATCCAGCCACTGCGCGTTGCCTTTGTCGCCAACGCCTCTGGCTCCCCGGAGCGGGCCGCGCAAGTGACGTCCGCCGCGAGCGTGACGGGGGCGGCTATCGCCATCGACGCCAGCACCGTCACCGACGGCCTGCAGGCGCGATCGCTCGTTACTAATCGCGAGGTGTTCGGCCTTCCCACTCGCGATCCGGACCTCACCTCAATCGCGCACGGCGAGGATCGCACGCTCCTTGACTTCGCCATAGCGGACGCGAGGGGCAACTCGCAGGCTTCGCTCCAGGAACTCCCGCTCCTGCCCACCATTCCTGTGGTCGACGCCGCAACCGTCAAGCTCGCTGCGGACACGGGCGCTATCGCGGGCCTATTGGATATCGCCAATCCTGCGCTGCCCATGGGCACCGAGCCGGTCGTGGACGTCACTGCCGGGGATGTCACGCTCCCCGTGCTGGTTCCCAACCCCAAGTTGTCGTCAACGCTCGCCTCGTACCGGGTAGGTATGCCCGACGCTGCGGCACGTCTCGTTGCCGAGTCGGCTTTCGCTGCGCTTGCGGGTGACGGCGTCACCCCGGTTGTTGTGGCCCCTGGTAGTGCGTGGCAACTGTCCGGGCCCGGAGTGTCGCGACCCCTGGCGGAACTCTTGGGCGCTCCGTGGGTCATTCCGGTGAGCGCGCATTCGGTCATTGGCGGCGGGGCACGCGGAAGCTACGTCGCGCCAGAAATCGCGGGCTCCTCCGGCGACTTGGCTGCCGATTTCATTGACGCTCTCTCCCGCCAACTCGCGGATCTCAAGCAACTCTCACTCACGGCGGAGAACCCGAACACCGTCTACGTGCCTGGTGGGCGTACGTTGCTTGAACCGTTGGCGGCCTCGCTTCGCTCGGATCCCGATGCGCGCAGTGCCACGTACCAAGCGTCTAGGGACGCCCTCGCCGTCACCCTTAGTGGGCTGCACGTAGCTTCCGGTTCGGATGTCAACCTGATTGCAGCGTCGGGCAAGGTGCCGGTGACTTTGCAGAATGAACTGGACGTCGACGCGACCGTCACGGTGGTCATGCGCTCCGCTTCGCCCAACCTGGTCATCGATGACGCGCCCGTGGTGACGATTCCGGCGGGCGACGAGATCACCGCCTTCGTTGCGGTGACCGGCATTAGCAGCGCCAACGTCTCGGCCACTGTCGCGCTCAAGAATGCGGATGGTGACGTGGTCGCTGCGCCGCAAGTGATCCACGTGCGGGTTCGTGCGGACTGGGGCAACGCCGTCACCCTTGTCTTTTCGATAGGTCTTGCGCTGCTCCTTGCGGCGGGCATCGTGCGCACCATTAGGCGTGGCCGACGCTCGAGCCGGATGGCGCCGATCGCACCCGCGCACGAGGCGAGCACGCAGGCAGACGACGGTGATCGCGATGGCTGACGAACCTGAGGTCATTCCCGTAGTGCCGGAGGCGTCCGACGTTTTGGACGCGGAGGGCGGTCCGCAAGCTCAGCGGCGGCCAACCCTTGGCGGCAGCACCGCAATCATGGCGTCCGGAACCCTTGTCTCCCGCATCCTTGGTTTTGCTCGCACCGCGCTTCTCATTGCGGCAGTTGGGGCAAACACCTTTGGCGCGAACGCGTTCGACGTGGCGAACCGCATCCCCAACGCGCTCTACGCCGTTCTGGCCGCCGGCGTTGTCAATTCGGTGCTGGTGCCGCAGATCGTTCGCGCCTTCAAGCGCCCGGACGGCAAGCGCACGGTGGATCGCATCGTCACGCTCGGACTGGCAATCTCGCTGGGCATCACCGTCATTGCCACCGTTGCGGCCCCGTTCATTGTGAAGTTCTATTCCTCGGCAACGTGGAGCGATGATCAACGGGCGCTCGCAACCGCCTTTGCCTTCCTCGTGGTGCCACAACTGTTCTTCTTCGCGGCGTACACGATCTTGGGTCAGGTGCTGAACGCGAAGGAGCAATTTGGGCCCTACATGTGGGCACCGGTGCTCAACAACGTCATCGCGATCATTGGCCTGATCGTCTATTTGATGTTTTACGGCGAGTACACGGCAGATGCGGACGTGCCCACCGAATGGACGGCCGCGCGGATCGCGTGGCTCGCCATTCCCGCGACCATCGCGATGGCCGCGCAAGCGGGAATCCTGATCTGGCCGTTGCTGCGCGGCGGATACCGCCCGCGCATGGTGTGGCGCGGTCCCAAGGGCGAGTTGACGTCGGTGCGGGTTGTCGCAGGCTGGGCGCTCGCGGCGGTGATCGTGGAACAAATTGGTGTGGCGCTGGCCGTGAAAGTCGCCTCTGGTGCCGATCCCACGGGGTCCAACCCCGCGATCGCGGGCAATGCCGCGTACCTCGTGGCCTTGCTCATCTATTTGTTGCCGCATTCGCTCGTGACCGTCTCACTGCTCACCGCTCTTGGTACAACGATCGCCAAGCACCATACGGATGAACAGCACGAGGCGGTTCGCCTCGACGTTGTTCGCGGATTCCGCGTGACGGGCGTATTCACGTGGTTCGCCACGGCCGCACTGATCGTTCTGGCGCCATGGCTTGCGCGTGTGGTGATGCCCGTTGCGCGTATCGAAGAGGTGCGGTCCGTCGGTTGGGTGGTCGTGGCGCTCGCAGTTGGCCTAGTCCCCCTTGGCGCGATGGTCCTCGTCAAGCGTGTCTACTTTGTGCTCGAGGACGCGCGCGGCATCTTCTGGATTCACATCCCCATGTCGCTCGCGCTCGTCGCAGTTTCCGTCGCAGGCATGAAGGTCCTGGACAAGCAGTGGTGGACCGTTGGCGTTGCCCTTGGTCTGAGCATTTCAAATCTCGTGGGGCTCGCTCTGCGCGGCAGCGGGCTGCGGCGGCGCATCGGCTCTATTCGAGGGCACGGCGTGGCACGCATACAAGTGCTCGCCGCAGCGGGTGCCCTAGTCGCCGGACTGGTGGGATTCGCATTAAGGGCGTGGGTGCTGCCTGACCTCGAGTCCGCATCCACCAATCCGTATCTCGTTGGCGGCTTTGTGTGTGCGGTCATTGGGCTCGTGATGGCACTCGTGTATGCGGCCCTGCTGAAGCTCATGCGTGTCCCGGAACTTGACGCGATCTTCTCAATCGCCACGCGCAAGCTCCGCCGCAAAGTACGATGAAACCCCAACAACGGAATCCAAATGGGGGGATTGCGTGCTGACTGGCCAGGTACTCGACGGGCGTTTCGAAGCGCTCGACGCGGTTGACTACGACCTGCCCGGAGTCGACCGTCAACGAGGCCGTGACACCCGGTTGAATTCCGCCGTGATCCTTGACACCGTGACCTCGGTGGCACCAACGTCCGTTCGCCGCGCGGCCCTGAGAGCGATGTCCGTCAGAGATCCGCGGCTGGCACGCATCGTCGCCGTGCAAGGCGGCGCAGCATCCGCGCCAACCACGATCGTCTCGGAGCCGCTACCCGGGGTGCGGCTCGACACGGTGCTCTCGCGCAGGCGACTGCCAGAGGCCAAGGCGAGGGCCGTCGTTGGCGAGGCGGCGCGCGCGCTCGCGGTCGCGAGCGCCGCAGGTGTCCACCACGGGTGGGTGCGTCCCGCATGTATTTCCGTAGATTCGAGCGGTCGCGTGATCGTCGCCGGCGTTGGTGTTGAAGGCGAGTTGGCGCTCCAAGCTGGCCTCCGACGCGGAAAAGGAGAAGCGGCCGACGCCACGGCTCTTGCCCGCGTCTTCCTCGCCTGCATCACCGGCCGGGATCCTGACTCAGCCACAGCGTCGGACATTCCGGAGTCAACGGGGGATGCCAGCCGCGCCCTGTGCGAAAAGGCGATCGCGGGCAAGTCCGTTGACTCGCTGAGCGCGCTTGCGAACGTGCTTGGCGCGTTCGACACGAGGTTGCTGCGCGGCCTGCCGGCGTCGGTGGACTCGCTGCCACTGTCGCTTGTTGGCACGGCGAAGGCGGAGCAACGGCGAAAGCGGGATCGCATCGCGGCCGCGCACCGGGCCTTCCGGGGTCCGCGCGTCACCGGCGGCGTGACCATTTCCCGCGAAACCATCGTTGAAGCGGCGGTGGAGGCGGAGGCAGTCTCCGGAGCCATTCCACTCGTAATCCAGGGAACACCGGTGCCACCGGCAGGCGTCGAACCCGAGGTCCTGGAAGACCTGCACGACATCCTCACCTTCGAGGCAATGGTGGATGAGCAGGTGGCCGGGGCGCGACCCACGATTCCGGAGTTGTTCTACGAGCGACTCCACTCGCGGTGGCCCAACTCGCGCAGAATCACTCGCCGGCTTGAGCGCGCGCACCACCGGGCAATCAACGGCGGGCCAATCAACGCGACACCGATCGTGATGGTGCTGGTAGCTGGCGGTTTGATCTTCTTGGTGATGACCGCTGTCACGATGCTCTCGCAGGGATTCGGCGGGGCAGACAATCCGGGTACGGATCTCTCGAACTACCCTTCGTACACCTACGGGCCCTGATGGCCCGCTCACGGCGTCATCGCCGGGAACATTGGGCCTCTACGATCTGTTACCAAGCAACCCAACAATGAGGAAGCACTCGTGAGCGACACCCGCAACGTCATCATCATCGGCTCCGGCCCTGCCGGCTACACCGCTGCCATCTACGCCGCGCGCGCGGGACTCGAGCCGCTTGTGATCGCCGGCTCAATCACCGCCGGTGGCGCGCTGATGAACACCACGGAGGTGGAGAACTTCCCCGGATTCGTCGAGGGCATTCAGGGTCCAGAGCTGATGGAGACCCTGCAGTCGCAGGCGGAGCGTTTTGGTGCGGAGGTGCTGTTCGACGACGTCACCGAGGTTTCGCTCGAGGGCGCAGTCAAGACCGTCAAGACAGGCATTGGCAAGGAGTTTGCCGCGCACGCGATCATTCTCGCGATGGGTTCGGCGTACCGCGAGCTTGGGCTCGACGATGAGAAGCGGCTCTCCGGCAAGGGCGTCTCGTGGTGCGCTACGTGCGACGGATTCTTCTTCCGCGACCAAGAGGTCGTGGTCGTTGGCGGCGGCGACTCTGCCGTTGAGGAGGCCACGTTCCTCACGCGCTTCGCGTCCAAGGTCTATCTGGTTCACCGCCGCGATGAACTGCGCGCGTCCAAGATCATGGCCGACCGCGCGGTTGCCGATCCCAAGATCGAGTTTGTGTGGAACTCAGAGGTGATCGGCCTCGATGGCGACACCAAGCTCGAGTCCGTGCGCATTCGCAACGTCGTTGACGGCGCGGAGACCGTTCTGCCTGCTACAGGCCTGTTTGTGGCGATTGGCCACGAGCCTCGCTCAGAGCTGGTCCGCGGCATCGTCGACACCGACGCCGCCGGCTACGTGCAGGTCGTTGGCCGCACCACGGCCACGAACCTCGACGGCGTGTTCGCGTGTGGCGACCTCGTCGACAGCCGCTACCGCCAGGCGATTACCGCTGCGGGATCCGGCTGCGCGGCAGCGCTCGACGCCCAGCACTTCCTCGATGACCTTGCCGACGCTGCAGTTACGGAGGTTGGTGCGGCCGACGCTGCAGTTGCGGAGGTTGGTGCGGCCGACGCTGTCGTGGCCGACGCCGCAACCCCCGCGGCCATCGTGGACACCCCGCAGCACGCCACCGAAGACACGTTCCAGGCGGAGGTCATTCAGTCCGACGTTCCCGTTGTCGTTGACTTCTGGGCAACGTGGTGCGGTCCGTGCCGCGCAGTCGCGCCAATCCTTGACGAACTCGCAGCGGAGTACGCGGGACGCCTCAAAATCGTGAAGGTGGACACGGATGAGAACCCCAACCTCGCGATGGCCTATGGCGTCACCTCGATCCCGACCATGAACTTCTACAAGTCGGGTGAGCTCGTGAAGTCAATCGTTGGGGCACGGCCAAAGCCCGCACTGAGCGCATTGTTTGACGAGGTTATTGCCTAACTGGGCCGTTGAACCGGTGCCAGTCGCGCGCGCGGTGGCCAGCGTCGGGCATGAAACACTGTGCCCATGAATGAGAGCACGCCTGACGTGCCCCGGACCGCCGAGGGCACCCGCCTCGACCCATGGTTCGACGCCTATGCCGCACGCGCACACCGCATGCGAGCGTCGGAGATCCGAGCTCTCTTCGCCGTCGCGAGCCGCCCCGAGGTGGTGTCTCTCGCCGGCGGCATGCCGTACATCGGCGGACTTCCCTTGGGTGACATTGGCGAGATGATGCGCCGGATCGTCGCCGAGCGCGGCGAGGTCGCGCTGCAGTACGGGTCTGGCCAGGGCGATGAGCAGCTCCGCGAGCAGATCACCCAGGTGATGGCGCTCGAAGGCATCAACGCGCACCCCGACGACGTTGTGGTGACCACCGGTTCGCAGCAGGGGCTCGACATTGTCACGAACATCTTCATTGACCCAGGCGACGTCATCGTGGCCGAGGCGCCGTCGTACGTTGGTGCGCTGGGGGTGTTCAGGGCGCGCGAGGCCGATGTTGTGCACGTGCCGATGGACGCGGACGGGCTCATTCCCGCCGCGCTCGAGGAGACGTTCTCCTCGCTGCGCGCGGCTGGGCGGCGCGTGAAGTTCCTCTACACCGTGCCGAATTATCACAACCCTGCAGGCGTCACGCTGAGCGCTGAGCGGCGACCGCAGATCGTGGAGATCTGCGCGCGCCACAATGTGCTGATCCTTGAAGACAATCCTTACGGGCTGCTTGGCTTTGACCGCGAACCGCTGCCGGCGTTGCGCTCCTTGAGCCCAGAAGGCGTCGTTTACCTGGGGTCTTTCTCAAAAACGTTTGCGCCGGGCTATCGCGTTGGATGGGCCCTTGCTCCTCACGCGGTGCGCGAGAAGTTGGTGCTCGCCTCCGAGGCGGCAATCCTCAGCCCGTCGAACATGTCGCAGATGGCGATCTCCTCGTACCTTGACCACTTTGACTGGCAGGGACAGATCAAGGCGTTCCGCGAGCAATATCGCGAGCGCCGTGACGCGATGGTCTCCTCACTTCAGGAGTTCATTCCCTCCGCCACCTGGAACGTTCCCGATGGCGGCTTCTACGTGTGGGTGAAACTGCCGGAGGGTCTCGACTCCAAGTCGATGCTGCCGCGAGCCGTGACCGCGCGCGTTGCCTACGTAGCCGGCACGGCGTTCTTCACCGACGGCTCTGGCGCGGATCACATGCGGCTCTCCTATTGCTACCCCACTCCTGAGCGAATTCGCGCGGGTGTGAAGCGACTGTCGACTGTGGTCGATGCCGAGCTTGAAACCGTACGGATCTTCGGCGCAGCGGCGACGACGTCCGAGATTTCCGTTGACTTCCCGTCGCCAGACCTGGCGTAGCGGCAAACGTATCTAGGCAAGGAGGCTGGCATGGAGGTCATGATCCTGGCGGGTGGACTGTCCCATGAGAGGGACGTGTCGATCCGATCCGGCCGGCGGGTTCTCGACGAGCTTCGCGGCACGCATGATGCCATTTCTTTGCATGATGTGGATTCGAGCTTGATTCCGGCTTTGCAATCGTCCGCTGTGGACGTGGTGTGGCCGATCGTCCATGGCGCCTCCGGCGAGGATGGCTCGTTGCAAGGACTCCTTGAACTCCTGGGGCTGCCCTACGTTGGTACGTCGGCAAAGAATGCGCGAGTTGCATGGGTGAAGCCCGTCGCCAAGGCCGTGCTCGATCGCGCAGGCATCGCAACTCCTGACTTCGTGACTCTTCCTCAGTCGCTGTTCCGCGAGGTTGGCGCGGAGCAGGTGCTCGACGCGATCGTCAACCACTTTGGTCTGCCGGTGGTTGTGAAGCCCGCTCGAGGTGGCTCAGCGCTAGGCGTGACCTTCGTAACCCGTCCCGACGCCCTCGCGCAGGCACTAGTTCACACGTTTGCGTACGACGAGATCGCGCTGATCGAGCGCGCCGTGGTCGGCACCGAAGTTGCTATCTCCGTGCTTGGAGAGGGCGACAACGCTCGCGCGCTCCCAGCGGTCGAGATCGTTTGCGACGGCCCGTATGACTTTGACGCGCGGTACAACCCTGGTCGAGTCGAGTACTTTGCCCCCGCGCGGCTGAGCCCCGAGTTGACGGCTTCCGTTACGGACGCCGCACTTGCCACCCACCGGGAATTTGGCCTCAGAGACCTATCCCGGATCGACGTTATTGTCACCGCCGAGGGCGTCGCCCACGTGATCGACGTGAATGTGGCACCCGGGCTCACCGAGGTCTCGCTGTTCCCGCAAGCCGCGACCGCCGCCGGACTCAACCTCGGTGACCTCTACAGAGAGATTCTCGCCGGCGCAGTCGCTCGTGGAGCCAACTAGCTGAAGACGCCCGGGTCCTTGGGGTCGATCACCGCGATGATGCGGTTGAGGTCGTCGATCGTCGCGAATTCAATGGTCACGGATCCGCGAGCCTTGCCCAGTTGAACCTTTACGCGCGTATCGAGGTGGTCTCCGAGCCGTGCAGCAAGGTTGTCTAGTGCCTCTGTGCGGCCTCCTGCGCGCACGGAACCGTTCTTAGGCTTGGGAACCTCCACACCAAGCGATACGGCCTCCTCCGTGGCGCGCACGGAGAGCCCCTCGTTGACGATGCGCTGGGCCAAGTGGTCCATCGCCTCCGCATCGTTCAGGCCGAGTAGCGCGCGGGCGTGGCCCGCACTCAGCACACCCGCAGCCACCCGGGTTTGCACCTTTGGGGGCAGCTTCAGAAGGCGCAGCGTGTTCGAGATCTGCGGGCGTGAACGGCTAATGCGCTCTGCGAGCTGCTCATGCGTCAGCTCAAAGTCGTCAATGAGTTGCTGATACGCCGCGGCCTCCTCGAGCGGATTCAGTTGCGAGCGGTGAAGGTTCTCCACGAGGGCGTCACGAAGCAAGTCCACGTCATCGGTGTCGCGAATGATCGCGGGAATGGTGTCTACGCCAGCGAGGCGCGTCGCTCGAAGGCGACGCTCGCCCATGATCAGCTCGTAACCCTCCCCTGCCGGATTGGGGCGCACCACGACCGGTTGAAGGACGCCGATCTCCTTGATGGAACCAACCAGCTCCCCGAGAGCGTCCTCATCAAAAACTGCCCTTGGCTGACGAGGGTTTGGCACGATCGTCGACGGGTCTAGTTGAGCAAAGCGCGCACCCGGCACCGGCACCAGGTCAGTCAACGGAACCTCAGCGGTTCGCGGTGAGTCTCCACCAAAGAAGACATCCCGCGGGCGGTCCGTCCGGAGTTCGCTCGTCTCCGTGGGCGCCTCTGTGGGGATGAGTGCGCCCAAGCCACGTCCAAGGCCCCGCTTTGTGGTGCTCACTGGTCTCCTCCTGGTTGAGTCAATGCGGGTTCACGAGACCCTGGGTCTCGGGATGCGATGTCCGACGCTATCGCCAGATAGGCGACGGCGCCCGGCGAATGCGGGTCGTGGGTCATGACGGTCTGGCCAAAGCTTGGCGCCTCCGAGACGCGAACCGAACGCGGCACGGTGGTCTCTAGCGTCTGCTCCGGGAAGTGCCCCCGCACCTCCTGTGCCACGTCGCGGGCCAGGTTGGTGCGGGCGTCGTACATCGTGAGCACGATGGTCGAAACGTGGAGTTCGGGATTCAGGTGCTTTCGCACCATGTCCACGGTTTTGATGAGTTGAGTCAGCCCCTCGAGCGCGTAGTACTCGCACTGAATCGGAATGAGGACTTCATTCGCGGTGACCATCGCGTTGAGGGTCAGGAGGCCAAGGCTTGGCGGGCAGTCAATGAAGACGTAGTCCAGTTGCTTTCCCGAGCCCGCCAGCAGCGTCTTCAAGGCGGCGTGCAGGCGGAACTCCCTGCGCACAACCGAGACGAGTTCGATGTCGGCTCCCGCGAGATCGATGGTCGCTGGCACGCACCACAAGGTGGGGATGTGCGGGGAACGCTGAGCCACACGAGCGAGGGGTACGTCGTCCAACAGCACGTCATAGATCGAGGGGGTTCCGCTGTGGTGATCGACTCCGAGCGCCGTAGATGCGTTGCCCTGCGGGTCCGCGTCGATCACCAGGACGTTCGCGCCGTGCTGAGCCAGCGCGGCCGCGAGGTTGACCGAGGTCGTCGTCTTGCCCACGCCGCCCTTTTGGTTCGAGACGGCGAAGACGCGGGTGCGTACGGGTCGCGGGAACTCGCGGCTCTCAAGCTCGCGGCGGAGCCTCTCGGTGGCGAGGAGTTCGGCGGCGAGAGGGCTGTCGTCATCGACGCTCAGGCCCGCAAAGGCGTCCGATGTTTCACGTGAAACGTGGTGGGCAGCGAGGGGCTCTCGCGGGCCTGCGACCTCCGGAAGCGCGTCGTTGAGGTCACGCTCTGTGCCGCGCGCGTCGGTCGCCATGCCGGCGACCTCCGGTCCGTCAGAGCCGCCCTCGGATGCCGTCTCTGTGCCAGCCGCCAGAGCAGAGAACGCGGGCATTTCGGCGCGATGGGATCCGTTCAACGTCTCGCGATCTGACAACGGCCACCCTCCCTCGGGGACTATGTTTCACGTGAAACGGCTGCTCCGCAACCGCACCGCCAACGAGTCTGGCGGCGTAGGGGTTCGACTCTACCGGGAGACACCCGCCTGTGGAGACCTCGGGGGAAAACCCCCCTCCACGCACGGATTCGCTGTGGAAATCTCTGGGGATTGCCCGCGTCAGGCGCGAGACAGGGTGACTACGGTGGTCGCCTCGAGCCCAGGAACTGTTGGTGCTGAGTGCACTTCACCCACCAATCCCGCGCGGCGCAAAACATACTTCGCCTTGTCCAGCTCCTCGCCGGCGCTGCGCCCCTTAAGAAGCGCCATGCGGCCCGTGTCGGACAGCAATGGCAGGGACCACTTCACCAGCTTGTCGATCGAGGCGACGGCGCGCGCCGTGATCACATCCGCTTCCACGACCTCGCGAACTTCCTCTGCCCGCCCGCGGACCACCGTGACGTTCACCATGCCGAGGATCTCCGCGGCCTCTCGCAACCACGCCGTCCTGCGTTCCATCGGCTCCACAAGGACGATGCGGCGCTGGGGTTCCATGGCAGCAATCACCAGGCCCGGCAGCCCTGCTCCCGAGCCGACGTCCACCAGGACGCCATCGCTGAGGAAGGGCACCACCGCGGCAGAATTGAGAAGGTGCCGTTCCCAAATTCGACCCAGTTCCCGGGGGCCAATGAGGCCCCTGAGTTCGCCCTGTTCAGCGAGCAACGAACCAAAGGCGCGCACTGCGGGATATCGGTCACCCAGGTAGTCGACCACCGCAGCCGCGCCGTCCAGCGGATCCAGGCTCAGGTCACCCTTCGGGTAGACGGCACCTGCGGTCGACCCAGCACTGGTCGTTGACCCGGCACCCGCGGTCGACCCAGCACCCGCGGTCGACCCAGCACCCGCGGTCGACCCAGCGCCCGCGGTTGACCCAGCGCCTGCGGTTGACCCAGCGCCCGACGCAGGCGCCGCGCCGGCGACCGGCCCCGGCCCCATGCCATCGGCGGGCTCAGTAGCCCTCACCGAGTCAGCGCCGTCGCTCATGTTTCACGTGAAACGTCAGGCCTTGGGGAGCACCACAACGTAACGCTGCGGGTCTTCGCCCTCGGACTCGGAGCTGAGGCCGGCCTCGAGCACCACGTCGTGAACGACCTTGCGCTCGTACGCGTTCATCGGGTTCATCGCCACGCGATCGGCACCAGCGGTGACCTTAGCAATGGCCTCGCGGGCCTGCTCGGCGAGGCGCTCTCGCCGCCCTGCGCGATAGTCCGCGACGTCGAGCATGAGGCGGCTGATCTCGCCGGTCTCAGACTGCACGGCCAGCCGCGCGAGGTCCTGAAGCGCGTCGAGGACTTCGCCGTCGGGGCCTACGAGGCGCTTGAGATTCTGGTTTGGGCCTTCGGACACGATCGCCACCTTGGCGCGACCAGCCTCTACCGAGATGTCGATGTCGCCATCCATGTCGAGAATGTCCAGCAGCTCTTCGAGAAAGTCTGCCGCGGCGTCGCCTTCGGCGTCGAGCCGGGTGCGCGAAGTCTCTTCAGTCATGATGCTTGCTCCTTGAGTCATTTCTTGGTCTTCTTGCCGGAGCCGCCCTGCTGCCGCTTGGGCGCTGGTGGCTCGGTGGATTCAGTGGCCTCGGCCACGTCACTGGTGACGGTTTCGTCGTCGCCCGCCTGGTCCGCGGTGTCGGGGTCGGCGGACAAATCAATGGCCGTGCTCTCGGCGGGCTTGGGGCCACCTTGGCGCTTGGAGCGCGAGGCGTTCTTCTTGGGCTGCTGGCGCTGGCCACGAGCCGCCTCGATGGCGGCGGCCTTCTCCGCCTCGATCTGCTCGAGTGAGGTCTCGCCGCGCTTGATGGCGTGAGCCTGCTCCTTGGCAGCCTTCTTCTCTGCATAGATGCGTTCGGCCTCGGAACCCGGCGTGGGGTTTCGCTTGATGACGTAGTACTGCTGACCCATGGTCCACAGGTTCGTGGTGGTCCAGTAGATCAGCACACCAACGGGGAAGTTGGGGCCGGTGATGACGAAGATGAAGGGGAGCGCGTACATGAGGAGCTGCTGCTGACGTGCCATGGGGCCCTCAAGGGCCGCCTTCGGCATGTTCTTGCGCGTGAGCTGACGCTGGGTGGTGAAGGTCGTGGCGACCATGGCGATGATGAGAATCGCGGAGACGATCTTGGCCTGAGGCCCGCCGGTGGTGTCAAAGAAGGACTCGGACAGCTTGGCGCCAAAAATTGTGGCTTCGGCCGCCTGCTCCTTAAGCTCAATCGTGAGTAGCCCAAACTCGCGCGTCGCCGTGGGCCCATTGCCCTCAAGCCCGTTGAGGACCCGGAACAGCGCAAAGAAGATCGGTGCCTGGATAAGCATCGGCATGCACGACGAGAAGGGGTTGGTGCGGTGCTTCGCGTACAGCTCCATGGTCTCGCGGCTCATTGCCTCGCGCGACGCTTGATCCTTCTTGCCCTTGTACTTGGCCTGCACGGCCTTGAGTTCGGGCGCGATCATCTGCATCGCACGTGATGCCTTGATTTGCTTCACGAACAGCGGGATCAGCGCAACACGGATCGTCACCACGAGGCCGACGATCGACAGCGCCCAGGCTGCGCCGCCCGCAGGGTCAAGCCCAATGAAGGCGAAGAGTGAGTGCCACACCGCCATGATGTTGGCGACGACCCACTCGAGGGGGTAAAGGATCTTGTCGAGGAAATTCACTGTGGTCCTTGGTTCATTGAGTGAGCAGATGCTCGGAGTCAGTTACGGCGTCGGCCGCGACAGTTGAGGCAGTGTTGTTGCGGTGCAGCCGGAAGCGGCGCTCTCCGCGGGCGGGGACGTCATCCACTCCGCCAACACTCCATGGGTTGCAACGCAGCACCCGCCACATGGCGAGCCCGCTGCCAACAAAAGCCCCGTGCACACGAACGGCCTCGAGGCCGTAGTGGGAGCACGACGGGTAGTACTTGCAGGTGGGCCCAGTCATCGGCGAAATCACCGTTTGGTAGCCCTTGATGGCTCCCATCACGGCCACGCGCGGAGCGCGCGCGAATGCCTGGGTGAGGGTAGTCATGCGCCAACCTTAACCAGCGCCTGCCCGACGGCCCCGCGCACGTCCGCGTCGAGCTCACCAAAGGTGGCGACGGCGGCGGGCGGAAGGGCGCGAACGACCACCTTGGTTCCGGAAGGAAGGGTGGAGAGGGCGTCGGCCATGATGGCTCGCAGGCGGCGCTTCACGCGGTTCCGTACCACGGCACCTCCTACGGCCTTAGAAACAGCGAAACCGGCAATGCTCTTGGCATCGCCGGTAAGCGCTACGTGCACTACAACGGTACTCCGGCCCGCTCGCGATCCCCGACGCATCACCGCTTGAAAATCGGTGGACGACGTCAGTCGCGATGGTGCCGGCAGCACCCTACGCCGAAATGTCCGTGCGTCCCTTACGGCGACGCGCAGCGAGAATCGAGCGCCCGGCACGTGTGCGCATGCGCAGACGGAAGCCGTGCGTCTTAGCGCGCTTACGGTTGTTCGGCTGGAAGGTCCGCTTGCTCACGGGCATGCTCCCTAGACAGTGGTTTGGGGGGTGGTCAAACAGCGCACCAACATTACGTGGAAATGAGCGCTGGGTCAAATTCCACCGCTCGCGTTGGGAGTTTCCTGCGAACAGGCTAGGCTCCACCTTCACGGGCTAAACGCCGTGGAGGACACGCCGTAACTGGGTTACGAAACGGTGTCACTGCCTCAACCGGCTGTGTAGAACTTTGTGGAAACAACCTTACTCGAGGGGATGGAATGACCGACGCGTCCACTGACCTGCCCATCGATGAGGTCTGGTCACGTGCGCTGCGGCAACTGTCTCGCGACGATCAGCTCACCGCACAGAATCGGTCCTTCTTGCGCCTTGTGAAGCCGCTTGCCGTGGTCGAAGACAATGTCTTCCTTGCCGTCGCGGAGGACTTCACCAAGAACTACGTGGAATCGACGATCCGCGGGCCCATCACAGAGGCGCTGAGTTCAGTCATTGGCCGCGACGTTCGTATCGCCGTAACGGTGGACGCATCGGTGCAACCGCCACCCACGCCAGACGTCCGCCAAGACGAGGCCCCAGCCAAGCCGTCGGCCGGGCAAGCGGCTTCCGCGCCAAGCGATGACCCGCATCTGAACCCGCGCTATACCTTCGACACCTTCGTTATTGGGCCGTCGAACCGTTTTGCTCACGCGGCCGCGCTCGCCGTGGCAGAAAGCCCTGGCAAGACGTACAACCCCCTGTTCATCTATGGGGACTCTGGCCTGGGAAAGACGCACCTGCTGCACGCGATCGGCCACTACACGCTGCGTTTCAAGCCCCAGGCCAAGGTTCGTTACGTGAACTCGGAGGAGTTCACCAACGACTTCATCAACTCGATCCGTGACGATCGCAGCCTCAGCTTCAAGCGCCACTACCGCGAGGTAGACGTGCTGCTCATCGACGACATCCAGTTTTTGCAGGGCAAGGAACAGACTCTCGAGGAGTTCTTCCACACCTTCAATGCGCTGCACAACGCGGGCAAGCACGTGGTCATCACCTCGGATGTGAGCCCCAAGAACCTCGACGGCATCGAGGAAAGAATGCGTACCCGCTTTGAGTGGGGCCTGATGACAGATGTGCAGCCGCCAGACCTCGAGACGCGTATTGCGATTCTTCGAAAGAAGGCAGCGGCCGACGCTGTACAGGCGCCTTCTGATGTTCTTGAGTACATCGCCTCGAATATCACGAGCAACATCCGCGAACTTGAGGGAGCTCTTATTCGGGTGACGGCTTTCGCCGCACTGAATAAGCAGGCCGTGGACCTAAGCCTCGCCCAAGTGGTTCTCAAGGACCTTATTAGCGACGACGACTCCGAGGTCACGGCGTCGATGATCATTGGCACGACTGCCGAGTACTACGGCATCACCATGGACGAGCTCACTGGTACGAGCCGTAGTCGCGTCTATGTGACTGCTCGGCAGATCGCCATGTATTTGTGCCGCCAACTCACGGATCTCTCGCTTCCCAAGATCGGCGAGCACTTTGGCGGTAAAGACCACACCACGGTGATGTACGCGGTCAAGAAGATCGAAGAGCAGATGGGTCAGCGCCGGCAGACCTATAACCAGGTGAATGAGATTCACTCGCGCATCAAGCAGCGTTCCCGCGGCTGATTCAGCGCCAACCTGCGCTCCATTTTATGCAACACGCCGTACAGACACGCCGTTCACACTTGTGGATAACTTTGTGGACGTGCGTGGACACACGCTTTGTCCCCAGGGGAGCAGTTGTGAACAAAAATGATCAGTTGTGGACAGCGAACTCGTCGCTCACATGCAATTTTCTGATCTTGGGTTTCGATCCCCATGATGCACACATGCCAAATATGTGATCTACCAGCGAAGATGAGCGTCGTCCACAGATTGCACGGTGCCTATGACAACTACTTGATATCTCTTGTTATTCATCCACTGGACCTTCATGACGAGCCGACCCTCGTGGGTGCCAGCTCGGCTTGCAAGCGCGTCAGCCGTTTGGCGTAGTCTGTGGCGCAGTTACGCGAGGAGTAAGCGATGAAGTTTTCCGTCGAGCGCGATGTACTGGCCGACGCCGTGGCGTGGGTCTCCCGCGCCGTCCCCGCTCGTCCCCCGGTACCTGTTCTTGCTGGTGTTCGCATTGTTGCGGATGCCGGTGGCACGGTGACCTTGTCGAGCTTTGACTATGAAGTCGCGGCACGCAGCGAGTATGCGGCTGACGTAGACGAGGCAGGCGAGGCGTTGGTCTCTGGCCGATTGCTGCGAGAGATCGCCAACGCCCTTCCTCACAAACCGGTTCGGTTCTCCCTCGACGGCACCAAAGTGTCGGTGACGTGTGGCGCATCGCGATTCACACTCGCCACGATGCCGGTTGATCAATATCCCTCGCTCCCCGAGCTTCCTGAACGCACCGGCGTCGTTGATGGTTCGGCGCTGCAGCAAGCGGTGGCGCAGGTGACCTCAGCAGCGTCACGCGACGAGACTCTGCCAATCCTGACTGCAGTCCGGGTTGAGATCGAGGGTTCAACGATCTCTCTTCTCGCCACCGACCGGTACCGGCTCGCGCTTCGTGAACTCAGCTGGAAGCCAGCAAAGTCTGACGTGTCAACGGTCGCGCTTGTTCGTGCCAAGACGCTCAACGACACGGCCAAAGCACTCGGTGCCGGCGACGTTGACCTTTCGCTCGGCGAGGGCACGGGAGTTGACCTCATTGGCTTCTCTGCCGGTGGGCTCATGACGACGTCGCAGCTCATGGACGGCGACTACCCACCCGTTCGCAGACTGTTCCGTGACGAGAACCCCACCACGGCCGTCGTCCGGACCCAAGATCTGATTGACGCAACTCGCCGCGTTGCCCTCGTCGCCGAGCGAAACTCTTCGGTTCGCCTTGCCTTCGCAGAGGGAGAGGTCGTACTCGATGCCGGCCAGACCGACGACGCTCAGGCATCCGAAGCGCTCGAAGCTACGCTTGACGGCGACCCGATCACGGTCGCGTTCAATCCCCAGTACCTTCTCGACGGCCTGAGCGCTCTGAGCACCGAGTACCTCCAGTTTGGATTCCTGCAAGAGACCAAGCCCGTCGAGTTTGTTGGAATCGACAAGCCTGGCGGAACGGTCGCCGCGGAGTTCCGCTACCTCTTAGTGCCCATCCGCATCACCTCGTAGCGCCCGTGCGATCGTCATGCACGCGGAGTTGACATGAACATCTCGCACCTGCAGCTCGCGGACTTCCGCTCCTACGCTGAGTTGGACCTCGCGCTCAGCCCAGGGGTGACGACGTTCGTGGGGCGCAACGGTCAAGGCAAGACAAACCTGGTGGAGGCCGTGCGCTATCTGTCAACGCTGTCGTCCCACCGCGTTGCGTCAGACGTGCCGCTGATCAGGGCAGGTGCCGACAGGGCAATCGTGGGAGCGAAGGTTGACAAGGGCGGCCGGTCGCTCACCCTCGAGGTCACCATCCAACCGGGCAAGGCAAAATCTGCTCGACTCGGCCGCGCTAACGCGCGGCCTCGAGACCTGGTGGGGGTTCTCCGGACCGTCGTGTTTGCGCCGGAGGACCTCGCGCTCGTCAAGGGCGATCCTTCCGGGCGCCGCGCCTTCATGGACGAGTTGTGCGTCGCGCTAGCGCCCGTTCACGCTGGCGTGCTCGCGGATTACGACCGCGTACTCAAGCAGCGAACCTCGCTGCTGAAGACTGCGCGCAATGCGCGGGTGGATCTTTCCACTTTGGACATCTGGGACGAGAAGCTCGCGGAACTCGGCGGGCGAATCGTGGCCGCACGGCTCAAGGCCGTTGCCCACCTTCTCCCGTACGCGACCGCCGCCTATCAAGACGTTGCACCTGGTAGTGCGCCGTTTTCGGTCACGTATTCCAGTTCACTCGACACCTCCGGCGACGATCCCTTGGCCACAGACCTTGCCGCCGCCCTGCTCGCCCAGGTGAGCGAGCGTCGGCCGCATGAAATTGAGCGCGGCGTGTGCCTGGTTGGTCCGCATCGCGACGATCTCGACATCGCGATTGGCGACCTGCCCGCCAAGGGCTACGCGAGTCACGGCGAGAGCTGGTCGTGCGCGCTCGCCCTGCGGCTCGCCTCGTATGACCTGCTGACGGCGGATGGAGGCCCGGACTCAGACACCGATGGCGAACCCGTGCTGATCCTCGACGATGTGTTCGCCGAACTCGACGCCGGCCGCCGCGCGGCTCTCGCCGCGCGGATCACCACCGCCAGTCAAGTCCTCATCACCGCTGCGGTCGCAGAGGACGTGCCCGACGCTCTGGCTGGGTCGGTCTACGAGGTTGCGGCGGGCACGGTGACGCGGCGTGACTGACTCGAGGGAACCGGACGTGCCGGAGCAAGAGGGGCCCGCGCCCAAGGATGCCAATGCCATGGCGCGAGAAGCGATGGAGCGAGCCAGAGCGTCGGCCCGGCAGCGGGGCGCCCGCCAAACGTCCGCGGGGCGGGGCCGTGCCGCCAAGCATGAGGCGCGCCGGTCGAGCCAACCCTTCGCGAGCGGGCGTGACCCGTTGCCTATGTCCGACGCCGTCGACACCCTGCTGCGACGGATGGGTTGGACTGAGCAGGTTGAGGTTGCGGCGGTTACGGCGCGGTGGCGCGAGGTGGTTGGCGATCAGATTGCGGATCACGCGGATCCGCTCGGATTCGAGGACGGCAAGCTGACCGTGCGGGCGTCGTCGACCGCGTGGGCGACGCAGCTGACGCTCATGTCTGGGCAGATCCGTCACCGCATCAACGAGGAGTTTGGGCGGGACATCGTTGCGGAGCTCGTGGTGCTTGGGCCCACTGCGCGGTCGTGGGTCAAGGGGCCGCGGACTGTTCCCGGCCGCGGGCCGAGGGATACGTACGGATGACGTGGGTCGAGGGCGAAGAGGTTGCCCGCGGTGCGACCGCGGTCATCACCCGTGGCGCGCCGGGCACGGTGGTCAAGACCCTGTCGCGAGCGTTGCCGGCGATTGTCGTTGAGCTTGAGGCGGCCGGAACCCGAGCGGCGATGGCCGCTGGCCTGCCATGCGCGCCGCTCGTCGCGGCGGACCTTGACGGCGACCCGCCGTCGCTGACGTTTGAATTTGTGGATGGTGTGCCGCTGGCTTGGCTCTACGACACGATGGGGCCCACGGAGATTGGCCGCACGTTGGCGGACCTGCAACATCAGGTGCGGCAGGTCGCGAACCCTGCGGTGATTGCGATCGAGGACTTCCTTGGGTACCAGCTGGAACAGGGGCCGATTCCGCAAAATTTGTGCGCCGCTGCGCGGCGCGACCTCGCGCGCCTCACGGCGCACTCGGATCGGGTGCTGTGCCACATGGATCTTCACGATGCGAATGTGATGCGGGGACCTCACGGGCCGGTCATCATCGACTGGATGAACGCTTCGGCCGCACCACCGGAGGCGGACGTTGCGCGGACCCGACTTGTCGTCGGCAGCGAAAAGTTTTACTCGCCTCACCAAGAGGCAGAGCTCGGCGAGATGCTCGCGGCCTTCATCACGCGCACGGAAGAACTGGTGCCCGGCCTCGTTGGCGCGTCCCGATCATGGGACAGGGTCATCGCGGCGGCTCGCCTCGATGAGCACCCGCCTCCGGCAGAGCGCGAGGCCATTTTGGCAAGGTGGGGATGATGGCGGGGCGGCTCGCACCCGGGTTCTCGGTTCAGGGCTGACGCAGGGGCCCACTTTTCGGCAGGCCTAAGAACCTTCCACAAATGGCCCCAAACGGCCCGGAATCCGCGCTAGAACGCGCTAGAATCGGGCGAGATAACACGCGTGCCATGTTGGCGCGCGTCACGCGCTTGGAAGGCGATTCTGTGGCCCAAAAGGACAGCAAAGAAGCTACCCCTGCCTACGGCGCGGAGAACATCACAGTTTTGGAAGGCCTCGAGGCCGTCCGCAAGCGACCCGGAATGTACATCGGTTCCACGGGCGAACGCGGTCTTCACCACCTCGTCTACGAGGTCGTCGACAACTCAGTTGACGAGGCCCTCGCCGGGTACTGCGACACCATCACGGTCACCCTCATGCCAGACGGCGGCGTCCGCACCACGGACAACGGCCGCGGCATCCCGGTAGACATCCACCCCACCGAGGGCATCCCCACGGTCGAGGTCGTCATGACCATCCTGCACGCGGGCGGAAAGTTCGGCGGCGGCGGGTACGCGGTCTCCGGCGGTCTGCACGGCGTTGGTATCTCGGTGGTGAATGCGCTAAGTAAGCGCGTCGAGACCGAGGTCAAGCGCCAAGGCTTCGTGTGGCGCCAGACCTTCGCGGACGGCGGCAAGCCGCAAGGCACCCTCGTCAAAGGCGAGAAGACCACTGAGACCGGAACGCAGCAGACGTTCTGGCCAGACGACTCGATCTTCGAGACCACCGACTTTGACTTCGAGACGCTCCGCGCTCGCTTCCAGCAGATGGCCTTCCTCAACAAGGGCCTCAGCATCACCCTCACTGACGAACGCCCAGAGCACATAGCGCCCGACGCTGACGAGGTTGGCGACGAAACGCCAGTTTCGCGTTCGGTCACCTACAAGTACGACGGCGGGCTCGTCGACTACGTGACGCACCTGAACTCGGCCAAGAAAGTTGAGGTTGTGCACCCTGAGGTGATCTCGCTTGAGGCGGAAGACACGGAGGCCAAGATCTCCGTGGAGCTCGCGCTGCAGTGGACCAACGGCTACTCCGAAGGCGTCTACACCTACGCGAACACCATCTCGACAACCGAGGGCGGAACCCACGAAGAGGGATTCCGTGCCGCACTCACGACGCTCGTCAACAAGTACGCGCGCGAGAAGGGCATCCTCAAGGAGAAGGACGAGAACCTCACCGGTGACGACGTCCGTGAGGGCCTGACCGCCGTCATCTCGGTGAAGCTGGGCGAGCCGCAGTTCGAGGGCCAGACAAAGACCAAGCTCGGCAACACGATCGCCAAGACGTTCGTACAGAAGGTCGTCAACGAGCGACTCACCGACTGGTTCGACTCCCACCCCAATGAGGGCAAGGACGTCATCCGCAAGGCGATTCAGGCTTCGCAGGCCCGGCTTGCTGCCCGCAAGGCTCGCGAAGCGACCCGCCGCAAGGGACTTCTTGAGTCCGGCGGCATGCCCGGAAAGCTCTCCGATTGCCAGAGCCGCAACCCCGACGAGTGCGAGATCTTCATCGTCGAGGGCGACTCCGCCGGCGGCTCCGCAAAGCAGGGGCGCGAGCCCTACAACCAGGCGATCCTGCCGATTCGCGGAAAGATCCTCAACGTCGAACGTGTCCGTCTCGATCGCGCGCTCGCGAACAACGAGGTGCAGGCACTCATCACCGCGTTTGGTGCCGGCATGGGTGAAGACTTCGACATCGCCAAGGCCAGGTATCACAAGATCGTGCTGATGGCCGATGCCGATGTCGACGGTCAGCACATCCGCACGCTGCTGCTCACGCTCTTGTTCCGCTACATGCGGCCGCTCATCGACGCCGGGTACGTGTACCTCGCGCAGCCGCCGCTGTTCAAAATCAAGTGGAGCAACTCCGACCACGAGTACGTGTACACGGACAAGGAGCGCGATGCGCTCCTCGCCGACGGCCTTAAGGCGGGAAAGAAGATTCCCAAGGAAAACGGCATCCAGCGCTACAAGGGTCTTGGCGAGATGGATCACGAGGAACTCCGCGTGACCACCATGGACCCGCAAACGCGCACGCTACTGAAGGTGTCGATGGACGACGCCGCACAAGCGGACGAGGTCTTCTCCGTGCTCATGGGCGAGGACGTCGAATCCCGCCGCAACTTCATTCAGCGCAATGCGAAGGATGTGCGTTTCCTTGACATCTGATTCAACACAGTCATCTGATTCCACACAGTCATCTGAAACTCCAGAGGGCATCAACCACGGCCGCATCGAGGCGGTCGACCTCAACACCGAAATGCAGCGGTCCTACATGGACTACGCGATGTCCGTCATCGTTGGCCGCGCGCTGCCAGACGTGAGGGACGGCCTCAAGCCCGTCCACCGTCGGGTCCTCTACGCAATGTTCGACGGCGGCTACCGCCCGGACCGCGCGTTCTCCAAGTGCTCGCGCGTCGTTGGCGACGTCATGGGCAAGTACCACCCGCACGGCGACTCCGCGATCTACGACGCGATGGTGCGCATGGTTCAGCCATGGTCGCTGCGCTACCCCATGATCTGGGGCCAGGGAAACTTTGGCTCCCCAGGCAACGACGGCGCCGCCGCCTCGCGATACACCGAGTGCAAGATGGCACCGCTCGCCATGGAGATGGTGCGCGACATCGACAAGGACACCGTCGAGTGGCAAGACAACTACGACGGCCGCGAGCAAGAGCCGCAGATCATGCCTGCCCGCTTCCCCAACCTGTTGGTGAACGGCTCCGCCGGCATCGCGGTGGGTATGGCGACGAATATCCCGCCACACAACCTCAACGAGGTGGCATCCGGCGTCCAGTGGCACCTTGATAACCCAAAGGCATCGCGAGAAGAACTGCTCGAGGCGCTGATTGAGCGCATCCCCGGCCCGGACTTCCCCACCGGTGCGATCATTCTTGGTCGCCGCGGCATCGACGACGCCTACCGCACGGGCCGCGGGTCGATCACGATGCGAGCGGTCGTCAACATCGAAGAGATTCAGGGCCGCATGTGCCTGGTGATTACCGAACTGCCGTACCAGGTCAACCCAGACAACCTCGCAATCAAGATCGCCGATCTGGTGAAGGACGGCAAGGTTGCGGGCATCGCGGACATTCGCGATCAGTCATCCGGCCGCACGGGCCAGCGCCTCGAGATCGTGCTCAAGCGCGACGCTGTCGCAAAGGTCGTTCTCAACAACCTCTACAAGCACACGCAGCTACAAGAGACCTTCGGCGCCAACATGCTCGCGATCGTCGACGGCGTTCCGCGCACCCTCACGCTCGACGGTTTTGTGCGCCACTGGGTGACGCACCAGATCGAGGTAGTTCAGCGTCGGACCCGCTACCGCCTTCGTGAGGCCGAACGCGAAGCCCACATCTTGCAGGGATATCTCAAGGCTCTCGACGCCCTCGACGAGGTAATCGCCCTTATCCGCGCGTCGGCCGATGTCGAGGCCGCGCGAACCGGACTCATGAAGCTGCTCGACGTTGACGAGGTCCAGGCGACCGCGATCCTCAACCTGCAGCTTCGCCGCCTTGCCGCGCTTGAGCGGCAGAAGATCACCGACGATCACAACGCGCTCATGGCGGAGATCAAGGACCTGCAGGCGATCCTCGCGGACGAGGTGCGCCAGCGCTCGATCATTTCCGACGAGCTTGGCGAGATTGTGCGCAAGTACGGCGACGCGCGACGCACGGAGATTTCTCCGTTCGACGGTGAGGTCTCTATTGAGGACCTCATTGCCGAGGAAGAGGTTGTCGTCACCATCACGGCCGGCGGCTACGCGAAGCGGACTCGCTCTGACCAGTACCGCGCACAACGCCGCGGCGGCAAGGGCGTTCGCGGAGCAACTCTGCGCAGCGACGATGTTGTTGAACACTTCTTTGTCACCACGACGCACCACTGGCTGCTGTTCTTCACCAACCTGGGCCGCGTGTACCGCGCCAAGGCGTACGAGCTGCCGGAGGGCGGCCGCGACTCCAAGGGCCAGCACGTCGCGAACATGCTCGCGTTCCAGCCCGGCGAGGAGATCGCCCAGGTTCTTGACCTGCGCAAGTACACGGACAAGCCGTACCTGGTGCTCGCTACCAAGCGGGGACTCATCAAGAAGACGGATCTCACGTCCTACGACTCGAACCGCTCCGGCGGCCTCATCGCGATCAACCTTCGCGACGTGGAGGGTGACGACGGCGAGCTGCGTCCGGACGAGCTTGTGTCAGCGCGCTTGGTCTCCGACGATGACGACCTCATGCTCGTGAGCCGCAAGGGCCAGTCGATCCGCTTCTCTGCGGCCGACACGCGACCGATGGGTCGCGCGACGTCCGGCGTGAAGGGAATGCGCTTCCGCGATGACGACGAACTGCTCGCGGCAGACGTGATTCTTGCCGGGACGGCCGATGCTTCGGAGGACGCGGACGAGGTGGCCGAAGTTGCCGAGGGTGCTGAGCTTGCTGAAGTTGCCGAAGGTGCAGAGGGTGCTGAGGGCGCGGAAGGTGCTGAAGTTGCCGAAGGTGCAGAGATCACCGACGCCGCCGAGGGTCCGTTCTCATTCATCGTCACCGAGGGCGGATACGCCAAGCGCACGGCCGTGAGCAAGTACCGACTTCAGGGTCGCGGCGGGCTGGGCATCAAGGTTGCGAAGCTTCAAGAGGAGCGGGGCGACCTGGTTGGCGCGCTGCTCGTGGAAGAGGCCGATGAGGTACTCGTCATCATGGAGTCCGGCAAGGTGATGCGCGCATCAGTGTCCGAGGTGCCGGCCAAGGGCCGCGACACCATGGGCGTCATCTTCGCCAAGCCTGCTGCCGGAGACCGCATCATCGGCATCGCCCGCAACGTTGAGCGCAACCTCACCGAGGATGAGCCCGAGGGTGACGCGGCGGCAGAGGGCGCCACGCCCGACGCTGCGGTTGCCGACGCCGCGGTTGCCGACGCTGCGGTTGCCGACGCTGCGGTTGCCGACGCTGCGGTTGCCGACGCTGTGGTTGCCGACGAGGCGGCGGCGCCCACCGAGGAGTAGCCAGACGCGCGAGTCACCGCCCGGGTCTCCTATGGGGACGTGAGGTCCGGCTCCGCAGGTTTTGCGCTTCCTGTGGGGACGTGAGGTCCGGGCGCGTGGTCGACGTGCTCAGACGGGCGCCCACACGAAACCGGACCACATGTCCCCACAGGAGTCAGACATCCGTCGAAACCGGACCTCATGTCCCCGCAGGGCGCTGCGCGCTGCGCGCTGCGCGATGGGCGCGCACCGCTGCCCAGCCCTAGACCGGCCCCGCTACTCCGCGAGATCTGGCCGGGCGCCTGCACCGTGATCGGCGGGAGTGCGCACAAACAGCAACAGCACCAGCCCCAGCGCTACGACCGTGATGATGCCGAGCGTGCCCCACAGCGTCATCCCAGTGATGCCAACCGCAACGGCCCACCCGATGGGCGACAGGAACGACGCCGCGCGCCCGGTGGTCGCGTAGAGACCAAACATCTCGGTCTCACGGCCAAGGGGTGACAGGCGCGCGAGCAAGGATCGCGACGCCGCCTGCGCGGGGCCCACCATTCCCGCTAGCAGCAGGCCAAAGATCCAGAAGATCTCCGGGCCGTAGTCGTGTAGGAAGGCCACCGCGAGCCCACCGATGATGATGCCGATCAGCGCCGCGATGATCACGGTGCGCGGACCGAGCTTGTCGTCCAAGCGACCGGAGATCATGGTCACGATTCCCGCGATGAGGTTCGCGGCAATGCCGAACAAGATCACCTCGGTGTTGCTGAAGTCGTAAGCGTTGGCGGCGATGAGCGCACCGAACACAAAGACTCCAGCGAGGCCGTCGCGGTAGACCGCCGACGCCGCGAGGAACCACAGCGTGGACCGCGCCTCGTTCCACAGCCCGCGAATGCTGTGCCACAACAGCACGTACGCGTTGAGAATGCCGCCACCTTCACCGCGTGGCGCCGCGGGCGCCTCCGGCACAAAACGGAACAGCGGCCACGCGAACACCAGCGTCCACACCGCGCAGCCAACCGCGATGAGCCGGTAGGCCATGCCGTTGTCCGTGTTGAGGCCGTACCAATCGAACGAGTCGGAAACCACCACGATCACGAGCGCGACGATCCCGCCGATGTAGCCAAACCCCCACCCAAGCCCAGAAACGCGGCCGGCGGTTCGCGGCGTCGAAACCTGCACGAGCATGGCGTTGTAGTTCACGCCAGCAATCTCGCCGATGACCGATGCGATGGCGAGGATGCCTACGCCGAGCACAAAGTACGAGGGCGCCGCCTGCACAAAGTACAAGGAGAGCATTGAGATGACGAGCAGAATCGTGGTCCATCCCAGCCAGGCCTTGCGACGGCCCGTGCGATCCGCGAGTTGACCAAGCACCGGCGCCACGATCGCGACGCCGATTCCCGCGATCGCCATCGCCCAGGCGACCTTGCCGGACAAGTCCGCGAGCGCTGCATCGCGATCCGCACCCGGTTCGATGAAGTCGTCCTTGACCAAGTACAACGTCACAAACACGAACGTGAGGATCACGGTATTGAACGGCTGCGTGGCCCAATCCCATAGCGCCCACGAGAACACTTGCTTGCGGGGAATGCGGCGTTCTTCCGCCGCTACCGTCGTCGTTGACGCTTCGCTCATGGCGACAGTGTTGCGCACCACGGGGCCCTTGCGCGCGCGGCACGGCTAGATTCGGTACGTGGACTTCCTGCCCGACGTTCTGGCCGGCTTCAGCGCGGCACCTTTAGAAGGCGTGACTATTGTTCGGCACGACGCCGCGCCTGCCAGTCCGCGGGCGGTGGTCCTTCATGTTCACGGATACAACGACTACTTTTACCAGGCAGAACTCGCGGAGTGGTTCGCGAGCCAGGGCCTGGCCTTCTATGCGGTTGACATGCGCAGGGCCGGCCGGTCGCTCATGCCCGGCGACCATCCACATGACATGGCGAACATCGCCGAGCAGGGCGATGACATCGCGCTCGCGGCAGAAGCGATAACGGAACTGCATCCCGGCGTGCCCCTGATCATTCACTCGCACTCAACCGGAGCACTTGCCGCCGCGATTTGGGCAGCCGACCGCCCACACCCCGCGACTGCCGGCGTGATTCTCAACTCTCCGCTGTTCGGCCTGCGCATGGGCCGCCGCGACCGCGCGGCTATGGTCGCTTTGCCGCTGATCAATCGCACGCGCCCGCACATGATCGTGGGGAACCGGCCGGCAATCTACGCCAAGCACTTGCACGTCAGCGGCGGCGGTCCCGCGGCATTCGACACCGTGTGGAAGACCCCGGCTGGCGTCCCAACGCGGGCCCAATGGGTCCACGCCGTCGCCCAGGCATGGAGACGCATCGACGCGGGACTCGGCGTCACCCTGCCGGTGCTCGTGGCCCGGTCGGATTCAAGCGGTCCGGAGCGTGACGATAACCCGCTGATGATGAGTCAAGACGTCGTTGTCGATACCGACGCGACGGCCCGCCGCACGCCGCTGCTGGGCCCTGGCGCTCGCGAACTTGTGGTGAAGGACGGAATTCACGACCTCACCCAGTCCCCTCCGGGCCCGCGCGCCGCCTACTTCGCGGGAGTCAAAGAATTCATCGACGAGGTGCTCGCGTGACTCATCCGTACTTCGACACCGGCGGTGCGATTGCCGCCCTCGCGCATCGTGGCTTCAACCTGAACGGCCTCGAAAACTCCATGGCCGCCTTCGCCGCTGCCGTCGAACTGGGCTATCACTACGTTGAGACCGACGCGCACGGCACCAGCGACGGGGTCGCCGTCGCTCTCCATGACGCGAGCCTTGACCGCACAACAGATTCGCAGGGAAACGTCGCCAACTTGCCGTGGTCCCAGGTGAGGACCGCGAAGATCGGCGGCATCGAACCCGTGCCGCTGCTCGAGGACCTGCTCGGCACCTGGCCGGAACTGCGGGTCAACGTCGACGTCAAGGCCACCAGCGGAATCGAGCCAATCGCCAACGCCATTGAACGAACCAAAGCCCACGACCGCGTCTGCGTCGCATCCTTTTCAAGCGCCCGACGCGACGCAACAGTGAGGCTCCTCTCTCGCCCAGTTGCCACCTCGGCTGGCACCAACGAGGCTGCCGCTTTCTGGGCACGGGTGACGCTGGGCGGCAAAGGTGCGAGGAGCGTCGGGCGGGTTGACGCTTTGCAGGTGCCAACGAATGTTGGCCCCATGCGAACCTTGCACGCGCGGCAGGTGAGGGCCGCGCATGCGGCGAACACCCAGGTACATGTGTGGACGGTGAACGATCCCGCGCACATGGAACGGCTCATCGACGTTGGCGTTGACGGCCTGATCAGCGATCGCGCGGACCTCCTCAAAGACGTGCTCATCGCGCGCGGGCGCTGGTACGACTGACGCGCTAGGTTGGGTGAGGCGCGACCCTCAAGTACCCTTGGAGCGTGTACGCCGCAATCTTGGCGACGCGCAAGGAGACCTCTATGGCCGCGAACGACAGCGGAAACCTTTACAACCCGCCTACCCTCGGCGGCGAAGCCGCCCCGGTGACTGCGGAAACGCCGCGCCGTTCTGCATTCCGGCCCATCAACTCAGCTGCCACTGCGCCGCCCGCTGCCGCACCGAGCGCAACCGCGCCCGCCGCTGCGTCAGCGCCCGCCACCCAGCAGTCTTCGTTCCAGCGCACCTTCACGCCAACTCAGTCGGCACCCACGGCCGCACCAACCGCGCCAACCAGGCCGCCGGTGACCGCACCGGTCTCAAACCCAACGCCGCAGGCTCCCGTCACGGATGAGTCCACCGGCGCATTCTCGGTGGGCGTTGACAAGGTCAAGGGCTTCGCGGTTCGCGCCAAGAACTCGCTCACCGAGGGCGACGACCTCGCGGCATCGGGCAAGCGCGGCGGGCCTCGCAAGGCGCGCGTGCTGGTGAGCCGAATCGACCCGTGGTCGGTTTTGAAGATCGGCTTTTTGCTGTCTATCGCCATCGGCGTGATGATCGTTGTGGCGGTGTTCGTGCTGTGGAACGCGCTCAACGAGTTCGGAATGTTCTCGCTCATCGACAGTTGGGTCGGCAAGCTCTTTGACGGCGAGCAGCCCGTCAACATCATGTCGGTCGTCGAGCTCAACAAGGTGATGTCGGCGGCAATTCTCGTCTCAGTCGTCAACGTCGTGCTACTCACCGCATTGAGCACCATTGCCGCGTTCCTTTACAACACGGTCTCGTCCGTGGTTGGTGGCATCTACGTCACCCTTACAGACGACTAATTAGGCCCGACGCTAGCTCCCGCCCAGTTTTGGGCGTGCGCTGGCATTGGGGTACAGTTGGTCGCCGCGGCTGACGCCGCAAAGGGCCCATAGCTCAGGCGGTTAGAGCGCTTCGCTGATAACGAAGAGGTCGGAGGTTCAAGTCCTCCTGGGCCCACAGAGGTGATGTTGTGAAGAAGCTACTTCTCATTACGGCCGGCGTTGTCGCGGTCGTCGCGATCGTCGCCTTGCTCTCTGACAGTCCCAACCGCGATTTGTGGGATGAAGTTCTCGACGAGATTTAAAGCAGTAACACGGGGCCTTAGCTCAATTGGTAGAGCGCCTGCTTTGCAAGCAGGAGGTCAGGGGTTCGATTCCCCTAGGCTCCACTAACGTGCCCGATCTCTCACCAGGCCGGTTGAATCTTGACTTGGACGCCTAGCGCGTGCGTTCTTTGCTAGCGGTTGCACGCGCTGACCCCCGCGTCGTCCGGATGTTTGGAGGCCTTGACCGGTTGACGCCTAGTCGCCTAGGTTGAGACCGGCAGCAACCAGCGAAGGTGCTGCAACTTTGAATATCGGGGGTAAGCCAGTTACACGAGTACGAACGACTGCATCTACGGGGCGTCCGGATCAACGTGTTGGGGCGCAAGGTATTACAGCGGCCGTTCTCAATACGGCGCGTTCACCACGCACGCAGGCTGGGCGAATCTGGGCGTTGAGGGTCGGTTTAACGCCTACGGCACCTGGTACTACACGCCGGAAGTGACGGGATCAAACGTCGTCACGACGTACTCCACGCACTCAATTGACCAGCACCAGCATTGGTGGTGATTGGTTGAGCCTCGCTCGGCACTCGCGGTCACGCTCGGCGATCGGACTTTCTCTCGGTGCCGTGATTGCAATGTGTCTCTCTGGATGCGGTTCCTCGCCTTCGCACGAGCCAGAACCCTGGTCGCAGGGCTATGCGCCGTTCGACGAAATGATCGCGACCGCGATCGATGAAGCGAGGGAGGGTGGGGCTGCCGCGAGTCAGATCGCCCTACTGGAACAGGCGCAAGACCAAGGCGAGATCACCGTAGAAATGATGCGCGACGCTGTCGCCGGGGTGAGTGATTGCTTCGAGCTGGCGGGCGGTACGGTCCAGATCCGTGACGACATCATCGTGCCGGGGGTCGTGTGGCCCGGATACACAGTCGGGTTCGACGAATCGATGGGTGAGGAGACCATCGATCTCTTGGTCCAGTCATGCAAGACCACGGAGTACAAGTGGATCAACACCGTTTATCAAACGCAGCCCACTTCACGCCAAGCGCTAGGCGAGTACGTGTTGTCGCAGGAACCAGTGCTTCGAGACTGTTTGGAGAGTTACGGCATAGCGACGGAACCTGACGCGAATGGCTGGGAGCTTGCGAAACAGGCTGTGGCACTTGACGACACCGATGTCATGCTCGAATGCTTCGCTGCTGCGGATATCCGCTCGCTCTAGAGGGGTCGCCGCCATGATGCTAGGGATGGGGTAGTCGCGTTCGTACCGATTATCGCCCTGCTCGTGAAGGTTCCCAACCGCGATTTGGGGGACGACGTAGGCTCCACGGTTCGAATACGCTCGCGCGATGCCCGCCGAGTGGCTCCTGAGAAGCTGCGCACCATCCTGAGGCAACCAGTCACGCCGATACGCTGACGCCATGTCCTTCGCAGAGACCCCCCTGCTCACGCACGCCCGCGTTCGTCTGGAACCGCTCTCGCAAGCACACGCGCCCGCCTTGGCTGCCGCCTCGGGTGCCGGCGGCCTTTGGGAGAAGGCCTGGTACACCACCATTCCAGCGCCCGACGCTGTCCAAGCAGAGATCGACCGTCGCCTGTCGCTGCAGGCGGCCGGCACCATGGCGCCTTGGGCGATTGTTGACCCCACAACGGGCGAGGCGGTCGGGATGACCACCTATATGGACATCGACGAGCCAAACCGGCGCCTCGAGATGGGCCACACCTGGATGGGCTATTCGGCCCACGGCACAGGCATGAACCCGGCGGCCAAGTTGCTGTTGCTGACAAGGGCCTTCGAAGACTTGGGATGCATTGCGGTCGAGTTCCGCACCCATGCCGCCAACGCTCAGTCGAGGGCCGCGATCGCCCGGCTCGGAGCCAAGCAGGACGGGATCCTTCGTCAACACAAAGTGTGGCGCGATGGCACCTTGCGAGACACGGTGGTGTTCTCGATCCTCGACTCCGAGTGGCCAGACGTGCGCTCCGGACTCGAGGCACGGCTAGCCTCGCGTTCCTAGAAACGCGAGGCTAACGAACCAGGCTTACTCCGGCTTCTTCGCAACAGGCTTGCGAGCCGCAGGCGCCTTCTTCGCGACAGGCTTGGGTGTGACGTGCTCAACGGGGGTGAGACCGTCGTCATTGGTGCCACCCTCGTCTTCCCACACGTCCTCGGCGTCGTCGAAGGTGTCTGCGAGAGCGTCGGCCGCCTTGTCGCGCGCCTCCACTGCCGCGTCCTTCACTTTTTTGGCCTCGGCAACCGCGGTGTCCTTGACCTTTGTCACGGCCGGTCCGGCAGCGTCGGCCACCTTCTTGGCCTCGGTCACGGCCGTGTCCTTCACCTTGGTGACGGCAGGGCCGGCCTTTTCAGTGACGACCTCGGCGGCAACGCTCGCCGCGCTGCTCGCGGCCGCGGCAGCACGCTTTGCGGCGTCAACCGCAGCGTCCGCCGCCCGGTTCACGCCGTCGCGCAGCTGGTCCTTGAAGTCCGCGTCGTCGGCGAACTCCCACTCATCGTCTTCGCCGGCCCAGGTGTCGCGGCCCGGATCGCGGCGCGCCCACACCACCAACGCGGCCGTCGCAGCGCCCACGAGCAATGCGGGGACGAGCACCTTGGGCCACACCGAGTTGTTCTTGCGCTCTTCGTCCGCGTGAGCCGCGCTGTCCACAGCGGCGATCACCGCTGGAATCGCGGCGCCCACTACGGCGGCGTGGATCGCGTCGGACCAGTCACCGGCACGGTTGCCGGCGCGGCGTACGTACGGCTCTGCGCGACGAGCGCCCTCCGCGTAGACGTGCTTGGCGCGAGGGCCCAGCCACTCCTTCGCGGACTCGACCTGAGGCCCAGCCCAGTCCTTGGCGCGAGCAGCGGCATGCGCGGCTGCGGCTGCTGCGTCTGCGGCTGCAACCTTCGCGGCGGCAGCTGCCTCTGCTGCCTGCTTCTGATACTCCTTGGCGGACTTGCTCTCTTTGCGTCCCATGACTAGTCCCTTCGCAGACTGATGACTTCTCTTTCCATCGTGCCACGCAAACCGCCACATGGCGAGGCCGTGGAACAATGGACCCCATGAAGGCAACCATTGAAACAACCGCGGGCGACATCACCGTGGAGCTCTACCCAAACTACGCCCCGGCTACCGTGGCGAACTTCGTGGGATTGGCCACGGGCGAGAAGGAGTGGAAGGACCCCGAGACGGGTGAGGCCAGCCACGAGCCCTTCTACAACGGCGTGGTCTTTCACCGCGTGATCAAGGGATTCATGATCCAGGGCGGCTGCCCGCTCGGCACCGGAACCGGTGGGCCCGGTTACGTCTTCGACGACGAGATCCACGCGGCGAACCAGTTCCGTGAGCCGTACATGCTCGCCATGGCAAATGCTGGCAAGCAGCTCAACCCCATCACCGGTCGTCCCGGCGGCACCAACGGATCGCAGTTCTTCATCACCGTTGGCCCAACGCCGCACCTCAACGGCGGCCACACCCTGTTTGGCAAGGTTGCCGACGACGCTTCCCGTGCAGTCGTTGACAAGATCGCAACTACGCCCGTTGACGGCCGTGACCGTCCGCTCGAGCCCATCATGATCACGGGCGTCACCATCACCGACGACTAAGCAACAGACAAAGCAACACATGCCCGACGCCGCGGCCCCGCCCGTCTGCCCTCGCCACCCTGACCGCATCTCGTATGTGACGTGTCAGCGGTGTGGACGCCCCGTGTGTCCAGAGTGCCAGCGGCCGGCGCCCGTGGGCATCCAGTGCGTTGACTGCGTTCGTGACGCCGCAGAGCGCCGCGGGCCTCTGCTCAACCGCCTAGGCTTCGCGAGCGCGCCGGGTGCGCCAGTCCTGACTTACGCGTTGATCGCGGCCAATGTCGCCGCGTACATCTACGGGTACTTGGTCCTCGGCTACGCGAAGTGGGTCACGACCTGGGGCCTCTGGCCAGACGGCACCCCGGACTTTCCCGATTACGGCCAGGATTGGTACCGCTGGATCAGCAGTGCCTTCCTTCACTTTGGCCTGTGGCACATTGCGATGAACATGTTCGTCTTGTGGCAGTTTGGCACTCAGTTGGAGCCCGCCCTCGGCAGGGTTCGCTTCGCGATCATCTACTTCGTGTCGATGCTCGGTAGTTCGGCCACGATCATGCTGCTGGGCAATGGCAGCGTGCATGGGGGTGCGTCGGGAGCGATCTTTGGCCTCATCGCGGCCTTCGCAGTTGTCCTCATCAAGCTCAAAATGCCTGCTCAGACGCTACTTGTCACTGCGGGCTTGTGGCTTGTGCTCGGTTTCTTCATCGGCAGTGTCTCCTGGCAGGGTCACCTTGGCGGCGCCATCGCCGGCGCGGTCACCATGCTCGCGATGTTGCGGGGCGTGGAGAAGCGACAGTCCCGCCGCAACAACCGAATCACACCGGTGTAGTTTTCCCCAGAGCTTTCCCCAGCAGGGGATAACTACATGGGTGTAACTTCCGGAGCGGTGACTACTTCCAGCGGGTGAACAGGACCATCGACGACATCAGGAACACGAACCCGATGCCCACGTTCCAGTGCCCAATCGGCAAGGGGTACTGACCCTGGGAGATGTAGTAAACGAGGATCCACGCGGGACCGAGCACCAAGAGCGTCAGCGCGGTGGGCAGCAGCCACTTGGGGTTGTCGCTCTTCACCTTGCCCACGTTGAGGGGGACCTTATAGGCCTGCTTCTTCTCGCGCTTCTTCGACACCGGCACTGCAAGCTCCTCTAGGGGTTGAACATTGGGGATAAGAGTACCTGCCGCAAGGGCAAACCCTCTGCCCTACGCTGTGGCTGGCCCTCCGTACCTGTCACGTACCCTTGGAACACCATGGAAACCGTTGCCGAGCCTCACGTGACGCCTGAGCCTCAGCCCACCAGGGCGTCGGGCACAGGTCATCGCATTGTGGCGCTCATTGGCGAACTCATGATCATCGCCGGAGCGGTGATCGCGCTGTATGTGGTGTGGCAGTTGTTCTACACCGACGTCGAGGCGAACAACATTCAGAAGGAGACGGTCGAGGAGCTCGACTGGGCCTACACGCCGCCCATCACGGCCGGTGAGCCGCAGACGGAGGGCCCGGAGACCATTCCGGACCAGTTCAAGCTGGCACCGGACATCGCTCCCGTCATGGCTGAGCCCACGTTTGGCACCACCTTCGCCACGTTCTACGTGCCGCGGTGGGGCGCTGAGTACGTCAAGCCGATCTCCGAGGGCGTGGACCGCCACCGCATCCTCGATCGCCTCGGCATTGGCCACTACCCGCATACGGGAATGCCCGGCGCGCTCGGCAACTTCGCGATCAGCGCGCACCGCACCACGTATGGCAAGCCGTTCAACCGCATCGCTGAGGTGAAAGTTGGGGACTACCTCGTGGTCCAGACCGAAGAGGCCTGGTACGTGTATCGCGCGACGGCACATGACATTGTGCGTCCAACTCAGGTTGAGGTCATCGCGCCGGTGCCGAACAAGCCGGGTGCGGATCCGGACAACCACTACATCACCCTCACCTCATGCCACCCCATGTATTCCGCGGCCGAGCGTTACGTGGTGTGGGGCGTCCTCGAATACTGGAGCCCCGTTGGCCATGGCATTCCGGAAGAGTTGTTGGAGGTGCCGGCATCATGATTTTCCCTGCCGTTTGGAATCTGCTGCCCGGCCCGCGCTGGCTACGCGCAATCCTGCTGACCGTGGTGTTGCTCGCGATCGTGTGGGTGCTCTTTGAGTATGTGTTCCCGTGGTTTTCGGTAACCTTTGGCATCCAAGACCAAAACGTTGGGGACGACTAATGGCTCGCATTCTCGTGATCGACAACTACGACTCGTTCGTTTACACGATCGTTGGCTACTTGCGGCAGATGGGCGCGGAGACCGTTGTTGTGCGCAATGACGCGCCGCACCCTCCCGTTGCGGAGTTTGACGGCGTGCTCGTCTCCCCCGGCCCCGGCACCCCTGCAGAGGCCGGCTCCTCGATGGACGTGATCCGCGAATGTGGAGAGGCCGGCGTTCCGATGCTCGGGGTTTGCCTTGGTCACCAGGCGCTCGCCGAGGTCTATGGCGGAGTCGTCTCCCACGCTCCTGAGCTCATGCACGGCAAAACCTCGCAGGTTGAGCACCACGGCGACAGCGTGCTGACCGGCCTGCCCTCGCCGTTTACCGCCACCCGTTACCACTCGCTCTCGGTTGAGAACCCCACGGTCCCTGACGAGCTTGAGGTCACCGCAAGCACGGCGTCGGGCATCATCATGGGTCTGCAACACCGTGACCTGCCGCTCACCGGCGTGCAGTTCCACCCAGAATCCGTGCTCACGGAAGGCGGACACCGCTTGCTCGCCAATTGGCTTGAGGTCTGCGGCATGCCCGACGCTGAGTCGAGGTCCGCTGGCCTGTCGCCTCTTGTGCGCAGGTAGTGAGCAATACCGCCTGTTGAGTGCCGGTGGTGAGCCGGCGCTAGGGCGTTAGGGCGTTAAGGAGCTAGGGCGTTAAGTCGTTGGGCTGGGGTCCGGCTCCGGCGGGCCTGTCGAGACGAAGATCGTCACCGGCTGTCCAAGTTTGAGCGAGATCCCGGCCTCTGGGCTTTGAGCAAACACGGTTCCAGCAGGCTGTGCGTCTGATGGTTCTTGCCTCACGGTCACCTTGAAGCCGGCTTCCGTCAGCGTGCTGGTGGCATCAGCCTGAGAGTCACCTACGACCGGGGGAACTTCCGCGGTGGTGGGCGTTGACGCGATTGTCAGCGTCACCGTGGAGTTGATCGGCACCGCACCCGGTCCGGGCGACTGGCCAAACACTTCGCCGTCAGGATAGGCGCCGGTCTCCTTGCGCTTCGCCTCAGCTTTGAGGCCCAGTTCGGCGAGAGCTGCTCGAGCCTCTTCTTCAGTCTTGCCGGTGACGTCCGGCAACTCAACCTCGCCTGTGGCAATCAGCAGGACTACCGAACCGCCTGCCGCGATGGGCTCGCCCGCTTCGGGCGTGGTCCCTACGGCGAGACCCTGTTCCAACTCGAAGTCGTGCTCGGTCTGGACTTCTTCAACCGTGAGTCCCTTCTCGGTGAGCACGTCGATCGCCTCTGACTGCTCAAGCCCGCGAACGTCAGGAACTTCAAGTTCAGATGGCCCGGTTGACAGGAAGACGGTAACGGTGGAACCGGCGGCCACCTCGTCGCCGATTGGCGGATCCGTGCGCGTCACGAGGTCCACGGCAACCTCGTCTGACGGCTCGGCGTCAAAGAAGGGCACAAGGCCCTTTTCTTCAAGTACGCCTCGTGCCTGATCCTCGGTCAGGCCAACGATGTCGGGCACCGGAACGGGGCTGGCCGAGGGGTCCGGAGTTGCGCCATCGCCGCGCGAGAACAAGAAGATCGCAAGCAGGATCAGCAGCAGCGCCGCTGCGGCGCCGCCGAGGATCCACCACTGGCGGCGCTTGCGGCGACGCTCCTCGTCTTCGTCGTCGTAGAGAGTGGGGTCCAACGGCTCCGCAACTGTCGCCACGGTGGCAGCACCGGCGGCGGGTGCGACGGCCTCCCACGGCGCCTGCTGCACGGGCATGACCGCAGTGGCGCCGGTTGCGGGAACCACGGGCATCGCCTGGGTGGGCTGATCCGCGATAGCTGCCTGGTCAGCATCGTCGCCCAGTGCATTGGCGGCGAATGCCGCCGCGCCCACCCCGGCGGCGCCCAGCGCCGCCGCACCGACCACGCCGATACCGCCGGTTGTGGGGTCCACGGGGTCGCCGGACGTGAACGCATGAAGGTCTGCAAGGAACTCACCGGCGCTCGAGTAGCGCTCGTTGCGGTCCTTTGCGAGAGCGCGAAGCACAATCTGATCAAGCGCCTGCGGAACGTCTGAGGCGTACTGCGACGGCCGGGGCGCGGCCTCGCGAACGTGCTGGTAAGCAACAGAAACGGGGCTGTCGCCGATGAACGGCGGCCGTCCCGTGAGGAGTTCAAAGAGCAGGCAGCCTGTGGAGTACAGGTCAGAGCGAGCGTCAACGGTCTCACCACGCGCCTGCTCTGGTGATAGGTACTGAGCCGTGCCAACGACCGCTTGCGACTGCGTCATAGTCTGCCCAGCGTCGGCCAGTGCGCGGGCGATGCCAAAGTCCATGACCTTGACGGCGCCAGTTGGCGTGAGCATCACGTTCGCGGGCTTGATGTCGCGGTGAACCAGGCCGGCGTGGTGCGAATACTGCAGTGCGGTGAGTACGCCCGTGACGATCTCAACGGCCTCGTCGATGGGCGCAGCGACGTCGCCCTTGAGGATGTCGCGAACCGTGTGGCCCTCGACGTACTCCATGACGATGAACGGCACCGCCTGCGGAATGCCAGTGGAGCCGACGATCGAGTCCTCGCCGGTGTCGTAGACAGCGACGATCGCCGGGTGGTTGAGACCAGCTGCCGCTTGCGCTTCACGGCGGAAGCGGGTCTGGAAGCTGGGGTCGCGAGCGAGGTCCGCACGGAGCACCTTGATGGCCACGGTGCGGCCTAGCCGCGTGTCGTAGCCAATGTGCACCTCGGCCATACCTCCGCGGCCAATGAGGTCGCCAACCTCGTACCTGCCCGCGAGGATCTTCGCGTCGTCGCTCATGTGCCGTCCCTCCGCGGCCCCTGGGGCCGTGTATTCCGAACTATTGTGTCATTCCCGGCGCTCACGACGGGTTACGCCGCACGTCTGGCCGCGGGCGAAACTCCCGCGGTGCAATCGAAGGCGGCATGTGCCGCTTGGTCTCACGAGCCATTGGTGCGGGTTCCGCGGGAGCCGGCACAGCGTCGGGCACTGTCACCGCGGCGAGAATGCGACGCAATTCCTGGGCGCTACGCGGCCGCTTTCGCGGGTTCTTTTCAAGCAGCAAACCAATGAGGTCTTGCATGCCTGGCGACACGCTCGCGGGTAGTGGCGGCACGGGCTCGTTGACCTGGGCGATCGCGATATCGACGGCGGCGGCGGCCGTGAAAGGGCGCCTGCCGATGACAGATTCGTAGGCGATGATTCCCAGTGCGTAGATGTCCGACGCTGGTGTGGCTGGCTTGCCGAGCGCTAGCTCCGGCGCGAGGTACTGGGCGGTGCCCATCACCATTCCCGTGGCGGTGAGGGTTGTCTGATCCATTCCGCGAGACACGCCAAAGTCGGTGATCTTGACCCTGTCGTCGTCAAAGATCAACAGGTTGCCCGGCTTGATGTCGCGGTGCATGATCCCGGCCGAGTGGGCGGCGTCGAGGCCATCCGCGGTCTGATCAAGGATGCGGACTACCCGCGCCTCGGAGATCGTGCGTTCGCGTTCAAGGATGGAGCTGAGCGGCTCGCCGTCCACGAACTCCATGACGAGGAATGCGGTGCCCTCGTGGTCCCCGTAATCGAAGACCTGGGCGATGTTTGGGTGCGCGAGGCCCGCCGCGTTCTTTGCTTCATTGCGGAAGCGTCTCAAGAAGGTGTCGCTGGTTGTGGCAGAGTCCTTGAGGACCTTCACAGCGACGGTGCGGCTTAACTCGTCGTCGTTCGCTCGCCACACCTCGCCCATGCCGCCCACCGCGATCATGGAGGTGAGCGTGTAGCGGGAGGCGAGCGTTGCGCCTGCGCGCATCATCACTTGCCCTCCTTGTCTAGCTGGATGGCCTTCGCCATGACTGCCTTGGCGATGGGTGCGGCGATCTTGCCGCCGGTGGCCTCGGAGCCGAGCGATCCGCCGTTCTCAACGATCACGGCGACGGCCACGACCGGGTTCTCCGCAGGCGCGAACCCTACGAACCACGCGTGAGGCGGCGTGCCGTTGCCAGTTTCCGCGGTTCCCGTCTTTCCCGCGACCGTCACTCCGGGAATCCGCGCGGCCCTTCCGGTGCCGTTCTCAACCACAGACACCATCATCTGGGTGAGCTGGTTGGACTCCGCCGTGGTCATGGGCGTGCCGTAGCGCACGGGCGTTGAGCGCTCGATGACCGTGAGGTCGCTCGCGCGGGCGGTGTCTACGAGATACGGGGTCATCAGCCGGCCGTCGTTGGCGATGGCCGCGCCCACCATCGCAATCTGCATCGGTGTTGCGCGAACGTCAAACTGACCGATCGAACTCATCGCAACCTGAGCGTCGTCCGGGTCAACGGGCAGCCGCGACGGGGTCACCACAAGCGGAACCCGGAAGGTGTCCGTCCAACCAAACTCGATTGCCTTGTCTCGGATGGCGTCCCAACCCAGCGTGATTCCCAGGTCAGCGAACGCGGTGTTGCAGCTCACCGTCAGCGCCTGCTCAAGGCTGATCTGCTGAGTTGAACCGCAGCTCTCGCCGCCGTAGTTCTCGATGCTTGAACTCGAGTTGGGCAGCGGGAACTCGTCTGGCGCGTAGACGGTGGAATCCGGCGTGTAGCCCGCGTCCAACGCGGCAGCAGAGACGATCAACTTGAACGTAGATCCAGGCGCGTAGGTGTCGCCTGCGATCGCACGATTGATGAGCGGACCGTCTGAGTTCTCGTTGAGCTCCTGGTATGCCGCGTTGACCTCCGAGTAGTCGTGGCCCGCGAGAGTGGCGGGGTCGTACGTGGGGCTCGTGACCATCGCGAGGATCTCGCCGGTGCGGGGATCGAGTGCCACAACCGCGCCGGCGTTGTTGCCAAGCTGCTCCGCCGCGGTGCGCTGAAGTTCCTCGCGCAAGGTGAGCTCGATCGAGGCTCCGCGCTGCTCGCGTCCCCCAAACACGTCGCGGAGCCGGTTCCAGAAGAGCGCGTCGGAGCTGCCGGCAAGCAGCGAGTTCTCCGTCTGCTCAAGTCCTGTTCTGCCAACCACGATCGAGTAGTACCCGGTCGCCGCCGCGTACAACTCGCCGTCGGTGTAGGTGCGCTGGTAGTTGTACGGATCGTCAACTGGCTTGGAGTAGACGATCCGCTCGCCTTCAACGACGAACGGGCCACGGAAGTTGCCAAACTCGCGGTAAAGCGTGCGGACGTTGCGGCCGTCGGCGTTGAGGGAGCTGGACTGAACCACCTGAATCCACGATGCCGCAATCATGAGCGCAAGGAACATCACGAGTACGACCACGCTGAGGCGGCGAATGGGATCGTTCATGCGAGCACCTCCTGCGGTCTTCGTGACTGATCAGAGATGCGTAGCAACAGCGCAACGACTAACCAGTTGGCGATCATCGCCGAGCCGCCATACGCGAGGAACGGCGTGGCGAGACCCGTGAGCGGGATGACCCGCATGACGCCGCCAACCACGATGAACGTTTGGAGCGCGATGGAGAAGCCGAGCCCCGCAGCGAGCAGCTTGCCAAAGCCGTCGCGAACGCCGATGGCCGTGCGCATGGCGCGGTGCACGATGATCACGTAGAGCATGAGCAGCGCGAGCAGGCCCGTGAGGCCCAGTTCCTCGCCAAGTGAGGCGACGATGAAGTCCGAGTACGCGTAGGGGACGAGGTCTGGGCGGCCCTCGCCAAGACCCGTGCCAAACAGGCCGCCCGACGCCATGCCAAACAGTCCTTTCACAAGCTGCTCCGACTGTCCGGAGGAGTAGACGTCGGGATCGAGCGCGTGGAGCCACGCCAGGTAGCGGGATCGCACGTGGCCGAACGCGGCGCCGGCGAAGGCGGCGCCCACGATGAACATGGCTACGCCAACGACAACCCAACTGGTGCGCCGCGTGGCGACGTACAGCATTCCAACGAAGATGCCGAATAGCAGCAAAGACGTGCCAAGGTCTCTCGCGAACACCTGCACCGCGAGGGCGGCGAGCCACACCACGATGAGCGGACCCATGTCTCGCGCTCGCGGGAACCGGATTCCCAGGATCTTGGGGCCCGCGAGCGCCAGGGTGTCCCTGTTGGTTTGCAAATAGCCGGCAAAGAAGATGACGAACGCGATCTTGGCGAACTCTGCCGGTTGCAGGGACCTGCCAAACAGGCCAATCCAGATGCGAGCGCCGTTGATCTCGCGTCCGATGCCCGGCAGGAACGGCAGGACGAGCCCAATGAGACCAAGCACGCCGGCGGTGTAGGTGAAGCGCCGCAGCACGCGGTAGTCCCGCAACACAAAGATCACCAGGATGCACAGGCCCGCGCCCACGAGCACCCACATCGTCTGGATTTCGCCAAAGCGAGTGGGGTTGCCGCGCTCTGCCCACGCAAAGTCGATGCGCCGAATCATTGCGAGGCCAACGCCGGTGAGCGCCGCCACCGCGGGAATGATGACCGGGTCCGCGTCGCGCGCCCAACGCCGTAGCGCCAAATTCAGCGCAAGCAAGAGCGCAACGACGATCAGCGTGAAACGCACCATCTCTGAGATGACGAGGACGTCAGCGTGATAGTCAACGAGGCCACGAGCCGTCACGGTGATGAGCGCGGAGATTCCGAGCAGCAACAGCTCGGAACCCCGGCCGCGTTGGTACCGGACGGTGGCGACGGTCGCCACTAGGTGCCTGCCTGCAGGCTCTCGACGACCTCGTGCGCGGCGTCCATGTCGTCAACGCGGATGGTGGCCTCGACGCGCTCGCGCTCGTAAGGCTCGAGCGAGTCGATCGAGATCGTTGTCTCCTCAACCAGGGTGGAGAACTCCACGGGACCCACCTGACCAGGTATGCCCTGGAAAACGGCGACAACGCCTTCATTCTCGCCAACGTAGAACTGGGTCTGAGTCCAGGCATAAACGCCCCACGCGATAACCGCGAGCACGATCAGCACGATCACCGTGAGCAGCCAGCCGCGCCAGCGCTCCCAGAAGGTGAGCCAGCGAGATGGCTCATCCTCCTCGTCGTCGGCTTCGGTGACGGACAGTTTTGCCGCCCGCGCGGCCGGGGAATCTGCCGCGGCCGACGGCCGGTGACGGTCGTGCGCTGCCGCACCGACCACCTCGGCTGCCGTTGCCGGTCCCACGCCGTCCGGCGCCTCGTCGATGTCAACAACGTCGCCGATGATGCACGTGACGTTGTCCGGCGCGCCTGCCGCAAGGGCGAGCGCGATCAGCGCATCCGCGCAGTCGCCCGGATCCTCGACCTCAAGCAGTGTCTGGTGAAGGGTGTCTCGGCTCACGACGCCGGAGAGCCCGTCTGAGCAGAGCATCCAGCGGTCGCCGGGCTTGGTCTCGCGAACTGAGATGTCGACGGGCACGTTGGCGTCGATGTCGCCCAGCACACGCAGGATGAGGTTTCGCTTTGGATGGTTCTCAGCATCCGCGACAGAGAGCCTGCCGGTGTCGACAAGGTGCTGCACAAACGTGTGGTCGCTCGTGACCTGGTCAAGGCTTCCCTGCCGCAGCAGATAGGCGCGCGAATCGCCAATATGAGCCATCGCGAGGGTTGATCCCGAGCGCAGGAGCGCCGTCACCGTGGTGCCAAGGCCGCTGAGCTCCGGATCGTTGCGCGCGCGGCCAACGATTTGCGCGTGGGCCTCGGAGATCGCTCGCTTGAGCTCGTCAAGGGCTTCGTCGGGTCCAAGCGCCTCATCGTCGAGCGCGGCGAGGCGGCCCACGGCGATCGACGAGGCGATGTCGCCACCGGCAGCCCCGCCCATGCCGTCTGCAACGAGCAACAGGTTGGGCCCGGCAAAACCGGAGTCCTGGTTATTTGCTCGCGTCAGCCCAATGTCACTGCGGGCCGCGAAGTGGAGCCCTAAGAACGTCACTCGCCAAGCTCCAAAGTCGTAGCGCCGATGCGCACCTGGTCACCGCGACGCAGCGGCACGGGGTCCGTCACACGCTGATTGCCCAGGTAGGTGCCGTTTGTTGAGCCGAGGTCCTCGACCTTCCACGCGCCACCTTCAGGGAAAATGCGGCAATGGCGCGCTGAGCAGTAGTCGTCGTCGATCACGAGGGTGCAGGTTGGCGCCCTGCCAACGAGGACGGGAGCGGAACCCAGCGGCAGCGTCGTGCCTTTCAACGGACCTGCGGTGACGAGCAAGCGGGCGGCGGGTGCGTCGTCGGGCCCGGTAGTGCCGGCCTTTACCCCCGTCGCTCCTCTGGTGGGCGCGGCCGTCTTCTCAACCCGAGCGTCGGCCTCTGCACGGGCGTTGCGACCGCGACCGCGAGACGTGACGCGAGTGCCGTAGAGATCTGCGCGCAGTACGCCGATCGAGCTCAGCACCAGCAGCCACAACAGAATCAGAAAGCCCAGGCGAAGCAGGGTGATTGAAAGCTGACTCATTAGTTGTCACTCATCCTGGTCACTCCTCGTCCGCGTGCACTGCATCCCAATACATGATTGGGGTGCGGCCAATGCGAATGGAGTTGCCGTCAACGAGCGTGACTTCGGTGATGCGCTGCTCCTCTACGAAGGTGCCGTTGGTTGAACCCATGTCCGTGAGGATGGTGCCATCTGGGGTGACCTCGAAGCTCACGTGGCGGCGGCTCACGCCGTTGTCGTCAACGACGATGTCCGACTCGGTGCCGCGGCCAATGACCGTTGTGGCGCCCGTGAGGTTGTAGCGCTGGCCGTCGATCTCGAGCAGCGGGAAGCGGCTGAGTGGGTCCGGGCTCGTTGCCGGGGCGACCGGGCCCCGAGTGGTCTTTGAGGTGACGGCGTAGCGGCCGGTTGCGAGCGACTCATCAAGGTGGAAGGCAACGTCGACGGAGCCGACGAACGCGTAGCGCTGGGTGCGCGCGTGCTCCTCGAGAGAGTCCTGAAGTTCGTGCGCGAGGGCCTCGTCGCCCCACGCGCTGACGGTCTCGAGGTCCGCTGGCGAGAGCGCGATCACGTACTCGTTGGGCGCGACGGTGCGGTTGCGGTCTACGGCGGCGGCGCGAGCATCGCACTCTCGCTTGACCGCCGCGGCAAGTTCAACGGGCTTCACCCCGGACTTAAAGGTCTTGGCGAACGCGCTTTGCATGGCGTTCTCAACGCCCTTCTCAAACCGATCTAGCACGCCCATTGGTCCATCGTATAGGGGTGGGCAATCGTGCTAGAGTTGCTCCTCGCGCGCGAGTGGCGGAACGGCAGACGCGCTGGCTTCAGGTGCCAGTGTCCGAAAGGGCGTGGGGGTTCAAATCCCCCCTCGCGCACGATGGGGTTGTTCGAGAAACAACCCGAGACTATTGGGTTTATTCGCCCGAGCGGGTTGCCGTTCGGGCGAAAAGAACTCTGATAGCAGCAAGAAGGCGAGCAAGAACTCCGGTTCTTGCTCGCCTTCTTGCTTTATGGCTCGCTTGCTAGCTTTCGAGGCCTATCGCGACGCTCGCCACGCATGCTGCTGCCTAGCTGTGGTGCCGATTTTTACTCACTGAGACCGATGGGTGGTGCGCTGTGCGCCGTGGTCACTATGGGGGCGGGACGCCCAACGGCGCGGCCGACGGCGGCTCGATCGAGGTCGGGCCTGTGTGCCGCTCGTCGGCCTCAACGGGCTCGGGCTCTGGCTGCGTGTCTTCGCTGATGAACTTGCGGATGTGCCGGACGTTGGCGGAGAACACCATTAGCGCCACGAGGATGGCTTGCTTGGCGAAGCCGCGGACGCGGCGGCGCTTGCCCTCGCCCAGGTTCTCGTGGTTCTCCTCTTTGACAGACTTGTTGAAGCCCTCGACGACGTTCCGTTGGCCCCACTGATGTGCCCACGGGGCGGTGCCGAACCGTAGGTCTTGCGCATACTTGCCGGTCGTTTCCTGCAACGTGATCGCCACGCTCGACCGCTCGGTCGTGCAGACTTCGCCAGGATGGACGGGTGGGTCCTCGACTCGCGTACGCGTCTTGTTGTCGGGGGCAGCGCCGGGTCGCAATGGGCAGGTCAGGTGACCGCCGAGCGTCGTCGCGGGGCATGCGAACCGTGCCCGTCCATCAGCGTTGAGTTGCTCCTTTCGCGTCGCGAGGTAGCGCTGGCGTTGCTGAACGCGTTCGCGCCAAGTGCCGAGATCGATCTTGTGGTCTCGCACCAACTGCTCCGCGTCCGCGAGGGCGTCAGGGATGCCCGGGCAGTAGAAGTCACCTTCGATCATGGCGAGACCGCGCAGGGGGTCTGCCTCTCCTACTTCCTCGGTTACTCGCCGTCTAGGGCCCTTGGTGGTGGTGCGTTGCGCTTGGAGCTTGCCCAGTTGGTCCTTGCGATAGTCCATGACCAGTCGCCAACCGAGGTTGCGGGCGGGTTGCTGGAACTTTGAGAACTTCGCGTTTGGAAGGATCGCGCGGTCCGCGACGACGTACGCGGGCTCCTTCCCGAACTGAGCAGCCGCGATCGTTGCTGATTTGAGCGCCGTGAGTGAGTTCTCGCCGATTCTGCCTGCTGGCGAGTCGAAGGAGATCCCGAGCGCTATCTCGGGGAAGGCGCCTGTCGCCGTCGGTCCACCGCAGGCCACCGCGAAGTGCGATTCGTATGCCCAATCCGAGTCGACGAGGTCCCGAGGATGGACCGGTGTGACGCCATCGTCTTCACAGCCCGCGTGGTTGCCGGTCCGGACGTGGTACGACGCCATGGCCTCGGGGTGGTGTAGCCACTCGGGGTGCTTGGCGCGTTGCTTGATCGGCACGCCGCCGCGCCCGTCTGTGCAGTACACCGGCACCTTGGTGCCATCAATAGCGACCGATCCGCCCCAATTCCGCATGAAGTGACGCCTGGCGCGCCGAGCGAACCGGTGCGTTGAGGCCCTCACGATCCCGTTGAGTAGGTCGTCAAGCCGCGCGTGCTTTGCTGCGACTTCTTCGGGCACGAGCAGCGCGATGTCGGCCTCAACTTCATGTATTGGCCGGGCGTGGCGAGTTGCCACGTTGGGGTAGGGCTCGACGAGGACGGACAGCCGGTCGTTTGCGGACTGGACGCGGTCGTAGAGGTTCTCGGGGCTCACGAAGAAGGTCACTGTGTCCTCATCGTCGGTGCCCTTGACGTCCCAGTAGGTTCGGCGCTGCGGGTCCCGTTCGAGGGCGTACACGTCGTCGGGGATCCCCAGGGCGCGAGCCGCTTGGAGTGACAAGCGAAAGCGCAGGGCCTGCGCCACGTTGGCCAGGAGTGGCGCGTCGCCGTTCTCAATGAGTGCGGTCGTCAGAGTCAGGAAGGCCTCGACGCTGATTGATTCCGGCCGGCCCCGTGGCCGAACCGTGTTCTCGACGCGGTTGCGGTATTGGCGGATGAGTGCGAAGACGCCTTCCTTTTCGAGCGCCGTGTGGATGGACTCCAGCTGGCGCAGCGACAGTTGTCCGCGGTCATTGGGGCGGACGGCGCGATGCTTGCTTGACCGGCGATGTTGCGTCACGACGCTTGCCGTTCAGCTCGTAGCCTGGCCCGGAAGTCTGCGGGGTCGAGGTCCGGGACGTGCTTGAGGTAGCGGGCGATGGCCGAGAAGTCTTGGACGCCGAGTGCCTCCATCAGGGCCTGGATCGGTACACCCGCTCGGAGTCGGTCGATGAGCCACGTGGCGCGGGCTCGTTGTGTGGAGACCACCACAGCGCTCGGCGCCGAGTGTTGGATGAAGTTCGAGGCGGTGTGCTTGCCCGTCTCAGTCCGGCCCGGACGGAAGACGAAGCCATCGGCTGGGGCTACTTTCGCTGCGTCGACGAAGTAGTGCTCGAGATTCGCTAGGACAGGCACTTCGCGTGGACGCACTCCAGTCACGTGCAGGAGTACCCCGAGGTCGTCCACCTGGATGTCGGATCCGTGAAGGTCACAGACTTCGCGAGCGGTGAGGCCCGCGCCAAGGCATCCGGCCAAGAGAATCGCGGAGTCGCGCTGTCGTTGGGGGTCAACGTGACTGTAGGCCCAGACCCAGAGCGCCTCGACCTCGCGTGGCGTGTAGGGCGGCACACCCTCGGATGGCGAGATGGCGACCATCCGCGGCCGCACCCCACCGGGATTCAAGACCTCTGCGAGCCGCAGCAATCGTGAGCGGTAGTTTCCAGCCGTTGTGCGTTCGACGCCACGGATGGCGACGTCGGTGTATTCGGCGATCCTGGCAGAGTCGAAGATCTTGGATCGGTCGAGCTCGATGCCGCAGACGCGGTGACACCAGTCGACGTACTTCGACAAGGTGGTGAGCAAATTCCGGGCGGTGTATGCCGTTTTGAGGTCGGCATCGCGAACTGCTGCCAGCACAAACGCAGAGATCTGCTCCCATCGGTCGCCGGGGAGCGACGGGTGATACGAGTCGATTGCGTCGTTCACGTCACAGCGTGACCTCTTGCTGGAGAATTGGCGAAGCGCTCCAACATTTGAGGTAGATGACGGTATCACAAGCGTGCTGCGCTGCGCTCGGCTTGAGGGCGCGTGGGGTGTGGTGGCCTCGAGCCCTAGGCTCGCGAAATGGCCCCCAAGCGCCCGCGCCCGCGCGACCTCGTCGCGCGCTGGCCTGAGGTCGCTTCCGAGGACGTCGCCGCCGAGGTTGCTCGCCGCATTGCGCTCTCGCTCACTGATGCCATGGGCGCGCGGAGCCTTCGTGAAATCAGCGATATCACCGGGGTCGACCACACGACCATCGCGGATGTCCTGCGCGGCAACCGGTGGTCTGACATCGCGACCATCGCTCGCCTTGAGGGTGGGCTCGGTGTTGCGTTGTGGCCCGTCCGTCTCGCAAGTGGTGCCGCGCAGAGCTGACCGGCTATGACGGTCTAGTCCTACGTGGAGTGAGGTCTGCGCGTCGGACGAGCCATTCCGCGTGCCTCCCTTGACAACCATGCGGGCAAAGTATCCACACAGTGTTGTCCCGGCCGGGCTGGCCCTGCTCAGAGGGGTTAACGGCCGCTCGCCGGGTTATCGACCGGCGCCGAGGCTGCCGCGCTGGCTCTCGCGTGTTCGTCCGCAACGCGGGCGCGCGCGCCTTCGATCTCGGCGCCGATTCCATATCGTCGGTTGAGGGCCTCCATGGTTAGCAGCGTCACTTGCTCGGGCTCTGCGTCGTCGTACACCCAGTAGATCTCGTCGCCTTCGTGCACCTCGAGCCGTCGCGCAAGCTCTATAGGCAACCTCAACTGAAACTTTGTGCTTAGCCGCAGTGGCCCCTCGATGCGAAACATTCGTCCACAGTACGCTTCCCTTACTTTCCTTACTAGCGGTATACTTGAGGGAAGCGCTGAGCGGGACACGAGTCCCAGGTAGGTGCTTTCTCCCCCCTCGGCCATCGGCCGAGGGGGCCTCTTCGTTAACGGATGACCACGCCTGGAAGTGACCGAGGTCGGACAGCAGTCGCCTTCTTGTGAATCGCCGCGCCGAGTTCGTTCCACATCTCGTGCGGACACACCACGTGGGCGCTGGATCCGGTCGGCGGTGCCACGTGTGCCCGATACCCGGCGTAGGCAACGAGATCCGCTAGTTGGATGAAGTACGAGTGCTGGGAGTCGCGCGGCACGGGGTCCTCCAAGAGCATCGTCGCGGGAACGCGACGTGTGCCCGATCCTGTCACGGAGCCAGCGGTCAGGTACCGACGCGCGCGTCGTGCCCACTTTCGGATCGCCAAATCTTCACCATGGTCGTGAATGATCATGAATGAGGTGTCTTCGGCGTTTGCGGTGCGTTCGAGGCGTTGTAGCAAGCCTTCCCATGCGCGATCGAAGGTCTCGATGCCAGACGTCCACTTCGACCCGCGCTTGTCAACAACTACTGCGAATGCGCGCACGCCGTGCGTCGCGTCCATCGTCCGCAGATGCGCACGGTAAACGGCGTGGTGGCCCTTCGCGCCCAGCGCATACTGCCTGAGAGGGCCGGCACCGCGGACGAGAAAGTTCGCCTTGATCTCGTCACGGATCCTGATGCCGAAGCGTGACCGGAGCCGCCGGCGGAGCGCGACCAACTCGTCGAATGCGCTGTTCCATCGGCTTGCCTCGACCAGCACGCAGCCGAGCGTGTAGGTCTGGCTTCCTCCATGGCTTGGAGGACCCGTGTCGCCCGATTCGTCCACGTAGGCCAGAAGCATCGCGTTCCCCCTCATTCGGTCCGGCAACACGTCGCGACGGACGTCCAGACCACTCCCGATCATTGCGCAATGCTGGAGGCAGCCAGCTACGACGCGCCCTACGTGTCCTTAGCTTCACAACTCGCGGCGTCGAGCGACGAGCAACTGATGACACTGATGACTGTCCCAGGAACGAGGACCAGGCGCGGCATACCCAGATCGCCGTCCTCAAGAATCCACGCGCGCTCACCCTCTACGGCGACGAGGCGCACGCCGGTGTGGTGTTCCGCGCCTGCCGCGCCCTGGACCCGCAGGTCCACAAATGGAAAGACGGCCGATGTCACGCCGCTGGCCACGTAGCCACCGACCACCAGAACAGCTGCAATAGTCATTCGCGCGGCGCGGAGCCTCGGACGCTCAAGCCAGAGCTGCCGTGTCAGACCAATACCGGTCGCCACCGCGAGGAAGGACACGAGAAATGCTAGGCGGCCCGATACAAGGCCTACGCCGACGAATACGACGCCAGTGAACGCAACCAGAGTCCAGCGCACAAGTCGCGCGAGGCCATTTGCCGAGGTCGCATCCTGGATCGTGGACAGCAAGCCTGCAGCGAGAATGGATGCGAGCAGCAAACCCGGGAGCGCGTCTTCGAGTAGATCGTAGAGTCGGACATGCTGACCGATCGCAAGCGCGGTGTTGAGGTCCCAGCTCGAAGCACCGAGGACCCACATCGCGGGTACGACGAGGACCGCCACCGCGGCCATGGGTAACCAGAGGTAGGTCTGCGACCACCCGCTCTCAGTTCCGGCGGTCCGGCCAATCCTCGCGGAGTGGCCCGCAAGGCGGCGCGGCCCCGTGCCATGCGATATCGATGGCTTCCTCACCTGCTCGCCTCGGCGTTCGGCACTCGTGGCCCCCTCTATCGCGTGCTGTGAAATGTTGCGCGCCAACAGACGCGGCGCCCGAGGCTGGCGTCCGGGAGCACAACCCATCCTGCACCGCGCGGCACCCGACCTGCGCTAGCGGCGCTTGTCCGGTGTGTCGACCGATCATGCTCCGAAGACTCCCTGCTGGCATCGCTGCCGCGCGGTCGGGCCCGCACAAACTGCGCTACGTCGCCGACCGCAGGTGACAGCTCGCGAAGTACAACGCGCCTATCCGTCAACTGTGGCCCTTCTAAGTGCGCCAACGATGCCAGCTGGAACGAGTTCTACTCGAGGCAACCTCGCGCAGAGCACCTCCACGCTCGCGATTTTCATGCGAGACGGCGCCCGCTTCGCCTGTTGTGAGAAATTGCGCAGAACATAAGGCGTACCTCGCGCGCCACTTTGATGTATCGTCCCGAATTGGGGGGCCACGGGGGCTCTTCCTTTATGGAAGGTGAGATCAATGACGACATCACGAGCACGAATCACTGCGGCTGCAGGTTGCTTGCTAGGCATCGGAGTCGCGTTCGCCGCGGCGGTGCCAGCATCGGCAGCCACTGCCACCTGCGAGGCCAGGAACACCACATCTAGTTCTGTGCACACGCTCACTGAGGACTCGAGCGAAACGTGCTACAGGGTTCAGGCGCGCGCCGAGCGCTACTACTCGTCGGGCGCCCACGAGACCGCCTACGGCCCGTCCGGTTCTGTGAACTCGACGGTTTACGCAACTCCCGGCGTGTCGCTCTCGGCCTATGCAGGGCGCGCCCAGCCGGTGAGCTCCGGCCCATGGGACTCGTACGTGAGTTTCACCACAACTTCGACCACCAAGACGTTCAGCGTCACGGTATGAAGTCTCAAAGCGTAGCGATGCTGGTGGCCACCCTCGTGGTGGCCACCAGTGTGGTCGGCTGCACATCTGACCCTGAGCCGAGCACGTCACTGCCACCAGCCGACGTCCTTACCGTCGAGTTCGCCAAGGAGAACGCGACGAGCGACTTCGAGCGTGAGGCACTTGCGGACGGCGAGGTCTCGCATGCTGAGTACGTCGAAGCCAACCAACTGTGGCTCGACTGCATGGAGCAGGAGTTCCCGCCGGGCGGCAACCCGAGCGTGGGCGTGCGCGAGCGGTCCGACGGACTCATTGAGTACTACCTGACGTCGGTCAGTGCCGACGACCAGGATCGCTTCGACCAGTGGAACTCCACTTGCGAGGTTGGCACCACGGCGCTCGTGGCCACCCTTTACAACGACTCCGTCACTAACCCGACCGAAGAACCGTTCGAAGCGATCATCTTTGCCTGCCTTGAGGGCAAGGGACTCATCCCCGATGGCTACACGGTCGAAGACTTCACTCGAGATTTCAACTCGGAGACGCCGGTTACGGATCCGATTGACCCCCATGGTCCCGAAACGGTCAAGTGCAACGACGAGCGCGCGCCGGGGTAGTCCCTGGACAACGGCAGTGCCGCAAGCAAGTCGGCCTATGAGCTGGTGGCACCATCCGTCGCTACACTCACCAACAACGCATCGTCGCGGTTTCAAGGGGGGCTGATCAGGCAGCATGGCAGGTAAAGCACGTTCGGGCGGGCTCGCGGTGGCGGTAGCTATCGCTCTTGTCGCGCCACTCGCGGCGGGCATCGTCCTGGTCCTGAGTAAGTCGAGCGAGTCGCCCCTCGAGTCCGCGGCAGCCGTCGAGCCCCTGGTCGGCAGCGTCGAGCGCGCCGAGCGCTACAACGAGGCCTCCGTCGCCATCGCCGTGAAATACGCGACGGCTCTCGCCCCCTCAACCCAGGCGTCGGGCACGCTGACCGCCCTCAAACTCGCCCCGAGTAAAGAGGTCCAGACCGGCACCGTCGTCGCCTCGGTGAACAACCAAAAGCTCGTCGCCTACGCCTCCAAGGCGCCGCTGTTCCAGGACATCTCGCGCGGCCTCAAGGGCGCGGACGTCAAGACCGCGCAGCAGCTTCTCACGGACCTCGGCTTCTACACGGGTGAGATCGACGGCGACGCGGGCCCGGCCACCGAGAAGTCCATCAAGGCCTTCAACCAGCACTACGGCTGGGGCAAGGACAACGGCACGCTGTCTCTCGCGAGTCTCGTTTGGGTGGGCCAAGCGTCCGTCACCGTGAGCGAGGTGTCCGTCACGCTCGGCGGCTCCGTCTCGCCAGGTACCGAGTTGTTCAAGACCACGGCCGCGCTCGCCGCGATTACCGTCACCGAGACGCCCAACCTCTCCACCGATGGTGATGTCACGCTCACAACCAACGGTGTTACCGTCCCCTACGTCGTGGGCTCCGGCGCGGTGACCGATCCTGACGATGTCGCTGCGATTGCGGCGACAATGGGCACCACCACGGAGGGCGTCGGCACCATCGCGCTCGTCGAGCCGCTCGTCGTGGGCACCGTTCCCAGTTCGGCGGTGTTCGCCGACGAGACCGGCGGCACGTGCATCTTCCCGAGCGTCGACGGCTCCCCGGTGGCCGTCACCCCAACCGGCGGCACCCTGGGCACCGTCGACCTCGACGAGGCCCTCGTGGGCCAGCCCGTGCTCATCAACCCGCGCGACGTGCGCGAGGACCTCACGTGCGGCTAGTCGCCACCGGCGTCTCCTACACCTACCCCCGCGGGGACCACCAGGTGCTCGCCGGCGTGGACTTCGACATCCCCGCGGGCACGTCCGCGGCGATCATCGGCCCGTCCGGTTCTGGAAAGACGACACTGCTGTCGCTCATGGGCCACCTGCTCCCCATGCAGACGGGTTCGATCCACGCGCTCGACGACTCCGGCAACGAGCTGCGCCTCGAGGACACCGCCTCGTGGGTCCTCCAAACCGTCTCCCTGCTCCCCGACCGGACCGCGCTGGACAACGTGATGATCGGCGCCTACTCGGCCGGCGCTTCCCGGCCCGACGCTGCGGCGAGATCGCGGGAGGCTCTCGCGAGCGTCGGGCTGGGAGGGCGCGAAAACGAACCCGCGCGCATCCTCTCCGGCGGTGAAGCCCAGCGCGTCGCGATCGCGAGGGCCCTCGCGAGCCAGCGGCCCATCATCCTCGCCGACGAGCCCACGGGCCAGCTCGATGCCCGCACCTCGTCGACAGTGCTCGAGGCGATGATCGGCGCGCACGACCAGCGCACCGTCGTCATCGTCACCCACGACCTTGAGGTGGCAGAGCGCTGCGACCTGGTGCTCGAGCTGCGCGACGGCGTGATCCACGAGCGGGCGCGCGCATGAGCCGCGACTCTCAATACCGCCGGGTGTGGCCGCTGTCCCTCTCCGCGCGCGAGGGCGTCGCGACCGCCCGCAACGGGCGCTGGACGTCGCTGCTGCTCGTGATCGCCGTCGCGTGGACCGTCGCCGCGGGCGCCGCAGATGCAGTCAACGTCTCGAGCCTCGTCGAGGGCGAGAAGGAATGGATCGACGCCGGCGGCTACGTCTTCGTCGTGACCGGCGCCCGGCAAGACGGCGTGGAGAACCCGGTCCCCGCAGCGGTGTGTGACCGGCTCGCAAGCATCGACGGCATCGACGGGTCCTTCGCGTTGACCCGCGGCGACGCCAACGGATCCCTGTCCTACATCCCCGGCGGGCGCGCGTCGATTTACTCGGTCTCAGGCGGCGCCCCGACGTTCCTCCGCGTGGAACCGGCGGAGAATGGAATCGTCATCGGGACTCTTGGCTTCGTCGAACGCACCGGTGTCCACGACGGCGATGTTGTACGAGTCGTGCAACGCGCATCGACGAGCGCGCCGCAGACCGAGTCCGACCCGCTGACGCTCCGCATTGCTGACTCGTCCGTGATGGGCGACGAGTTCGACGGCGCGATGCTCATGCCTGCTCGACTCGGCAGCACCGCCGATCTTTGCTACGTGAGGACTGACGCCGGACACCACGCTGCCGTGGAGGCGGCACTGCCCTCCTATCTCGCATACAACGGCCTGCCAGCAGTCCCTAACCCACGCCTCTTTGAGTCCGACTTCACCGTGGACTACACGCATGCGTACGAGGACCGCCAACTGCGCTGGCTCTGGCTGCCCTGCGCGGCACTGCTGGGGTTGCTCTGGGCGATGCTCCAGTGGTTCCGCCGCTCCCACGTCGCGATATACGCCACGTTCGGAATGCGCGCGGCGTCGAGGCTCGCGATGCAGACCGCCGAGTGGGGCGTGCTCGCCGGCGTAGGACTGCTGTGGGGATGGGCGCTCGGCGTTGTTGGTGCACTTGCGCTCGGGGCCCGGGCCGAGCAGGCCGTCACCCAGGTCAGTTACCACGCGCTGTTGGTGATTCTCGGGGCCTCCGTAATTGTGGTGGTCCTGGGCCTACGTCCGACGGGAACGCTGCTCAACGCCCTGAAGGATCGCTAGGGTTCCCACGGATCACTGCCGAGATTCCCGTTCGGGGCAACAGTGAACTTCACGCTCCCTGCGAGCAATTGTCGGCGCTCTGAGGCTCGAGGCTAGACGACGACAACAACTTCGTCAGAGTCGCAGTTTGCGGGCAACCGGTCTCGGTAGTTCTCGGCATCCTCAAATGCTCCACGGAGTGAGAGGTCTTCGCCAAACAGGTACTTGCCGAGTTCGGGAATGGCGATCGCGTCGCCCGTGAGAACCGTTCCTGGGGGGAAGACCGCGACTCGACTCGTACCGTCGGACGCTAACGCGACGCACCCAGAGTCAGTCACAGTGAGCGTGCCGTGAATCGTCGACTCTGTGTCGAGAGCGATCGGCGCCGTGAATGTCACCAACGTTCGGTCGTGCCCCGAATCCACGGCGAGCGGGTCAGCTCCCAACGCAGCGCATCCTGCGAGACCGACCAGGCCAGCAATGGCGAAGAACCTGGCAACATGCTTCATGTCCCAAGTATCGCGAACCCGAGAGCACACCGGTGACCGAGGCTACCCAGCCGCCGGGTGCTGTGCCGATGGCCTCACGGAGCCGACGTCGCCGCAGGTTTGATCACACCCCACGGGGCGCCGCGCGGGAATCACATCACGGGTCCCGATGCGCTACAAGCGCCTCGCGGCGACGAAGTGGATGTCCACCATGTCGCTCAGCGGCGGGTCCGCCATCGCGCGTTTCGCAGCTGCTCGGACAGACGCACCCGGATGCCGCGCCAACCTCGCCGGTTGGCGTAGTAGGCGCTCAAGGCCGCTGCGTCGCGCTTCTGCACGGACCGTATCTCGCGCTGTGTGAACGCGCGTGACCACACAACTTCGTTATCGCGAATCCAGTAGTGCGATTGGCACGGTTTCTGCCACAGGCCGATCGAGGGCCAGAGCGAGACGAGACCGTCTCTCTCTGTGATTTGCCACTTGGCAGGCTTGAGAGGTGTCACGACGCGACTCTCGCAACCGCAGGGACACAAATGGGACGCTGTCCGGCGAACCAACGAGATGTACAGCACTCCGCCTTCGAGGTTCGCCGGAATCGAGTCCACGTACGACGGCGCGAAGGACGTGTGCTTCACCACGGACCGTCGCCGCTGTGGATCCGATTCCGGGACACGACGTACGTGGCGTTGAGTTCCCGCGAGTCGTCGGCGTAGTAGCCCCTAAGTTTCTTCCACTTGACGACGGCCATGACGGCGTTCAGCATGTTCAGGTCCGCGCTCTGAATGTTGTCGTCGTAGTCGTCGGCCTCAACGTTGGTGTAGGTAATGCGATGGTCGAGGTGGTCGCTGTGACCAGGCACCGAGGCAGTTACTCGGAGCGTGCCCCGTAGAGCGTTGTTCTGCCGCCTCACGCCCATCCCGCAGTCGATGAATCCGACGCCCCACGCAGTAAGTGATGCCACGATCTCTCGCTTGGCGGGCCCCGAATCCATCGTGAGGAACACGAAGTCCGCGTCGCGAAGTTCCTCGATATTAGCCAGGGTGACGCGCGCCGCGTGCGGAACGACACCTCGCCGCAGGGGGTCGTACATTCGGGCAAAGTACTCGACCTTGCTCGGGTCCTCGGCCAGATCGCTGATGGACGCTGCTCCTGGAGCGCGGAACGCGTTGTGGGCGGCGAACACGTCGTCGTCGTAGAGGTGGATCTCGGCGATCGGGGTCTTCGCCAGCAGGTCGAGTACGTACGACCCGGTTCCCCCTAGGCCCACTATCGCAACCTTCTCGGCTTCAAGTTTCACTGACAGTGCGTTGATCTTGGCCCTGCTCGTCCACGAGTCTTGATATCGGAATGGCGAAGTGTCGTCCATACTCTCGCGGACCGGGTAGTCGCGGTGTGTCGCCGAGGCGTCGAGCGACCGGGCGAAGTAGCCGAGGACGTTGACGTAGTTGGTGACTTTCTCGTAATAGTTGGACGGAGGCTCGCCGTGATGCTTTCCGGACAGCTCGCATGACGCCACGAAGCCATGGCCGAAGTCCACGGGCTCTCGATTGAGAATGATCGAGATGGGTTCGCCTTGGTGATCGTGTGGCACTCCTCCGACAACGGAGATCTGATGGTTTGCGGGCGTGATCGCTTGCGTGCCGTTGTGCGAGAACTCACTCACAAGCACACAGTGAGACACATTCCCTTCGCTCGTGGCGTACGGAACATGGTGCACGAAGAGGTTGCCCCCGCGCACCTCAACGTCGTAGCCCTCTTCGACGAGGCGGGCGAGGTCGGGGCTACGATCGACCAGTGTCATCGACGTCGAACTCGGTGTTCTGCTTGATCCTCACACTTTCTCCGGCGTGAAGCTCCCCCTCTTTCGGCTTCCTTCCGTGCTCGAATGACACGGCGTAGACGGTGCCTTCCTCAGGCGTCGGCGTGAAGAGCAACACAACCTCTTCGTAAGTCAGGACATCGTGGTCGACGCTGTGCTCAACGCCGTCGACGTAGATTCGGTACGTCTTGGTCTTGTCGTCCTTGGGCATGATCCCTCAATTCTCTCGATGTTGGAGTTGCCGCCAGCTGTGCACTTCGATGTCTGGCGTCGATGGGCTATGCCCTCCAGGATTGCGGCTCGCGCACGCGGGTGTCGTGCGGCGGAATCCAGAGGGCGAGATCTGGACAACTCCTCGCGCGCACTTGCGCGGCATCGCATGTGCGGGTGTCGCGTCTGGCGACAGCGCAAACAGAGGCTCCCGCCGTTCCAATCGGGGGGTGATAGAACGGCGGGAGTGACACCATGCTAGCGCCCGACTCGGCGTTGATAGCTGCAAGCCCGTCGCCTTTTCTCGCCTAGGCGAACTAGATCGAAGCGGCGCGGCGATAGCGGAGGTCCGGCGGCATGGCGCCGCCGGACCTCCTACCCCCCGCGGTGCCTGGAGCCCCCCGACGACCCCAGGTCCCCCCGTCTGGTTGACCGACGCCACTGAGATGCTTGCCCGTGTGTTCATCCCCATGGCGTTAGCCCAAGTTCGTTGCAAAGGTCCGTGTTCGACGAGGTCGAGTCTCCGCGCGGGATCCCTGCTGCCATCCCGTTCGGCAAAGTGCAACCTACGAGCTCGGGCACCTCGAAGTTCGCGGTATTCGGATCGGCCGGAGGCGTCGCTTGGCCCAGGGCGCCCATCCGCCACATGTCACCGCAAGTTTCGACAGGATCGACCTCAGTGCGCTCCGCGTTGCCGTGGTCGTCTACGCCGAGCGCGGATTGGACTTGTGTGTACTTCCCATCAAGGTCTTGAGTTTCGTAGCAGAAGACCTCGTAGTGCACTTGGTCCGAAGTTGCCTCAATAACCAGTGCGGCGCCTGTGAGCACCACCGCCGCCCCAATTGCACTCGCCGTGATGATTCGCCGCTTCCGTCGGCGTGCACGTTCGCGGACGATCTCACCCGCGAGACTGACTCGAATCGAGGTGACGCGGAGCCTGACTTCGTCGTCGGCCATAAAGGTGTTCATGTGCGGACCCCCTCCTCCCCGCGTTCACGTTCCGCACGTAGACGTGCGCGTGCGCGACTTATGCGCTTCGTGACAGCGGAAACTTCAAGGCCGAGCTCGGACGCCACCTCTTGATATGGGCGCTCGTTGAGCAGGCACGACACGACGACGGTTCGGAGTTCCGGAGTGAGGTCACGAATGCTCGCCTCGATCCACTCCCGCTGCTCGCGATCGAGCAAGACGGCAAGCGGAGTCGGCGAAACAGAAACGGCCTCGACTCCGTGGAGCGGTTGGTCGCCCCTCCGGAGGCGTTTCCTCGAAAGATTTGACGCGTGGTTGCGCGCCGTGACGAGCAACCACGGGAGCATGGAACCGTCGACGAGCCGGATGTCGCGACGCCTCCGCCAGCCCGCCATGAACGTGTCTTGTGTAACGTCCTCGGCGTCGTGCGCATTGCCCGTGAGCGTGAAGGCATAGCGAAGTACAGTGTCGCCGTGGCGTTCGACGAGCGCCGCAAAGGCGTCGGCTTCGCCGTCGCCGCGGTGCCCGACAAGCTCGGCCTCAGACTTCAACTAGCGCCTCCTTCACCACGTAATGTCGTGAGTCGGGAGATTGTGACCAACATTCTCGTCGCGATCCCGCGCCGAGGACTGGCCTCGACTAGGGAACGTAGATCTGGTACGAAGACGCTTCGTCGTTCATCGCGCCAAGGCTGCTCGCACTGTCAGCCGGACCATAGGTGCTGCCGCTGTATCCGGTATTTGCCCAGAGCTTCACGCGGCAAGTGCCGGCCGTCGTGAAGGACGAGACTCTGTCGTTCCACCCTGAAGGCATCGCCGAACCGTAGTAGTGATAGCCGGAGCACAGAGACGAGTTCGAGGTGGTGATGTATGTGCTCGAGCCGCCGTACGAGGCGTTCTCGTAGAACGTCGCGAGCGTGTAGGTCGCAAGTGGCTGTACGCCACCATCAAGACTGGCGCGAGCGCTCCCGATACCGCTTGCCGCCGCGAACTCGTCGTACGTGTCGAAGCACTCATACGAGTCATCGTCGGTGTTGAGCCAACACACCTCGGCGGACGTCTCTGTGGCAGCGGCAGAGGGTGCCACGGCGAGGGCCGCGATGCACGCCGCGAGCGACGCGATACGGCGGAAGGACGGGTGGCGGGACTGGCTAGGCATGTTCCAAGATCCTTTGCTGATTCAGTGGGCAAGGTCGCTACCTGAACCCGGGGTGAGACGAAGTATCTACCGCACATGCGGTATTGGCGGCACAGCGCGCTGGATCGCATACGGAGGGCTGTCGGCAATCTCACACACAGGTGTCACAGCGCCGCCAGGACCTTGAACTAGTCAGGGAGGAGTGGGCTGTGGGCTGTGGGCTAGTGGAAAGGGGGCGTCTGGTCCCGAACTCCGAATTGGCGCCACGGAGCGAAGGGTCCGGAACTTCAACGCTCGATGCGCGAGTGACAACCTCTGCGTGCGTGGGTGCAGCGCGCAGAGGTTGTCACCGGTCTGGACCTAGGGCCCCCAGGCGCCGCCCGCATTCACGCGGACATTCTCGGCCGCGGCCTCCGCGTTCGACTTGCTTGCAAACGACTCACCTGAGGCAGCGACCTTGTCCGAGCCGCGCCATGCACGCCACCGGTAGGCACCCGAGCCGTCAAGGTAGGTCTCGTAGCGCGCAGTGAACGCACCGGCCTTAAATGCATTGGCGGCACGCGTTGCGTTGAACGGCGAGTCAAATGACTCGCCAGCCCAGGCAACCATCTTCCCGTTGTCCGCGTAGAGCCACCAACTCGGGTGACCGCCCTGGTCCTTATCTGAAATGAACTTCCACATGGGAGGTTCCCTTCTGCGCGCGGATGCGCGCCGTCGTTGCGCCTGCCTGCCAACGGTGGTGTGATTGCAGTGCGAGCTACACGCCAGTGTTTGCAAGCGCCACTGCGCCCGGTCGAGAGCCGGGCGCTTTGGTTTTCGCGCGAATTGTTGAGCACCCGAGCAGGCGCTCACAACAAGTCGTACACCGAACTAGCGCCCCGTAGTTGAGGACCGCTCGGCGTGTCGCGCCAAATTGGGCGGCTTTTCGCGCGTATAAACAGAGATGTAATTTGCATCGGGGGCATGGACACGCGTGATGGCATGCACGTAACGCCTGGTAACACGGCAGGCAAGCGGTTGGATTATCGCGCGAGTAAGTGAGCAACACGTGGGTGGACTGCCCGTCGAGCGAGACGGCGAGTTCGAAATCGCCGACATCTGTGGCAATCTCGCCTGCCGCAAGCCGATCATTCAGGTTGCGGGCCGCGGGAGACCCCGCGGCTTCTGTTCGGACGTGTGTCGAAGGGCGGCGGACAGGGACTACAAGCGCGCCAAGAAGCTTGTAGAGACGTTCGAAAGAAACCTCTTGCGAACGCGGCATGAGGTTGCGGCCTACGGTCGGGCGGGGGATGCCGAAGACCGCCTCTTGACCCCCGAGGCGCAGGCTGCGCTCGTTGCGAATGCGGTCGCCGCGATCGCGCGCGCCGAAGGTGTTCTTGCATACGCCGAGCCAACTAGTAGTGACCGCTTCCACGATGAGCTTCGCCGTCTCGTGGGGCCCGTCTCCGCGTTGCTAAGTGCCCGGGCGCACCAGAAGGCTGCAGCTTCCTGAGGCAACGCGTTGCCCGAAGGCGCTTAGCGTCTCTGGATGCGCGCCGCGAAAGGCCCCCGAACGCGCGACGAGGTGGTCGGTAGCGGAAGTAGACGCCGGTGAACCCGATCGAGTCCCTCCTGCCCAACATCGACAGAAGTCGACTCGCGCGACGGGCGACCGCGATATGTGGGTCGGCGTCTCGTGCCGGGGGTCCGCGACCGCAGTGGTGCGCGTCTATGACGCCGGCAGATCGAGTTCGATCTCCGGCTCAATCGGGATCAGCACACCGGGGTACGCGGCAATGATGCCGTCATGGAGGTTGGGCACCTGCGGGGCCTCGATCGTGATTACGAGGGCATACTTGAGTATCCCCGCGTCGCGCGCGTAGCCACCCCCGTCCCGGGCGATGTAGTGGATATCGAACGCAGGATCTTGGAGCGTGGCGGCGGTCATGCCCTCGCTTCCATGGAGCACCGTCTCCCACTTTCCTGACTCTGCACGTAGGCTCCCTTCGTCGGCGTATGGCGCCTGCGTGAAGAAGCTACGGGACCTTGGGGTCTTGGCGTCGCGGTCGAACCGCTGCAAATCGGGGCGGAAACGTGCCTCCAGGCCGGCCTTGGTGTAGGTATCCGGGCTCTCGCTGTCCACTGGAGACGTGAAGCAGAACGTCGCTGTGAGCCGCACTTTCCCTGTGAGCCCTGTCGCGGGGAGGGGCACGCGCGCGCGGACGTACTTGCCGGGTCGCAGCTCGCCTTGGTAGACGACTCTGGCCGTACCGTCGAGGCTTTGCACGGCGGACAACGGGTCATCGTCGAGTCGGCCCCAACCGACTTCGGCGCGATCGAGGCCGCCATCTTTGGCCGTGTGGATCGTGAGTGCCCTCACGGCCAGGGGCGAAAGTTCATCGCCGAGTACCGCGCGGATGGTGGCGCCGAACCGCAGCGCGAGTGGGGCAGCGAGGCTCGTGCCAGCACTTGGAGTGAGTTGAGGTGGGCTGTCTTGAGACACCACATGGAAATACCCGTCACTCGCACCGCCGAACGCCACGATGTCGGGCTTCACGAACCCGGGTGACCGGCCTGGACCGACAGCGGAGTACGGCGCGCGATCCCAAGACTCTTCTGTTCCCGAGTATGCCCCAACCGCCAACGCGTTCACCGCGTCGCCCGGCACTTGGATTCGTGCATTGCCAGAAGCGCGATCCATGTCCCCGTTGTTCCCAACCGCGACGGTCAGTAGGGATGTGCCGTCGTTGAGAAGTTCGTCGATCAGTGCGGTCCACGCGTGGACATCGCTGTCTTCGACCGGCAGAGCTGGCCCGAGGCTCAAGTTCACGTAGTCGAACGAGCGCGAGAGCAAGACCTCTTCCACGAATCCGAGCGTGCGGTACAACTCGAAGGGATCCTCGCTGTCTGTGTGCGAGTCGAGCACACGAAATACCGAGACCTTCGCCGGAGGGAGGGATGGAGCTTCGCTTGGCTTGAGTGGGCCAAAGAGGAATGCTGAGGCGACCGCGAGGCCATGCTGTTCGTATCCCGGCGCGTTCGTCGCGCCCTCGTCCATCTCGCGATAGCTCTCTAGCCACGGGCCGAGGGGATGGTTCGCCGGCAAGCCGCCGTCGAGGATCGCCACCCGCAGGTCAGGATCGCGGACCAACCCTGGTGTTGGAAGCGTCGCCGGTTCTGCTGCGGACACGAACGTGCGCGCGATCGGAGATACGTTGATGCTTGGCATGGGTCGCACCAAGCGCACCGTGGCGACTGCCGCCAGCGCCTCGGCCGCCTGGGCCGATCCCTTGACAGGCAAGTAGAGAAGGCCGCCAACAAGGAATCCTAGATCGGCGTGAACCTGGAGCCCGAGTTGTGCGGCGTGGACGAGAGTGGCGTCCAGTGCATCCTCGTCGCCGCCGCTGTGCGGTAGGTGCAGAACCACCTCGAATGCGGTTGCTTCTTCGATGCCGGGCTTGAGTCGCTCTTCTGCGGTGAAGACTGAGATCTCCTCGAACTCTCGCAAGAGCTCCAGGCCGCCGGTCAGTGGCTCGCTTCCTTCGATCAGGCTCGCAAGCGCCTCGAAGTCGTCCAAGGTGCCGGCGACGAAGATCTCCGAGGTTGCATAGGGCACTTCGGCAGGTTGCTTCCGCACATGCTTCTCGGGCACAACCAAACGCTCTCGGCTGCCAACCGGCTCGAGATTTGCTCGCCTAAAGAAAGCCTGTGGCGAATACGACTTGGCGACGTAGGCCGGGTGCAGCAAGAACTTCGCCACGTGGATACCCGCGGGCGCGAAAATCGGTCCCTCCGACAGGCTTTCAACAACAGCACCAAGTTGAGGCGCGAGCCGCGCCCTCGCCTCATCGACTTCATAAGGGTGAAGCTTGTCGGGCGAAATGCGCGGGCCATCGATGGCATCCGCGAGCAGTTCCCCTCGACCGATCAGATAGTTGACGCGCGCCATTACTTCCCCCCATGGTCAATCATTTCGCGGCGTTGCTTTCTCAGTGTGTCGCGACTAACGCCCGTCGCACGGGAGAGTTGGCGTTCTGACATCACCCCCGTTGCACTGAGCGTACGAGCCAAACTGTTGCGCTCGCCGCGCGACATGCCGCTCGCTTCAGATGCGATCAGGCTCTCGACCAACTCACTCGCTGGTGTCGTCGACAACGTCAGTTGCCGTCGGACACCGAGCAGCGATCTCCGGGTGTCGCTGATCGACCGACCTGCATAGAACTCAATCAGTGCGTCCTGATATCGCGCCAGGCGCGCGAAGTCCGAGCCGAGATATCGCTCGATGGCGACGGCCGTCTCTGCATCGGTTGGAAGGCCGAATGCGACTTCCAAGTCGAAGCGACGCCACAACGCGCGGTCGACGAGTTCAGGGTGATTCGTAGCCGCGAGCAACAGACTCGTAGCTGGCCACGAGTCGAGCTCCTGCAGCATGATTGTCACTAGGCGCTTGAGCTCGCCGACGTCCGAATCGTCACCTCGGCGTTTGGCGATTGAGTCAATCTCGTCGAGAAACAATACCGACGGCTCGCGGCGAGCGTAATCAAGTGCGGCGCGAAGGTTCGCGCCCGACTGACCAAGTCGGCTACTCATCACTGTCGTCAAGTCGAGCACGTAAATTGGCAGGCCGAGCTCACGAGCTAGCCACCGAGCTGTAATTGTCTTCCCCACTCCAGGCGGACCGGTGAAGATCGCTGATGCCGACGGCTCGAGGCCAACTCGGCGTAGATCAGGGGCGCGCTTCCACTCGGCCAAGAGTCGGTCCATGGTCGTCTGGACTTCGGGGGCGAGAATCGGTTGTTCGATCAAGGCCGATTCACCAGCGCTCTTCAGGACGTGCTCGGGGAGGTGTGAGTCGTCCGGGAGACCATCGGCTCGTTCGACACTCGGCACTCGGCGTGCGTACGAGCGCGTCCGGGTGTCCTCGAGAACTTGCGAAATGGAGTCCGCGAGAGTGGGGTCACTCTTGCGCGCGTGTCGCGCGACGCGCCCGAGGTAGAGTCGCAGATCGTCCGGCTTCCCTTCCAGACCGAGGCGCGCGACATGGACGAAAAACTCGCCCATGGGCTTTAGATCGTCCATCTGAGGTCCTCTCATGCCCTTTACCGGGTGGTACAACTCCTAGTCTAGTGGACTATTTGGCATCCGTGGTGGCTCAGAAAGGCCAGTGCGCCAATTTCCTTTCGGCGCCACACCGTGATCTTTGCGCCAGGTCTCCTGCGCCGCGCGCGGTCTCCTCTAGATGCTCGGCTCGAGGTCCGCACAGCGCCGCGCGCGTCAGGCTCAAAAGCTCCAGGTGGACTCGCCCGCACGAGAGACTGCGTCGCTCCCGTCCTCTTGAACGCCGCAGCAAGCGGGGGTCAACGCCGCAGCTGGAGTTGCGAGCGGAGTCATTCCGCGCAACAGTGGTGGAGTACTCCACCATCACAGAGTCTTGACACGGAGGTGGCGCCATGGTCGCGCCGGTAGTCGAAGTGGATCTGACCTACGACGTGGGCTTGTGGCAGGTTCTCAGCAGTTCCAGCTCCGTCTACTACGTCGACACACGTGAATCACGTCTCGGAGGTGACGGCGCGCCACGGCTTCTGCGCGCCCGCGGATCCGGCCCGACGGGCGTCGGCGCAGCTGACGACGAGTGGCGGCCACTCCTTCGAGTTCGGTCGATTCCGGTGCGAACCGCTCGCGGCGGCGGCGATGAGCTCGACGAGACCCGTAGCGAGATCGAGTCGGTTCTGCGAGTCGGCTGTCGCCACTTCTACTTCTACGACCTGGATCGTGCCCAGGATGGCTGGTGGCTTGGCCGCACCGTTGAACGCATCATCAGCCTCAAGGAGATGCCGCCGGTGGGCCAGCGCACTAAGCAAGAGACTGGGGGTCGCGAGTGGTGACAATCGCCGCAGGCGACATCCGGCCAGTAGATAGCGACGTAGTCGCCGTAGTCGACGATCGATTTCGCAGATCGCCTGACGAGTCGCGTCGTCACGCCATGTTCGGTGTGGGCCCACGTCTCCGCTGGTCATCTGGCGAAGCCGATGGAGTGCGCGGCATCGAGGTGCCGCGTGGCGCCCAAACGGATTGTTGTGGGGTGCGGACTCATGACGCTCCCGACGAATACGCATGCGCGCTCAACCAGGCGAGAGACTGGCGTTGCGTCACCCCCGACGACGCGGTTCCGTGGATGAAGCCAGCACACCCGCTTGCGGGCGCACCCGGCTGCTCCATACGACCTCCGGCCCATCGACTCGATGCCACCCCGCCGTTTGCTCGTCGCCGTAAGCGCCCACGGCCATGAACGCCCGCGGCGCCAAGCTCACTCGAGTGCACGTCCTCGAGGAGCCCGGTCTATTCGAAGTGACGTCTTCAAGCCCCACGACGTACTACGTCGATACGCGTGATCCCGGCGCTCCGCGCTCCATGAGGTGGCGTGGCGCCGGACTCTCGCTATCGTCCCCAATGGACAACAGGTGGAGCGATCTCATCCTGTTGACTGCGTCGCCCGACGCGGAGCCAGGCGCGCAAGCCGACGTGACTCTGTGGACGCTCAACGTGGGGTGGTGCCATACGTACTGCACGACGCGCGAGGTAGATCATCCGAACGGGCCAATCCACTGGGTCAGTGGCCGAGTGTGCGGAGCGATCCGCCGACTCGACGCCTTGCCCGCAGAGAGTGCGCGGCCCCGCCCGGACGCGTGGCTCCCCGCTGGAAGCCTGATCGCGCTCGCCGCTGTTGCGACCCCGTACCAAGGCGGTTGGGCGGTGTTTGTCCCGGATCTACCGGGCCTCCATGCGCAGGTGGCTACCCTCGAGGAGGCCGACTCTTCATTAGCGGAGCGGGCCGCGATCCTTACGGGACGACCGCCGGCAGCCTTCATCGTCAGCGTCCAGTACGTGCCACCACCGCCGAGCGTCGGCTCATCATGAGGGTCCTCGTTCTCGGTGACATCCACGGCCGCACGATGTACGCGAACCACGCCGCCGACATTGCGGTTCGAGTGGGCGTGGACACGATCATCCAAGTAGGTGACCTCGGCATCTGGCCCGGAGGCCGAGCACGTGACCTCTTCGACAAGCTCGACGCGCGGCTGGGTCGGCTCGGCATATCCATGCTCGTCGCCCCCGGCAATCACGAAGACTATGACCAGATAGACGCCCTCACGCCGCGCGAGGACGGCTGGCTGCCGTTTCGCGACCACATCCTGCTCGCGCCGCGAGGTTTCCGCACCACGCTTGGTGGTCGCAGTGTTCTGTGGCTCGGCGGTGCAGGCTCTGTAGACAGATCGCCGCGAATCGCGAGCGATGCACATGCCAACGAGCGCTTCGCGACCTACGGCTCACGCAAGCGCCAGCACACCTGGTGGCCCCAGGAGGCACTCACCGATGTCGACGTCGAGCGCGCCATCGCAGGCGGCCACGCCGACATCATGATCTGCCACGACGCGCCCGAGAACGTCCGAGCGATCGACGCGCGCATCGTTGGTAACCCGCACGGCTTCAATCGCTCGGACATCGCCTACGCCAACGAGTCGCGCGCTCGACTCACTCGCGCCGTCAAGGCGGTGCAGCCAGATCTACTCGTCCACGGCCACTTCCACTTTGTCGTGGACGACACATTCAAGATTCCGTTCGTCGAGCACGAGACCCGAGTAATCGGCCTTGCGGCCGATGGAGCCGCCGGGAGCATAGCCATCCTCGATTGTCTTGCGTTGACCGTGGTGCAAACAGGCATCTAAGCCGGGCCGAACCCGGGATGGCGGATGCGGGGGCGGCGCGTCGCCGTGAGGAGCTGAGCGTCCGATCTCAAGCCAACCGGACCCGCCTGCAGTCGGCGACATTGGCGTTGACCAGATCACGTCTGAGGCCCAAAATCGGCCCCATTTTCCGTGATACACCTGAAGTCCCGGCACGTTCGCCCCGCAGGGCATCGCACCGGTGAAGCGAAAGTCCACAAGAGATTCGCTCTCGAACACGAGAGAAAGCACCTAAGGAGCAACCATGACCGCTGTTCACACCCCAGAGTTCGCAGGCGACTACCGCACCGAGGAAGGCGATGAGTTCGTCCTCCAGTGGACGCTCGAGGACGACGTGTGGCACCGAGCAGACGACAAGCCGGCGATCATCGTTCGGGACGTTGAGACGTTCAGCGAGACGTACATGGTCCACGGCAAGCACCATCGCCTCGGGGGACCGGCTGTCCTTGAGATCGACTCGTTGACCGGCAACACGCGCTTGTTCTGGTACGTGGATGGTGCCCTTCACCGCGAGGACGGTCCTGCGGTCATCATCCTCGACGGCACGACAGGCGAGACTCGCCGAGAGTGGTGGCTCAACGGAGAGCATGTGCGTACGGACGGATCAGAGCTCCCCTGGCATCGGGTCTAGCCGGACCGAGCGGTGGCTGCGGCAGACGGACCCCACAGCCGGAGCTCCCGACCTGCGCTCGAGCGATTCGCATGTCTGCCACACGCCGACCGCGGGTCCGGTCTCGGCCAACCACGCTCCTGAAATCATGTGGCGAGGCGCGGCCGCCATCTCAGCCAAATAGGGGTCAACCATCGTTGATCGCTCGACCGACCGATCCCGACGTCAGCGTTCGCTTGCGGTGTCTGGCTTTCGCGCGCACTGTGATCCTCTGCTCCCAAGTGTGGCGCTGATTGTGCTTAGGTCTTTGAGATTCGCACAACTTCGCCGGGCGCGAGCGCCCAGCGGTTGAGTCCAGGTCCGCGCACTTCGCCAATCTCGTGGAGGTTCATAGAGCTGCCTGGATAGACGACCCAGGTGCCGTCGGGGTGACTCATCATCCTTCGTCCGTACACGGCACCAATCTCTACGCCCGAGTCGAGTTCGACCGTGAGGGCCTGGCCCTCGGTGAACGCACCTTCGAGCAGGAACTTGCCGTTGCCGAAATTGTCGACATGCACAATCTGGTTTGGCTCTGGCTCCACCCGCCTTACTGACTCGACCGGAAAGGCATCGCCAACATCAACCAACGTTGAACCGGCCAGCAACTTGCCGACGGCGGGAGAGTGCACGAACTTACCACCGAACGGCACGAATCCGGGGTCGTGCAACTCGACACACTCGTCGACTGCAAAGTCGCGCAAGAGCCACCCGAACGCCCCGGTGTTGGTGCCTTCGAAGTGCATCCCGTTCTCGAGGCGACCTGCGATGCGTTCCGTGCGTTGCTGGATGCTGTTCATGATGACCATCAGGAGCGTGTCGGTCGAGTACGCCTCCGCCATTAGCCGTAGAACGAAGCCGGCGTTTAGTACCGAGAAGTGATGCACTGGTACAAGCGCTTCGATCACAGGGTCGCGGTCGAGTCCCGCATGACGTGCACTCGAGATGATAGAGCCCCGCATTTCAGCGAAGGCGATGTCCGTGCAATCGGATATTACGACGGCGCGTTGAATCATGGTGTTTGCATTCCTTCTACTGGTGTGGAATGGTCGTGAGTTCGACCGCTTTTCTTGGCGAATATCAGGGCGTGCGCGTCGGTGATCATCTCGACGGCGTCAATGATGAACCCGGCCCTTGATAGCAAGGCATCAAACTCCTCGAGTGTCCGTTCAGCGCCGCCGCACATTATGTATGTGTTGAGATTGGTCAACGCGAAGTCCGCCCGACTTGAGGTGTTGGTCACGGTTGCCACCTTCTCGAAGACAACGAGCGTCGCGGCGTCATCCATCGACTTCCGGCACGCGTCAAGGATCCGGGCCGCGCGCTGGTCGGGCCAATCATGAAGAATGCGGGACAGCAGCAGCACCTCGAACCCGGTGGGCACCGAGTCGAAGAAGTCACCCCGCTGGACCGCCCATCGCCCCTCCGCTACTCCGGACAGAGTGCGCGCGGCGAACGGAAGCGCCTCTGGTCGGTCTAGCACCGTGACGAAGGTGTCGGCGTCCTGGTCAAGAATGGCGCGAGCCAGCGCTCCCGTGCCTCCACCAATGTCTACGTATCGTCTCTTGTTTCTGGTGGCCAGCCGTCGGGCGACGTCGTTCGAGTAGCGTTGGGCCGCTGCGTGCATCTGGGCCTGAAACGCCTCGGACAGGCCCCGCGCTGAAAGGGCATCGAATGGGTCGATCTGCTCGTATCCTGGACGCCAGTTCGCATCTGCAAGGTCCGACCACGCATCCCAGCCAGCCGAGTGCAGAAACTCGGCCGTGCGGGCCAGGCCGGATGGGTGCTCTCGTTGCAAGAGGTGGCCGACAGGGGTCAACGAATACACGGACTCTGCTGTGCGGGAGACTAGCCCGACCGCATTCAGCGCTTCAAGCGCGCGTCCAACGATCACACGATCGGCTCCGGTGTGCGCTGCGATCTCCTCGGCGGTTGCGCCATCGGCCGCCAGCGCATCGAACACACCGATGCCAACCGACCAAGTGAGAAGGCGAGACAGGGAGAAGGCTTCTAGCGCGGAGCGCACGTCATCGGCATCTTTTAGGCGAACCACCGACACCGTGCTACACCCCCTCGGCAAAGGTCGACGTAGCCAACGAGAGGCCCAGGAGGGCAAAGAGGTCCTTGCCGTCCAGTGGAGCCAGCGCTGAACTGGGGAGCTCTACGGCAGCCGCGAAGTCCAATATCTTGCGATAGTTGGCCGCCGCAATTCCGGTGTACGCGTGAGGCGCGTTCGGCCACCGATTCACCTGAACTGTCACACCCTGCAGCGCGTAAAGTTCAAGGTCACGTTCTTGAGGCTCGAATGGGACGTACCCCATCCAGCGGAGGAGCGCGTCACCTTCATCGACTGACTGGACGGTCACGAGAACTGCCTCGTCGAAGCGGCAGGGCCGATCGGGTAGGACGTTTGCGCGCTTGAACTGAACCCGCGTTCCAATGGTGTCGACCTGAATCCGAGCGCTCACCCCCGTATAGGTGCGGTTCTCATCGTCGTATGGAAGGATGGTTTGCCGAAGCGATTGTGGCTCGTGGCCCTCCGCTTGGAGTCGCGCCTGGATTCTCTCCTGGTCGCGCGGATCGAACACCACGGTCTCGTATCGGTCGTCCCGATGCCAAACGGACGGATCCGTGACGGTACGCCTACGTGAAGACGCGAAGATCGCAAGCTTCGCTTGGTCTACGGGAAGGTCGCGCAGGGGTCGCACCTCTCCGGCGATCGCGTCTACCAGGAGTGGCTCATCGCTTGAACTTGGCAAGGCGCCAACGACCACCGGCAGGCCCGCCTCTCGACACAGTGACGCGGAGTGTGATGATGCGAGTCCTGTAGTGAGTACGAGTCCGGCCACAGACCCCAACGCCGCTAGCTCCGCGGCTGTGGGCGGCACATCAAGTTGGGAGAGCGTCAGTCCCAATGGAGGGTTGGATCCCAGGGAGCCAATCGCGTAGCCGGGCGACACAACTCGACACGAACCGGGCTCGTTAGGTTGCGGCCTCTGAGTGGGAAGTTCTGTGGGGCCTCGGTCCAGCGCTGCGTTTCGACTTTGAAACACGAAGAAGTCTTCGCCTGCGACACCCCACTCAATCTCCTGAGGCCCCCCAAAGAAGTCCTCGAGCGTTGCGCCAACATCGCTCAACAATTCGCTCAGCGGCCGAGACGACGACCATGGGCCTGGTCTTGAGGTGCTGCTCGTACGAGGAAGAATCTGATGTGTTGCGGATCGCGTTCCCGTGACCAGGCCAACACCGACACCGGTAACGTACTCCGCCAGCATCGTGCCTATTGGACCGATGGGGCTCTTGGTGTTCAGAACGCCCGAGATCTGGCACGTCAGCATCTCCTGCACGATGATGTTCATTCGTGGCAGTCCCGAGAGGCCTCGCATCGCGCGATATGCAACGGCCTCGGCCGAGTGAAGGCCTGCGACGCACGCACGGATGCTGTCGAGAACCTCGGCGACCGTGGTTCGATTGATGAACGAGTCGTATACGCCGGGCGCGTTGGCGATCGGCGCGTCCTCGTCGTCGGCGGAACTGCGGACAATTAGGTTTTTGCCCGCCATCGGACCATGAAGTAACGCGGTGACGAGGTCTCGGAGAGTCCCCTCCGGAACGGCGGTAGCGTCCTCAAGAACGTACGCCATGGGAACGGGAAGCCCAAGCCCAACGATCTTGGACAGGCGTTCCGCCTTCGGGCCGACAGTTGGCGATGCTTCGCCGAGCGAGACAAAAGCCTGGCTCCTGGGTGTGGCAAGAGTCACGGTACCCCCTTGTTGTGTGCTTACTGTGGTGGACTTTCAGTTCCGGTATCGGGACATTCCCTCGACCTCGCGACGGATCTCGTCCCGTGCGGCCTCGACAGCGTGGATAACACGTGGATCCGGAGGTATCGGCGTCGCAATCCGCCAAACCCCATCTGTCGCAACGGCCGGGACGGTGAGCGCCACGGGCCACCAGGGCATTGCGACGTCGGGGCTGCAAAACGCGGCGGCGCTCCAGACGCCGCGGGGCGTACCGTGGAGCCACTCCCTAATGTGTTGCCACGCGGCTAGTGCCGCTGAATGTGTCGCCGTAGAGCCTGACAACGCCAGGATCTCGTCGCCCCGGCGTGCCACTTCGGCGTCGATGTCCAGGGTTGGCGGACTTTCGCCGGGGCTGAGTTTGGTCGCATCGCGTGCCCCAGACTGTAGGTCTACCGCCAAGTTGCTTGAGTGATTGCCCCAGATGGCTATGCGGTCTAGGTCAAGGTCGCGCGAGTCCGACCGGCTTGCGACTGTGCGCCGGGCCCGCAAGAGGTCGATTCTGACAACGCCGCTGACTTGCTCATGCGAGAGTCTCGTCTCGCGCAGGATTGTAGAAACGAGAGAGTTGACGGGGTTGGCGATCACGGCCACGCGGACACGCGGCGAAGCCACGTCCAGAAGCAACCGCGAGTGCTCAATTGCAATGGCTCGGTTCGCGATCCCCAACTCACTGCGGTGGGTGGAGCCCGCTCGCGGACGCGAAGCTGCGAGTACCGCCAGGTCACAATCGACGAAGGCCCTCTCGGGTTCGACATGCACAGACACCCTGGACAAGTGACCAGCCGACAAGTCCTCCAGGTCGGCCGCCAATCCACGAGCGCGATACAGCGACGATTGCGTGACGAGCAGGCGGAGGTCGATCCGAACACCCGGTCCCAGCCCGTTCCCGGCAACTAGGTTCGCGAGGTTCGAACCCACCGCACCAGCAGCGCCTGAAATCGTGAGTACCAGAGACTCGCGTTTGGAGCCTTGCTCGACATGGTGAACCGTGCTCACATCGCACCTGCGGCGGTGATCACTAGGTCACGGTGTACGAGCGCTGGTGCCTGGGTCTCGACATATACCCGTTGCCGGCGCTTGTCGCAGAGGCCGGCGTGAGTCTCGACTCGATCGCCAGCGGCCACGATTCCGCTGAGGAGTGTATCGATTGGGGCCGAAATTCGACCACCGAATACGCGCCGTTCATCGGGTGTCCCGAAGTCTAGGGTGATTTCGCCGACATTAAGCTCTACTCGACGAGACCGCAGGTCAACCTTTGCCCAGAGGATCTCGTGAACCACTGCCGGGGCACGGTCTAGCGCTTGCCAATCGTCCTTTGGGATGATGGTTCCTTCGAACGTGCCTATGAGCTTGGTCATCCGAGGCAAGGCGTCGACTCGACCGTCCGCGCGGCGCGCGCGCGGCAGCGCCGCTAGCCCTAGGCGCTCATCATCGGGAGTGGCGCCAAGGAGCGCGACGTGGCGCCCCCTTTCGAAGATCACGGCAGCTGCCATCGCGCGGCCCGCGTCATCCAGTTGCTCGCCCGTGCTGCCGGGAACGCTGCCTGCATCGAGCACGACGAGACCAGATTCGAGACCTGAGATCGCCCCGCCCTCGAGCAACCCAAAGTCGCGAACGTTGTCTGCTTCTGCGATGTGACCGATAGTCTCGTGGATGAGCGTGCCCGCTGGGCCCGGCTCGAAGACGACTTGCCCGCGCCAGTCCTTTGCGTTGACACTCCTAGACAAGCGCGATACCTGATCGGCTAGGCGTCCACATGCAACCTCGATCTGCCTTTCGACCTCCGGCGCATCGAGCGAACCCTGTGGGAGACCTGCGCTCAAGACAAGGTTCGTGATCTCGGGATTGACGCGCGCAAAGAGGTTGACTCTGCACCAGTCCCTTCTCACCTCCCCGTCTCCGAGCCAGATGAGCCGACGGTGCGACTCGACGACGTAGCGCACTTCGCAGTCCGCCCCCGCGAAGGTGGCGTCAACGCGAGCCTGCACGAGCGGAACAGTCGACTCCACTAGCGCCCTCGCTTGTTGCGACAATTCCTGCACTGCAGCCGACTGAAGGACACCTCCGATCGTCCATTCTTCGGAACTAACGCTTTGTGAGTCCGGTTGGCCGCTTGCGAGGACGTGGCTTCCAACTTCACGTGACACCTCTGGCGTGCTATCCACGGGCAACCTCGGCAGCCGGGTCGCGATCGATCGATCGCCGAAGCGGTCCACGCGCAAACAAGACCCATACTGCGAGCGTCACGCACGTTGCGGTACCCCAGTAAATCAAGGGGGAACGTTCGGCGAGCAAGATCCCGACCAGCGGCCCCAGCGCCGCGCCCGCGCCGTAAGCGAGCGAAGCGGATGCCGTGTACTCGACGACCTTGTTGCTCGGACTTGCGGCGACAACGAGAGGCTGCATCGATGTCGCGAGGAACACTTCCGCGATGGCGAACAGGACCACGGCGACTGCGTATCCGGCTAGCCCCCACGCAAACTGCGAAGCTACCAACGACGTGAATGCACTCGCCGAGAACGCTGCGATCGCAAGGGTCACGCCCCATTGGGCTGAGCGTCTGCGCGCCACAGCGTAGGCGCCGTATTGAAAGGTCACGACGGCGATCGCGTTGATCGAGAAGAGGATGCCGACTTGGTGTGTCGTGATCGACGGTCCCGCGGTCCAGACGAAGGGGTAGACCCCTGTCATTTGCGACACTCCTACGAACACAACGAGGAACTGCAGAATGAGGACTGGGCGGAAGCTCCGATCACGGTACGGATCAGACACTCTTGCAGGATCGTTGGACTCGGCTTCCACATCGGGCTGCCTCGCGTGGCCGGCGCCCCGCGCGGCGAGCAGCAGAACGGTGCCCGCGAACACGATGTAGGCTCCCGCGGCCAGTAGTGCGAGCACCGGATACGCTCTCGCATCTACCGCACTGACGAGTGCCGCACTGCCAGCAGCGGCAGCCGCTGCACCGGCATTCATCAACAGCGCCTGAGTCGAGAAGACCCATCCGATCCTTTCACGGCCCGCGAGTTGCACGACCGCGGCCGTCGCGGTGGCGAAGGCGACGCCAGCACCGAGGCCCGACACGAAGAAGGCGCCCAGGGTGCCCGCCGTACTGTGCGAGAAGACGACGACCAGCACTAGTCCGCAGGCTTGCAAACCAATGCCCGTTGCTAGCGCTCGGGTGGGTCCGATCTTGCGCGCGAGAGGGACCGCGAACGGGTTCGTCGCCATCGCGACGATGGCAGAGACTGCAGCTGCGTAGCCGTACAGAACGGGGCCTCGCCCCGTACCTGCTGCGACATAGAGTCCGAGATACGGAGCAACGGCCCCAGCGCCGAGCATTGCGACGAAGAAAGCTGAGAAGTACGCGATGGAGGACGCCCGGTGCGACAGCACGCGCGCCGGTTCCGGAGCGGCGTGACCCTCGGACTCCCCAGGGGGAACATCCGAGGGCCACGCCGTTGTGCTGGTTAGGTCTTCTCGAGACCGTTCGTGTCGGTCTCTTCGGTGTCCCATTCGGTTCCGCTCATTGTTGCTCACCTCCTCTCCCTGCTCTCAATAAGGCCCATTTCGAGCAGGCGCGCCAAGCCCGCGGTGAGGTCAGGTGTCGTCGATGGATTGAGGCGTTCAAACTCCGACGCGATCGCGGCGCGGCCACCCGCGTCTGCAGCAGTCCATAGCGCACACATCTCGAAGGAGGTCCGGTGACCACGTACCGAGCCAGAAGCAATCGACCACTGGTCGTCGGTGCGCATGAGCCACCAGTCGAGGCTTCGGACATACATCCCGCTCTCGGCGAGGCGAAAGTCTTCAGCTTGGATCTCGTGGGTCCAGCCGAGGACTTGGGCTTGAGCACTCACCGTCTGCGCGAGGGAGAGCATCTGCCGCGGCGACTGCGACGACCGAACCGCCTCGAGCAGCGCAGTCGCGACGTTCGACGTCGCAGTTAGGCGTTCGAGACGGGGCACAAGAAACTTTGGACTCGCGTAGTAGTCCCCGCACGCCGCGAGAAAGATCTCCCCTGCGCATCGCACGGCAGATGCAGCGGTGTCGAGGGCCGCGAGTTCCGCACCCACATCAAGTAGCCCGGCGACGTCGTCGGCTGCGCGCCCGATGCGATGGACGTTGCTTCCGATGATGACCCGACGCGTTGAGGAGCGGAACGTTTCGGTGAAGAGGTCGGAGTGCTCGGCGAGCACATGCAGAGGATCCGCGACGGCTGTGCGAAAGACGTCCCACAGCTCCTTCTCACTCATGTAGAGCGCGGCCCGATCCGCAATGGTGATTGCAACCCCGCTCGCGATGGATCCCAGTGCGTTCAGGCGGTGAGAGTCGATCCACTCGTATTGAATTCGGCGGCCCGAGGGTGCTCGCGGCGGCAAGTCCGAAACGACGTCCGCAGATTCCGAGATGACGTGCACGTCTACATCAGAGCGGCCGTGTCCAAGCCCCACGGCGAGGCTGCCGGAAAGGAAACTTGTCGCGTCGATGTCGGCAGTGGCGCCAACAACAAACTGCCGGTCGCGTTCGTCAATACCTGCAAGCAAGCAAACCCCCCGATTGGTCTTCGGCGCGTAGGCGCGCCTTACGCGGCACTATACATGTCGACCATTCTCGATCGCGCAACGGTGCCGCAAGACCCGTGTCGTGCCGGACCGATCTAGCGTTGAGGCACCGCGAAATCTCCCTAGTCCGAACTAGATGCCACTCATGGTCGCGGCACGCACCGCAAGGTTGTGGCAACCGTTCGCAGCGGCTAGGGTCGCGATGTGGGGGACACTCAGCTCCGGGTTGATTCCGAAGTGCTTGGAGTCGTGGTGACTTCATCCGTCCCGCTTCCGGCCGAGACGCTCGCATTCGCTAGAGCCCTCGGGCGCCTCGACCTTGGTGCTTCCTCGCTTGGTTCAGACTGGACGATTGAGGTTCGCTCTCCGGGTCGGACCACGCAGATCGCTGCGGAGTACGAGTTGGGGTATGCGCCGCGGCGAGGGGGACTTGCGCTCCTTCCCAAGGGTGACATCGAGATGCGAATATCTGCGAAGAGCGGCTTTCCGCTGCTCCGGTGGCGTGGTGCCGGCATTGCGGTTTTCGATGCGCGGGCATCGGCGGTCCAGGTCCACCGATTCGCCGCCTCCGCGGACCTCGGGTGGATGCTTAACTTCTTGATCGCAACCCCACTTGCGGCCCTTGGCGTCATCCAACCATTTCATGCTTCGGTGGTGGAGATTGAACGCGACAGCGTGATGCTGCTTGGAAGCAGGGGCGCCGGCAAGACATCACTCGCGTTAGCGTTGTGCGAGCTCGGGGGCCGCCTGGTAACAGAGGACGTGACGTACATGACCCGTGAGGGGTTCTACGCCGCGGCCACCGTTCGCTCCTTCATGACACTTCGAGTGGGTACGCGTAGCGCGTTTAGGGACTTCTTGGGTCTGGACGCGAAGTTCGCGGCGATGTCGGATCGGGGGCGCTTCGAGCTCGGCGTCACGCATCAGGAGCGTTTCCCGCTCGATGTTTTGGTTGACCGCGCTTCCTCGAATGAGTCGCACCCCCGGCGGGTTGGACTAGTCGTGCTGCCGAGGATTGACCCAGGGTACCGGGGCGCCCCCGTGTCGACTCCCGTGGACCATAGGCATGTGCAGGCGGTAGCCAACGAGTCCATGCCGCCAGCTCTCACGAGTTGGGCAGCCGCGGTCCTACCCCGACAAGTTAGGCGCGCACCGAAGCAACCATGGAGCCTTCTCGGGGTGCCGGCGATCGAACTGAAGTTGGGACTCGACTACCGGTCCCACGGGCGCGCGCTGTTGCGCGACTTGGGTGCCTACGTCGAAAAGTAGGGCATTGCTCTGGGCCGGTTCCACGCCGACTTTATTGTCGGCTCGCGGCGGCGATGCGTGCTAGTGCCTCTTCCAGCACAGGCAAGTGGAGGGCCACATTCAGCCGAATCCAGCGTTGGTCTCGCTCCGAGAAGCGCGCCCCGCTCAAACCGCGAATGGATGTCGACTCCCAGAGCCAGTTCGCTGCGTCGTCCCGGAGGTCGTCTCTCGCCACCTTGCACCACAAGAGAAAGCCCGCCTCGGGCTCGCAAACTTCCCAGCCTGATGCCTGGGTACGCAAGTGTTCGACTGCGATCAAAGTGCGGCGGTAGAGTTCTTCGCGACGCAGGTTGAGCCAGTCTGATTGATCGGCAAGGCAACTTGTAGCTACGAGGTCACCGAGGGTGCTTCCCTCGTATAGCCCCATCCTCGACGTCACCTCGAGCATAGATAGCCTCAGCTCCGGATCTGAAGCGAGTGCCCAGCACCAACCAACTCCACCGACATTGAAGGCCTTGCTCACAGAACCGATCACAATCCATCGCGCTGAGCGCGGCGACGCCCCGAATGGCACGTGTTTGTGAGGCTCCCAAACAAGGTCTGAATGGACCTCGTCGACGATTACGCACGACCCATGCCGGTAGGCCACTTTGTCAAGGCACTCCAACTCCTCGGGTCGCCACACCCTGCCACTAGGGTTGGACGGATTCGCGATGATGATGGCAGCCCGATGGCTCCCCTCAAGTAGCGCATCCATAAGCCGAAGCTGCCCAGAGAAATCGCCGTCATTCCCGGAGCTGTGTGCGGTCAGCACTGTGTTGCGTCCGCGTACGGAAGCGACTTTCAGAATGCCCGAGTACATAGGTGTCGGGATGACCACTGCCGCACCTCGGTCGGTGCAAGCCTCGACCGCGATCTGCACTGCAGTCTTGGCCCCGACAGGAAATGTAACAATCTCGGCGGCATCAGGCTCCCAGTGGAACCACCGGCGGCAATGGCCCGCGATCGCGGGTCGGACGGCTGGCGATGACTCGCGGTAGCGCAGGGCATCAGACTCAAGGGAACGAAACGCTTGCAAGGCACCCGGGTGCGGAGGCAAGTCTTGGTCGGCGACATCCATGCCAATTGGCGTGGATGTCGCCGCGCTCGGAAACCTTGACCATCGAACCGCTGGCCCGAGGGACCGCCCCATTGGCATCACTACTTGGCGGGCGCGCAGGTGCTTGCCATGCCAAGGGCCGACTTTATTGCACCGAGTTGTTCCTCCGCGATCGCGCGCACGCGCATCGCTCCTTCATTGAGAACATCATCCACGACTGACTCGGCGTGGGCCCGGCGTTGCCGTATCGGAGCCAGAACGGACTCAACGACTTCGAACACGATTTGGTTGACTTCGTCCCGGGTGGAGATGGCGTTGTCTTCTTCCACGAGGTCCTGAACGCGCAGCGCGACCGCTGCATCCCCGAACGCCCTCGCGTACTCCGCAGGCACACATAGTCCGTTTGGGCTCCACGATGCCATGCCAGCGATCGCCCTCTGCACTTCTTCGCTCGACGCAAACAGAGGGATCGTATTTCCCAGGCTCTTGCTCATCTTCGCCCGGCCGTCTAGCCCGATGAGGTTGCTACCTCCTGACACTGCGCTCGGCGACTGGAGCGAGGTGCCCCATTGGGAGTTAAGTGTGTCAACGATTTCGCGACAGGCCGCGACATGGGCGACGTTGTGTTCACCGACCGCGACGTGCGTGGCACTGAGACCGATTACGTCGGCGGCTTCGAGGATCGGATAGCCCAATAGGCCAAGGCTGGGCTCGGAGTGTTTGAGCGCGTCGGCCATTGCGACGTAACTCGCCTGCGTCGTCAGTTGCGCGTGTGGGAACAGCGAGCCGATGATTGCATAGATCTGGCCCATCTCGACGATCGACGACTGCACGTAGAAGGTGCACGCTTCCTCGTCGAGGCCCGCGGCAATGCACTGGACCACAAGGGCCCGGATCCTCGACGCGATGTGTCTGGTCGACTCGGGCGTCGCGTGGGTGGTGAACATGTGAATGTCCGCAACAACGAAAAACGCCTCGTCTACTTCGGGTCGCAGCTGAACGAATGGCCGCAATGCGCCGACCAGATGCCCGACGTGTAGGTCACCTGTCGGACGTGCGCCTGCCACCAAGCGTGTCGTCATGTTCAACCCCCGATCGCCCGAGTCGGGCTCAGTCGAAATACTTCAAACCCATGCGTTCGTGCACGAGCTCGATCGTACGCTTCGCTTCGTCGCGGACGAGTTCCTCTCCTCGACGCAAGACCGTTGCCACTACGGACGGGTCTTGTGCGTACTCGTTGCGTCGAGTTCGGATGTCGCGGAAGTAAGTATTGACTGCTTCGGTCGTGTAGTCCTTGAGAGCCTTCCCACCCCCATTGCCGATCTCCGCAGCCACGGCCGCTGGCTCCTTTCCGCTCGCGCATGAGGCAAGCAGAACGAGGTTGGAGACGGCGGGACGTGCAACGGGATCGAACTCAATGTTGGGGTCTGGGTCGGTCACCGCTCGCGATATCAACTTCGCTGTGGTCTCTTCGGAGTCTCGCAAGTAGATCGCGTTGTTCGCGCTCTTGCCCATCTTCTTCCCGTCGACGCCCAGCAAGAGTGGTGCCTCACCAAGCAACACGGTGGGCTCTTCGAACACCGGTCGATCTGGGGAGTAAACGGAGTTGAAGCGTCGGGCGATTTTGCGGGCCAGTTCTACATGGGGAAGCTGGTCGCGACCACCGGGCACGATGTTGCCCCTACAGGCGAGGATGTCGGCCGCTTGGTGCACAGGGTAGTTGAACATCAGTCCAGTGACATGTCCGCTACCGAGCGCCGTGATTTCGCTCTTCACGGTCGGGTTGCGGTCGATCTCGCCTACAGAAACCATCGACAGGAACGGCAACATGAGTTGGTTTAGTTCGGGCACAGTGCTGTGTGCGAACGCGAGACCGCTATCGAGCACATCTAGCCCCACGGCCAAGTAGTCGAGAACAATGTTGGTCACGGATTCGCGCAGCTCCTGGCCCCCGGTTCGATCGGTCAGGGCCTGGTAGTCCGCGATGAGAAGCCAGGTCGGCACGCCAAGTTCCTGCAGCTGGACTCGTCGCTGCAGGCTGCCGAAGTAGTGGCCAACGTGTAGGGGGCCAGTCGGCCGCTCACCGGTGAGCACTTTGAAGTCCTTGGGACGCTCGTGGATCTGGTCCCAGGCGAGGCTTGACAGCCGTTCGGCGGACTTAAGGCTATCCTCGGCAGCGGTCTCAACAAAGAGCCGATCCATCACACCCATGGTCCATCACTTCCTTCAGACGCCGCCTGCCGTGTACTCGAGTAGCAAGTAAACACCATCTGGGTGACACGTCCTGCGGCCCGCGGCGCCCTGGCGAACAGTCGAAGAGCGATTTCGGTGTTGCAGAATGGGCGGGCGACGTCTTCGAACCCGGCTGGTCGACGATCGCGAGACCGACTCCTGCCCCGGGCGCGGCGCAAGTTGGCCAGGTTGCGTAGCGTGCCTTAACAGCTGAGATGCGCGGCTTCGCGTGGATCTGGTGAGCGAGGTCGCGGATCAACTCGCGGGGGTCTGTGGTAGGTGGATGCGTCACATCCGCATAGCCGTCGCATTGCCCTTGAAGTGCTTCGCGATGTTCCTAGATGACAGTCGGTTGATGGCCCGGGCGTCCGCTTTCTGGTCGTTGATCAGCGGAGTGAGCGTGACGCCGTGCGGCGCGGCGCGTGCAAGCAAGGGGTGCTAGCGGCCACCACCAAGATGTCGAATTGGGGTTGCCCGAAAACGACCTCGTTGCTCTCGTAAGGGAAGGGTCGTCGTGAACGATGCTGATACTTACTAGCACTCGGACCTGGTGATGATCGCACGGCAGGGCCGCACACGGCTGGGGGGACAACATCGTGAACGCTGAGCAACGGACGGGCTCCGGCGACGCGCGCGCCCGGCAGAGTCTTGGCACTGCTCTTGGAAGGCACACTTCTATCGTCGGCGAGCGCCATGCGGTTGGCTCTCAGGCGCGCCGCGATCAGCGCGGGCGACCAGGTGTCTAGATAGCGATGAGCGCTAGTGCGCGTCTCGCTCAAGAGCAAGCGTGGGAAATCGGCGTTTCGCAGATGGGAAATCCATCGCGGCCCGCGCGGATAACTTCAGGTACATGAGTTCTCCCAACAAGCCACGATGGCCCCGGATGAGTCCGGGGCCTTTTCGTTTGCCCTGCCGGGCCACGTACAGGGCGCCCGACGCTGTGGCTGGGTTCCCGCGTCCCGTGCGCCCCTGCGGTAGTGGATTGTCCGCAAGGCGCCCATGCGGACAATTGGGTACCGCAGGCGCGCGGGTCCCGTCCGGTACTCTCGGATCGTGGCGCGAGCGACGCGTGCAACCGCGTGAGAGCGGCGGTCGAGGAGCGGTCAGTGTGTGGATTCTGAGGCGCAGCGCCCCCCGCAGCGGCCGTGTGCGCTGGGCCGTGGTTCGCACGGTCATCGCGCTGGTACTCGCCGCCGGTACCGCACTTGCCATCAGCCCCGCACTTACCGCGGCACCGTCGCCAGACGCGACACCCGGGGTGACGCTGAGCCCCGCCCCGAGCCCCTCCGTCACCACAGCCCCCACCCCTTCCGCCACGCCCGCCCCCAGCCCGGGACCCACCGCGGCCCCGTCTCCTTCCGCGGCCCCCTCTGCCAAACCGTCGGCCACGCCTTCCCCCACGCCAACGGTGACGCCTTCCCCGCCAGCGACGGAGGTGATCCCGCCGGCGATCACGCAGTCCTCGGTCTCTGCGGGGTCACTGGTTGCGGCGATCATTGTGCTGGCCGCGAGCGGTGCGGTGCTCTTTGCTCTCATAAGGCGAGGTCGCAACACGCCGCCGCCAGCGCTGTTTCTACACCCCCACGCGGCCGACCTCACGCTCGAGGAGGGCTTCGCCACCCTCGAGGTGGTGGGTGAGGCAATGATCGACGCGGGCTACAGCGTCAACACCGTGCAAGAGTCGCTCGAGCAAATCGCCCGTGTCAACGGCCAACCGCGTACCGAGGTTGTGGTGATGCCCACCGCCCTGTTTGTCTCCTCGCGCGACCATGCAGACGTCCGTACCGGGGTGGTGTCAAGCGGTCGCAGCCCGCTGCTTCTGCATCAGGTCGACACCCTTGACAGGGTCGTGGTGCAAGCGCGCATGGGGCAGCTATCCGCCTTGGAGGCGCGCGACCGCGTGCTTGAAATGCGTGAGGCAGAGCCACCGTTCTCCACCGCTGTGCGCGTGCTGGCGGCCGCAATCGTCAGCGCAGCACTCGCGGTAATCCTTGGAGGTTCGTTGGCGAGCATGGTCCTCGCAGCCGTTTTGGGTGCAGGCGTTGGGCTCGCGGTCATTGCAAGCGCATCCCTGCGCCCCACCCTGCAACCCCTCGTCATCGTAGGTGTGGCGTTTGTGAGCGCGGTGGTGGTGTTCCTCGTCGCGCGTTCTGGCCTTGACCTTGTGGCCCTTCCATCGCTCATCGCCCCGTTGGTGATGCTGCTGCCCGGAGTGCTGTTGACCACCGGTGTCGTCGAACTCGCCACGGGCCAAATGATGTCGGGTGCTGGACGCCTCGCCGCCGGCTTCATGAGGCTCGTGCTCCTTGCGGGCGGCATCGTCGCGGGCGCCTCCCTTGTTGGCGTTCCGGAGATCACTCTGTCCGAAGGCCAGTACCGGCTTGGAATCTTGGCGCCGTGGATTGCCGTTGCGTTCTTTGGTGTAGCCGTGGTGATAAACAGAGGCGGTCGCTTGCGATTCGTACCCTGGATCGTGCTGGTGCTCTATGTCGCGTACAGCGCGCAGGTGATTGGCAGTCTGTTCTTCGAGGGGCCGGTGGCCGCCTTCATCGGCGCATGCGCAATGACCCCTGTCGCCATTCTCATTTCCCGTTTCACGCGCGCCCCGGCATCGTCCGTGAGCTTTTTGCCAGCGTTCTGGCTGCTCGTGCCAGGCGGCCTTGGACTCGTGGGTGTCACGGCAGTTCTCGAAGGAGGGAGCAATGGCCTTGCCACGATCACCCTCACCGTCGCGACCATGGTCGCGATCGCGCTTGGCATTCTCACTGGATCCGCCCTGCGCATCGGACCGCGCTCGGGCCCCAAGGTCTTGATTTAGCCCGACGCTGGGGCCGGGTCACGCCGCGAGGTCGCGAACCCAACGGTCGTCTCTGGACTCAAAGCCCATGCGCGTCAGGTACGCGCCATCGGTAGCGGGCGTAGGTGACACCTCAAGCTTGCTGAAGCCAGCGTCGGCCAGGGCGTGGGATTCGCGGTACACGAACTCGCCGGGAGTGAAGTCGCGGAACGTGGGCTTTACCCAGTCGAGTTCGACGAGCCCAACTCCGGCTCCCTCGTCCTTGATCGCCACCACGCCGACGTTCTCGTCACCGCGAACGACGAGGAACGCTGCCCGGCGGCTGCCCGCGGCTGGGGAGGCCGCGAAGTTCGGCTGGTCCTTCGCGATGGCGTCTGCATGGGTCGCGAGCACGTGCTGCAAGAAGGCGTCGTCGGCTGCGACGGGGATGACTTTGTACACGGCGTCATCGTGGCGCTCGCGACTGAGCTTCCAGATCCAAAATGCGTCGATGATCGTGATCGCCAAGTTCATGGCAAAGAACGGCCAGATGCCGATTGCCGCGTTATAGATGGTGGCGATGAAGGCGCCGATGAAGTTCATCCAGCGGAATCGCAGTACGCGGGCCTGCATGAGCGACCACACCACGAGGATGGAGCCGATCCACCCGAATGCTTCAAGCCAAAAATTGGTTTCCATGCGCCCAACACTAGGCGTGGGCGGCGTGCGTTGCCGGGCTGCGAGCACCTACTCCCAGGAGAACCGGTCGCTTCCCAGTAGCGGGTCGCTTTGGCGGCGCATCCGCTGACCATCGGCGACGACGATATCGATGCGCTCGGTTTGGTCGTCCTGACGGTTGCGCATGGTCATCACGCCCGCCCAGGCGGCCCCAATGACGAGCGTCACCATTTGCAACGTGGTCACGAGGTCCTCTGGCGGCCTGCCGACATCTCCGCAAAAGCCCACGATGCGTTCGCCACAACTGGCTGCACTGAAGAAGCCAAAGAAGATGAGCCCAACCAACACGAACAGCGCGAGCAACACATGGGAGATTCGGGCAAGAGTCTTTGCCGCGTCGCGCCGGCCCCGCGTCACGTTGACGCCCTTCTCGCTCAGCAGGTACGGCTTGTTGCGCTCCCACACGGCGCGAAGCCGCGCTCGCGACCACAGCAACAACGACAACCCTGCGACAAAGATCGCGAGGCTCACCAGCGCGGGTGCTGGATCCTCCCACTCGATCAGTTGGCGGCCCATGAGAAGCAACAGGACTGTGCCGACCACGGTGAGCCACACGCCGATTGCGCGCCACAGTTCCAGCGCACCGGTTCCCTCATATGTCACGTCGTTGGACATGTGCCAAGGGTAATACTCGGTTCAGTGACCGCCGGCGACGATAAAGGCGAGGGCGCCCAGGATTGCGAGCACGATCACACCGAAGCACGCGTAGGCGCCGATCTTGCGCACTGTGGCGGCCCCGCCGGTGACCCTTGACGACGCGTCAAGCGAGCGCACCCCGAGCGCGTACATCGCGGGAAGGCCCGCGCCGATGAGCACGCCGAAGATGAGAATGTTGAGTAGGGCTCCCCACTCGATGAATCCGCTCATGGTTGCCTCCTACCTGCTCTTTGACTTCTTCTTGGACTTCGATCCAGCCGTCTTCTTAGAGCTCGACTTCTTCTTAGCCCCTGACGACTTCTTGGACGTTGACTTCTTCTTGGAGCCCGACGACTTGGCCGCCGAAGTCTTCTTCGCGGCCTTCTTGGCCTGTTGCGTCTTGGACCGCTTCTTGGCCTTCTTGGGCACGTGAATCGGCTTCTTCTTGCGCCGACGCGGCGGCTTGGGAACGCGCATGAGGCGGGGGTTGTGCATGGTGACGGACTCGGCGAGGATCGACTCTCCCTCGCTCGTTGGGTCCCACTCGTCGTTCACGGTGTTCGCGCTGACCGGCTGACGGCGGGACAGGACGTAGATGAAGGCTGATGTCGCGGCGAGGATGGCAAAGACGACGAGCCCGCCAGCCGTCTGGCTTGACTGATCGCTAACCACGCGGCCGATTCCGTAGCAGAGGCCACCAACGGCAGCGGCGGCCGGAACCGTCACGAGCCACGCGACGAACATCTTTCGCGCGACGCTCCACTGGACGGTCGCGCCCTTGCGGCCCACGCCGGTGCCAAGGATTGAGCCGGTGGCGACGTGGGTTGTCGAGAGCGAGTAGCCGAAGTGGCTCGAGAGCAGGATCACCGAGGCGGACGACATGTCTGCGGACATGCCCTGCCGGCTGTCCAGACGAACTAGGCCCTTGCCCAGGGTGCGGATGACGCGCCAGCCGCCCATATACGTACCCAAAGCCATGGCGAGCGCACACGAGACGACTACCCAAACCGGTACCCCAGCGTCGGGCGCTACGGCTCCGCCAGCTATCAACGCGAGAAGGATGATTCCCATCGTCTTCTGCGCATCGTTGGTGCCGTGTGCGAGTGCCATGAGCGACGCAGAGCCGATCTGACCCCAACGGAAGGACTTCTCGTTGTGCTTTTGTGCCACGGAACCCGTGATCCGGGTGACGATCGCGGTGCCGATGCTCGCGACCAGGATCGCGATGGCGGGGGCCAGCAGGGCGGGGAGCATCACCTTAGAGACAAGGCCGCTCCAGATCACGCCGTCGGCGCCAGCCGCCGCGAGGACAGCGCCCACGATGCCACCCACGAGGGCGTGAGAAGAACTCGACGGCATCTTGAGGAGCCACGTAATGAGGTTCCAAATGATGCCTCCGGCGAGGCCCGCAAGCACCACCAACAGAGTCACCACGGCGGCATCGACAATGCCCTTGGCGATCGTCGCGGCAACCGTCAACGAAAGGAATGCGCCAACCATGTTCAGGATGGCGCACAACAGCACGGCCTGCTTGGGCTTGAGCGCTCTCGTTGCGATGGAGGGGGCCATCGCGTTGCCGGTGTCGTGGAACCCGTTCGTGAAGTCGAAGACGAGGGCCGTGACCACGACGATCACCAGCAGGGCCATTTCAGTCACCACGGCGTCAATTCTCCATGCTCGCGCGGGCGCGCGTGACGGCGAACGGCCTCAACGTGCAAAATTCCAGGTAGATCGCCCAGCGCAGTGCGGCTACGCGCGCCAGATTCGCTCGAGGTAGTCGCCGATGGAACGGTCAGAGCTGAAGAAGCCCGAGCGTGCAACGTTGAGGATCGCAGAGCGGACCCACGCGTCTTGATCGGCCCACGCCGCCTCAACGCGGTCTTGGGCATCGACGTAGGCGCGGAAGTCCGCGAGCGCCATGAAGCGGTCCCGCTCCACGAGGCTGGCGAAGACAGACGCCACTGCGCCGCCGCGGTTGCCACCCGTGAAGGCTCCAGACGCGAGCAGGTTGAGCGCATTGCGCAGGTCCGCGTCCGACTCATAGAACGAGCCGGGGTCGTAGCCCTTTGTCTGCAGGGCCTCGACTTCCGGCTCTGCCATGCCAAACAGGAAGAAGTTGTCATCGCCAACGAGCTTGCGGATCTCGACGTTGGCGCCGTCGTCCGTGCCAATGGTCAGCGCTCCGTTGAGCGCGAACTTCATGTTGCCGGTGCCGGACGCCTCCTTGCCTGCCAGCGAAATCTGCTCGGACAGGTCCGCGGCAGGGATCAAAGTCTCTGCGAGCGTGACGTTGTAATTTGCCGGGAAGGCGACCTTGAGGCGGCCCTTGAGCGAGGCGTCGGCATTGATGGTTGCGCCAACCGCGTTGATGAGGCTGATGGTCTCCTTGGCGCGAACGTAGCCGGGAGCGGCCTTGGCGCCGAACACGAACGTGCGGGGGGTGACATCCTCGAGAGCGACTTTGCCCGTGGTGATCTGCTCGTAGAGCGACACGATGTGCAGCAGTTTGAGCGACTGCCGCTTGTACTCGTGGAGGCGCTTGACCATCGCATCGACCATGCCGTCCTGGGCGAGTTCGAGCCCGTCGCGAGCCTTGAGGACGGTCGCAAAACGCTCGCGGTTTGCAGTCTTGATCGCGGCGAAGCGCTCGCGGAACTCCGCGTCGTCGGCAAAGGGCTCAAGGCCGCGCAAGCGCTCGAGGTTGGTGACCCAGCCATCACCGATCGCTTCCGTGATGAGCTGCGAGAGGCCCGGGTTGGACATCCGCACAAAGCGGCGGGGGGTTACGCCGTTGGTGACGTTGGTGAACTTCTCCGGGTACATCTGGGCGAAGTCCGCGAGGACCTTGTCTCGCAGCAGTTCGGAGTGGAGCGCTGCGACGCCGTTGACCCGGAAGCCAGCGACCGTGGCGAGAAAGGCCATCCGCACAGCGCGAACGGGCTCCTCCGCGATGATTGACATGTGGCGCTCTCGCAGGAAGTCACCGGGGAAGCGATCGCGAACGTCGTCGAGGAAGTCGTCGTTGATGCGATAGATGATCTCGAGGTGACGGGGCAAGAGCCGGCCCAATAGGTCCACTGGCCATACTTCAAGCGCCTCAGGTAGCAGCGTGTGGCACGTGTACGCGAACACCTGTTGAGTGGTTGCCCATGCGTCTTCCCACTCCCAGCCGCGCTCGTCGATCAGCAGGCGCATGAGTTCTGGCACCGCGATGACGGGGTGGGTGTCATTGAGTTGGAAGGTGATGCGCTCTGGGAGGTTGTGAAGGTCGTAGTCCGCGGGAAGCACGTTCTCGATGAAGTCGCGAAGCGAACAGGCAACGAAGAAGTACTGCTGTTGGAGCCGCAGTTCCTTGCCCTGCGGCGTCGAGTCCTCTGGGTAGAGCACCTTTGAGATGTTCTCTGCCTGAGTCTGTGCGGCAACGGCGTCCGCGTAGTCCCCAGAGTTGAAGATCTTGAGGTCAAACTCCTGCGTGGCGCGCGCGCTCCACAGGCGGAGCGTATTCACGCGCCCGTTGCGATAGCCGGGCACCATGTAGTTGTACGGAACCCCGTTGACTTCCCACTCTGGTGTCCAGACCCGGCGACCGGGGGCGTCGGGCGAATCCACTACCTGGCCGCCAAAGCCAACCTTGACCGCATTTTCTGGGTGCGGGAGTTCCCACGGCGAGCCAAGGCGCAGCCACTCGTCGGGGTCCTCTACCTGGTTGCCGCCTTCAAAGCGTTGCTTGAAGATGCCGTATTCGTAGCGGATTCCGTAGCCGATCGACTGCACGTCCATGGTCGCGAGGGAGTCGATGAAGCACGCTGCAAGGCGACCAAGGCCGCCGTTGCCCAGGCCGGGCTCGATCTCCGCTTCGCGTAGTTCGGCAAGGTCGATGCCAAGGCTGGCGAGCGAATCGCGGGCGATGTCTTCCAGGTCAGCGGCAAGCAGGTTGTTGTCGAGTTGGCGGCCAAGCAGGAACTCTGCGGACATGTACGCGACGGTCTTCGCCTGCTTGTGTGCCTGGTTGCGGAGAGTCTCGAGCCAGCGCGTCATCAGGTAGGCGCGCACGGTGCGAGCGAGCGCGAGGTACTTGTCGTTTGTTGAGGCGCGGTCAAGGTCCACGCCCTGACCAAAGTTCACCTCGCGGAGGAACTCCTTGGTGAAGGTGTCGACGGTGTACTCACGTGCGGCGATGGGTGGCAACTGGTTCACGGGGCCAATGTATGCGCTTCCAAGGGCCCAATTGCACTTCGTCTCACAGATTTAACATTCGGGCGCAGTGCGATTGGGCACCGGCCGCTCCATAGACTGGCCACCATGCGCGGCATCATCCTCGCGGGCGGCTCAGGGACGCGCCTGCACCCGATCACTCAGGGCATCTCTAAGCAGCTCGTTCCGGTTTATGACAAGCCGCTTATCTATTACCCGCTCTCCACCCTCATGCTCGCGGGCGTTCACGACATCCTCGTGATCTCCACGCCCCATGACTTGCCCCAGTTCCAGCGACTGCTGGGCGACGGATCGCAGTTTGGTATCTCGCTGCAATACGCGGTGCAGCCGGAGCCCAACGGCCTAGCGCAGGCCTTCGTTGTAGGCGCAGACTTCGTGGGCAACGACAAGGTCTCGCTGGTACTGGGCGACAACCTCTTCTACGGCCCTGGCCTGGGCCTCAACCTTGAGCGGTTCGCGGACGTTGACGGTGCTGTGGTGTTCGGTTACCGGGTCGCGGATCCGCGCTCCTATGGCGTTGTCGAGTTCGACGCCGACGGTCGCGCGCTGAGCCTTGAAGAGAAGCCGTCCGCCCCTCGCAGCGAGTTCGCCGTTCCCGGCCTGTACTTCTACGACAACGACGTGGTGGCAATTGCCCGCGACCTCGCCCCGTCCCCGCGCGGCGAGTACGAGATCACCGACGTCAACCGCACGTACCTCGCCGCGGGAAAGCTCAGCGTTGAGGTGCTGCCCCGCGGTACCGCCTGGCTCGACACGGGAACGTTTGACTCGCTCCTCGAGGCGAGCCAGTTTGTGCAGACCGTGGAGAAGCGACAGGGCCTCAAGATCGGTTCGCCAGAGGAGATCGCGTGGCGCCGCGGATGGCTCACCGATGACGACCTGCGCTCCCGCGCAACGGGCCTCGTTAAGTCCGGCTACGGCGACTACCTGCTCGGGTTGGTGGAGAGGGAGCGCAAGTGAAGGTCCTGGTAACCGGGGGTGCGGGATTCATTGGCGCCAACTTTGTGCGGCTCACGCTAGAGACACGGCCCGACGCCGAGGTCACCGTTCTAGACAATCTCACCTATGCAGGGAACCAGGCCTCGCTGCCTGAGGGCGTCGCCTTCGTCAAGGGCGACGTGGCTGATGCCGACGTTGTTGACGGGCTCGTTGGTGAGGCGGACGTCGTCGTTCACTTCGCCGCAGAGAGCCACAACGACAACTCGCTAGACGACCCTTCGCCGTTTGTGCGCACCAACCTCATCGGCACTTTCACGCTCTTGGAGGCTGCTCGGCGGCACAACGCGAGGTATCACCACATCTCCACCGACGAGGTCTACGGAGACCTCGAGCTCGATGACCCTGCCAAGTTCACCCCGGATACGCCGTACAACCCATCGTCGCCGTACTCGGCAACGAAGGCCGGCTCGGACCTCATGGTCCGGGCGTGGGTGCGCTCGTTCGGTGTAGCGGCGACCATCAGCAACTGCTCGAACAACTACGGTCCGTACCAGCACGTTGAGAAGTTCATCCCTCGGCAGATCACCAACGTCCTGGATGGCGAGCGCCCAAAGCTCTATGGCGCGGGCCTCAACGTCCGCGACTGGATCCACGTTGACGACCACAACACCGCCGTGTGGGACATCATTGACCGCGGTGCCATCGGCGAGACGTACCTGATTGGCGCGGACGGCGAGGTCAACAACCTCGCGGTTGTGCGCACCATCCTCGAACTCCTGGGTCAGGACCCTGACGCCTTCGATCACGTCCAAGACCGCCCAGGGCACGATCTGCGATACGCGATCGACGCCTCAAGGCTCAGAGACGAGCTGGGCTGGGAGCCCACGTACCCCGACTTCCGCTCAGGACTCGCGGCGACGATCGACTGGTACCGCGAGAACGAAGCGTGGTGGCGCCCACAGAAGCTGCAGACCGAACTCAAATACGAGCGCCTGGGTCGCTGATGGCAAGCGCGCGCGTTGACGCGTGGATCTGGGGAGTGCGCGCGTACAAGAGCCGCACCCAGGCCACGGCTGCGTGCGCGGCCGGTCACGTGCGTGTCAACGGGGACCGCGCCAAGCCGTCAACGAAGGTGTCGATTGGCGACAGGGTTGTGATCCGCAACAACGGCATTGACCGCACGCTTGAGATCACAGCGATCCTCACCAAGCGCGTTAGCGCGGAGGTCGCCGCGCAGGCGTACATAGACCACACCCCGCCGCCGCCTCCCAAGGCCGAGCGTGCGGCGCCGGTCGGTGTTCGTGACCGCGGCGCGGGCAGGCCAACGAAGCGAGAGCGCCGCCAGATCGACAAACTGCGCGGCCGCTGAGTTGTTGCGGCTCAGACGTGCCGACTAGCGCTCAGCCATTAGTCCGCAGCGATCACCTCTCGCAGCAGCCCCCGGTAGCGCACGCCAACAGCATCCACGGAATAGTCGAGCGCCCTCCGCGCCGCCGCTTCACCCAGGGCCCCACGCTTCGCAGGGTCCCCGGCCAGGTCACCGATAGCTGCGGCTAGGCCCGCGACGTCTCCCGCCGGCACCAACAGCCCTGACTCGCCGTCAACGATCGCCTCGCTGAGTCCGGGTAGGTCGGATGCGATGACGGCGAGCCCGGAGCCCATGGCCTCGAGCATCGCAACGGGGAGGCCGTCTTGGTCGCCGGACGCGGCAGGGCGGGAAGGAAACACGGCGATGTCGGCGCCCGCGTAGGCGGCATCGAGTTCGTCTCGCCGCAACTGCCCAGCGAACGTGACGTCAACGCCGAGCTCGGCAGCGCGGGCGCCCAGGGCCTCCGCCTCAGGACCGTCGCCAACGATGGTGAGGGCCACCCGCGTTGTCGTGGCGGCCACCGCGCCAAGCAGAACGTCGAACCCTTTTTTCTCAACGAGGCGGCCCACCGCCAGCACCCGCACCGGCCCGTCCGCGGCAACAGGCAACACAACGTTGAACTTCGCACCCATGGGCATCACGCGCACATCGGCCGCACCAAGATCCCTGGCACGCTCAGCCATGTCGGCATTCATCACCGTGACCACGGCGGCGGAGCGGGCAACGCGCGCCTTGAGCCACCGCAGGGGCGCGGCATTGAGCGCGTACAGGTCACCTCCAAGGGTTGTCACCACCAGCGGCGCTCGCCGCGCGAGAGCCCGCGCGGACACGCCAGCGGGGATGAGCCAGTGCGCGTGAATGACATCGGGGCGAACAGACCTCGCGAGCCGCCGCACGGCGAACCACTGCGAAGCCCACAGAAACGGCACCTGCACCAGCGCAGACTTGCGCGCCCGCACGTTCTCAAGAATCGCGCCGTCCGCAACGCTCTCCCAACGCCGCGGAAAGTACCGATGGCGCACCACCGTGAGGGAGCCGTCGGGCGATACCTCGCGAGCGGGCGCCCCAGGCACGGCGGGCACAAGAACGGTGACATCAAACTCAAGAGCCAACTCGGCGCACAGGTCCGCAACGAATGCGGGGGTGCCGTCGCGGGGCCGTGCGGGGTACGTCGTCGCCACGACGAGCGCGCGCGGTCTGGCCATAGACTTCAATCCAATGCGAGGGACGGGGCGAGTGAGCACAGTGTATGACGTGGCCGTCGTAGGCTCACGAGGCTTTCTGGGCTCCGCCATCGCCACCGAAATTGCCCGACGCGGTGCAACAGTTGGTCGCTTCACCAAGCAAGAGCCGTTCACCGGTGGCGCGGAGGTGGTGGTCTGGGCGGCCGGTCACGTCAGCCCTGCGGATACCAGCGGAGCGGACCGCGCCTTGCAAGACCTGCGGGACCTCGTGGCCGTTGCGCACAACAGTCACGTGGTGTTGCTCAGTTCTGGTGGAGCTGTCTACGGACCGCCCGCGACCGCGCCGTTCCGCGAGACGGACGAGCCCAGCCCCGCAAACGAGTACGGACGCATCAAGCTCGCTGAGGAGAAGCTCCTGGCAGATTCGGGAATAGCGCACACCGTACTCCGCGTTGCCAACCCCTACGGCCCAGGTCAGGTAAGCGCAGCGTCACGTTCGCGGGGCGCACAGGGAGTGATCGGCCAGTGGTTTGCCGCCGTGCGAGACGGCCGCCCCATCACGATCTTTGGAGACGGCACCGCCGTGCGCGACTACCTCTACATTGACGATCTGGCAGAGGCGGTGGCAATCGCGGCGGAGCGCCATCCCGGCGGCGTGATCAACGTGGGTAGCGGAACGGGCACCAGCCTGGCCGTGCTGCTGAACCAACTCACCGACGCCGTGGCGCCGCTCCCGGTTGAGGTCCATCGCGAGCCCGCGCGCGGAATGGACCCGCCCGCCGCGTGGCTCGATCCAGCTCATGCGCTCCACGAACTCGGCTGGTCAGCCACGGTCTCAGTGCCTGAAGGAATTGCGAAGACCTGGGCGGCGGTCGCATGAAGCAAGCGCTGAGGTGGGGCTTCCTCGCCGTGGCAGTCGCCTTCCTCATGTGGGCCGTTGTCAAGAACTGGGACGACATCGCGGCGGCTTTGCGGTCGCTGACGTGGGGGGCGATTCTTGGCGCGGGCTTAGCGGCAACAATCGCGCTCGGTGTGAACGCGCTGTCGTGGCGAGCGGTGATGGTGAGCGTTGGGCTCAAGGCGAGCGTGCCGTCGGCCATGCGGGTGTTTTTGCTCAGCCAAGTTGGCAAGTACGTTCCCGGCTCCGTATGGCCCGTGCTCGCGCAAGCCGAGTTCGCTCGCGACCACGGCGTCAGCCGCGCGCGCGCCATGACCGGCTCGATCGTCGCGATGGTGGTTGGGGTGGTGACCGCCGCGTTCGTTGGCCTCGTTGGGGCGGCACTCACGGTGCCCGACGCTGTTGCCAGGTACTGGTGGGTGGTCCCGGTGGCATTGGCGTTGATTGCATTGCTTACCCCGCCGGTGCTGCGACGTGTGGTTGCGCTCGCGTTCCGCGTGACCAAGCGCACGGAGGCGCCGGCCCACATCTCTGGCCGCGCGCTCGCGATTTCCGCGGCATGGTCCGTTGTGATGTGGATGCTGCTTGGCCTGCAGGCGTGGCTGCTGCTTCGCGAGATTGCTCCGGGACCGGACGCGAACTATGTGCTCGCGACCGGGGCCTTTGCGCTCGCCTGGCTTGTGGGCTTCCTCGTCGTCATCGCACCGGCGGGAGTGGGAGCGCGGGAGGCGGCCCTAGTTGTGTTGCTCGGCTCCGTTGCGACCGGCCCGCAAGCGTTGTCGCTCGCGCTCGTGAGCCGCGTGCTGATGACCGTCGCAGACGCGATCGGATTCGCCGTGGGTGTCGCTATTGGACGCGGTCGACCGGCGAATGAGCCGGACCGTACCGCTGCACCTTGAGGCGCTCCAACTGATCTTCCATGAGGACGCGGTTGGTCTTCAGCAGATCGCTCAGCACTCCGAGCGCGATCGCAAGCAGGGCGCCAGAGATGAGCGCGCCGCCCAGGATCAACGACTGAATGTGATTGCCGTCGTCGCCAATGATGCGGATGATCGCGAACCGAATGAACGGGATCACGCCCAGGATTCCGAACGTCAACGCGAGCGCACGGAACACGGACCACGGCTTGAACATGATGTACGAGCGCAGGATCGCCTGACCGGACTTCATCATGTGCTCGAACATGTTGGAGAAGAGCCGGGACTCTCGCGTCTTGGGGTTGGTTGTCACGGGCACTGACGCAATCGCGAGCCGCTTGTTGCCCGCCTGAATGATCGTCTCCATGCAATAGCTGAACTGCGTCACGATGTTCAGCCGGTACAGCGAATACCTGCTGTATGCGCGAAACCCGGAGGCAGCGTCGGGCAGTTGCGTGCCGGCCGCGCGATTCACCACCCAACTTCCAAAGCGCTGCATGCCCCGCTTGAATAGCGAGAAGTGCGCGATCGACTGGGTCTGGCGATCGCCGATCACGATGTCTGCCTTGCCCTCGAGGATGGGCGCGATCAGGTCGCCAATGCGTTCCTGGGGGTACTGATTGTCGCCGTCTGTATTCACAACGATGTCTGCGCCGTGAGCGAGCGCGTACTCCACTCCGTCCGCGAACGACCGCGCAAGACCCATGGTGCGCGTGTGCTTGACGATGTGGGTGATGCCGTGCTCGCGAGCGACCTCTGCGGTGCGGTCCGTTGACCCGTCATCGATGATCACGATGTCGATCTCATCAACGCCGTCGATGTGCGTGGGGATGGTGCTCAGCACGAGTGGCAGAGTCGCCTCCTCGTTGAGGCAGGGGATCTGAATGACGACCTTCACGTGCTCAGGGTAATGGCCCGACGCCGCGGTTGGCCCATGTGACCCCGGTTGCTTTCGAGGCGGTGAACGTTGGGCGACGAAGTGGCGCTCGAGGTGCGCGGTCGCTGTTTGGAAGGTAGCGTCGAAAAGACGCAAACCACAATGAAGGGTACGTATCGTGACAAGAACCGCATCTTTCCGCACTTTTGGACTCGTCGTAGCGATGATCCTGGCGTTGCTCGCCGCGATTGCCACACCGGCTCGCGCAGCAGACGGAGACACGACTATCCAAGTGCTCGGTATCAATGACTTTCACGGGCGCATTTTGCCCGACGCCCAGAACGGTGGCGCTGGCGGCGCATCGCTCGTAACGGCGGTTAACACCCTCAGCGCGACCTATCCCAACACGGTATTCGCGGCGGCCGGCGACCTCATTGGCGCCTCGACGTTTGAGAGCTTCATCGCTGAAGACAAGCCAACCATTGACGTCCTCAACCAGGCTGGGCTCGACGTGTCTGCGGTAGGCAACCACGAGTTCGACAAGGGCTACGCCGATCTCACGGACCGCGTGATGGCTCCTTACGACTCCACCACCAACCCTTACGGCGGTGCGGACTGGCAGTACCTTGGCGCGAATGTGCGGCTGACCGGTAGCGGCGATCCCGCGTTCGACGAGACGTGGACACAGGACTTTGGCGATGTGACCGTTGGCTTCATTGGCGTTGTGACTGACGAGACGCCGTCACTCGTCACACCGTCCGGCGTCGCTGGCCTCACCTTTGAAAAGGAGTATGTCGCCACCAACCGCGAGGCCGCAGAGCTCAAGGCGGCGGGCGCGGACGTGATTGTTGCGCTCATCCACGAGGGCGCACCCACCACTGCGTATGCCGACGCCGTCAACCCCGCGAATGACTTTGGCGAGTTTGTGACCAACCTTTCAGACGACGTCGATGCCGTGGTTTCTGGCCACACTCACCTTGCGTACAACCACTTGGTTCCCGTTCCCGGTTGGGCCGGAAGGGCCGTTACGGAACGGCCCGTGGTCTCTGCCGGTCAATACGGGTCGTTCCTGAACCAGTTGGTGTTTACGGTTGATGCGGCCGGCGACGTTGTGGGTCTAACCACCGCGGTCGTTGACCTGGACGCCACGGCACCCGGTGGAGGTCTCGTGTACCCGCAGGATCCTGCAACTGCGGAGATCGTTCAGGACGCGGTAGATAACGCTGCCGTGCTCGGCGGTGTTGTGTTGGGCGCCATTGAAGGACCCCTGTACCGCGCAAAGACCGCAACGGGCACGCCCGGGTCGAGCCGTGGTGGCGAGTCAACGCTCGGCAACGCCGTAGCCGAGATCCAGCGGTGGGCAACCGCCGAGCTTGGCGCAGAGATTGCGTTCATGAATCCCGGCGGCCTGCGCGACGACATGCTCGGTGTGGCGGCCGGTACGGGTCCCTACCCGTCTGACATCACGTACCAGCAGGCGGCGCTCGTGCAGCCGTTCGCCAACACGCTGGTCACGATGAACCTCACGGGCGCGCAGATCAAGACGATCCTCGCGCAGCAATGGCAACCGGCTGGCGCTTCGCGACCATTCCTGCGGTTGGGGGTCTCCGAGGGCTTCACGTACACCTACGACCCGTCAACCAAGACCATCCTCGACATTCGACTTGATGGGAAGTCGATCACCGATACGCAGGTCGTGAAGATCGTGACCAACTCGTTCCTTGCCACCGGTGGCGACAACTTCCCTGGCTTCACCGCGGGGACGAACAAGGCAGATTCCGGGCGGGTTGACCTGCAGGCGCAGGTTGACTACCTAAGCGCGAACGGGACTCTTGAGGTGCCCACCGAGCAGCGAGCTGTGGGTGTTACCGGCCTCGCCGCTGCCGACTTCACCGTTGGCAAGAGCGTCACGCTTGGCCTGACGTCGCTGATGATGACGGGAGCCGGAGACCTGCTCGATTCCGAGGTCAAGGTCAAGCTGGGCAAGGAGTCGCTCGGTACCTTCCCGGTCACCAACGTGGCACCAACGGACACCTTCGATGAGCACGGCACCGCAACGCTCAACTTTGTAGTGCCCAAGGTAAAGCCTGGTGACTACGACCTTGTCGTCACGGGAAAGACCACGGGAACCAAGGTGCGTATCCCCATCACCGTCAAGGCGGCACCGGTTGTGCCCTGCAAGGTCACCTACCAGGTCTACCAGGCATGGCACGGCGGCTACATCGCCGCGGTGTCAGTGAAGAACACCAGCAAGGAGACGGTGAAGAACTGGAACCTTAAGTGGAGCTTCGCGGGCAAGGACAAGGTTGCGCTTGCCTGGGGAGCCAAGGTCAAGCAGACGGGCACCCAAGTCTCTGCTCAGGGCTTTTCATGGGACAGCAAGTTGAAGCCGGGTGAGACTGCAAAGCTCGGGTTCATTGCGGTTCCGAGCCCAACTGCGGCTAGCGACTTCACCCTCAACGGGAAGGCCTGCAGCTAGCGCGAAGACTAGATCTTCGCTTGACCTGAGATCGCCCAGCGGCCGGCAGCCGCGCCTATGCCGGCCGCTGGGGCGATCACAGTGCCTAGTCCAATCAAGTTGCCGATCATGAAGCCAACGAACAGGCCGAGCACGGCGAATGCGAGCACGTGAAAGCCCTGGTTCGTGTTGTTGCGCAGGATGAACCCAAGGCCCCACGCGAGCGCCGGACCAATGAGCAGAAAGACCCCGAACACGAGGCCAAGCAAGAAGATGCCGCCCTTGGCAACGGACCCCGTGTCGTTGAGCTTGTCGAGACCGGGGCCGGTGACGAGCGTCAAGAACAGCACGACCGTCGTGACAACGGCCGCAATCGCGCAGCCCAGGAAGATCGCCCACGCGCTGAATCGCACCGTCCAGGTGGGTCGTACTTTGCCGGTCTCGGGATCCCATTGCGCCATGGGCCAAGGGTAGTCGTGCGCGGTAGAAGGGTTGTTGCGGCCCTCGCCGCAACGCCGGGTTGACCAGACCTGACGCGCCAGAACGTTGTGTTAGCGACCTTTGCGACACAATGGGCGCGTGACCGCGTTCGCTGACCGCCACATCGGACCCGACGAAAAGGGCATCGACACGATGCTCTCTGCCGTTGGCTATCCGTCGCTCGCCGCCCTTGTGGAGGCGGCCGTCCCTGCATCAATCCGCCAAGACGACGTTCTAGTGCTGCCGCCAGCGCGCGATGAACAAGAGACTCTCACCGCGCTGCAGCGCTTTGCGCAACGCAACAAGGTGCAGGTGTCGATGATCGGCCAGGGCTACTACGACACCGTCACGCCAATGGTCATTCGCCGCAACGTGCTCGAGAATCCCGCCTGGTATACGGCTTACACCCCGTACCAGGCAGAGATCTCCCAGGGTCGCCTCGAGGCGATGCTCAACTTCCAAACCATGGTCGCCGATCTCACGGCGCTTCCCGTCGCGGGCGCCTCGCTCCTCGACGAGGCGACTGCCGTTGGCGAGGCGGTGCTGCTCATGCGCCGCGCCGTCGCAGGCAAGGAGGGTGGCGTCATCATTCTCGATGCCGAGTGCCTCCCGCAGACCATCGAAGTGGTGGTCGCGCAAGCAGAGGCGATCGGCCTGCCTTTGCGCATCGAAGAACTGACCGACGGCTGGGAAGCGCCAGCGGACCTCGTTGGCCTGGTCATTCAACAGCCAGGCAGCACGGGGATTGTGCGGGAAGTCGGCGGGTACATTGACGCCGCACACGCGGTTGGCGGTCTCGCGACGGTGGCTGCGGACATCCTGTCGCTGTGCGTAATCAAGGCGCCGGGTGAGCTAGGCGCAGACATCGCGGTCGGTTCCACTCAGCGCTTTGGAGTCCCGTTGTTCTTTGGCGGACCCCACGCCGCGTACATCGCGGTTCGCGAAGGCCTCGAACGTCAACTCCCCGGCCGCCTCGTCGGCGTAAGCGTTGACGCCGCAGGCAACAGCGCGTTGCGCCTCGCACTGCAAACTCGCGAACAGCACATCCGCCGTGACAAGGCTACGAGCAACATCTGCACTGCCCAGGCGCTGCTAGCGATCATCGCCGGGTTCTACGCGATGTACCACGGCCCTGATGGGCTGCGGGATATCGCGCTGCGGGTGCACCGCATGGCCGCCACGCTCGCCGACGCTCTCACCGCCCGCGGTGCCAAGGTTCGCCACGAGGCGTTTTTTGACACCGTTGTCCTTGACGTTCCACGCGGCGCTGAGTCCGTTGTGCAACGGGCCGCAGAGCAGGGAATCAACATTCGTAAGCTCGACGAGGATGCTGTTGCCATCGCGTGCGACGAACTCACAACCCTCGACGTGCTCACCAAGCTCGTCTCCGCGGTGCTTGGGCACCCGCACGAGCGATCCGTCTACGGCGGCCCTTCGGTAACCATTCCGCGAGACCTTCGCCGGACGTCGGACTACCTCACTCACCCAATCTGGACGCAGCACCGTTCTGAAACCTCGCTCATGCGCTACATGCGGCGCCTAGCGGACCGTGACCTTGCGCTCGATCGCACCATGATTCCGCTTGGCTCATGCACCATGAAGCTCAATTCCGCGGTGGAGATGGCGCCCGTCAGTTGGCCAGGCTTCGCAAGCATTCACCCCTTCGCGCCCAGTGACCAGACCGCCGGCTATCGCGAGATGATCGCCCAACTCGAGGCCTGGCTCGCAGACATCACGGGCTATGCGGCCGTCGCCGTGCAGCCAAACTCCGGCGCTCGCGGCGAGTACGCGGGCCTGCTCGCGATTCATGCCTACCACCGCTCGCAGGGCCAAAACGAGCGCGACATCTGCATCATCCCCGCCTCAGCACACGGCACCAATGCCGCGTCTGCGGTGCTCGCTGGACTGCGGGTAGTCGTTGTCGCCACGGGCGCCGATGGCGAGATCGAGATGAGCGACCTCGAAGCGAAGCTTGCGGCCCACGAAGGTCGCATCAGCTGCATCATGCTCACCTACCCCTCGACTCACGGTGTCTATGAGAGTCACGTGGGCGAGGTGTGTGCGGCCGTTCACGAAGCTGGCGGCCAGGTGTACATCGATGGCGCCAACCTCAACGCCCTTGTTGGTCTTGCCAAGCCGGGCCACTTTGGCGGAGACGTCTCTCATCTCAACCTTCACAAGACCTTCTGCATCCCGCATGGCGGCGGCGGCCCCGGCGTTGGGCCGGTAGCGGTGGCCGAGCACCTGGTGCCGTTCTTGCCACGGCTCGCCAGCCCCATCCAAACCCCGGAGGAACTGGTGCGCCAAGGAGCTCCGGTGAGCGCGGCCCCTTACGGCTCGGCGGGAATCCTGGCAATTTCATGGGCGTACATCGCCCTCATGGGCCACGAGGGCCTCACGCGCGCCACCTCAACCGCAGTGCTAGCCGCCAACTATGTGGCGACAAAGCTTGGCGACGCGTTCCCAATCCTCTATCGCGGTCCCGGCGGGCTGGTGGCGCACGAGTGCATTCTCGATGTTCGTCCACTGACCAAGACCACCGGTGTCACGGCAGAGGACATTGCCAAGCGCTTGATCGACTTTGGCATCCACGCGCCCACCATGTCCTTCCCCGTCGCCGGCACGCTCATGGTTGAACCAACCGAGAGCGAAGACCTCACGGAGATCGAGCGGTTCATTGAGGCGATGCTGGTCATTCGCGAGGAGATCGCCCAGGTTGAGCGTGGCGAGATCGCCGTTGAAGCCACCGCATTGCGGGCTGCGCCGCACACTGCAGAGGCAGTGATCTCCGATGCGTGGGACGCCGAGTACTCCCGCGAGAAGGCCGCGTTCCCCGTCGCGGGCCTGCGCCGCGACAAGTACTTCAGCCCCGTGCGGCGCGTCGACAACGCGTTTGGCGACCGCAATTTGGTGTGCGCTTGCCCGCCACTGGAGGATTACGAGGGCTAACGCTCGCTCGACGCTCACGAAAATGTCGTGTGAAGGTTGCCACACACATAGTTACGTCCGATTTGTGCTCAGTTAGGCTTGCCGCCTAGCGTCGCCGTCGCCTTTTGCGCCGGTCCTGGGCTCGAGGGAGGATCGTGGCCGCACGCCGCCAAACTTTGGACCCCCCGATCCTGCCGGGCTACACATATGTGCGCCCGCTCGGCTCAGGGGGGTTTGCAGACGTCTTTTTGTACCAGCAGAACATGCCGCGCCGGGTGGTCGCGGTGAAGGTGCTGCTGCCGTCGATTGACGGAGACGCTGCTGCGCGCGCGCTCGCGGGCGAGGCCGACGTCATGGCTGGTTTGAGTGCGCACCCCGCGATCCTCACGGTGTACGAGGCCTCAGTTGCGCCGGATGGTCGCCCGTACTTGGTGATGGAGCATTGCCCAAAATCCATGGCGTCGCGGTACCGCAGCGAGCAGATTCCTATCGAGGAGGTGCTGTCGATTGGCGTCAAGATCTCAGCTGCGGTCGAGTCCGCGCACCAGGTTGGAATGCTGCACCGCGACATCAAGCCCTCGAACATCCTGGTAACCACCTTTGGGCACCCCGTGCTGAGCGACTTTGGAGTTGCCACCGCGAGCGTCGCAGGCGACGAAGACATCATCGCGATGTCACCACCGTGGAGTGCGCCGGAGGTCGTTGAGCGGCGAAGCTCGGGAACCGTTGCGACCGAGGTGTGGGCGTTGGCTGCGACGGTCTACACGCTCGCTGCGGGGCAGGCTCCGTTCGACATTCCAGGCGGCCGGCGATCAGCAGAGCAACTTCGCGCGCGCATCGTGCGAGCAAAGTACGTGCCGACGGGTCGCGACGACGCGCACCCGTCACTGGAGAGCGCGCTTGAGGGAGGGCTCAAGCGCCTTCCCGGTGACCGTTATGGCTCGGCGCGTGAGTTTGGCGAAGCGTTGCAGCAGGTGCAGCGTGAAATGGGAATCGCGGTGACGCCCCTCGAACTGCCCGGATCCGATTGGACGCCCGTGCCCGAGGCCGACGACGCCGCGCCGGGTGCTAAGCGAACGACGGTGCCCGTGGAATCCTCGCGACAGCGCCGCCCTGATGCGGATTCGCCGTCGCGACGCACCCGCACAACGACGCACAGCGAGGCGACTAGTCGTGGCACGCCCGTTGGTCGCAAGATCATGATTGGCAGCATCATCCTTGGCGCTGCCCTCGTTGGCGCGGTCGTGACAGTTGTGCTCGTGGTGGGCGGCTAATGACCGCGCCCGCAGAACCGAGCGTGCGCGCCGAGGGGCGCTCACGGTTCCGTGTACTGCGGCGCTTGGGAGTTGCGGCGCTCGCGGCAGCGCTCGTCGCGGGAATCATGCTTGCACCAGGGTTCGACGAGCGTGAGGTGGCGCCAGATGATCCATCAGTCTGGGCGCTGCAATCTGTGGACGGCCAGCGATTTGCGCGCATCAACACCGCGATCAGCGAAGTCGACACGATCAAGAATGCCGCGAGCCCCACGGACATTGCCCAATCGGGACACACCCTGCTTGTCTACTCCGACAACTTGGGCTCCGTGACGCCGATTGACGCAGCGCGACCCACCGACATCGAGCCAGAGGGCTCGGAGGCGACGATCGCAACGCCCGCGGGAACGGAACGAATTTCCTACTCGGGAGACTTCGTTGCCTATCTCACGGACACCGGCAGGGTGATGGCCGGGCGCATCTCCGACGGCAGCGCGGTGACGCCCGCGGCCGTTGATCCATTTGCGGCAACCATTGTTGAGGACGGCGAGGAGCGGCCAGAGTTCCGCGCCAGCGCGCTCGCGGTGTCGCCTTTGGGCGAGGTTGCCGCGTACTCCGCGCAACAAGGCGTCGTGCTCCGGGCGTCGGCGGACACCGCCGAGATCCTCGGTATGGACCCCGTGCCCAATGGACCCGATGACGCGGACCTGCAGATGACGTGGGTGGGACAGACCTGGGTGCTGTTCGATCCTGCCTCTGGCCTCATCTGGTGGCGCGGCGCGCAAGCGGCCGTTGATACCGGGGTTGAGGCGTCTGGCCGCGTGCAACAGCCCACCGCGGCTGGTGACGCTGTGGTCATTGCCGACGACAGCGGAATTGTGCGCGCTCCGCTCTCTGAAGTGCCCCCTACGCGCGTATTTGGCTCTACGGACGAGGTGCTCGGTTCCCCCGCTGCACCGGCGGCGCTTCCCAACTCGGACACGATCGTTGGCGCGTGGCTGCCGATAGGCCTGGGCTCCGGAACCATGTGGCGGTCCGACGGTTCGACTGGTGAACTCGACTACGGCGGCTTGTCGTTGGGGGACCGGCGTGAACCGTCGCTGCGAACCAACGGCAGTCGGCTCATTCTCAACGAGTCGCGTTCTGGTTGGGTGTGGAGCGTACCCTCCGGCCAACTCGTTGCGTCCTCTCAGCGATGGGACCAAGAGGAGGACATTCCCACCACGGACGACGACCAAGACGTGGCCACAGAGGTAACTGACCCTCGCGCCCCCATTGCGGTCGAAGACGAGTTTGGCGTGCGGGCAGGGCGCCAGGTTGCGCTTCCCGTACTTCTCAACGACCACGATGCGAACAAGGACGTACTGACGGTCGTAGACCAGGCGCTCGGCGCGCTCGACCCGGCATTCGGCACGCTCACCGTCGCCGACGACGACCAGTCGATCGTGGTTGCGGTGGCGCCCGGGGCCACGGGCAGCGCCAGCTTCACCTACGTCATCACGGATGGCACCAGCGGTGACGGCCTGCAGTCCGCCCCCACCACCGTGACCCTGACGGTCAAGGATCCGAGCGTAAACGGGGCCCCCGAATGGTGCGGGGTCGAAGGGTGCCTGACCGCGTGGCCGTCCCTGCAGGTCAACCCCGGCGGGACCGCCTCAGCGGATGTCCTCACGGGGTGGGTGGACCCGGAGGGCGACCCCATCTACCTCGCGGGAGCTAGCACTACCTCCACCGCGGGCGTGGTCGCCGCCGGGCCGGAAGGCAGGGTTGTCTTTCAGCACCTCGACGCCAACGCGGCTCCCGGCGCTGCTGCACAGGTCTCAGTCACCGTCGCGGACTCTGGAGGTGCCACGGCGGAGAAGACTCTCACCGTCGCTGTGATTGCGGAACCCGAGTTGCGCGTGTCAGACCTGTCAGTCACCGTCACCGCCGGTGTCGCAACCCTGATTGACGTGGGAGATCACGTAACCGGCGCCGTCGGCCCGTTGCAGGTGACGGAGGCATCGCTCGCGCCAGACGATGATTCGCAAGTTTCGGTGTCTCAGGGAGCGCCCGCGTTCACCTTCACGGCAACGACGCCTGGCTCCCACCTCGTGGGCTTCAAGGTCTCTGATGGGGTCTCTGAAGTTCGCGGCGCCGCCCGCGTCACGGTCACCCCTCCTGAACTTGAGCGAATCGCGACGGTGCCCGTCACAGCGTTCGTGCGGTCCAAAGAAGATGCCACCGTGGACATCCTGAAGTCCGTTTCAAATCCCGGAGGCCGGGTGTTGCTGATTTCTGACGTGTCGTTGGCGCCTGTCGCGGGTGCGCGAATGAGCGCAGACATCGTTGGCTTCGCTGCGCTGCGGCTCAGTGGCGAAACGGCCGACGCTCAGCCCGGCACTCTTGGCGTTGTCACCTACACGGTGTCTGACGGCAGCGGCAGGCCAGAGATGTCCGCAACCGGCGAGGTGACGGTTGTGCTACTTGGCAGCGAGGTACCCACCGCACCCCTCGCCGTTGACGACTCCCTCACGGTTCGCGTGGGCACGCAGGCGGATGTCTCCGTGCTCGCGAATGACATTGGGCCCGTGGGGGCGGTCATTGCGCTCGACCCCGATTCTGTTGTTGGCCCCGAGAATTCGGGACTCGCATTCGGATCGGGTTCAAAGATCCGTTACCTAGCGCCGAACACCCCGGGCACTTACGTCATCAACTACGAGACTTATGTGCTGGGATACCCCTCAAAGCGAGACGCCGCTCGCCTTGTCATCACGGTGCGTGACGACGCCACAAACGCCGCGCCCACGCCGCGAAACCTCACTGGACGCGTGGCCTCCGGCGAAAGTGTGGCGCTCAAGTTTGACGCCACCGGCCTTGACCCAGACGGCGACAAAGTCTCGCTTGGACGAGTCGAGACGCAGCCAAAATCCGGTATCGCTTCCGTAGCCGCCGATGGCCAGTCCATCGTCTACACGTCGACGCCAGGATTCTCTGGACAGGTGGATTTCACCTACTCGGTGATTGACAGACGAGGCCAGACGGCCATCGGAACGGCGACAGTGGGCGTGATCGCGGTTGAACTCGAGGCGCGGCCCGTTACCTACGCGGACTACGTGCAGGCACAAGTGGGGGTGGGCCGCACCGTTGTGGTGGTGCCCACCGCGAACGACATTGACCTTGCGGGTGGCGAACTGTCGCTCGTTGACCTCTCCCCTGACGCGCCGATCGAATCCGACGAGTTCCGCGACCTTGCTGACCGGGTGATGTCAACGACGGACGGCGTGGTCACACTTCGCGTTGGTGAGGTCCCCGGCACGTACTCGTACCTGTACACGGTGCGCAACGACAGCGGTTCTACGACCGTGGGCCGCATCATCCTCAAAGCTGTCCGTGAGCCCGTCGCGGACGTCCCGATCGTCACGGACACCGTGCTCGCGCTCGATACCAGGGAGTCGCTGCCCGGAGGTATTGACGTGCTCACGGACAAGGTGTCGTGGGCGTCAGGTGACCCTGCTGGCCTCACTCTTGCGCTGTGGGGAAATCAGCCAGGTTCGCGCGTTGAGGGTTGGACAATCTTTGGCCAAACGACTGACGAGGCTCGCATCATTCCGTTCTCGGTGACCGGCGTGAACTTCGCAGGCGAGCAGGTGATCAGCTATGGCTTCCTTCGCATTCCTGGACTCGACGAGACACGCCTTGGACTCAAAGACCCCGTCACGCCGCCGCAGGTTGTGGAAGGCGAATCCGTCACGTTCGACCTGCGGGAACTCGTCGCCGTCCCTGTCGACGCAGAACTTGTCGTTGACGCGGACGACGTCGCGGCGTCGGGCGTGCGCGAAGGCTCAACATGCGAACTGGTGTCGGAAACCACCCTCAGGTACGTGGCTTCCGAGGGCGCTCCCTATGCCGACCTGTGCCGCGTTGCGGCGCGCGTGGCCAATCAGGAGCGTTTCACGCTGGTGCCGGTGCCCATCACAGTCGTGCCCAAAGACCCCGCCCCCATTCTGCGCAACGCGTCACTTGAACTGTCTCCGGGAAATACCACCTCCTTTGACCTCGCGGGCATGGTGACGTGGCCCACGGGAGCGACCCCGCGCCCGGTCGCCATCGACTTCAGTTACAGCGGCCAGCAATTCGACATAGTCCGTGTGGGCGACGTCCTCACGATTACCGCGCAGGACCGGTCAGTGCCGGGGAACGTCGACGGCGCAACCGTTCGACTCACGTCCGACCCCGATGTGCCGGCCGTCTCGCTCAGCTTCACCGTGGGCCCAGCACCGTCAGCGTTGCCCAAGGGCGCCACCATTTCGCGACAGTGTTCGCAGGCCTCCGGGTCGTCATGCACGGTGACGGTGATTGGCGCACCTGGGGAGATCAACCCCCTGCCGGGCACGCCCCTAGAAATCGCGTCAGTGGCCTCTGACCCAAACTGCCCAACAGTGTCCTTTGGCCTCGCCAGCGCGAGCGCGATCACCGCCTCGTGGACATCAGACGCCCCCGGCGCTACGTGCACAGCAAACTTCACCGTGAGGGATGCGCAAGGACGATTGAGCGCGGGCGACCGCACGGGCACCGTGTACCTAGACCTGCAGGGCTTCCCCGCGGCGCCGTCGGAAGCGCGGCAGGTCGCGTTCGGCGATGGCAGCCTCACGCTTGCCGTCAGCGCGAGCGCCGGTGGCATCTCCTACCCCTCCGTGACGGGCTATGCGGTGTACGAAGGCGCGAACAAGGTGACGACGTGCGGCAGTGATGGCTCGTGCGCTGCCTTGACCGGGCTTCAAAACGGCACCAAGCACACCTACACCGTCAAGGCGGTGAACTCCGTGGGGGAATCGCGGGGATCGGTAAGCGTGGTCGCGTGGGCGTATGCGCCGCCCAAGGTTCCCGAAAACGTGACGTGGACGCCAACGCGAGTCACGGGTGGCGAGGGAAAGCGCATCGACATTGAGCTCGATGTCACTGACGCGACAACTCGAGAGCTACGGGTCACCAGTCCCAACGGCGAGACGCTTACGGTGCCCGCATCCGGCAAGGGGCACAAGGTGATCTCCGGCTACTTCATGGGATCGAACTCGGCGGAGCTAGTGACCATCACGCCGGTGACAAGCCTTGAGCTGCCACCCATCGAAGGCGCCGATGCTCTTGGCGCCGCCGTGTCGTTCCTGGCAAACGGCGTGGGAAAGCCGTCGATCACCAACCTCAACTCTGCGGTGGACCTGCTGGGGACTTCCGCACAGATCACGGCGACCGTGTCATCCGGTGGAGCGGGCTCGGAGACTTGGGTTGGTATCGAAGCAGGCGGTACATGCACGGGCATGGTGCAAGCGAGCGGCGGATCAGCGGTGATCACCACGGCTTTGACGCCCAACCTCGCCAACCGGGTCACCGTTTGCGCAGAAAGCCGCGTTGGTGCCACTACCTACGCGCCGGCCGAGTCCAAAGACACCACGATCTATCCGTGGGTGGATCCCGGTGCTCCCACCGTGACGACCGGGTACCGCGTCGACACCGTCTGCGGGGGCAACGGCCTCTCATGCTCTACCGACGTGGCGGGCCCCACCATTAACCTGTCCGGCCTTCCCGCAACCGTGGGTGTCCTCTACCGCTTTGATGGCGGTCCACTCACGGACAACTTCGCATCGATGCCCGTTGGCGTGCCAGTAACCGTCACGGCGTATTTGTGCGTGGTGTTTGACTCGCGGCACTCCCAGTGTTCGGAGGCTGGCGCAACCGTTGACCCTGAGCCGGGATCCGCGAACTACCTGACCCAAATCACGGTGTCCGGATGCACGGTGGGCGAGGCACCTGGCGTGGCCGTTGGCGGCGCGGCGAGCGACTGGACGGCGGTGTGGACGCTGCGCGACGAGGACGCCGTGGAAACCGCAGATTTTGGCGCCATGCGCACCGCACAAGTGACGATTCAGTTCGGCGGCGCACTTCAAGGCATAGATGCGTGGACGTCGGACGTGATGACGTGTGGCGGCGTGCCAGAGCCAGAACCAGAGCCAACACCTGACCCGACCGTCTCACCAAGTCCATGAAAACGGCCGATGAACGTATCGAGGAGCGCCAATGACCGTTACAGATGAGCAAGCCCAGTGGTTCGCAGAGACCTTCCGGTCTCTTTGCGACAACGTGGAACTTGCCGTGCTCGGAAAGCGTCACGTCGTTGAACTTGCGTTCACCGCGATGATCTCCGAGGGCCACTTGCTTCTTGAGGACGTTCCAGGCACGGGCAAGACTTCACTAGCGCGGGCAATGGCGCAGACGGTTCGGGGCACGAGCACGCGCATCCAGTTCACTCCAGACCTGCTCCCAGGCGATGTCACGGGTATCACCGTCTTCGATCAGAAGAAGGGCAAGTTCGAGTTTCACGCAGGGCCAGTCTTTGCCAACGTTGTGCTCGCCGACGAGATCAACAGGGCGAGCCCCAAGACTCAATCCGCGCTGCTTGAGGTGATGGAAGAAGGCCAGGTCACGGTTGACGGAGTCACGCGCGCGGCCGGAACACCATTCATGGTGGTGGCCACGCAGAACTCTGTTGAGCAAGCGGGTACCTACTCGCTCCCAGAGGCGCAACTGGACCGCTTCATTTTGCGAACGTCGTTGGGCTACCCCGATCATGCGTCAACACTCAGGATCCTCGAGGCGGGACGCCCTCAGCGAGTAGTTGTAGACCCACTCGTTGAACTCAAGACGATCATCGCGATGACCGAACTCGCCCGCGAAGTCCACACCAGCCCGCTCGTGCTGGACTACATCGCTCGCATCGTTGACGCGACGCGCAATGCGACTCAGGTCAGGCTTGGCTCGTCGATGCGCGGGGCGATGGCACTCGCGCGGACCGCTCGCGTGTGGGCACTCGGTCACGATCGCACCTTCGTGACCCCGGACGACGTCAAGTCACTCGCCGATGCAGTGCTCGCGCACCGCCTCATCCTTGACCCCGAGGCAGAGTTCGACGGCGTGACCGCAACGGCCGTGATCGCACAGATCCTCCTCGACACCCCGCCGCCAAGTCACAAGGATCTTGAGTGACCGCTAGCATCACACCGCCCAACCCGGCCCCAGCGTCGGGCCGTGTGCGTGCAACCGCGCAGACGCGCACTGAGTACGTCGACGAACCGCAGGCGCGTTGGGTTGCGTTTGGCGTGCGTGCGTCGCGAGTGGCGACCAGCGTGCGCGCACGGATCGCCAGTGCGTGGCAGACCACGGCGAGCGTGGTCACGCCCGCCGGGTGGCTGGTTGGGCTGTGGGCAGTGCTCGGGCTTGCCGTTGGGCTGCTGCTTGGCTGGGGCGAATTCCTGATTGGTGCCGCCGTCGCCGTGGTGCTCATCGTGCTCGCTGCACCGTTCCTCATTGGACGCGAAGCGTATGAGGTTGGCTTTGTGCTTGAGCACGACGCGGTGGTCGCCGGCCAGACCGCGCAGGGAAAGATCGTGGTGCGCAGTCCGCGGGCAAGGCTCGCGCTACCTGGGCGCATTGACATTCCGGTTGGCGAAGGCCTCATCGACTTTCACGTGCCCCTGCTGAGGCGCGGAAATGAACACACAGAAGACGTGGTGATTCCAGCTCAACGCCGCGGAGTCATCACCGTGGGACCGGCAACGACCACGCGTGCAGACCCGCTGCACTTGCTCCAGCGCGAGTTCCGCTGGACTGACGTGAAGACCCTGTACGTCCACCCGGTCACGATCCCCGTGCCGTCTACATCGCAGGGGTTCGTTCGCGACCTTGAGGGCAGCGCCACGCGCACCATGACGAGCGAAGACATTTCATTCCATGCCGTGCGCGAGTACCAGAACGGAGACGCGCAGCGTCACATCCACTGGAAGTCGACGGCCAAGGTCGGCAGGCTCATGGTGCGGCAGTTTGACGAGACCCGGCGTTCCACCATCTGCCTGGTGCTCGATCTCGACGAATCGTCCTACGCCACCGCAGATGAATTCGAGACCGCGGTGAGCGTCATTGGTTCGCTCGGTGTGCGCGCGCTTCGCGATGGACGCGATGTGCGAGCCGTGGTGAGTGGCGAGGTTCCGGAGTTCGCGCGAGCGAGCGTCAGGTCGCTTCGTCAGCTCAGGGTCACGACGCCGCGTGGATTGCTTGACGATCTCGCGGGCGTTGAGTCTGGAACGGCTGTCGCGAACCTTCCAACTATCACGCGCATGGTCGCGGAGGCGAACTCGGACACGTCGTTGGTGTTCCTTGTGACGGGCTCTGCCGCTCCGCTCGCCCGCTTGCAAAGTGCGAGCCTCGCGTTTGGAAGCGATGTGGCGGTCGCCGCGGTGGTGTGCGACCCGATCGCGGAACCGGTGATCCACGCGATTGGCCACACGCGCGTGCTCACCATTGGCGTGCTTGGCGACTTGCGCCAACTTCTCGCTCGCGGGGCGCGCACATGAGCGCCGCTCGCGGGGCGGCCCGCACCACCCTCACCTTTGCGCTCATCAACGCCGTCTTCATCGCCGCGGCTGCCGGTGTTGCCGCCGCATCGCTGTTTCCTGTGTACGACTCATCGCGATTCGTCACGGTCTCTGCTGGCGCCATTCTTGCGGGCGCGGGCATCGCCGTGCTGTGCGACCGTCTGCGGTGGAGCGGCTTCGTGGCCCTTGGCCTTGGGGCTATCGCGTTTGTTGGCTTGGGGCTGGGGCTCGCGATACCTGGTTTCACGCAGGGCGACGTCCTGCTGCTGCCTGCGCTGCGGGAACTCGTCATGGGTCCCGTCGCGGGTTGGAAAGACGTGGTGACGCTGCCGTTGCCGCTCGGCGTGTACGGCTCCACCCTGGTGCCGGTACTCGTGCTTTTGCTGGGCGGCACCCTCGCGTCTACGTGGCTTGCGCTCACGGCCCGACGCTGGTGGGGCTTGGCAGGTGTGGTGGTCGTGGCGATGGTTGCCGTTGCCATCGTGATCGGGCCCGCGACGCGGGCGTTGCCGCTCACGTGGGCTCCCTATGGCCTGTACGTGACACGTGAGTTCGTTGTTGGTCTCGCCGCCTTCGCGTTGTTGCTTGGTTGGCTCGCGTGGCGAGCACTGTACGAGCGACACCACGCGCTGTCACGTGCGGCAGGGTCCGCGAGGCTCGCGACGCCGCCACGGCTCCGTGCCCTGAGTTCGGCAACGGCCGCCACGGTCATGGCCGTTGTTGCGGTTGGCTCCGCGGGCATTATCGCGGGTCCAGTCGCGGCAGAGACGCCGCGCGCCGTCGCCCGCAGCGTCATCGATCCGCGCCTCGTCATTGATTCGACCATGACCCCGCTGGCCGCCTACCGAAGCTATTTCGCGGACTCTGCGCTCGACGAGGTCCTGTTTACGGTGCGCGTGACGGAAGGCAGCGCTTCGCGGGTGCGAATCGCTACCCTGCCGTACTTTACGGGCGACAGCTTCACGGCCTCGGCGCCCCCCGGCGTCGCCGTCGCGCAGTTCCAACGGGTTCCGTCGCGCATTGCCGCACCGGACGGAACCGCACCCGTCTCAGCGGCCGTCAGCATCGGCGCGCACTCTGGCCCGTGGCTGCCGTTGGTTGGCGAACTCGGATCCGTGACGTTCAACGGGCAGCGAACCGGAACGCTCGTCGACTCCTTCTTCTACCAAGCCGAGTCAGCGTCGGGCCTGGTAACTGTGCCGGGAGGTGTTGCCTCCGGCGACACCTACGAGGTCCAAGGCTATCTTCCCAACCTAAGCCCGCCGCTTGACCGGGTTGGCGCGGCGCCAGGTGGCGACGTCATCGATTCCAGCGTGATCCCCAAGTCGCTCACCGACTGGGTTGCGCGCCAAGGAGCTTCGCATGACGGAGCGGGACTCGCGCAACTTGTCGCTTTGCTCCGGGAACGCGGCTACCTGAGTCACGGGTTGCCGTCCGTGGGTGGGGTGGCGCGCTGGCAGACCGCGCTTGGTGACTACGAGTTCGCATCCTCCGCCGCCGGGCATTCGTACGACCGGCTCGATCGGATGTTTACCGAGCTCACAGAGCGCGAGTCAGAGGCGGCCGCGGCACCGGGTGCCAATCTTGTGGCCGCCGTTGGCGACGATGAGCAGTTCGCTGCCGCCGTGGCTCTCATCGCCGCCGAACTTGGATTCCCCTCTCGCGTGGTGCTCGGTGCGCGGCTCGAGCCCACGGATGATGCGGGTTGGACGGTGCCGCCGTGTGAAGACGGCGAATGCCGTGGCGAAAACATGGCGGTGTGGGCCGAGGTGCGTGCGGCAAACGGGGCCTGGGTGCCCATCGATGTCACCCCCCAACATGACACACCACCATCGCCTGAAGTCACGCAGCAGCAGGATCCTAAGTTTGTGTCAGACCTCGATCCGGAGCGGGCACAGCCCATCGCTCCGCCGTCGTCTCAGCGCGGTAGCGCCTCGGACACGCAACCTCCCGTGTCCACTGAGACGGGTGCGCCGGGCTGGATCAACGCGGCTGTGGGCGCTGCAGGAATTGCGGGTCTGCTCCTGGTTGTGGTCCTCGTTCCGATGTTGGCGATCATCGTGTGGAAGGCGATGCGCAGGCGCCGTAGGCGTCGCGCGAACCCCCGGGATGCGATTCACCATGGCTGGGATGAGTATCTGGACAACGCGTTGGACGCGGGACTCGTGGCGTTGCCGTTTGCCACCCGCATCGAAACCGCGAGCTCGTATTCCAGCCCTAACGGAGAGCGGCTTGCGAGGATGACGGACGCCGCAACGTTCGGTTCGACGCTCGTGGTTGAGGACGAGGCTGCCCGCTTCTGGGAGCTCGTTGCCGCGGATCGTTCCCAGTGGCTCGCCTCTCGCGGGCGCTGGGCGCGGTTGCGCATGCGCCTTTCGCTACGTTCCGTGTGGCAATCCGTTGCCGTTCAGGCCCCAGTGGCGGTGCCCGCTTCACGGACCGACGCTGTTGACAGCTCGCAGCGGGCGCAGGGGTAGGGGCGGTCATGGGGCGAGCGGAAATCGCGGTGTGGTTCACGGTGTTTGCCGGGCTGTACGTGTGGATGGGCTTCGCCGTTGCCGGGGTTCTTGGCAAATTCGCCGTTCCCCGTAGTCGCGCATGGATTCCGGTCCGTCGGTACGTTGAGGCCGCGCGCGTCGCAGAAGTGCCGGTTGCTCCCGTGTGGATATCGCGCCTGGTTGCAGCGGCATCGTGGCTGGTGTTCTGGCTCTTGGCACTGTCACGCCCCGTTGACGGCAGTGAGGTGGGGGCCAGCGAGGGAAAGATCGCGGCGATATCGCTCGTGATCGGTCTTGCGGCATCGCTCGTGGGCTGGATCCTATGGATCGCCGGCGCCAACAGGATTGAGTTGCGCTTGGTTCGTGAGCAGCGACTCTGGTGGGTCGCAGCGCTAATGCCGCCGTTATGGGCCACTATCGTCGGAACTAGTTCTTCGCGGCCCGTAGTTGCGGGTCCCGTCGCGGGTGCTGTGCCCGCGGAGGCGCCCGCAGTTCAATTGGATGACGCAACCCGCGCCATCGAGAGAGTACGTCCGGACCGCGTTCCTGAGCCGGTCGTTGCACAAGTTCACCTCGCAGGGGAGGCATCAATGACAGCAGATGAGTACGACGTCACTGGGAAGTATCCACGGGCGTTTTCTCCTTACGATCGGAGCGCTCCGCCCTCCGCGGCGGACGCCGCCGCGGCTCGCGACGAGTCTTCAGAGGTGCACCCGGTTGAGAACTGGGAGTACGACGACGACGACACGATCTTCACGCAACGCAGGCGCGCGCGGTGGGTCATCAGGGTCGTAGGCGGCGAGGAGTACGACCTCGAGGATGTCACCACCATTGGTCGCGAGGGAATCCGTCCCATTCCGGGTGTGCTGTCGATCATCGATGACACGAGGACCATGTCAAAGCTTCACGCTCGCTTGCGCCGTGAATCCGACAACTGGTTTATCACCGACCTCGGCTCCACGAACGGCACGTTTGTTCGCGATGCCACCGGCACGGAGCTTGAGGTCAAAGCGCAGTCCGAGGCCAGAGTTGACGGCACGCTTTTGCTTGGGGATCTCGAAGTCATCATTGTCGATCAAAGAGAGGTGGCGTAATGGCGCCGTCGTCATGGAGCATGGGGTTTGGTGCGACCGATGCTGGCCCCCGGTCACGCAACGAAGACTCGTTCTGCGCCGCGCCTCCCGTGTACATCGTCGCGGACGGCATGGGTGGTCACGCCGCTGGCGGTGAAGCAAGCAGCGCAGTCGTCAACGCGTTCGTGCCCCTCGCTTCCATGCCTGTGGTCACCCCCCAAGATGTTGCCTCGGCCGTTGAAAGCGCACAGCGTGACGTCGTAGAGGTTGCGCGCCGTGTTGGTGGACACTCCGGGAGCACGCTCACTGGGGTAATTGGGGTTCAACACAATGGCGAACCGTGGTGGATGGTCATCAACGTTGGTGACTCGCGGGTCTATCGGTATGCCGATGGTGTTGCGACGCAACTCACCGTGGACCACTCTCACGTCCAGGAACTCATGGACGCGGGGGAGATCACCCCTGCTCAGGCGGCAGTCCATCCGGATCGCAACGTGGTGACCCGGGCGATTGGTGACGGCGATCTCGCCTTTGACGCGTGGCTCCTTCCCGTGCGACTCGGTGAGCGGATCATCGTGGCATCCGATGGCCTCTCCAAGGTTCTTTCCGACGCGCGCATTGGCGAAGTTGTGGACTTCGCGGGCGACGATGCGGCGCAGCGACTGGTTGGGGCCGCCCTGCTCGCACACACCTCAGACAACGTCACAGCCGTCGTTACGGAGTCCGTCAGTGCGCATACGCGAGAGGGGGCCGACCCGTATCCGTGGCGGTTGTGGACAGAAGAGCGTAGGGACGACGACACGACAGAAACCACGCGCGTGCGTGTGTGGGCGTGAGCGAATCCGACGACTTCACGCAGCTCTCCGCTCGCAAAAGGGACGCGGAGGATGTCACCTTGCTCTCTCAGCGCGCAGCAGCGCCCGCTGAACCTGCCGAGCTTGGTGATTCCGCAGAACTCGGTGATTCCGCAGAACTCGGTGACCCTGCCGAACTCGGTGACCCTGCCGACGCGAGCGGTGACGAAGAACAAGACTTGACCCGGCTCTCCCAACGCGTGCCAGCGTCGGACCCGGAGGGTGACGATGGTGAGACGGCAGACCACACGCGTATCTCCCGGCGCGGCGCAGACCTGGAGGACGCACCAAGATCGAGACGCGCGAAGCCCGGGCTCTCGCCGTTGCCGCCAGGGGCCGTTGGTGGCGCGGCGGCCGAGCGCGGGGCGTTTGGGCAGCCGGCATCGGAGTACGACGCGCGAGAGCTGCCAGAGGCGGCTACCGACTCTGGCGCTGTCGCGGCGCTGCCCATCCCGCCAAGCGATGTGCCGGAGCCAGGGTTGGTGCGCGGCCGGCGAGAAGCCGCACGGCATCGCAGGCTACTCACGGCAGTGCTTGTGGTGGGAATCACCGCGGCACTCGTTACGGCCGCGATCCTCGGAATCGTGGCGCTCGTCTCTGGCGAGTAGCGCGCGCGTGCCGCGGTGCCGGTCGCGTACCGTTGAGCCGTGACCGCACGCCGCTCCCCTCTTCACGACGAACACGTTGCGCTCGGCGCCACCCTTGTTGATTTTGCGGGTTGGGAGATGCCGGTGCGCTACGCCGGCGACATTGCGGAACACACCGCGGTGCGTACCAGCGCCGGACTCTTCGACTTGTCCCACATGGGCGAGATTGCGGTTCGCGGCGCTGACGCCGTTCGCTTCCTCGAGTACGCGCTGATTGGCCGGATGGGCGCCGTCGCTCTGGCGCGTGCCAAGTACACGATGATCTGCGCGCCGGACGGCGGTGTGATCGATGACCTGGTGGTGTACCGACGCGACTGGGATCACTTCGTCATCGTCGCGAATGCCGCGAACAAGGACGTGGTCTTTGCTGAGCTCGGCGAACGGGCCGCAGGCTTCGATGTCGACCTTCAGGACGAGTCCGACGAGGTGGCATTGATCGCAGTTCAGGGGCCGGTTTCGGCGGCAATCGTGACCGCCATGACCGCTCGTGACGCGGACAACATCGCGCCACTGCCGTATTACGCGGCCACCAACGTGGTGCTTACCGGGGACATCCACGCTTTCGTTGCGCGCACCGGCTACACGGGCGAGGACGGCTTTGAGCTGTTTGTGTCGGCGGAGGACGCCCCCGATGTTTGGCGACTCGCGCTCGCGACGGGCGCAGACGCCATCGCGCCATGTGGACTCTCATCGCGAGACACCTTGCGACTCGAGGCTGGCATGCCCCTCTACGGACAAGAACTGACTCGCGAGACCACTCCGTTCGCCGCGGGTCTTGGCCGGGTGATCGCCTTCGGTACAGAAGCGAATCCGCGAGGCGACTTTGTTGGCCGCTCGGCCCTAGAAGCCGCGCGCGATGCCGAGCACACGCGCCAACTGGTTGGGCTCATTGGCGAGGGACGCCGCAGCCCACGGGTTGGCTATGCGGTGACCGACGCGGCGGGCACTGTGATTGGCCAGGTCACCTCTGGTGCTCCGTCGCCCACGCTCGGCAAGCCAATTGGCATGGCTTACGTGGAGCCGTCTGCGAGCGAGCCGGGCACCGAGGTGCTCATCGATGTGCGGGGCCGCGGTGAACCGATGACGGTTGCCGCGCTACCTTTGTACAAGCGGTCATAGTTGTTCAAGCGGGCATGGTTGTTCAGGCGGGCATAGCGAAGGGGAGTCAAGGACATGGCGAGTGTTCCCGAGGATCTGCAGTATTCCGCTGAGCATGAGTGGGTCGATGGCGACGCCACCGTTGGTGGTGAGGTGACCATTGGCATCACCGAACACGCTGCCGACGCCCTCGGCGACATTGTCTACGTAGAGGCCCCAGCGCTAGGGACATCCGTTACCGCCGGCGAGGTGTGCGGCGAGCTTGAGTCCACGAAGGCCGTGAGCGAGTTGTATTCGCCGGTGTCTGGAACCGTGGTCGCCATCAACGACGAGCTCACCTCGGCTCCAGAAGCCGTCAACAAGGACCCGTTTGGCACGGGTTGGATCTTCAAGGTCGCACTCTCGGACGAGCCGCATGGGCTGCTCGATGCCGCGGCCTACGGAGAACTCACGGCCTAGGCCATGGACGGCTCCAACGGCACCCGACTCGTGGTGGCGGCCGCCATCACCGATTCCCTTGATGTGCCGCGGGTCCTACTCGCCGCTCGTCGCACAGCACCGGTAGCGCTTGCGGGACTCTGGGAGTTCCCCGGCGGCAAGGTTGAACGCGGCGAAACCCCGGAACGCGCCTTGCGGCGCGAGTTGCGCGAGGAATTGGGCGTTGAAGTTGAGTTAGGCGACGAGATCCTTGGGCCCGACGCTGGCGACGACTACGGCTGTGACACGTCAGTTTGGATGTTGCGACCAGGCGATGTTGAGGGAGTGCGACTGGTCCTCAGGATTTGGTGGGCGACCGTGGCGCCAGGCGTTGACGGCGTGACCCCGGAGCCGCGACCTCTCGAGGACCACGACGCCGTTCGCTGGCTTGAGCCTGGAGCGTGGCGGGACGTCGCTTGGCTGCCGGCGGACAAGCGCATCGTCGAGGCGCTCATTGGCGACGCCGTTGAGCGCCACCGCAAGGCGTACTGCTGAGCCTGCCCGCTAGCGCTTGAGCGCAACGCACCCCTTGATGTGGTCGTTGACAAGGCCGCAGGCTTGCATTGCCGCGTACATCGTGGTTGGCCCAACAAACACGAAGCCCCGCTGCTTGAGCGCCTTCGCGAGGGCTTTGGATTCGTCTGTTTGGCCGGGGATCTCGGTCCACGACACCGGCGCCTTCCTTCGTGCGGGTGGAGCGAATGACCAGAAGAGATCGGTGAGGCTCTCGCCCGCCTCTTGCATCGCCACAACGGCGCGCGCATTGGTGATCGCAGAGGTGATCTTCTGCCGGTTGCGGACTATGGCTGGCTCCAGCAGCAGGCGCTCGATGTCGTCATCGGTGAACTGAGCAACAGTCGCGGGATCGAAGGCGGCGAAGGCCTCCCTGTATCCCTCGCGCTTGCGCAGAATCGTGATCCAGGAAAGCCCCGATTGCGCACCCTCGAGCACGATGCGCTCGAAGATCTCGGCATCCCCGCGCACCGGCACGCCCCACTCGTGGTCGTGATACGCCTCGTAGAGAGGGTCGCCTGCGCCAAAGCAGCGGACGAGGTCGTTGGTTTCGGTGATCATGCGTCAAGTGTGCCGCCGGCCACCCACACTGTGCCCGCGAACTGGCGAGGTGGTGGAGAACTGGTTCTAGCGTCGGGCCTGTGGACGCGTATTCTTGCCACGCCATGACCATCCGCGACCTTCTCGACGCCGCCCTCGCAGGGCAGGCCGGGCCGACCCTGTCCTACGAGCTGTTCCCGCCCCGCTCACCTGCCGCGGAAGACACGCTGCTGCTGACGATGGGCCTGCTCGCGGCGACAAAGCCGGACTTCATGTCGATCACGTACGGAGCTTCTGGGAGCACTCAGAGCACGTCACGCGCTGTAGTCCACGAACTTGCCCAGGCGCACACGATTCCCCCGCTTGCGCACCTCACGTGTGTTGACCAGTCGCGCGCGGAACTTATCGAGGTGATCGAGACCTACCTGGCCGACGGTGTTCGCGACTTCCTCGCGCTGCGGGGTGACCCGCCTCGCGGCCAGGTTGACTGGCAACCCCACCCGGATGGCCTCCTCTATGCCTCCGAACTCGTGGAATTGCTGCGCGAAGTCGCTGGCGCCCACGGCGTCGAGGTCTGTATTGGCGTGACGGCGTTCCCCGCGCAGCACGCGATTGAGCGCTGGCGTCAGTCGGGGCTCGATGTGCTGCGCGCAAAGCAAGACGCGGGTGCCGACTTCGCGATCACCCAGGTGTTCTACGAGGCTGCTCAGTACAGCGACCTCGTGGCGGATGCCCGCGCCGAAGGAATCGATATTCCGGTTGTGCCAGAGGTAATGCCCCTGGTCTCTGCGCGTCGAGCCACTCGCGCGCAAGAGCTCACAGGTGTCCCTACGCCCGCGGAACTCGTCGCCGCGCTCGAGGCCGCGGAAACGGACGACGCCGCGCGCACGGCCGGCGTCGCTCACGCCGCGGCCCTGTCGCGAGACCTACTCGATGCAGGCGCTCCGGGCATCCACATCATCACCTTCAACCGCCATGAGGCGGCGCTGGAACTCGTGAACGCGATGGGGTTCGCCCGCTAGACGGAGGAGACTTACTCCGAGCGCAGCGTTACCCAGGTAGGTGCTTCGAGCGTCCGCGACACCGTGCACGTCTTCTCGTGAGCGGCCCTGAGCGCGGGCGCTATCCGAGCGCGAGCCTTGTCGCCGTCCTCGCCCTCTGGGAACTCAACGCGGAACGTCACCACGATGTCGCGCAAAATAGTGGCCCCGTCCGTGCTGACCTTGTCGGCCGTCACGGTCGCCTCCCACGCCGTGGGCTCTGCGCGGCGAGAGGTCATCACATCGAGGTCCGTGCCGGAGCAGCCGGCGACGGCCGCGAGCAGCAGTTCAACGTTGCCAAAGGCATCCGGCGCATCGCCAAACCGCAACTCGGCGCCAGCGGCATTGGTTGCGACGTAGACGCCTACCGATTCGCGGCGGACGGTGACGGAGCGGGGGGAGATCTCTTCCATACCGCCATCGTTTCACGCCGCTGGCCCTCCGCACGCTCAGCGGCTAGACTCGCGGGGCAATCCTTCGGCGCCACTGACGGCGTCGATCAAGCGCAATGGCGAGCCCGCCGCGCACACACCCTCATGAGGAACCATGACTGAGCTCAACAACGCCCCTGCCCCTGCGCCCGCATTCCCCGGCGGAACCATTCTTGGTTACCCGCGCATCGGCCGAATGCGTGAGCTCAAGAAGGCTCTCGAGTCCTTCTGGAAGGGTGCTTCGAGCGAGGCAGACCTCGAGTCCGCCGCCGCCACCCTGCGCGCGGAGAACCGCGACCGCCTTGCCGCACTCGGCCTTGGCCGCCAGGACTCCTCGATTCCCTCGAACTTCTCGTTCTACGACCACGTCCTCGACGCGGCCGTGACCTTCGGCGCCATCCCCACGCGCTTCGCGAACCTTCGCCAGGCCGACGGCTCCGTCACCCTTGCCGGTTACTCCACCATTGCGCGTGGCGAGGGAGCAAAGGCTCCGCTCGAGATGACCAAGTGGTTCGACTCGAACTACCACTACCTCGTTCCCGAGATCGGCCCGGAGACGGACTTCTCGCTGAGCTCCACCCGCTGGGTTGACGAGTTCATCGAGGCCAAGGAGGCGGGCTTCCTTACCCGCCCCGTCATCACCGGACCCCTCACGTTCCTGTACCTCGCCAAGCCGTCCGACGACGCGCCAACGGGCTTCCTGCCCATCGAGCGCCTCGCCGACCTCACGGCCGTCTACGCAGAACTGCTTGCCAAACTGGCCGACGCTGGGGCTGAGTGGGTTCAGATCGACGAGCCCGTGCTGGTTGCGGACATCGACGCTGACCGCGCAGAGGTGCTCGCAAACGCGGCCACGGTCTACGGCGGATTCACAGCTCTTGAGAACCGCCCCAAGCTGCTCGTTGCGGCGCCGTACAACTCCCTTGGCGACGCGCTCCCCGTGCTCGTTGACGCGGGCGTTGACGCGATCGCTATCGACCTTGTGCGTGGTGCCGTTCCGTCCGACGCGACGCTTGCGGGCGTGCAGATCGTTGCGGGCGTCGTTGATGGCCACAACATCTGGCGCACGGATCTCGACGCAGCGTTGGTGAAGGCCGACGCTGTTGCGGCTCTTGGTGCCGGCGTTTCGGTTGGCACGTCCACCTCGCTGTTCCACGTTCCCCACACCCTGCAGGGTGAGGAGCACCTTGGCGGCGAGCTGCTCAGCTGGCTTGCCTTCGCCGACGAGAAGGTGGCGGAGATCGTCACCCTCGCCACAGCGTCGGGCAAGGGTGAGCAGGCTGTTGCCGGCGCTCTTGGTGAGGCTCGTGCCGCTCTTGCAGACCGCAAGGCCCACCCGGGCACCAACCGTGCCGACGTTCGTGCGGCCCTCGAGGCCGTCACCGCGGCTGACCTGCAGCGCGCCCCGTACTCGGTGCGTGCAGCGGCTCAGGATGCCCGCTTCAACCTGCCGGAGCTCGCAACCACGACGATCGGCTCGTTCCCCCAGACGCCGGAGATTCGCAAGGCTCGCGCGGCATGGGCAAAGGGTGACCTCGACGACACTGGCTACGAAGAGGCCATGAAGGCGGAGATCGCATCCGTCGTTGAGCTTCAGGAGCAGCTTGGACTCGACGTGCTCGTTCACGGCGAGGCAGAGCGCAACGACATGGTTCAGTACTTCGCTGAACTGCTCGAGGGCTTTGACGTCACGGTCAACGGCTGGGTGCAGTCGTATGGCTCGCGTTGCACGCGGCCGTCGATCCTGTGGGGAGACGTTGCTCGCCCTGAGCCCATGACCGTGAAGTGGGCCGCGTACGCGCAGTCGCTTTCCGAGAAGCCCGTCAAGGGAATGCTCACCGGCCCGGTAACGATCCTCGCGTGGTCGTTCGTCCGTGACGACCAGCCGCTGGGCGTCACCGCGAACCAGGTTGCCCTGTCACTTCGCGAGGAGATTGCCGACCTCGAGGCTGCCGGCATTGGCATCATCCAGGTTGACGAGCCAGCGCTTCGCGAGTTGCTTCCGCTCAAGAAGAAGGACCAGGCCGCGTACCTCGAGTGGTCGGTGAACTCCTTCCTTCTCGCGACGGCCGGTTCTAAGGACGACACCCAGGTTCACACGCACCTGTGCTACTCGGAGTTCGGCGAGATCATCGACGCGATCGATGGCCTTGACGCGGACGTCACCTCGATCGAGGCCGCTCGTTCGCGCATGGAGGTTCTCCCCGCCATCCGCAACCACGGCTACGAGCGACAGATCGGACCGGGCGTGTGGGACATCCACTCCCCCCGCGTTCCTTCGACCCAAGAGATCACTGAGCTGCTGCAGCTCGCCAAGGAGTCCATCCCCGGCAAGCAGCTGTGGGTCAACCCCGACTGCGGGCTCAAGACGCGTGCGTACCCGGAGACCAAGGCGACCCTCGAGAACCTGATCGAGGCGACCGTGGCGGTTCGCGCGGGCGCATAGTCAGTCGACTTACTTAGAACGGCTCGGCTCCCGGAAGGGGCCGAGCCGTTCTGCTTTGGGAGACCTACTTGGAGCGCTCGATCTCGATCACCGAGAACGCGATCGCCATCTCCTTGAACAGTTCCGGCTTGGCCTTGATATCAAAGTCGTCGCCAACATAGACGCGGACTTCGTTGCCGCTCGCCGTCTCCGGGTTGATTCGCAGTCCAGCCACGACCAGGTCCTGGTTCGCCTCTGGCCCAACCTCGGTGCGCTCGTAGTTCCGTTCCGTGTAGAAGGTCAGCTCATCCCGCGGCACCTTGACCCGCAACCAGCCGTCGCCAACCTGCTCCGGATCCACCTCGATGATCGTTCCCGCGTTCATTTGAGGATCGCCCCCCGAACCGTTGCCAAAGAGCGTGAGTTCAAGGTTCACATTGCCGCCGTCGAGTTCCGCCAACTGCTCCGCAGTGAGCAGATCGCCGTAGCGCTCCTCGTAGTCCGCGGGCTGAGGCAGCACCGAGCGCGTTGGGTCGAGGCGGATCTCGAGCACAATCGACTCCACGTCACCGAACCTCATTTCCTCGCCAGAGAACTGCGACTCCATGCCATTGGCATGCTGGCGGTCCCAGTCGTAGGTCTTCTTGGCCAGTACCAAGCCGAGCGTGTTCGCCCCGCCGCACGTAGCGTCGGGCAGGTACTGGTTGCCGGAGACCGCGTATTCGGAAGGCTCAAGCGCGACTGTCGCAAACGAGCCGACGCCGTTGACGTGGTTCCAGCCGCCAACCCGGTACTCGTCCTGGGAAAGCACAACGACGGCGTCGGGATTGTGCTGATCGGCGCCGCACTCGATGGCGTAGGTTCCCGCAGGCAGCGCGGAAAAACTGGTCGTCGGTGTGGGGATGGCCGTCGGTGTGGGGGCGGGTGTCCCGGGCCCTGCGGGCGACTGTGACGACGACGGGTCTACGTCGGTGGGTGAACAAGCGCCCAGCGCGATGGGGACAGTGAGACCCAGGGCTACGAGACCAACGACGATGCGACGATGCATGGCGTACAGGGTGCCAGATCCGGAGCCCGCCGCATTAATTTGGCGAGAGCAGGCCGATCAGGTTGCCCTCGGTGTCTCGGAAGCGCGCCCAGTATCCGCTAGTAGCGTCCACCGTTTGCTTGGGCTCAACGACGACGCCGCCGGCCGCCACGACTCGATCGAGAACGAGTTGCAAGTCATCTCCGCCAGACAAGTACACGACGATGCCGTGATCGGATGGCTCCCAATCGGTGCCTTGCGCGATTGACCCATGGCCGCCAGGAAAGAGGGACTTGGGCTGGCCGTCGCCGATGTCTTCCGGCGTCGTCTTGAGGTCTAGCACTGTCTCGTAGAAGACCGTCGCCCTCGCGAGGTCACGAGCCGGGATTTCGAACCAGACAATCACGTGCAGTGGCCGGGTTCGAGGCCGCCCGTAGCGCTGTACTGAAAGCCAGTTGATGCGGCGATATCGCCGTTCGGGTTGGTCACGAAGGCGCACCAGTCTTCGACGCTGGTGCCGCTGATGCCGCCAAACTCAACGTGGGGGGACAAGGCGCCTGCGCGCTCCCCTTCCACGTAATAGAAATGCCCCGTGACGGACACAGTAGGGAGATCTGGTTGCTTTTCAATGATGCTGAGGATCGCGATTGACATGCTGTGCATGTCCTTCTGCGCAGTAGCGTCGGCGGCCTTCTTGCGCTGGTTCATGAACACGGGAATAGCGATAGCAGCGAGAATCGCGATGATGAGAATGACCACCATCAACTCAACGAGCGTGAAGCCTGTGTCCTTGCGGGCTCTAGCGGTCATCACCGCCCCCTTTTTGGTCAGGAGCACGCTCCCCCAAGCGTGCTGCGGCCATTGTTTCGGCTCGCCCGACGCGTGCGCAAGGTTCAGTGACGTTCGTCACCATAGCTAATTTGCCAGTATCCGACGTCAAGCCAGCGGTTGAACTTGCGTCCCACATGCTCCAAATGCGCCACCTTCACGAAGCCGAGCGATTCGTGAAGCGCCACCGAAGGCTCATTTGGGAGCGCAATAAGCGACACGACGGAGCGGATCGGTGAGTGGGGACCGGCGTCCACCGCTTCGATGCGACGAAGCAGTTCGCTGTACAACGCGGTACCCACCCCGCGACCGCGCTCTGCACGGTCGAGGTACACGGACGCCGTGACCGTATGCGCATACGCGGCCCGTTCGTGGAACGGAGCGGCATAGGCGTACCCAACCACGCCGAGCGCATCCGTTGCGACTATCCACGGCAGTTCCGCATCCTGAATTGCCGCGATGCGGAGAGCCATGTTGGCGCCGCCCAGCGGCTCAACCTCAAAGGTCGCCGTGTCTTCGAGTACGTAGTGGTTGTAGATCTCGGCGAGCCGATCGCCGTCTTTCATGGGCGCGGCGTCACGAATCATGCGCCCATTGTGCCTTGGAGCAGTAGCGTTCTGGACATGAGCACCGAAACGAAGAAGGCAAGCTGGTCCGTCATCATCATGCTTGCGGCAGCGCAGTTCATCATGGTGCTCGACACCACGGTGATGAACGTGTCGATCTCGCAAGTGGTGGAGGACCTCGACACCACGGTTGTGGGCCTTCAGTCAGCCATCACGATCTACACCCTCGTGATGGCGTCCTTCATGCTGCTCGGCGGCAAACTTGGTGATCGTTGGGGCGCCAAGCGTGCCTTCGCGTTGGGCCTCGTGATCTACGGCATCGGCTCGCTCACTACGGCGTATTCGCGAGATCTCGCGACCCTGCTGGTGGGGTGGTCACTCATTGAGGGTCTTGGCGCCGCGCTCGTGATTCCCGCCATTGCTGCCCTAACTGCATCTACCTACCAGGGCAAACAGCGTGTGCTCGCCTACGGCATCCTTGGTGGAGTGGCGGGCGCCTCCGCGGCGGCCGGCCCTTTGATCGGCGGCTGGGTTGGCACCAACTACTCGTGGCGTTACGTCTTCGCCGGGGAGACCGTCGTTGTGGCCCTCCTCATGCTCTTTCTGTTCCTCATACCAAAGACTGCAGGCAAGCCAGGGAGACTGGACTTGGGTGGTGCGGCGCTGTCCATTGCCGGTCTCGCTCTGGGCGTGTTCGCGATCTTGCGCTCTAGCCAATGGGGCTGGATTCTTCCTGGACCCAAGGTTCCGGTGGTCAACGGTCAGGAGCTCACGCCGCTTGGGCTCTCCCCGGTGGTGTGGCTGCTCATTCTTAGCGGCTTCTTACTCACGTGGTTCGTGCGCTACGAGCAGAGACTCGTCGCGAAGGGCCGCGAGCCCCTCGTTGACCTGACCCTTCTCAAGATTCCGACGATGCGGGCCGGCCTCATCATGATGGGAGCACAGCAGTTCATCATCATGGCGACGTTCTTTGTGCTGCCGCTGTATCTGCAGAGCGTTCTAGGGTTCGATGCCTTCAAGACCGGCGTTGCGATCCTTCCGCTGTCGATCTCGCTGCTCGTCTGCGCCCTCGGAGGTGCCGCCCTCGCGGGCCGCATGCCGGCGCGAAAGATCATACAAATCGGCATTGGCGCGATGCTCGTTGGCGAAGTCGTCATGCTGTGGACCATTGACCATGAACTTCGTAGCGTCGGGTTCGGAATTGGCCTAGCGCTCGTGGGCGCGGGACTCGGTCTGCTCGCATCGCAACTTGGCAACATCATCATGTCGAGCGCCCCTGCATCGAAGTCGGGAGAGGCCGGAGGCCTCCAAGGAACCGCGCAGAACCTTGGCGCTTCGATAGGCACCGCGCTCATCGGTTCGGTGTTGATCGCCGTGCTGTCCTCCACGTTCGCAACGACCGTCATGGCCCAGCCCAACCTGTCCGCAGAGTTGCAACAAGAGGCGAGTGCCGCGCTCACTGCGAGCGCCAACTTCATCACCGTGGACCAGGTAACGGAGGCCGCGGAAGGCGCGGGCTTGAACACTGAAGAAACGGCTGCCGTCGTCGACGCGTACTCGGAAGCGCAACTGACCGCACTGCGCGGATCTCTCGCGGGAATTGCACTGTTCGCGTTGGTCGCTCTCGCCTACGTACGGCGCCTTCCCAAGAAATTACCGGCGCCAGAAGCCGAAAAGGTGGTCTAGCGCGATCTCTTTACCCGGCGTCGGGCATCTGCCACTATTCGAATTGAAAAAACCTGTGGCTCGCTGTCAACCAAATGGAGCCCGCGGTTCGTCGTAGGAATAGTTGCGGACAATCGGGCCGTCGAGGGAGGAAATCATGCGAGTACAGATTCTTGTGGGCATCGCCGCAGGCGCACTGCTGCTTAGCGGGTGCGGCGGTTCGAGCGATCCGGAGCAGACCACTCCGCCCGCCGGCGACGACACCACTACCGAGGCGACAACTGAGCCCGCGGGCGATGGCGACACGCAAGCCAGTGGCTCTGTCGATTGCGCCAACATCACCGAGGAAGAGGTCGCTGAGTTTGCAATCCGCGCTCAACTCTTCGCGCAGGTGCGCACCGTCGACGCGATGATGGGCATGGAAGCCGTGGGCTATGACCCCGCCGACATGGCCGCGTTCCTCGACAAGCTCAACGGGCTCGAGGGCGTTGAGGGTGAGGTCTACGGCAAGCCGGATGAAGGGCTCGTCGTGTTCCGCGCAGGCAATGACACGTACGCGGCGATCGTTGCCAAGGGCGATTCCGCTACAGACGCTGACTTTGCGCCGCTCGACGAGCTCGAGCCGGACATCCCATCGTGGATCAATGCCCAGGCCTCGATATTGGACGCGCTGACCCAGGCGTGCCCGGACCTCGGCTCCTGACGACGAAGGCGGGCGCGGGTATCCGGTCCGCGTAGCGCATCAGTATTGAGCCGGTGACGGCAAGAGCGAGAACATAGGCGGCGGCGAGCGGTCCCAGCTGGGACTGCACGCCTGCCGCCGTTCCCAACCCCGCAATCACTATCGAGAACTCGCCGCGCGCAACAAGCGACAGGCCGGCGCGCCACTGCCCTTTAGGCCCGACGCCGACTCGCCTGGCCGCCCAGGTTCCAGTTCCAATCTTGGTTGCCATGGTGATGACCGCAAGGATCAGGGCCGGCACTATGACGGGTACGAGGTCTCGTGGGTTGATGGCGATTCCAAAGAACACAAAGAAGATGCCGCCGAACACATCGCGCAAGGGGGGCAGCAAGGCGCGCACCTCGTCCGCGACTTGGCCGGAGAGCGTCAGGCCAAGCAAGAATGCGCCGACGGCGGCGGAGACCTGCACCGCCTCCGCAAGTCCTGCCACGAGGAACGCCAGGCCCAGCACGCCGAGTAGCAGTAGCTCTCTGGAGTGTGAGTGGACCAGCTGTGACACGTGTCGCGAGTAGCGGAACGAGATAAAGAGCGCGAGGGCGACCACCGCCATCGCCACCGCAGCGGCGATGGCTCCTTGCGCAACACTTGCCCCAATGAGTAGCACCGCCATCAGCGGCAGGTACAGCGCCATCACGATGTCTTCCATGACGAGCAGACTCAGGATCGTGGGCGTCTCGCGGTTTGCAAGGCGGTCGAAGTCGTCGAGGAGACGGGCGACGATTCCGGATGACGAGATGTAGGTGACACCGCCTAGGAGTAGCGAGGCCGTCACCGACCAGCCCAGAATCAGTCCCATTGCAAAGCCGGGAACGCCGTTGGCAACGACGTCAACGATCCCTGCCTTCCAGGTGGTCCGCAAACCCACCTTGAGGTCCTCTGGCGTGTACTCGAGGCCGAGCAGCAACAGCAGCAGCACCACGCCGATCTGCGCACCTACCTCGAGGAACTCCTCGCCAGCATCGATCGGGATGAATCCGCCCGTGCCCATGAGCACGCCGGCAAGCAGGTACAGCGGCACCGACGGAATTCCGATGCGCGCGGCAACTCTGCCAAGAATGGCGAGCACCAGGAATACGAGCCCCAACTCGATGAGCACGAGCGCGGTGTTCGAGTGAGCGCCTTGGGCAGCGCCTTGGGACATGGCCGTGCCGTTGAAGGTCGCGACCAGGCCGGTCATGCGTCAGCCCGTCAAGATTGCGCGAGCGCGGTCAACGGCGTCGTCGCTGCCCATGATGAGCACCGTGTCTCCAGCCTCGAAGGTGAAATCGGGCTCTGGGCCCGGTATCGCGCGTTCGCCACGGATGATGGCGACCACGGAGGCGGACGTATGCGTACGAATCTGCCCGTCGGCTATGCGCTTGCCGGTGAGACCGCGGCCGCTAGCCATGGTCACCCACTCGATTGCGAGGCCCTCGACGGAGTGCTTGAGCTCGTCAAGTCGTGCAGTAATTTGCGTGCCGCCCAGGAGCTCGGCCACTTTGCCCGCGTCTGACTCGCTGAGTTCGATGGTGCCTTTGCACGAGTCGGGGTCGATTCTGTCGTAAAGGGCGATATCGCGCTTGCCGTCTCGGCGAACGATGACACCAACGTGATCGCCTGCTTCTGCGGTGAACTCGTAGCGCACGCCAACTCCGGGTAGCGGAGTCTCAAAGATCTCCATAGCGCTACTGTGCCACGCCGGTCACGCCTCGGACACGAGATCAAACTCGATGAGTCGCTCCCACGCGATGCGAACAAGGAACGGGTCGCCAACTTCAATGAGCCTGAGCGCGCCCAGAAGTTGCCAGCCCTCTGCCCGTGCCGCGGTATGGGCGGTGGTGGGTCCATATGCCTTGAGCAGACCGTCGCGCTGGGAGTGGGAGACAAGATTCGCCGCGTACCCGAGGTCAGCTGCCGGATCCCCAGCGCCAAAACGATGCCACATGAGGATGCCGGCGAATGCGCCGCGATCGGATAGGACCGCGCGCGGTTCAAGGGTGCCGTGAGTCCACGTCGTCCCCTCGAGCGGCGTGTCCGCTGCGCGCTGCCAAAGTTCGTTCGCCCGCTTGGCGTCGAGAACTCTGTTCTCCGGAGCGCCGGATTCAACAGCTGCTGCAAGCAGGCGGTTCCAGTCGCCTGCTTGCTCAGATAGCGGCACGGACGTGACGGGGTTGAGGGGCGCGGATTCGGGCGACGGCTTATGCATCTGCCGAACGGCGTCCCCCAGGGACGCCGCGGATTCGTCGTGCAGTGGAACAAAGGCGGCGGTTGAACCGGAGAGCCACTGCACGAGCGTCCAGTGATAGGGGAATTCGCCTTGCGGGGTGCCGGTTGAGATGGGGGCCGAGTACGGGAACGTCCATTGGGGCAGCAGCGGCGCCAAGAGGCCGGCTACGCGCGCGTAGTACTGGTCTTGTCCAGGAATGATGGGCAAAAGCACGCCGTAGTCGTCGCCGATTCGCACGCTTACGTGGTCTGCAAGCGTGTAGCGCCTGCCGATGTCGCGACCCGCGAGTCTAGGGAACTGAGTGAAGACCATGTCTGCCACTTGGTCGTCGGTGGGGATGGTTTTGGCTTGCGTTCCCGCCCTCGAGTCCATACGTCAACATTAGCGCCAGATAGAAGCACAACGTCGGGCATTTCCTACCGACTGGTACGAAACGATTCGAAACCCGAATAAACTGGGGCGAACGCCGCTCCAACCGAAGTCAGCAGAACGAAGGTGCCCGCGATGAAGCGACCCAATCTCACCGTCATGGCCGATGGCCAGCCGCAGACGTGGATGGGGGTGAACTTCTGGTCGCGAACGGGCGGGCCGCTCATGTGGCGCACCTACGACGGCGAGGTGGTGAGCGAGGAGCTTGCGCAGATGCGCGAGCACGGCATGACGGTGACGCGGTCGTTCCTCTACTGGCCCGATTTTCACCCGGAGCCCGACCGCCTCGACGAGACGATGATCGAGCGGTACCGCGACTTCCTCGATCGCCACGAGGCGCTGGGCATGCAAACCATCCCCACCTTCCTCGTTGGCCACATGTCTGGGCAGAACTGGGATCCGGTGTGGCGCGAGGGCCGCGACCTGTTCTCCGACGTGTGGTTCGTTGCGCGTCAGTCCTGGTACGTGCGTGAATTTACGGCTCGCTTCCACGATCACCCCGCGGTGGCCGGTTGGCTGCTGACGAACGAGGTGCCCATTTATGGCGCGTGGCGATCGCGAGGAAACGACTCCCTAGACCCGGACGTCATCAACAGTTGGGCGCAGATCCTTATCGACGCCGTGCGGGCCGGAGGCGGCACGCAACCCGTGAGCGTTGGCGAGGGCGCATGGGGTGTTGAGATCACGGGCCGTGACAACGGCTTCCGGGTCCGGGACATTGCCAGTTTGGTGGACTTTCTTGGCCCGCACGTCTATCGGATGGAGACTGACCAGTCGCGACAGTTCCTTGGTTCGGCGTTCATTTGCGAGATGCTTCACCGCTCTGGAAAGCCCGTGGTGATGGAGGAGTTTGGCCTCACCTCGGACTACACGAGCGACGAAAATGGCGCGCATTACTACCGGCAGCTGCTGCACCACACGCTGCTCGCCGGCTCCACCGGTTGGCTCGCGTGGAACAACACCGATTACGACGACCTCTACGCGCAGGCGCCCTACACGCACCGGCCGTTTGAACAGCACTTTGGGCTCATCGATCGTCACGGCGAGCCCAAGCCCCAGGCGCTTGAGATGCGTGACTTCCGGGCGCTGCATGACCGGATTGACGGCGCGCGGTTGACGCGCCCGGACTCTCAAATCGCCTTCGTTGTCACCGCGTACCTCGACAACCAGTACCCCTTCACGGCCCCAGAAGACGGCCCCACGGCCGTGGCAACTCTCATGCAGGCTTACGTTTCCGCACGGCACGCTGGGTTGCCGGTTGGCTTCATTCGTGAGGCCGACGCCGTGTCCTGGAAGCCCGGAACCGTGCGTGATCTGGACGCGGGTTCGCAGCACCGCTACCCGGGTGCAGATGAGCCGATGGACGTTGGGCCCGGCCTGCCTGATGACGCGACGCTGTACCTGATCCCGTCGACAAAGCACCTGACTTCGCCAACATGGGTGCGACTCAACGAACTCGCTCGCGCGGGCAAGACCATCTACGCCTCGTACTTCCTTGGCGTTCACGCCAACCAGCGCGGACCGTGGTGGCCCACCATGCACGAGTTGTTTGGGGTCAAGAAGTTGACTCGCTACGGGCTTGTCGACGTCATCGAAGATGATGTTGTTGAGTTCACCTTCGCGGAGGACTTTGGTGGCATCGCGGCCGGTACCACGCTGTCGTGGCGTACCGCGGGCACCGAGAATTCGCGCGCGTTCCTGCCCGTGGAGCTTGATGGGGCCGAGGTCATCGCGGTGGACCAGCATGGCCGCCCTGCCCTGTTGCGCAACCGCCTCGGTGAGGGCCAGACCATTCTGTGCACCTACCCGATCGAGCACATGGCGGCCGTGTCCGCGGCCGTGAACCCTGACGCGACGGCGCTGCTCTACGCAGCTCTCGCCGAGGACGCAGGGGTGAAGCCAGATCTCACCGTCGACGGCACGGACGTCGTGCTCGGCGAGATGGAGCACGCGGACGGCACGCGTTACGTGTGGCTCATCAACATGACCGACGCCATTGCCTACGCAACCCCGCACGGAGCGAGCCTTGCAACGCTCGATGGGGACAGCGTCGGGCAGGTGGAATTGCCGCCGTTTGGTGTTGAGGTGTTGCGCCGGGTGTGAACTAGCGCTCGCGGTCCACGCGACCCGCGTCCCACACCGGCTCCGCGCTCTCGACCACGCGACCGTCCTGGCCGAACACCAGGAACCGGTCAAACCCGCTGGCAAACCAGCGATCGTGGGTGACCGCGAGCACGGCGCCCTCAAAGGATGAGAGCGCGGACTCAAGAGATTCCGCGGACTCCAGATCCAGGTTGTCGGTTGGCTCGTCGAGCAGCAGCATGGTGGCACCGCCCAGCTCGAGCAGCAGCACCTGGAAGCGAGCCTGCTGACCGCCGGACAACGTGTCGAAGGCCTGCGAGGAGGACGCGCCAAGTCCATAGCGATCCAGAACGGACTCCGCTGCAGAGCGGGCGAGGCCGGGCCGGTGGTCGTCGCCGCGATGCAGAATGTCCACGAGCGCGCGCCCGGACCACTCCGGGTGCGCATGGGTCTGGGCAAACCAACCTGGGCGAACGCGGGCGCCAAGTTTGACGCTCCCAGTGTGCGCAACAGGCTCCGGAACAACGTCGCCAGCGGGCCGATGCTCGTCGTCCGGATCCGAGCCACCCGCCGCGAGCAACCGCAGAAAATGCGACTTCCCAGAACCGTTGGAACCGAGCAAGGCAACCCGGTCGCCAAACCAAATCTCAGCGTCGAACGGTTTCATGAGGCCCGTGAGTTCGAGGCCGGTGATGACGACGGCCCGCTTGGCGGTGCGACCGCCAGCGAGGCGCATGTTGACGGACTGCGGGATGGGCACCGGCTCCGGCTTGCCCGCCTCTTCGAACTTGCGGAGTTTGGTCTGCGCGGCTTGGTAGCGCGAGGCGAGGTCGGGGCTGATCTTGGCGCGCTCCTGCATGACCCGAACGAGTTCCTTGATGCGCACGTGTTCCTCGTCCCAGCGGCGAAGGTCCTCGGCGAGGCGTGCGTTGCGGGCCTCTCGCGCCTCGCGATAGGTGCTCCACGGACCAGCGTGAACCCACAAGGTGCTGCCGGTCGCGTGGCGTTCGAGGGTCGCGATGCGAGTGGCCGCGCGGTTGAGCAGTTCGCGATCGTGGCTTACCAACAGGATCGCCTTTCGCGAGGCCGTGAGTTGCTCCTCAAGCCAGCGCTTACCAGGCACGTCAAGATAGTTGTCCGGCTCGTCGAGGATCAGCACCTCGTCGTCCCCGCGCAGCAGCGCCTCGAGCGCGAGCCGCTTCTGCTCGCCGCCGGAGAGGGTCGTCACAGCGCGATCGCGAGCGCGGTCAAACGGGATGCCAAGGGCCGCAACGGTGCACACGTCCCACAAGGTCTCAAGCTCGTAGCCGCCCTCGTCGCCCCATGCAATCACGGCGTCGGCGTACGCGAGCTGGTCCTTCTCGGTGCCCGTCTCGTACATGCGAACCTCGGCAGCTGTAACGCGTTCGGCGAGGGCGCGCAGCTTGGGGGCGGAGAGCGAAAGCAGCAGATCCGCGACCGTCGACTCATCCCGCACGGACCCGATGAACTGGCGCATCACACCGAGCCTGCCGGTGACGGCCGCGACCCCGGAGTCCGCCGCGACGTCGCCGGTGATGATTCGCGTAAGTGTTGTCTTGCCGGTTCCGTTGGGCCCAACGAGCGCGACAACATCGCCCGCGCCAACCTTGAGCGTGACGTCGCGAAGAAGTACCCGGCCGTCGGCAAGGGTGAAGCCGAGTTCTGAAAGTTGGAGATGACCCACCGGGGAAGTCTAGGCGGGGTCGCCTAGGTGGACGCCTCGGTCCAAGTCCAGCAGGATTCCTCGTCATAGACGTTCGGGTCGTCGAAGCACGCCGCGAAGGGTTCCGATGCGCCGTGGATCCAATAGCGCACCCAATTCTCGCCGCTAGATGTCCACTTGCTCGGGGCGGGTGTAGGTACATCCGCGCCTTGCGGGTTCGCCTCCGTGACCGCGCCGTCCTCGATCGTGGCGGTCACGCGCGAGGACCTGTCCCACGTCACCGATCTGGTGTCGAAGTCGTAGGTGCCGTCCGCGATGCCGTCCCACGCGGCCATCTGCCGCGCTTGCCCGGAAGCCAACGGCGCTATCTGGGTCCACTCGCTGCAGTGGTCCTCGCCGTCGATGGGCGGCCAGCAGATGGTGATTGACGAGTCCGTCTGGGTGACCGTTCCGTCGCCCGCACTGCCTACCTGCTGCCCAGGATGCCGCGGTGTATAGCCGTAATACTCGAGTTCGCGACCGTCTTCGCTGATCCAGACGTCGGTGACGACGCCATCCTGAACGAGCACACGTTGCTCGCCCATATGATCCGTGGCCGGGACGGCGTACGAATACGTCCCGTTGTCGAGGTCGAGCGAAGCGGTGCAGGCGGCGAGAAGGCTGCCGCAAACCACCACGATTGCCGCAAGGCCCACCCGGTTCGCCATATCCGGAGGCTAGTGCACCGTGCACAGTCGCGCGCTGGTCGCTAGTGTGACCCGCATGGGGTGGCGTGATTGGTTTGGCTCTAACGCCCAAACTACTGAGGATCTGGTTGCGCAAGCAGAGGCGGCGCGGCCAGTGACCCCTGCGCAAGCGTCGAGCGATCCGCTTGATCAGATCACGGCGCTCGTGCACGCCGGAGAGATGATCGAGGCGATCAAACTGCATCGCGAGCAGTACGGAACCAGTCTTGTCGATGCGAAAGAGGCTATCGACTCAATCGCTCGCGGATACGCCACGGCACCTCCCCAGCAGGTCCACAACGATCCAACCACCACCGCAACGGACGCCCAGGTTCGCACCCTCGCGGACGCCGGCGAACTCATCCCCGCCATCAAGCTCTACCGCGAGATCCACGGCGTGGGCCTCAAGGAAGCAAAGGATGCCGTAGACGCCATGCGCGCCTAGCGTCGAAGCGGCTGAGGGATGAGAAGACCCCGCCGATTCGCCATTGAGTCGACGGGGTCATTCACTAATCGCCGCTACCCTGCCAGGCTGTTGCGGCGTTCCCCTCCGCACTGAGTTTGGCGGCCCGACGCTGCGCTTGGCAATGCGCTGGGGTCACGTTTTGGCCACGGTCGGGTCACGGGTTTTGCGAAACCCAGTCCCGCGCGAGCAGTCCCCAGATCGCGTCATCGCTGACGACGTCTGCGACCCAGTAGGACTCCTTCTTGACGCCCTCGAGCGTAAAGCCGAGCCGCTCGAGCACCCTGTTGGAAGCGGCGTTGTCCGGGTGGGTGGATGCCTCGAGTCGGTGGACGCCGATCTCCTCGACGAGGTGATCGATGATCGTTGCCGCGGCCTCCGTTGCGAAGCCCTGTCCCCTGGCCCACGGGTGCAACGTGTAGCCGATCTCCCCCGTGTGGCCGTGATTTGCCAGGTAAAACGTTGCATCGCCAACGACGCGGCCGGTCGCGTTCTCTACGACGGCGAGTTGATGCCAGTGGCCCGGCGCCGCCCAGTCGTAACTGTTGACCTCGTCGATCAGCGCCACGGCCTTCTCTAAGGAGTAAGGATGCGTCCACGCCTGGTACTCCGCCGTAGCGGGGTCAGAACGGCGCAGCGCGAGGTCGGCCGCGTCATCGAGGGTGAGGCGCCGCAGCGTGAGTCGCGCGGAGGTCAGAGGTGGGCCAGCCATGGGGAAACGGTACTCGGCCAAGGCGGGCGATTTACGCAACGTCGATGTTTCGTATTAGGCTGAGCCCGCACTTTCACCCGAGGAAGGAATCACCGTGAATACCCGACGCCTGGCAGGGCTTGCGCTCGTAGCAGCAGCTGCGATGACCCTGGCCGCCTGCTCCAGTGACCCAGAGGCGACGAACCCGTCGAACTCCGGCGAGCCCACAGCCGACGCCGCAACCGAGTTCCCCATCACCATCGAGCACGCGTTTGGCTCGACGACGATTGAGGCCAAGCCCGAACGAGTCGCCACCGTCGCGTGGTCCAACGGCGAGGTACCGCTGGCGCTCGGCATCGTCCCCGTTGGCATCGCGGCTCAGGACTGGGGCGACGACGACGGTGACGGCATGATGCCGTGGGTGGAGGACCAGCTCACCGAGCTTGGCGCAGAGGCGCCGGTGCTCTTTGACGAGACCGACGGAATCGACTTCGAAGCCGTCGCCGCCACTGAACCCGACATCATCCTCGCCACTTACTCCGGCCTCACGCAAGAGGAGTACGACACGCTCAGCCAGATCGCGCCGACCATCGCGTACCCCGAATTTGCATGGGGCACCTCGTGGGAAGACCAGGTCCTGGTCTCCTCCAAGGCGCTTGGCCTCGCGAGCGAGGGCGAGGCGCTCGTGGACGAACTTCATGGCACGATCGAAGCGTCTATCGCGAACTACCCCGAGCTCGTTGGAGCCAAGACTGTGTTCTCGTACATCTCGCCCGCGAACCCCGGCATCATCGGGTTCTACACGCTCACCGACACCCGCCCAGGCTTCCTTGAGTCCGTTGGCATCCCGCCGACGCAGCTCGTGATCGATTCCACGGAAGCCAACCCTGACCTCTTCAACGTGGAGATCAGCTCGGAAGAGGCGGACAAACTAGCCGATGCCGACCTCATCATCACTTACGGTGACGACACGGTTCTTGGCGCTCTGCAGGCAGACCCCATCTTTGGCAAAGTTCCCGCCATTGAGGCCGGTCGCGTCGTGGCGCTCGCAGACAGCACGCCGCTGTCTGCATCAGCGAACCCTTCGCCGCTGTCTATTGGCTGGGGCATTGACGAGTACTTCGCCCTGCTCGCCGCACCTTTGCAGCAGGCTGGATGACCCTCGCTTCACCGATCGCACCCGCGCCGGACGCCGCTCACTCGCGGCGCCCGGTCGCGGTGCGTTGGGCTTGGTTCGCGGCGTCTCTCGCCGTGCTCGGACTGCTAGTCCTCGCGTCAATCGCTTTTGGCGCGCGTGACGTCTCGTTTGACGACATCGTCGCCGGTGTCACGGGTCAGGCCGAGTCGATAGCCGCTCTCGCAGTTCAGCAACGCGTCCCTCGCACAGTGCTCGCAATCCTCGTTGGCGCTTCACTCGCCGTGGCCGGCACAACGATGCAGGCGATCACGCGCAACCCGCTCGCCGATCCCGGCATCCTGGGCATCACCCCCGGCGCATCGCTCGCGGTGGTCATCGGGCTTACCTTTTTTGGCCTGTACAACCCGTGGTCGTACATCGCGTTCGCGATCGTCGGTGCTGCGGGGGCCGCTGTCTTTGTCTACTTCGTTGGATCACTCGGCCGCGGGGGCGCCACACCGCTCAAGCTCGCGCTCTCTGGCGCGGCGGCAACCGCGGCCTTCCTGTCGCTCACCTCGGCACTCATCTTGCCGCGCGTGGACCAACTCAACAACTTCCGGCTCTGGCAAGTAGGCGGTGTAGGCGGCGTTGGCTGGGACCGCATCGCCGTTGTCGCACCCGTTCTGCTCGTTGGCGCCCTCGTGTGCTTCGCAATGGCCCGCGGCATGAACATGCTCGCCCTTGGCGATGACCTCGCGGCTGGCCTCGGCGAGCACGTGGGCCGCACTCGCCTGCTGTGCGGCATCGGTGCCGTGCTGCTGTGCGGAGCCGCGACTGCCGTCGCTGGCCCAATCGCGTTCGTCGGACTGATCATCCCCCACCTGTGTCGCCTTCTCGTTGGCGCTGACTATCGGTGGATTCTCACGTTCAGCGTGGTCCTTGGAGCAGCGCTTATTGTTGGCGCTGACGTCATCGGCCGGGTCATTACGCGACCGGCGGAGGTCGAGGTTGGCATTATCACCGCGATCATCGGTGCGCCTGTCTTTGTGTGGATCGTTCGCCGCCAAAAGGTGCGTGACCTGTGACCATCGAAGCCATCACTCACGCACGGCGTCATCGTGCGCTACGTCGCGGCTGGCTCATCGGCGCTCTCGCCGCTGTGCTCGTTGCGCTGTTCTTTGCCGCAGTCATGATCGGCGATACCTTCTACGACCTCGCAACCGTGTGGTCGGTCCTCACCGGCAAGGATTCTGGCGGCGCTGACTTCATCGTTGGCAAACTGCGCTTGCCCAGAGCGACACTTGGCGTGCTCGTGGGGGTTGCGTTCGGGGTGGCCGGCGTCACCTTTCAGACGATGCTCCGCAATCCACTTGCGTCACCGGACATCATCGGCATCGACGCGGGCGCGGCTACCGCGGCCGTCGCAGCGATCGTGATCTTTGGCGCGTCGGGTACTCAGGTGTCACTCGTGGCCGTCGTCGCGGCGCTCGCAACCGCCGCGATCATCTACCTGCTGTCGATCAAGTCCGGATTCCGCGGCACCCGCCTGATCCTGATCGGCATTGGCATAGCGGCGTTCCTGAATGCCATGACCGCGTATCTGCTCAGCAAGGCCGCCCAGTGGGACCTGCAGGCCGCGATGCGCTGGCTCACCGGCAGCCTTAATAGCGCGAGCTGGGACGACGTCCGGCCCGTGGCGATCGCCATGGTGGTCCTCCTGCCGATCCTCTTGGTCAAGTCGCGCGATCTGGGCCTGTTGCAGATGGGAGACGACGCTGCCGCCGCACTCGGAGTCCGCGTTGGCGCCACGCGCATCACGTTGATCATTGGCGCGGTGACGCTCCTCGCCTTCGCGACGGCAGCGTGCGGCCCCATCGCATTCGTCGCCTTCATGGCGGGCCCCATCGCTGCTCGCATCGTCGGGGCCGGGGGCTCTCCCATAGTGCCGGCGGCCCTCGTAGGCGCGATCCTCGTTGTCAGCGCGGACATGCTTGGCCAGCATGCGTTCGATCACCGCTACCCCGTGGGAATCGTCACTGGCGTGCTCGGCGCTCCGTTTTTGCTCTATCTGCTCATCAAGTCCAACCGCTCGGGAGGATCGATATGACCGATTCCAGAAGCCTCGTCGCCGAACACGTCACCCTTTCTTACGGCGATCGAACCGTCGTCGAGGAACTCGGCCTCACGCTCGCGCCGGGACGCATTACCGCGATCGTCGGCGCCAACGGCTGCGGCAAGTCAACCCTGCTGCGGGCGCTAGCGAGGTTGCTCCCACCGCGAGAGGGACGCGTGCTTCTCGACGGCCAGGACATCGCGAGCATGCATCCCAAGTCCGTGGCCCGCATTCTTGGCCTGTTGCCGCAAAGCCCCATCGCCCCAGAGGGAATCCTCGTTGCGGACCTCGTTGGTCGCGGCCGCCACCCGCACCAGAAGCTCCTCGCGAGTTGGTCAAAGGCCGATTACAAGGCGGTAGCTGACGCGCTCGAGGCGACGAGTATCGCGGATCTTGCAGAGCGCCCCGTCGACGAACTCTCGGGTGGTCAGCGCCAGCGCGTGTGGATTGCGATGGCGCTCGCGCAGGACCCAGACATCCTGCTTCTCGATGAGCCAACCACCTTCCTCGACGTCACCCACCAGGTTGAAGTCCTTGACCTTCTTCACGACCTCAACATTCGCCGTGGCACCACGGTCGCGATGGTGCTTCACGACCTCAACCTCGCGGCCCGCTACGCCGACGAACTCGTCGCGGTTCACCAAGGCAAGGTCTTCGCCCAAGGCCCGCCTACGGAGGTCGTCACAGAGGAACTCGTGCTCGCGGTCTTTGGCCTGGACAGCACCGTGATTCCTGATCCTGTCTCTGGGACCCCGCTCGTCATCCCCATCGGCCGCCACCGCGTGGGCTGATTACGCAACATACGGCTTGCGAAAAGCGGCTACCATGGAAGCCGTCACCAGTTCGGAAGGAACGCCTTGGAGACCAACTACGACACCACCGTCGTCGCACGCCAGCAGATCACCCCTCAAATGGTCCGCCTAACCCTCGCCTTTGACGAGGGCAGCGAGTGGCAGACCACGGGCCTTGCAGACGAGTTCATTCACGTCGACGTGGGTGCGGAGACTCTTGACGCTGACGGCCACTCCGAGCGCCACTACACGGTGAGCGGTCTCGTTGATGGCGGCCTCGAACTCGAAGTGTTCCTGCATGGCCACGGCCCGGGTGCAACGTGGGGCAGAGACGCGGCTATCGGCGACAAGGTGAAGATCTCTGACGGCTTTGGCTACTACAAGGTCCCGGCCGACGCTGGCACGCGAGTCCTCATCGGAGACCTGACGGCGGTTCCCGCGATCGCGCGAATCCTTAACGAGGCGAGCGAGCGCGAGCGGTTCCACATCGTCGTAGAACTGCCCGCGATGTCCGAGGCCCGCGATCTGCCTTCTGCAGCGGCGGTCTCAGTTGACTGGCGCGTTGCCGGCAACGGCGTTGCGCGCTCGGGCTTCACGGAGATCATTGGCGAGCTTAGTGAAGCTGGCGTGATCGACCCTGCTGGCAACGACTACGTGTGGGTCGCCGGCGAGTCAAAGACCACGCGCGCCGTTCGTGGCCTGCTGCGCAAAGAGGTCAAGCTACCTATTACGCGCCAGCGAATCGTTGGCTACTGGCACGAGAACGCGGAGCAGGTCCAGGAGGCCTGGGAGGCCTTGAGCGATGACCTCAAGGCCGAATACCTGGCCATTTGGCGTGAGGACCGTACCGACGAAGAAAATTGGCTCGAGCTCGAGCCGTTTTTGCAGTCAGTGGGCCACTAGACCTACCGGTTACTAAACGCGCCGAGCCACCCCAAGATCTTCTAGGGCAAAACGGCCCGACGCTGCATAGACCTGGTCGTCGAGGCTCGCCATGGTGAGGGCGTAGGCAACGGCCTCTGCCCTGACGCGCGGCGCGCGCGGGTCACCCGCGCCCCCTGCAGAGGCGTACGCCTCGACGCACACGTCGAAGAGCGTGGCCCCCAGCAAGTACCGAACCTGGCCCAAATCGGTTGGGGCGTCCCCGGCCGCCGAGTCTCCCCAGTCGATGATCCCTGCAAGGGCCCCGTCGTCAGTGAGCACGTTGTTGCCATGCAGGTCTAGGTGACACCAGGTGCCGCCCTGCCACGGGTCGGCCGCCGCGATCGCCCCCCGAGCGGCATCCAGATCTACCTCCCAGCCGTCAACCGTTGCGAGCGACTCGAGTCGCGCGTCAAGACGCTCGGCCCGTGCCGCGATCGGCTGCGATCTAAACGGGTTGAGGGGCGCGCCTGCGGGTGCCGCACGATGCACCTGGGCGAGCGCCTCGCCCAACTGGGCCGCGCCGTCGGGCCCAAGGGGTTCTTCTAGTGCAGGTGTCCCTGAAAGCCAGGGCACAACCGACCAACGCCACGGAAAGCCGTAGCCGGGTTCGCCAACGAAGAGCGGAACGGGTGCAGGGAAGGTCCAGCCAACGCTCACACGGGGTAGCCACGTCCATTCGGAGACGCCAATACTCGCCGCGAGCTGGCGGCGTGGAAGCCTCGCGGCCAGGGAGTCGCCGATGCGGACCATGACGTTGTCCCAGCCACTCGGCCCGATCGTGAGCGGCAGATCCGCATACTGAGGCGCTTGTGCTGCGAGTAGCTTGGCGACGAGTTCCACGTCAATCTCGACCTCTTGCGCTGGCGTTGCCGTGAGGGAACCGGTCGCCGGGGCTGCTGCGGCGCTGGTTCCGGAAGCGGTCACGAGGGCCACTCGCCGCTGAGCACCCACTCGAGAGCCTGGGGGAACGGACCGTGGCCGTCGTCGGCGTTGAGATGACCCGCTCCGGGAATGACGTGCACGTCTTTGGCCCTGCCGGCGTCGAGCCAATCAAGCTTGGTATTCCGGTAGTGGTCGCGCTCGCGGCCAACGAGCGTGACGCCAGTCGTGTTCAGAAACTCGTTGCCCATGCCGGTTGCGAAGGGTGCGAGAAACCCGTCGAGCCTGTCGCGAGAGGGCGGAGCAACCATCAACACCCGCTCATTGTCGGTGACCCCCCGCGCAACCAGCCGAGACCACACAATCCCGCCGAGCGAATGGGTCACAACGATCCGCTCGCCGTCGCCGAGCATCGCGAGCTCGGTCTGCGCGAGTTCGTCCCAGGCGGCCGGATCCGGGCGGTCTGGGTTGGGAAACTGCGGGTACTGCACCGGGATGCGGCGAACGCGTAGTTGCTCGGCGAGCCACCACAGCCAGTGGTCCGGACTCCGGCGGTGCTGGAAGCCGTGCAGGATCAGGACGCGAGGCTCAGGCATGGTGTCATCGTGCCAAGCGGCCCGCTTGTGGGCAAGCAAATGGCTCCAAAGGCGCACGTGAGATCACGTACGCTCGCACAATGCGCACCCGAGTCGCAACCGTCGCCGATGCTCCCGCGCTCGCTCGCGTGCACCTCGCGGCGTGGCGGTCCGCGTACGTTGGCGTCATGCCCGACGCCTTCCTCGCGGAGCTCGACGAGGCTCGCTTTACCAGGGGTTGGGTGCGGAACCTTGACGAGGCGGCCGCCGTGACGATCGTTGGGCTCACTGATAGCGATCGCATTGACGGCTTCGCCTCCTACGGTGACGCCCGCGACGAGGATCCGCCAGCGGCCGCCGAGTTGTGGGCACTGAACCTTCACCCCGTCGCCTTCGGAACAGGGCTCGCGATCGCGCTAGAGCAACACGCACTTAGCGCCCTTGCAGCATCCGGGCACGACGCCGCGTACCTGTGGGCCGCGCGCGAAAACCTGCGTGCGCTACGGTTCTATGAACGCGAAGGGTGGAGCCCGGACCGCGGGGCGCGCGAGCAAGAGTTCGGTGGCGTGCCGGTCGCGGAGGTTCGCTACATCAAGGAGCTCACAACTTGACTACTCACGTGCCGGACGCTCAGCGCCGCAACCACACGATCGACGCTTTCCGAGACCTCTTGCCCCTGGTGCCACAGGGGACCGGCACCGCCCTCGACGTGGGTTGCGGCGAAGGCTTCGCCTCGCGAGCGCTCGCGGCCCGGGGCTTGACGGTGACAGGCATCGACCCGGACGCTCCAAGCCTCGAACTCGCGCGAGAGCAGGATCACGCCAACGTCACCTACCTCGAGGCCGACGTCATGACGACCGACCTACCTGGTAACTACGACATCGTTGTTGCCCTCGCGGTGCTCCATCACCTTCCGCTTGAGGCCGCGCTAGAACGGCTCGCCCAACTCCTCGCGCCCGGGGGCACGCTCCTCGTGGTGGGCCTCGCAGCCTCGGAACTGCCGCGCGACGCCTGGCGTGAGGCCCGCGCCGTGACCGGCAACGCCATCGCTCGTCTGAGGTACAAAGAGTGGGAACAGCCAAGCCCAACGGTGTGGCCCCCGCCGGTCAACTATTCGCAGGTCCGTGACGCTGCCGCGGCTATCCTGCCTGGCAGCGAGTTCCGTAGGCTCGTCATGTGGCGATACACGCTCACGTGGGTGAAGCCCACGTAGCCAGCCCGCGTAGCCAAGCGGCCTAGAGCGTCGCGACCATCCGGGCAACTGCCTCGTCGAGGATCGCAGGCGACGTGGCGATGTTGATGCGCACGTGACCCGCACCTCCGGTGCCGAACGTGGGCCCGGAGTTGAAGGCAACGCGACCGCGCTCAAGGAATACCGCTGCAGGGTCGTCGCCAAGACCAAGCGCCGTGCAGTCAACCCACGTCAAGTAGGTAGACGCTGGCACGTGATACCGAACATCCGGTAGTTGCGCAGCGAGCAGCGCGCCAAGGTGGTGACGGTTGCGATCCAAACTGGCGATAGCGTCGGCCAGCCACTCGCGGCCCTCGGAGTACGCAACCGTCTGCGCAACGGCGCCCCAATATGTTGGCCCGTGATGCTTGCCGCCGTCGTAGCGCGCAAGAGCCGCACCAGCGTCGGCCCCAAAAACCAGCAGTGCGGCAGGGATTGCTGCAAGACTCCAGCCCTTTGACGCAGCGTGCACTGCGATGCCTCGCGGATCCACCTGGAGGTACGGGGTGAACGTGGACTCTGCGTACACGAGCGGTGCGTGGATCTCATCGGAGACAACCTGCACTCCGTGGCGAGCAGCGCTGGTCGCCACCGCCTCGAGTTCGGCCCGCGTATGCACGGTGCCGCCAGGGTTGTGGGGATTGCACAGCAAGAAGCCCGACGCTGTGGCAAAGGCCGCGTCGAGGCCGGCCAGGTCTAGGCGAAGGTTCGCATCGAGCGGGACCTCAACGATCGTGAGGTCGGCTTGCTTGAGGTAACTGTAGAAGGGCGGGTACACCGGCGACGTCACGACCACGGTTCCGCCTGTGCCAACCGTCTCGACGAGCGCCTCCGTGTAGGCCGCGATCACCGAGGCCGCGGCGCGAGTGCGCGCGACGCTGGGGTCCCAACCCCAACTGTCCGTGGAGAAGGCCGCAAAGGCCTCGCGATACGGCGCGTCGCCTGGATAGCCAGCGTCGCCGGTTGCGACCAACCTGGATAGAGCGTCGGCGATTGGCTCCGCAAGTGGCGCGTCCATCTCCGCGACCCACAGGGGAAGCACGTCCGCGGGGTACTGCCGCCACTTTGCGCTACCGCGGCCCCGAAGGTCCGCGAGCGTCAGCGCGGCGAAAGGATCGAAGCGCTCTGTCATGGCCCGAGCCTAGACGGTGGGAATGCCTCTCGCGGGCGTCTGATCAGGGTCGAGTTCTTCAACGAGTTCCGGAGCCGAGGAGAACGCGTAGTCGCGCCAGCTGGAGAAACGGTCGGGGGTGGCGACTACGTCGGTAACTCGCGACGGGTAGTCGGTCTCGGCGTTTTGGCGCGCGATCACAGCAGGGCGTCCTTTCGGGTGCCGCCTGTTGGCGACAAGGTCTTGGGCGCGCGCGCCCCGTTTGGTGTGAGGGCGCGCGAATATCACTCGGTCTGAGCGGAAGTCATCAATTCTACGGCATCGCCGCGGAATCCGCGCGGGGACGCGAGGATAGGCCCGCGGCGCTATGAGTTCAGTTGCGAGAGCAGCTTGTCGAGTCGCGCGGAAGCGCCTTTGAGGCGCTCAGGGCCGCCAAGCGCTAGATAGGTGTTGAGCGCGCTCTCCGAAGGGAAGGCATAGTCGGAGACAACGACGGCGCCGCGTGGGTGGGTAGCGAACTGCTGGGTGACCGTAAGAGTTGCATCGGGGTAGAGCTCGCTGACAAGTGCGATCGCGAGCTTGCGCTCCTTCTCAACGGCTTCGACCTTGCCGTAGAGCGAGTACTGGTTACCCTCAGGGTCGCGCTGCAACACCCGCCATGACCCGCCTGGTTCCAGGCTGAGATCAACTTCGACGTTGTCGTAGCCAAGGGGAGCCCACCATTGCTGGACGTAGAGCCCCTCGGTCTCGGCCAGCCAAACGGAGCTCAGCGGATATGACATCACTTCCGTCACGACGAGGTGAGGCGGTTCTACGGAAACCTCGATGGAGATGTCGATCACGCGCGCTCCCTAGCCTGGTAGACGTTGCCGTGCAGGGTCAGCCTTGCGGCCTGACGCGCAAAGGTCAAGGTACGCGCCCGAGTGCGACGCATCAGGAGCTTGGTTCGCCGTGGTCCGGATCCGCAGATGGGCCCACCTCAGTGCCGGTACCGGCGGGCAGTGGCTTGGCGCGCAGGCTCACGATTGTGGTGACGGTGAGGACAACCACGATGAACGCGAGCGAGAACAGGGAGCCGATCTCTGGAACGCTCGGCCAAACCCCATGGGCCCAGTGCAACACCAGCTTGATACCGATGAAGCCGAGGATCACCGACAGGCCGTAACCCAGGTAGACAAGCTTCGACAGCGCGCCCTCGAGCACAAAGTAGAGCGCTCGCAGGCCCAGCAACGCGAAGGCGTTCGTGGCGAACACCAGATACGGGTCCGAGGTAATTCCGTAAACCGCAGGGATCGAGTCGATCGCGAACACGATGTCCGTACCGATGATCGTCGCCATCACAAGGCCGAGCGGCGTAAGCGCGCGTCTGCCTAGTTCCTTCCACGTGATCTTGGTGCCGTGGTACTCGCCGGTGACCGGCCAGAATCGGCGGATGAAGCGCACCACTGCGAGCTTGTTGACGTCTACCTGGGCATCCTCTTCGCTACGTGCGTCGCGATAGACCTTGATCGCCGTGAGTAGCAAAATTGCCCCGAATACGAGGAAGGTTGCGGCAAACTGCTCGATCATCTTGGCGCCAACCGCGATGAAAATTCCCCGCAGCACGAGCGCTCCGGCGACGCCTACGAGCAGCACGCGCTGTTGGAGCGCTCGCGGCACCGCGAATGAACCGATGATCACGATAAACACGAACAGGTTGTCTACGGACAGGCTCTTCTCGACGAGCCAACCCGTGTAGAAGTTCACCCCTACTTCGCCGCCGTACTGGCCCCAGATCCACACGCCAAAGATGATGGGCAGCGCGATGTAGAAGATCGACCAGCCGATCGCTTCCTTCATGGAGACGTCGTGTGGCTTTCGCGTAATGATGAAATCGAACACGATGAGCGCGATGACGCCCACAATCGTGATTGTCCACAACTCGGGGGTGCCGATGGACTGGACCGTTTCTCCGGTGGGGGCCGCCAGGGGGAAAATGGACATACTTCTCCTCAGATCATCAATCTGAGGTCTCCTTCACCGCCTTAGCGACGGCGCCCGCCCGGGAGACCTGTGGAAGTCTCGTATTGACCGAATCGGAACTTGGGAAGTACTCCCCTCGCCGAACATCCTAACGGCCCGACGCTACGGCTAGGCAAGCAGCGACCGGAAAGCCGCCGCGGCTCTGGCTGGCGCGCCGGGGTCCATCGCGAGAAAGAGGCTTGGCTCGGTGAGTTCAAGTTCGAGAACCACGGGGCCGTCGGCGGTGGGCAGCAGGTCAACGCGTGCATACGCCAGGCCAGGAATCTCGTCGAGAATGCGACGCGCGAGGGCGAGTTCGTCCGGCGTTGCGGTCGTTGGCACGATCTTCTCGTCGGCGTAGAGGCCCGTTGACCACGACATGTTCTTTGACAAGATCGCCGCCTTCCGAGCGGCGTGGGAGAACTCGCCGCCAAGAAACACAAGGGCCGTCTCGCCCTGCTCGTCAACGCCGTCAAGGTACGGCTGGATCATCGCGGTTGAGCCCTCGGCGTGAAGGGATGCCGCGTGTGCGAGCGCTCCCTCGACGTCATCTCGAAACATGCGAGCGCCCTTGGAACCCGCGCCAACACTGGGCTTGACGACAACGCGACCGTCAACAGCGTCGGCCGGTACCTGCTCACCAGGGGCAAAGAAGACTGTTGGAACGGTAGGGATGCCGCGGTTTGCAAGGTCTCCCAGGTAGCGCTTGTCGGTGTTCCACTCGATGATTTCTACCGGGTTGACGAGCCGCGTCACCTGGGAAATGCGCGTTGCCCACGCGAGAAACTCGTCAAGGTGCTCCGTGTAGTTCCAGGTTGAGCGCAGCACGGCGACGTCAAAGCTTGCCCAGTCGACGTCTGGATCGTCCCAGTGAACAAGGTGGCCCTCTGGGAGTTCAGGGAGTAGCAGCTCCTCGTCCGTGTCGGGAATGTCGAGCTGACGCGTGGAGACGATCGCGATCCGCATGTGCCAACGATATCCGCGCTCGCAGGCGTCATTTTGCCCGGTCCGCGCTACCGTGTGGCAACGACATTTGGGGGGCATGGTGGGCGAGTCACGGAGTGGTCAGATCCAGCTGAAGGTCTTCGCTGCGGCGGCGCTTGCCACGCTAGCGTTGTGCCTCGCGGGTTGCAGCACGCCAACGCAGTCAGTCGGGGTGGAGGCGAGCGACGTGGCGACCGTCGAGCTCTTCATCTACTCGTACGGCAGCGACGAACCGAGCGTCAAGCGCACGGTCATCTCCGACCCAGAGGTCGTTGCAGAGCTCGTCAAGGCGTACACCGATGTGCCTGGCGGGCTTGTTGAGGACGTACCTGAATCCGCCGTCGGCAGCGAGGCCACTGACGTCCGGTTCACTCTCGAAGACGGAGACGTCGTCGATCTCACTCGCGTTTCTCTGGCTCCCGAAGACACCATCAACGTGTGGAGCGACTCCGCTATCCAACACACGAGTTGGGGCGTCCCGTTTGACGGGTACTACGACGATCTCGGCACCACGACGACGGTGGACGCCTCGGAGCTGCCGTCTCGAGCTGGGTCGTAGGTTGCACTGGGTCGTAAGTCGGACGGGTCGGGGTTCCCTAGAGATCCGGAACGGTGGTCGCTCGAACTTCGCCGTACCCGCCTGCCGTGATCCACTCGGCGTGCGCTCTGTACATTTCACCGTCTCGCTTGCGGTCCGGTGACTCCTGTTGGTCGCACCAGTCGGCCATCGCCACAAGTCGCGGCTCCACAAAGCCAAGCAGGTCCGACGCTGGGTAGAGCAGACGTGCATCCTCGGCCGCGTAGGCGGCAAGGAAGAGGCCTAGGCGCTCTAGACGGCCTTGAACGAGGCCCGCATCCTCGCTTGGCGTTAGCGGCACGTAGCGATAGGCGGTGTACGCGAGATCCCACAGCCGGGGACCCGGGTAGCAGACGTCGAAGTCGATGGCACCAACGAAGGATCCATCGCGGTAGACGTGGTTGTACGGAGCGAAGTCGACGTAACAGATGACCTCGGCCGGCACCTTGCCGGGCCACCACCACACGTCGTTGGGAGTGCGCTCAAAGGTCTCAGTAGCGTCGTGCCACTGGCGAAGGCGGCGGGCCACGTCCTCGATCACGGCGTTTGGATAGGAGTCGTTGAGGTCGTCGTGTGACACCTCTCCAGGGATAAAGCGCCACATATCCCTGCCGTGTTCGATCCCCAAAGGCTCGGCCGTCCACAGCGCTCCCTGTGCGCGTACATGCGCGACGAGCCGCTGAATGGTCTCGCTTTGCGGCTGAGTTGGCTTGAGCACAACATCGGCGCGGCGGACGGCCCCCGTCATGTTTCCGCCTACGAGCTTTTGCTCGGACAGTTTCGCCATGATCTCCGGCTTGGTTTGCGTGGTCGTCCGCGCAGCAAGGCCCGCGAGGGACGCGCCATCCTTCCGCGTGAGCACCGTCGCGAGTTCGGCAACGCCAACCATCGCCGTGAGCGCGGGGAAGACGACGAGCGGAAGCCAGCGCACCACCCACCGGACGGCGAGAGCGGCACCGGAGGGAGCGTCGGGCAGGCTTGGGCCGCGCACGGGGGCGATGTTGACGACTGCTTGGCCAACGGTGGCGCGGTCGCCCCGCACCAGCGGCACGGCGCCCGCGACAACCCCGGCCCCAATGGCGAGGAGCACCACGTCCGGCCCGGCCCACGCGATATGCAGTATCGCGGCGATCACCCACATCAGGCCAAGGTCGATGCCCGTGGCGAGGACTCTGCGCGCGATCGACGGTGCATTCATGTCAGCAACAGGCTCGGGACGCGACCACGCGAAGCGCGCCACAGCCACCGACACGAGCACGCCGATTGCCGCGCCAAGGGTGTTGAGGAACAGGTCGTCAACGTCGAAGAGCCGATACGGGCATGCGTAACGCCCGAACACGGCAGTGCCCTGCGTGAGCTCGATCAGCAAGGACGTGGCAAGGCCAACGATGACCACGGTGATGGCGCGCCAGCGGGTCACTTGATGGAGGAAGAACCCGTACGGCACAAAGAGCAACACGTTGAAGAACACCTGCGCGAACGCCGAGCTGGTGATCGCGGCGACAAATCCAGCCGACTGCCAGACGTCGCCGATGAGTGAGATGGACGCGAACGGATCCGTCTGCCACGTGGACCTGAACGCCTCGCCAGAGCATTCGAGGGTGTCTGGGTCTGGGAGCGGGAACACCGTGAAGGCGGCTAGCGCCACGGACGAGCCCAGCAGGCCCACTCCCGCGACCATTGGCCAACCGCGAAGCGCGCCATAGCGACGGCTCACGCGCGCAAGAATCGGCAGCATCGCAACGGGCAACAACGCGACCGTGGCGATCACAGTGATGATCGTGTTGATCCGGTACGCGCCCATGGCGGCCAGGCTAACCGGCAATGGGGTTTACATTGCTACCCAACCGATTCGGCATTGGACACGTCTTATACGCCGAATCGACTTGAGGGGAACGTATGGCCCAGTGGGAAGACGTCGCGCGAGAGCTCGTAGCCGCGCGCTACGGGACGCTCGTTGGCTACGCGCGCCTTGTCGCCGGTCCTCGCGACGCAGAGGACATTGTGCAAGAGGCGCTCATCGCCACGTTTTCCAAGCCCCGCGGGCTCACCAGCGTGCCGGTCGCTGAGGCCTACGTGCGCCGCGCAATTGTGACGCGGTTTCTCGATCAAGCGCGGCGAAGGTCGCGGGCGGCTACGGACAGCGTCGAGTCTGTGGACGTCGCCGTGGCGTCAGCGACGGACCTCGTCGCAGATTCACTCGACCTTGGGGCGGCGCTTTCCCGACTCGCGCCCAGAGAGCGCGCTTGCGTGGCGCTTCGCTACCTCGATGGCCTTTCGGTGAGCGAAACCGCACGCGTGCTGGGCCTGGCAGAGGGATCAGTAAGGCGGTACGTGAGCGACGGCATCGCAAAGCTCAGCGGCATTCTCGGCACGGAGGACGTCGTCGACGACGCCTCGTTCGTGCGGGTGTCGAGAGGAGGTGCACGATGACAGCTCTCGACGAAGCCTTCGCGGCCAGCATGAGCGAGTACTCGCATGAGGTCGCCGGTGCGGACCTCACCCAGGTCTCCGATCTGGTGGTGACTCGCGCTCGCACCCGTCGCCGGTTCCGGGTCGCTGCGAACTCCGCTCTCACAGTCGCGGCGTCCTTGCTCGTGGCGTCCGCCGCGTGGGCCGCATCTCACTCGACCATCGAACCCGCAGACCAGTCGACCCCTACTCCGCAACCTTCACTCACGGGGGCCCTGCCGGAGCCAAGCCTCGAGCCGCTTTGGAGAGGTGGGCTGTTCCCCGTCCAACAGAGCATCCCCGGGGTGTTCGCGGACTCCTTCAGCACATCCGGCCTCACGGCCATAGATCCACCGAACGGGGAGTATCCGGAGGCGTTTGAGATGGCCGATTGGGTGTGGGATGAGGTGGCCCCTGGGTGGTCCCTGCAGGTGTGGGGATACGGCGACGAGAACGGGCCCGCCAACCTCTATCTCGCCTCGCCAGGTGGCACGTACTTCCTTGTGAGGGAGATCGACGAGTTCGCGGGCGCGGAGTCCTGGCGAATCGAGTCGTGGAGCGCGGAACCGGCGCGAGCGGTAATCGTTGGCACGGACCAAGAGACCGTGATGGCCGCGCGGCGGTTGATCGATCTCCGGACTGGAGAGAGCCTGCGCTCCTGGGGCATCCTTCGCGACGGGCAAACCGAGTGGAACGACACGGTTCTCGCTGGTGGATTCGAAGGCGGCCGATCAATCCAGCTCGAGTTCACCAGAACCGAGGGCTACTACCAGGATGACCTCGAGGTGTCTCCCGCCGGTCCCGTCACCGTGCGTGTCGTGGGTCGTGACGGCTCCACCCTAGGAGTTACCGAAATTGCTACGGGGATTTCGTTCCCGTGGGCGAGCGGAGCAGGGGGTGACGGCTCAACCGCGATTCTCGGTGGCGATGGCAACGCCGTTTACGTTCTCGATCTCGGCACCGCGGAGGTGTCGAAGGTGGACCTTGAGCTAGAGGACGGTGTGACGTGCTTCCCGTTGTGGTTGGGTCCGGACGCAACGGTCACGGGAGAGTGCAGTTCCACGCAAGATGTCACAACGTACAACGCGACATGGGCACTGCCCACCGGCGAGCTCACCTCCTTCGAGGAGGCAAGTCCGCCGAGCGCAACCTTGACTGGCTTCGCCTACGACGAGGGTGCCCTCGTCGACGACAGCACCGGCGCGATCGTTGACCTCTCGCGAGTATCTGGCCTGCAACGGGTCGTGAGTATCACTCCCTTGTCAACCGGCGTCTTCGCGATCTCTGAGGACTCCACGTTGCCTAACAGGCTCGTGCTCTACGACCGTGAGACAGGTGCCTCGTTCACCGTAGTTGGCGATACAGTCCCCAACTCGCGGGTGCGCGCCAACGTCCAAAGCGTCGTTCCACTCGCGGAACTTGGAAGCGCTGTGCCGGGCACGATCTGGAGTGAGGCGTCATGAGAACTCCGGTCGTGACAGTCGCGGACGTTCCGCGCACCAGATTTGTGTCGTGGGGCGTGATCGCACTGGTGGCGGCGTCTGCCGGCTTGATCGCTGGCACGGCCGGTTGGGCGACCAGTGACAAACAGCCCGACGCCGGTCACCCCACGGCGTCCCCGGAACCTTCCGCGTCGCCACACGTAATAGACGCGCGGCTCGCGGATGCGCCCAGAATGACTGATGCCGCTTGGGACCAACTCGACGAGACTTGGGATGTGCTCGTCGTGAGTCTTCCCGGAGTCGAATCCGCGCCGCGGCCGCGCGGGGGCTACGCCGTCTATCTGACCCCACCCGGCGGCGAGCGAATGTTGGCTTTCGATCGCGACGGCCTGGACGACTCTCTGGTGACTCCCGTCGGATGGGATCCCGCCACGGGATTCATGCTCTTGACCACGCCGGGCAACTCGTTCCGCGTTGCGCAGATGCGCAACGGTGACTATGCGGAGATCGCATCACCAGTCGCCGAGGACTTGCAGGGGGTGAGCGGCCTGGGCAGGGCGTCAGACGGCTTCCTCAGAGTGGCGCTGGAGGTCGAGGAGGACGGCAACGTCGAGCAATTGATCGGCTCGTGGCGTGGGTCTGGCTGGGAAAGCGTCGTTGACGGCGGGTACGACTCTGTTGGGACGCTGTCCGGTGACACGCTCATCGGGACTCGCGACGGGCGTACCTATGCGTACGACGTGGTCACTGGCGTGGAGTCCGCGCCAATCCCGGGACTCGAAGAGTGCGTCTTCGGCACCTGGGCAACCGAGACCGATTTCTCGATGCTGTGTGGCGTGGAGCGGGACGGGATAGGCAATGTCGTGGCGGCGAACATCGACGGAAGTGGTGTCGAGAACCTTGGGCCTCAAGTGGGGTTTGGCGACTACGGCGACGGCGTGCAATGGATTCCGGCGACGCCAATAGCGTTCAGGGGGAACGACGATGCCTTGGGCTCTGAAGTCGTCGTCCTCGCTCGACAAGGCGCACAACCTGCAGGGACCGTGCCCAACAATGGATTCAAATATGGGGTCACGCACGTCGAGGGCGGGCGCTGGTTAATCAAGCCTGAAGCGGGCTTCCCGTATGTGCTCGACGCCGAGCGCGGGACCCTCGATTACTCGGGTGAAGGCTTTGGCGAATCAACCGCAATTGTGACGTTCCTCGCAGGGGTACGAGAGTGAGGCCCCACCCCAGTTAGGGTTGCGCCCATGACCACCATTGCCGCTGCCGAGGTGGTCGTCACCTCCCCCGGACGCAACTTTGTGACGCTCCGCATCACCACCGCCGACGGCGTCGTCGGGCTCGGCGACGCGACTCTCAATGGCCGCGAACTTGCGGTCGCCGTGTACCTCGCTGACCACGTCATCCCGCTGCTGCACGGCAGGGACGCGATGAACATCGAGGACACCTGGCAGTACCTCTATAGGGGCGCGTACTGGCGACGCGGTCCGGTGACGATGGCCGCGATCGCCGCGGTCGACATGGCGCTGTGGGACATCAAGGCGCGGTACGCGGAACTTCCGCTGTACCAACTGCTTGGTGGTCAGTCGCGAAAGGGCGCGCTCGCGTACGGCCACGCGTCAGGCGGCAGCACGGAGGAACTCTTTGACTCGATCCGCGAGCACCTTGAGTTGGGCTTCAAGGCGATCCGCGTGCAGACCGCCATCCCCGGCCTCGATTCGGTCTATGGCGTCGCGTCATCGCCCGGCGGCGACGGCGAACGCTACGACTACGAGCCCGCGAGGCGTGGAGCGCGGGGGCCCGGATCTGCCCGCGCCCTCCCCGTAGAGGAGGAGTGGGACACGCGGGCCTACTTGCGCCACATCCCAACGGTCTTCGAAGCCGTGAGAAGCGAGTTTGGCGCGGAGTTGCCGTTGCTCCACGACGGCCACCACCGCATGACGCCGCGAGAAGCCGCGCAGCTGGGCAAGAGCCTTGAGCCTTACGACCTGTTCTGGCTCGAGGACTGCACGCCCGGCGAGGACCAAGACGCCCTGCGCTACGTCCGCGACCACACCACAACGCCTCTCGCGATCGGCGAAGTCTTCAACACCGTCTACGACTTCCAGACGCTCATCACCGAGCGGCTCATCGACTACGTTCGTGCGGCCGTGACCCACGCGGGTGGCATCACCCACCTCAAGAAGATCGCCGACTTCGCGTCGATCTATGGCATCAAGACCGGCTTCCACGGTCCAACAGACGTCTCTCCGGTTGGGCAGGCAGCGCACCTGCACCTGGACCTTGCGCTCCACAACTTTGGCATCCAGGAGTACATGCGCCACTCGGATCAGACGCTCGAGGTATTCCGCACGTCCATGACGTTCCACGACGGACTGCTGCACCCTGGCGAGCGCATTGGCCTTGGCGTTGACCTCGATTCGGACGCTGCCAAGTCGCACGCATACGACCCCGCGTACCTGCCGGTCAACCGCCTCCTCGACGGGACCATGCACGACTGGTGATCTGGGCCGCTACACGAGCGGCGGCACCGGCGGGCTCTCCACGAGGCAGTCGTCCGCGGGGTCGCGCGGGCGTTCGGTGGGCTCCGGTCGATCGGTTCCGCGCTTGAGCAAGGGAATGCACGCGACCGTGATCAGGAACACCATCACAGCTGCTGCTGCTGCCACCGCAAGGCCGTAGCGCGCGCCTTCGGTCTCGATGAGGTAACCAGCTACCCACGCGCCAAAGGCAACGCCGATGCCAATGCCAATGCGCACCCACGCCATGCCTTCGGTGATCTGGTCGCGCCCAACAACGCGCTGGACCACGGAGTCGATGTTCGTCATGGTGGGCGCGATCGTCGCGCCTGCGAAGAATCCGATCACCGTGAAGATCAGCAAGTTGGGCGCGAAGCCAAGGGAGAGGAAGCCAATTCCCACGAGCGCCGCAAACACGACGGTTCGCTTCCACAGGGGCATTCGCCAGTGGCGAGCGCCGTAGAAGAGGCCACCGAGCAAGGAGCCGACGCTCAGCACGGCAAGAATCAGACCGGAGACGGACTTTAGACCGTGCTCGTCCGCGAAGGCGATCGCTGAGAGGTCGAACGCGCCGAACATGAGACCGAGCGCGGTGGCGATGAGGGATACCGCGACGACGGCAAGCGGCAGGCGCAGGCCAAGACTCTCGCCGCCCGTCACCGCTCGCGTCGGAGGTTGCGTGGCCGTTTGCGGCACGAGCAGCGCGATGCCAACAACGGCCGCGATGGTGCAGACGAAGAGGCCAAGCGGCGCCCACACGAGGGTGGCAAGGATTGTCGCGAGCGCAGGGCCGCCGATGAACAGCACCTCATCGAGCGAGCCCTCGAGCGCAAAGGCGGTGTGGATCTCGTCGTCGCTCTTCAAGATGTGTGACCAGCGAGCACGCGTGAGCGAGCCAACTGGCCCGCTGATCGATGCGGTCGCGGTTCCTACCCACAGCAGCCACTCCGGTCCGTGGGTCATCGCCGTCCACGTGACGATCGTGACGCCAATCACGAACATGACGGTGAGGGGGATCATCGCGGCGCGTTGCCCGATTCGGTCAACGAGGCGAGCGGTTGGGACCGTCTGTGCCGCCCACACCAAGGTGCCGATCGCGGCAACGCGGCCCGCCATCGAGTAGCTGTCGTATTGGATCTGCACCATCAGAATGACGGAGATGTTGAACATCGACATTGGCAGCCGCGCGAGCAGGCCCGCAGACGCGAATTTAAACGCGCCGGGCTTGCGGAGAATCACGCGGTAAGGGGAGAGCACCAATCAATGGTGACAGATGCCACCAAGTTTGGTTACCAGTCGGTTGGAAATGCCCGACGCTATGCGGGCTTTGTACCCTCGTCTCCCGTGGGCGGTGGCGGCGGCACGTCCTCACCCATGATCAGCACCCCCGGTCCGCTCGCCGCCTGGCCAGCCCGAGCGTCGGGCGGGGGGAGCTTTGTTGAGCGATGGCGACGGACATCCTGAACGATCAGGGCGGTTGCCCCGCCGACGATGACGAGTGCGGCGAGCCCGATGCCGCCCCACATGAGCCACGGCTCCCAATCCATTTGATCTTGGGCACCAGCGACGATGGTGATGTCGTCACCGGAGAGGAGATCAGAGATGCCAAGCGTGACGGACTTTCCGTCGATCTCGCCGGCGGTTGCGCTGGTGACGAGACCGGGGAACGAGAACGTGACTCTGACATCGACTGCGGTGCCGAGCAGTTCTAACTGGCCCGCGCTCACCCCCGCGGCCGCGAGCCCGTCGGGGGCACTGCCAGCCGGAAGCGAGACTACGTATGTCTCTTCCGTTCGAGCGATCGTCGCGTTGGCGGTGAAGGGTAGTTGAGCGGTGAGCTGCGCGAATGACTGCTCGAACTCCTCAAGTGGGAGGTCGGTCATGGTGATCGTGATCCCGCGCAGGTCGTCTTCCGCAAAGTCCTCGACGTCGATCTGGCCCGGATACGCGGCGACGAGCGCGAGGTAACCCTCGGAGGACTTAAGCGTTCCCTTGAGGTTCGCCAAATCCATGGGCCCGAGCGCACCGAGTTGCTCAAGCGCCTCGTCGGTGGCGGCGATCACGGCGACCTGAGTAAAGGTGTCGTCGGCCTTGATCGACGTCTCCGAAGTGAAGCGCACGCAACCAGCGAGCGCTGCGACGGCAAGTGTCGCAAGAGCCGCGGCCCTCGCGAAGGCCTTCACAGTCATGGTTCTACTGTGGCACAGCCCGATTACTTGGGCTGTTCGTCTGCGGGCGCCTCAGGTTCTGCAGGCGTCTCAGGCTCCGCAAACCCGGCCGGCTCCGCTGGCGTGACCGGCACAGGTGGTGAAGCCGGCTCGCTGGCGAACTCGACTGCGGGTGCGGCGGGGCTCACGACAGCGGGTGCGGTTCCGGCTGCGGTAGCCGCGGCGCGCTTGCGAACGACAATCGCGGTGATTACGATCGCAGCGACGATCAGCAGTCCGACAAGAACAAGCAGGATCCACACGGGGAACGAACTTCCGGCCACGGCCTTGCCCTCAGCGTGGAGCGTCTCTGGGCCGTCGAACAGGTTCCACGTGACGGTGCGCCCGTCCTCAGAAAGTTCACCGTTGTGGTCTGTGACCTCGCCGGGGAACGTCACCGAGAAGGTGAACTCGGCGCCGAGAGCGCCAGGGTCCATGCCCTCGGTGTCCGTGTCTTCTGTGCTCCAGGTTCCGTCAACAATGAAGACGTCGCCGTCGCGGGTGATTGAGATGTCATCGCCGCTCTCGCCAGAGGAGAACGTGTCGAGAGGACGGCCGGTGAAGGTGTAGGCCTTGCCGATCCAGCCCTCCTCGTTGTAGTCCTCGACGGTTGCGTCACCAAGTTCCCCCGGCACGTCGCCGCCCAGCTGTTCAAGGATCTCTTCGTCCGAGCTTCCAAGGCTTTCGCCAATCCCCTGCTGAACGGCAACGACCATCGTGCCGTCGATGGTGTCGTCACTGTTTAACGTGACGTCGATCTTGGCCTTGAAGCAACCAGCAAGGGTTGCCACCACGAACAGGGAAAGGACTGTCACCCTCAGCGCATTCTTCATGGCCCATACCCTGCCACAAAGCGGCTGCCTACGCTGTGGCGCGCTGAGTACGTTCGCTGCCCGAGCGTCGGGCCTGCTTGGGTGCTCGCGGCCAAAAGGTGAGAGCCGCGACCGCGAGAACGGCAACGGTCATGCCAATCGACGGCCACGGCGAGTGAGCAGTGATGGCGCTCGCGCGAGCCTCAAGCTCTGGCGGCCCGCCCACAAGGTTCCAGGTCACCGTGTTCCCGTGAATCTCGCCGTTGGCACTCGCCACCTTGCCGGGGAACGCGATCGTGACCGTCATTTCCGGGCTATCCGCGGCGTCGGCCGCCTCATCTGCTTCCGTCGAGGAGGCTTTGCCGCTGACAACGAATTGGTCGCCGACGCGAGTGATTCCGAACCGGTCGATCGTTGGCGCGAAGCTCGCAAGGGGCTCGTCACGGAACTCGACCTCGACGCCGCTGTACCCGCCTTTGCTGTACTCGTGCGTCCACTGGCGAGTAAACGAGGTCTGCAAGCCAGAATCATCAAATAGGCCCTGCGCCACGTCGCGGTCCGTGCCCCCCAGTGAGGCTCCGGAGCCGGACTCGATCGCGACGACGTACGAGCCGTCGACGGTGTTGTCTTCCTTGACGGTGAGGTCCGCGGAGAATCGCATGCAGCCGGTCATGGCCACCGCGGCGAGCGCGGCGAGCCCTAGCGCTGCGATGCGGGGTCTCACGTCAATAAGGCTTGCACGGTAGCGGCGGGCAAAAAGGGAGGCGCGCCACGTCCGCGACGCCGGCAGCTAGCCTTCGAGCGCCTCAGCCACAACCTCGCGAGCGGCAGCTTGCACCTCGCCGAGGTGCGACTGTGAGACGAACGACTCCGCGTAGATCTTGTAGACGTCTTCGGTACCGGAAGGGCGAGCGGCGAACCACGCGTCCTTGGTGACAACCTTGAGACCGCCGATCGCGGCGCCGTTGCCGGGGGCGGACGTGAGCTTCGCAGTAATCGCCCCGCCCGCGAGCGTGGTCGCGGGGACTCTCTCTGCGGAGAGCTTCGACAAAGCGGACTTCTCCGCTGGGGTGGCGGCGGCGTCAACGCGCGCGTACCAACTTTCGCCGAGCTCGCCAACGAGCTCGCCATGAAGCTGTGACGGGGTCTTGCCGGTCTTTGCGATGATCTCTGACGCGAGCAGGCACAGGATCGGTCCGTCCTTGTCGGTGGTCCACACTCCGCCGTCCTTGCGAAGGAACGACGCTCCGGCAGACTCTTCACCGCCAAAGCCAACCTCGCCGCTCAGGAGCCCAGGCACAAACCACTTGAAGCCAACGGGAACCTCCACCACCCGCCGTCCAAGCGAAGCGCCAACCCGGTCAACGAGTGAACTGGAGACGAGCGTCTTGCCTATTGCAGCGTCGGGCCGCCAACCGGGCCGAGCGCCCGAGTAGAGGTACGAGATCGCGGCCGCGAGGTAGTGGTTTGGGTTCATGAGGCCGCCGTCAGGCGTGACGATGCCGTGGCGGTCGCTGTCCGCGTCGTTGCCGTGGGCGATGTCGTAGGGCGCGCTGTCGCCCATCATGAGTTCGCGCAGCGAGGCCATCGCGTAGGGGGACGAGCAGTCCATGCGGATCTTGCCGTCCCAGTCGAGCGTCATGAAGGCCCACGCGGGATCAACCTTGGGGTTGACCACGGTCAGGTTGAGCTTGAACTCCTCGCCGATCGCGCCCCAGTAATCCACGGCCGCGCCGCCCAAAGGATCCGCGCCAATGCGAACTCCTGCGGTGCGGATGGCCTCGAGGTCAACCACCGATGGCAGGTGCTCTAGGTAAAGATCCAGGTAATCGAAGGTTTTCACGTTTTCCAACGTGAGCGCGCGCTTGTAGGGGATACGCGGGACCTGTCGCCAACCGCTCGCGAGCAACTCGTTGGCTCGAGCCGCAATCCAGCCGGTTGCGTCGGTGTCAGCCGGCCCGCCGTGCGGAGGGTTGTACTTGAAGCCGCCGTCGCGCGGGGGGTTGTGCGAGGGGGTGACGACGATGCCGTCGGCCTGTCCCCGCCCGTCCGTACGCAAAGCCGCAGGCGCGCCGTTCTCAACCAGAATCGCGAGCGAAACCGCAGGCGTTGGCGTGAAACCGTCGCGGGCGTCGATCCGCACCTCTACCTCGGCGGCGGCGAGCACCTCCACCGCGGTCTCTTGAGCCGGCCCAGACAGCGCGTGAGTGTCCTTGCCGATGAACAGCGGGCCGTCGATTCCCTCGTTGCGGCGGTACTCCACGATCGCCGCGGTGATCGCGACGATGTGCGCCTCGTTGAAGGCGCTGTCGAAGGCGCTGCCGCGGTGGCCAGACGTGCCAAAAGCCACGCGCTCCGTCGCGACCCTTGGATCCGGGATCAGGTCGTAATAGGCGCCAAGCAGCGCATCGATGTCGATGAGGTCTTCAGGAAGGGCGCGGGTGCCGGCTCGCTCATGCATGCCTCAACTGTTTCACGCACTCGCCGCGGCTGCCACTACCCGTCTTTGCTGGCAACGCGCGCGCCTCACCAAATTGCACTCCCTGCCCGACGCTATGGCTGGTTAGTCTTGGGGTGTGGCACGCAAAGCTGGGGAGACTAAGGCGGCCGCTGGAGACAGCGGCGCGCTTGCGGCCGCGCTCATCGTCGCCCACGATCAGGCCCGGTACATCGCGGCGACCGTGCGCGCGACTCGTGCCATTCCCGGCGTTGATCTCGTCTTGGTCGTTGATGACGCCTCGACTGACAACACGCTCGAGCTTGCACGCAAGGCCGGCGCGGTGGTTGTTCGCAACTCACACGGTCGCGGCCGCACGGCATCAATGGAACTTGGGGCGTCGGTGATTGCGATGCGAGACGAGCCGGGGGCCATGCCTCGCGCGGTGCTGTTCCTTGAGGGGAGCCTTGGCTCTTTCGCGATTGGTGCGGCGCCGTTAGTGCCGGCAGTCACCGAGGGTGTGTGCGACATGGCGATCGCGCTCACCGACATCACCCCTGTGTCCACCGGCCCTACCGCGAAGGCGGCACGCAAAGCTATCGAGATTGCGAGCAACTGGTCCCCGCATCAGCCGCTAAGCCGTATTCGCTGTGTGTCGCGGGACGCGCTCGAGGCGGCGATGCCGCTATCGCGCGGGGCGGGACTCGAGGTTGCACTCACGCTCGACGCGCTGGCGGAGGGCTACTTGGTGACGGAACTTGAATGCGAGATCCGGCACAAGTCCCATTTGGGAGAGCGACGCTCGCTTGGTACGCGCGCCAACCAGTACCGTGACGTCATGCTTGCAATCGGATCGCGCCGAATGAAGGGCGCTGCCTCGACTACCAGGCATGCCGTTGGCGAGCAGGTGCAGCGCGTGACGCGCCGCAAGCCAGATGACGGCGGCGACGCGATTGATGACGCCGGCGGCGTCGTTACGGCAGTTGCGAACGAGCCCGCCGCACCCGAGCCCGCCGCACCCGAGCCCGCCGCCAAGCGTTCGCGCGCCAAGTCCAAGCCTGCGGCCGTTGACAGTGCTCCCACCAAGCCGGCCCGTTCCAAGACCACCCGCGCCAAGAAGGCCACCGGAGCCGATTCGTGACTGCCACTCCCAAGTACGCCTACCTGGGCCCCGAGGGCACCTTCACCGAGATGGCTCTGCGCCTCATGGTGTCTCCGAACAACGCGGAGTACGTCCCCGTTGTAGACGTCCCCACGGCGCTTGGCGCGGTCCGCGCGGGTGAGGTCGACTATGCGGTTGTCGCAATCGAGAACACCGTGGAGGGTGGCGTGACCGCGACTCTCGACACTCTCGCCGAGGGCGCACCGCTCGTAATTCTGGGTGAGGTCGTGCTCCCCGTCGAGTTTGAGCTTGTTGCCCAAGCAGGGATTTCGCTCGCCGACATCGCGCACGTCGGTGCGCACCCGCACGGCTGGAATCAGGTGCGGCGTTGGGCCAACGAGAATCTCCCTGGAGTCACGTTCGTTCCCGGCTCGTCGAACGCGGCGGCCGCGGCAGTGGTGGCCGCAGGTGATGCGCTCGGCGGAATTCCGGTTGACGCAGCGCTTGCGCCGCCGGGACTGGGCGAACGCTTGGGCCTGACCGTTCTGGCGGACCACATCGCCGACCTTGAGCATGCTGCGACCCGCTTTGTGCGCATCGGCCGGCCAGAAGCGGTCCCGGCACCCACCGGTCACGACAAGACCACGCTTTCCGTGCACTTGCCGACGGATCGAGCCGGCGCGCTGCTCGAGATGCTCGAACAGTTCGCTGTTCGCGGTGTGAACCTGTCACGAATCGAGTCCCGGCCGCGCACGGACCGCCCAGGCGAGTACTCGTTCTCAATTGACGCGATGGGTCATATTGCCGAACGGCGTGTCGCCGAGGCCCTCATGGGGTTGAAGCGCACGTGTCCGCTCGTGATCTTCTTGGGCTCCTACCCGGCTGCCGATGCGACCCCTACGGCCGTGGCGACCGGCACTGCTGATCAGGCGTTCGTGGATGCCGCGGGCTGGGTCGCGCGTCTGCGCAACGGCGCTTCAGACTGACCCGCGCCCCATCCACCGCCTACGGCGTGGCGGCGTCGCTCGTGGCCGCCCGCACAGTCAGCGCACCAGCATCCACTCGCGCGGTGATGGCGGTTGCGCGGCCAAGGATTTCACCATCAACTTGGATTTTCTGTGGTGAATGAAAGTCAACATCGACGGATTTCGCTCGCACGTGGTCAACCCGCGACGCTTTGAGAACCCGAGCCCACCATGGGTCGCGGATTCCGGCGTTCTGGGCGACTACTTGGCCAAACAATTCCGTCCAGCCAACAATCCCTCCCCGGGCGTCCAGCGTCGCGACGTCCAGCAGTCCATCGACGGCGGAGGCATCCGGGATGAGCTGCAAGCCCCCCGGCAATCTCCCAACGTTGCCCATCATCACGGTGCGCATGTGAGTCTCAGTTGGCTCGCCACCGTCCACGGTGATCCGCGCCGCGATCCGCTTGGTGCCCAGGTGCGCAACCGCGGCAAAGAAGTACGCGAACCAGCCAAGCCGGGCCTTGAGTCGCTCGTCCGCACCCGCAACCATTTCCGCATCCAGCCCGCCGCCCGCGATCACCAGGAACAGATGCGAAGCGGGCTCATGGTCGTCTTGCGACGGCGTGCCGCGCACATCGATCCAACCAACGTCAACGGTCTGGTCCTCGCCATCGATCGCCAGCCGGAGCGCGGTTTGCGGATCGTTGAGTGGGATGTCTAGGTTGCGCGCAAAGATGTTGCCGGTGCCCATGGGCACGATCCCGAGCGTCGCACCAGAATGCGCAACCGCCGTCGCGACCGCTCTCACGGTGCCGTCGCCGCCGCACGCAACCACAACGTCGGCCCCAAGTTCTAGGGCGCGTTTGGCCTGCCCAATTCCGGGGTCGTCCTCAGTGGTCGTAAACCACATTGGCTCCGGCAGGTAGCGGATGGCGCACGCACGCATGGCATGCTCCCGCAGTTGCCCCACGCCGTTCTTAGTGGGGTTCGCGATGAAGGCGATGCGCTGGTTGCGGGTGAACATGGGGGGCGCCTCATCGATGCCCGGCATGTCCATCGCCCGGATGAACAACACGCGGCGCCAGAAGCGCGGCACGTTGAGCGGATCGCGGTGACCGATGTGCCGCGTGACAGACACGACGATGAGGAGCGCGAGCAGCGATACGCCCAGACCCACCATGCCCAGCACGTCAGCCGTCATGGGTTGAGCGTAAACGGCGCGCGGCTAGACTTCCACGCATGATTGATCTGAAGCTCATCCGCACCGACCCCAACGCGGTAAAGGCGAGCCAGATCTCCCGTGGTGAAGACCCCGGCCTGGTAGATGAGGTGCTAGCGGCGGACGCGAGCAATCGCGCCGCCCTCGCCGCGTTCGAGGTCGCGCGCGCGGAGCAGAAGGCGATCGGAACTCAGGTTGCTCGCGCGCAGGGCGAAGAGAAGGCGGCGCTGCTCTCGCAGACCAAGGAGCTCGCGTCGCGGGTTAAGGAACTGCAAGCAGCGGCCGACGCTGCGGCAGCCCAGGCGACGGAGCTCGCCAGATCGCTCGGCAACATCCCTGAGGCGGGAGTGCCAAGCGGTGGCGAGGACGACTTCGCGGTGCTGCGGCACGAGGGCACTGTTCGCGACTTCGCGGCCGAAGGCATCGAAGTCCGCGATCACCTTGCGATCGCGGAGGGACTGCGCGCTCTCGACATGGAACGAGGCGCCAAAGTATCCGGCGCTCGCTTCTATTTCCTCACGGGAATCGGTGCGCGGCTCGAACTCGCGATTCTCAACGCGGCCATGGCCGCAGCGATCGACGCCGGCTTCAGCCCCATGATCACGCCCACGCTCGTGCGCCCTGAGGTCATGGCGGGAACGGGATACCTCGGCAAGCACGCCGACGAGATCTATTACCTTGAGCGTGACGAGCTCTACCTGACCGGCACAAGCGAGGTCGCGCTCGCGGGCTATCACAGCGACGAGATCGTGGACCTCAGCGCCGGACCCCTCCGCTACGCGGGCTGGAGCGCGTGCTACCGCCGCGAAGCCGGCAGCGCCGGCCGCGACACTCGCGGCATCATTCGCGTCCACCAGTTCCACAAGGTCGAGATGTTCGCGTACACGCGCGCGGCCGACGCCGCGGCTGAGCATGAGCGCTTTCTCGCCATAGAAGAGGCAATGCTTGGGGCCCTTGAACTGCCGTACCGCCTGATTGACACCGCGGCAGGTGACCTCGGCATGAGCGCGGCGCGCAAGTATGACTGCGAGGCGTGGCTGCCCAGCCAGCAGCGTTGGATGGAGGTCTCGTCGACCTCGAACTGCACCACCTACCAGGCCCGACGCTTGGGCATCCGCGAGCGCGGAGAGCAGGGCACGGAGGCGGTTGCGACGATCAACGGGACCATCGGGACCACCCGCTGGATTGTCGCGCTCCTTGAAAACCACCAGCAGGCTGACGGCTCCGTATACGTGCCGCCGGTGCTGCGCCCGTACCTTGGCGGCCTCGAATACTTGCAGCCGGTTCTCTGACGAGCGTTCACCGGAACGTCACCGAAACCTGCGCGGCGGTGTCACCGGGCGGACGTAAGGTCGTGCCATGACAGCAAATGAACCAGCAAACGACGACTGGCGACTCGTAGGGCTCGACATCGACGGCACTCTTATGAGCCATGGGGGTGACATCTCCCAAGAGGTCATCGAGGTGATCGAACAGGTGCGGATGTGCCGCACTCACGTGGTGCTCGCAACGGGCAGGAACATCGTCGCGACACTGCCGGTGGCGCAAGCGCTCGGCATCCGCAGGGGCTGGGCCGTGTGCTCAAACGGCGCAGTAACCATTCGCCTTAACCCCGGAACCCCGGGCGGCTACGACATCGCAGCGGTACGCACGTTCGACCCCAAGGCGGCACTTGAATTGGTGCGCACGGAACTGCCCGACGCCTACGTTGCGGTTGAGGACCTTGGCGTCGGTTTTCGCGTGGCAAGGGAGTTCCCCATGGGCGAGCTCACTGGCCGGCAACTCGTTGTCAACTACGACGAGTTGTGGAAGGAGCCCGCAACGCGCGTCGTTGTGCGTGCCCCGGGAGTGGACGTCACTCACTTTGACGCCGTGGTCCAGGAGATGGGGCTGCAAGACGTTACCTACGCCATCGGGTACACCGCTTGGCTTGACCTCACTGGTCCCGGCGTGAGCAAGGGATCCGCGCTCGAAGAACTGCGCGTTCACCTCGACGTTGATGCAGCGCATACCGTCGCGGTGGGCGATGGCACGAACGACGTTGAAATGCTGCGGTGGGCAGCGCGCTCCGCGGCCATGGCCAACGCGCCTGAGCGCGTGAAGTCAGTTGCCGACGAGGTGCTCGGGTTCGTTGAGGACGACGGCGTGGTGCCGTTGCTCAACGAACTCGTCGATCCCGCACGGCTCGCGATTCTGTAGAGACAGCGAACCCCGTGCGATCCCGCGGCTGTTCCGAACGCAAACCGCAGTTGGCCGGGATTCTCCCGTGAGCGCGCGTCGCTACGCTTGACGCATGAACTGGCTCACCATGCCCGCACACCATCGTTGGCTTGAGGCGGAGTCAGACCGACTCCTCGAGTTTGGCGCCGCCAGCAAGCATCCCCTTGGAGGGTTTGGCTGGCTCGGCGAGGACGGCACTCGCGATCCGGATCACGACGTCGAGCTGTGGATCACGTGCCGCATGACCCACTCGTACTCGCTCGCGACGATGCTCGGCAGGCCCGGCGCTTCGTCGCTCGCCGACCACGGGCTCGCCGCGCTCACGGGACGTCTGCGTGACGAGGACAACGGGGGCTGGTTCGCCGCCGTTGGTTCGGAGGGCCCAACCAACACGGCAAAAGAGGCATACGGCCACGCGTTCGTGATCCTCGCCGCAGCGTCGGCCACTGCCGCGGAGCGTCCTGGTGCCGCCGAACTCCTTGACGAGGCGCTCGCCACGCACGCGGAGCGATTCTGGGACGAGGACGCGGGTATGAGCCGCGAAGCGTTCGCCGCAGACTGGACAGGCGAGGAGGACTATCGCGGCATCAACGCCAACATGCACACCGTTGAGGCGTACCTCGCCGCCGCGGACGTCACGGGTGACCGTCAATGGCTGACAAAGGCACTCCGCATCACCGAGCGCGCAATTCACAGGTTCGCCCGTGACAATGAGTGGCGGATCCCAGAGCACTTCACCGGCGAGTGGCAGCCACTGCTTGACTACAACAAGGAAGCGCCCGCACATCCGTTCCGTCCCTACGGCGCAACCATCGGCCATGCGTTCGAGTGGGCGCGTTTGACCCTGCAGTTGGGAGCTGCCCTTGAGCATGCCGGGCTCGCGGCGCCCGAATGGATCGTTGATGACGCACGGGCGCTGTACGACACGGCGGTAAGCGAAGGGTGGGACGTCGACGGCGCGCCGGGGTTCGTCTACACGATCGACTGGGACGGAAGGCCCGTGGTCCGCGAACGGATGCACTGGGTAAGCGCGGAAGCCGTTGGCGCTGCAGCGGTGTTGTATCACCGCACCAAGATTCAGCACTACGCGGACCACTACTCGATGTGGTGGGACTACATCGCCGGCTACCACCTCGATGCTCGGGGCGGATCGTGGTGGCACGAGCTTGGATCTGACAATCGGCCCTCACGCACTGTCTGGGAAGGCAAGGCGGACATTTACCACGCCCTGCAGGCGACCCTCATTCCGCGACTACCAGTGGCACCTGCTTTGGCTGCGGCTCTGGCAGCCGGCCGGCTTGCCTAAGAGACGCTGAGCACAACCTTGCCGAAGGCCCCGTGACCTTCCATCACTTCGTGAGCGCGCATTACTTCTCGTAGGGGAACGACCTCGTGCACAACCGGCCGCACGTGTGAGGGAATGAGGGGCCACACGTTTTCGCGAGCATCGGCCACAATCGCGGCCCGTTGGTCCAAAGGGCGGGACCGCAACGTCGTGCCAGCAACGGTGAGGCGTCGCGCAAGCAAACTCGCGAGGTTGAGCTGCGCTGTCGCGCCCGACTGCAGCCCGATGACCACCAACGTTCCGTCGTCCTTGAGCGCGGCAAGATTGCGTTTGAGGTACTCGCCGCCCACGCAGTCGAGGATCATGTCAACGCCGCCGTTCTTGCCGACGACGGCGGCGAAGTCCGTTGCCCGGTAGTCGATAGCTACGTCGGCGCCGAGTTCCAAGCAGCGTTCTGCGCGTTCCGAACTGCCCGCCGTGACGGTGACGTGAACACCGATCGCTTTGGCGATCTGGATCGCAGTGGTGCCGATTCCGCCGGACCCACCGTGCACCAGCAACGATTCAATGCCCGGCACGCCCCCCACCCGCAGATTTGACCAAACGGTGCATACGGCCTCAGGCAGCGCGGCAGCCTCGACGTCGGTGAGGCCATCGGGAACGGGCAAAACGAGCGATGAATCGACGGCAACGTACTCCGCGTATCCACCCCCCGTGACAAGAGCACAAACCCTGTCGCCGGGCGCAAACCCGGTGACGTGCTCGCCAACCAATTCCACAGAACCGGCGACTTCAAGCCCTGGCCAAGGCGGAGCGTCGGGCGGTGAGGGGTAGAGCCCGCGTCGTTGCAGGATGTCCGCGCGATTGACCCCTGCCGCGGAAACCTTGATCAGCACGTCAGCTGTGCCCACGCTGGGCAGAGGCTTCTCGGCGATGACAAGTACGTCGGAATCGCCAATTTCGGGCAAAATGGCTACCTTCACCAAAAAACCCTCAGAAGTGCCGTCATAGATGCAGGGCTCACCTGTCTCAATGTACGGGTCGCAGGACCCGGTCTCAGGTTTTGGGCGACGGAGCCGATAACCGAGGGGACTGGTCTGGCTCGTGTGACCCACGACGAGGCTGTGGTTCCCCACAGTCTTACAAGGGAGAGGCTTCATGCTCCAAAGGCTTGGTATTCGAGGAAAGATCCTCGCGGTTGTCGCAGTGCCTATTTTGGTGCTCCTGCTCGCGTCGGGCTTCATCACGCTCACTGCTGCCAATGCGTTGAACGACGCTACGAACGCGCAGCAACTCGTGGCGACGGACAAGACGGCTAAGCCGTTCCAGACCGCGCTCAACGTGGAGAAGGCCGCCGGGGCTAACTACCTTGACACGTTCACCTCGTACTCAAGCCAGCGCGGCGACGCGCAACTTCAGTCGAACAACGGCCTCAATTCTCTGGAAACTACTGATCCCGGCGCCGCCGCGGATGTGCAAGCCATCTTTGATGGCGACGGTGAGTCGATGACGCTCGCCGAGGCGCGCGAGCTCGGCCCCAAGCAGCCCGGCGAAGAGGACCTTTCCGACGAGGACAAGGCCAAAGACAACGGCGAGTGGTACGTGTGGCCGTCCGCAGCCGACACCCTCGCAGCCGACGAAGCTTTGCGCACCATGAGTGACAACGTTGCGCGACTCGCGAGCCGCGCTTCTGAGGACACTTCGGCAGTGCTCGTGAACATCGCTCGCGCCCTCCTCGCAGAGGCAACCGCGACGAACGAGTTCCTCACGGTGCCGGTCACGTACCAGCAGCCGTACATCGACGCCCAAGAGGATTCCGATGCGAACTGGAGCGCGTTCAACGCGCGCCTCGACGGAATTGCGGCCGTAGAGGCCAACGAGTCGGTGACCGCGATGGCATCGACCATCAAGGACCAGATGCGCGACCTCGACCAGACGCGCACCACGGTACGCACCGTTGGTAACTCGGCGACGACAATTGCCGGTTGGTACGACAACGTGATGGGTTCCACTAATGACCTCATCGATCGCACCGCGCTTGCCGTTGGCAACCCGGACCTGAGCCTCGAGATCACTGCATACGGCACGATCTTCAACCTGTTCCAGCAGTTGTCTCAAGAGGCGATTCTTACCCAGCGCATTCTGCGCGCCGGCGAGTACCCACAGGGTGGTGCCACGGCAGCCCGCAACCAGGTCGCTCTCACCGACTTCGCCTTGAACGAGGCGCAGAAGGCTACGGCCGAACTCGACGATGAGGTCGTCGTGCCTGACTGGGGCGCTTCCCAGGGACTCGAGGGCAACTACAACTTTGAGGCGATTCGCAACGTCGTCTCGGGTGGTGACGCCACTCAGCTCAAGACGATCGTCAACATCGACTGGATTTCTCTCGTGGATGCCGAGGTGGCCGCGCAAGAGCCCGCCTACGACCAGACGATTGCCATCGCCACAGATCACGCGTCAAACCTGCGTGCCACGGCGCTTGCTCAAACATTGTTTACCGCGGCCGCCGCTGTGCTTGCCGTGGTGCTCTCGCTCCTCGTCGCACTGCTGATTTCTCGCCGGATTGTGGTGCCGTTGCGCCGACTGACCACGACAGCTACTGCTGTGCGCGCAGAACTTCCTCGACTCGTGGAACGCGTGGCGATCCCAGGCGAGAACGTCGACATCGCTGAAGTTCAGATCCCCGTGGAATCTCGAGACGAGGTTGGCCGCCTTGCAGAGGCGTTCAACGGCGTTAACGCGGCCACCCTGGCAATCGCTGCTGAACAGGCCGCACTGCGTGGCTCTATCTCGGAAATGTTCGTTAACGTGGCCCGCCGCGACCAGGTGCTACTGAACCGCCAGCTTGCGTCCATCGACGACATGGAGCGCACGCAGGACGACCCGGAGACGCTGACCAAGCTCTTCGCGCTCGACCACCTGGCAACCCGAATGCGTCGTAACAGTGAGTCGCTGCTCGTGCTCGCAGGCATCGACACCGGCCGTCGTTTGCGCCGCTCAATGCCGCTCTCCGACGTTATCCGGACCGCATCTTCTGAGATCGAGCTGTACGAGCGCGTTCAGCTTGAACTCGACGCGGACCCCGCGATGCTTGGACACTCAGCCCTTACGGCTGCACACCTTTTCGCTGAGCTCCTCGAGAACGCGACAGTCTTCTCAGACCCTGGTAGCCCCGTGGTGGTGCGCACCGGTGAGGTTGACGGGCAGTACGTCGTCGAGATCAGGGACTCAGGAATCGGCATGAACGCCGATGAACTCGTCGAGGCGAACAACCGCGTGGCTTCCACGGCGGCGTCCGAAATCCTCGGTGCTCAGCGCCTGGGTCTGTTCGTGGTTGGTCGTATTGCCCGCCGAATCGGTGCGCGAGTGCGCATCGAATCGACCGAAGGTGCGGGTACGACCGCGTACGTCACGATGGCGATGTCGTTGTACGACTCTTCGTACGCTCCCGATGTTGTTCACCACACGGAGACGACGGTCGACGAGCGGCTCCACGCCCCAGCGGCGTTGGTCAGCCACAATACGGAGGACGAGCAGTTCGACTCGCCCGCATTGCCTGGAGCTGCCGCGGCCGCACTTGGCGCCTACCAGCCCGAAATGGCAGAAGGCGCATCGTTGGCGCCGCGTGCGGTTGACGAAGAGGTCTCTGTAAGTGACCTCATTGCGGCCGACGCCGCCGCGGCACCCGAGGCCGTCCCGGTCAACACGGCAGACCTCACCGACGGTGTTTCTGCGATGGGTCTGCCAACGCGTCGGCGCCGTGACACGGCAATCGAGGTCAGCAGCGAAGAAGAGAAGAACGTCATCGCTCTTCCCGCACGCGCCACGGATGCGCAGTTGAGTGCCCTTGAGGCAGATGCGCCTGGAGAAGAGTTCACGCCCGCCATCCCGGCAAGCGAGATCGAGCCTCAGACTCCGGAAGCTCGCGCACAGATGTTCCGTGGCTTCCGGTCGCGCCGCGAGCTCACCGAATCCGCGGCAGAGATCGACCCAGAGGCAGAGTCCCTGGGGCACGCCGCTCGTCGCGGTGGAGTTGCGCCAGAGGAGATTGTCGCCGCACAACAGGCAGAGTCCGAGGCGATGGTTATCCCGCAGCTCGAAGCCGACGAGGACGAGTTCGCTCCCGATGCGCAATGGGACAGCGCGGCGACGCCGTCGCTCGAGGAAGACACCGGCGCGCCGTCGCCAACTGACGACGGCGACGATCGCCACGCGGCTCTTGGCGTGAGCGCTGTCGCTGCTGCTGCAGCGATGGTTCCTTCGCTCGAGGACGACGAGGAGTACGCGCCCGCTGCGGCCGCCCCGCAGGGACTCGCCCCGGATGCCGTGCCTGGCATCGAACCTGACGAGGACCCCGTTCCCAGCATCGTTGCGGACGCAGAAGAGTACAGCGCTGCCGAGTTTGCCGCGCCAGTTGCCGACGCGTCAGCACCGGTGTCTCAGCAGCCTGAGTTTGAGCAGACTGCGCCCGTCGCGGCTGCCGAGCCGGCTGCAGGCACGCCGTTCGGTTACGCGGACGTCTATGGTTCGTTGCCGGCCCAGTCTGTGGAACCGCAGCCTGCGTGGGGGGTCAACTCCGTTTCCCTTGGTGACCAAGGTGACACCCCTGAGCCCACTCTGGATCAGTTGATCGCTGGTGCGGCTGACGAGGAGGCCGTGAAGAGCGGATTCTTCTCTCGCCTGTTTGGCCGCTCCAAGAAGTCTGGCCCGCCCGCTCAGGACGCTGCCAAGGCGGCGGCAGCTGCGGCGGCCGTTGCTGCAGTAGCCAGCCAGCAAGAGGCTGCACCGGCAGGCGGACAGACGTTCGAAGCTGCACCCGCGTACGAGGCTCCCGCTGCCTTCGAAGCTGCACCCGCGTACGAGGCTCCTGCTGCCTTCGAAGCTGCACCCGCGTTCGAGGCTGCACCCGCGTACGAGGCTCCTGCTGCCTTCGAAGCCGCACCCGCGTTCGAGGCTGCACCTGCGTACGAGGCTCCTGCTGCCTTCGAAGCTGCACCCGCGTTCGAGGCTGCACCTGCGTACGAGGCTCCCGCTGCCTTCGAAGCTGCACCCGCGCCGGAGTCGATCGCGCCGAGCGCTCCATACGACGAGTCCGCTGCCCCTGGTGGAGCGTTCTCGCTGTGGACTCAGCCAACGCCTCAGCGGGCCGAGGAGCCTGCAGCGCCAGCTATGCCCGCGACTCCGGAACCGGGCCAGGCCTTCACGGTCGATGATCTCGCGAACCCATACGGCTGGGAGCAGGCTGGTGCAAGCGCACTCGCAGCTGCCGTGCCCGATGTCGCCACCGAGTATCAGCCCGTCGTTGATGCACATGCGGAAGGCGGCGTAGGCAGCCTTGCGCCGGCCGAGATGACCAGTGAGGTGTTCTCCGAGTTCAGTTCGCTCGCGAGCGAACGACCCAAGGTCGAGAAGACACGCGCAGGTTTGGAACGGCGCCGCGCAGCGGATGCACCGGCTCCAGAGGTCAAGCCCATCGCCGATGAGGTGGAGATCGCACACAAGGACCGCGACGCCGACGAGGTGCGCAGTCGTTTCTCAAGCTTCTATTCCGGAACCCAACGAGCTCGTAGCGATGTTGCAGAGTTCGAGCAGCGCTCTCAGAGCGCAGTGGGCAAGGAGTAGGACAATGGCACTACAAGACACCCTCAAGGAGGACCGGTGACCACCCTCAGCACTGAAGCCACCAACTTTGGCTGGCTCCTGGACAACTTTGTTCAGACCGTTCCCGGAACGCGCCACACGCTTGTCGTGAGTGCTGATGGACTACTCATGGCGATGTCGAAGAACCTCGACCGTACCGGCGGTGACACGCTCGCGGCCGTGGTCTCTGGCATGGCATCGCTTACCCGCGGAGCTGCGCGCCAGCTCAACGCCGGCGAAGTCCGTCAGTCAATCATCGAGATGGACGAGCTGTTCCTGTTCCTCATGAGCGTGTCCAATGGCTCGGTTCTTGCCGTTGCCGCGGACTCGACCTGTGACGTAGGCCTTGTCGGCTACGAGATGACGCTCCTTGTCTCCCGTACCGAGAACGCCCTGACTCCGCAGCTCATTAGCGAGATGCGCCAGAACCTGCCCATCGACGGACAGACGAGGTCTTAGGCACCGACGATGGCGGATCTATACGGGACACAAGCGGACGACGACGCGGAGGACACCTACGCGGTGCGTCCGTACGCCGTCACGGGCGGGCGAGTGAGTGCCGCTAGCGCGGACCTACCAATGGAGGCCCTCGTTGAGGCGTCCTTCAGCTCAGAAGCTTTAAGGGGCCTTACCCCTGAAAAGAAGAAGATCCTGCAGCTTGCTACAGGTCAGTATCAATCCGTGGCTGAGCTCTCGGCTCACACCCGCCTTCCGCTGGGTGTGGTCCGGGTTCTCGTGACGGACCTTGCAGAAGTTAACTATTTGAGAATCCACACCGGCGGAACAGCTCAGGATGCGAGCACGCATGATGAGTCCGGCGGCCTTTCACTAAGTCTCTTGGAGAGTGTCCTCGATGGCATCGCAGCCCTCTGACGCGCCGGTCGCCACTGCGACCCCGCCCGTCCACGTGGCCCCCACGGTCGTCAAGATTGTGATCGCGGGCGGATTTGCCGTGGGCAAGACTACGTTCATTGGGTCGATCTCCGACATCGACCCGTTGAACACCGAAGCCGCCATGACGGAGCACTCCGTCGGCGTTGATGACGCTGGCGGCGTCACTGACCGCAAAACCACTACGACAGTAGCCATGGACTTTGGGCGCATTGCGCTGCCCGGATCCCTATGGCTCTACTTGTTCGGCACACCTGGGCAGGACCGATTCCTGTTCATGTGGGATGACCTTGTCCGCGGCGCCATTGGTGCCGTGGTGCTGGTTGATACCGAACGCCTTGACCAGTGCTTCCCAGCCGTCGACTACTTCGAAGGTCGGGGCATCCCGTTCGTCGTGGGCGTCAACTGCTTCGATGGCGTCGCAAAGCACCAGCTTGAAGACGTACGGGAAGCGCTTGGGCTCGGTCCCGAAACACCACTGATGTATACCGACGCTCGTGAGAAGTCTGCGACGAAGCAGGCCCTCATCGCGGTGGTCCAGCTCGCAATGAAGCGAATTAAGGACCGCTAGACGTCACTTACGGCGCGGATCCCCTCCTGGCGGGGTGGGGTCCGCGCCGTTGACGTTCCTGGCGGGTTACCCTTGTGGCCGTGATGTACCTGGACGGATCGGCGCTGTGCCGCTTCTTGCCGGGCGTCCGCTTCTACGGCGAGTTCACGGCCTGGGCGATCCCACAGCTAGATCAACTCGCGACTAGCCAGCTGGGCCTGACGGAACTGAGGCAAGCGGCGGCGCTGTACCCGCGCGAGGAGCGCGAGAACGCGTTCGTCGTGGTCGAAGAAGTCAGGGCCCGCATCCCGGTGGTGCGATTCAGCGACGACAACGTCCAAGTGTCGACTCACGCGGCGAGCGTTCTGCGTCCCTTCGCGGCGTTGCACCTTGGGGCGGCGGTCGCCCACTCGGCGATCGACACAATCGTCACGTACGACCCAGAACTTGCGAGGGTCGCGCAGCTGTACAGCCTTGCGGTTGTGAGTCCCGGGCTGCCGGAGGGCTGGCACAATGGGCACGTCGGCTAGCCGACGAGGAGAGTTGACCGAGCGGCCGAAGGTGACAGTCTTGAAAACTGTTGAAGTGCAAGCTTCCGTGGGTTCGAATCCCACACTCTCCGCGCATTCTTACCCGGCCCCAGCGTCGGGTATTCTTTACCGGCCGGGAGACGTCGCATAGTCCGGCCTAGTGCGCGGTCCTGCTAAGACCGTGAGGGTGTTAAAGCCCTCCGTGGGTTCAAATCCCACCGTCTCCGCTCAGATTGACCCCCTTAGTCCTACAGTGGTGACACAGTCACTGCTCGACGAGGGGAATCCCCATGAGTAATCACGGCAACTCAGGCGCCGCGGCAAGCGGCGGCGCGATCTACGGCCTGGGAATGATCGGTGCCGCCATTTACTACTTTGCGGCGGCGGATCAGTTCTGGGAGTTCGTGTTGGCCATCCCTAAGGCGATCGTGTGGCCCGCGATCGTCGTCTTCGAACTCCTTAAGAGCTTCTACGGTTGATCGCGTTTCCGCGGACACCGCCTTGCCGGTATACTCGTGACTCGGCTTTAGAGCCAGTGCGCCCGTAGCTCAACGGATAGAGCATCTGACTACGGATCAGAAGGTTGGGGGTTCGAATCCCTCCGGGCGCGCGACAAGCCCCCTCGTCAGAGGGGGCTTTTTCGTACGCCCGGACGCCGCGCCCGCTACGCTCGGCCCATGAAGAACAAGGCGTACCGCAAGGAGCTCAAGGCTCTCCACGGCGAACTCGTGGCCATGCAGGAGTGGGTCAAGGAGACGGGCGCCAAGGTTGTGATCGTGTTCGAGGGCCGCGACACCGCGGGCAAGGGCGGCGTTATCCAAGCGCTCACCCAGCGCGTCAGTTCGCGAGTCTTCCGGGTTGTGGCGCTGCCGGCGCCCACAGAGCAGCAGAAGACGCAGATGTACATCCAGCGCTACGTGCCGCACTTCCCCAGCGGCGGCGAGGTGGTCATCTTCGATCGCAGTTGGTACAACAGGGCAGGCGTCGAGCGCGTCTTCGGGTACGCCACCGAAGACGAGGTGGACGGCTTTTTGCAGGTGGTTCCGGAGTTCGAGAAGCTCATGGCCCGCTCGGGGATCATCCTGCTGAAGTACTGGCTCGAGGTCAGCCCGGATCAGCAGACCGCTCGCCTCCAAGGCCGCATCAACGACCCCCGCAAGGTATGGAAGCTCTCCGGCATGGACGTCGCCTCGTACTCGAAGTGGGATGAGTACACCAAGGCAAGAGACGAGATGCTCACGCGCACGCACAGCGAATGGGCGCCGTGGCGCACCGTGATGAGTGACTCCAAGCTCACCGCAAGGCTCAACATCATCGCGGACGTCCTCGCGAGCGTCCCCTACACACCCCTCGACCGCGATGCCGTCGAACTCCCCGAACGCACCGTGACCCCCGATGCCGACCCTGAGCTCGTCCGCAGCCGCCTCGTACCCGAGCGTTTCAGCGACGCGTAACGCAGCCCCTCCCGCCGGGTTAGGGTCGAGTGGTGACTACGACGACACCAGATTCCCTCACCGCTCTCGCTGACGAATACTACGAATACGCGAGGGCCGCAGACGGCCACTCGCTGCTGTGGAACTCGTCTACGGAACACCTAGAGACGTGGCCAGTTTTTGGGCCCGACGCTGTGGCTGAGATCCAACGAGCGCTCGGCGAGTTCGCGGCGCGGGCGGACGCACTGACCGCGACCACGCCCCGAGAGATCGCGCTCAAGGACGCGATCGCGTTCACGGCTCGAGCGAGCGCTGTAGACCTGACGTGGAACGCCGCGATCACCGGCACCCACCCGGCGCTCGGCTTTGTGGCAATGATCGAGGTGTTCGCGACCCGTTTCAACCTCCAGTCCGCTGAGCACGCCGATCAGTACCTCACCAAGATGCGGGCGCTCCCCGCGACCCTCGATGACCTCGCATCCGTTGCCGAAGCGGAGGCGATGGTCGGCGTTGTGGGTCTGGCGAGGCACCTGAACCGCACGGCAGACATGATCGACGCGCTCGTGGCGAGCCCAGACGCCCTTGACCGCATCGCTGCCCAGGCACCGCCGTCGGACCTGCCGCAGGCACAAGCCGACGCGTGGACAGGTGAGTTGCGCGCCATCGTGACTAACGAGGTTCTTCCGGCCCTGACGGAGCACGCGAACCGCATGCGCACCCTCGCCGATCGCGGCCGTGACGACGATCACCCCGGGCTTTGTCACCTGCCCGGAGGTGACGTCGTGTACCGCGACCTGGTGTGGGCGATGACGTCAACGGACCTCTCGCCAGAGGCGATTCACCAACTGGGTCTTGACCAGGTTGAACGCCTCAACGAGGAGTACGTCGCGATCGCGGGCCCGCTGCTTGGCACCATAGATTTGCAGCAGATCTATACCCGGTTACGCGAGGACCAGTCGCTCAAGTACCAGGATTCCAAAACCCTGGTGGCCGACGCTGAGGCCGCGTTTGAGCGCGCAACGGCGGCTCTGTCTGGTGCATTCAATCGGCTGCCGGTAACCCCATGCACGGTGAACGCCGTGAAGGGCGGCGCGCAGGCGTACTACTCGGCGCCGGAACCAGAAACGGGAAAGCCAGGCGAGTTCTTCTTCAACGTGGAACGGCCAGACGACTGGAGCCGCACGGAACTCGAAGGCACGACCTTCCACGAGGGCGTCCCCGGTCATCACCTGCAGTTCGCCCTCCATGAGGAGGACGCGGGCCTCCACAATGTCCTCAAGCGCATGAACGTCACTGCGTACCTCGAGGGCTGGGCGCTGTACACAGAGCGGCTGGCCGACGAACTTGGCCTGTACTCGGGTCCGCTGCAGCGAATCGGCATGCTCGAGAACGACTCGTTGCGCGCCTGCAGGCTCGTTGTGGACACCGGCATGCACGCCTTGGGTTGGACCCGGCAGCAGGCAATCGACTTCATCCTCGCCAATTCGCCCAACTCGCTGGGCGCCATAACGGCAGAAGTAGACCGCTACATAGCGATGCCAGCGCAGGCCCTCAGCTACATGGTTGGCAGGCTAGAGATCTTGCGCCTCCGGCAAAAGGCGCGGCTCCCGCTAGCCGAGTTCCACGACCGCGTGCTCGCACACGGCATGGTGCCGCTACCCACTCTTGCGCGGCTGGTGCTCGATAGTCCTCACGACTAGCGGCACCGAGGGCTATTGTTATTGCAGGCTCACACAAGTCGTGTGCGGTCGCTGACAAGGAGAAACGATGGACGACGGCTTCTTTGACGGAAGTTTTATGGCATTCCTGCTTTACACCCTCTGGATCTTCATCCTCATCTCATTCATCTTCGTGGTGATTCGCATCATCATGGACGTATTCCGGTCTCAGGACCTGGGCGGCTGGGGCAAGTTCTGGTGGTTGTTCTTCATCATCTTCCTGCCGATCCTCGGCACGCTGATCTACCTCTTCGCTCGCGGCGGAAGCATGGCCCAGCGCGACCTCGAGGACATGCGTCAGCGTCGTGAGTACGACAAGGAATACACGAAGACGCTGATGGGTGAGGCCGGCGTTGCCGGTTCCGCTGGCGAGATCGAGCGTGCAAAGGCGCTGCTCGACTCGGGCGCGATCAACCAGGCTGAGTTCGACACGCTGAAGGCAAAGGCGCTCGCCTAGCATTCAGCCGTTCGCTCACGAGGCGACGGTCCCTTCGCCCGTAAGGGCGAGGCGGGCCGTCGCCTCTCCTTTTCTCGTCACTACTGTCACCGCAATGTCGCGGCCAGGGGGAAGCAAGCGCACGGTCACAGCGCCTTCCGTGATGGCGTCTAGAGCCGTAGCGATGCGGTCGCCGATCTGAAGCATCGCGCGCTGTGAGGGCAACGGTGAGCCGCGGTCGTCAAGCAAGGTGACCTCGATGCCGCGCTCGCGGGCGGCCGTCGCAGCGGTCATGACTGCGGGCAACAGCAGGGATCTGCCACGGACGCCGTCGCGCAGATGCGCCTCGACCTGCGAGAAGGCCGTGCGGTCGGCCGCAGTGAACGACGTGCTGCGGGCGATCTGGTCAAGCAACGGCACGGCGGTTGACGCGAGCTCGGTGGCCCGCAGCACGCGGATCTCATGCGCCGCGTTCGCCGCTGCGGCAGACGCGGAGGCACCAACTGAGCGCTCGCTTAGTTCGTTGATACGCACTGCCGTACGCCTCAGCGAGGCGCCAAAGAGGGTTGCAACCACCATGAGCGCAATCTGTGACTGGGCGAGCAGAAGTCCCCAAACGGGGGTGTGCCCAGAGATGGTCGCCCAGATGACAGTCACGAACACCATGGACATGCCGCCAACCCACCCCAAGAGCACCCTGCGCCGCAGAATGAGAAACCACACCAACCAGGTGTTCGCACCCAAGTGCCACGTCGCCCTCCCAAGCGAGTCAGCGTCGGGCAGGGCGTAGCAAACCAGGATTGTGCTGACGGTAATGATTGCCAACACAGCCAGCGTCAACGGTAACGGGAACGGGTCTGGGTATGGGCGCGCAACCACAACGACGCCGGCGCTGATGAACACCATCGCAAGATACGAGGCCCATTCGTGGTCCAGGACCGAGGCCGTGGCGAAGGCAAAAACCGCATTGGACACGATGACGAGCACCATCACGAGGTGCGCGCCTTCGGTGTGCAGGCCCAGCAGGCGGCTGACGTCTGTTGCACTCGACGCCGGTGCGGGGGTGGCCGTCATGCGCGTGTCCAGGCGAGGGTGACGTGAGTTCCGGCACCGGCACGCGAGCGCACGCGGGCGTCCCCGCCAGGCAAGGACCGCATGCGTTCAAGAATTGACACCCGCAAGCCCAGCCGACGCTGCGGCACGTCTCGCTGGGAGAAGCCGCGTCCGTCGTCAGTCACGGAAACCTCCAGGCCGTTGTCGTCGACGATCACGTTGACAGTGCGGGCGGCCTCGTGGCCTGCGTGCATGAGTGAGTTCCGCAGCGCCTCTTCCGTCGCCTCCGTGAGTGCGGCGACAACATCGCGGGGCACTGGGAGGTCGCCGTCAACCTCAAAGGTGAATCCAATTTCTGGTGCCGTGCCTCCCACGGTGGCACGCAGAACGGCCACAAGTTCCTCGGGTCCGTAGGGACGGGCGATGAGGTCTTCGTTCGCCAACTCTTCAACGCGAGTGACTGCGGCGCGGGCTTGGGTACTCAGGCCAGCGAGGATGGGCTCGCGACTCGCGGCGAGCAGAACAGACATGATGTCGTCGTGCACCATCGCGTTGATTCGGGTCTGTTCGCGTTCGCGCGTGATCGCGGTTGCCTCGAGCGAAGCTTGCTCGCGGGCTCGTTGTGCAACGCTGTCGAGACGTGCGGCCGCGAGCATGACCGCCGCGGAGACGCCCGCGAAGATTGCGCAGCTCACCATCGCGCCGAGTCCCTCCAGCACCGCGATGACAGGACTCCCCTCGCGAGTGGCGAGACCGAGGTACACGACGATCGGTCCTTGGGCGAGCGCAAATACCCACGTGACGCGACCGCCCCAGGCGACCGCGATAAGGGTTGCGGGTATCGCCCCAAAACCTTGTAGCCACGGCGTGCCACCGGTGAGGGTCTCGTTGACTAGGGCGAACGGAAACAACAGTTGGCTTGCGACGAACCCGATGGCGATGGCGGTTACGAGGCCACGCAGCGCGGAGAGGGGCAACAAACGACCAAGGATTGCCAGCATGCCTGGCAACACAAATCCAATGGCGATGGTGAACAGCAAGAACGGCTGCTGCACTTGCGCGCGCTGGCCGTAGAAGCCCGAGGGCCCGTTGGCTAGCAGCAGGCCAAAGATGATCGTGGCGATGCCGATAGCGAAGTACATGGTGCGCGTCATGCGATCGAGCGCGGTGCGCTCGTTCACGGCGTCAGCCATCGGAGGCGTCCCCTAGCAGCCCGTCCTCCATTGCGCGTTTATAGAGATCCACACGAGAGTGCGCGGGCCTGCCGGCCTCCGCGTACTTCTTGCGGATGCGGCTCACGTAGTCAGCGACGGTTTCTCTGGCCAGGCCCGTGTGGAGAGCGACTGAAGTCGCGGTCTCTCCTGAGGCGTACAGGCTCAGAATCTCTTGCTCTCTGGTGGACAACCGCGCATCCGTCAGATTCGCGTCGGCGTCGATCGCCGCTGCCCAGTCAGCTCCGAACACTTCGCCGCCATCCGCGGCGGTTCGAATAGCGGCCAGGAGCGTCGCGGGATCGGTCGATTTACGGATCAGCCCAAGGGCGCCGGAGCGAGCGGCAGACTGGATCAGCTTGCGGTCCTCTGCTCCCGTGTAGACGAGCACATGCGCACCGCGTTCGTGTATCGCTTTGACGTTGTCGTGGGGGAGTGACCCATCCGCGAGCCGCAGATCGAGCACAACGAGGTCGAGCGGCTCGTCGGTTGGGGGCAGGTCCGCAACCGTCTCTGCAACGGCGACCAGCACGAGGTCTCGCTGTGGCGTGACGAGGTCGCGAAAGCCGATCGCGATGAGCGCGTGGTCTTCCACGAGTGCGATGCGTTTGATCCCGTTCATGGCCTCCCTTGGGAGCAGGTTAGCGGACTGGGACCGGTACCAGGCAGGAAGGGAGCCTCAGGGATTCTGCTGCCCCCATAAGTGGGGGCTTTACGGGTCTTGCAGACGATGCCAGTCTGTCGTTTGACGAGCCGCAGCCGGGGGGAGGCTCGTCACTTCAGCGGAGGTCGGGAATGGACTGGACGAGCGAGGCGCTCAGCGTGCTCGTGACGGGCGTGCTCTTTTTGAGCATAGTCGTTGCCGGTTTCACGCCCGTTGCGTCGTTGAGCCCCATGTCGAACGTCGCCTTTGGCGCCGCAGGCGTGGTGTTCGTCGGCTCGGCCTTCGCGCTTGCGCGGGTGCAAGCCGTCAACTACCCACCACTGATGTGGGTTTTGCCGATTCTCCCGCTGCTCGTCATTGGAGCGTTGTGCAAAGACGCTGTCTCCGCCAGACAAGCTTCCGCACAGCCCGAGCGCGCGACCGCCATCGCGCGCCCCAATGACGGGCGGCCCATCGCCGCTCCGGGCATGGCCCCGGCCACAGCTCCAGGGCACGTCCGGAGCGGTGAGGGATCCGCCTTTGAGATCGCTTCCAGTTACGACGCCACGCCCAACGACTTGGCATCGATTGCGATCAACTACCCAGAGTTACGAGCGGTGGTCGCTCGCAATCCGCTCACCCCGTCATCGGTGCTCGACTGGCTTGCCCAACAAGCTGACCCGGCCGTTGATGCCGCGCTTCGCGAGCGCGGCATGGCGGGAACTGTTTCCTGACGTAGGTGCTACTCGTCTACTGCCTTGCCTGTCCACGCAGTGCCTGCCGTGACGATGCACAACCCCTTGCGGTCACCCGTGTTCCACGTGTCCTCTGACGGCACCCACGCGACCCACGCCCGCCCGGCCGACGCTGCCTCAAGCGGGCCTCCGGGCGCCAGTTGAGACGCGCAGTAGTTGAGCACGCTCGTGGCGACCGCGGCCTCGCCGGGCCAGTCGTCGCCGGTCAGGTTGTACGAGGACACGACCTCGGCCTCGTGCCGCTCCGAACACGCGACCGCGAAAACGTCTCCCGGCTGATTCCCGATCTCGAGCAAACACATCCCAGAAACGACCTGGATCGAGTTGAGACGGCCGAGCGCGCCCGGCTGCGCGGGTTCCAAACCGCTGGAACGGGCGGTCAAAGCTAACTGCGCCGCGACTCCGCCAACGATGACAACGACACCCGCAACGAGAAGTATGGCGAGCCAGCGCGGAAACCGACGCCGGCGTCGGGCAGGGGGTGTTGGGCGAAAATCCGCGCGCCGGAAGGTTCCCGAAAGTGAGCCGTCTGGCGCAGGGGGCGCCGAGTAGTCGCCTGTCACGTCAGTCCGCGAAGTCGACGATCACGGGGACGTGGTCCGAGGCTCCCTGGCCTTTGCGTTCCTCGCGGTCGATCATCACCGCAGATGCGCGAGCGGCGGCCGCAGCGGACGCGTACACAAAGTCGATGCGCATGCCTTCACCCTTGGGGAACCGGAGCTGCTGGTAGTCCCAGAAGGTGTAGGTATTCGGTTCTGGAATGAAGCGCCGGCTGAGCTCTTCATAGCCTGCGGCCGCGAACGCGTGGAAGGCGTCACGCGCTTCTACGGTGACGTGGGTTTCAGCTGAGGAGTCCTCCTCTGACCAAATGTCGGTCTCGAGAGGTGCCACGTTGAAGTCCCCGGCGATGATGGCAGGGCCCCCGGCCCATTCCGCGGCTGCGGAACGCAAGGCAGCCAGGAAGTCCAACTTGTACCGGTAGTGAGGGTCTGCGAGAGCGCGACCATTGGGAACGTAAACGCTCCACACGCGGGTATCGCCGCACGTAGCACCAAGGGCGCGCGCTTCCACCCGCGGGTCGCCTGTCTTGGCGAAGCCCGGTTGGCCAGCGAACTCGAGGTGAACATCTGACAGCCCCACGCGAGAGGCAATCGCCACGCCGTTCCACTGGTCAAGGCCGTGGGCCGCGACCTCGTAGCCGAGCGCCTCAAACGGTGCCATCGGGAACTGTGCGGGCTTGCACTTGATCTCTTGCATCGCGAGTACGTCGACTTGCGAGCGTTCGAGCCAATCGGTGACGCGATCGACTCGCGCCCTGATCGAGTTCACATTCCAGGTGGCGAAGCGCATGGCACCACCGTACTCAACATCGTGCGCTCCACGCCTCGTACTCAAACCCGCATGGCCGGGCGCCCTGTCCACGGCCGTGCCGACAAACCGGCGTAGGGTCGTCGCATGGCAACAGCATTGGTGACCGGAGCGTCGGCTGGGCTTGGCGAGGAGTTCGCGTGGCAACTCGCGACCGCTCGCCACGACCTCGTGATTGTCGCGCGTAGCCGCGATCGTCTCAGCGAACTCGCCGACGTCGTCGCGAGCGCAACGGGCGTCACGGTTGAGGTTCTGGCGGCAGACCTGTCAACGCCCGACGGCAGGGAACAGGTGGCTGAACGGCTCACCGACGTGTCGCGGCCAGTGAGCTTGCTTGTCAACAATGCGGGCTTCTCAACGGGAAAGGATTTCCTTGACGCGACGTGGGAAGAAGAGGCCGCGCAGCACGATGTTCTCGTTACAGCGCCCCTTCGGCTCACGCACGCGGCTCTGCCGGGCATGGTCGAACGGGGCCACGGCGCAATCTTGAACGTGTCGTCAATTGCGGCGCACCTGGCGAACGGAACCTACGCGGCTCACAAGCGCTGGGTGCTCGAGTTCACGGAGGCGCTCGCGGGCCAACTTCGAGGTACTGGGGTCACGGCGACGGCGGTGCTGCCGGGGCTCACGCGCACCGAGTTTCACGACAGTCCGGAGCTTGAGCATTACAAGGACAGCACGCCGGATTTCGCGTGGCTCAGCGCCGAGCAGGTTGTGAGCGCCGCGCTTACAGGCGTGAGACGTGGCTCTGTCACGGTGACCCCATCGGTCCGCTACGCGACAGCTGGCGCCCTCGCGAGGCTTGCGCCCGCGTCGCTAACCAGGCGCACGCGCTCAATGCGCACGCAGCGCTGACATGTCAACCGCGACGGGCCGTCGATTCGTCGAGTCAGTGGAGGCATCATGAAACTCGGACCGCTTGTGATCGTCGTTCTTGTCGTGGCTGCAATCGTCGTGTTCTTCTGGTGGTTGGCGCGCAAACGCAAAGGCGAGGTGGCAGCGGCGAGCGCCGCGGCGTCGGCCCGTGGTTGGACGTGGGTGGGCAAGGATGACTCGGTGTTCGCCGGTCTGACGCCACTCATGTTCGGTGAAGGTCAACGCAGATGGGCCGACGACGTGGTCAAGGGTGATGACTTCGTCGCCTACTCCTTTCATTGGGTGACGGGACGCGGCGACCGCAAGGACACCCATACTCGGCGAGTCACGATGGTCAGCACAGGAGTGCAGTTGCCGATGATGGAGGTGGTGCCTCAGACCGTGGTTTCATCGGTGGAGACCGCGATGTCCGGCGGCGACATGGACGTTGAACTTGCCGCCTTCAATAAAGGATGGAGCGTGCGTTCAACGGTCGCTCCGGCAGCGCATGCGGTGCTCCATCCGCGAATGATTGAGCGGCTCATGGACCCGGCCATGCGGTTTCGAAGTGTCTTCTTTGACCAGGGCCGGATCGGCATCGTCGACCTCGTGGTGCAGACACCCGATCTCATCGACCACGCTACGGCAACCGTTGCCATTGCCAAGGAGATCCAGGCTCTAGTCCCGCCGCATGTCGTGCGCGAGTACGGCGGTTCCGACGCGGGACAGGCGCCCAAGTAGTCTGGCCGCATGACGACGCCGCGCGACCGCCTCAACGAACTCATCCGCGAACTTGCCGTGGTTCACGGCAAGATCACGCTCGCCTCCGGGCGTGAGGCCGATTACTACGTGGACCTGCGCAGGGTCACACTGCATCACGAAGCCGCGCCGCTCATTGGCCACCTGTTGCTTGACCACCTCGAGGTCAGCGGTTTTGGGCCGGCAGACGTGGACGCAGTTGGCGGGCTCACGCTTGGCGCTGACCCCGTCGCGGGCGCTCTGCTGCATGCCGCGGCGTCTCGCGGGCTCGCGCTCGACGCGTTCGTGGTTCGCAAGGAGGCAAAGGCCCACGGCCTGCAGCGCCGCATCGAGGGACCAGACGTTGAAGGACGCACCGTGATCGCGGTTGAGGACACCTCTACAACCGGCGGATCCGTACTCACCGCGGTTGAGGCACTGCGGGAGGCCGGCGCCAACGTCGCGGCGGTTGCCGTAATCGTTGACCGCGGCACAGGCGCTCGCGAGGCCGTCGAGGCCGAGGGTCTGCAGTATCTCTACCTCTACGACCTCGCGGACCTGGGCCTGGCTTAAAGATGCCGCGAAACCGATAGAGTCGGTCTACGGAATACGGGAGGTAGTCATGTTGTGGGTTGTCATCGCAATTGTGCTGGTGCTCATCATTGGCGGGTGGGCGGTCGCGCAATACAACGCGCTCGTTCGGCTCAGGAACCTGGTCCAAGAGGCCTGGCACCAGATCGACACCGAGTTGCAGCGTCGCCACGACCTGATCCCCAACCTCGTTGAGACCGTTAAGGGCTACGCGAAGCACGAGCGCGAGACGCTTGAGGCTGTCACGGCCGCCCGCGCTGCGGCCGTCGCGCCCGGCTCGTCTCCCGCCGAGCAGGCGCAGCAAGAGAACGTCCTCACGCAGGCGCTCGGCAAGCTGTTCGCGCTCGCTGAGGCCTACCCGGATCTCAAGGCCAACCAGAACTTCCTGCAGCTGCAGACTGAACTCACGAATACCGAGGACCGCGTCGCCGCCGGCCGCCGCTTCTACAACGCGAATGTGCGCGAGCTCAACACCAAGATCGAGACGTTCCCCACGTCGATCATCGCCAACATGTTCAAGTTCGTTAAGGCCGAGTACTTCGAGACCCAGGACCCCACAGCGCGCCAGGCGCCGTCGGTTCAGTTCTAAAGGTTCCGTTTCTAGCGGCCCGACGAGGGAGTCACGTTGTCGCTTGAGGTTGGGTTTGGTACGGGAGCAGCCGTAGGCGGCTTCATGTTCATCCTTATGCCCATCCTCATGATCGCGATCGTGGGCTTGGGCATCTTCTTCGCCATCAAGGCGTACAAGGAGGCCAAGCGCCGTCAGGCGGCGATCGCGGCGACCGTCGCGGCCAGTCACTTGGGCCACATTGCCGAGGATCCCGCACGGACGTCATACTTCACCGCGGCCCCGTTCGGGAATGGTGACCACCGGCGAGCTCGCGACATCGTGTGGGGCAGCCTCGCGGGGCGCCCTTTTGAGACCTTCGCTTACAGCTATGAGACTCACACCACGGACTCGGACGGAAAGCGCAACACCACGACCCATCACTTTCAGATCACGTGGGTTGCGCTGCCGGGTCCGTTGCCGACGATGCGATTCACGAGCGACAACGCCCTCATGCGGACGTTCGCGAAGATGGGTGCTCGCGATCTCAGCGACCTTCAGTTGGTCGTGGGCGCTCTGCACTCGATCGTGGACCTCGTGCCGCCGTTCGTCTTCCAGGCGCCACCGGGTGGCAACGCGCCGTTGGCTCAGCCTTAATCGTCGGAAGCGGGGGCACGGTGACACGCACGTTCGACATCAGTGGGCTGGTCTTCCTCATAGTCGCTGTGATGGGTCTTGGCGTCATGGTGGCGCTCGCTGCGCATTTCTATTCGGCGTCGCGCCGGGGCGCGCTCAACGCCGCAGTAGTCACGCCACTCATTCCTGCTCAGGCGGCGGAGAGAGGTTGGGGATACATCGCCCACGCACCTGAGCGCGCGAAGTACTTCACGGCGTACCCCTTCTTCCCGCATTTCTACATGCGGGTCCACGACGTTGTTTGGGGCACGGTGGACGGACGCCCGTTTGAGACGTTTGCGCTGAGCCTTCCTGAGAACACCTTCGCGTCCGCGGGTGATGGCAAGAACTCATCCGAAGCGACTGATTTTCAAGTGGTGTGGATAGGGCTCAAGGCGCCTCTGCCGCGCGTCCAGTTCACGAGGGACGGCTCCGCTTGGCGGAAGATGGCGCAACTTGGCTCTGCGCGCGTTGACGTCGAGTCAGGCGCGTTCAACCGTTTGTGGGAGGCCTACAGTTCGGATGCACGTGTGTGCCACGCGATACTCGGGCCACGTTTGATCGAGCGACTCATGGCTCCGGACGCGAGAGTTCTCGACTACACGTTCGAGGGTTCGGCGCTCATGACTTCTGTGCCGTATCTGACGGACCTCGCGCCCATCGAAGCAATGGTGCGCACCCTCTACGCGGTCGCGGACCTTGTTCCTCCGTTTCTGTTTGAGCCTCACGAAGGCGCCTAAGACCTCACGCGGCGAGGCGAAACGTCTGGGTAAAGCGCTGCAGAAGTTCGCTGTGGCCCGTGAGCACCTCGACCTCACCGCTCGCAATCGCTCGTTGCGCGGGCAGGTCGCCCGAAAGCAGGCGCCTAAAATCTGGCCCGGCGGCGAACGACAGGTCTACGGGCGCGTCGAGTTCACCCAGCAACAGCGTCGGGCCGTCTACCTGCAGCGTGACCGCAGCTGAGCCAAACCTTGCCGCGTAGGCAGTCGTGGGGAACGTGCTCGCGACCTGGGGTTGGAAGGCGCTGCGCAGGTCGATGGCGAGCGAATCGGGTGTGATGACCTGCTCTGCGCGCGGATCGTCGAGTGCCTTGAATCCCCACGCACCAAGGCCAAGGACGATCGGCTCGAGTTCTCTTCCGTAGGCCGTTAGCTCGTAGATGATGACGCGCGAGCGTGGCACCCGGTGGATGACGCCCGCGGCCTGCAGCTCCTTGAGTCGCGAAGCGAGAATATTGGTGGGGATGCGCGGCAAGCCGGCGGCGAGTTCGCCGTAACGGCGTGGACCAACGAGAAGGTCGCGAACGATGAGCATTGCCCACCGTTCGCCAACGATCTCGAGGGCCCGAGTGACCCCGCCGTACTCCCCATAGTCGCGAGCGGCCACGCTATTGCGCCTGCTGCTCCATGTACGCCTCGGGGCCCTGCTCGGCTGCGACGGGGTCCATCCAGCCGAACTCGAGGATGTTGCCATCGGGGTCTGCGAGCTGGCGCTGGTACATGAAGCCGTAGTCAGAGGCGGGCCGGTCTTCTGCGCCGCCCGCACCAAGCCCGTCGGTGACGGCCTTGTCGACCGCGTCGCGGCTGTCGAGGAAGATCGCGGTCGAGGTTGACGGATTGGTCTTTGGGTCGCCGATTGGCAGATCCGTGAAGGTCTGGAAGTAGTCGCGGACCAGGATCATGAAGTAGCTGTGGTCCTCTTCGACGATGACGCAAGCAGCGTTGTGGTCGGAGAACTGTGGGTTGGTGGTGAAACCGATGGCCGTGTAGAACGCCTTTGCGCGCTCGAGATCGGTCACCGGAAGGTTGACGAACATCGATGTCATGAGTGGCTCCCTTGCCGAGGTTCCGGGCGGAACCCCTCTACACTTGCAAAAAACAAGTGAGGAGTCAAGACCTCGCGGCGCGGCGCTTGTCGAGCTGGTGCTTTACCCACTCGACGATCATCGGAATCACGGACACGAACACCACCAAGATGAGCGCAACCTCGACGTTCCTGCGCACAAAGTCGAAGCTTCCGAGCCAATAGCCCAGCATCGTCACGCCCACCCCCCAGCACAGGGCGCCGATTGCGTTGAACTTAATGAAGTGCGAGTAAGGCATCTTGCCCACGCCCGCAGCGACCGGAATGTACGTGCGGACGATGGGCACAAACTGCGCGAGAACGATCGCTCGTCCGCCATAGCGCTCAAAGAACTCGTGAGTGCGATCGATATACGACTTCTTGAAAAGGCGGGAATCCTCCCTGGCAAAGATGCGTGGGCCCACTCCTCTGCCTATCCAATAGCCGATCTGCGGGCCGATGAACGCGGCGAGACCAAGTAGCCCTGCGACGAACCAGATTGGGAAGTCGATCTGCCCGGTCCCCGTGAACAATCCCGCGGTAAACAGCAGCGAGTCACCGGGGAGGAAGGGGAACAGCAGACCGGTCTCGATGATCACGATCGCGGCAATCGCGAACAGCGCGGCAGTGCCGAACCGGTCGATGAAGCCGTTGATCAGAGTGTCTGGATCTAGCCAATCGGGCAGCAACATAGGGACTCGCACGCGGCTAGCCTACGGGTGTGACCTCGGAAGAAGCTCAGAGCGCGGACACCCGCAACGTCGTTGACCGCTACAAGGGCTGGGCGATGGACGACATCGTGGCCGACCTCGATTCCCGCCGCCACCCGTTTCACGTCGCGATCGAGAACTGGCAGCACGATTTCAACATTGGTTCTGTGGTGCGCACGGCGAATGCGTTCCTCGCGAAGGAAGTTCACATCATCGGGAACCGACGCTGGAACCGGCGAGGCGCGATGGTCACCGACCGCTATCAGCACGTTCGGCACCATCCAACGGTTGAGGATTTCGTTGCGTGGGCGCACGGCGAGCGGCTGTCAGTGATCGGCATCGACAACCTGCCAGGCTCGGTACCGCTCGAAACCTACGACCTGCCAAAGGCATGCGTTCTGGTCTTTGGCCAGGAGAGCGTCGGGCTGACAGAAGCCGTACGGGAGGCGGCCGACGCTGTGCTTGCGATTGCGCAATACGGCTCCACTCGGTCTATCAATGCGGGGGCCGCTGGGGCGATCGCGATGCACGCTTGGGTGCGTCAGCACGCGGATATTGAGGCGGGGCACCAGGGCGGGTCGTGAGGCCCATTTCAGCGTGGGGCGATTTCTGACAGAATGGACCCCGGTTCCATCCCCTACATGCAGGAGTTCCGCATGGCTATTGCCACCCCAGAGTCCTACAACGCGATGCTCGATGCCGCCAAGGCAGGCTCGTACGCGTTCCCAGCTATCAACGTGACTTCGTCCTCGAGCATCACGGCCGCGATTCAGGGCTTCGCCGCCGCGGAGTCCGACGGCATCATCCAGGTCTCGATCGGTGGCGCGCAGTACGCCTCCGGTTCGACGATCAAGGACCAGGTGCTCGGTTCGGTGGCGCTCGCCGCTTACGCGCGCGAGGTTGCCGCCGCATATGGCGTGACGATCGCTCTCCACACGGACCACTGCCACGCTCAGTACGTCGACTCGTGGCTGCGTCCGCTGCTCGCGATCTCCACGGAGCGCGTTGCTCGCGGCGAGCAGCCGTTGTTCGTCTCGCACATGTTCGACGGCTCGTCCGTGCCGCTCGAGGAGAACCTGGTTCTCTCCGAGGAGCTCCTTGAGCTTTCGCAGGCCGCGCGCACCGTTCTCGAGATCGAGATCGGCGTTGTCGGTGGCGAAGAAGACGGCCACGCAGCTGAAATCAACGAGAAGCTCTACACGACCACGGAAGACGGCCTCGCGACGGTTGAACGCCTCGGTTCCGGCGAGAAGGGTCGCTACCTGACGGCCCTCACCTTCGGCAACGTGCACGGCGTCTACAAGCCCGGTGCCGTCAAGCTGCGTCCCGAACTGCTCGGTGACATCCAGGCAGAGGTCGGCGCCAAGCTCGGCAAGGACAAGCCCTTTGACCTCGTGTTCCACGGCGGCTCCGGCTCCACCGCAGAAGAGATCGCTACGGCCGTCTCCCACGGTGTCATCAAGATGAACATCGACACGGACACGCAGTACGCGTACACGCGTCCCGTCGCCGACTTCATGCTCAAGAACTACGACGGCGTGCTCAAGGTTGACGGCGAGATCGGCGACAAGAAGTCGTACGACCCCCGCGCCTGGGGCAAGCTCGCGGAGGCCGGAATGGCCGCCCGCATTGTTGAGGCTTGCGAGCAGCTCGGCTCGGCCGGTAAGAAGATCTAGCAATGCGATCGTGACGGGAGCCCCCGTGGTCGCCAGACCGCGGGGGCTTTCGCACGTAGAGGGAGGATGACGATGTCCGGTGCAGTGATCATTGGTGCGCAGTGGGGCGACGAAGGTAAGGGCAAGGCCACAGACCTGTTGGGCTCTCGCGTCGACTACGTGGTGAAGTTCAATGGCGGTAACAATGCCGGCCACACGGTTGTCATTGGCGACCAGAAGTTCGCCCTGCACCTGCTGCCTTCCGGGATCCTCACGCCCGGCGTCACGCCGGTAATCGGCAACGGGGTTGTCGTTGACCTGCGAGTGCTGTTCCAAGAGATCGACGGGCTGATTGAGCGCGGCGTCGATCCCTCGGCCCTGCTCATCTCCAACGCCGCCCACGTGATCGCCCCCTACGCGCGGACCCTCGACAACGTCACCGAACGCTTCCTTGGTAGCCGCAAGATCGGCACCACAGGGCGCGGGATTGGTCCCGCTTATGCGGACAAGATCAACCGCCTTGGTATCCGTATTGGCGACCTCTTTGACGAGCAGGTGCTTCGCGACAAGATCGAGGGCGCGCTTGTCGCTAAGAACCACCTCCTGGTGAAGGTGTACAACCGCCGCGCGATCACTGTCGATGAGGTTGCGGACGAACTGCTGGGCTTCCGCGACCGCATCGAACCGATGGTCACTGACACCTCGCTTGTCCTTAACAACGCGCTCGACGCGGGCGAGACGGTGCTGTTTGAGGGCGGCCAGGCAACGATGCTGGACGTCGATCACGGCACCTACCCGTTTGTCACGTCGTCAAGCGCGACTGCCGGTGGCGCGTGCACTGGCTCCGGCGTCGGGCCCACAAAGATTGACTCGGTTATTGGCATCGCGAAGGCCTACACGACTCGCGTCGGTGAGGGACCCATGCCAACCGAATTGCTCGACAAGTGGGGTGACCGCTTGCGTGACGTGGGCTTCGAGTTCGGCACCACCACCGGCCGGCCACGCCGCTGTGGCTGGTACGACTCCGTCATCACGCGTTACTCGTCGCGAATCAACGGGCTCACGGACATCGTGCTCACCAAGCTCGACGTGCTCACCGGCATCCAGGAGATCCCGGTCTGTGTCGCGTATGACGTCAACGGCGTGCGTTACCGCGACCTGCCTTTGGACCAGGGCGCCTTCGCGGCCGCCGAGCCCGTTTACGAGACCTTCCCAGGCTGGGATGAGGACATCTCTGGCGCTCGCGATCTCGCGGACCTACCTGCGAACGCTCGCGACTACGTGACGGCCATCGAGGACCTGAGCGACTGCCGTATCTCCGCCATTGGCGTGGGACCCGGCCGCGACGAGATCATCCAGATCCACGATCTGTTGCACGCTCGAGTCTGACGCTTTCGATCCAGGCACGCACCGCGTCGAGTCCCGTCTCGTTGAGGGCGTAAGCGCGAGTTTGCCGGTCCGCGAAAACGTCGACGACTTCGGCGCGCGCGAGTACCTGCAGGTGCTGTGAGGCGCGGCTCGTTGAGATCCCGTACATGGCGGCCGCTGAGGCGCAAAGATCACCGGCATTCGCGGCGCCGGGGACGAGCAGTTCGAGCATGAAACGCCGGACGGGGTTCGCGATCGCCTGAAGCGCTAGTTCTAGACGCGCGGCGCGGAAGACCTCCCACGATTCGTCATCGTCATCGTCATCGCCATCGTCGACATCGACGTCGACGTCGAATCTATCTCGGGCATCGCTGTCCCGGGCATCGCTGTCCCGGGCATCGCTGTCCCGGGCGTCGCTGTCCCGGGCGTCATCCCCGCCTCGGAAGCCTGTCGCCACGGGTCGCCTCACCTCTGCCAGCTGTTTTAGGAATCCCTAAAGTACCCGCAATAAGGGGGATGCCCCGGAACCTGGGGATGACGGTTGGCCGCAGGCCGGGATGACCTGGTGCCCGTCTTCGTTTTCCGCGCCGCGGAACCTTGTCGCGACCGGTCGTCTCACCTCTGCCAGCTGTTTTAGGAATCCCTAAAGTACCCGCAATAGGCGGGGGATGGCCCGGAACCTGGGGCCGGCGGCTTGCCGCGTGGCGGGTTGGGCGTGGGCCGGGTTGGGCGTGGGCCGGGTTGGGCGCGGGCCGGTGGGGGTGGACTGGGCGTGGGCCGGGTTGGGCGTGGGCCGGTGTGG
>Ga0164241_10000083_pt1 | contig 225833 bp, 179 predicted proteins | sample OricomyardsoilBY_FD_108780 | JGI IMG/M metagenome (GOLD analysis project Ga0164241, IMG submission 108780) | Backyard soil microbial communities from Emeryville, California, USA - Original compost - Back yard soil (BY) | ecosystem: Environmental > Terrestrial > Soil > Unclassified | place... | reverse complement strand
TTGCGAGCGAGCCTACCTTCCGGCGAGGTGGGTAGCGCGAAGATCATTCAACCATAAGGGTTCAGTAATGCTGGGGGAGTTTGAGATGACCGGACTCACCTTGGACTATTGCACCCGCTGGGGCGGTTGGGCGAAGCGTTAAGCTGCTCCGGCCCTGAGCGCTTGTCAGCAGTGATGCTAAACGCCCTTCCTTTGCGGCCCTTTGAACATCCATGGGCAGGCGCGACACGATCATTCTGGAGAACATCCCGGTCACGGGCTGGGGGGCGAACGGCAAGGCCTTGGCGAAGATCGACGGACTCGTCGTCTTCATCAGGGGTGCCGTGCCCGGCGATACCGCCGACCTGCGCGTGACACGGAAGAAGAAGTCCTACATGGAGGCCACGGTGCAGCGGATCGTGATGCCATCGCCCGACCGCGCTGAGCCTTTCTGCAAACACTTCGGCACCTGCGGCGGTTGCAAATGGCAGGACCTCTCCTACCCCATGCAGGTCCACTACAAGCGACAGGAAGTGATCGACAACCTGCAACGCCTCGGCGGATTGGAGTTCCCCGAAGTGCCGCCCACCATCGTTTCGCCCAACACACGCTTCTACCGCAACAAGCTGGAATATACCTTCAGCAACTACCGCTGGTTCACCAAGGAGGAGATCGGCCAAGACGGGGAATTCGTTGACCGCAATGCCTTGGGATACCATATCCCCGGGCGCTTCGATAAGGTGTTCGATGCCACCGAATGCTGGCTACAGCCCGCGCCCAGCGATGCGGTCCGCAATTTCATCCGCGCGTATTCCAAGGAACATCACCTCGGCTTCTATGATATCCGTGGGCACGAGGGCTGGTTGCGCACATTGACGATCCGCACCACCACCACCGCCGAGCTTATGGTACTACTCTCCTTCGGCTATGAGGACGAGGCTCCGCGCACCGCCTTGCTCGCCGCCATCCAGCAGGCATTCCCGGAGATCACCTCGCTGCTCTGGTGCATTAATCCAAAGAAGAACGACACCATCTGGGACCTTGATATAGAGGTCTTCCACGGGCGCGATCACATTGTTGAACAGTTGAGCGACGCAGGCCATCCGCCGCTGAGGTTCCGCATCGGGGCGAAGAGCTTCTTCCAGACGAATCCCGAGCAGACGCAGGCGATGTACGAGCTCGTGCGGGAACTGGCCGGATTGACGGGCACGGAAAAAGTCTACGACCTCTATTGCGGCGCCGGCAGCATCTCACTCTTTCTGGCCCGCCACTGCAAGGAAGTGATCGGCGCGGAGATCGTTCCGGAGTCGGTGACGGACGCCTTCGCCAACGCGGAGTTGAACGGCATCACGAATGCGACATTCGAGTCCGGCGACCTGAAGGACCTGTTGAACGCTGACTTCATCGCGCGACATGGCAAGCCCGATGTGCTGGTGACCGATCCGCCGCGCGCAGGCATGCACGAGGCCGTGGTGGCGCGGATCCGGGAGATGGCGCCGGAACGGATCGTCTATGTGAGTTGCAATCCGGCCACGCAGGCGCGCGACCTGTCGTTGCTGAAGGACATGTACCGCATCACGGATGTGCAGCCGATGGACATGTTCCCGCACACCTATCACGTGGAGAACGTGGTGCGCTTGGAGCGGCTCTGACACCTCGCAGAACCCTCGCCGGACGCGGCCTGCATGGCCGAGACATCTTCGGGCATGATACTTGGTCCCACCGAAAGCAAGACAACCATACGACCATGAGAACCCTATTCCGCATCACGACACGGACCGCATGGGCAACCGCCGCCCTCGCACTATGTCTGAGTGCAACCGCCCAGGATGACCAGTCGGACGATTGGCCGCTGGTCTTCTCTTCCGGCGGCAACCAAGTGCAGGTCTTCAAGCCCCAGCCCGAATCCTTCGACGGCACCAGCTTCACCGCCCGTGCGGCCGTGGCCCTGCAACGCCCATCCGACAGCACGCCGGTCTTCGGCGCCATCTGGGGCGATGGCACCTTGGAGGTGGACCGCGACAACCGCATGGGCAAGCTCACCGCGTTCAAGGTCACCGATGCGCGCTTCCCGGGGATCACCGACGCCAGCGAGATCGGCCCTATCAAGGACATGCTCTCCACCGGTATCGTGAAGAACGCGCCACCGATCGCCATCGACTGGCTGGTAGCAGCACTGGAGGAGGAACAACAGAGCACTGGCTCCTATGACAACACGCCACCGGAGATCATCTACCGCGAGAAGCCCAGCATCCTGGTCTACATTGATGGGGCACCGATCTACCAGCCCTTGACCGGCACCAAGACGGACAGTGGCGATCCGGTCTATGAGGCGGGCGGAAAGAGCGTGGACCGTGTGACCAACACGCCCTTTTTAATGGTGCGGCCGCAGGGTGGTGACAACTGGCTCTATGGTTCCAGCCTTTGGTACTCGGCCAAGGACGTCAAGGGCCCTTGGACCTATCGCAAGGACCCACCGGACTATCTGCGCCAGTTGGCCCAGCAAGTGGATACCGTACCGGCCACTGAACCAAGTGCGGATGCGATCATACCCGAGGTGGTGGTGAGCACCACACCGGCGGTGCTGGTGGACCTGAACGGGAAACCACAGATGCAGCCTTTCGACAACACCTCGTTGATGTATGTCACCAACACGGACAAGGACCTGTTCATGGACATTCCCACGCAGGAGTATTATCTCTTGGCATCCGGCAGGTGGTATTCCACCAAGAACTTGGCCAACGGTCCTTGGGACTATGTAGCCTCCGATGACCTGCCTGCGGATTTCGCCCATGTGCCCTTGGGTTCGCCGAAGGATGGAATCCTCTCGCATGTGGCCGGTACCGATGCGGCGCGGGAGGCCGTGCGCGACGCGAGCATTCCGCAGACCGCACAAGTGGACCGTAACACCGCCACGGTAACCGTGACCTATGATGGCGAGCCGCAGTTCCAACAGATCGCCGGTACCGATGTCTACTCAGCGCAGAATGCCAGTACCACGGTGCTGCGCATCAACGGGGTCTATCATGTGTGCGACAATGCCGTGTGGTATGAAGGCAGTACGCCGGACGGCCCCTGGACGGTCAGTATCTCCGTTCCTCCACAGGTGAACCAGATCCCCCCGAGCGATCCGGCCTACAGGGTACGCTATGTCTATATCTACGACCACACTCCGGACCAAGTGTTCGTGGGCTACACACCGGGTTATCTCGGATCCTATGTGGAAGGTGGTGTGGTGATCTATGGCACCGGTTACTACTACAACCCCTGGCCGGGCTATTGGTATCCGCGGCCATTCACGTGGGGCTTCAATATGTACTACAACCCTTGGTATGGCTGGGGATTCGGCCCCACTTGGGGATACTCATGGCTCTACCCCGGCTGGAACTACTATGGCTACGGCCATTATCACAGCGCGTGGGGATGGTGGGGTCCCTATACCTACTGCCCTCCGGTCAATTGGCATGCCCATGGGTACTATGGTCATCGGCCTTCCTCGAATGGACACTATGGTCCCCAAGGAGGTGGTGGCCAGTACCGGGGCTCGCGTGGTGGGGACCTGTATACCAACCATCGCATCGCGGGTGTGAAGCCGTCCGAAGTACATAGCACAACAGCATTCAGGACCGGAAGCAAACAGGCCGAAGGGAAGACCGCGGGCAAGACCATGAAGCCGATCACCGGTGACCACTTCACCGATAGCCAAGGGAATGTCTATCGCAGCGATGGCGCGAAGACGCAGGAATACCAAAAGGGCAAATGGGCGAATGTGCCGGCACAGGAAAAGACCGTGAAGCCTAGTGATAATGTCGTATCGCGTGAACATGCCCCCGCCACCAATGGGCGTTCGGAGACGAGCAAGCCTGCGACCACAGTTCGGCAGCCTGCCATATCGCCCACGCGAAACATCCAAGAACGGAACATGAGCACGCAACCGCAGGAACCGCAACGCATCCAGCAGGAACGGTCGCGCGGCGACCAGCGGGTGAATGAATATCGAGGTTATCAACAGATGCAAAGCTCACCGCCCCCCGCGCAACGGTCGGCGCCCAGCGCGAAACCTGCGGCACCGTCCCCTTCCCGCCAGAGTGCGCCCTCTCCAACTCAGGGTGGACGCTCCGGTGGTAAGCGTTGAGCTTACTTCGACCAAGGAAGATCGATGCGCTTGAAGGACAGCGCATCGGTCTTCCCGTTTCGGGGTGGCCGCTCCCCAGATCTCGACCCGGGTCATCTGTGTAAATACCCGCCAATTCACTGGCGCGCGTAGGCGATCGCCGTGCGCGTCGGCCCGCGTGGCAGGGATCTTGGCACATCGGGAACAACCAACACCCAGACCCATGCGTAATCCCATTCCCCTCTTCATCCTTCTCGGCGGCATGCTTCTGCCCACGCTTTCCTCGGCGCAGGAATTACGTCTGTACGGCGGTTACAACGGCACCAATGTGAAGGAGGCCGGCGATGAGCAATGGACCGGCCGATCAGGCTATCAATTCGGCGCGGACCTGCTGATCGGTGACCGCTGGTTCCTGATGCCGGGGGTGGAATTCATCGTGCAGAACCTCAACTACACTTACGCGGGAACTTCCCCTGACGGCAGCATCAACTATCCATCGGAGGAGTTCAAGTACACAAGCAATTCCCTTCGGATCCCCCTGATGTTGGGGGTGAACCTCTTCGACCCGGCCACGGATCCCGTCCTGAATGTCTATCTACTGGGTGGGCCATCGGCCATGATGAACTTGAATGCGGACCTGAACAACAATGCCCTGCATGTGGAGACAAACAATACCCAGTGGTACTTGGGATTTGGCGGAGGACTGGAACTCGGCTTCCTCTTCGTCGAGGCCGGATATGACGTGGGCATGAGCAATGTTTTCAAAGGTGATGACTTCCACACAAATCCCGAAGTGAACTTCCTGCATGTAAATGCCGGCCTCCGGTTGCGTTTGGTCCAGTAGTCCATCCGATCGAAGGGCATTCATGAAGGTGGCGACGAAATGCACTGCCGAAAACCCGAAGAATGCGCAATGCAACAGATCTGCCCTCGTCTCAGTAACAGCGACATTTACCACAGAGGCCATCTATGAAGGATCAGCTACGCATCGCATACACTGCACTACAGGACCATACAGATATCCGGCAATGGAGCGGCGTTGCATTCTTCATAGCGCGGGCGTTGGAAGGTCAGGGCTGTCAGATCTCGATGGTCAACCATTCCCAAGGTCCGCGACTTACCTTCAACAAAGCATGCAACAGGGTCTTCGGCATGGCCGGGATGCCTTTGCGAATGCCACTGGAACGGTCGAAGGTCTTTGCGGACCGGATCGCACGCGACACGGCCAAGCAGATCAAGGGTGCCGACATCGATGTCCTATTCTCCACGAGCAGCATCCCCGTGGCACTCCTGAGGTCTGCACATCCAAAGGTCTTCTTCACGGACTGTACGTTCACCGACCTGCTGAATACCTATCCTGAACTTGTCGACTACCCGAAGGAATGGCAGGAGGAGGGACATGCCTTGGAACATGCCGCCCTCCAGAATTGCGACATGGCGATCTATGCCTCGGAATGGGCGGCACGTTCCGCGATCGACCATTACGGAGCAGATCCGGGCAAGGTGAAGGTGCTTCCTTTCGGCAGCAATTTCGAATCCCATCCTCCACTACAGGTTGTAATGGACGCGGTGAGGGCTCGGCCCACAGAACGCTGCGAATTGCTGCTGATCGGCGTGAACTGGGAACGCAAAGGCGGTCCTTTGGCGTGGGAGGTGGCCCATGAACTCAACAAGGCCGGTATTGAAACACGCCTGACCGTACTGGGCTGCACGCCTCCTCCCGGAATGGAAGCTCCCTTCCTGCGCGTGATGAAATTCATTGGCAAGGACACCGCCCTTGGACAACAGGAGATCATGCGGCTGATGCTTGATTCGCACTTCTTGATCGTCCCTTCCATCGCGGAATGCTTCGGTATCGTCTATGCGGAGGCCAGCGCAATGGGACTGCCCAGCCTAGCCCGTGACGTTGGAGGGGTGAGTAGTGCAGTGCGGAACGGCAAGAATGGTTTCCTGTTCCCCGCGTCGGCAGCGGCCAATGTCTATGTCGAACGTATCCGTGAACTTCTTGGGAACCGTTCCGCCTACGAACAATTGGCCCGGTCATCCCATGACGAGTTCATCAACAGGCTGAATTGGGACAGGACAGGTGCGGCATTGCAGGAGTTGCTGGAACACCTTCGCTCGTGACCGGAATTCCTTGCAGGATGATCAGGGAGGGATCGTGCGAGGCGCGCTTTCCCTGAAGTGGGTGGCTTCAACGCCGCAGCCGCTTTGTGGCCTTTGATCTGTAAACACGACCGGATCCTTTGAGCAAGCTTAGGATCCGATCGTGTTTGCAGATCGCCCGCTTCGCGGGCGGCGTTGGCGGAGAGGGAGGGATTCGAACCCCCGTTGCCCTTGCGGGCAAAGCGGTTTTCAAGACCGCCGCATTCGACCGCTCTGCCACCTCTCCAAGATGCCTTCGGTCAGCGGGGCGCGAAGATATCCGGTACCGTGCAAAACGAAAGCCCTCCGAAGAGGGCTTTCAAGAGTGGAGCAAAAGAGATTCGAACTCTCGACCTCCGCATTGCGAACGCGGCGCTCTAGCCAGCTGAGCTACTGCCCCATGCCGCAAATATCGCAAGCCGAAGTGATCCCTTCGTCACTTGATGGGATAGTAAATGTTCGTGAGCCACTTTGCCGTGTCGGGCTCCTGCATGGGACCGGTAACATATTCTTCGATCACCGCGTCACGGAGTTCCAAGTTGTGGGCCTTCATCATGTCATTCATGGCATCATGCGCGTCACCGCTCTTGTCATACGAACCGCTGTAGGCGATCATCAGTGCCTTCCCCCCAGCGACCGTGACCGTGGTGCAGCCGTTAACCTTCACCGTGTCCGAGGTGGATGAAATGGGAAATCCGGCGAGCATATCCGTCTGCTTGCCTGCCACATCCCACTTGTAAAAAAGGCCCGACGGGTTGCCGTCGATCTTGAGACCGGCCTTGCCTACCGCTTGGGAGGTCATCGGCAACACGCTGGCGAAATAGGCGGAGATCTTGTCCCATTTCACCATGGAACGCTTGCCCGCATAGGTCTTTGCGGGAATGTCCACCGTATCCACCACATAACCACGGAAGGTGCGTGCCTTCAGCTCCGCCGAACGTTTTGAGGCATCTGCCTCACAGATCGTCTTCAACTTGGCCAATCCGTTGGAGAATACCGGACCCATCATGGCGTCCATGTCCTTGAACACGCAAATGATGCGGGCGATGAAGTTGTTCTCCCCATCGTAGGACCACGTCACCTTCGTGCTGTCCCCCATCGGTTCCAAATTGATATTCCCCTTGGCCTCACCCTCGAAGGGAGCGGTGAAATGGAGGCTGACCTCAAGGTGTTTGCCTGGATCCACGGCGGTGATCTCCTGCATGCCCTTTCCCGACTTCTTGCCTTCCCACATGCTCTTGGACCCCACCTCGCCATCGGCACCCTCGAAGGTCACCTGCAGGTCCGGGTCCACATCCCGGAATGGACTCCATTCATCATTCTGCTTCAAGCTGCTGACGTGGTCCCACACCACGGATGATGGCGCTGCGATCACCGTTTCGCGTTCGATGTGCGAGGTCTTCGGGCCGAAGAGTCCAAGGATGACGGCCAAGGCCAATACCGCCAGAAGGATGATCAGAAGGGTCTTCAGTGCTCTCATGGTCAGGGGATTTTCCGAAAGATGTGGCTTTCCAGCGGAATAACCGGGACGACCGAAGATGGCCTGTGAGCGCTGGCACGATTTTCCATTGCTTCGCAAAAACAAGCACCATGCGCTTATCACTTTCCTCCCTCAAGCCGTCCCTTGTCCTCATTGCGCTGGCAGCACTCTCGCTACCCGCCTGCAAGAGCACCAGCCCCGCCGGGGACAAAGTGAAGATGCCCTTCACCGGCAACAAGTACGAGAGCAACAACCGATTCTTCCGCGGCACCGGGAGCGGCGTTAGCGTGAAGCAGAACATCGCGCGCAGCAAGGCGGACCTCGATGCGAAGAACCAGCTCGCGGCGCAGGTGAAGACGAACATCAGCACCGTGACGGACCAATACCTCGGCCAGACGGAGAATGCGGACGCGGCCGACGTGGACGACAAATTCCAATCGCTGGTGCGTGAAGTGATGAGCACCGACATCTCGGACCTGCGGAAGATCGATGAGGAGACACACTTCAACGAGACCACGAAGGAATACACCCAGTACGTGGCCTACGAGATCAAGAAGAACGCCATGTTCCGCTTCATGAAGAAGCAGGCGGCGACCGATGCCAAGATCGACGAGGTGACGCGGAAGAAGATCGAGGACATCCTCGACGAACAGATCAAGCAGGCGGACCTCGACGACCACGATTGAGCCGCGCCGTCCGCGGATCAACGCGACTTCACGCCCATCACCCCGAGCAGCCCGCGCGTCAATTCACGCAGCGCGGTGCGGCCCAACTGGCGGACCATCGTGTTCTTGGAGAGTTCCTCGATCACACTCGGTTCGGCCTTCACCGGTTTGGCTGGCCTCACGGGATCCGCGTTCGGAGTGATTGTCTGATGGTCCTTCAACCGTTTGTCCAAGATCTCACTGGCGCTCTCGCGGTCGATCACCTCGTTGTACTTCGGCGCAAGCTGTGACTTGGCCACCAGCGCCTGCAATTCCGCGGAAGTGAGAATATCCATGCGCGTTCCCGGCGCGCTCATCATGGTGTGGGCGAGCGGTGTGGGCACGCCCTTTTCGTTGAGCGCTGAGACCAAAGCCTCGCCGATGCCCATGGAGGTGATGAGTTCCTCGGTATCGTAGAAGTCGGTGAGCGGGTAGTTCTGCGCGGTCTTCTTTATTGTGGTGCGGTCCTTCGCGGTAAATGCGCGCAGGGAGTGCTGCACTTTCAGACCCAATTGACCGAGCACGCTGTCCGGCACGTCGCTCGGGTCCTGCGTGCAGAAGTGGATGCCCACGCCTTTGGAACGGATCAGTTTGATGATGCTCTCGATCTGGTCCAGCAAGGGCTTGGTGGCGTTGTCGAAGATCAAGTGCGCCTCGTCGATGAAGATGATAAGCTTCGGTTTCTCCGGATCGCCTACCTCTGGGAATGTGCTGTAGATCTCGGCCAGCAGGCAAAGCATGAAGGTGCTGAAGAGACGCGGCCGGTCCTGGATGTCCGTGAGGCGCACGATGTGGATCACGCCCTTGCCATCGCGCAGTTGCAGCATGTCCTGCGGATCGAAACTGCGCTCGCCGAAAAAGCTGTCCGCACCCTGCTGCTCCAGTTCGATCAGCTTGCGCATGATGGTGTTCACCGACGCGGCGCTCACCTGCCCATACTCCTTGGTGATGGCATCCTTTCCTTCCTGCGTGGTGAATTGCAACGCACGACGCAGGTCCTTGATGTCCAACAATGGCAATGCGTTGTCGTCGCAGTATTTGAAGATCAGTGAGAGGACACTGCCCTGCGTCTCGTTCAACTCGAGGATGCGGCTGAGCAGAACGGGGCCAAATTCGCTTGCGGTGGCGCGGAGTTGCGCTCCAGGCTCCTTGCTCAGACTCAATAGTTCTACCGGCAAGGACAAGGGTTCCCAAGGGATGCCGATCTTCTGTTGGCGTGCATCGATCTTGGGATTTGCCATGGCCGGCGCGGCGATACCACTGAGGTCGCCCTTGATGTCCATGAGGAGCGTAGGCACACCATTCAGCGAGAGTTGCTCCGCCAGCACTTGCAGCGTTTTCGTTTTGCCCGTGCCGGTTGCTCCGGCAATAAGACCGTGCCGGTTCATGGTGCGCAGTGGTATCCGCACGGCGGTCGCAGGCGGGCAGTCGTCCTTGAAGAGCGCTCCGCCAAGATCGATCGATGTTCCGGAAAACATGTAACCGGCCTGCATGGCCTTGGTGAAATCGTCGAGGGTTGCCATAGTTGGATCGATATGATGAAGCGAAGGAAATGAGAAAAGGGGCCGCAGCCCCCATTCCCTTGTTAACGAAGTGCAAGTCAGGAGCGACCTATCCGAAGAGTTTGCCCAACATGCCTTTCGCAGCGTTCTCCAGGCCGGCGCTTCCGCCAAGGCCGTTGATCAAGCCTTGCAGCTTGCTCGAGTCGCCGCCCACGTGCTTGGTGATGAGGTCGGTGAGAAGAGGCAACAGCATCGCCTGCACGCCCCCGGCCTTGTTCGCGTCCAGGCCCACTTCGTTGGTGAGCTTGCCTTGCAGTGCTTTGCCGACCTGACCAAGGATCCCTTCCGCTCCGCTGGAATTCGTTGCGCTGCTGAAGAGGTTCGCAAGGTCATCCATGCCGAAGCCGTCGCCGCCGGAGACAACCTCCTTCACGCTGGATGCCGCCGCATTTACGGAACCGGAGGCCTGTTGTTGATCGAGCCCGAGCTTGGACATGAGCGCCGGGGTCGCTTGGCTTTCGAGGGAGGAAAGGATCTGTTCGAACATGGTAGGGAAGATTGTGTGGCAATGACCGCCACGGTTCGTGAAATGGACGGTGATGCATCCTTCGTCCGAAGGAACCATCAACGATCGCCAAGGTAAGCAGGCCAGATCGGCCCTTCGCCCCGCTTGAATTTATTGGCACATACCGCTTCCAGCTATTCACCACTTCAGCTGATCGATCGTTCAAAAGTCCTCCCCTCCCACTACTGACTTCACCCATTCCACCCCTCTACCTTCGCCCCGTTCGAAACGTTGACCCAACGGGTGAGCAAAACCTACCGGTGCTTCCCCATCAACGATCGAGATCGACCTTCATAACCACGAATCCATTCCACACATGGCCAAGATCATCGCCATCGTCAACCAAAAAGGAGGGGTCGGCAAGACCACCACCGCCATCAACCTCGCGGCCTGCCTCGGCATTCTGGAGCGCCGCACGTTGATCGTGGACGCCGATCCGCAGGCCAACGCGACAAGCGGCACCGGCCTCGACCCACGCGCCAGCGAAGGCAGCATCTATGAAAGCCTTATCAATGGCACGCCAGCAAAGGATGTGGTACAACCGACGGACAACCCGAACCTCGACCTGTTGCCGGGATCCATCGACCTGGTAGGTGCGGAGATCGAAATGATCGACATGCCCGAGCGCGAGCATCAGATGAAGAAGGTGCTCGATCCACTGCGCGACCAGTACGACTTCATCATCATCGACTGCTCCCCTTCCTTGGGCCTCGTGACGGTGAATTCCTTGGTGGCCGCAGACAGCGTGATCGTGCCCGTGCAGTGCGAGTACTTCGCTTTGGAAGGCCTTGGCAAATTGCTCAACACGATCAAGATCATCCAGCAGCGCCTGAACCCCGAACTGGTGATCGAAGGCATGCTGCTCACCATGTACGACAGCCGCCTGCGCCTCGCCAACCAAGTGGTGGAAGAGGTGAAGACGCACTTCCAGCAACTGGTCTTCGACACGGTGATCCATCGCAACGTGGCCTTGGGCGAAGCGCCGAGCCATGGGCAGACCATCATCATGCACGACGCCAGCAGCAAGGGCGCCACGAATTACCTGAACCTCGCCCGCGAGATCCTGCAGAAGAACGACCTCACGCGCATCAAGGAACAGGAGCGCACCATCCCCATCGTCGAGGAGCAATGACCAAGAAACGAGGACTCGGGCGCGGATTGAGCGCCCTGCTGGAAGATCCCGGCACGGACATCACCGCGCATTCGCCTTCGCATGAGGGTGCGCATCCGCGTGTGGCCGGGAACACCGCTGCCATCGCCATCGCGCAGATCGAACCCAATCCCTTCCAGCCGCGGACGACCTTCGCGCCGGAGGCCATCCTTGAACTCTCGCAGAGCATCAAGGAACTGGGCATCATCCAGCCGATCACCGTTCGCAAGCTCGGCTACGACCGCTACCAGATCATTAGCGGTGAACGCCGTTTCCGGGCATCGCAAGTGGCCGGACTGACGACCATTCCGGCCTACATCCGCATCGCTAATGATGAGAGCATGTTGGAGATGGCGTTGGTGGAGAACATCCAGCGCGAAGAACTCGACGCGATCGAAGTCGCCATCAGCTTCCAACGCCTATTGGATGAAGTGCATCTGACGCAGGAAGGGCTCAGCGAAAAAGTGGGCAAGGACCGCGCGACGGTCTCGAACTACCTGCGTTTGCTGAAGCTTCCGCCGGAGATCCAACTCGGTCTTCGCCAACGGCAGATCGGCATGGGCCATGCGCGCGCGTTGATCACCATCAGCGATCCGCAGAAACAAGCAGACCTCTATCGCCGCATCGTGGAAAGCAGCATGAGCGTGCGGCAGGTGGAGGAATTGGCCCGCGAGGACAAGCGCCCGAACGTGCGCCTTTCCGCGGATACCAAGATGATCGCGCGGCACAAGGATGTCAGCAAGGAATTGGCGCACCTGCTCGGAAGTCCGGTCAGTGTGAAACAGAACGATGCTGGAAAAGGCCGTATCGAGATCACCTTCCGCAACGACGAGGAACTGGCGCGGATCAAGCAGTTGCTTGGATCGCACTAATTGAAAAGCTCAATCGCGGCCTGTCACCTTGTGGAAGAGCTGCTTGCCCTGCACCATTACCTTCAAGCGTCTCCGGCGCAGAAGGATACTGGCTTCATCCTCCGCATGGTCCGACATGCGCTCGCCGTAGGCCTTGAGCACGTCGCCGATGGTGAGCAGGCCTAACACGGTGCCGTCATCCACCACCACCACAGGGCCGTGGTCCGGCGAGCGCGAAAGTTCACCGGCGGCCGTGCGCAGGTCATCGCCGCTACGGACCATGTGCGGCACTTTCACCAAGCTGCCGATGGTCAGATCACCAGACTTCGAACGTAGGTCGGCAACGCTTACCACACCTTCGAACGCTTCAGTATGGTCAGTGACGAAAACATGGTCGGTCCCTGGCGCGATCGCGGCGAGCACTTTTCCAACGCTCATTTGGCCGGGCACCACCGGCACACGGCGTTGCATGGCATGGTCCACGGAGATCTGTTCCAAGGCATCGGGCTCATAGGAATCGGGCGTGCGGATGCCGCGACGCGCGATCTTCTCCGTCATGATCGTGTTCGTCATCAGGAAGTACGAAACGAGATAGGAGGCCGCGCAAGCACCGAGCAAAGGCAGTAGCGCTTCGATGCGGCCTGTGGTCTCCAACGCGAAGACGACACTGGTGAGCACCGCGCGGGAAGCCCCTGCGAACATGGCCGACATGCCCACCAGCACGGCCAATGGCAAGACAATACCGACGGTCGGAAAAAGGAGATGAGCCGCCATCCCGAGCAAGCAGCCGATGGCTCCACCGATGGTCATCATAGGCGCCAGGGTTCCTCCGGAAGTACCGCTTCCCAGTGCGATGCCCCATGAAAGCAGCTTCCAGACCGCCAAGCTGAGGATCAGTTGCATCGACGCGTTTCCGCTTAGCAGCTCGGTGATATTCTCATAGCCAACGCCCAAGGTGCGCGGCGCGAAGTAGCCGATGATGCCCACGATAAGGCCGCCGATCGCGGGCCACCACATCCAGTGCACGGGAAGTTTTTCAAACGCGTCCTCCACCCAGTATACCGCCTTGGTGATCAACAAGGAAAGGAAACCTATAAGCAGCCCGATCACGCTGTAGATGAAGAGCGCGTAGTTGCCCGGCAGCGCGATCGCGGGCATGGCGAACATCGGATCACTTCCGAAGAGCAGATGATGCATCGCAGCGCCCGTGATACAGCCCATCACCACAGGGACCAGAGAGCGCGGGGCGAACTCGAAAAGCAGCAATTCAACCGCAAGGAAGATCGCCGCAATGGGACTTCCGAAAATGGCCGACATGCCCGCCGTGGCACCAGCGGCCAACAGCACTTTGCGCTCATTTGGCGAGATGCGCAGCAACTGACCGATCATGGAACCCAAGGCGCCACCGGTGGAGATGATGGGACCTTCAGCACCGAATGGACCGCCTGTTCCGATGCTGATGGCCGAGGAGATCGGTTTCAAATAGGTGATCGCAGGCCGGATCTTGCTCTGGTTCGTAAGGATCATCTCCATCGCCTCGGGGATGCCGTGCCCGCGTATCGCCTTCGAGCCATACAGCGCCATGAGGCCCACGATCACGCCTCCCACCGCGGGAACCAACATGACCCACCAACCAAGATGGTTCTGGCCCGGTGGCACATAGCCGAAGGTGAAGCTGCCATGGAAGGAAATGTTCGTGATCAGGTCGATCAGCAGCACCATGCCCTTGGCCATGAAACCGATCACCACGGCGGACAGTACCGCCAACATGGTGATCCACAATAGCCTGCGCTTGTCCACTCGTGCGGGAGGCTTCAGGTTCGCATCCCTCATTGAAGCATCCAATGCCACTGACACGGGAATTCCCCGGTCCACCTTGATCTTCTTTCCCATCGGGCCGCAAATCTATTCCAGCATCCGGATCGTTCCGGACACGCGCACATTGGAACCTGCTGCAACAAAAAGGAAAGATCACATTGACATGGTAGTTTCGGCCGCCGGAATACACCAAACAGAAAAACAGAATGGCCGCCAAGAAGAAAAGTACAAGGTCCAAGAAAGCATCAAAGCCAAAGGCCTTCGTTGAAAGCACGGTACAGTACCGGACGAAGAACGACCTCCCGAAGGATGCGCGGGAGCAGTTGAACAGCCTGATCAACCAGCGGCTGGCCGATGCCATCGACCTGCACATGCAGATGAAACAGGCCCACTGGAACGTGAAGGGACCAAGCTTCATCGGCCTGCATGAGCTCTTTGACAAGGTGCATGAGGCCACAGGCGAATACGTCGACATGATCGCGGAACGCGTGGTGCAGCTCGGCGGTATCGCTGAAGGCACCGTGCGCACGGCGGCAAAGCGGTCCCATCTTGCGGAGTATCCATTGGACATCGCCGAAGGCATCGCGCATGTGCTGGCCGTTTCAGAAGCCCTGTCCAGCTTCGGAAGAGAAGCACGGATCATGATCGAGGAAGCCGAGACCTTGGGCGACAAGGACACGGCGGACATCTTCACCGAGGTCTCGCGCGGCGTCGACAAATGGCTGTGGTTCGTTGAGGCCCACGCGCAAGCCCAGCGCTAGGATCACACGTCGGGCCGGACTAATTTCGCGCGTGCCCCAAGCTCTTCCTATCCACGAATTCCTATTGCAGGAAAGCCAGGTGATCGATGTGCGGTCACCTGGTGAGTTTGAGCGCGGGCACATTCCCGGAGCGCACAACATCCCCTTGTTCTCCAATGAGGAGCGCGCCGTAGTGGGCACACTGTACAAGCAAAAGGGCCGGGATGAAGCCCTGCTTGAAGGCCTTCGCTTCGTTGGTCCGCGTATGGCTGAACTGGTTGAGCGCTCACGGGCCCTTGCTCCAGCCGGCCATGTCCGAGTCCATTGCTGGCGCGGCGGTGAGCGCAGTGCCAGTGTGGCGTGGCTCTTGGAGAAGTCCGGCTTCAAAAAGGTGTTTACGCTTCAACGTGGCTACAAAGCCTTCCGACAAGAGGTGCTCGCTTCATTCACCGGAACACGCGAACTGCGGATCCTCGGAGGCTATACCGGCACAGGGAAAACGCAGCTGCTGCATCTGCTGAAGGAACGTGGCGAGCAGGTGATCGACCTGGAAGCACTGGCCAACCACAAGGGCTCATCCTATGGCGGCATCGGCGAAGGGCTCCAGCCTACCACTGAGCATTTCGAGAATTTGCTCTGGAATGAACTGCGGAAGATCGATCCCTCCAGAACACTCTGGCTGGAAGATGAAAGCATCGAGATCGGTCGCGCCAAGTTGCCTGCGCCCCTTTTCGCCACCATGCGGTCCGCGCCGGTACACTTCATCGACATGCCCTCGGCATACCGCGTGGAACGACTGGTAGAGATCTATGGGGCCTTCCCGAAAAAAGAATTGGCCGAAGCGACCGTGCGCATTGAACGCCGACTTGGCCCCCAGCATGCCAAGAGAGCACTTGAGGCCTTGGAACAGGATGACCTGCACACCGTGGCCGCGATCGCACTCAACTATTACGACAAGGCGTATGCTCGCGGGCTTGCCATGAGGGAGCCGTCCCGAACACAGCCATTGAAAGTGGAAACGAACGACCTGAACGAGATCGCAACGCTACTCCTGCGTCAAGAACATGCCCGACACGACTGAACCGCGCCTCACCCAATTCAGCCATGGCGCAGGCTGCGGCTGTAAGATCGCCCCAGCGGACCTGGAGAAGATATTGGCCAGCACCTTGGGTACGCTGCCCGAACCCAGATTGCTCGTCGGCTACCAAAGCCGCGATGATGCTGCCGTGTACGACATCGGCAACGGCCGAGCCTTGATCAGCACCACGGACTTCTTCTCCCCCATAGTTGACGACGCGTTCGACTTCGGCCGCATCGCTGCCACCAACGCTCTAAGTGATGTATATGCCATGGGCGGAAAACCTTTGCTGGCTGTGGCCATCCTGGGTTGGCCCTTGGAAAAACTGGGACCCACCGTGGCATCCCGCGTCGTGGAAGGTGGCCGCCAAGCCTGCCATGATGCCGGGATCCCCCTGGCCGGCGGACATAGCATTGACGCACCTGAGCCGTTCTTCGGCCTTGCCGTCACCGGCGAAGTGCCCATCGCCAACATCAAGCGCAATGACACTGCGCGGTCGGGAGATGTGCTGCTGCTGACAAAACCACTGGGCGTGGGCATTCTCAGCACGGCCCAAAAGCGCGGCAAACTGCGACCGGAGCACACACACATCGCCGGTGATCTGATGTGCCGTCTCAATAGTTTGGGCGCTGAGCTGGGCAACATGCCGGAGGTGCATGCGATGACGGATGTCACCGGCTTCGGGCTACTGGGCCACTTGATCGAAATGTGCGAGGGAAGCGGGCTGGGCGCGGAATTGCGCTATCCCGATATTCCCGTGATCCCGGAGGCCCTCACCTATCTGGCCGAAGGATGCTATGCGGACGGCGCCCTTCGGAATTGGAAGAGCTACGGCCACAAGACCGCAGGTGCCGCCACGTTGGAGCGCATGATGGTATTGAGCGATCCGCAGACCAGCGGCGGACTGTTGATCGCCTGTGCGCCGGAGGCCGTGGAAAAGATCATCTCCATGGCAAAAGGTCTCGGGAGTGTGGCGGAACGCATCGGAATTACTTCCCCGGCCGCGTCTCCTGTCATTGTCACCGTTGCGTAGATCTCCCTACTCGATGTTCCATCCGGCGCAATCCATCACAACGCGTGGCGAACTCTTTTCACCGTTGGGGGTTCCTATTGTAATTTGGCACTTGCTATTCCACAACTAAAAATTGACCACATGGCGAAAAGACGCCTGAGCCAAAAGGACATCGACCAACTTCTCACCCATTATCGCGCCGAGCGTCGAAGGCTGAACTACCAATTGGGCTTGACCCGTTCCGCGATCATCGAGTTGAAGAAGGAAAGGGCCGCAGCCCCACAACCATCCTCGACCGCGGCATCCGACGGTACACCCAAGCGGGGACCGGGCCGTCCACGTGGAACGAAGAATTCCGGCAAGACATCCGGCAAGCCCGGACGCCCGAAGAAGCGCGAGCGCAAGGAGCGCGAATTGAATGAATGGGACAACATGGTCCTTGGGGCCATCAGATCCACGGGGCGGCTGTTGCCCAAGGATGAATTGTTGGAACATGCAACGGCTTGGGCCAAAAAGAATGAGCCCGCACTTTCCGCTGCGGAAGTGGAGGCTTTCCTGACCCGTACCCTGCAAAAACTGAGCGGTAAGAAAAAGATGCTTGGTACCCACCACAGCGGGCTCCGCCGCGGATACCACTACGGCCTTCGGGATTGGTTCTTTCAGAGCAGCGGCAAATTGCGCAAGCAGCACTACGATAGGCTGGTCCTCTCTCCTTCCTCGGAAAAATAGGAACGGGGCGATAGCAGATGCATACACGTGGAGGAATGGCGGTCGTTGATCGCCATTTTTCTTCCACAAACAAACCAGAACGATGAAGAACATATTCGTTCCACTCGACCTGAAGTCAGACTCCCAAGCCGTGTTGGACCAAGCCGTGGCGATGGCCCAGGTATCCGGTGCCACCCTCTGGCTCGAGCACGTGGCCGCGCCCGATCCCGAATTCGCAGGTTATGAGGCCGGCCCCCAATACATCCGCGATATGCGGGCGGACGAGTTGCGCGAGGAACATCACGAACTCATGCGGATCGCCAAGGATATCACTGCCAAGGGCATCGAGGCCCGCGCGCTCTTGATCCATGGACCTACGGCGGAAACGATCCTCAAGGAAGCCGGACGCTTGCACGCCGATCTGGTGGTGATGGGCACGCATGGGCGTCGCGGTTTGGCCAAGGCCTTCATGGGCAGTGTGTGTGATGAAGTGCTGCGCGCCAACCGGTTCAAAGTGCTGGTCGTACCGACGCCATTGGCACATTGATTTCCGCATGAGGGCGATCCAGATCCTCCCGCTCGGCGCGTTGCTGTTCCTCGGCGGGGTCTGCCAGCCTTCCATGTTTCCTGGCGACCCGCGCTTGGAGGACATCAAACTGCCGCCCGGCTTCCATCTTTCCATCTTCGCGGAAGGCGTGAAGAACGCGCGGGGCATGAGCCTCGGTCCGGACGGCACCGTGTACGTGGGTTCCCGCGATGCCGGCAACGTCTATGCGCTGCCCGACCGTGATCATGATGGGAGGGCTGATACGATATACACATTGGCAACCGGCCTGAATATGCCTGCGGGCGTAGCCTACCACGACGGCGACCTGTACATGAGCGCGGTGAGCAAGATCCTGAAGCTTCCCGATGTGGCAGCCCATCTTGGCGCGCCTCTTCCCTTGGTCACGGTCTACGACAAGTACCCGGACAAGGACCACCACGGCTGGAAGTACATCGCCTTTGGCCCCGATGGCAAGCTCTATGTTCCTGTGGGCGCTCCCTGCAACATCTGCCTCAGCGAGGACAGTGTCTTCGCTTCGATGACGCGGCTCAACGCGGACGGAAGCGACATGGAGATCATCGCGCATGGCATCCGCAACAGCGTCGGATTTGACTGGTCCCCTGTGGATAGTACGCTTTGGTTCACCGATAATGGCCGTGATATGCTCGGCGATGATGTGCCGAACGATGAGTTGGACCACCTCACCAACGTCGGCCAGCATTTCGGCTATCCCTTCTGTCATCAGGGAAACATCCTTGATCCCGAATTCGGCAAGGGCAAGAACTGCACGGATTACACAGGTCCGGCGGCTTTACTTGGCCCGCACGTAGCTGCGTTGGGCATGAAATTTTATCGCGGCACCATGTTCCCCGGAAAGTACAGGCACGCCATCTTCATTGCGGAACATGGCAGCTGGAACCGGAGCAGTCCGATCGGCTATCGGGTGATGGTGGCCTTCCCGCAGCCGGATGGTACGGCCAAGACGGAGATCTTCGCTGAGGGGTGGTTGAAGGGGAACAGCGCTTGGGGCAGGCCGGTGGCGTTGTTGGAGCTGCCCGATGGGTCCCTGTTGCTGAGTGACGACACGGCGGACATGATCTATCGCATCACTTACAGCCCAAGCTGAGCATCCACTTCCGCGAACTGCGAACCACAGGCGGGTGGGCGTTGTTCCTACTGCATGGACCTGACCTACCAGCCCGCGCCTTCGGTGCGCATCAGCCTTTTAGCCCTATTGTTTTCCTTGGCCTTCCAGTCGCACGCGCAATCGTCCGGCTTCGGCTTGGGGATCATTTTAGGGGAACCTACCGGCATCTCCATGAAGGGTTGGGTCGGACCCACCACGGCGATCGATGGGGCAGTGGCCTGGGATTTCTGGGATGGATCCTACCTGCATCTCCATGGGGATTACCTCTTCCACAATATGGACCTGATCCATGTGGCAAAGGGAAAGCTCCCACTCTACTATGGGCCTGGCCTGCGGATCCAGTCGTGGACCGGGGATGGACATTGGAACCATCACGACCATTGGGATGATGTGGATGGATCGGGCATGAACCTCGCCTTCCGCTTTCCTGTCGGCCTGGATTATCTGCCGGCCGCCACACCGTTGGATGTCTTCTTGGAGATCGTACCCACGTTGGAACTGACCCCGGCGACCTGGCTGGAGTTCGACGGTGGCATCGGGGTACGCTATTGGTTCTAACGGCGAAAGGGAGACCGGTCCAATTTGTCACTGCGGCCCCAACGCCCGAAATACAGCAAGTAGTAGGTACCCATGCCAACGGCCGCGCCTAATACAGCACCGGCCAGCACATCCTCAGTGAAATGCTGTGAGAGGTAGACGCGGGAAAAGGCCAAGGAAGCGGCGATGATGGCCAATACCACGGCGCTCCATCGGCGTCCGGAAACGATGGCAAGTGCCAGACACATGCTGAATGCCGACGTGGCATGACCACTGGGGAAACTGAAATACTGGTGCAACTCGACCCCAGGGACCAGGTGCAGGGCCGGCATACGATACAGGAACATAGCGGGCCGGTCCACACCAGAGAAGCATAGATGCTTCAGGGCTTGCGCGAGGATGGCGCTGCCACCCACGCTGATGCCCATCATCAAGAACGCTCGCCAACTCCAAGCAAGCAGGGCCAAGGCAAGGCAGCTGGGCGCCCAGCCACTGGCCAAGTTGGTCCATACCGAAAAGAACCGGTCCGCCCATGGCGCATGAAACCGATTGATGCCCATATGCAACGAGAGATGGTCGCAACTGCTGATGCCGATCACCGCCGGTATACAGAGCAGGATCGTGCAGGCCACAAAGGTCCAAAGGCTCCGATCACGCATGAGGTAAAGCTATCCCCGATCCTCCCAAAAACAGGGGCACAAGAAAGGCGCTGCGGAGTACCGCAGCGCCTTTCTTGGAATGGGGGAACGATCAGGCGTTCAGGTAGCCCTTCGCTTTCGCGCGCTTGAGGGCCTCGGTGATACCGATCTTGCTGATGGTGCGCATGCCCGCAGCACTCACCCGCAAGCTTACCGTGCGGTTCTCCTCGGGGATGAAATACTTGCGCTCCTGCAGGTTCGGTGCGAAGGTGCGGCGGGTCTTGCGGTTGGAATGGCTCACCGCGTTACCGGTGATGACATGCTTTCCGGTGATCTGGCAGATACGTGACATGGCTGTTCGAATTCGGGCGGCGAAAGTAATGAAAGTTCCGCGTTCACCGCACTCTGTCGATCAAGGGCCTCCTTCAACCGCTAACAGTCGCTTGCGCAGCATGTTCAATGCGGCTATCGAGGACCGGCGGATAACCAGGTCCCGCGTACCCATGAAGACACCCTTGCTGGACCTCACACCGTCAGGGCCAGCGACCGCGATCCATACTGTGCCCACGGGCTTCTCCGGCGTTCCGCCATCGGGTCCAGCCACTCCGCTGGTGGCGATGGCCCATTCGCTTTTCAGCGCGTTGCGGACCCCCTCTGCCATGCGTTCCACCACGGGCTGGCTCACCGCTCCGTTCAACTCAAGCATGTCGGATGGGATCCCGAGTTCCTCCATCTTCACCGCATTGGCATAACTCACTACGCCACCGATGTAATAGGCGGAGCTGCCGGGAATGGAGGTGACCAGGTGGCTCAGATAACCACCCGTGCAGCTTTCCGCCAAGGACAAGGTCTGTGACCTGCCCTTCAGCATCTCACCCACCACCTCCTCCAAGCGTTGGCGACCTTCCGCATAGATTTGCTCCGGGATCAACTTGTAGAGTTCCTGCACTTGCCGGTCCACGCGTGAAAGCGCCTCCGCCTGTTCGCCACCTGCATAGGTGGAAAGGCGCAGCTTCACCAACCCTGGCGAAGGCAGGTACGCCAGACTGATGCGGTCTGCGGCCAAGCCATTCTCCCACGCTTCCAAGTGCTGTGCAAGTTGCGTCTCGCCCATACCGGTCGTACGGATCGTCCGGTGGACGATGACCGGTGGGTTGAACCGCCTCCTTAGCCGGTCCAGCACTTCCCCTTTCATCATCGCTTGCATCTCGTAGGGCACGCCGGGCATACTGACGAATATGCGACCCTCTTTCTCGAACCACATGCCGCTTGCCGTTCCCCGCTGATTCGCCAAGGGCGTGCAGTTCTCCGGCAGCAGGGCCTGCCGCAGGTCGGCGGCCATCACATGCCGTGGATCGCGGCCCATGCGCGTAAAGAGTTCCACCACGTGCGCTTCCACAGCGGCATTGCGGACCAGCCGGGTATCGAAAAAGGCGCAGAGCGTGTGCTTGGTGATGTCATCCTTGGTCGCACCCAGCCCACCTGTGATGAGCACGATGTCCGCGGTGGACGTCCGTAGTGCTTCCAGGATCCTGTCTTGATCATCACCCACAACACGCGCCAGCACCGTGCGGATGCCGATCAGGCCCAACTCCTGCCCCATCCATGCGGCGTTCGTGTTGATGGTCTGCCCGATCAGCAATTCATCCCCGATGCACAGGCATTCGGCCGTGACCTCTTTCAGGACGGGGGCACCGGTCCTGTTGTCCATCGCTTGTTCCAGTTCCTGTTCAGCCATGCATTTCAGCGCTTATTCCATAATGCTTTACCACTTCCGCTTCGTATGCGAGAAAGGCCTTCCACCGGGCGTCCACGTCCATCCCAGCTGCCTGTTGGCGCGCCAAGGTGATGAAGGTGGTGTAGTGTCCGGCCTCGCTCTCCATCAGTTCCCTGTAGAAACTGCGTAACTCCGCGTCCGCCGCCCGTTCGCTGAGCAGCTTGAAACGCTCACAGCTCCGCGCTTCGATCATCGCGGAAAAGAGCAGACGGTCAACCAGCCGCTCCGTGCGTGATCCATCCTTGCGGACGAAGGTTAGCAGTTCATTGACGTAGCTGTCCTTGCGCTCCGGCCCCAAGACCCAGCCCCGTTCGCGGATACGCTGCGCGACCATACCAAAATGAAGCAATTCCTCCTGTGCGATCACGGTCAGCTTCTCCACCAATTCCGTATGCTCTGGATAGCGGACGATAATGGACATCGCGTTGCTCGCGGCCTTGTGCTCGCACCAAGCATGATCGACCATCACCGTACACAGGTCCTCCTCCACCAAGGCGGCCCAACGGGGATCCGTGGGCAGATGCAATCCGAGCATTTCCGTTCTCCAAAGACTCACTTCAATGCACCACCATCACTTTGCGGTTCAGCAGGATCCCGTTACGGTCGGTGGCGCGCAGGACATAAGCCCCCTCGGCCAGGTCCGCCACTTGCATGTCCAAGATCTCGTCCCCGGACATCCACTGCATGTTCCGCACAGGTCTTCCCACCGCATCAAACAATTCAACGGTCACTTTGGACTTTGGTCCACCGATCACCTGGACATGCAACTGGTCGTCCGCTGGCTGCGGATAGACCACCGGAGGGGGCAGCACCGACTCCGGTACTGAAACGTTCACGATCGAAAGCGTGTCCGACATCAAGAGACAGGGAGCACCGTAGTTGGCGCGCACGGAATAGTTCCCGTTTTCAGTCGGCGCATAGATCTGGCCCGTGGCCCCGGGGATCAGGAATCCTTCGAGGAACCACTGATACGAATTGGCCGCGCTGCTTATGAGCTGATAGCCGTTGTAGGTGATCGTCGGGGCGTCCATGGGACAGGGGTCCACGATCTTCTTCACCGTGCCGTGCTCCACGTCGGCCACATACATCTCACCCGTGCTGTCCTGGCCGAATGCCGAATAGCCAAAGTTGGTGGTCATCAGGAGCGTATCCACGGTATTGTCCGCGCCCAGGGCCATGAAATCACCTGCGCAATAGTCAGTGAAAATATACTTCCCATAGAGGTGCGGAAAGCTGGGACCGCGGTAGACGTAGCCGCCGATGATCGCGCACCAGGCCTCGGAGGTGTGATTGAAGACAGCCAGCGGAGAGACATAGGACGTAGCCGCACCGCAACCGGACTGGCTCACCCCCGGAGTGGCCACAAATCCTTCGCGGCAATGCCAGCCGAAGTTGGGTCCGCTGTTGTCGCCCGCTGGCCAGAAGTCCACTTCTTCCCATGCCCCTTGCCCCACATCACCGATCCACATGTCGCCGGTGAGGCGATCGAAACTGTAGCGCCAAGGGTTCCGCAGACCATTAGCCCAGATCTCCGGCAAAGTGTCCGTCGTCGCCACCCATGGATTGTCGGCGGGGATCAGGTAGCTCGAATCATGCGCTGAGACATCGATGCGGATCATGCTGGCCAGCACATTGGACAGGTTTTGGCCGTTCCCGTTCGGATCATTCTGGTTTCCACCATCCCCGAAGCCGCAATAGAGATATCCATCAGGCCCGAATTGCAGGCAGCCGCCATTGTGGTTCGTGTACGGCTGGGTGCGCGTATAGAGGATCACCTCGCTTGTTGCATCCGCAACATTCGGGTCCGCGCTCACGTGGAAACGGGAGATGCGGCTCGTACCGCTGCCGGCCCCGTTGATGTAGTAGGCATAGAAATACCCATTGGTCGCATATTCCGGATCGAAGGCGATGCTGAGCAGACCTTGTTCATTGCCGCTGCTGTTGACCTCGGACGAGATGTTGAGGAAAGGCGTGGGCGACACCTGCATGCTGTCGGTAAGGATCTTCACGATGCCTCCCTGCTGTACAATGAACAGGCGCGAATCCCCCGCGTTGGCGATCCACACCGGACGCGCAAGGCCCGTGGCCCAATTGTGCAACGCGATGCCCGGCGGGGGGGCCTGGGCGGTCATCACCAAGGGCAACAGGCTCGAAAGGATCAGTATGGCTTTTTTCATCAGGTCGAAATACGGATCAGGGTGAAGGTCCAAATGTACTTCCGCGAAGGTGGGCGCTACATTTGCCGCCCTTTTCAAGCATGGGCCAACACGAGGAAATAGCCAAGCGGCGCACATTCGCCATCATCAGTCACCCCGACGCGGGCAAGACGACGCTGACCGAGAAATTCCTGCTTTACGGCGGGGCGATCCAGACGGCGGGCGCGGTGAAGAGCAACAAGATCCGCAAGGGCGCCACCAGCGACTTCATGGAGATCGAACGCCAGCGCGGCATTTCGGTCAGCACCTCCGTGATGACCTTCGACTATGGGGGCACGTTGATGAACCTGTTGGACACCCCCGGTCACCGCGACTTTGCCGAGGACACTTACCGCACGCTCACAGCAGTGGACAGTGTAGTGCTGGTGGTGGATTGCACCAAGGGCGTGGAGGCGCAGACCGAACGGCTGATGGAAGTGTGCCGCATGCGCAACACACCGGTCATCATCTTCATCAACAAGCTGGACCTGGAAGGACGCGATGCCTTCGACCTACTGGACGAATTGGAGGAAAAGCTGTCCATCAAAGTGCGGCCCTTAAGCTGGCCCATCGGCATCGGTGCCACATTTCAGGGTGTGTACGACCTGTACGACCATGACCTGCGTCTGTTCGAGGCCGGCAAGACGCGCAAGGAAATTTCTGCATTGGGTATCGATGACCTCAACGACCCGCGCGTGGACGAGCACCTGGGAGCGGATGCGGCCACCGAACTGCGCAACGATGTTGAGCTCGTGAATGGTGTCTATGACCCGTTGGATATGGAGGCCTACCGCGCCGGGCATTTGGCACCGGTGTTTTTCGGAAGCGCATTCAACAACTTCGGCGTGCGCGAAGTACTGGACACCTTCGTCCGCATCGCGCCACCTCCACGACCGCGGGAGACCGATGAAGGCATGATCTCTCCTGAAGACCCCGCATTCAGCGGCTTCGTCTTCAAGATCCACGCGAACCTGGACCCGAACCACCGGGACCGCATGGCCTTTTTGCGCATCTGCTCCGGAAAGTTCCAACGCAACACCTTCTACCACCATGTACGCTTGGACAAGCAATTGCGCTTCGCGAACCCGACGGCCTTTCTTGCTGCGCAGAAAAGCCTGGTCGAAGAAGCATGGCCCGGCGATGTGATCGGACTTTTCGACACGGGCAATTTCAAGATCGGCGATACGCTCACCGATGGCGCTGATTTCAATTTCCGCGGCATTCCCGCCTTCTCACCGGAACTCTTCCGCGAGCTGGTCAACCTCGACCCCATGCGCAGCAAGCAATTGGAGAAGGGCATACGGCAACTGACGGAGGAAGGCGTGGCGCAGCTCTTCACCCAGCAGCCCGGAAACAAGAAGATCGTGGGCTGCGTGGGCGAACTGCAATTCGATGTGATCCGTTACCGGCTCGAACATGAGTACGGCGCCGAATGCTCCTTTCAGGCGATCCAGGCCCACAAGGCCTGCTGGATCACCAGCGACGATGCGACCGCGTTACAGTCCTTCATCCGGATGAAATCCACCCAAGTGGTGCAGGACAAGGATGACAACCCGGTCTTCATGGCACCTTCAGCATATATGTTGGAACTCGAGCAACGGAATAACCCGGATATCGTCTTCCACAGGACGAATGAGTTCAAGACACTCCAAGCGTGAACCGCACTTGAGTCCCGCAAGGCATTTCCCGTTTGAAGATCCGGAGACCGGTCCGATCACACCTTTTGGGCCTGCGCCAACGAAACATTCGACCTTGAAACCGTAAAAGGATCGTTAAACGACCGAGGGCCGGAAAATGGCCCTCCTACTTTTGGAGCCATGCGAAAGACAATCCTCTTCCTCACCCTCTTGATGGCAGCGTCGGCCATACATGCGCAGCCCAAGCGCCGATTGCAGTTCACCATTGACGGCACGGCCCATGACACCCTCTACTTGGCCAGTTACTACGGGAACAAGCTCTATTACGCCGATACGGCCGTGGCCAATGCCAAGGGCGTCACCACCTTCGACCGCACGAAGGGATATGCGACCGGTGTCTATGCCGTGGTGGTGCCCGGCCCCAAGTACTTCGAGTTCCTGGTGAATGAGCCGGCGGTGGAGATAACTACCGACACAGCCGCGCTCAATGAGCACCTAGTGGTGAAGAAGTCCGAGGAGAACAAGCTGTTCCAGGCCTATGTCAAATATCTCAACGACAAGAAGAAGGAGGCGGACAAGACGACGGCGCTTCTGGATTCCACCGCCGATCCCATCGCCAAGGGAAATTACAGGAAGCACCTGGGGGAGTTGGAGAGCGACATCAAGAACTACCAGCAGGACCTGATCAAGCAGCACCCGGACACCTATGTGGCCTACATCGTGAAGATGAGCGTCGCCCCGGATGAGACCAAGGTGAACAAGCCGGACGGCACGCTGGACAGTGCGGCCACCTACTACAGCTACCGGGCGCATTTCTGGGACAATACCGATCTGAAGGACCCGCGCAATCTGCACACACCGGTCTTCCAGAACCGCTTCGACGAATACATCGGGAAAGTGGTTCCACAGATCCCGGACACCATCAACAAGTGCATGGACGCGCTGATCCACCGCATGGACGACGACAGCGACCTCTTCAAGTTCGCCGTGAACGCGATCACCTACAAGTATGAAAGCAGCGACATCATGGGGATGGACGCGGTATTCGTACACATGGCGCAGACTTATTACTGCCCGAAGGAGGGTAAGAGCCGCGTGACCTGGATGCCTGCGGACAAGATGACCAAGCTCTGCGAACGTGCCGAGAAGCTGGCCCCGCTGTTGATCGGCGCCACCGGCCCGAGCCTCATCCTTCCCGATACCACCGAGACCAATTGGGTGGACTACTACAAGATCCCCTCGAAGTACGTCCTCATCGTTTTCTGGGACCCCCATTGCGGGCATTGCAAGAAGACCCTACCTCCCCTGTATGACGACTACGTGGCGAAACTGAAGCCTTTAGGCGTAGAGGTCTATGCGGTCGCAAAGGCCACCGACAGTGTGCTCTTCCATGATTGGAAAGCGTTCATCGTGGACAACCACCTGAACTGGGTGAATGTCGGACTCACTTGGCACATGTACCAGGAGGCGAAGACGGCCTCCTACAAATTCATCCCGGAATTCACCAACATCGAGAGCTTGAATTACGCGGACACCTGGGATGTGTACAGCACGCCGCGCTTCTTCCTGCTCGACGCGGACCACAAGATCGTGGGCAAGCAATTGGACGTGGACCAAATGGTGGACCTGATCCACGTGCTGGACAAGCGGAAGAAGCCGTAGGTGGCAGTTGTATTCCGATCCGTTCCGACGCGATCATCATCAAGCCCCGTAACGGTCAATCCGTTTCGGGGCTTGATCACGTTCAGGAGAATACCGTCGCTCGATCCACGCGGGGAATACGGTAGGGACCGACCGCAGGATGGTTTCTTTTGATCGCTCTGAGGACACCGTGTATGCGTGGGTGAAGACCAGTAGGGATGGCCTACCGGCGGATCATCCTTGCGATCGTCGCTTCATGCAGATACCGCCGAAGACCAGAGTCATGCCGCAGCCTGAATTGGCCGGGTAATGATCGACAACTATTGCTCGGTATTGACCGTCCAGTATTGCTCGCTGATGCTCTGGCCGTTCTCGAAATAGAAGGTGCCCCACTTCGCTATCACCTTGCTGTACTCGTCGGCCTTATTGCCCTGCACCACCACCCGCCGGATGATCACCTTGTTGCCTTCGGTGTAGCTCTCCTCGGTAACTCCCTGCGGATATTGGGAAGCGAGTTTGTTGCGGTTGTAGTCCGTGTATGCCCGCTGGTGGTCCAACGGGACGTTTGCCAAACGGTCGGATTCGGCCTTGGTACGTGCCTCGGATTGGTTGGAGAGCATCTTCTGCCGGGTTGCTTCGCCCTCCTTTTGGTCCTGCACCGCAGCGCGCTTCTTCTCAAGGTCCGTAGCGCCCTGGTCTTGCCTTGCCGCGATCGCGTCACGTTGTGCCTGCGTCTGCGCCATGGCCGCTTCGGTTCGCTGCTGCCCGGCCGTGGTGAGCGCTTTCTGCCGGTTTTCCTCGCTCTCTTTTTGTTCCTGCACCTCATCGCGCTTCTTCACCAGGTCCGCAGTGCCTTGGTCCTGTCTGGCCGCGATAGCGGCCTGTTGTGACCGGGTCTGCGCCACGGCCGCGTCACTGCGTTGCTGCCCCGCCTTGGTGCGGTCCGAGGCCTGCTCCTTCCACTGCTGTTGGCTTGCGGCCGCAGCGTCGGTCTTGGCTTGGCTGCGCTGCTGCCATTGGGCGCTTGTCTCCGATATTGCGGAAACCTCCGCTGCATTGGCCGCCACGGCCTGCTCGCGCTCACTCTGATCTTTTGCGATCACTTCCTTCCTGCGCTCCACTAAAGCGGCTCTCAAAGCCTCCAGCTCCTCCTCGTTCTTCTTGCGCATCTCCTGACTGCCTGTGTAGAGGTGCCCATCAGCCGCCACGTAGGCCTTGTTCTGCTTGAGATAAGCGCTCTGTCGTTCTGCGGCCTTCGCTGCATCGTCGGCCTGCATCAGCGCCATGGTATCCCTCAGATTCTTGATCTTCACATACTTCTCCGCCTCTTCGCGCGCACGTGCATCGCGCATGAACTCCTCAGCCTCCTGTTCCTTCTTGCTGTCCAAGTTCGATACCTGCTTCACGGGTGCAGGTGGCGGTGTTGCCTGTGCTGCCAGCGCGGCGGCCGTCGCGGCCCGCTCCTGCGCCGCCAGCAACTGGTCGATCTGCGCGATCTTGGTCTGTGGATAGGCCTCCTTGGGCTTGATATCCAATGCTTGCGTGTAAAGGTCCCGCGCGCCTTGCAGGTTCTTGTCCGCCATGTGCCCATCAGCGTCCTTGATCACCTTGGCATACTGCTCGTCCAATGCGGCAGCGGCATCACGGGCCTGCTGATCCTGCGCAGCGGCGGCCTGGGCGGAGTCCGCTGCGGCCTGCGCCAAGCGCTGACGTTCGGCATCCGCCAAGCGCTGTTTCTCGGCGGCATCTTCCGAATCCTTCTGGGCCTTCGCCGCATCAGCCAGTGCCTTGTCGATCGCAGCGATGCGGTCCTTCGGATATTTTTCGTCCGGCATGATGCCCAAGGCCTCGGTGTAGCCTTCCCGGGCGGGATCGTAACTCTGCTGTGCGAATGCGGCATCGGCCTTGGCGACCGCGGCATCATACTGGGCCTTTTTCTCGCTGGCGGCCGATGCGACAGCCGCAGCCTGCGCGGCCTTGGCACTGTCTGCCACGGCCTTCGCGGCCAGTGCATCCTGCAAGGACTTGATCTCGGCCAGCCTGTCCGTCGGGTGCTTTTCGCCCGGCTTCACATCCAAGGCCGAGGTATAGCCAGTGACAGCAGCGTCATAATTCTCTGCCTTGAAATCCTGGTCCGCCTGGGCCACCAGATCGCTGAAGCGTTTGTCCTTGTCCTGCTGCTCGCGCGCCAAGCGGTCCTTTTCGGCTTGTGCCTTGGAAGCCGCATCCAACTGGCCGTTGATGGCCGTGATGCGGTCCTTGGGATATTGCTCGTCCGGCTTCAGGGTCGACGCTTCCTGGTAATCGTTCAATGCATTGCTCAGGTCCTCGCCGGTGAATTTCTTGTCTGCGCTGGCGATCAATGCGGCGTACTTCGCATCCAGTTCCTGTTGCTTCTTGAGGGCATCGGCCTGCCGGGCGAGTTCGGCCAGCTTGGCGTCGATCTCCACGATACGTTCCTTCGGTTTCGCCTCGTCCGGCCGCATTGTGGACGCAGCCTGGAACTTCGCCTTTGCATCCGCATACTTGGCCGCAGTGAAGAATCCTTCGCCGTCCTCGATCAACTGGTTGTACTGCGTATCCAGGTCCTTCGTCTTCTTGTCGGCTGCAGCCTTTGCGGCCAGGTCGGCCAATTGCTTGTCGATCGCCGCCAACTGGTCCGTGGGATATTTCTCCTTCGGCTTCAAGCCCAGCGCCTCATTGTATTTTCCCTTTGCTGCATCATAGTCGGCCGCTTTGAAGGACGCGTCAGCCGCCGCGATCGCGGCCTGATAGTTCGCATCCAGCTCCTTCGCCTTCTTGTCCGCGTCTGCCTGTGCCGCTAGATCAGCGATCTTCTTGTCGATGGCCGCCAACTGGTCCGTGGGATACTTCTCCTTCGGCTTCAGGCCCAGTGCGTCGTTGTATTTGCCTTTCGCCGCGTCGTAGTCCGCCCTCTGGAAGGCCGCGTCAGCTGCAGTGATCGCTGCCTGGTAGTTCGCATCCAGCTCCTTTGCCTTCTTGTCCGCATCAGCCTTTGCTGCGAGATCAGCGATCTTCTTGTCGATCGCCGCCAACTGGTCCGTAGGATATTTTTCCTTCGGCTTCAAGCTCAGCGCGTCGTTGTATTTGCCTTTCGCCGCGTCGTAGTCCGCCTTCTGGAAGGCCGCGTCAGCTGCCGTGATCGCCGCGAGATAGTTCGCGTCCAATTCCTTCGCTTTCTTGTCCGCATCAGCCTTCGCCGCCAGGTCAGCGATCTTCTGGTCGATCGCCGCCAACTGGTCCGTGGGGTATTTCTCCTTCGGCTTCAGACCCAATGCCTCGTTGTATTTGCCCTTTGCCGTGGTGAAGTCCGCCTTCTGGAAGGCCGCGTCAGCCGCCGTGATCGCGGCCTTGTAGTTTGCGTCCATCGCTTGCGCGGCCTTGGCATCCGCGACCAACTTGGTGATCGCCGCCAATTGCTGGGGCGGATATTTTTCGCTCGGCTTCAAGGTACCGGCCTCGGTGAATTTGGCCGTGGCCACATCGTACTGCGCCGCCTTTACCGCGGCATCCCCGGCATCGATGTCGGCCTTGTACTTGGCATCGAGTTCCTGTTGCTTTTTCGCGGCGGCATCCTGTGCGGCGAGGTCCGCAATGAAGGCGTCGCACTCCTTCATCTTCTGCTTGGGATAGACCTCTTGGTCCTTCAATGCCGAGGCCTGCACGTATTTCGCCTTAGCGTCGGCGTAGGTCTTCTTGCCCATCAGCGCATCCGCGTCCTTGATCAATGCTGCATACTGGCTGTCCAGTTGCTTGGCCTTGTCCGCCTCCCCCATCTTGATCTGCGCATCGCTGAGCTTGGCCGTGGCAATGGCATCGCCGGGCTTGAGTGTCAAGGCCTTGGTGTAGCTGTCGACCGCCTTCTTATAGTCCGACCCCGTCATGGCCGAATTGCCGGCATCCATCAGCTTCGCAAAGTCGGCATCCGCGTTCGCCGCCTTCTTCTGTTGCTCGTCGTAGTCCTTGAACATCTGGTCCAACTTGGACTGCATCTGCGTGGTGTAGTCATTGTCCCAGGCCAAGTTGCCGGTGGCCGGATCGAATTTGGAAATGCCGATGGGCTGGTCCGCCAAGGAAAAGTCCATTCCAGGCAGTGTCGCGAACAGCGTCATCTCCACATTCATTGCCAGCCCCCCTGCCTTTTCCTGGTCCGGGATGTTGCGCGTGTCTATACTGACATTCCTGCTCACGATCCCCGCCTTGCTGTATACCAGCTTATACTGGTGCCCGTAGTCCAGGTTGAACTCATACTTCCCATTGGAACTGGTGATGACATTGGATTGCTGCACCCCATCCTTGAAGACGGTGACGGTGACCCCGTCCATCTTCTTCATACTGGTGCGGTCCTTCGCCGTGCCGTAGACATAGATGTTGTCCACTTGGGCATTGACCAGGGCGGCCACGCAGAGCAGCAATAGCATGAGGAAAGATCGCAGCTTGTGCTGGAAGAAGGTCACGGCCATGTAGGGCATACTTGCGGATGGGGTGAACACGAAGCGGCAATTTACGGCAACTTTGGCGGGCACGCCCGATATCGCCCGCAAGACATGTTCAGCATTTGGGAAAAGAACAGCTTCAGTAATACCACGGACCTTGTGGTCGTGGGCTCCGGCATCACGGGCCTGTTCACGGCGCTTCATTATCATAGGGCCCATCCGGAGCATTCGGTGCTGGTCCTGGAACGTGGAAACCATCCGGTCGGGGCCAGTGTGAAAAATGCGGGATTCGCCTGTTTCGGAAGCCCGAGCGAACTGCTACGTGACATCGCCACGGAAGGTGCGGCAGTCGCTTTGACCCGTGTGGAAGAACGGTGGCGTGGCCTGCAGGAATTGCGCGCCGAGTTGGGCGACCGTCGGATCGGCTTCGAGCCCGTCGGTGGATATGAGCTTTTCGCCATGGATTCCCCGTTGTACCCCAAGGTGGCCGATGGCATGGTCGAGTTAAACCGCGCGTTGTTCGACATCATGGGCAAAACCGTCTTCTCGTGGAAGGATGAACGCATCCGGGAGCTTGAATTGCATGCCGGTCATCTTTCCTTCAATGCGATGGAAGGGGCAGTGGACAGTGGAATGCTGATGCGCACCCTACTGGAGAAAGTCCGCAGCGGAGGCGTGGAGGTCCGTTTCAACTCCCCTGTGGCGAGTTGGGAGGACAAGGGCAATGGCGTTGAATTGCAGCTTTCCGACGGGCAGGCGATCGCGGCTTCCCGCGTGGTATTCGCGACGAACGGATTCACCCGCGACCTCTTGCCGCAATGCGATGTGCTTCCGGGTCGAGGTCAGGTGTTGCTCACTTCGGAAATTCCCGGCCTGAAATTGAAAGGCACCTTCCACATCAACGAGGGCTACTACTACTTCCGCCATTATCAGGGCCGGGTGCTCTTCGGCGGCGGCCGCGACCTCGACAAAGCAGGGGAAACCACATTGGAGGAAGGCACCACGCCGATGATCCAAGGCGCGTTGGAAGAGATGCTGCGCGATGTCATCCTACCGGGAAAGGCCTTCACCATCGATCAACGCTGGAGCGGCGTGATGGGCTTCCGCAGCAATGGTGGTCCGCCGATGGTGGAAGCCCTATCGCCGCATGCCGTGGTGGCTGCTGGCCTGGGCGGGATCGGCGTGGCCATCGGCATCCGCATCGCGCACAGGGCCGCTGGGTTGGTGGCCTCCTTGTAGTTCCTAGAACCAGCCCCGGATCAGCACCGTGCCCCATCCGTGGCGCAATCCATCTTCGAAGGTCTTCCTGATGTACCATTCGGAATAGCGCAGGTCCAAACGGTGAAAACTTAGTTGTGCGCCCCAGCCATAGCCTACGACCACGCGTTCCACATCAGAGGCGGAAACGACATGCGGACTGTCCTGGTCGAAGGGTCCGCCTTGCATGCTGGCATCAAAGCCGATGAATTGCACGCCGCCTTTGCCGTAGGCCTTGAACTGCGTGTGCTTTGGCCGTGCCGTAACGGGATCGAAGACGGACTTCCCTCTGCCGAGTTCCACGGTGGCCGTGGCTCCCACGTTGTCCTTGTACGTACCCAGCATACCGTTCAAACCGCCACGGACCTCCATCCAACGCGATCCATAAAACCGTTGCTCCACATCCACCGCATAGTTCAAAAGCACCGCAGATGCCACCTGGTATTGCCATCCCAACGGCTCGATGTCGCCGAGTCCGTGATGGATCCAGTGTTGCTCCTCTCCGCATGAAGCGCACGGCCCCAATGCTCCGACGATCAATGAAGAGCGCATGCGCAGTCCCTTTTCAGGATCGCTGGATACAACCTCCTCCCCCACATAGATCGCACCGGCGAAAGGCCTGTCATCCGGGCGGACCGTATCGGTCCGAATACTCGCGGGCGTGTAACAGTCCTGCTGGACAAGCAATGCGAGCAACGGTTGCTCATCGCCGTGCAGCATCAACATCGGTTTGATCAGGAAGGAATTCGTCAAGCCAACTGAGCCGAAACGTAGACCAACGCCTTGGGTGAAATAACGGTCCGTGGCCGTGAAGTAGTCGTTCGCATAGGTAAGGGAGACATATCCCTTGGCACCTGGAACCGATGGCTCCTGACAGAAGCCAATTGCTGATAGCAGACAGCAGACAACGACGACAATGCTTCGCATATCCTCACCTACGTGTGGGACATGCGATCGGACCAACAGCGATCAGTACACGACCAACTTCCCTTGCTGAAGCGTACGCCTCTGCCCTTCCAGCGTGAAGAAGTAGGTGCCGCTGGCGCGGATCATTCGGTCCGTGGAAACGGCTCCAAGCGGCAGCACGACCTGGTCGATCACGCGCCCTGTCACATCGTGGACCGATAGCGTGAGCGGGCCATCGCCTTGTGGCAACCCTTCGAAGTGGAAGAGGCCGGAGCTCGGATTGGGATAGCAACGCAGAACGGCAGCCATCGGAGCCTCCTGCACGGAGACCGTGCCGGAGCCGAAGCAGATCCCCGGAAGATTCTGGTCCAGCCAATCGAGCCGCGTGACGATCCAGGCCTTCAGCGTATCGATCTCACCCGCATAGGTGGTGGCAACCGGGTTCACTTCCGGGGCAGGCCCACTAACGCCGAGGATGGGCCACTTCTGGAAATGCCGGGCCTGCGCGTATTGCACGCGTGACGCGACACTGTCGATGAAGGCGAACATCTGCGTGGTATCGAGAACGTTGGTGCGGTAGTCCTCATAGGTGCAGCGCAGTTCATTCGCGAAGCTGCTGTCCTGCAGCAGTCGCACGTACCATCCGCAGGAATTGTTGTCGGGGTTGCAGTCGTTCACTTGGTAGCACCAGCCGGAGCCGTCGGTGGCCTCACAGATAGAGCAGCCCCAGATGTTCTTCCAGGCCCAGTCGAAGTCCCATACGGGGCCTGCCTTCAGCTTGCCCCCATTGGAGTCCTTGTCCTTGTTGAAGAAGGCGCTCTTCTTGAAACCATCGGCGTTGCGCGCCACCTCATTCACCAGAAAGTAATCGATGAAGGAGTGCACATCCAAGTATTTGCGATAGCCGATGTTCGGATCCGCGAACTCCGGGCCGTACAGCACCGTCTCCAAACTGTCCACGTAGGATGCGATGTAGGTCCGCTGTTGAACGGAGATGTCCTCCGGCTTCGGGTATTCATAGACGAAATGGACATCGAAGTCCGGATGGCCGATGGGCGAATAATTGGACTCGAAACTGTCATCCCAATTCCAGTAGTTCTGTTGCAGGATGTATCCGCCAGTGAGGTCGTCGCCGCTGTTCTCATTGGGTTCCAGGTTGGCGATGTTCACGCGTCCGTGGTCCCGCTTTATCTTTTCGCCGAGCACATAGATACCGCGATAGGCGCTGTCCAGTAGCACTTCGCAGAGGTAGGAGCGCGGTGCATAATCGCCCATGCCTTGGGCGATGTGGGCGGCCAATTGATTGCGCACCAGGGAACGGTCGTTGTAGTTGGAGATCAATACCCAGTCATTTTCCGAAGGCATGCCCAGGATGGAAACGTTGTTGTTGTCGCCATCCGCAGTGCGCGTCTCGAAACCGTAGGGCTGTTGCGGATAGCCGGAGGAAGAGGCACCGCGCACCTCGATGCCCACGTGGCCATCATACTCATTCGCCGGGTCGCTCACATAGGTCTCGTTGTCAGGGCCGTGGTAGCTGATCTGCATCAGCGCGTCGATCTTGGTGCCGTCGGGAATGGTCTGTCCTATGGTGTTGATCTTCACCAAGGGGATCTCCGTGCTGTCCAAGTTTACCTGCCCCAGGTCGGTTACGCAGAGTTGGAAGGCTCCAGCACCGCCGCCATATCCGAAGACCTGTATGTAGAGTGTTTGGCCTGGCGGCATATCGTAGACGGAAGCCTGTGAATAAGCGTCTGCGCCGCCGTCATCATCGCAGGCCTGCTCGGTAAGGTCCACGCAAGAAGTGCCGGTCCAGAGTGAAAGGCCCGTGTCGGTGAGGCCGCCCGCGTCGGAAGTGGAGACCATCACGTTCCCTGAGATCGGCACCGGCAGCTGGTACCAGAGGTCGCCACCCGCATAGCCAGCGCAACCGGGATCGATGCCGGTTCCAATGACACCTGTGTTGTCCACCGTAACGCAATTCGCCGTGTCGATGGGCAGCGCTGCGCAAGGCACAGTTCCCGGTAGCGCGACGGCATCGCAATCACCTATTCCCGTGAATACCGTGTCCGCTGCCGGGTTCGGGCCATCAGCGAAGACCACGTTGCCCACAGGATCGTATACTTGATAAGTGTTCTCCGCCTCCCAATCCGCCGGATGATAGACCAGTTGCAGTGATTGGCCGTTGCAGATGGAGAAGGTTACATCCGAGCCAGTGCCTTGCGCGGCGAAGGCTCCGATCAGCGAATCGTTCACCAGCACGTCCAGTTGGCCACCATTCCAACCGTCGCCATAGGCATCGTGCATCACCAACGTGTAGTCGCAACATTGGGCGCGAGCGGCACCGGAAGCGATCAGAAGTAACACGGCAAGACCCAACGGTCGAATAAGGGTGAGGATGTTCCGGTGCATTGGGTATGGAAAGGCAAGAATACGAGGGAACACCCTTCCATGCAGCGCGGATGGGCTTCACAACACCTCTGACCGAAGAGGAACTCGAACCCCATGCGCTGTGAGCTAATTTCGCGGAACATCAAAAGCGAACAGAAGACATGGGCATCACACGCAGAGCGACCGCAGTTTGGAAAGGCAGCGGCAAGGAAGGTTCAGGCCGATTGACCAGCACCAGCGGGGTATTGAAGGACACACCCTATTCCTTCCACACCCGCTTCGAGAGCGAGGATGGAAAGGCCGGCACGAACCCGGAGGAGTTGATCGCAGCAGCGCACGCCGGCTGCTTTACCATGAAGCTGAGCTTCGTGCTTGGCAATGGAGGGCACACGCCGGAGAAACTGGATTGCACGGCCAACGTGAACATGGGACCGGTCACCGGTGGTGTCGGGATCGTCGGCATCCACTTGGAACTGGACGCGAAAGTGCCGGGCATCGACAAGGCGGAATTCGACAAGGCCGTGGAGGATGCCAAGGTGAACTGCCCGATCAGCCAGGCCTTGAAGGCTTTGCCGATCACCATCAGCGCCAAGCTGTCCTGAGCTAAGTCGACAGTCGACAACGCTCCGTTGCCTTGCATAGCGATGTGATCGTGCGTGCTTTCATCCGGAAAAACCGAAAAGAAAATGTCAAAACGAAAGGTCTGGTTGATCACCGGTGTATCGAGCGGCTTCGGTCGCCAACTGGTGATGAAGGCCGCGCAGGCGGGGCATATCGTCATCGGCACGGTGCGCAAGTCGGAGCAGGTGAAAGAGGTTGATGCGATCTCGCCGGGTAGCACATATGGTGCGGTGCTGGACGTGAACGACCACGCCGCCGGACTCGCACTGGTGGAGCGCATAAACAAAGAGCACGGTGGCTTGGATGTGCTGGTGAACAACGCGGGCTACGGCCTCTTCGGCGCGGTGGAAGAGGCGAACATGGTGGAAGTGCGCGCGCAGATGGAGACCAACTTCTTCGCCGCGCTCGCCTTGACACAGGCCGCGCTGCCTGTGATGCGCAAGCGGCGTTCGGGACACATCATCCAGATCAGCTCGCAGGCCGGTTTCAGCAGCACGCCCGGCATGGGCATCTACAACGCCAGCAAGCATGCGCTGGAAGGCTTCAGTGAAGCGTTGTATGGCGAGGTGGCACCGCTCGGCATCCACGTCACGCTCGTGGAACCGGGTCCCTTCCGCACGTTATGGGCCGGGCCCTCCATGCACTATGCCGCAACGCGCATCGCGGATTACGCGCCCACGACGGATGGTATTCGCGCACGTTTCGAGAGCAGGGATCCATGGCAGCCGGGCGATCCCGAGCGCGCCGCACAGGCCATCGTGCAGATGACCGAGAGCGCCACTCCTCCCCTGCGCCTGCCCATGGGCGCGATCGCCGTGGGCACGCTCCGCAAGAAGTTGGAACGCGTGGCCGCCGATGTGGATGCGTGGGAAAGCGTGGCGAAAGGCGTGGATTTTCCGAAGTGAGTCCTGGAGAGAAGTGGGTCAGATGACTGGCACTCTGGCGGGTGGACGGCCTTCGTACGCGCACGCCCAGCACCCGCGTCAGTGTTTGTTGGAAGTCTCCCGCGAGGTTGGGCTCAGTGAACCACCATCATGCGCTTGGTCATACGCGCATCGGCGGTGGTGAGCGTGTAGAAGTAAATGCCTTGCTGCATGTCCTGCGTGTTCACGTTCACGTAATAGGTGCCGGCGGGCTTGCTGTCTTCACTGAACGTCTTCAAGAGCGTGCCTGCCACATTATAGATGTCCAACGTCACCTTCGCCGCAGCGGTCAATGAGTAAGGGATGCTAGTGATGGTCGTTACCGGGTCCGGGAAGTTCTGACCAAGGCCTACGCCGTTCTGTGTGTCGTTCTCCTCAATTCCATTGGGAGGTCCGATGATGCTGCTTTTCAGGCAGGTCGCAAAAGTGGGTACGAGTGTCCCGGGGTCATCATCATATATTCTGACATAGTAGGTCTCGCCGACCACCAGGGCATCATACTCCAACGAGTCCGCCACATTCGCTGTCAAGTCCAGTGTGGATGTGGAATTCCCGCAGGCGAGCGGGACCAGTGAACCACATGAGCCACCGAACAGTTCGATCACGGCATCGAAGCCATTGTAACCTTGAACCTGGATGGTCTGAGCAGTATCCGGTGCCGTGAATGAATACCAGACATCCGGGCCAACGTTGGCGTCACCGCAAGGTCCGGTGATCGCATCGGCACTCGCGGTCAACGTCGTTCCACTTGTACCAACGCAGGACGACGCCGACGTCAGTACGACTGCACCGGTACAATCATCATTCGCCACCGGTCCTTGGGATGTTGGAGGAGCTGCGGTAAGTCCCAGGCGCACCATCGGTGTGGCAATGTCATAATACCAAGCGCCATCGTGTTGACTGAATGAACTTTGGGGAAATGAAGACCCACTGGCCGCGTAATGAAAGTCGGTGCCCGAGATGAGGGATAATGTGGCCAGGACATAATTGCCTGGCGCAAGGTCAAAAGGCTCTAAGAAGGGGATGTAGATCGTTAGACTGTCCCCCATTTCATTCTCCATCCAAGGCTCAACACTGAAGTCGCCTGAGCTCGCCACCATATCGGAAAAACCGGTGTTCACTAAATATAGTTCCGCTCGGACCGTAGTACCCGGCTCAACCGATCCGAAGCCGACATGAACACCATATGCGATGCCGGGATCCGATACGAGGAGGAGGTTCCCAACCTTGCCGGGTGCGTCAAGGGAGTAGAATTGCTGAGTGATGTTGTCATCCACTCCCCAAACGCTATAAAGGTCAGATGGCGTTGCATCGGTGATCCTCATTGCCGATTGGCCGGAATTATTGGATGGATCATCGTCAACCTCAGATGCGGAAACATCCACATCGATGGAGAGCGATCCGGCTTCTGTCGGTGCCCATCCCGTCTGAACAAGCACCGTATCCGATACACCCGGTGACAAACTGAATAGGGGGTCACTCGTGAAAGACCCGGCAACCGGTACGCCGTTCATTGAGAAATGAACTGTTGCAATGACATTCGTCTGAACTGCTGCCCCTGCATTATTTATCACCGCACTGATGGTGATCGGCCCTGCTTGGCCGAGTGGACGAAACGTGTATTCAATAGGAGTAAAAGTTTCGGGTTGTGTTATGTCCGTTGTATACATCCCAGCAAGTTGCAGGTCGTTCTGGGCAATGAGCACATGGAAAGCCGCAAGCGCCAAGGCAGTAGCAAAAAATTTCCTCATAGGTTCTTCAGGGGTGAGTTTGGCAAGAATATGCAAAAGGACCGGACCTCCGATCACTATCACATCAGGATGATCGTATTGATCCGGCTCCTATTCCCCAGCGCTCGGATCATTCTTGACTGCATTAATCTTCTTGGCTGCCGCCATCGTCGCCGACCATCCTTCCATAGCGAATGACGCACATCTCTTGAAGGCTGATCGGACAGCAGGCACACTGGCACGGGTGGACGGCCTTCGCCCCGAGTGCCCTGCGCACGCCTCACACCCCGCCCGTGTTTTGTTGGAAGTCTCGCGTGAGTCAGGTCAATATCGGACAAACGGGCTTGCTAGCCCCAATAAACCGCTGGCTTGCCAAGGTGAGCGGTTGTTTTGGCAGAATAACCCAACGGGTTGTTGCGATAATCCAACGGTTTGCCGCAATAACCCAACGGTTTGTTCCAATAACCCATTGGATCAGCCGAGTAATTCAGCGGTTTACTCCGACAAGTCAGTGGATCAGCCGAGCAATTCAGTGGTTTGCTCCATCCCGGCGCTCGGCTATTTGCCGAGTGCCCAAAGCTTATCGGCCTCCGGCCATCATCGAGATCACCCTTCATAGTACCAGAGGAATTCAACACCATCACTGATCCGGTTCCGGTCGCCCGAGGGCCTTCTTCGACATTTGGTCCGCTTCCTTCTCGGCCTTCAGCACTTGCTTCAGGCTATCGCTTACCTCCTTCTCGTCGATGCGGTCGAGGTTGGGTTGGCCGGCATCGACCCAGGCGGAATACCAGAAGCTGCCCACGGCGATGATGGCCGCGTTCATGCGCCGCTCCACCATGCCGCCCATGGCGTCCTCGTAGGCCTTGGCGAAATCCTCCGAGTAGAGTTGCACGGTGCCACGGCCGCGATCCTCATAGACGTACTTGTCGCTCTCCGGAAAGCGCTTCTGTAATTCCTTCTCCGCGCCAAAGACCGTGTCCAGCGCGGCGTGGCTGGCGATCACGGCGTTCCATGCGGCGTCCAGCGGATCGCTGATGTAGTGCGCGCGGCCCACGAAATGGTCGTAGCTGTCCGCGCTGAGTTCGGGGATGCGGCTTTCCCAGAACGCGTGGATGCCGTGCTGGCCGCTCATGTCGCCGTTGTAGTTCTCGGTGGTGTGCAGCGGCACGTGCGAATCGGCGATGTAGTGGCCGATCTCCGCGCTGTAGTAGAGGATGCGGTCGGTGCTCTGGCGCTTGAAGGCATTCACGAGGCGGCCGTAGACCACAGGGATGTACCAAGGCACGATGCCGTAGGCCTGCAGCGTGTCCTCGCTGAACTTCTGCACGGCCATGTCCCATTTCTTCGGCACATAGCTGAACGGATCGCGCACGCTGTCCGGGACGTAGTGGTCGAGATCGATGTAGTGACGCGGAGCCTCGGCGGCCACGGCATAGCGGCGGCTGTCGGGGTCGGTGGCGTGGTCGGTGATGTAGTCGATGTGGCGCTTGTAGAAGCCGAACATCGCAGGTGGAAGCGTGAAGCAGGCCATGCGGTTGATGCGACGATGGCCGTAAAAGCCCCAAGCCTGCGCATCACGATTCATTACGAAGGGCCACGCCACCAACATCAATAGCAAGATGCAGCCGGTGCGCAGGAGCAAGCGTCGCGTCATCGCGGATCAAAGGATCATTGGCACGAGGCGGCCGTTCTGTAAGTGTGGGATCACAGTGGCCTGGTCGGGCGTTAGGCAGTACTTCACATCCTCCAGCAGATGCAGCTGTTGCAGGCGTTTGCGACGTGGCGCGGCCTTGAGGATGCTCATGAAATTGTCGCGCGCGGCCATGTAGAGGTACTTCGATGCGATGCTGCTGTCCTCCTCCACGCCGAACTTGCCGCTCTGCAGCAGGCGGTCCATCACGGCGCCGGCGAAAACACTGTCCTCGAGACTGAACTTGTCCTTCCAGCCGGAGCAGAGCAGCAGGATGTTGTCGTCCTGCTTCACCAGCCAATCGGTGAGCGCGGTGAGGTTGAGGAAGGAGCCGATGACGAGTTCCCGCGCATCCTTCGCCATGTTGATGGCCTGCGTGCCGTTGGTGGTGGTCATCACGATGGTCTGGCCCGTGAGATCCATGGCCTTGAAGGCGATGGGCGAGTTACCGATCGTGAAGCCGTCGACGATCTCGCCGTTGCGTTCCGCAGCTGCGATGTGGCCTTCGCGACCGATGTAGCCCCTCGCCTCTTCAATGGTGGCCACGGGAATGATCTCTTTCACGCCGTGGGCGAAGGCGGTGACCATGGCGCTGGTGGCGCGCAGGATGTCGATGACCACCACGATGCCCATGTCCTGCTTGTACAGCGGAAACTGGCCGGGGGTGTAGCATACCTCCACGCGGTATTGGTAGTTCGCGTTCTGGCTGACGGCCTTCATTTGGGGGAGGAGATTGCCGCGGAGGCGCAGAGGCGCAGAGGGAATGCCAGGTCGGGGTTCATTGTTCGAGTCGTGAGTCTTGAGTCGTGAGTCCGATCGTTCAGTCACAAGTCGCAGTCGGCAGTGGCATTCGGCAGTTCGAGTTGACAGTGAGCAGTCGCAGTCGGCAGTCCTGATCACCGATCACTTATCACCTATCACCTATCACCTATCACCTATCACCTATCACCCATTGCATTCCTCCGCGGCTCTGCGTCTCGGCGGCCCTCTTTCACTTTCCGCTCTGCAAGAAAGGCGTTTTCACGACAATTCCATTCAACACCTTCCCTCGCACGTCGATCATGAGTTCCGTGCCTGGCGTACTTAGGGCAGTCGGCACATAAGCGAGGCCGATCGGTTTTTGCAGGCTGGGGCTCATCGTTCCGCTGGTGACGACGCCGATGACCTTGCCTTCCGCATCCACCACATTGCAGCCGTGGCGCGGGATGCCGCGGTCGATCAGTTCGAAGCCGACGAGCTTGCGCTTCACACCGGCTTCCTTCTGTGCCTTCAGCGCAACCGAATTGGTGAAGTCCTTGGTGAACTTGGTGATCCAGCCGAGGCCCGCTTCCAAGGGCGAAGTGGTGTCGTCGATGTCGTTGCCGTAGAGGCAGAAGGCCATCTCCAAGCGGAGCGTGTCGCGCGAGGCGAGTCCGGCGGGCTTGATGCCGAAGGGCTTTCCAGCTTCCATCACGGCGTTCCAAGCTTTCTCGGCCATCTTGTTCATCACGTAGATCTCAAAGCCGCCAGCGCCGGTGTAGCCCGTTGCGGAAAGCAGGACGAGGCCCACGCCTTTCATCTCGGCATACATCGCGGTGTAGTAGGGCATTGCCGCGATGTCTTCCGTGAACAGTCCCTTCAGCGTTTCCGTGGCCTTCGGTCCTTGCACCGCCAGCAACGACAGGTTTTCGCTGATGTCCTCCAGTTGTGCGTCGAAGGTGTTGTGGGCATTGATCCAATCCCAATCCTTCTTGATGTTGCCTGCATTCACCACGAGCACGTAGTGCTGGTCGTCGCCATGCTGCATGTTGTACACGAGCAGGTCGTCGACGATGCCGCCGGTCTCATTGGGCAGGCAGGTGTACTGCACCTTGCCGGGCGTCAGCTTCGAGGCGTCGTTGCTGGTCACTTTCTGGATGAGGTCCAGCGCACCGGGACCGCGGACGATGAACTCGCCCATGTGGCTCACATCGAACATGCCGACGGCATTGCGGACGGTGAGGTGCTCGTCGTTCACGCCGCTGTATTGCACGGGCATCAGGAAGCCTACGAAGGGCACGAGCTTGGCGCCGAGCGCTTCGTGGATGTGGGTGAGCGCGGTCTTTTTCAATTCGAGGGTATCGTTCATGGTGTGCGGTGTTCGATCAGTTCATTGAAGAGGGCGAGGTATCGGTCCTTCCAAGCGGCGAAGCTGTATTGCTCCACCACGGTTTGGCGTGCCTTTTTGCCCATGGCCTCGCGAAGTTCGGCATCCTCGACCAATGCAGAGATGCGTTGCACCCATTCCCCGGTGGAAGCGGCCAGATATCCATTCACGCCATCGGTGATGATATCGCTGTTCACCCCGACCGGGCTCATCACGGTGGGGATCTCCAGAGCCATGTACTGCAGGCCCTTGAGCCCGCATTTACCGCGCGCCCATCCATCATCCGGTAAGGGCATGATGCCGATGTCCATGGCACGCAAGTCGTCGAGTTCTGTCTCCTTCTTCCACGGAAGGCCGACGATGTCGAGTTCCTCTTGGCGAAAGGAACCATCCCCTACCACACGGAAGGTGATGCGATCGGCATACTTCGCCTTCAATTCGAGCAGCGCGGGCATGGCATGGCGGAAGTGCTGGATAGTGGTGATGCTTCCGCTCCAACCAATGACCACGGGCCCTTCCTGACGCATCGGGCGCGGTAGGTATTCATCCGTATCAATGGTGGTGGGCATCACCCGGGTGGCGAGGTTGAAGGACTTCGCGTAATCGGCGAGGTAGTTATTTCCAGCAAGTACAAGGTCGCTCAATGCGATGAGCTTTGCAGTTTTACCTGGGTCCTTTACCCACTTCCATCTATCATTGGCCTCACTGACGTTCGGCAGCCAAATGGAGTCGTCGAAGTCATAGATGATCTTGGCACTGCCGCGGCTAAAGGCCCGTTCGAACCAGGTGCTTCGGGTCATCAGGGCCTCGCGGCAAACGAAGATGATGTCGAACTCATCCATACAGGCAAGGTCAGCGCGGCGCTTTGCGATGCTACGGCGCACAAAGCCCACCTTGCGGGCCAGGTTGCCCTTCGCATAGAGCATGCGGTCATCGTCCTCATCGATCAAAAAGGAAACAAAGCAATCGAAGCCGCCGCGATCGAGATGGTCCAAGTATTGTTCGAACCTGAACCGCTGATTGGGACTACGACCGGGTCGATGCGATGCTATGAAAAGGATGCGTGGCATCAGGAGCAATTCGGTATATGTGTCCGCGCCGCAAGGTCGCTTAGGTTCAGCATCAGACCTTCCAACTCGGGGGCAGCCCCCGTTCGATCTCGACCTTCCCGTAGGTCTTGCTCTGCCGGGCACCGGTGCGCTTCGCCCACTCCGCCATGCGCCGCAATCCCTCGTCCAAGGAGGTCGGTTGGCCCTCGCCAAAAATGCGCTGGGCCTTAGCGTGATCGCTCCACGCATGGACCACTTCATTGCGTGCTTCCAAATGCTTCAGTTCCCCCTGAACGCCCATAGCGTCCATCACTGCGGTAGCTAAGCGGTTCACGGAGTAAGGGACGTCCGCGCCGATATTGAAGACTTCCCCTTGGGCCTCCTTCACGTCCACACTGCGAGCGATGATGGGGATGATATCGCCGACATAACTGAAGGCACGTTGCTGCTCGCCATCTCCGAAGACACTCAAGGGCTGGCCTTGCATCAATTGGTTCATGAAGATGCCCACCACATTGCGATAGCGGTCACCGATGTTCTGGTATTCACCGTAGACATTGTGGGGCCTGAAGATCACGTAGTTCAATCCGAACATGTGCCGCGCGGCGCGCAGGTCCATCTCCACCGCCAGCTTGGCCACACCGTACGGGTCTTCCGGGTCCGGAGCCATGTCTTCGCTCATCGGTGGTTTCAGCGCGCCATACACCGCGATACTGCTGGTGAAGACGAAGCATTTTACTTCATGGCGCACACTGGCATTGATGAGGTTGACGCTGCCGAGCAAGTTGTTCCGATAGTTGAAGACCCGAATGAAATGGCTTAGGCCCTCTGCGGCATAGGCAGCCAAGTGATAGACATATGTGAAGCCATGCTCCGTGAAAAGCCGTTCCACCAATACCTCGTCACACACGGAGCCCTCCACGAACACCGCGCGTTCATCCACTTGGTCAGAGAAGCCGCCACTGAGGTCGTCCAGCACCACCACACGATGGCCCATGGAAAGCAATTCCTTAACGAGGTGGGCACCCATGAAGCCGGCGCCGCCAGTAACAAGTGATACGGGCATCTCGATGGTGCTGTCTATTCGATGATGAAACGGATGGTGCGCGGCAAAGATGGCAGCTTAAGCCCAAGCAGCATAGCACTTCATGGATCCGCCCGGCCTCTACCTTCGCCGCATGGCCTCTCAGCGTCTGCTGCCCCGGTGGGCGATCACGGTGATCGACATGGCGATGTGCGCGCTGTCGCTCTTCGCCGCCTACCAGTTGCGCTTCAACTTCAGCGTGCCCCGGTACGAGTACGCGCTGCTTTTGCCGGTGCTACCGTTGTTCTTCGCCGTCCGCCTGATCTGGCATTTGGCCGCTGGCATCCAGCGAAGCATGGTGCGCCATACGGGAACGGAGGATGCCCGACGGATCTTCCTCACCGTGCTGGGCGGCAGCGCCACCTTGGCCGTGCTGAACGTGGGACGATACTACCTCGTCGACCAGCGCTTCGTGCTTCCTTATTCGGTGATCATCATCGACTTCCTTGCGACAGCGATGCTGCTGACCGCTTCGCGGATCGCGTTCAAACTCATGCATCTGCGCAGGCAGGGCAAGGGCAAGGATGCGCGGGGCGTGATCATCTATGGTGCCGGGGAAGCCGGGCTGATCACCAAGCGCACCATGGAACGCGAAGGCTCCGCGCGCTACGCCGTGCTGGCCTTCATTGACGACAATTCTCAATTGGCCGGCAAGCGGCTGGAAGGCGTGCGCGTCCACCACACGTCGGAACTTCCGCGGTTACTGGCGGAAGAGCAGGCGGACCAGGTGATCATCGCGATCCAGCAACCGGAGCAGGAGTATCGGCGGCGCGTGGTGGACATGGCGATGGAAGCGAAGACCGAAGTGCTCACTGTTCCGCCGGTGAAGGACTGGATCAATGGCCAGCTCAGCAGCGGCCAGCTTCGCGAAGTGCGCATCGAGGACCTGCTGGGGCGCGCGCCGATCGACCTGCCGGACTCCTTGGTGCTGGAACGTTTCAAAGGACGCACCGTGCTGGTGACAGGCGCAGCGGGAAGCATCGGAAGTGAGTTGGCGCGACAACTCATCGCGCTTGGAGCGAAGGAGACGGTGATGCTCGATAATGCGGAAAGCGCGCTCTACGATGTGGAGATGGAACTGCGCGGAAAAGGGCGAACGGGCTTTACACCGGTGATCGGCGATGTGCGCGACCGGGATGCCATGGACCGCTTGCTCTCGCGGGTGAAGCCGGAAGTGATCTTCCACGCGGCCGCCTACAAGCACGTGCCCTTGATGGAAGCGCAGCCGGAGCAGGCCGTGCGCACGAACCTCGGCGGCACACGCACCATGGCCGACCTCGCGCTGAAACATGGCGTGAAGGAATTCATCCTCATCAGCACCGACAAGGCCGTGAACCCCACCAGCGTGATGGGCGCCACTAAGCGCTGCGCGGAACTCTATGTGCAGAGTTTGAATGCTCCCGGCGCAGCAATGTCAATCATCACTACACGCTTTGGCAACGTGCTCGGCAGCAACGGTTCGGTGATCCCGCTCTTCCGCAAGCAGATCGCAGCAGGTGGGCCGTTAACGGTGACGGACCCCGAGGTGACGCGCTATTTCATGACGATCCCCGAGGCTTGCCGACTGGTGCTTGAGGCGGCCACCATGGGCAGAGGTGGCGAGATCTACGTGTTCGACATGGGCAGCCCGGTGCGCATCGCCGACCTCGCGGAACGCATGATCCGCCTGAGCGGAAAAGAGCCGGGACGCGAGATCGAGATCCGCTACACAGGTCTTCGTCCCGGTGAGAAACTCTACGAGGAATTGCTGGCGACACAGGAGGACACCTTGCCGACGCATCACCCGCGGATCCTGATCGGGCGCAACAGGGAAGTGAACGCTGCCGCTGTGCAATTGACCGTTGAGGCCCTTCTACAAACAGCGGAGAACGGAGATGCCGAAGCCTGCGTGCGCGGCATGAAGAAGCTGGTGCCCGAATACATCAGCCGCAATTCCAGCTACAGTAATTTCGACCCGCCCGGCGCGGCATTCATCGCAGGCACAGCCAACAAACGACCATGACCATCGACAAGAATATTGAGACGGCCAAGCTTCAAAAAGAGATCGGCGACCATATCGGCGTGGGCGTGGACAGCCTGATGTTCAACTACGTCGAAGAGCCGGGCCGATCTGCCAAGCTTTTTCTTATCACGCTCAATCCTCGCCACAACCAGAGCTTCCTCTTCCACTCCACCGAAGGCGCCACCAAGATGGACGCGCTGCGCGAAATGGTCGATTACGTCAGCACCTACAAGGAGCGCACGAGCAGCTATACCGTGCAATGGAGCGCGCGCGGCGAGAACATCCTGAACACGTCCTACTTCCGGGCGAAGAACGTCCTCGAAGCGCTGGATAAACTGTTCTATGACCGGGATCCCAATAGTATCACGGTGTTCTCGGTGATCCTGAATCCCATTGCTTGAGAAAATGCAACGGGTGATAGGTGGCTGGTGACTGGTGATAGGACGGTCTCGCGACTCAAGACTCAAGCCTCACGACTTCAGGACTCACGACTCAAGCCACTGTGTGTTGCTGCTTCTGCATAGACTCTGTCAACTTCAACTGACCATGCGTACGAAAACGCCGATCCAGATCCGCTTCAACGACATCGACATGGCCAAGCATGTCCACAACGCGGTGTACCTCTCCTACTTCGAGCAAGGACGCATGGACTTCCTGCGCGGCTTCATCGAGAAGGACCACGATTGGGTGAAGGTGAGCATGATCCTCGCACGCAACGAGGTGGACTATCGCATCCCGATCCATCTGTCGGACACCGTGGAGGTGGAGACCTGGTGCAGCAATGTGGGCACGAAGAGTTTCGACCTTGGCTACGCCGTATTCGCTGAACGCGACGGCCAGCGTCGTATCCACGCACAAGGCCGAAGCGTGATGGTCTGCTTCGATTACGAGAAACAGACGAGCATCGCCGTGCCCGATGCATGGCGGAATTCATTGGCACGAATGATGGAGAACGACTGATCTCTCATCTTAACATCTACATGAAGAACTTGATCGCTCTCTCTTTCCTTGCCCTATTGGCAAGTACTTCCTGCACCGCGCAATTCCCAAAGTCCTTGAAGGACGCCACTGACAAGGTGAAGGGAGCGACCACTAACGGCGGCCTAACTAATGCGGATGTGGTCGCAGGCCTGAAGGAGGCCTTGGACAAAGGCACCCAGCAATCCGTTGATGTTGCTTCCGTGACGGACGGGTTCTGGAAGAACGACCGCCTGCGCATCCCCTTTCCGCCAGAGGCCGAGAAGATGAAGGCCACGCTCAATTCCCTGGGCATGTCCAGCGAGGTGGAGAAATTCGAGTTGACGATGAACCGCGCGGCGGAAGCAGCGGCGAAGGAAGCAGCACCGGTCTTTCTCGCGGCGATCAAGAACATGTCCGTCAGCGATGGCTTCTCGATCCTCAAGGGCGGTGACCATGCCGCAACGCAATACCTGAAGGACAAGACCACGGCGGAATTGATCGCGAAATTCCGGCCCATCGTGGAGAACGCGACGAAGCAGGTGGCCCTCACCAGCTACTGGACGCCCTTGGCCAGCGCATACAACAAGGCCGGTGCGTTCACGGGCAGCAAGGCTGTGGATCCCGACCTCGATGGCTACGTGACGCAGAAGGCGATCGACGGCCTCTTCATTCTTATCGCTGATGAGGAACTGAAGATCCGCAAGGACCCTTTGGCGCGTACGAGTGATCTGCTGAAGCGGGTGTTCGGAGCACAGTAGAGAGGACGGAGAGTTAGACCACAGAGGCACGGAGCCACAGAGAAACACTGGGAGCATCCAGTTCTATCGCTAGGTCCTCCGCAATCCAGTCAGTCATATTCTTCTCTATGCCTCTGTGTCTCTGTGGTGAATATTGAATTCTCCTCCCCTCTTCTTTCCCACATTTGCGACCTGACCGATCGAACCACGCATGCATCCCATTCTTCTTACCGAGCCCGGCGTTGAAATTGAGCCGAGCGAATTGATCCTCAATCCGGACGGCTCCGTCTATCACCTCGCGCTGCGCCCAGAACAGCTGGGCGATCTGGTCTTCGTGGTGGGCGACCCCGACCGCGTGAAGTTGATCAGTGCGCACTTCGATACAGTGGAGCATCGGTCGCAGAACCGCGAATTCGTCGCGCATACCGGCACCCGCAACGGTGCGCGCATCACCGCGCTGGCCACGGGCATCGGCACGGATAACATCGACATCGTGTTGAACGAACTCGATGCCTTGGTGAACATCGACCTAGAGAAGCGCACGCCGAAGAAGGAGCAGAAGTCGCTCACCATCATCCGCATGGGCACCTGCGGTTCGTTGCAGGAGGACATCCCCGTGGACGAGCTGATCGTGAGCCACAGCGGCTTGGGCCTTGACAACGTGCTTCACTACTACGCCCACGAGCAGACCGATGCCGAACTGCGCATGCTGCAGGCCTTCCTCGTACACACCGAATGGCCGGACAACCTGCCCATGCCCTATCTCGCCACCGGGGATCCACAATTGGTCGCGCGCCTCGGCCACGGTAATCACATCGGCATCACCGCCACGGCCGGTGGATTTTACGGTCCACAAGGGCGGCAGCTTCGCGCCATCCCCAGCGTGGGCGGACTGAACGAGACCTTCACCAGTTTCCAACACGAAGACCTCCGCCTGCTGAATTTCGAGATGGAGACCAGCGCTATCTACGGCCTCAGCGGGCTGCTCGGGCACAAGGCCTGCACCGTCTGTACCGTGGTGGCGAACCGCCTGCGGAAAGAGTACAGCAAGGACCATCAAGCGGCCATCGGCCGCATGATCGACCAGGTGCTGGAGCGGATGGTGGGCTGATGGCGTGACGTCAGGCAAAGCCCCATGATCAACACGGGCATGGTGGAAAGAAGGCCGGGGCAGCCCCGTCCATCCCCTGTCGGCCCAGATACATTCGTCGCCGTCGGGAACGCTATGCCGACGAACAGCGTTAAACCACCAAGCATTCGATCGTTCCATGAGCGACAATGAGATCCAAGCGCTGATCCGGTTGATCGACGATCCTGACGAAGGGATCTACGTCCATGTGCGGGACCGGATCCTTTCCATTGGTGAACCGGTGGTATCCGTGCTGGAGCGCGCTTGGGAGGTGGACGACCTCGGTGACCTGTTCCGCAATCGCATCGAGGACCTTCTGCACACCATTCATCTGGACCTCACCTTCAACCGGCTGCGCGCTTGGAGCAAGGGAGGCGGCGAGGACCTGCTGGAAGGCGCCTTGGCCGTATGCCGCTACCGGTACGCCGAACTGGATGAGCACCGTGTGAAAGCACGCTTGGCCGCGCTGCGACAGGATATTTGGCTGGAGTTGAACGACAACCTCACGGCCTTCGAGAAGGTGCGCGTGTTCAACCACATCTTCTTCCAGGTCCACGGCTTCAAGGGGAACAAGAAGAACTACCACGCACCGCAGAACAGCTACATCAACGAGGTGCTGGAGGGCAAGAAGGGGAATCCGCTTTCACTTGCACTGATCTACCAAGTATTGGCCGAAGACCTCGACCTGCCGATGCGCGGGGTGAACCTGCCCAACCACTTCGTGCTCGCCTATATGGACGAAACTGGCGTGGCAGCGAGCGAACTCGGGCATGGTGACGTGCTGTTCTATGTGAACGCCTTCAGCCAAGGCGACATCCTCGGCAAGGCGGAGATCGACGAATTCCTTTCCAAGTTGGAACTGCCCTCGCGAGAGAGCTTCTACGAGCCCTGCACCAACATCGACATCATCCGCAGGCTGCTGAATAACCTGCTGAACAGCTACGAAAAGCTGAACGACCCCGACCGGGCGGAGGACCTGAAGCGCCTGATGACGGCGCTGTAGCAATGAATGCATGGTATTGTAGGTAGGCTCAACCTCCACCAGGAATCTCGTCTTCGTAACTTCGTGCCCATGCCAACGAGCAAGAATCGCATCAAGATCTTGAAAGAGTTCACCGCCGAAGGAAAGGCGATGAATGCAGCCTTTAAGAAGGCGACCAAGAAAGCGCGGAAGGATGCCTTTGCCGTGCGCCAGACCCTTATGGTGGAAAAGAACGGTTGGCTGGTCTTGATCGATAGGACCGGCAAAGTGGTGAAGCGGGTGAAACAACTGGAGCAGGTCAGGGTCCCTGCACGTTGATATGCCCGCGAGCCTGCGGATGCGCGTCTTCGCCGGTCCCAATGGATCGGGGAAGAGCATGATGTACAAGCAGGTCCGGACAACCGTTGTGGATGATCGACCTGTGAACTTGGGCAGTTACCTTAACCCGGATGACATTGCCAAGACACTGAAGGATACGGGTGAGTTGGACCTGAAGAACGCATTCGGCATTGAACGCAACAGAGCTTCATTGATCAGGTTCGCCCATAGTTCCGGGCTATTGAGAGGAGGCTTCGATGCTGCCACAATGAATGCCGGACATCGCTTTAACGGTTCTCTGTTCACCCTTCTCCGGCCGGACCTGAATGAGCACTTTGCCCAGCTTATCACGGCGTTTCTGTGCGACCTATTGATCCGGCGCAAGCAGCAATTTTCCTTCGAGACGGTCTTCAGTCATCCCTCCAAGCTGGAACTATTGCAGCGGGCGGCCGCAAACGGTTTCAAGGTCTACCTCTACTTCATTGCCACCAATTCCGCCGAGATCAACAAGGCCCGTGTGAAGATCCGTGTGCGCGAAGGTGGCCATGATGTACCTGCCGACCGCATCGAGAAGCGCTACTATCTGTCATTGGACCAACTGCTACCTGCCTTGGATGCTTGTTACCATGCCTTCATTTTCGACAACTCTGATACGGAGCCGCTGATGTTCGCCGAAATGAAGAAAAGGCCCTATGGCCTTTCATGGGCATGGGTGCCTTCACAGATACCGGACTGGTTCATCACGCATTATCTCTTGGCCAGTAAAAAACCGCTGTATGAGGACGTGGCACGCAAGGCCTTGGAAACCCGAAAGTGATCGAAGCCTCACCAGCCTCCGAAGACCTTGCCCACGGTAGCAATGATGATGCGCAGGTCGAGTCCAAAGCTTTGCTCCTTCACGTAGCGCATGTCCAGCGCGAGTTTGGCGGGCATCACCTCTTCGATGTAGGAGCGCTCGGGATCCGTGGAACGCGCGAGCAACTCATTCTCATCGATGTAGTCGATGCTCGCCATGCCGGTGATGCCGGGCCTTACCGATAGAATGATCCGCTGTTCGGCAGAGTACATCGCCACATACTTGGGCACCTCCGGTCGTGGCCCCACCACACTCATGTCGCCGATCAGGACATTCCACAGCTGGGGCAGTTCATCGAGCTTCGTCTTCCGCAGGAAATAGCCCACGCCGGTAATGCGCGGATCGCGGCCACCGATGGTGAGTTGGCCCTTGGCCTCGCTGCCGGGGCGCATGGTGCGGAACTTCAACAATCGGAACGGAACGCCATTTCTTCCCACACGTTCCTGCCGGAAGAAGGCGCCACCTGCTGAAGTGCATGCGACGGCCAGTGCGAAGACCAAAAGGATCGGAAGCAGCAATAGCAGCAGGACCAGCGCGAAGAAAATGTCGAAAGCGCGCTTCACCATCCTTCAGCCCATCACATCGCGCACGGCATCCTTCACCGCCTTGATCACGATGTCGACCTGCTCATCCGAAAGATCAAAGTACACTGGGAGGCTGATCTCCCGGCAATACTGCCGGTAGGTGTTCGGATAATCCTGCATGCGATATCCGAGACCTTTGTATAGGCTGAGCATTGGCATGGGGATGAAGTGGACGTTCACGCTCACGTCGCGCTTGGCGATCCCTTCGATGATGGCGTCGCGCTTTTCCTCCGTGGCATCGGCGACGCGCAGCATGTAGAGGTGATAGCTCGCCTCGCGGTCCGCGTCCTTCAGCACCGGCGTAACGAAGTGCGCGTCGCGTTTGAATGCTTCCTGATAACGTTCGCAAATGGCCTTGCGGCGCGGCAGGGTCTCGCTGGCGTAGCGGTCCAGTTCCACCAATCCGATGGCCGCCTGGATGTCCGTCATGTTGCACTTCCAGCCAGCAATGGCCACGTCGTATCGCCATGCACCGGGCTTGGTCTTCGCCAAGGCATCCTTGCTCTGGCCATGCAGGCTCATGGTGTTGAACAAGGTGTACAGTTCCTCCGCGTTGAAGGGCTCCGGCAGGTTGAAGGCCAAGGCGCCACCTTCCGCCGTGGTGAGGTTCTTCACCGCATGAAAGCTGAAGCCGGTGATATCGGCCTGTGAGGCGACCGGCTTGCCGTGGGTCGTGGCACCGAAGGAATGCGCGGCGTCGCTGAGGACGAGGGCGCGCCCCAAGCGCATCTGCGGATTGGAGCCGCCCATGCGGAGATTCACCGCAGGAGAGAACCAGGCGCAGGTCTCCTCCGCCACGCGGATGATCTCCTTGATCCGCGCGGGCACCCCACCGACATCCACGGGAATGATGCACTTGGTGCGTTGGTTCATGGCCCGGCGCACCGCCTCGGGGTCCATGGTGAAGTCGTCGAGCACGTCCACCATCACAGGCTTCGCGCCGGTGTGCATCACGATGTTGGCCGTGGCGCAGTAGGTGTAGGCGGGCACGATCACCTCATCGCCGGGACCGATGCCGAACCAGCGCAGCACCAGTTCAGCGGCATTGGTCCAACTGTTCAGCGCGATCATGCGCTCCACGCCGCAGTGGGCCGCAAGGCGTTTTTCGAATTCCTTGGTACGTGGGCCGGTGGTGATCCAGCCGCTGCGCAGTACCTCCCATACGGCTTCAATGGTGCGGTCGTCGATGCGGGGCGGGGCGAAAGGGATCATGGGCGTATCATTCACGGATTGCTGATGCTCGTCGGTCGCGAAGTTCGGGTTTCCTCCAGCATGAGCAGCCATGCGAAGAAGGCGAAGAAGATCGTTCCGGCCTGTACTTCCAGCATGCTCTCCACCGTCCAATTGAGCGCGTTCAGCAAGAGGAAGGATACGAGGAGCAGATCACCGCGAAGGAATGCGAAACCCGTTGGCAGAAGGATCATCAGGAACAACAACACCATGCCGCCAATGCCCAGGGCCACGCCGGTGTTGAGGTATTGGTCGTGCGCGTTGAGCTTCTTCCGCAGGGGCTCCATGTAGCCATTGCCCGCGTAGGTCTTCAGGAGTTCATCCTTCACATCGCCGGTGCCCACCCCGATCCACGGATGTGCGGCCACCACTGCGCTGGCAGCGCGCCACACCAGCCTGCGATCATCGGTGCTGTTGGCCGCGTCGTTCTGCGGCGCGGTTCCATGAAAAGTGCTCAGCACCTGCCCTACCCGTTCATGCACATAGGTGGTGGTGAAGTAGAGCGTGGTGCCCGCAAGGACCACTGCCAGTAATCCCCAACCCACGGTCCTGCGCATCCGGCGATCGGACCAGCGTTCGGCCAACAGACCGAACCCCGCAAGAACAAGAATGATCCAGCCCGCTTTGCTCGCGCAGAGCACAATGCCGAGAACAAGCGGCAACGCGGTCACTGTTGTCATTGGCTTGCCTGCCGCCCGACCGCTTTGCATGCGGGCCAAGAGCATCAGGGCCAGCGTGAGGTACATCGCCATATAGGTGGGATGCAGGAAGGTGGAGAAGTCCGAGGCGAAGAAGGGTACACTCAGCGCGTAACCATCGGGATGATTTGGGCCGGCGTGCAGATATAGTTCCGATGAGCGGAGGACGGCGCGTACCAAACAGATCACCACCGCAATGGCATTGGCGCCGATGAAGGCGATCTTCGGACGGCTGCCGCGGAATGCCGGAACACCAATGATGGCGAGTAACGCAAATAAGGCCAGCGAGGATTTGATCCCCAGATCAAGGCCGGCGAAAGACATGTTGGTGCTCCACAGCAGGCCCAGCACATACGCGCCATAAAGCAATGCCGACCAGAACAGCGGTGAGCGTGCGGGAAGCTTTCCCGGAACGGATAGATGGGTGACACGGGCCCAGATCGCGCAACACAACAGCACCGCTACGAGCAGCGGAAGCAGTGACGGCCAGAGCGGCAAAGCGATGGCGATGAGGACCGTGATCCATTCCACAACGCGACCGGCAACACCGACAGGAGGAGCTTCCGCATTTCCCTCGGCTGCATCCTTCAACAGGTCGTAGGTCATCCTGTCCAAGGACTCCGCATCGACCTTGTTGCGCAACGCCATGGCGCGGCCATTGGACCGGCGGCCATCCTGAAGAACGCTGGACAATGCCGTTGCCAATGCATCCGCATCCTGGGCCGTGATCGCCCCCGGCTCGACTCCGATCAGTTGCTGTCGCACATCGCCCACATCGTTGGTGACCACGGGAAGGTTGCAGGCCATGGCCTCCTTCACCATCGTGGGACTTCCTTCGGTGTCGCTGCAGAGCAAGAGTGCATCGGCGCCGCTGAGGAGCACCGGCATTTGCTCCTGCGTGATGCCACCACGGAGCAATTCCAGTTCCGCAGCCACACCGGACCGTTTCAGTCGCTCTTCCACGGCCAAGGCGATGTCCAAGCGCTTTACCGCCGAGTCCCTCGCGTTGAAGATGATCTTCAGCGGCCGGTCCGGCCAGCCCAATTGTTGACGGGCTTCTTCACGCGGAAGGGGTACATAGCGCTCGAGTGCGACGCCCATCGGGATGATCCGCGCCTTCTCTTTCCGCCACCACAATCGCTGCCGCAATCCTTCGCTCACGCAAATGATGCCGGCCGCGCCCAATGCTGCCAGTTGTGATGCCACGCGCCCGAGCAGATCGCGGAGGAATCCATCCTTGGGTGTCCGGTTCAGATCGCTGCCATGGAAGGTGACCACCACAGGGGCAGGACTGAGCAGGACGCAGAACAGCGCCGTCATGGTGCCATAGTGCGCATGGACCACGTCCGGCGAGAAGCGGTCGATCGCGGAAAGGAACGAGGTGCGCGCCCGTAAAAGTCCGGATGGCGAGATGCGGTCCTGCAGGAACCAGGTCTCCACCTCGGCATCGGGCATGGCGGCAAGCGCAGCGGCTTGGCGTCGCGAGAAGGCCATGCCTTGATCCTCGGGCTTTCCGGGAATGACGATGAGGATGCGCAAAGGGCCAGCGCTGCGTGGCGGTGCCATGCGGCGAAGATGGCGACGATGACGCCAGCGGTCCAAGGGCCGCCCGGCCGGATTCAATGATTCGTCCGGATATCCTCCGGGCGGACCCGCTTCCGCAATAGCATGAAGCGGACGATGCCCTGCAGATAGCCGACGCCGTAGGCCACATGCACGGTAAGGAATCCCACCAGCAGCCAAGGGAACGCGGAGATCCGCGAACCCGCAGTGGCGATGCGCACCGAGACCGCGATCAACACCAGCACATAGACCGCGACCATCGCCGACCAGCAAATGAAGAGGAACGGAAATGCCAGTGCCAACAGCGGAAGGCCGAACAGGGCGAGCACGAACAGTGGCGGAGCGAACTGCCGTGCCGTGGCGGGCGCGCCCAGCTTGATGTTCACCAAGGGCTTGAAAAGACCGTACTGCCGGTACATGCGCCAGAGTTTCGAGATCCGGTCGCGGCCATGGTATTGGATCCGTACCTGCGGGAGCAACATGATGCGCCCGCCCGCCTTGATGATGCGCCCGTTGTGCTCATCGTCCTGGTTGCGCACCAGTTCCTCATCGAAGAAGCCGATGCGGTCAAAGAGTTCGCGGCGGAAGCATCCGAAGGGCACGGTGTCCACTTCACGCTCGTCTTCCACGCCCAGCCGGAACATTGCATTGCCCACGCCCAGCGCGCTGCTCAGTACCTGTGCAATGGCCCAGGCCTGGTCGCTCTCATTTGCTGGCAGGGCCTCCGCTATGCCTCCGGTATTGTCGGCATGAAGGCGGTCCAAGGCCTCGATAAGTGTGGCGGCATAGTCGAGCGGATAGCGGGAATGTGCATCCATCCGCACGATGAACTTTCCCGTGGACAGGCGGATGGCGGCATTCAACCCATGAGGCACCACACCGGCGGGATTTTCCACCAGCACCACCTCCGGATCTTCCGCCGCTATCCGTTCCACGATGCCGTGGGTGTCATCGTCGCTGGGCCCCACCGCCACCAGCACTTCCAGATCGAAGCCCCGCCGCTCTTGGGCCAATGCATCGCGGACCGCATGCTCCACATGGGCCGCCTCGTTGCGACAGGGTATGATGATGCTGACCCGATAGCTCATGCGGCCGCGGTGTTCCGAACCGGATACCTATTCTTTCGGCGGGCCATTGCACAAGCCAGAAGGATGATGCCGACCGGTATGAGAAAGCCTTCAAAGACGAGGGCCTTGTATGTCTCCGGACCATTGCGGACCAATATCGGCAGAAAGGCCACCCAGCAGGCCACGCCCGTCACGGCGAAAATGCGGTAGGCGAGCGGACCTGCGGGCAGTCGGTTCCGCAACCGCATCAGCCAACCCCAGCATAGCCCGAGAAGCAGGCCGCCGATGGCGATCCCCGGCCAGCCAAAATTCAAATACCAGCCAGCGGCGTGATGGATCGTATAGCCTTGGTCCGGATCGAGACCGGCCCCTGCGGCATAGACGTCGTAGGCGGTAGATGTACGTTCCGGTCTCAGGGCCATCGGCACCACCGAGGACGCCAGATAACGGAAGCTTACGCCGCACTCCGGATGGACATGGTGATGCAGGATGCCATAGAGTGAGAAGTGGGCGCAGAAGAGTTCATTCGACAGGAAATGCGCGCCGAAAGACGCAGTTCCGCTGTGGAAATTCCGTGGCACATGAGCGATGATCGGCACGTTGAACGGTGCCTCCGAATGCGGACCCTCCGTTTGAAGTTCCTTGATCGAGTCCCAGGTATAGTCCCGGTATTTGCCGGTGATCAACAAGGGCAGCACCACGGCCAGCACATAAAAAGCAAGACGGACCACCGGCAACCTGATGGCATTGGCGACGAACAGCAATCCGCCCAGCAGCAGGGCCATGAAGAGTTCATGCCTGTTTCCCAGCAGCATCAGATAGACCGTGAATGCGCCAAGCGCCACCGGATAGGCCCAGCGGGCCCAGCGTTGGCCGATCTGTGTGAAGAAGCGGCCACGATCGGCGGTGAGATGGATCGCCCAGCCCACAAGCAAAGCGATGCAGACCATTTCGTTGCACAAGGAATGCAGCGTGTATCCCGAATAGGCCGTCAGCCTTGTGTACCGGTAGATCGAGAGGTCGGCGGCCATGGCCTGCGCGATCAATGGCCGCACCAGTATGAAACTGACGACCGCACCGCAGAAAGCAGCGAAGAGAAACACGCGATGGTCCACAGGCAGCGAACCTGCTACCGGGGAAGTCCGCGGCTGACGCGGACCCAATGTGATCCACGTTCCGCCCACCAGGCAGACCATGAAAAGCGAATAGCCCGCCAGCGCCCGGTTGTAGTCGGCATTCAGCTCAAAAGGAAACATCTTCTCCATCAGGTAGTAGTAGTTCAACCCGATGTGAAAGCCTTGATAGCCGGAGAGCGCATCACCGATAAAGAACCAGGCACCGAGGAAGGTCCAAGCATAAAGGACCGCCATGCCCACGGCGAATGTCCATTGCCCGGTGCGCTTCACGATGCGCACGGTGGCCCATACCAGGAAGGCCGTGATCGCGATCAGAATGAGATAACTGCTCATTGGGTTTCGGCTTGGTCCTCTTCCATAAGGAGCGACAATATCCCCTTTTCATCCAAACTGTCGCTTTGTCGCACGCTGGTGGCCCATCCTTGTAGGCGGTCCATCGCTGCGGATGTGGGGCAGATCACGCGCAAAGCGATCAGCGATGCCCACCGGTCCCAACGGCCGGGTGCAGCGCCGGAGATGAGTACCAGCGGGGCACGCAGCATAACTGCATACAGCAAGGCCGAAGCGGGATCCTCGCGCACCACGATGAATTCGGGATGGCTGCGACGCTCCTCCCGGCGCAGGGTGAAGGCGCGCGCAAAAGCACCCGGGATGCCGCCGCGGACACGCAGGGGCATGGTCAGCCAGCGCTTATCCCCGCGTGGAACATCCGAAGTGGCAACACGCGTGGACAAGGGTTCCAAGACCACCAAGGAAGCACCTTCATTCTGTTTGGCGCGAAGGTCCCTCACCACCCAGCGGATGTCGCGCAAAGTGAGCAGCGCCAGCACGACCAACGGGGCCAGCACCAGCATCGCGGCCGACCACCAAGCAGGGCTTACACCCGCATAAAGAACGCCTGCGACGATCATCACCACCAATGCCCAGAAGAGGTTGAAGGTGTTGCGCGGCGCGTTGTGGTAAGCATCCAGAACACTGCGCAGCGACACATAGATCCCATACATCCCGGCACCGAGAAAGACCACGCGGCACATGGGTTCCATCTGTGCGCCGACCGGCCCGAGATAGGCGCGCAGCAAGGGCGTGGCCACCAATTCGAAAAGCACCACCATCACTACACCGGAACCCAGGACGAAGCCGGACACGCGGATGATCTGTTGTCGCAAGCCTTCCCATTGCTTGCGCGCCAACATGGACGCCACCGATGGAAGGAGGATCAGGCTCAGCGGCGAATACGCGGCACCTGCGACATTCACGAGTGTGATGGCGAAGGCGAGACTGGCTCCGGTGGAGATGCCTTCCACGTGGTTCACCAGGAATACCGGCAGGGAGAGCAACGATGCGAAGACCACATCACCGGGAAGTCGGAGCGTGCCGAAACGGACCATGCGTGCCGCATCCTCGGGATCATGCAACCCCGGGGCCGCCATTGCCGAGCGAAGCAGCACCGCGCCACTGATGCAGATCCAGAGCAGGCCGGTCGCCCACAGCACATGCTCCAGTCCATCGAACCAAAGCATCGCGCCATTGGGCACCAGCGCGATGTTGATCGCCTGCAGAATGTTGGAGCGTGTGGCCATCCCATTGCCCCGCAGGTAGCCATGGGCCAGCGTATGGAAGAGCAGACCCGAGGCCAGGAGCGCGATCGGGAGGATCAGCGAGGCATGGTCCCGCGAGCCGAAGAACGTGGAAGACAACGGACCGGGGATGAGAGCGGCAACGGCCAACATCCCGAGCGCGATCAGTGACAGCCGCTTCAATGCCACGCGAAGCAGGCCCACTTGCCGTTCCTTGGTGATCGCCATGGCGACATAGCGCACGATCGCCACGGCCATGCCGCACATGGCGATGGTCTGCAGGAAAGAGGTCGTGCGACGCACGATGTTGTAGCTCTCGAAACCTTGGTCGCCAAGCCTGTTGGCCGCAAGCTTATAGACGAGCACGGTGGCCACAAGCACCAGCCCTTCCGCCATGAAGGTGGTCACATGGCCCCAACGGGCCTTGGTCAGCGTGAGCGGGCTGGCCATCACTCCCAAACGGTGTTGCGGATGCGACGACGCATGCCGGAAGCGCAGCGGAACAGGACGTTCGCTCCTTTCATGCGGCCACCGCTTCCTCCGTTTCGCTATGGAACGCCACCGCCCGCAGATAGTCCAAGGTCTCGCGTGCATGAGTGGTGCCATCGCCGTCCAAGGGCAGCACCACGGCCTCGCTCTGGCGCCACCAGAGATGGTCGCGCACGCTTTCATCGGAACAGATGATGCCCGCTGCGAAGAAGGCCGCCACCTGGCTGAAGAGCCCGCCCATCCAGGGCCTGGCGATACCGCGCACCGTGCTGCGATCAAGGTCATCGCCCATGAAGGTGATCACCACGGGCACCGCGCTTACCAACACCGTAAAGAGCGCCGCGACCGAACCGAAATGCACATGCACCACATCCGGGCGCAATTTGTTCAGGCGCTTCTTCAACTGGCGACGGGACCGCATCAGTTGCCGTGCCGAGGTGCGACTTTCCAAATGAAAGAGGGACACCCCCGCGCCTTGTGCCGCGAAGGATCGGGCCTGTGTCCTGGATGCAGCGTAGGTATTTCCGGTCTCGATGTCAGGGATCACCACCAGCACATTGAGGTCCTGTTCGCCGCGCGCGGCAAGCCGAAGCAGTTCGCTACGCACGTAACGCACATCGCGCCATGTGGCCCAGCCGAGCCAGAACATCGCCGCCACCAACACTACGCCCATGGTATACCACGGCGTACGGACCATCAGGTGGATCGCGCTTCCGACGAGGAGAAGCAGAAAGGCGGCCGTAAGATTCACGCCATTGCGCGGCGTATGGAAGTAGGCATCCAGCACGCTGCGCATACCATTGAAGAAAGCGAACGGCAACGCCCCGATGAAGATGATGCGGCTCATCGGCACATAGTCCGCGCCGGTGGGGCCGAGATAGATGAGCAGCAACGGGCGCGCGATCACTTCGAAACCGACGGTCAAGGCCACGGACGCCATGAGGATCACCCAGGTCATGCGGCGGATGCGCAGTTCCAGGCCGGCATGGTCGTTGGCGGCCAATTGCGCGGCAGCGGCCGGCAAGAGCAGCAAGGCCACGGGTGAGAACACTGCTGCCGACAGATTCAGCAAGGTTGCGCCGAAGCTCACTTCGCCGCTGAGGCCCAGCCCGGAAGTACGCAGTGCCACATAGCCAGGCACGGTGAGGAGCGCGCCCAATGCGATGTCGCCGGGAACACGCGGCAGCCCGTAGCGAAGAAGTTCACTGCGTTCGCGCCGCATCTTTTTTCCGCGAGGGGCCAGCAAAGCGGGCAGCAGCGCAAGCAACGGAGCGATCACCCATGCAATGGACGTGGCCCACAGCACGGTCACCAGGTCCTTGAGGAGCAGGAAGGACGCACAGGGCGCGATGGCCAGCACCATCAACTGCACGGCATTCGCCGCCACCATGGACTTCTTTCCCCGGAGAAAACCGTATGCTGTTCCATGCAGACCGAGGCCCAAGGCCATCAGGCCCAGCGGTGGGATCAGGTCCGCGTTGGCTTCCGTGCCGAAGATGGTCCAAGCGATGGGCTTGGCGAAGATCACGGCCACCGCTGTGATCAATAGTCCCAAAGGCAGCACCCAGGTCAATGCGCCGCGCAGATAGCCGCGCTGTTGAAGGGGATCACGGCTCATCGACACGAAGCGCGTCAGCCCCACCATCGCGCCCATGATCACGACGGGAAAGACGAATGATACCGTGCGGCGGATGATCACATACAGGTCGAGGTCGTGTTTGCTCAGCTGCGCGGCCAAGCGGAAGGTGAGCACCATGCCGAGCATGGACAGCGCCTCGGTGATGTAGGTCAGCACGCTGTCGCGCCCCTCGGGCGTGCGCAACAGGTCCTTGATCTTTCCGGCCATGGTCGGCGAAAGTAGCGCAGGCCGGAGGTCCCATTTCGGAGCTTCATCAGCCTCCGCCGCCGTTCATCCGGAAACCCTTCGCCGCGACGGGCACCGGGCTACATTCGCCCCACGAACCGAACATGATGGACTTTTTCCAATGGCATTGGTGGGCGGGTCTGGCCCTGTTGATGATGATCGCCGAGATCTTCATCCCCGGCTTCTTCCTGTTCTGCATCGGCATTGGATGCGTTGCCGCCAGCCTCGCGGCCGGTATCGGCTTCGGCCCCGCCGTCCAACTGCTCGCCTTCTCCGTCTTTGCGCTGATCGCCTTCTTCACGGTGCGCCCCATCCTGATGAAACGCTTCTGGCAAAAAGGCCATGTGCATACCAATGCGGATGCCCTCCCCGGCCAGCGCGGCCGCGTCAGCCAGGATTTCGATCCCGGTCTGCGCTTGGGCCGCGTGCAAGTTGGCGGCGATGATTGGCGCGCCGAGAGCATCTCCGACCAACCGCTCCGCATCGGCGATACCATCGAGGTGGTCCGCGTGGAGAGCAACACCCTTATCGTAAAACCCCAAACCACCAACTGACCATGGGCACTGCCGGAACTGTCGTACTCGTCCTTATTGCATTCTTCGTTTTCTTCATGATCGCCAAGGGCGTCCGCATCGTCCAACAAAGCGAGGCGATGATCATTGAGCGCTTCGGCAAGTACCGGGAGACGCTCACCGCCGGCCTCAACATCATCATCCCGGTGTTCGACAAGCCGCGCGAGATCATCTTCCGCTATTCACGCGAATTGCCCGACGGCAACAAGTATGTGCAGTTCGTGAAGAAGGAGCGCCTCGACCTGCGCGAGACCGTCTACGACTTCCCCAAGCAAAGTGTGATCACGAAGGACAACGTGGGCACCGAGATCAACGCGCTGCTCTACTTCCAGATCATGGACCCCGTAAAGGCCATGTATGAGATCGAAAACCTTCCGCAAGCAATTGAAAAGCTCACTCAGACCACGTTGCGTAACGTCATCGGCGAACTGGACCTGGATGAATGCCTCACCAGCCGCGACACGATCAACGCCAAGCTGCGGCACATCCTCGATGAGGCCAGCAACAAGTGGGGGGTGAAGGTGAACCGCGTGGAACTGCAGGACATCAATCCTCCTCGTGACATCCGCGAAGCGATGGAGAAACAGATGCGCGCCGAGCGTGACAAGCGTGCACAGATCATCGACGCCGAGGGTACCAAGCGCGCTGTGATCCTGCAGGCAGAGGCCGTGCAACAGAAACAGATCAACGAGGCGGATGGCCAGAAGCAGGCGCAGATCCTCGAAGCGGAAGGTGACGCACAGGCCCGCATCCGCCGCGCACAAGGTGAGGCCGAGGCCATCCGCCTGGTAACCGAGGCTATCCAAGGCGCGCATGCCGATCCGGCCAACTACCTCATCGCCATGAAGTACTTGGAAACCTTACAGACCATGACCACCGGTAAGGACAACAAGGTGATCTACGTACCCTTCGAGGCCACCGGCGTGCTCAGCAGCCTCGGCGGGATCAAGGACATGCTAGTGGCGGGCAGCGGTAACAAGTAGTGTTTTCGTCCACTCCAACAACCAAGCGAAGGGCTGCTCCAATGGGGCAGCCCTTCATTTATCAAGGCTCTAGTGATGGTGTGGGAGCTTTCTTGGTCCCTGATCACATCCGCTCCGGCACCTCGATGCCCAAGCACCACATCGCCTTCTTCACTCCATCGCCGACAGCAGCACTGAGAGACAAGCGGAAGTCGCGCTTTGCGGGGTCCTCCTCCTTCAACACCGGCACGCTCTGGTAGAAGCCGTTATAGGTCTTCACCAGTTCATAGGTGTGATTCGCGAGTGAGGAAGGATCGAGTTTCACGGCCGCCTCGTTCAGCACGGCAGGGAGTTGGTGGAGCAACTTGATCACGTTCTTTTCTTCTGATAAGAGTTCATAGGTGTCAGTTGTCAGTTGTCCGTGGGGCGTCGTCGCATCCAAGCCTGACAACTGAGAACCAACAACTGACAACTGCCCTTTCCGGAGCAAGCTCTTGATCCGCGCATAGGTGTACTGGATGAACGGTCCGGTATGTCCTTGCAGGTCGATGGAAGCCGCGGGGTCGAAGAGCATGCGCTTCTTGGGATCCACCTTCAACAGGAAATATTTCAGCGCGGCGAGGCCGATCATGCGGAAGAGTTCGGTCTTCTCTTCCGTTGTGAACTCATCGAGCTTTCCCAGTTCCTCTGTGGCCTTGCCCGCGTCGGCGATCACCTCCGCGATCAGGTCGTCGGCGTCGACCACCGTGCCTTCGCGGCTCTTCATCTTTCCGCTGGGAAGGTCCACCATGCCGTAGCTCAGGTGGTAAAGGCCGTCCGCCCAGGTGTAGCCGAGTTTTTTCAGGATCAGGAAGAGCACCTTGAAATGATAGTCCTGCTCGTTTCCGACGGTGTAGATCAAACGCTGAAGGCCCGGGAATTCGGCGAAACGACGGATCGCGGTGCCGACGTCCTGCGTCATGTAGACGCTGGTGCCATCGCCGCGCAGCAGGAGTTTTTCATCCAAGCCGTCGGCGGTGAGGTCCACCCAAACGGAGCCGTCCGGCTTGCGGAAGAAGATGCCCTTCTCCACGCCGTCCAGCACATCCTGTTTGCCGAGCAGATAGGTCTCGCTTTCGTAGTAGAGCTTGTCGAACTCCACGCCCATGGCGGCATAGGTGGCGTTGAAGCCGTCGTAGACCCAGCCGTTCATCTTCTCCCAAAGCGCACGCACATCGGGATCATTCGCTTCCCATTTACGGAGCATCTCCTGCGCCTCCAGCATGATCGGTGACTGCTTCTCCGCCTCGCCTTCGGGGATGCCCGCAGCGATCCGTTCCGCAATTTCCGCCTTGTATGCCTTGTCGAAGGCCACATAGTATTTTCCCACGAGCTTGTCGCCTTTCAGTCCGCTGCTCTGCGGGGTCTCGCCATTGCCGAACTTCTGCCAAGCCACCATGCTCTTGCAGATGTGGATGCCGCGATCGTTGATGATCTGCACGCGGACCACTTCCTTGCCCGCCGCTTGCAGGATGCGGCTCACGGAATGGCCGAGGAAGTTGTTCCGCAGATGCCCGAGGTGCAAGGGCTTGTTGGTGTTGGGCGAAGAATATTCCACCATCACCTTTTCGCCGGAAGAAGGAAATTGCAGGATATCCTTCTCCCCTGCTTCCCGCAGGAAACCGAGCCAGTAGCGGTCCGCGATGACGATGTTGAGAAAGCCTTTCACCACGTTGAAGCGCTCCACCACCTCCACGTTGTTTTGAAGGTATTCGCCAATGGCCGTTGCGGTGGGCTCCGGTCCTTTACCACTCACCTTCAGAAAAGGGAAGACATTGATCGTGACATCGCCCTCGAACTCCGGTCGTGTGGATTGAAATACGACAGCAGCGGGATCCACCGCGTGATCGAAGAGTTGCTGAAAAGCGGCCTGCAACGCGGGAACGAGCAGTGCTTGTAGACGGTCTTGGAACATCCGTGGTCGCTGATGATCGGTAAAATGTATCGCAAAGGAAAGGTGTTCCTGTGTTCAGGAACGCAGGAACGTCAACCGTTTTGGGTCAGCGGGCGCGCAGGATCGGGAACAGCGGTTCCAGAACGGTGAGCACATTTTCCGCCATGGCGTTCTTTGTGTCCAGCGCGGGATTGATCTCCACCACGTCCAGCGTCACGGTCTTCGGATCGGAGCATAGACCGGCAAGCAGTTCGCGCGCTTCATCGAGGAAAAGTCCGTCGGGGACGGGCGTTCCTGTGCCCACGGAGATCGAAGGATCGAGGCTGTCAACATCGAAGCTGACATGCACCTTCCCGCAGGTGCTGAGGTGCGCAAGGGTTTCGCCGACGATCGCTTTTGCGCCCTTTTCACGAAGTTCCTTCACGGTGATCACCTTGATGTTGTGCTTCTCGATGATGGCACGTTCCTCCTCCTCATAGTCGCGAAGGCCGATGAAGACCAGGTCCTGTGGCAGCACCTTGGGCCCGTTGGAACCGACCATGCGCAAGCGGTCCCACACATCGAGCGTGAACATCTGCGGATGGTTGTGCCCCTTCATCTCAATGTTCATCAACAGTGACAATGGCATGCCGTGTACATTCCCACTGGGCGTGGTCCATGGGCTGTGCAGGTCCGCGTGGGCATCGATCCACACCACGCCGATACGCTCGTTCGCGAAGGCCATCTTGGTGCCGGAGACGGAGCCGATCGCAATGGAATGATCGCCACCGACAACGATGGGAAACACATTGTTCCGCAGGAATTTATAGACCTCGTATGCGAGATCGGATTCAAAGCGGATCAGTCCATCGATATGGTGCGCGTTCGGCGATTCCGTATCATCCTCATACAGCACGTCATTCTCATCGCGGAGTATGCTCTCCTCGGCATGGCCGAAAAGTTCACTCCCCTTCTTCCATGCGGCCACCCGCAGGGCGCTCATGCCCATGCTCGTTCCCCGCGTACCGGCGCCGATCTCTGAGGCTGCCTCTATCAATCTCACTTCCATCTTTCCTGTTTTACAGTTGGCCCAAAGGTAGCCGGGAGGCATCAGGGTCCACTTCGGGAGACCCCTGATGGAGCATAACAACAACTACGGAAGCTCACCTTCTTCCTGCACGATCACAGGGGCGGGCTTCGGCAATACGATACGCAACCAAATGAAGCCGATGATGCCCGCCACCAATGAGGAAACGAGGATGGTGGTCTTCGATTCCACGATGATCTCCGGATCCTTGAAGGCCAGCAGCGTAACGAAGATGGACATGGTGAAGCCGATGCCCGCCAAGGCTCCCACGCCCAGCAGCTTCTTCCAGCTAATGCCTGTTGGCAGCACGCAAAGACCTGTTCCCACAGCGATGGCGCAGGCCAGCCCGATGCCGATCGGCTTGCCTGCTACCAGACCGAGGAAGATGCCCCAGCCGTTGCTGGTGATCAAGTGGCGATACCAATCCGGCTCCAGCACGAGGCAGGTGTTGGCAAGTGCGAAGAGCGGCAGGATGATGAAGGTGACAGGCTTGTGCAGAAAGTGCTGCAGTTTCCAAGAAGTACTGTTCTCCGAACCGTCACCGAAGGGAATGGCAAAGGCCACGAGCACGCCGGCCACGGTGGAATGCACGCCCGAATGCAGCATCAGCCACCACATCAGCACGCCGAAAATCAGATAGGGTGTGAGGTTGTAAACCTTCAGCCGGTTGAGCACGAGCAGGAAGCCATACACGCCCAATGCTCCGCCGAGGTAGCCCCAATGGATGCCGGTGGAATAGAAGATGGCGATGGTGAAAATGGCGCCGAGGTCGTCGATCACCGCCAAGGCCAGCAGGAAGATCTTCAAGGGCATGGGCACACGGTCGCCCAGCAGCGCCAGAATGCCGACGGCGAAAGCAATGTCCGTGGCCATGGGAATGCCCGCGCCGGAACCGTAGGCCGTTCCATGGTTGAACAGCATGTGGATGCCCGCAGGGACCAGCATGCCGCCCAAGGCCGCAAGGGCCGGGAGCATCGCCTGCTTGCGGTCCGAGAGTTCCCCGATGTAGACCTCCCGCTCCAACTCCAGCCCGATCATCAGGAAGAAGATCGCCATCAGGCCGTCGTTGATCCAGAACTCCACCGGATCGTTTGCGATCTCCTTGTGCCAGAAGGCCAAGTAGTGGGGACCTGCGGATGAATTGGTGAGCCAGAGCGAGATCGCCGTGCAGATCAGCAGCAGCAGGCCCGAGGTCCGCTCGCTGTTGAGCAGATCGATGACGAGGTTCACCGGTTTGAGCAGGATCGGGTCCTTGGAATGGGCCATTGAGGGCGCAAGTTTACGGCCCGTGAAGCAGGCGATTACCTTGGCGGCATGATGACGGTCCGTGGGAACATCCGCTTACAGGCGCTGGTACTGGGCGCAGGCATTGTGCTGATGGCCGCGAAATTCCTAGCGTGGCGCATCACGCACAGCAACACCGTTCTCAGCGACGCCTTGGAGAGCATCGTTAACGTGGCGGCGGGAGGACTCGCGCTCTATAGTCTCGTGCTGGCCGCGAAGCCGCGTGATCGGGAGCATCCCTATGGACATGGTAAGGTCGAATTCATCAGTGCCGCGATAGAGGGCTCGCTGGTGGCCGTGGCGGGCGGCATCATCGTGTATCGCGCGCTGAGCGCCTGGATCACCGGTGTACACGTGCAGGAGTTGGGCACCGGCGCACTGATCATGGGCCTTTCCGGCGTGGCGAATCTCATCATGGGACTGGCCTTGCGAAGCCGTGGGCGCGATCAACATTCAGCAGCCATGGAGGCGGGCGGCACGCATCTGCTTTCGGATGCGTGGAGCACCACAGCGCTCGTTCTGGGCCTGCTGTTGATCCACTTCACCGGGCTTACCTGGCTCGACAGTGCTTTCGCCCTGGGCTTCGCGATCTTCATCATTTGGCAAGGCATGCGTGTCCTGAGGAGCAGTCTGGGAGGCATCATGGATGAAACGGACATGGCCGTGGCAGCGGAGATGATCGGCATCCTCGATGCGCAGCGCAGGCCCGCGTGGATCGACATCCACAACTTCCGCGTGATCCAGTTCGGCAGCACGCTGCATATCGATTGCCACGTCACACTGCCCTACTACTATTCCCTGGAGAAGTCGCACGGCGAGATCTCCGTCATGGATGAGATCGTGAACCGCAACTCCGGCCGCGAGGTGGAGCTCTTCATCCATATGGACCCCTGCATTCCCACTTCATGCCCGGTCTGCCTGATCACGGATTGCCCGGTGCGGCAAGCTCCTTTCGCGAAGCGGATTCCGTGGACATTGGCCACGGCTCTGGAGAATAAGAAACACGAAGCTGGATAGGCCGATGGCCGCGTAGCATCAGGGTCCACTCCGTGAGACCCTGATGGAACTACTGAGATCCGGAGCGGAATCCTGTTGATCCTGTAATCCTGTCAAGAACTTTCAAAACAAAAAGCCCCTCTCGGGGCTTCTTGTCTGGGTGGAAGACCGGGCTTCCCGCGTCAAACGCGCGGGATAAATTTCAATCCACTGCCTTGCTTCGCAATCCAATAGCCGCTGTCGCGGCTTGTCTTCCATCCAAACAAAAAGCCCCTCTCGGGGCTTTCGTTTGGGTGGAAGACCGGGCTTCCCGCGTCAAACGCGCGGGATAAATTTCAATCCACTGCCTTGCTTCGCAATCCAGTAGCCGCTGTCGCGGCTTGTCTTCCACCCAAACAAAAAGCCCCTCTCGGGGCTTTCGTTTGGGTGGAAGACCGGGCTTGAACCGGCGACCTCCGGAATCACAATCCGGCGCTCTAACCAACTGAGCTACATCCACCATTTCCGCCCAACGATCCGTCGAACGGGCCGCAAATATAGTCGGGCCGCAATGACCACGTTACTTTGCGCGAACATGCACATTCTCGCCCTGCCCAAATGGTATCCGGGCCGCCATGATCCGCAGATGGGCGACTTCATCCGCAAGCAGATGCTGGCCGTCGCTGGGCAGGTGCAAGTGAGCGTGGTCTCCGTTGCACAATTGGAGGATCTCGAAACAAGCGAGTTGCAGGAATTGGATGAGCGCGACGGCATGTGGGAACTGCGTTGCTATTACCGGCCCGACCGCTCCCCTTCACGTGCGGTGCGCAAGCTGGTGAACTTCATGCGCTATCGGAAGGCCGCATCCAATGCATTGGCGCGATTCCTTGCCGAGCGCGGCAAGCCCGACCTGATCCATGCGCACATCCTTACGCGCGCGGTGCTGATGGCGCGCTGGTTCAGCGGCAGATGGGGCGTGCCCTACATCGTCAGCGAGCAGAGCAGTGTGTACCTCGATGGCACATGGCTGGCGAAACACGGATGGGCCAAAACACTTGATCGCTCCTTGCTCGGCAATGCCGCCGCGATCACGGCGGTCAGTTCGCATCTGGGCAGCGCCATGGAGAAATTGAAGCTCTGCCAAGCACCCACCGTGGTGCCCAATGTGATCCCCGGAACGGACCTGCCGTTGCCAGCGGCTGGATCCGCGAATGACTTCATGATGGTGGCCGACCTCGTGGACAAGACCAAGAACATCAGCGGTGTATTGAGGGCCTTGGAGATCGCGAAAACGAAAGGACATGACCTGCGATTGACCGTGATCGGCGACGGCGACGACCGCGAAATGCTCCATGCCTTGGCGGTCTCACTCGGTGTGGAGCAAAATGTGAACTGGCTCGGACGCCTCCCGAACAGCGGTGTATTGCAGCACATTGCCACAACCGGCTCGGTGATCATCAACAGCAATGTGGAGACCTTCAGCGTCGTTACCGGTGAAGCCCTGGCCTTGGGCAAACCGGTGATCGCCACACGCTGCGGCGGGCCGGAAGCATTCATTGTTCCGGGGAACGGCGTGCTGATCGCACCCAAGGATGACGCAGGACTCAGCGAAGCGATGATCGCCATGGCCGCGGAACACGCCAACTATTCCCCAGCAACAGTGCGCGCAACTGTCAGTGGAAGATTCAGCCCACAGGCCGTCGCCAGTGGTTTTCTCTCGGTCTATCAACGTGTTTTGCAGCAAGGCTGAAATGCTGAAACAGATCACGGGCACCATCGCAGCGCGCATCATCACCACGGTGATCGGGCTTCTGGTATCCATGATCGCCGGCCACCGCTTGGGCACCACCGGCCTCGGAACCATCGGTCTGATCGTCCTCGGCATCACCTTGATCAGGATCGGCACGGACCTCATCGGCGGCAGCGGGCTGGTGTATCTGGTGCCGCGCGTCAGGCTGCGTCCACTGCTGGTGCCAGGCTATGCATGGGCATTCGTGACAGCCTCATTGGGCTATACCGTGGTCCATTTTTTCGGCTTGGTGCCTGAAGGTTATGCGGGCCACGTGGCTCTACTCGCCTTGATACAGGGGATCTACAGCATCCATCTCAACGTGTTGATCGGCCAGCAGCGCATCCGGATCTTCAATCAGATCGGTGTGGTGCAATCCGTCCTGCTCATCGCTGTCTTCGCCGTGCTGTGCAGGTCCGAGCAAGCCAACGCCATGGCCTATGTGACGGCCTCGTACTTCGCCTTCGGAAGCGTTCTCATCCTGAGCAGCTTGGCCTTGCTGCGACAACAGCCGGTGAATGATGATGGTCGCACGGATGTGTTGCGCATGCTCTTCCGGCAGGGCACATACATACAGGCCGCGAACGCCACGCAACTCCTCAACTACCGACTGGCCTATTGGCTGATCGAGAAGTTCAAGGGGACCGCTTCACTGGGGATCTACACCGTTGCCAACCAATTGGCGGAAGGCGCTTGGCTGGTGCCGAAGAGCTTGGCCGTGGTGCTGTACAGCAAGATGAGCAATACCGAAGGCACGGAAGGACAGCGCGTATTGACCCTCACCTTTCTGAAGATGTCCATGGCCTGCGCATCCGCCGTAGTGCTGGTGTTGCTGTTGCTGCCATCCGTGGTGTTCCAATGGGCCTTCGGACCGGAGGTCGTGGGCATCACCCCCCTGATCACACTGCTGGTGCCCGGCATCCTGGGCATGGCGGCAACGCAGGCTTTCGGCCATTACTTCAGCGGCACCGCGCAGAACAAACACAACGTGATCGGATCCGGGCTCGGCCTCATCGCCACGGTCACTGCCGGATTGCTGTTGATCCCCACCTACGGCCTCACCGGTGCTGCCATCTCAGCTTCACTGGCCTATTGCATCAACGCCGTCTATCAGGCCTTCACCTTTATGCGCCTCACCAGTTCCACATTCAAGGACCTGTGGCCAAAAACTCCGGACATCCGGCGCATCCGGGAACTACTTGCCCGCTTGAAGCGCGGTTGATCCCGCATCGGGGAAGAAAAGCGGAAGGCCGCTTCGCGATCGCGAAGCGGCCTTCTGTTTTCAGCGGATGCCTGATCCGATCTATTCGTCCGGGTCAGGACCAAGGCTGGAGACCAGACTGTCGCGGATCTGGGTGGCCAGTGGCAGGTCGTCCAAGCTCGTTGTGGTCGGATGGCTCATCACATTCACACCACTGAGCACAACGGACATATCCGCCCAGGCCTCGATGATGTATTGCTCGCCTTCCCCAAGGTCGTGGTGAACATGGACCTCATCCTCATCCAACAGCGCATCCGTGGCGATCACATAGTGGAACGTCGCATCGCCAGCGTCGATCATACCGTCATTGTTGCTGTCCACATGGCCCGTCAGCACCGCGAATTTGTAGCCGGTGGTCTGGTCCACATGCATGGAGAGGTTGTTCAACGGCGGCGCGGCCGTTGCCGGGTCCTGGTGATTGGCTTCCTCATTGATGCCCACATCGAATGCGAAGGAGTGCACATGCTGGGCCTGCAGGTCGCCGAGGTCGAACTGCGCATTGGGTTGCGCGGCATCGAACAACTCATAGATCGCCGGGTATTGGGCGATGATCACGTCCGCATCGTTGTGCAAATGGATGCCTGAAATGAAGAAGCGGACGGTGTCGAAGCGGATCACTCGGCCAGCTCCATCATGGAGCAGATCGCCGAGATGGAACGTATCCGTACCGTTCATGAAGGTGAAGGAGACGCGCAAGTGCCCGTTGCCGATCGTCGTCGGCTCCGTAGGCGGATCGCTGTCCTTCTTGCACGCGGAGGTACTTACGATCACGAGGGCCGTGGCCGCCATGATCAAGGTGTTTTTCAGTTTCATTGGAATGTGTTGTGACCGTGGTCCGGTCGTTCGTGTGTTAGCGGCCAGAGCATGGCACGCCGGAACTTTCAAGTTTTACTGCCTGTCGAAATTGTAGGTAAGACCTCCGATGAGGCGGATCTTGTTGGGCACCATCTGCGAGCCCATGTCGTTGATGAGTGCCTGCTGCCAGGCTACGGAGAAACCGAGGTCCTTCCACCATAGCTGCATGCCGAGGTCACTGAAAACAGTGATGCCTCCAGTGGTCTTGTCGGACACGCCGTTGACCACATCCGTCATCAGGTCTTCCGCATAGACACCGGCCGAAGGCAGCAGTTGGACGCTCTTGACCGGAATGACGCGGAACACATCCGCCTTGAAATTCACGGCGTGTCCGAGTTGGTAGCCATCGTTCGAGGTGCCGTTGTAGCGACCGAAGAGGCTGAGGCTCGTGCCCCAGGCCTTGCCGCGCACGGAAAACTCCACGCTGGCCATCGCGTCCCAGGTACCGGTGCTCGGCTGTAGGTCCGGATCGAGGACCTCACCATATTGCGTAACGCCCTGCTGTGCGAGCGGCACCTTCACGCCCAGGCCCACCGTGAGCCGATGCCGCGTACGCGTGGTGTCCGGGCCGGACTTGCTGCCCATCACCACGTAGCGGCCCAGCAGCAACGGGTCGCCCACGGCATAGAGGTCCGCCTCCGTTACATGGTCCACGGCGGCATAGTTGTTCAGCAGGGGAACACTTGCGGTGAGGCTGAAGCGCTGGCCGAACCAGAATTGTCCGCGGGCCTCCAGCACCATATAGATCTCCGTGTTCTCGGAGGATGCGGGCACCTTCCCGTCCACAGGTTCGACGGTCCCGCCATGCTTGAGCATCTTCAGGCCATCCGCAGCTCCCTCATTCATGATGTCACCGTTCAAATAGCGCATCCGCCATTGCAGGCCGAAATTGTTGGCGTGGTCGTACGGCTGCACTCCCAGCAGGAGGCCGCAGCCGCATTGGTCGCACGCCAGGCCCCAATGCGCGGAGAACAGCAGCGCACAGAGCATGATCATCTTCTTCATGTCTTCGTCTTTTGGTGATCGAACGTTACAGGCCGCGCGAAATGGCGGCGGTACCGTTCAGCACCAAGGCACCGGAGCGCTCAAGCGGGGATGCCCCGCAAGTGTTCCTTCACGGAGGTTGGCCCATACGGCCTTCACCTCCTTAGCCAGCGGGACAAGCACCGAGGCTTCTCCATCGGTCAACATATCGCTGAGGCGGAGCGCCCGCAGTTCGGTGGGCATGCTGCGCTCGCGTGCGCCGCTCTGATCGAGGCGCCGCTTCAGGCAACAGTCGCCATGGCAGGTCCGTTCCGCATCAGGCACCATGCGCTGCACGCATAGGTCCTTTTCGATGTGGCTGCGCTCGATCATGAAATCCCCAACGATGAAAGCAGGTCCGACAAGTACGGCGATGAACTGAAGCAGGAGGACGGCCGCGAGGAAACGCATGACGGTGCGAAGCTAACATCACTGCAACACGATAAGCTGACCACCGACAATGCTTCTGCCGGACCCGGCCTCCATACCTTCACGCCATGCTTTCACGCATTCTTCTCCTCGCCTTCGGCACCTCGCTCGGAACCGTTGCTGCCGCACAAGGTTTCCAGTTGCAATACGGCGGATCCCAACTGCAGGACGCCGTGGCCGTCTTCGGCGACGCGACCGGATATACAAGTGTGGTGCGCGAGACCTACAACACCGGGACCCGCGTGCGTGTGCAACTGCTGCGCACCTCGCTGCAGGGCCTCACCTTGCAGTGGTACGATGTTGCATTGACGGGCACCTGCTTCGTGCAGGCCGCCGTGATGGCCAGTGATGGCAATATCGTGCTCTGCGGATCCTCCATCGCGCCGGGGCGATCGGACCAGGACGCCTTGCTGGCGAAGATCTCCACCACAGGCGCCGTGCTGTGGAGTTGGACCTCGAACGATCCAGCAACGCAGGAGGAATTGTATGGGCTCCAGCAGACGGCGGATGGCGGCTACATCGCCTGTGGCATGCGGCGCGCCGATGCGGATGGCGACGCGCTACTCGTGAAGGCCGGGGCCAATGGCACCCTGCAATGGTCGCAGCACTACGGAACGACCACGGACGAGATGTTGCGCGGGGTGAGCTCCGATGCCAACGGCTATGTGGGCGTGGGCCGCATCACCAACTTCGGCGGGGACATCGACACCTACATCGTGCGCACCGATCTCAGCGGCGCACAGCAATGGTGGCAAAGCTGGGGCGGCATCAAGAACGACGAGTTCTATGGGATCGCCCGCAGCGGCAGCAACTACGTGATGGCCGGGCGCACGAACAGCTACGGCCCGCTGGTATCGGGTGTTCCGGTGCAGAGCGTATACCTCATGGCGATGAACACAGCTGGTGACACGCTGTGGACGCGCACCTTCGGGAATGTCGCCGCAGCAAGCTCCACGGAGTCCATCACCACGGCCACCAACGGCGACCTCGTACTCGCTGGCAGGTCCGGAGACCATCACGCTACTGATGCGATGGTGATGCGCGTGAATTCCTCGGGCTCGCTGGTATGGCAGCACACCTATAATGTGGCGAACGAGGACGTGCTCCACACATTGACGCTGCTCACCGATGGAGGCTTCATCGCGGCAGGCCGAACGCTCGCGGATATCGGGGACCAAGCGATACTGGTGCGGAAGAACAGCTCTGGGCAGTGAGCACGCGCTGCATCGCGGGCCGCGGATCACTTCCCTCCAAATGCGCGTTCCGCAATTCGCAACCTTCCAAATTGTTGGACGGTCACGAATTGCGGAACGATATCACTGAATGTTGCGGCGCTTGTCACACAGGAGCGGCAACGCCATAGCACTAGAGCACCGTGAACCGCTTCACTATACGTCCCGTGCTGGTCTGTATTCCGATCATGTAAGTGCCGGGTTCCAGGTCCGCCACATTGATCTGCTGTTCCGTCTGGATGCCAATTGCCTTTTCCACATGGACCACTTTCCCGAGCGCATCCGTGATCACAATGCTTTCGAAGGGCACCTTGCTTTCATTCCTGATATTGATGTACTGTTCCGCAGGATTCGGCCAGATACTGACCTTGGCATCCAACCCCTCACGGATCCCTGTCGAATTGTCGATCGTGAATTGGACCACAGGCCGCAGATCGTCCATGGCGACATTGTTACTCGTGCTGGACAAGGTGGCCTGCAGCGAGGTGTTGCCCGAGGCATAGATCCGGTCCACGACCACGGTATTCACCCATTCAAATGCCCCGGTGGCTATTGGGGTTGAGGCCGCCGAGATGTCCCATTCCGTGAGGATCTCCAACGAGCCGCCCGTATATTCGAAGGGAGCAGAGAGCGCAAAGTCGATATAGTTCGGGTTTGCGGTGGCCGGAATACTCAAGGCTGTATTGGTGTAGACCGTGGTTGTCCCGGTGTTCAGGCTGGCCCAGGCCGCTGTTGGCTGATCATACGCGGCCACGTCCGAGTTCTTCATGTAGATGCTGAAGACCGCCGGCCCGGCTGCGGTGCTCGACGTATTCTTCATCCAACCGACCGTTGAGATCAACGCTCCGGACATGATGCCGGCCGCTTCCAACTCCGATTGTGTGTAGAGGTAGGCATAACGGCTGTAGCGATAGAACAAGGTGGTGGACATGTAGATCGGGCCTACGGCATACAGCGGTGCGTGGGGCGTTCCCGTGTCGATCTGCACCACTTGAGCATTTGCCTGTTGACCGCCCAAGCAAAAGGCGGCGAGCAATAACGTAACAAGTCCTCGGCAGTGTAATGATGTCTTCATGGCTTCATGGTGTTTTGTTTTGAATGGATCCTTTACTACACGCAAATGCGCTCTATACAAACTTATGTGTTCCCTGTGTAAGTGAGTACACGGCACAAGCGCCGCTGAAATGTTCCATGCCCCACTTTCCAACTCGACCGTCTACGCCCACATCGTTGTCGGGAACGAGCGCGAACGCTCCTTGGTGTGAGCATCTTCCTTCTTCTCCTGAATATGACTCGGTAAGCCGGGATCGACCGACCTTTGTAACCCCAAATGCGTTCGCCACTTCCTCTCATCGGCAAAAGTCTGCTGATGCTCCTGCTCATGGCGGCGGGGGCCATCGGCATCCAATTGCTTTCCTTCAGCAGTTCCAGCGGGGATACCGACCTGGAGCACCAGCGACTTTTCAACGAGAGCTACAAGGTCTTCAGCCTTACGCTGCCCAGCAACATGGACATCTTCGGAGAGAAGGTGCCGCTGGAACTCTTGGATGTACGCGAGCGCTTGGACCGCGAGCTGCTGGTGAACACCTATTGGCAGAGCAACTCCCTGCTGATCCACAAGCGCGCCAACCGCTGGTTCCCGGTGATCGAGCCGATCCTGAAACGGGAAGGCGTGCCCGATGACATGAAGTACCTCGCCGTGGTGGAGAGCGGCTTGACCAATGTGGTGAGTCCTCTTGGCGCAACCGGCTTCTGGCAGTTCATGAAGCCCACCGCCGAGGCGCGCGGCCTGGAGGTGAACGATCTGGTGGACGAGCGATACAACGTGGAGAAAAGCACCGAGGCCGCCTGCGCCTACTTGAAGGAGGCACACGATACCTATGGCTCTTGGGCCTTGGCGGCGGCCAGCTTCAACCTCGGCACAGCAGGATTGAACAAGCAGTTGGGCCGCCAAAAAGTGGACAACTACTTCCAACTTCTGCTGCCCGAGGAGACCTCGCGCTACGTTTTCCGCATGCTCGCCATGAAGGCCATCCTTTCCGATCCCGAGCGCTACGGCTTCCACCTTCGGCCCAAGGACCTCTACCCGCCCTACCCCACCGACACCGTTCAGGTCTCCGGACCGGTGGACGACCTCAATGCCTTCGCCATGCGACGTGGCACGAGCTACAAGATCCTGAAATTGTTGAACCCCTGGCTGCGCGACAACCACTTGGACAATCCGAAAGGGAAGACCTACACCGTGCAGTTGCCAGCCAAGAACTTCGAGAGTGCCACGGCCGACGATGACTGAAAGCCTGAAGGAAGGAGCCGCGCCGCTGCGCACGGAGACCAGTAACATAGTGACGGAGGAAACGGAGGCCATCGACGTGTTCGGTGCGCGCGTCCACAACCTGAAGAACATCGACGTGGCGATCCCGCGCGACAAGCTCGTGGTGATCACCGGCCTCAGCGGCAGCGGCAAGAGTTCGCTCGCCTTCGACACGATCCATGCGGAAGGGCAGCGCCGCTACATCGAGACCTTCAACGCTTATGCGCGGCAGTTCCTCGGAGGCATCGAGCGGCCCGATGTGGACCTTATAACCGGCCTCAGCCCCGTGATCGCGATTGAGCAGAAGACGATCAGCCGCAACCCGCGCAGCACCGTGGGCACCATCACCGAGATCTACGATCTGCTGCGCCTGCTTTATGCCCGCGTGGCCGATGCCTATAGCTATGTCACCGGCGAACGCATGGTGCGTTACACCGACAAGCAGATCGTGGAACTGCTGCTGAAGGAGCGTGACGGACAGGACCTGCTGATCCTCGCTCCCTTGGTGCGCGGCCGCAAAGGGCACTATCGCGAACTCTTTGAGCAATTGCTCCGCCAAGGTTTTTTGCGCGCACGTGTGGACGGCAACGTTGTCGACCTCACCGCACGGCCGCGGCTGGACCGCTATAAAGTACACGACATCGAACTGGTGGTGGACCGTATCAAGGTGAGCGCGGCCCACGCGAAGCGCTTGGCGGAAAGCTGCGCCACCGCATTGAAATACGGCAAGGGCAACATGATCGCCATGGCGGCGAAGGGCGGGGAGCCACGCTACCTCAGCCGTCACTTGATGGATCCGGTGAGCGGAATTGCTTATGAGGAACCGGAGCCGAACCTGTTCAGCTTCAACAGCCCTTATGGTGCATGCCCGCAATGCAGTGGCCTCGGCCAAGTGACGGAAGTGGCCGTGGAGAAGATCGTCCCGGACCGCACGAAGAGTTTGAAGCGCGGCGCGATCCTGCCGCTGGGCACTTACAAGAACACGTGGGTCTTCCGGCAGGTGGAAGGCGTCTTGGAACATTTCGGCCACACTGCTAACACTCCTTTCGAGGAGATGGAGGATGAAGTGCTTTCCGCGATCCTCAATGGACTGGACGAGCCGCTGCGCATCACCAGCCAAGCAGGGCTGAGCGATCGCACGGTGCAATTCGAAGGCATCATCCCCTTCATCATGGAGCAGGCGCAGGAAGGGCCGAAGACCGCGCAGAAGTGGGCGGGCCAGTTTACCCATATGATCGAATGCCCCGAGTGTGAGGGCAGCCGGTTGAAGAAGACCGCGCGCTGGTTCCGCATCGCCGGGAAGGACATCACCGAGCTCGCGCGCATGCCGATCGACAAGCTGCACGCGCACATGGAAGCGATGCCCGCGCAGCTCGATGAACGACAAAGTATCATCGCCAAGGAAGTGGTGAAGGAGATCGCCTCGCGCATCAACTTCCTGCTGGACGTCGGTTTGGAATACCTCACGCTCGATCGCAGCGCGCGCACACTAAGTGGTGGCGAGGCACAACGAATCCGCTTGGCCACGCAGATCGGCAGTCAACTCACTGGCGTGCTCTACATCCTCGACGAGCCGAGTATCGGCCTGCACATGCGCGACGACCAGCGCCTCATCGGCAGCCTGCGCCAACTTCGCGACGGCGGCAACAGCGTGCTGGTGGTGGAGCACGACAAAGAGATGATGATGAGCGCCGACCACATCATCGACATCGGCCCCGGAGCGGGCGTGCATGGCGGACATGTGGTGGCGCATGGCAATGCCGAAGAGATCATGCGCAGTGGATCGCTCACCGCGCGCTTCCTCAACGGCGAGGAACGCATCGCGATCCCGAAGGAACGCCGCAAAGGCAATGGGCACACGCTGCGATTGGAAGGCGCCACCGGCAACAATTTGAAGGACGTCACGCTGGAACTTCCGCTGGGCAACTTCATCTGCATCACCGGCGTGAGCGGCAGCGGGAAAAGCACGCTCATCGGCGACACCCTCTACCCTATACTGAGCAAGACCTTCCACCGCGCACAATCGCATCCTCTACCTTACAGTAAGATCGAAGGGCTGAAGTTCATCGACAAGGTGATCGAGGTGGACCAATCGCCGATCGGGCGCACGCCGCGCAGCAATCCCGCGACCTACACGGGCCTCTTCGACCATGTGCGCGAGCTCTTCGCCCAGCTACCCAGCGCGAAAGTGCGCGGCTACAAGGCCGGACGCTTCAGCTTCAACACGCCGGGCGGTCGCTGCGAAACGTGCAAAGGCGCGGGAGTGCGCACCATCGCGATGAATTTTTTGCCGGATGTATCGGTGCCCTGCGAGACCTGTCGCGGCAAACGCTACGACCGAGAAACGCTGGAAGTGCGCTTCAAGGGAAAGAGCATCGCCGATGTGCTTGCGCTCAGTGTGGAGGAAGCGATGGATGTCTTCAGTGAGATCCCGTCGATCAGCATGAAGCTGGCCACGTTGTTGGAGGTCGGCCTTGGCTATGTCACGCTCGGGCAAGGCAGCACCACGCTCAGCGGCGGTGAGGCGCAGCGCATCAAGCTGGCCACGGAATTGAGCAAGCGCGGCACCGGCAGCACCTTCTACATTTTGGATGAACCCACCACGGGTCTTCATTTCGAGGACACGCGCCAGTTGATCCACGTGCTGGACAAATTGGTGGAGCAGGGCAACACGGTGCTCACCATCGAGCACAACATGGACATCATCAAAGTAGCGGACCATGTGATCGACATGGGGCCCGAAGGCGGTGAAGGCGGTGGCCGCATCGTCGCCTTCGGCACACCGGAAGAGGTGGCCATGAGCGGTCGTGGACATACCGCGCGGTTCCTCGAGCGGGAGTTGTTCGCGTGATCGCACATCATCTGAACACGCGTTCCGGCATTCTCCATGGAGGCCGGAAAGGCGCGCCAGGCGGGCATTTCAGGGTGTCACGAACACAGCGGTGACGTGCTCATGAGGGCATGCCCTTCAACATGGCGTTGTTGGAAGATCGCATGACCGGTGCGGGTTTCACGGGTGGGGGTGCGGATAGTTTTGGGCGCATCGCCAAGCCTGTCATCCGCGAAGCACGCAACCCATGATCAAGATCTTCACCCTCCTCAATCTCGCCGGCCTCCTGGTCTTCAACATGTTCGCCGACGGCGACATCGGGGTCAGCCAGCAACTGCCCGCGCGGATCGATCCCGGTGCGGAGGTGCGCGTGAACGTCACCGTCAACAAGGCGGACATCACGGGCTTCGCGAAATTGCAGATCGACCTGCCGGCAGGACTGACCGCCACCGCCATTGAGACCAAGGGCGCCTCCTTCACCTTCGCCGATGGCAAGGCGAAATTCATCTGGATGGCCATGCCCACCCAACCTTCCTTCGAAGTGAGCTACACATTGAGTGCGGCCTCCGGCACCAATGGCACCTTCCCGATCACCGGGCGACTTTCCTACATCGCGGACAATGAGCGCAAGACCGTGGACATGGCCCCCACCACCATCATCGTCGGTGACGGCAACTCCACCATGACGGCCCAGAATACCGCGAGCTCGGCGCCTTCCACAGCAACGCCTGGCGAAACCACTGTTCCCCAGGCCGCCGCAGCGATGGACCAAGGTGCGAACAGCGATCCGGCCAACACCAGCGCGGCCGTCGTCGTTCCGCCGATTTCCCAAACCCCGCCACAAGCACCGGCGCATCTTTCCGCCAAGCGCGTCATCACCCCCATCAACAGCACCACATCCCTGGTGATGGTCTCGATCGACAAAGGAGAGCTGCGAGGCTTCGGCAAGTTGCAGGAGACCATCCCCTCGGGCTTCACCGCTGTGGCGAAGGATAACGACGACGCGATCTTTACCGCGACTGGCCAAGTGGTGAAATTCGTTTGGCTCAATCTTCCTTCCAAGACAGACCTCACCGTTTCGTATCAGCTGATGGCAAACTCCCAGCCGCAAGGCCAGTACACGGTGAGTGGTAATTTCGGCTACCTGCTGAATGACCTGACCGAGCAGTATGAAGTGGGACAGACCACCTTCTCCAGCGGGGAGAACGCGATGGTCGCGCAACAGTCGGTCACTCCGGTACCGCCCCCCTCCCCTGCTCCCAAACCCGTAAAGTCCCAACCGGCCCCTAAGCCAGCGCCTGTTCCCTCAGCGCCGCAAACAGTCACGGCCCAAGCGACTTCCCCGAAGGTCACCTCCATCCCCGCACCGGAGTCCGGCATCAGCTATAAAGTGCAGATCACCGCCGCGCATCGCGAGGTGGGACACGCCTACTTTGTCCAGCGTCACCACTACGAAGGCGCGTTCAGCATCGAGCACAACGAAGGCTGGATCAAGTACGTCACCGGAGATTTTCAGGCCTACCGTGACGCAAGAGCACAGCGGCAGTCCTACATTGCCGCCAACTACAACTTCCCCGGCCCCTTCGTCACGGCCTACAACAACGGCGAGCGCATTACTGTACAAGAAGCCTTGATGATCGCCCGGCAACACTCCGCACAGTGACTTGAACCGATCTGGATGCGCACCCTCGCACCATTCCCCCGACCATACGCGCCCTTGGTAGTGGCGTGCTTGGCGATATTCATGGCGGGCGCGGCACAAGCTCAGACAGACAGCACCAGTACCCCGGTGACATTAAAGCCCAGTTTCGCATTGGGCACGGGGATGCTCGGCTATTACGGAGACATCGGCTTTCAAGACAAGGACCATAGCCCGCTGGTATCGCGCATCGGGTTCGAGCTTCGGGCTTCCGTTCCGGTGACGAACTGGCTGGAAGCAAGCCTCTTCACGATCCACGGCAAGGTCAGCGCCAACGAGCGCAGCGCCACGCGGAACCTCAATTTCGAATCGCGCATCACCACCGGTGGACTGCAGTTCACCTACAATTTCGGACAACTGCTAAAGCCGGGACATTCAGTGGAGCCATGGGTGAGCATCGGTTTCGAGGCGGTGGAATTCCTCAGCAAGACGGATATGTATGATGCGCAGGGCCGACAGTACAACTACTGGAGCGACGGCACCATCCGGGACCTTCCGGAGAACACGGCCAATGCAGCCGACGCCGTGGAGATCTCACGGGACTACACGTATGAAAGCGACATCCGCGAGAACAATTTGGACGGCTTCGGAAAATATGCGCAGCAGACCTGGGCCATTCCCGTGGGTGCTGGCGTGAAGTTCCTGCTCCCCCAAGGCTTCGACGCCAGGGTAGGCGTAACCATGCACTATATGGGCAGCGACATGATCGATGGCGTTTCCGCACAGAGCGTCGGTGACCGCCAGGGCGACTCGCGCAACGACCGCTTCCTCTACACCTCTTTCTCCGTGGGTTACGCCATCAACATGGAGCGCAATGAAAAGAAGACCAAGTCCAAGTACAAGTTCACTCCTACCATCTCATCCGAGGAGATCGATGCCGCTGCGCTGAATGACGATGAGGATAACGACGGAGTGGCGGACTGGAGCGACAAGTGCCCGCACACCCCGAAAGGGATCCCTGTGGATGTTTACGGATGTCCCTTCGATGCTGATGGCGATTACGTTGCGGACTATAGGGACGATGAAGGGAATACCGCCCCTGACGCACCGGTGGACCCACGTGGGGTCACCATCGACGATGACGGCCTGCTGCACGCCTGGCTCAATTGGCTGGACTCCGCCAACGCCACCATCATCAGCAGCCGCGTAGAATCCTTCGGCCCCATCGGCAAGCCGAAGACAACCTTTGCCAATGGCCACGCGAAGCGCACCTATGTGATCCAAGTGGGCGCGCAGACCGCCGGCATTAGCGACGACATGATCCAGCGCATACTTAGCCTTCCCGATGTGCGCACGATCGAACGGGGCGACACCACCTATTACATCGCGGGCAACTATGACAAATTGCCTGATGCCCGAGATCGTGAATCGGCTTTGAAGGGGCAGGATTTCGACGGCAAGGTGATGATCGAGGAGGATGGCAAGCTGGTGGACATGACCCAAGAGGAAGCCAGGTCCAGTGCGTCGCGAGGCAAGGGTGGCGCCACTGCCGCAGGTACCACTGCCGGCAGTACTGGTGGCACCGTTACCGGTACGACCGCTGGTACAAATGCCACCGGTGCTGCAGGGGACGATAACATCGTGGTGCGCGTGCAACTCGGCGCCTTCCGCCACATCGCGCAGAACCGCTTCAAGGGCATCAATGACCTGGTGGCCGTCAAAGGAGCGGACGGCCTCACCCGCTACTATGTGGGATCCTTCACCGATGTGAATGCCGCAGCACGGCGCAAGGTGGACATGGTGCTGAAGGGATTCGATGGGGCCTTCCTGGTGGCGTTCAAGGATGGCAAACGTGTTTCGATGAAGGATGCCGGCGCGCAACTCACCGGACCGGAAGACCTTCAGGAGGTGGGATCGGGCAGTGTCAATACGGACAGTCTCACCTTCCGTGTACAGGTGGGCACCTTCGCAGGCAACGTGCCCATGGACAAGCTGGGCAAGTACGGCAACATGGGCAAGGTGAAACCCGTGACCGGTGAGAGCGCCGTGCGCTACCTATATGGCGAGTACCCCACGCGTGCCGCAGCGGAACTTGCCCGCCAAGAGCTACAGAATCTCGGCTTTCAGGATGCCTTCGTGGTAGGCGAGTTGAATGGCCGGATCATTCAGGCCGAGGACGCCGAGAAATTGCAGAAAGGCAAATAGAGCAACCTTCCCGGCCACCACATGATGGTGCGGGAGTGGGTAATTGGATCTTCACGCCACACCCGGTCGCTCTGTTCCTCAGCGAAGGACCGCTCTCACCCCATGCGGAATCGCAACAGGGACCACTTCGCCGTTGCCCTGTCCCTTCCATGCCCCTTCCTCCTCATTGTACATTCGCGGCATGACACGCACATACGATACCCTTTCGGAGGCGGTCAATGACCTACAGGCCCGCGGCTATACGGATGAATTGAGCCTGAGCGCGGAATGCGTCGTCTGCAATGGCCGCAATACATCACTGCATCCGGACGATTTCCACATCGATGAATTCCACCGCTTTGAGGGTGAGTCGAATCCCAGCGATGAGAGCATCGTCTATGCCATCAGTTCGGAGAAGCACGGCGTGAAAGGCGTCCTGGTGAATGCCTTCGGTCCCGGGGCCACTCCCTTGAACCAGGCTATGGTGGAAAAGCTCAGTACGCACCGCTAGGGCTCGCTCCGCTATTTGCCGGTGACGTCGAATGTGAGTTCGACCATGTCCTCGATCATCTTGTCCCCCAGCCCGTCGTAGAATTTGCCGGAGCGGAACTTGATGTCGAACCAGGTCCGGTCGAAAAGAAGGGTGCCTGCTGCGCGGACGGCATTCCCATCCTTCCAGGCGAGCACCGCGAAGGTCACGGGATGTGTGATGCCCTTGATCGTAAGGTCCCCGGTGACGTTGTAGTTCGGCTTTCCTGCCTCTGCACCAGCGATCGGAGAGATAGTGGTCGTCTTGAATGTCGCGGTCTTAAAAGCTTCCGTATTGAAGAACGCGGAGGAACGCAGGTCGCCTTCCAACTCTGCCGCCGATTCCGGCGACATGCCCGTAACGGCAATGGTGGTCATGTCCATGTCCACCGTCGCATCGGCAAGACCTTGTTCATTCCAGTTGATGGTCCCGCTCTTCACATGGATGGTCCCTGAATGCTGGCCTGTGATCTTCTTCCCTTTCCATAGCATCTTGGCCGCGGCAGGGTCCACGGTATAGCTCGTCTGTGCGATGCCATGGGCGGCTGTCAGAACGAAGAGCGCAAGGGCCAGTGTCTTCTTCATCTGTTGTTCGGGTTCACCCGATAGACGGGTAGTTGGATCGAAAAGTTCGATGGTATCAGGAGCGCACCTTGTCCAGGGATCGATTCACAGATGCGGCCTCGGCCGTTGTCAATTTCCGGGCCACATCGTCGAATATTTCGGCCGTGCTACGGTCGATGGAGGCCAACAGTTCCTTGCCCTTTTCGCTGATCAGCAGATGTACTACGCGGCGGTCGTCCTCGGACCGGTCGCGTAGCACAAGGCCCTTGGCTATCAATTTGTCCGTAAGCCGGGTGGCATTCGGTGCGCGGTCCAGCATGCGTGCGAGCACCTCATACATGCACATCTTCTTCCCTTTCGCCCCTCGCAGGATCCGGAGGATGTTATACTGCTGCGGGCTGATCCCGAAAGGCGTGAGGCGCGCGACATCCTGCGCTTTCAACCAGTTCGCGGTGAACAGCAGATTGAGGAGCATCTTCTGCCGTTCATCCTTGAAATCCATCACCAATTCCTCCTCAATGCGGGTCATGCCGCGAAGTTAACTTAAATTATTTTCCATGGATAATAGATCAGCACGGGTACCTCCATGGGTCCCGCCACTATGTTTGGGGGACACTCCATCCCTTCCTATGCGCACACCGACCTTTATCGTTGGCCTTGCTCTTCTCCTTGGCGTTGCATGCTCTCCGGATGCGAAGGCCCCGCAACCGGATGCGAAACGCGATGTGAATGCCACTGCGCCCTCCGATCCCCCGGCGGGGTCAGCGGAACAGACAGGCTCGGGTGCGGTCGTCGCAACCGCATCAACAGCTACCGATGCCAGTTGGCGCATGGGCGATTCCGTGGTCGCGCTGATGGGCGATCTCCATGGCAGGACGGTCGCGGACCTGTTCGCCGGGGACGGATACTACACTTGGAAATTGCTGGCCGCCGGTGCGCGGGTGCTGGCCATGGATGATGATACCGCCCACGTGGCCGCGCTGCTGGCCACGAAGAAGGCGAAAGGGATCGGTGACGACCGTCTGCTGATCCGGCTTTCTCCACGGGACAAGCCGGTTTTATTGCCTCATGAAGCGGATATGGCATTGATCACCCGGGAGCTGACCACCATACCGGACCGCCAAACGTGGTTCAAGCAAGTGCAGGACGGACTGCTTGGAAACAAGCCGACCTATGTCGTGAATTTCCTTGCCCAAGCCACCCCGTTCGGGCCGCCGGCGGAACAGCGCATGTCCTACAACAGTGCATCGGATGAGATGACCACGGTCGGTTACACGGACATATCCATCCTCTATCGGAAGGTCCCCTACCGCTACATCATCTTCGCCTCCATCCCCAGGGACCATCCCGACGATCCTTCAGCGCCCTGACGTGAGGTGGAAAGAACAAGGGAGGGCCATGGACCTCCCTTGTAAAGACCAGGATATCCGGACTACTCCCAGAACATCACCTTGAATTCCACGCGCCGGTTCTTGGCACGACCAGCGGAGGTCCCGTTATCCGCGACCGGATCGGCCTCACCATGGCCGAAGCTCTTCAAGCGGGAATCCAATACACCCTTGCTTACCAAGTAGCTCTTCACAGCTGCGGCGCGGTCCTCGCTCAATTTCAAATTCTTCGCATCATCCCCCGAACTGTCCGTGTATCCATGGATCTCCAGGTCGTAGGAAGGATTCTCCTTCATCACGTCCACCACCTGGTCGAGGATGCCATAGCTGGACTTCAAGAGCACACTCTTCCCTGATTCAAATTGCACTCCCGTTAGTGCCTTCGCGAAGAGTTGCTTTGTCCTTTCGTTCACCTCAGGGCAGCCCTGCATGCTGGCCACACCCTTCACGGTGGGGCAGCGATCAAGGTTATCGGCGATACCGTCGCCATCAGTGTCCGGGCAGCCGTTCATGGAAGCCGGGCCGGCCTTGTCCGGGCAGGCGTCAACTGCATCGGCGATCCCATCACCGTCCCGATCGGGACATCCCTGCAATGAGGCCAGGCCGGCCTCGTGCGGGCAGCGATCGTCCTTGTCAGCTATGCCGTCACCGTCCGCATCCTCTTCCGGATGGATGGTGAGGCTCACACCATCGAGATAGTAATAGGCGCGCTGGTTGTCCGCGCCCACGATCACTTTCGACTTGTCAAAACCACCGTTGGCGAAGGCCCCGATGACGAGATATTTCTCGGTGCCATCTGCGGTGAAGGTGCCCTTGACCTCAGTCCAGTTCTGTTTGTCATCAACAATAGTAGCCGTTGAGACCTGCGGTTTTTCCTGAAGGAAGTGGCGGTTGTTGTATTTCAGTTCAAGTGGTGAGACATAGGCCCCGATGCCGCTCACGGCACGATCGCTGCCGCTCGCGAGCTTCACCTTGAAGGAGACGTCATACATCTGACCTGCGGTGAGCGGACCGGTCAATGCGGTCTCCACGTATTCCGAATAGCCTTGGTATGCCGGTTCAAAGGGGTCCGCCTTGCCGTCCAAATAACGGTGCCAGTTGCTGCTCTGATCATCCTTGTAGGCCAAAAAACCGGCATAATGCTCGCCTTCCATGGCGGGAGTTCCAATACCCAGTTCGTTGTCCGGAATACCCACGGTCTTGGGGGATGCATCCTTGGAAAAGACATCCGCACTGCCTTGGTTGGCATTCTCCCAGCCTATGGCACGGTCCAGTTGGTCCCAGGTGGTCACTGGTCGCGAAAGGTCTTCGAAACCGCCGTTCTTGATCAGGTTCGGACCCGGTGCTTGGGCCAATAGCCCAGTGGTCAAGAGGGTCCCTGTGAGCAGACTCGCGTGTCGGATCTTCATTGGGTTTGGATCGATGGGTTTTGAAACAAAAAGCCATCAGCTGGGTCTACCAGCCTTGAGATCCAAACAATTGAACCGCGCAATGGTTCAATGGCTCACTCTTCGGGAGACACCTCCCTCAATTCGATCTGGTCGAGATAGAAATAGGCATACTGGTTGTCCGTCCCTTCAATGATGCGCTTGGTCTCGAAGATCTCCGTAGGAAAGGTGCCAATGATGAAATAGCGCTCTCCTCCCTCGGCCTTGAACGTGCCTTTCACCTCTTTCCAGACGTTGCGGTCAACAATGATGGAATCCTCCACCACCTGTGGCCGCTCCGTCATGAATTTCCGGTTCTGATAGTGCAGGTCAAGCTTTGAGACGTACGCACCGACCCCGGACACGGCGCGATCGCTATTCCCTGCAAGGGCGATATGTAAGGTGATCTCATAGGTATGCCCCTCCTTCAACGGTGACAGCAGCTCGATCGAAGGATATTCCGAATAGGCGCTCCAACCCGGCTCGAATGGGTCTTGCGGGTCCCCCTCATAATCGCGCTGTTTGTCGTCCTTCCAGGAGAAAAAACCCGCATAGTGCTCACCTTCCATGGGCTTGATGCTCCCGTAGGAATTCTCAGGGATGCCAACGGTCTTTTCACTCGCCGAGGAACTGAAGACCTCGGAATAGCCGAGGGTGATGTTCGCCCAGCCCGAAGCGAGGGAAAGTTGGTCGAAGGTCTTCGGCTCCTTATTCAACATCTCAAAGCCGGGATTGGGAACAAGATTGGGCCCGATGGGCGTTTGGGCAAGCGCTGTCTCTATGGCAAGGAAGACGAGTGCCCCCGTCAGGATCATACGTACTGGAGTGTTCATGGTGGCCAAGATAGGGCGACCGTCCAGACAGCGCCCTCAAGAATGCGATACTTTCCTAATTCGCGGTGTGATCGCGCAACAGCGCAATGATCTCCCGTTGCACCGCCAAGCCCTTGTCCGCAGCATACCACGCATGCACTTGGGCATAGATGGCATCCTTGGGCAACCGCTCGCCGGGAGGCAGTGCTTTATTGGACCAGACCATGTCCTGGGGGACCTGCGGCCGGGGACCCCAAGTGAAAAGCTCCCTTCCCTTGGGATCCACCGCGATCAATTTGGGAATGCTTCTTCCGCCGCGGGTGAGGTAAAGGTCCATCAATCCCGTATGCTCATCCCGAAGCAAAATGCGCAGATCAATGCCGGGTGCGGCCTCGGCCATGAGGTCGATCACCGGAAGCACCTGCGAACTGTCACCGCACCATGCCTCGGTAAGCACAAGCCATGTCATTGGCGGCGCACCTTGAAGTGCTTTCTGTACCTCGGGCAACAACTTCACCATTTTCTCATTGCGGTGCATGCGGGCCTGGTTCAGTTTGGTGTAGGCCACCAGTTCTTCGCCTTGATCCGGTCCTGTGGTTCCGTGCTCATCCACTACGCGATGGAAGAGCGCCCGATACGCGGCGTGATCCATGCTGGCCGCGATAGCAGCCAACAAGGTCCGCGGATCAGCGCCGGACATTCGGACCTTCTGTTCCGAGCTCATTTCACGACTGTGGCCTGGGCCTTTGTACTATCCGCGTTCATCGCCTCGAACCGCTTGATCAACTCCTCGTCGGAGTACTGCATGTTGGCCAGCATCTGCTTGGCCTCATCGGCGAAGCGGCCTCCAGGAAACGTCTCGATCACCTCCTGATAGGCCTGCTGCGCTTCCCCTTTTTGATGGAGGTCGTTATCGATGGTCAACGCCTTGAGGTAATAGGTGTCCTGCAACTTGCGCCACGTGCGGTAGTTCTCGATGATGCGGTCGTATAGAGCAATGCCAGCCTTCGGATCGCCGAAGGAGACCTTCATGTTGGCCGCACGGAAAACATACTCGGGAGCGAGGGAATCCAACGGATGCGCCTTGGCATAGAGGAGGTAGACGTCGCACAGTGCCTGAGCTTTCTTTTGGTCGGGCTTGGCGGAGAGCGAATCCTCCATCGCGCGGATACGGGCGGCCGGAATGCTGTCCTGGTCGGAGGCTTTGCCCGAGGTGCCGGACCCACCGCAGGAGACCAGTACCGCCAGTCCGGCGAGGGCGGGCAGGATGTGGATGTGCGTTCTCATTTCACGGGCATGAAGCGCATTTTGTACTTCGCATCGGTCTTGCCACGGCTGATGTCCCGCAGCTTCCCTTGAAGCATGCGCTTGCGAAGCGGGGGCAGCAGATCGGTGAAGAGCACACCATCAACATGGTCATACTCATGCTGCAGGACGCGCGCGGCATAGCCATCGAATTCCTCTTCGTGCTCCTTGAAGTCCTCGTCGAAATAGTGCATCACGACCTTCTCCTGCCGTTCCACATCCTCGCGGATGCCGGGAATGCTGAGGCAGCCCTCCTCAAAGGCCCACTCCTCTCCCTGCTCTTCCACGATGTAGGGATTGATGAAGACCTTCTTGAAGTCCTTCAGATGTGCGTCCTCGGTGGGCTTTCCGTCCTCATCCTCCGCGAATGGGGAGGCATCGACGATGAAGAGCCGGATGCTCTCACCGATCTGTGGTGCGGCGAGACCTACGCCACTGGCCGCGTACATCGTCTCGAACATGTCGGCAATCAATTGCTTGAGGCCCGGGTGCCCGGGTTGGATGTCCTGCGCCACTTTCTTGAGCACAGGGTCGCCATAGGCGCGGATAGGTAGGATCATTGGTCGCAAAGTTACCGACGACACGGATCGGGGCGACCTGTCAATGGCGCTCCATCCACCCTTGCAGCAGGATGGTGGCACTGATGCGGTCCACGGTGCCCTTGTCGCGCCGCGCCTTTTGGCCGATGCCGCTGTCCAGCATGGTGCGCTGGGCCATCTTGCTGGTGAAGCGCTCATCCATCGTCTCCACCCAATGGCCGGGAAACTGCTGTTTCAGCGCGGAAATGAAAAGATGCACATTCGGCGTGACGTCGGTGGGCGAACCGTCGAGGTTGCAGGGCAGGCCGACCACGAAGCCTTCCACGTTCTCCCTGGCCACGTAGCGTTTCAGGTAAGTCATCAACTCCGCGGAAGCAACAGTGTCCAAGGCTGAAGCGATGATGCGCGCGGGATCCGTGACTGCGAGGCCTGTGCGTTTGAGGCCGAAGTCGATGGCGAGGATGCGCATGTTGAGCAGAAAATGAAACGATCGAAAGATCAGAAAGATGAAAAGCAAAGCAACGAAAACGGATGGGCGCTCCCCTCTCTTGGTCTGATTTTCTGATCGCCTAATCCCTCAGCATCTTTGCGCCATGCGTGAATTGATCGAAAGTGCTTGGGAGGACCGTTCGTTGCTCAGCGACAAGGAGGTGATCAAAGCCATTGAAGATGTGGTGGAGCAACTCGACTGCGGCAAATTGCGCGTGGCTGAACCTGTTAGTCCTGTCACTTCGAGCGAAGTCGAGAAGCGACAGGACTGGATCGTGAACGAATGGGTAAAGAAGGCCGTGCTGCTGTACTTCCCGATCCGGAAGATGATCACCATGGAGGCCGGTCCGCTGGAATTCCATGACAAGATCCCGTTGAAACGGAACTACGCGGAACTGGGCGTCCGCGTGGTGCCGCACGCCATCGCGCGCTACGGCAGTTACTTGGCACCGGGCGTGATCCTGATGCCGGGCTATGTGAACATCGGCGCGTATGTGGACGAAGGCACGATGGTGGACACCTGGGCCACCGTGGGCAGTTGCGCGCAGATCGGCAAGCATGTGCACCTCAGCGGTGGCGTGGGCATCGGCGGCGTGCTGGAGCCCGTGCAGGCCGCACCTGTTATCATCGAGGACGGTTGCTTCATCGGCTCGCGCGCCATTGTGGTGGAAGGTGTCCATGTCGGCAAGGAGGCCGTGCTGGGCGCGAACGTGGTGTTGACCGCCAGCACACGCATCATCGACGTGAGCGGCGCCGTACCGAAGGAGACGAAAGGCTTTGTCCCACCGCGCTCCGTGGTGATACCGGGCACGGTCGCGAAGAAATTCCCTGCCGGAGAATATGGTGTGCCCTGCGCGCTGATCATCGGCCAACGCAAGGAGAGCACCGACCGCAAGACCTCGCTGAACGAGGCGCTCCGGGAGCACAGCGTGGCTGTGTGAATCGGAATTGCGAAGTGCTTCGTCCCCCGGGACGGACCCTCCATGCGGCCCGGATGCCATTAGGTCGAGGGGTACGGCAGGATGCTGAAACCTGGGCTTCCTGCTTGCGTACGAGAGGATGCTCAACCAGCTCCTCCGCATGCTACGCAGAGTATACTTATCCATCCTATTATGCTTGTTGCTGGCCTCCACGGCCATGGCAACACATATTTCCGGAGGTGAGATCTACTACGACTGCCTCGGCGGGAACCAGTACAAGATCACCTTGGTGATCTACCGCGATTGTGCAGGGATCGCCTTGGACAATTCCTACGACCTCAATATCGCCAGCCCCTGCGGGAACAAGGTCTTGACGGTAAGTACGCCGGGAGGTGTGGAGATCTCGCAGCTCTGCGGTTTGGAACTGCCCAGCAGTACCTGCAACGGCGGAAGTCTGCCAGGCATTCAACAATACATCTACACCGGTACGGTGACCCTTCCCCCTTGTAACTCGTGGACCATCTCTTGGACGGAACCGTATCGCAACGGCGCCATCGCCAACCTGGTGAATCCGGGGAACAAGCAGGTATACATCCAGGCCATCTTGAACAACGTGGCCGGCCCGTGCAACGACTCACCGCACTTCACCAACACGGCAATTCCCTACGTGTGCGCGAGCTATCCGATCACTTACAGCTATGGTGCCATCGACCCGGAAGGCGATTCGCTGACCTACACCTTCATCAGCGCGATGAACGCCGGCGCGGTGAACCTCCCATACGTGCCCGGGTTCAGCGGAACACAGCCGATAACGGGCATCACATTGAACTCCCAGACCGGAGAGGTGAACTTCACCTTGAACACCATCGGCAACTGGGTGGTGGTGGTGCGCGTGGACCAGTATGACGCCAACGGAAACTGGGTGGGTTCGATCATGCGCGACATGCAGTTCATCGCATACCCCTGTACCAACGTTCCGCCGGACCCAAGTAGCGGTACCATAACCAATCTTATCGGTGCCGCGACCCAGACCGGTCCGCGCGCATTGGAGGTCTGTGAATCGGGCAACTTCTGCTTCGATGCCAACATCACCGACCTGAACGCTGGCGATACGCTCACGGCCACCACCAACTTGGCAGCAAGCCTGCCGGGTGCCACCATCTCCTACAGCGGTTCCAACCCGATGTCGATGCACATCTGTTGGAACGGAGTAGCCAACGCGTCCGGCTTCTTCCCCTTTATCGTTACGATCAGCGACGGCGCTTGTCCCATACCGGCGCTGCAGACCTATGTGTATTCGGTGCACGTGCTGCCGGGCATCAGCCTCACACAAACGGTGACCAATGAGACCTGTGCAGGGAATGCCGATGGCACCGCCACCGCGAACGTGGATGTCGGCCTGGCACCCTTCACCTATCTCTGGAACACCGGTGCCATCACGCAAAGTATCACTGCGGGTGCGGGAGAATATTACGTGGTGGTGGGCGATGCGAACGGTTGCTTGAGCCGGACCGACACCGCCGTGATCACTGCCAACTCAACGAACACGGCCAATGCAGGCGCGGACCTGACCGGCTGTTACACCTCGCTTCCTGTGGCGCTTCATGGAACCGTATCGAATGCCCCAAGTGGTGTATGGTCCGGTGGCGGGGGCACTTTCACCGGAACCGGACTTGACGTGACCTACATGCCCACAGCGGCGGAGATCGCGGCGAATGGCGTGGACCTGATCCTCACTACGACGGCAACGGGCGCATGTCCTCCGGACCAGGACACGACGCACGTCACATTGCCCACCAGCTTTTTCGGATCAAGCTTGACCGGTACGAACGTCGATTGCTTTGGCAGCGCAACCGGTGCTATGGCCTTTACGCCGGATGCACTTGGACTCTCCTATCTATGGAACGATCCGGCGGCACAGACCACTGCCACGGCAGCCTCGCTTGTCGCGGGAAACTATTCCGTCCATGTGACGGACAGTCTGGGCTGTGACACCACACTGCTCGGTGCGATCACCCAGCCGAACGCCATTACCATCACCAGCCTGACGATGGTGCCGGAGCAATGCACGGGAACAGCCGACGGCAGCATCACCGCCCATCCTGCCGGTGGCACCCTGCCGTATCACTACAGTTGGAGCAATGGCGACACCACGGCCATGATCACGGTCGGCGCCGGTACGTATAGCCTCTCGGTGACCGACGCCAACGGATGTACGCCGGCCACAGGCAGTGCGACAGTGACGACCATCGGACAAACGAACATCGCGGACGCAGGCGCTGACATCACCGGCTGCTTTTCCCAACTCCCGGTACATCTGCACGGCACGGTGACCCATGCCACCGGTGGCGTGTGGTCTGGTGGCGGCGGAAGCTTCACAGGAGCGGGCCTCAACGTGATCTACACGCCGACAAACGCGGAGATCGCCGCGAACGGGGTCGATATTTTCCTGACCACCACGGGCAACACCAGCTGTCCCTCCGACCAGGACACCGTGCATGTGATCCTTTCCACGAGTTTCTTCGGTTCCGCGATAACGGCGATCAACGCCAGTTGCAACGGCACCGCGACGGGATCGGCCACCTTCACGCCGAATGCCCCCGGCCTGTCCTTCCTGTGGAGTGATCCCTCTGCACAGACCACCGCCACGGCATCCGGACTCGTCGCGGGAAACTATTCCATCCATGTAACGGACAGTCTCGGCTGCGACACCACCCTGCTCAAGTCGATCACGCAACCGAACGCGATCACCATCACGGGCCTGACCATCGTGCCCGAACAATGCACGGGAACCGCCGATGGCAGCATCACCGCGCATCCCGCTGGCGGCACGTTGCCCTATCACTACAGTTGGAGCAATGGCGATACCACGGCCACGGTCACTGTCGGCGCCGGTACGTATAGCGTCTCGGTGACCGATGCGAACGGATGCGCACCGGCCACAAGCAGTGCGACAGTGACGACCATCGGCCAAACGAATATCGCGGACGCAGGCACGGACATCACCGGCTGCTTCGCGCAGCTGCCGATACACCTGAGTGGAACTGTGACGAATGCCACTGGCGGCGTTTGGTCCGGCGGCGGCGGTAGCTTCACAGGAGCAGGCCTCAATGTGATCTATACGCCGACTACCGCAGAGATCGCGGCGAACGGAGTCGACCTCATCCTGACCACGACGGGCAACAATAGCTGTCCCTCCGACCAGGACACCGTGCATGTGATCCTGTCCACGAGCTTCTTCGGCTCCGCGATCACAGCGATCAACGCCAGTTGCAACGGCACCGCGACGGGATCAGCACTCTTCACGCCGAATAACCCCGACCTCTCCTTCCTGTGGAATGATCCCTCAGCACAGACCACCGCGACGGCCACGGGCCTGATGGCGGGCAACTATGCGGTCCACGTGACGGACAGTCTGGGATGTGACACCACGTTGAACACGACCATTTCCGCGCCGGCGGCCATCGCTATCGCCAGCCTGAGTGTGGTGCCCGAACAATGCGCGGGCAACAACGATGGCAGTGTCAGCGCCACCGTTACTGGAGGCACTGCACCATACCATTATAGCTGGAGCAACGGTGACACCACGGTGTCCATCACCGTGGGCGCAGGGCTGTACACTTTGACCGTGACCGATGCCAACGGATGCGCACCGGCAACGCGCAGCGCCACGGTGACCAGCCTGGGCCAACCGAATCAGGCGGACGCTGGCGCTGACCTCATCGGATGCTTCTCCTCCCTCCCGGTACACCTTCAGGGATCGGTGACGAACGCGACCGGCGGCGTCTGGTCCGGTGGCACCGGCTCATTCTCCGGCATCGGACTCGATGTGCAGTACATACCGAGCCCTGCGGAGATCGCGGCGCACGGCGTGGACCTGGTCTTGAGCACCACGGGCAACATCACGTGTGCAAGCGATCAGGACAGCGTACACATCACGCTTCCCACCAGCTTCTTCGGATCATCCACCAGCAGCACCGGGGTGCTCTGCGCCGGGAACAGCACAGGCTCAGTCACCTTCACGCCGAACAATCCCTCGTTCACCTATCTCTGGAACGACAGTGCTGCACAGACCGGCCATATCGCCACGGGACTGCCAGCGGGCAACTATACTGTGCACGTTACGGACAGCTACGGCTGCGACACCACGGCAACAGCGGTGATCACGGAGCCGCCGCCCCTTGCCATCGGGAACCAGGTCACGGTGAACCCCTCCTGCTTCGGCTCCACCAACGGCTCGGTGACCGTGCTCGTGACAGGCGGTGTTCCGAACTACAGTTACGCCTGGAGTTTGAATGCAGGTGGCCAGACGACGCCTACCATCACGGGTCTCGGAGAGGGCAACTATTTCCTGACAGTGACCGATGCGAACGGATGCCAGTTGCAGAACACGGCCACGCTGGTGGCGCCATCGGCGATCCTGCTGGAGGCCTCGGTGGAGGACACAGTGTGCGTGAATACACCGGTTCCGCTCGTGGCGCATGCCTCCGGCGGCTCGGGCGGCTACGTGATCAACTGGGCCGGCATCGGCACTGGTGACAGCCTGATGCATGCCTTCCCCACTTCGCAGCCGATCAGTGTCTCGGTGACCGATCAAGCGGGTTGTACCGGGCCGATAGTGAACCTTTTCGTGCATGTGCTCGACTTCTCGCTGGCATCGTTGCACGCCTACGGCGACACGGTGATCTGCCCCGGGCAGTCCGCCATTGTCAGCGCTGCTGTCACTGGCTATCCCGGTAATTATTCGATCGCATGGACCCAGCTCGACAGCACTGGTAGCGGCCCCTTCGTACTGCCTACAACGGCTGACCGAACGCTGAACGTGGTGGCCACCGACCAATGCGGGAATACGCTGCACGATTCGGTGTTCATCGATGTGCAGACCCCTCCGGCGATCACCCTGCCAGCGCTGCTCGCGGAAGGCTGTGCGCCGTTGACCGTACACTTCCCGACCGGGCTGACCACACAGCCGGTCACCTATCTCTGGAACTTGGGTGATGGATCCACAAGCACGTCCATCGCGCCGGTGCACGTCTATCCCGCCGGTGATTACACGGTCTCGCTCACGGTGACCACACCGATCGGTTGCGTCGCTGATGCATTGACCACCGGTGCCGTCCACTCCTATGCCTTGCCAGTGGCCGATTTCTCGGCGAACCCGTGGGAAACGGACGCGGACCATGGAGACATTCCCTTCACGGACCTTACCACCGGAGCGCCCAATAGTTGGTCCTGGACCTTTGGTGACGGTGGAACGGCGGAGGACTCCGATCCCATGCACACCTACACGGAACCCGGGACCTACACCGTGGTGCTCAACGTGGAGGACGTCCATGGCTGTGCCTCCTCCGCGACGCATGACGTGCTGATCAATCCCGTCTATACCGTGGTGCTCCCGAATGCCTTCACGCCAAATCCCCATGGCGGCAGCGGCGGCAGCTACGACCCGAACGACCTGAGCAACGACATCTTCTATCCTTTCCTGCGGTTCTCCAAGGAAGTGCGCATGCGGATCTTCAACCGGTGGGGGGAGCTTGTGTTCGAGACGAACGACATCCATCGCGGTTGGGACGGGTACTACAAAGGCGAACTCTGCCAGCAGGACGTCTACGTGTATCAGCTCTGGGTGCGCTTTGTCGACGACAAGGAGATCCAACAAACAGGCGACATCACCTTATTCCGCTAAGCCATGTTGAAGCGGTCCCACGTATTCCTTTTCATCTTGCTCCTCATGGGCCAGCGCGCGCTTGCGCAAGATCCGCAGCTTTCCCAGTTCTATGCGGCGCCACTCTATCTCAATCCGGCCCTCACCGGAAGCACCTTCCAGGACCGGCTTGCCTTGAATTATCGCCTGCAATGGCCCGCGATCGGCCCGGGCTACCGCACCTATGCGCTGAGTTACGACCACCACAGCCAGGCCACGCACAGCGGCATCGGCGGGTATGTCATGCACGACCAGGCCGGGTCCTTCGGACTCGCCTTCACGCAAATGGCCCTGAGCTATTCCTACGAGGCGCGCCTGGACCGGAAGCGCGCCATCCGGGGCGGACTTCGCGTGGGCTATACCATGCGCAACTATGATCCCAGCAACCTGCTTTTCGCAGACCAGGTGATCCGCGACAACGCCCCCACGACCATCGAGCCGACGATGTTGGAGAATGTCTCCTACATGGACTTCTCCGGCGGACTGCTCTACTTCACCGAACAATTCTGGGCGGGCATCTCCATGAACCACGTGAACAAGCCGGAGGAGACCTTCTTTCTCGATGGCGATGTGCCGCTGCCCATCCGGACCAGCGTACATGCGGGATACCGCTTTTCCGTGGACGGGCGGTCCTTCCTGCGCAGCAAGACCCGCATGACCCTTGCCATGCAGTACAAAGCACAGCAGAAGTGGGACCAACTGGATATCGGTGGCTACGTGGACCATGAATCGATCACCTTCGGATTATGGTATCGCGGACTGCCTGTGGTCAAATCCTACGAGCCCGGCGACCCCAATGATGAATCCGTGGTCCTGATGTTCGGTTACGAAACCCCGTACCAGTTGCGGATGGTGTACAGCTACGATGTGACCATCTCGCAGTTGACGATGAAGAGCGGCGGCGCGCACGAGATCTCCGTGATCTATGAGTGGCCCAAGCGCGGGAAGCATCGGCACTACCGGGCGATCCCCTGTCCGAAGTTCTAGCCGTTGAGCATTCATCGCCTCCACGTTTTGTGATCATTCCGGCGTGGAAAGAAAACGAACGGCCCGACCGTTGAGCGGCGATCCGCCTGAACTTTGTCCCCCGCAATGCAAGCCGACATCCGGCCTGCGCACAGGGAACAGCAACTTTTCATGCGTGACCTTCGGATCGAGGCCCAGCCCGATGATGACACTTGCGGTGCCACTGCACTCCATGCCGTCTATCGGTACTTCGGCGAGCGCCAGCCGCTTCAGCAGGTGATAGACGAGGTGCATCACATGGAGGAGGGCGGCACCTTGGCCGTGCTCTTGGGGATACATGCGCTGATGCATGGCTACCATGCCCGGCTGTACAGCTACAACCTCGCGGTGTTCGATCCTTCCTGGGATGGGCTTTCGCCGGAGGCCCTGCACAAGAAGCTGATCGCGCAGACCCGCATCAAGGAAGGCAAGAAGCTGCATGCGGCCTGCTTGGCCTATGCACGGTTCCTCAAGGAAGGCGGGCAGATCCGATTCGATGATCCGACACCCGACCTGCTCGGCTCCTACTTCGACGCCGACCTTCCTGTGCTGGCCGGACTCAGCGCCACATACCTATACAAGAGCAAACGCGAATACGCGGACACCAAGGGCCGCAGCGTCTATCACGACCTACGCGGCAAGCCGATGGGGCATTTCGTTGTGCTGCGTGGCATGGAGCGCAAGCGCGTCTTCGTCGCCGACCCCTACCACGACAATCCCATGGCCGAGGGTCGTACTTACGAAGTGCCTGTGGGCCGTTTGATCAACAGCATCCTTCTCGGCATCGTCACCTACGACGCCAACCTCCTCGTCATTTCCCCTAAGCCGATCACTCCATGAGGAAGATCATCGTGGTGCGTGACCCCAAGGCCTTCAAGCTCGGTGCGCCCGGGGTGGAAGTGGTCTCCAGCAAGGACTACCTGACCGACCCGCGTTTCGCACAACTCAAGAACACACGCATCTTCAACCTGGCGCGCAGCTTCGTGTACCAAAGCCGCGGCTACTACGTGAGCCTTCTTGCGGAGGCCCGTGGCCAGAAGGCGATCCCCAGCGCCAAGACCATCCTGGACCTGAAGAACCCGAGTATCGTGAAGGTGCTTTCGCGCGACCTGGACGAGGTGATCCAACAGAGTTTGGGACACAAGGAGAAGCACGACTTCACCCTCAGCATGTACTTCGGGCGCAACGTGAATCCACGGTATGATAAACTCGCGCACGAACTCTACAAGGTCTTCGAAGCACCGCTCCTGCGCGCCCGTTTTGTGAAGGGAGAGAAGTGGGAACTGCGTTCGGTACGTCCCGTCCCTTACACCGATATCGAAGAGGAGCACATTCCCATCTTGAAGAAATTCGCTGCGGAATATTTCGGCAAGAAGCGCTACGACACGGCACGCGAGGACCGTAGCGCCTACGACCTCGCCATCCTGGTGAATCCCGAGGACAAGGCCGCACCATCGAACAAGCGCGCCATCGTGAAATTCCGGCAGGCTGCGGAGGAAATGGGCTTCCGGGTCGACATCATCGGGCCGGATGGCATCGACCGCATCAGCGAATATGACGCCCTGTTCATCCGCGAGAATACGCATGTGAACAACCACACCTATCGCATGGCGCGGAAGGCTCAACAGGAAGGACTCGCAGTGATGGATTCGCCCGATGCGATCCTCAAATGCAACAACAAGGTCTTCCTCGCGGAAGTGATGGAGGCGCACCACGTGCCTACCCCGCGCACGATGATCGTCCACAGCGAGAACAGGCATGAAGTGGGGCAACGCTTGGGATTCCCTGTGGTACTGAAACTGCCGGACAGCACCTTCAGCATTGGCGTGGAAAAGGCAAAGACCCCGGAAGAGCTGGAGGAAAAGTTGGACAAGATCCTCGCGGACAGCGATCTCGCCGTCGCACAGGAATACATGCCCAGTGATTTCGATTGGCGTATCGGTGTATTGGACGGAAAGCCGCTCTACGCCTGCAAATACTACATGGCTCACGGCCATTGGCAGATCTATAATTGGGGCAGCGCCACAAAGGATGGAGAGACGGGCAACTTCGATACGGTGAAAGTGGACGAGTGCGCCAAGCACATCATGGAGGCCGCGCTGAAAGCCGTGCGCGCCATGGTGGGCGACCACGGTCTCTTCGGTGTGGATGTGAAGGAGCACGACGGGAAAGCGTACGTGATCGAGGTGAACGAATGCCCCAACATCGATCATGGTATCGAGGATGTGGAACTGGGCGACGAGATCTACCGGCGCATCATCGGTTCGCTGAAGAAGACCATTGAAAAGAAGATCGGCATCACGCAAACCACCACCGGGGCCGGCGCCCCTGCAAAGGCATGAGCGAAAGGAAACCCTACGGCCTTTTCGAGGTCACCGGCATCGAACTGGAGTATATGGTGGTGGACCGCGAAACATTGCGCGCCAGCCCGACTGTCGACCTGCTCTTCAAGGACGTTACCGGCAAGATCACCAGCGACGTGGAGCGCGGCGATGTGGAATGGAGCAACGAGTTGGTGGCGCACGTGGTGGAGTTGAAGACGGCACGGCCTACCACGAACATCGCGTCCTTCAAGGAAAAATTCGCATCCGAGGTGCGCGCCATCGATGCCATTCTCGCCAAGCGCGGCTTGATGCTGCTGCCCACTGCGGCCCATCCCCTCTTCGACCCGTTCACCGAAACGGTGATCTGGCCACACGACAACAATGAGATCTACGCGCTGTATAACCGCATCTTCGATTGCCGCGGCCACGGGTGGAGCAATCTGCAAAGCGTACACCTGAACCTGCCCTTCGCCAACGACGAAGAGTTCGGCAAGCTGCACACCGCGATCCGCCTACTACTGCCGATCATTCCCGCGCTCAGCGCCAGTTCCCCTATCCTGGACGGGAAAGTCACCGGCCACTTGGACTCCCGAATGGAGGCCTATCTGCATCATCAAGATCGCCTGCCCCAACTCATGGGCTCGTTGATCCCAGAGGCTGTTCTTACTGAAGAGGAGTACTACCGCGAGGTCTTCGGCCCCATCGGAAAGGCCATGGCACCGTTCGATCCGGATGGGATCATGGATCACCAATTCGCCAACTCCCGCGGCGCCATCGCGCGCTTCGACCGCAATGCGATCGAGATCCGTGTAGTGGACATTCAGGAATGCCCAAGCGCGGACCTCGCCATCGCGGAATTGATCGTGGCCACGCTGAAAGCCTTGGTGGATGGGCGCTGGGTGAGCAACTACCTCCAACGCGCCTGGCATCACAATGACCTTCTTGCGATCTTCAAGACGGTGATCAAGGACGCCGGCGCCACGTCGATCACCAACAAGGAATACCTGCAGATGTTCGGTCTGGACCGCTCCACCGCGACCGCCGATGAACTCTGGTCGCACATCTTCACTGAAGTGGGCTCCGACCTGAGCACCGATGCCCGCAAGGCCATCAAGCACATCCTTCGGCATGGCTGCTTGGCGCGTCGCATTCTGAACCGTACCGGCACGCATCCGGAAGCGGCGTTGATCGCGGAGGTATACAAGGAACTGGCCATCTGCCTGCGCGAGGACCGTCAACTGGAATGACTTCGCTTTTTCTCAGCTGTGAGCATGGTGGCAATGACGTGCCGCGCGACTTGCGCCGATGCTTTACCGGCGATGAGGACGTGCTAAAGACACATCGTGGACTGGACATCGGCGCGTTGGACCTCTTCAAGAAACTGGTTCCGCTTGCTACGGAAAGCACTTCGGCAACACTCTCCCGACTCTGCATCGAACTGAATCGTTCCGAGCATCACCCCAAGCTTTTTTCGGCATACACCCGGAACATCGATCCATCCCGGAAACAGGAGTTGCTGGAATTCCATCGCGCCTATCGCAAGGCATTCACCTCTCTCATCAAGCAACGCATCGCGAAGAAAGCGGAGGTCGTGCATATCGCAGTCCACAGCTTTACCCCGGTGTTTGAAGGCGTGAAGCGCACAATGGACATCGGTCTGCTGTACGATCCTTCGCGGGCAAGCGAACGTGCGTTCTGCATGGCTTGGCGGAAGGCTTTGCATCACCGCGCCCCGCATCTGACAGTCCGGATGAACCAGCCCTACAAGGGCACTTCCGATGGTTTTTCCACACATCTGCGCACGGTCTTCCCGCAGCGCTACGCGGGCATCGAATTGGAAGTGAACCAGCGCTTCGCGAGCAACGGTCGAATGGACCCGGCCCTTGTGAATGCACTGTATGGTACACTCGCGGAGGTGCTCAACGAGAAAGGTCCAACTACCTGAATGGCGCACCCAAATTCCTGATCCGCAATTTCGCGCCCTGTAAACACAACGTCCTACCTTCTCGCATGCGTTCCATCCTTCTCCTCGGCGCTGGCCGTTCCGCCTCTACCCTTCTGCAATACCTGATCGAACACGCCGCCACGCAGGAATGGCACGTCACCGTTGCGGAGCGCGACATTGCGCATGTGCAGAAGCTCACGCAAGGCCGGGACGACGTTGCAACGCCGGTCGTATTGGATGCCAGCAATGCCGAAGCCCGCGCGGCACTGATCGCGAAGCATGACCTGGTGATCAGTATGCTGCCCGCCTTCATGCACATAGATGTGATGAAGGACTGCCTACGACTGAAAAAGAACGTGATCACCCCGAGCTATGTGCCCGATGCCTTGTGGCCGTTGAATGACGCGTTCAAGAAAGCGGACCTCACCGTGTTGAACGAGATGGGCGTGGATCCCGGCATCGATCACATGAGCGCCATGCGCATCCTCGACGACCTCCGCGCGAAAGGCGCGCACATGGAAGCCTTCGAGAGTTACTGCGGGGGTTTGGTAGCGCCCGAAAGCGACGACAATCCCTGGGGCTATAAGTTCAGTTGGAACCCGCGCAACGTGGTGCTGGCGGGGCAAGGGAATGCTGCACGCTTCATCCACGACGGCGATCTCAAATACATTCCCTATCACAAGCTTTTCCAGCGGACGGAGCGCGTTGAGATACCCGGCTACGGCGCCTACGACGGCTATGCGAACCGCGATTCCCTGAAGTACCGGGAGATCTACGGCATCAGTGATATACCGACGATGAAGCGCGGCACCCTGCGCAAGGGCGGCTATTGCGAAGCGTGGGATGCTTTTGTGCAACTCGGCTGCACGGAGGATGGCTATGCGATGGAACTTCCGAAGGAAGCCACGTGGCCGGAATTCCTGCGCGCCTTCCTCACCGAGGACAAGGGCAATAAGGATGTACGTTCAGGTCTTGCGAATTACCTCGGCCTCGATCCCAAAGGCAAGGTGATGCAGAAGCTCGACTGGCTGGGCCTCTTCGGCAACGGCACCATTGGCGAAGCGGGGCTTTCCCCAGCGGCCACCTTGCAACGTCTGCTGGAAGAGAAGTGGAAGCTCGGTCCGAACGATAAGGACCTGCTGGTGATGTGGCACCGCTTCCGCTATGGGCTGAACGGAAAAAAATTCGAGATCCACGCGACCTTGACGGTGACAGGTGAGGACACCGTACATACTGCGATGGCGCGCACCGTGGGGCTTCCGATCGCGATCGGTGCGAAGCTGCTCCTGAATGGAAAGATCAAGGAGCGCGGCGTATTGCTGCCGGTAAAGCCGGAGTTGTACAATCCCATCCTCGATGAGTTGGCAACGCTGGGAATCGCCTTCACAGAGAAGGAAGTGGCCGTCTAAAAGTGCAGTTCCAGATCGCTGAGCAAAGCGCGGTATTCCGGACTGAATTCACCGGGAGCTTGCTCTATCACCAACTCGGAAATTTCTTCCGACCCGTCAAACTGTCGTGAGAATTCCACCAGGACACGCTTAGGGAGTTTATTGAACAGGTAGTAAACGAGGCATTTCCGTAAGCGGTGAAACCCATGGGAAGCGGCCAAGGTGTTGAGTTCCTCCAGCCGGTCGACGGGAATGATGATGCAGGCCCTTCCTTGAGCTGTGCATCGATGATCCACCACTCGCATCAACGCGGCCAGGTCCAAGCTCAATTCGTGCTTGGCCATCGCAGTCCGGGCATCGCTTGATGCTTGATGCCCTTTGTAGAACGGCGGATTGCACAGCACCAGATCGTAGCGCTCATCGTAGTTCCAGTGGCGCACATCCGCGTGGAAGACGTTGACGCGATCGGGCCATGGGCTTGCTGCGACATTCTCCCGAGCCTGTTCCGCCGATACCGCATCAATCTCCACCGCGTCGATGATGGCCGTGGGATTCCGCTGCGCAGCGATCAACGCTAAAACGCCCGTTCCTGTGCCGATGTCCAAGATCCGCGAGGCATTGGCATACTTCGTCCACGCGCCCAGCAGCACACCGTCGGTGCTCACCTTCATCGCACAGCGGTCCTGCCGGACGGTGAATTGCTTGAAGCGGAACCAAGGGTTCGGCATACCGAGGAACGCTCGTTTCAGCGACCGCGATAAAGGTCCACCAGCCCAGGTGGCGTGTGCACCACGAGGTGGCCCGTATCGAGGTCGATGCCGGTGATCATGTCGTCCACCAAGGGGATCAATATCTCCTGATCACCCTTGCGCACCACCATCACGGGATGCTCCTCCGTGCCTTCAGTGCCAACGATCTCTCCCAACTCGCCATGCTCTACGTCCAGCACTTTCATGCCGATGAATTCCGACGGATCAAGGTTCTCCTCCTCCCATGTATCCGCCGCTGGCTCATGGCCGGGTGGCGCGAAGATCTCGCAGCCTACAAGAAAGCCTACGCTCTGGGGATCTGTAAAATCCTCGAAGAGCACCACAGCACCCGTGCGTGGATGTTCCCGTAAGTGGCTCACATGGAAGGGCACGCGCTGCCCGTCTATCTCCGCGAAGAGCACACCCAGTTCGAGCAACTCACTAAAGTCCGCTTCCTCCAAGTGCAAGCTGAGTTCACCGCGGTTACCCCACGGTTTGCCCAAGCGACCGAGATGGTGGAGGTTGTCGAGGTCCATTCGTGGTGAAAGTAGGTGGGGCTTGGATCGCGGCCAAAAAAAGCCCGCACACCTTGCGGTTGCGGGCTTTTGTTCGGTTGCAATGTGCTTACTCGGCGGCAGGAGCTTCGGCTTCCGCAGCAGGGGCTTCGGTTTCCGGAGCGGCCGCGGGAGCGGGCTGAGACTCGGCCAGAGCGGCATTCAGCTTCGCGATCAGCGCGGTGGCGCGGTCGTCGGACTTCTTGCGCTCGGCGCTCACACGGTCCTTGTAGGACTTCTCGGCGTTGTCGACCAGACCGGTCTTCTTGGCCTCGATCTTCGCGTTCTTTTCACCCTTCCAAGCTTCGAAGCGACGTTCTGCTTCAGCTTGGTCGAAGGCGCCTTTCTTCACGCCGTTCTGCAGGTGGTTCCTGTATACCACGCCAGTGTAGCTAAGGATGGCGCGGGCGGTGTCGCTGGGCTGTGCACCCATTTGCAACCAGGCCACGGCCTTGTCATGGTCAACCTCCACAATGGCGGGGTTCCGGTTCGGGTCATAGGCACCGATGCGTTCGATGTATTTCCCATCGCGCGGTGAGCGCTGGTCAGCCACTACCAAGTGGTAGAAGGGCTTGCCTTTCTTGCCTTTTCTCTGAAGGCGGATGCGGGTCGGCATGTCGCGGTTTGTTTTAGTTCCCTTTTTGTTAAGGGGTGGCAAATGTCGGGATTTCCTTGGAATTGACAAAGACGTGATCTGCTTTCTCCGTGGAGGCCAAAACAATGGGCCTCCGGAGGACGATCCGTTCCTTCCGGGATGGTCCGGGATCTCGACCTCGGACGGTCTTCTACTTTTGGCGGGATGGTAAAGCCGGCCTTCCTCCTTTCCACATTGTTCATCTTGTTCAGCGCTTCAGGGATCTGGCAGCCCGCACCGCCGAAGTATGGCGCGGGCCTCACTCATCCAGGCAGCCTTCCATCTGCTCCGTAGTATCACATTCCTGCCCGCACCCATGGCCCAACGCAAGATCAGTATCCGCAAAGAGGACGCGGCCTACCGTGAATTCCTGGAAGGCATGCGCAGCCGGATCGATGCGGCCCGTGTGCAGGCGGCGCGCGTGGTGAACCGCGAACTGGTGATCCTGTATTGGGACATCGGCCGGTCGATACTCGAGGAGCAACAGGCCAACGGATGGGGTGATGGTATCGTGGAACAACTGTCTACAGATCTGGGCAAACGCTATCCGGGCACCTTCGGATTCTCTGCGCGGAACCTCTGGGACATGCGCCGTTTCTATGAATCCTGGAGTAGGCGTGCAATTATGCGACAAGCTGTCGCAGAATTGGGAAAGCCCGTGGGCTTCGCACGTGGCAAGGATCGACCGAAGCCAGGAAAGCCTTTGCCGACAAGGGCTTCAGCGCAAATTGAATTTATGCGACAAGCTGTCGCAGAATTACCGTGGGGGCATCATTTGGTGTTGCTGAACAAGCTTGACGATGTGAGCGACCGCATCTGGTACATGCGCCAAGCGGTGCAATTGGGCTGGAGCAGGAACATCCTGTTGAACCAGTTACTGGGTGAAGCGCACAAGCGCGTTGCGAAGGCAGGCAAAGGCAACAACTTCATTCATGCACTGGCCCCGGACCTGGCGGCACAGGCGGAAGAGGTCCTCAAGAGTTCATACAACCTGGAGTTTCTCGGCGTGAGCAAGGTGGTAAGCGAGCGCGAACTCGAACAACGGTTGATCGAAAACGTGCGCGACTTCATCCTCGAACTGGGCTATGGATTCTGCTTCGTTGGCCAACAACATGTACTGAAACTCGGCAGGAAGAGCTACGCCATCGACCTGCTCTTCTACCATCGCTTCCTGCGCTGCCTTGTTGCGATCGAGCTGAAGGTCCATGAATTCGAGCCGGAGTTCGCCGGAAAGATGGACTTCTACCTGAACGTATTGAATGACAAGGAGCGCGCACCGGATGACAAGCCATCGATCGGCATCATCCTGTGTGCGGAGAACGACGGCTTGGAGGTCGAGTATTCGCTGCGTTCCAAAGCAAACCCCATCGGCGTGGCGAACTATACGTTCCTTGACGACGTGCCCAAGGCCATGCGTGGCCAACTTCCCACGGCAAAACAACTCAAGGAGGTGATGGCCAAAGCCTTGGAGGAGGAACGACCGATGCGTAAGAAACGGATCACCAAGGCGCCTACTAAGAGGGCCGCAAGAGTAAAATGAAAAGGATCCTGTTTAGCTACGGACCATGGGACCATATGCGCCCTCTTGCCATCATCATCGTTGGGCTTTTCGCCGCTATTCCCGCGATCAGCCAGCCCTTGAGCCACCCGCATACCTTCACCCATGCCGATACCCTGCGCGGAAGCATCGGTCCATATAGGGCCTGGTGGGATGTGACGCACTATGACATCAGCGTGAAGCCGGATTTCAACACGAAGTCGATCCAAGGCACCACCTTCATCGCCTTCCGCGCTACGAGCGCCGGGCAGCGGATGCAGATCGACCTGCAGCAACCGTTGACCATCCACTCCATGACCTTCTCCTCTCCTTCCGGCGCAGCGGACGTTTTCTACAAGCGAGATGGAAACGTGGTCTGGGTGGATCTGCCTGAACCCATGGCTCCAGGATCGATCGGTACACTGGCCATTCAATACGGAGGTACGCCGCGAGAGGCCGTCAACCCGCCGTGGGATGGGGGTTGGATCTGGAAGACCGATGCGCAGGGTAACCCGTGGATGAGCCTCGGCTGTCAGGGACTGGGGGCCAGTGTTTGGTATCCGTGCAAGGACACGCAGAGTGATGAGCCGGACAGCGCGGCGCTGCATATCACCGTGCCGGACACGCTGCAGGCCATCGGCAACGGGCGCCTGCGCAGCACGGTAAAGAACGGCGACGGCACCACCACTTGGAATTGGGCGGTCGTCAGCCCTATCAACAACTATGACATCGTGCCCAGCATCGGAAAATATGCGCATTGGCACGAGGTCTATCAAGGAGTGGACGGGCCGCTGGACCTCGACTTTTGGGTGCTTGCCTATAACGAGGCGAAGGCCCGCGAGCAATTCAAGCAGGCGCCGTTGATGCTGAACTGTTTCGAGAACTGGTTAGGCCCCTACCCCTTCTATGCGGACAGCTACAAACTGGTGGAAGCGCCGCAGCTTGGCATGGAACATCAGAGCGCCACAGCCTACGGCAACCACTACATGAACGGCTACTTGGGGCGCGACCTCAGCGGCAGTGGCTGGGGGTTGAAGTGGGATTATATCATCATCCACGAAAGCGCGCACGAGTGGTTCGGCAACAGCATCACCACGGCGGACATCGCGGACATGTGGGTGCATGAGGGTTTTGCGGATTATGCGGAAACGCTGTATACCCAATGCCAATCCGGCGAGTCGGCGGGCGATGATTACCTCGTGGGCCAGCGGCGAGGGATCAGCAACAGGAAGCCCATCATTGGCCTTTACGGCGTGAATCAGGAAGGTAGTGGGGACATGTATTCCAAGGGCGCGAACATGATCCACACCATCCGCCACGTCATGGACAACGACTCGCTCTTCAAGGCGATGCTGCACGGATTGAGCAAGCACTTCTACCATAAAGTGGTCACCAGCGCCGAGGTTGAGGCCTTCATCAGCCAATTCAGCGGGCACGACTTCAGTAAGGTCTTTGACGAATACCTCCGGACGACGATGGTGCCGGAACTGGACTGGACCATGCGCAAGGATGAACTCTTCGTGCGCTGGACCAATGTGGTACCAGGCTTCGCGATGCCTGTGAAGATCACCGTGAACGGGGAGGAACGCATGGTGCCGATCACCGAGGCGTGGTCATCACCAGCGCGCGGATTGAACGCGAAGACGGTCGAACTGACGGCCAACCGCAATTGGTATGTCACAGTGAAGCGCGTGGACAAGAAGGCGTTGAAAGCAGCGAAGGTGCATTGAGCGATCCCCGCATCCCCAATTTTCGGGATGTGTTCCTTTCGCCGCTTAGAGTGGATACTTTGGCATCGATGCGTCGCTTGGCCGTAGTGATCCTTTGGGCAATGGCACTGAACGGCCATGCGCAGGTCATGGACAAGGTGCGGCACATCCTGGTGGGTGATACTGCCGCTCCACCGGACTACGACACGGCCTACGTCGCCACCTACCGGAGCAATCTCATCATTTCCGCCGTCGCCAAGTTGCGCACTATCGATGTGGACCTGGAGCGGGATGGCTCGGAGGACCTCTCCTATTCCACCAACAGCACCGGGCAGTACGGCTTCGGCCTGAACTACAAGTGGCTCGGCGTGGAAGCCACGTTCAATGTGCCTGCGATAGACAACCACGACGCGACCTTGGGCAACACCAGCTCGCGCGGCTTCGGCCTGGGGTATACCGCTCGCCGCCTGTGGGGCCGGGCCTTCTGGGACAATGCTGAGGGCTACTACCTGAATGATCCTCAACGTTGGATCGCAGGATGGACCGAGGGTGATGCACCGGTGGTACGCCCTGATATCTCCAGCAATTCCTATCTGCTCTCCTTGAACTATGCGCTTAGCCGCAAGAAGCGCTTCAGCGAGAACGCGGCCCTGTTCCAGATGGAGCGGCAGAAGAAAAGCGCGGGCACCTTCGTTGCCGGTCTCTCGGCCTGGGTATCGGATGTTTCCGCCGACAGTTCCTTGATCGATCAGGCCTTGGTGGACACCTTCCAACTGGTGTCCGGCTTCAAGGGAGTGGACCGCATCCTCATCGGCGCCACCATCGGCTACACGCACACTTTCGCATTCTGGGAAAAGGGCTTTATCCACTTCTCTTTCCTGCCCGGTATCACCTATGCGCAACAGACGATCACCACCCCGGATGGTATGGAGTTGCGCGGCACGGGCACCGCCGCCGTCATCGAAGCGAAACTCGGAGCGGGATTCAACGGGGACCGCTGGTATGGCGCTGTGACCACCGCCTATTACTACAGCTCGGCGGAGATCTCCGACAACCTTTCCCTGTCCACCAATTACGGCTTCGTGCGCGTCGCCATCGGGATCCGGCTGGGCGACCCGGGGATCAAGGCATTGGGCGCGGTGGGCTTGTGAGCCTTCATCCCTGCATCACCTTGGCCAAGCGCCTTGCCGCGGTGGCCCGCACCTTGTTCCGCACGACGTGCGTCCAGCCCAGTAACAGCCCACTTGTGCCCAAGGCCTGCTTGGACCAACGCCAGAAACCGAACTGGTCGCGTTGGCGAAAGATCAGGCCATCCCGGAATTTGAATTCGCTGTGGATGATGTTGTGTACCGGCCTTCCCGTGCTACTGAAGGTGTAGCGTGCCTCCCAATCGCATGCGCCGATCGTCACATTCTCTTCCACGATATGATGGGTCACGTGCATCGGTGAGTCGTTGTTCAGGAGCATCTTCCACATCGCACGCACATGGGCCGCATCGAGTTGCGGAAAGACCGGGTCGCTGAATTGCGCATCCGGATGGTAGCAGGCAGCCATGGTGGCCCAATCCTTTTGGGCGAAGGCGGAATAGGATCGGTCCAGCACAGGCATGTCCGAAAGGTAGGCGTACACGCAGACCGTTTGCCTTTCCTCGTTTCGTGGCATGATCACCCGATCCTCCATGGCCTGGGCCGTAGTTTCGGCGCACATTACCGCCAACTGCGGTAGTGAGACACGCCTCCTTCACTTTCATCCCGTCATGAGAACTCCGTTCCTCCTTTCCACTATGCTCCTTTCCGCCGCATCCTTCGCGCAGGACCCTACAATCGCCATGAAGTTGACCGACGCCTATCCGGTGCAGATGCCGGAGCTGCATGCCTATGCGTTGTATGCTGAGGCCAGCATCGACGAACCGGACACCATTTCCTCTGTGGTGTTCAATGTGGATGGAACGGACCATCCGGCGCAAGTAGTGAATGGTGCCTTTGAAGCCTGGTGGACGCCTTCCGCCTACGGCGATCATGTGGTGACGGCCACCGCCACGGCCAGCAATGGCAATACCGCCACACAGACCGTTGATGCCTCGGTGACGAGCACCATCGCGGACCAGACGGTGCCCACGTTCGCGGGATCGATCATCGACTGGACCACCAACAGCTCGCAGTGGTACCAAGGCAGCTACACGCTTCCGCAATCCGTGGGTGCGTACGACCACATCCTCGCGCACCTCACCGTCACCTGCCCCAGCGTGGACGGCGGCTGTGATGATTGGGACCGGTTGGCCTACGTGGAAGCAAAAGCGCCAAATGGCGAATGGGTGGAGATCATCCGCTACATCACCCCGTACGGCGTGCCTTGCGACCATTCGATCGACGTCACCGACTTCGCTTCCATCCTCCAAGGGAACACGGAGATCAGGATGTTCATCGACACTTGGGGCACCGGCGGATGGCAGATGGACCTCGACCTCACCTACCAGGCCGGAACGCCGGACTACCTCTACTCCACCGTGCAAGAGGTGTGGCATGGCAACTACAACTTCGGTGACCCTACGGACCTGCAGCCCTTGGACACGGTGACGGTGGATCCCGGATGGAACGCGCAATCCGCCTCTCTCCACCTGGTGACAACGGGCCATGGCTGGGGCAGCAACAACACGGCCAATGCCGCCGAGTTCTATCATGCCACCCACCACATCACGGTGAACGACACGTACAGCTTTGACCAAGACCTCTGGACCGATTGCAACCCGAACCCCGATGGCTGCTCGCCGCAGAACGGCACCTGGCAATACAACCGCGCGGGCTGGTGCCCGGGAAGCATCGCAGCGCCCTTCATCTATGACCTCACGCCCTACCTCAGCCAAGCGCCGTTGGTGCTTTCCTACATCCTCCAGACAACCTATGTGGACCAATGCAATCCCGGCAACCCGAACTGCATCAGCGGCACTACCTGCCCGGATTGCAACGACGGTTATAATCCGTTCTACCATGTGGGCGCCTATGTGATCAGTCGCGCCAATGCGCCGCTGGCAACAGGTGTCTCAGCGCCTGTGGTGAAGGTCCCGGAGAACGCCGTTAGCATCAGCCCCAACCCCTGTGATGGACACTTCGCGCTGCATCTGCAACACGACATGGGCAAGTGCGTGGTCACCGTCCGCGACATCACCGGGCAAACACTGCGTACTTGGTTCTTCGCCTCGAACGACCAACTGAACGCCTATCGCTTCGACGTCACCATGCTGGCCAAGGGCACCTACTTCGTGAAAGTGCAGAACCGCGAGACGGAGCTTGCCGGGAAGGTGGTGGTGCAGTGAAGACAGTTTCGCTCAATGGCCGCGGAGGCGCAGAGGCGCGGAGAATTCCAAGAGCACTTGATCTATCACGTTGGTATCACAGATCGTGATACCATCGCGTGGCTTCAGTCCTTCTTGAAGCCGATGCGTTTGCGCGGCAATTGCACCGGCTTCAGCAGGGAAAACAACAGGTCGTAGACATTCTGGAACTGTGTATCGTACTTCGTCTCCATGCTCTTCAGCTTCGAGAGCACCGTCCGATAGTCCTTGGCCATTCGGCGCAGCACCACGAAAGTGCGGATGATCGCCACGTTCACCGCCATCGCCTTCCGGCTGTTCAGTACGCTGCTCAACATCGCGATACCGGCCTCGGGGAACGCGAATGGTTTGGCACCGCCCAAGCTCCGAAGCGATGGTATCACACCCTGTGATACCAACAACGCGCCTTCCTCCTTCGTGAGCACGAACATGAAGTCCTCCGGAAAGCGTTCCCGGTTGCGGCGCACAGCCTGCTTCAATACGCGGGTCTCCACTTCATAAAGCTCGGCCAAGTGGACATCGAGCATCACCCGCTCATCGCGCAGCTGCACGATGCGTCGCACGATCCGCTCGTTCACCACGGGCTGCACGGCCTTGCTCACGGACTTTGCCATGTGACAAGGTAGTCGGAACGATGGTATCACAGATCGTGATACCAACGAGAGGTTTCAGTCATTCTTGAAGCCCACCTAGTGAACTTCAAGGACCGCTCGATCGAACGATCCACTTGTGGAAAAATGATCTCCTCTTCCCCATTCTGCTCCGGTACCTTCGGGGCCGCCTTCTGATCAGTTCTTAGTTGTCCGTTGTTAGTTGTCAAGCTGCGTCAAAAGCCTCCAGCGCTGCATCGCTCCTTCGATGCACACGCCCCCTAACAACTGAGAACCAACAACTGACAACTGAGCCAGCGATCTCCGACACCCAAAAATGCAATTCTCGCACCTCCACGTCCACACCCAATTCTCACTCCTCGACGGCGCCAGCGACATCGGCGCCTTGTTCAAGAAAGCGGCGGCGGATGGGCAGCCTGCAGTGGCGATCACCGACCATGGCAACATGTTCGGAGCCTTCAAGTTCGTGGCCGAGGCGGGCAAGTTGAAGAACGACGACGGCACGCCGAAAGTGAAGCCCATCGTGGGCTGCGAGTTCTATCTCGTGGAGGACCGCCACAAGAAGGCTTTTACGCGCGAGGACAAGGACCGGCGCTTCCATCAGCTGATGTTGGCGAAGAACGAAACGGGCTACAAGAACCTCAGCAAGCTCTGCTCCCTCGGCTACATCGAAGGCTTCTACAGCAAGTATCCGCGCATCGACAAGGAACTGGTGCTGAAACATCACGAAGGGCTGATCGCCACTACCTGTTGTCTCGCCGCCAGCGTGCCACGCACCATCCTGAACAAGGGTGAGGCCGAGGGCGAGAAAGAATTCAAGTGGTGGCTCGATCTCTTCGGCGATGACTACTACATCGAACTGCAGCGCCACGGGATCGCCGATCAGGACAAGGTGAATGTGGTACTTCTGAAGTGGGCGCAGAAGTACAACGTGCCCATCATCGCCAGCAACGACAGCCACTATGTGGATCAACAGGACGCCAACGCGCACGACATCCTGCTCTGCCTGAACACCGGTGAAAAACAAAGCACGCCCAAGGCCACCGACGCCGACGAAGAGAACGGCACCACCAAGGGCAAGCGCTTCGCCTTCAGCAACGATGAATTCTACTTCAAGTCGCAGGCGCAGATGCTGGAACGCTTCAGCGACATCCCGCAGGCGCTGGACAACACGAACTTGATCGTCGACAAGATCGAGCCGTTGAAGTTGAAGAAGGACATTTTGCTGCCGAACTATGAGATCCCGGCGGGATTCGCGGACCAGTTCGAGTACTTGAAGCATCTGACCTACCAAGGTGCGGTGAAACGTTATCTGGGAAACCCGTCCGAACGCGTGTCACTTCGAGCGGAGTCGAGAAGCGGCACCTCGGACCCGGCTGATGATGTCTCGGCTTCGCTCGACATGACATCCGTTTCCGAGCGCGGCCTCACAGGCGGCATCGACTCGCTCGATCCGAAGATCAAGGAGCGCTTGGACTTCGAACTGTTCACCATCAAGACGATGGGGTTCGCGGGCTACTTCCTCATCACGCAGGACTTCATCAACCACGGGCGCGACATCGGCGTCGTGATCGGACCCGGCCGTGGCAGCGCGGCGGGCAGTGCGGTGGCCTATTGCATCGGCATCACCAACATCGACCCGATCAAGTACGACCTGCTGTTCGAGCGCTTCCTCAACCCGGACCGCAAGAGCATGCCCGATATCGACACGGACTTCGACGACGAGGGTCGCCAGAAGGTGATCGACTACGTTGTGGAGAAATACGGCCGCAACCAAGTGGCGCAGATCGTCACCTACGGCAGCATCGCGGCGAAGAGTAGCATCCGCGACGTGGCGCGCGTGCTGGACCTGCCCCTGAACGAGGCCGATCGCCTGGCCAAGCTGGTACCCGAACGCCCTGGCATCAATCTCGGTCGCCTGCTGCGCGCACCGCTGGACGGCGCGGGAAGCTTGAAGGAAAAGGAGAACCTGAGCAGCGACGAGATCGCCAACGTGAAGCAGTTGCGCGAGGTACTGGAGAGCGGCGAAGCCACGGCAGACGTACTGAACGAAGCCGAGAAGCTCGAAGGATCCGTCCGCGGCACCGGCATCCACGCGGCGGGCATCATCATCGCGCCGAGCGATCTCACGGACATCATCCCCGTCTGCATCAGCAAAGAATCAACCTTGCTGCTGACGCAGTATGACGGGCGGGTGATCGAGGACGCGGGCGTGATCAAGATGGACTTCCTCGGCCTGAAGACGCTCACCATCATCCGCGACGCGTTGCGGATGATCAAGGCGAACCACGGCATCGACATCGCCATCGACGACATTCCGCTGGACGACCCGAAGACCTTCGCCCTCTATCAGCGCGCCGAGACCAACGGCACCTTCCAGTTCGAGAGCGGCGGCATGCAGAAGTACCTGCGTGAACTGAAGCCCGACCAGTTCGGCGACCTCATCGCCATGAACGCGCTGTACCGGCCGGGGCCGATCGAATACATCCCCAGCTTCATCAAGCGAAAGCACGGGCAGGAGGACATCGTCTACGACCTCCCCGAGATGGAGGAACTACTGAAGGAGACCTACGGCATCACCGTCTACCAGGAGCAGGTGATGTTGCTGAGCCAGCGGTTGGCGGGCTTCACCAAGGGCGACGCGGATGTGCTGCGGAAGGCCATGGGCAAGAAGGACCGCGCCACGCTGGACAAGATGAAGGGCAAGTTCCTGGAAGGCACGTCCACCAAGGGCCTCGATCCGAAGGTCTGCGCCAAGGTGTGGACCGATTGGGAGGCCTTTGCGCAGTACGCCTTCAACAAGAGCCACAGCACCTGCTACGCCTTCGTAGCCTACCAGACCACGTGGCTCAAGGCGAACTACGGTGCGGAATTCATGGCGTCGGTGCTCACGCATTCGCAGAGCAACATCGACAAGGTGACCTTCTTCATGGAGGAATGCCGCCGCATGGGAATCCCCGTGCTGGGGCCGGATGTGAATGAAAGCGGCTTCCAGTTCAGCGTGAACAAGCAAGGGCAGATCCGTTTCGGGCTAGGCGCCGTAAAGGGCGTGGGCGAAGGCGCCGTGGAAGCCATCGTCACCGAGCGGGAAAGCGAGCGTGGTCCTTATGCGAGCGTGTACGACCTGATGCGCCGCGTGAACCTGCGCAGCGCCAACCGGAAATCATTGGAAAGCCTTGCCTATGCTGGAGCCTTCGACGGCTTGGGCACAATGCACCGCGCCCATTTCTTCTTCAGCCAGGGCGAAGGCAAACCCACGTTCATCGAGACGCTCGTTCGTTATGGCCAGCAGCATCAGGACGGGCAGGACAGTTCGCAGGTGAACATGTTCGACATGATGGGCGACGATGCCGCCGCTATCCCCGAACCGATGCTTCCGCCGGTGGAACCGTGGAGCGCGTTGGAGCAACTGCATCACGAGAAAGAGGTGATCGGCTTCTACCTCAGCGGCCATCCGCTGGATGATCACCGGATCGAGATCAAGCATCTGTGCAACGCGCAACTGCCGCAGCTTGAAGACCTGAGGAGCGTTATGGGGCGCGAACTCACTATGGCGGGCATCGTCACCAAGGCCGAGCACCGCATCGCCAAGAGCGGCAAGCCTTTCGGCAGCTTTTCGCTGGAAGACCACAACGGAAAGCACGATTTCATGCTCTTCAGCGAGGACTACATGAAGTTCAAGCTCTACCTGCAGGCTGGCACATTGCTGCTGCTGAAGGGCCGGGCCATGGAACGCACGTGGGGCCGCGATGAAGGCCAGCTGGAATTCAAGATCGCCAACATCGACCTGCTCGGCGATGCGCGGGAGAAATACATCACCACCCTCACCATGCGCATCGAGGCCGAACGGGTGGACGAGGCCCTGAACCAAGAGCTTGCGGCCATCCTGAACGAGCATCCCGGCAAATGCAAGGTGATGGTAGCCCTCATGGATTCCGGGGAAAATTTGCAGGTGGAAGTACCCAGCAAAGGCCACGGGGTCAGCCTAACAAGCAGCCTGATCGACCGATTGGACCTGTTGCCGGACGTAAATTGGTCACTTAGCTGACCAAGTGTCAGTTGAAAACGTTCGGGCATGAAGATCGCCAAACGGGTCCCGCTTCGGAACTTAGGGGCCCGAAAGACTCCCAGCACCAAAGCACACATACCAATACGGGCGGTAAAAACGCCCACAACGCAACACAAAGCATGGCACTTGAACTGACCGACAGCAATTTTGAGGAACTCGCGCTGAAGAGCGACAAGCCCGTGATGGTCGACTTCTGGGCCGAATGGTGCGGTCCCTGCCGCATGGTCGGTCCGGTGGTGGAGGAACTCGCCAAGGAATACGATGGCAAAGCCGTGATCGGCAAGCTCAACGTGGACAACAACCCCGGCATCGCCACCAAGTACGGCATCCGCAGCATTCCCACGATCCTCTTCCTGAAGAACGGCGAAGTGGTGGACCGCAGCGTGGGCGCGGTGCCCAAGGCGCAACTCGCCAGCAAACTGGATGGCCAATTGGTGCCAGTAGCTTAAGACAAAGCGAAAAGCCCGAATCACTGGCAGGCCCGGATCGCTCCGGGCCTGCTTTTTTTTGCGGTGTGGGCCGAACGGCGCGGCGTATTTTCACCTGCCGAGCAGCCCCCAGATGCACACGTTTCCCACGCGCCACATCCTCCTTTTATCCGGTCTCATGGGAATCACAATCGCATCCGTCCGCGCACAGGATGCCAGTCTAGTGCCATCGATCCGGCAAGAACTCGCCGTTGCCGCCGATGACACCGCCCGCTCCGAGGCACTCTCCCGCATCTGCTACAACCTCACGCGTTCCGCGCCCGATTCCGCGTTGCTTGCTGGCGAACAAGCATTGACGATCGCCAAGCGGATCAACCATGCCAAGGCCTTGGGCGATGCGCACAACAACCTCGGCTGGCTGGCTGCGGAACAAGGTCAGTATGCCCGCGCTGATTCCCTACTGAATATCGCGTTGGGCATCTTCCAAAAGCTGGGAGGTCCCGGATACATATCGGTATCGCTGTCCAACCTGGGATGGCTGGCGCAGAAGAAGGGCGATAGCGTCGGTGCGTTGAAGTATTTCCAGGAAGCGCTGCGCCAAAGCGAGACCGCGCAGGACAGCGCCAGCAGCGCGATCCTCCTCTACTCCATCGGATCCACCTATCGCAGATCGAAGGAATACGCTTCCGCGGAGGACTACCTACAGCGCGCGCTGGCCCTGGAACACGCACTGGGCCGAGGTGGCAAGGAAGCCAATTGTTTGACCGCCCTCGCCAACACCTTCCGCGAGCAGGGCGATACGGCGCAGGCGAGCGTTCGTTACTTGCAAGCGGCCGCTCTTTACAACGCCCATCACGACCATGCCGGCGCAGGACTCGTGGAAGAGAACATCGGTGACATGTATGTGGAGGGTTCGCCACTTCGGGCATTGGAACATTACCGGATCGCGTTGGCGCATTACGACAGCATTGAAAGCAATGAGGACAAGGCCTACGTGCTGAAGGACATGGGCATCGCACAGACCGCGCTCAAGCGGTTCCCCGAGGCGCGCGCCAGTTTGAACGAGGGAAGCGCGCTGGCCGCGGAAACAGGAGCCATGGAACTGGTGATGGAGTATGAGTTGGCACTCTCCCACCTTGCCGCAGCGCAGGGCGATGCGGCCGGAACACTTCAACACTACGAGCGATACGATGCATTGAAGGACAGTTTGCAAGGCGAGGACACACAGCGCGAGCTGGCACGATTGCGCACCGCCTTCGACACCGAACGAAAGGAAAAGGACAACGCGATACTCCGCGCAGCCAACAATGAAAAGGAGGAGCGGCTTCGGCGGAAGGACATCGAGTTGTACGCCATCATCGCGCTATGTTTTGCCGCCCTGATCGCCGCGTGGCTCTTCCGGCGCAACTACCGGCAGAAGCGCAGGCATGCCGAAGTGCTCGAGGGACTCAACGCACAGCTGGCGGACAGCAATGCGGAGATCAACGAGATCAACGGGCTGCTCGAGTCGAAGTTGCTGCGCAGCCAGATGAACCCCCACTTCATCTACAACGGACTCAACAGCGCGATGCGGATGACACAGACCGGCCAGACCGTGGAGGCCCTCGCCTACCTGCAAGGCTTCGCGCGCCTGTTGCGCATGGTGCTGGACCATAGTGTGAACGACCGAGTAACGATCAACGAGGAGTTGGACTTCCTGCGGCAATACCTGAAACTGGAATCCAAGCGGCTTGCCGGGCTGAGCTATGAAGTGGAAGCGGAACGGACCTTGATCGATGACGAGGCCGAACTGCCCGCGCTGGTTGTCCAGCCCTTCGTGGAAAACGCGGTCTGGCATGGACTCACGGACAAGGTTGGAGAGCGTTCCGTCCATGTGCGTTTCGGCCGGAACGGCACAGGGATCATCTGCACCATCACCGACAATGGTGTGGGGCGCGGGAACGCTGGAAATTCCGGAGAAGGAAGCGCACGCCGCTCCTTGGGCATGCAATTGACCGATGAACGCTTGAGGCTGCTTTCCAGAAGGCTTGGAGGAAACAGTTCCGTTCATGTGGAAGATCTCGTGGACGCGAACAGCGATCCCATCGGAACGAGTGTGACCCTGCACTTGGGAACGCTGGACTGAAGCGCCCCTCCTATCTTTCCAGCATGATCAAGGTGCTGCTGGTGGACGATGACGCGGGCAACCGCGCCTACCTGCGCGAATTGCTGAAGGCGCACGCGGAGGTGGAGGTCATCGGCGAGGCCGGAAGCATCGCTGAGGCCAAGGATCTAATCACACAGCATAGCTCTGACCTGCTCTTTCTCGATGTGGAGATGCCCGGCGGTTCCGGTTTCGACCTGTTGCAACAGCTCGGCACATGGCCTTTCGCGGTGATCTTCACCACGGCCTTCCAGCGCTATGCGATACAGGCCATACGCTTCAGTGCCTTGGATTATTTGCTGAAGCCGGTGCAGCCCGATGAACTGGAGGCCGCTATGCAACGCTACCGCGATCAACATCCCTCGCATGACCGTAGCGCAGTGCAGCAACAGTTCCTCGCCAACATTGGTCAGCCGGAAATCTCAGCGATGAAGCTCACGCTATCCGTGGGCGACCGCGTCTATTTCATCGCTCCGGATGAGGTATCGCATTGTGTGGCGGACGACAATTACACGGAGCTGCGCCTGGAGGATGGGCGTCATTTCGTCTCGGCACGCACACTGAAAGATTACGAGGACATGCTGGCCCCGCTTGGCTTTTTGCGTGTTCATCGTTCCTCGCTGGTGAACCGCACCACCATCTCGCATGTGGACCAAGGCCATGTGGTACTGAAGGATGGCGCACGCATCGAGATGAGCCGCCGGAAGCGCGACGAAGTGATCCGCGCGTTGGCCTCCTGAACATCGTGTTGCTACCGTCCGCTCAACAGACCTGCCGTTCACTCGGAATTCGGGCAAGCGCATCGCGCTGAGGCTAACTCGCGCTCAAGATCCCCGCCTCATGCAACGCAAGCTGATCATTCCGGTCGTCGCGCTTCTCCTGATCGCATCCTGCAAAAAGGACAACACTCCTCCTTCCAGTAGTGGCGGTGGCGGCACCACGCCCACCCAGACGGGAAGTGCGCATATCACCTCCTGGTCGCCAGCAATTCCATACGCCGATGATACGGTGACCTTCTTCGGCACTGGCTTCAACACCACGCCAAACGGCAATGTCATCACGACCTGCAATTACACCTTCGAGGTGGTCTCGGCCAGCGCCACACAAGTGAGAGCGCACTTGGTGGAAAGCATGTACAACTGCCTCGCCACCACCGAACAGACGGACATTGTCTTTCAAGCAAACGGGTGGAGCGATACGCTATCCGATTTCACGTGGAAGAAGGTGCCGAAGATCTTCGAGTTGGACTACTTCGCCCCCTATTACTGCAATGCGCTGCTTCGTGGCGGGGACAGTTTGAAAGTGGTAGGTGTCGGCTTCGGTCCCAACAGCCTGGCTTCCTTCTCCATAGGCAATTCCACCGTGAACGGCCAGGTGGTGCTGGACACTTTCCCGCATGGATGGGGCTACATCTACACACGCCTATTGCCCACAGATCTCGGCTCCTCGAACAATGAATGTGATACGGCCACAGTGCTGGTCACATTGACGAATACCGACGGCCGCGTATTCAGCAGCCAGACCCGCATCGGGCACGGGCCGCACATGAGTTTTCAGAACGTGGTTCCGAATATCGTGTCAGCGAGTCGGGCGGATATGCTCGCGAACAACCTCGTGATCTATGCCACGGTAAATGGCAAATACCTGAAGACATGCATGACCGTGCGCCTCTTCCGTGAAACAGGAGGTCCTGCGGATGAGCTCGTTCTCACCACCGGCGGTCCACCTGCCGGATTCCCGAATTCCTACGTCATCGGTCCGATCGATCCGATCTCTCTCGAACCCGGCACCTACTATTTCATACCCGTGGATTGTGATGATATAGCTGCGCAATTGAATGGAGGCGGATTCACCCTTACACCCTGAACCCGATGAAGCATCTGATCACCATGCGCAGAACCATTGAACTTTCCGACCTGGCGATACCGGTCGCCATCATCAGTCTTTTGGTCCTATCACTCACTTGCTCGGCCCAATGGTCCTCGGATCCCACCGCACCGATGGCGCTGTGCAACGCGGCGAACAACCAGACCGGCCTGAAGGTGATCAGCGATAGCGATAGCGGGTACTACGCGTTTTGGAGCGATGCCCGCGCCAACGCCTCCCTGAACCAACTCTATGGTCAGCACTTGGACGCCAGCGGTAATGCACTGTGGACCGCGAACGGGATGCTGATCATCGACCAGCCGGATTCGAGCATCAATGAGAATGTGCCGCTGTTGTTGCCCGATGGCGACCTCATGATCATCTACTCCTACAACTCCAGCGTGTATGTTGGAGAAGTGATCATGGCCATGCGCTTTTCCCCGGAAGGTCTTCCGGTCTGGGCCGCTCCGGTGCAAATTTCGCGCGGTGGTCCCGGTCCGCTTGGCACCATCCATAATTTTCAACAGATCAAATGCTTGGTTTCCGGGGATAACGTGTGGCTCGCTTGGGCTTACGACCCTCAAGGCGGTAACGGTTACTACGCGGTCGAGCGCATGGACTTCGATGGCAACACGCAGTTGGGCTCCCCTGGCCTTGGCACCGGTCTGGGCTTTGGACCGTTCACCATCCATGATGATCTCGCAGGCGGTCTCATCCTTGACTGGCGCACGAGCAACGGGTCAGGCGCGCCTCTAAAGGCGATGCGTATCGACTCCGCCGGTGCGCCCGTCTGGACCGGACAACTCAATGTGAGCGCAGGGACAGCAGGGCTGAACTTCGCTTTTGCGACAGCAGCAGACAGCACGGGATCATACATCTCCATCATGGAGACCAACAACGATCTCGCCATGGCGCGTTATGACACGGCCGCCACCTTCCTCTGGGCACCCCAGCCCTTCTATGCGTGCAACGAATCGCACACACAGAGCACACCGGACCTCTTGCTGATGGACGACCATTTCTACGTCGCATGGCGGGATAGCCGGCCACCTGCGAGCAACGCGGATATGTACCTCCAGAAGTTCGACATGGACGGCACCCCACTGTGGACGGCGGACGGCGTGGAGGTGATCGCGATGAACACGTACATACCGACCCCGCTCGTGGTGGCCGGTGATGAGGGCGCGGTGATCGCCACCTTCGATGGAGGTGATGGCTTCGTGGCGCAGCGTGCATCAAGTGATGGCAGCTTGGACTGGCCTGCCCCGGTGCCGTTCGTCATGAATGGGAATGGGCCGTTCTATGAGCTTCGCACCGTGCTTGCCGACGGCATGGGTGGCGTTACGGCCTTCTGGCAGACCTACGAGAAGGATCTGTATGCCGCGCACATCGACAAGTACGGCAACCCCGGTGACCATGTCGGGGTCAACGAGGTCGATCGCGTTCAATCGCTGAAGATCTTTCCGAACCCTGCTACCGACCGCATCTCATTGAACACGGAAGTGGCGATGCGATCAGTGCGGGTCCTTGGCATGGATGGCAGAACCCTGATCGCACCCACCACCTTTGGAAAGGCACAAGCGCAATTGGATGTCAGTTCGCTCGCGCCAGGCAGCTATTTCATCGAAGCAACGACTGCCGAGGGACGGATGATCGGGCGCTTTGTGAAACAGTGATCAGCGTCCTTCTCTCAAGCGAACTGCAGGTCGTACAGTTTCCTGTAGGCCCCGTTGATGGCCAACAGTTCCTGGTGCGAGCCCTGCTCGATGATGCGGCCCTCGCCGATCACGAGGATTCGGTCGGCTTTCTGGATCGTGCTGAGGCGGTGTGCGATCACGATGCTGGTACGTCCTTGGGTGATCTTCTCCGTGGCCTGTTGGATCAGCTGCTCGCTCATGCTGTCCACACTGCTGGTAGCTTCATCGAGTACCAGCACCTTGGGCTTGTTGACATATGCGCGGATGAAGGACAGCAGTTGGCGCTGGCCCACACTCAACACGGCACCTCGCTCTCTCACATCGGTATCATAGCCAAGCGGCAGTTGCATGATGAAGTCGTGCGCACCCACGGCCTTCGCGGCAGCGACCACTTCCTCCCGCGAGATCGAATCATCATTCAATGTGATGTTGTTGTGGACCGTATCACTGAAGAGGAACACATCCTGCAACACCACGGAAACGCTCGTGCGCAATTCGCCTAGTTTGTAATCGCGGATGTTCACGCCGTCCAACAGCACCTTCCCCTTCTGGTATTCATAGGCGCGGCTCAGCACGTTCACGATGCTGCTCTTCCCGCTGCCGGTGGCGCCCACCAAGGCGATCATCTGCCCTGCCTTCGCGGTGAAGGAGATGTTCTTCAGCACATATTCCTCATCGATGTAGGCGAACCAGAGATCTTCAAAAGCGATGTCGCCTTTGACGCTTGCCGTACTGCGCGTGCCATCCTCGGACATGGAAGCATCGGTATCCAGCACTGCGAACACGCGCTCGCTGCCCACCATGCCCATCTGCAGCACATTGAAGCGGTCCGCCAGCTGCCGGATCGGACGGTAGAGCATGTTGATGAACTGGATGTAGGCGATCAACTCACCGAAAGTGGCCACGCCTTTCAGCACATCGCCTACGCCCCACCAGATAAGGAATGCCAGTGAGACCGCACTGAGCACTTCCACCACCGGGAAGAAGACGGAGTAGGCGAAGACCGATCGGATGTGCGCGCCGCGATGCTCTTTGTTGATCGCCGTGAACTTTTTGTACTCCTGCCGTTCGCGCCCGAAGAGCTGCACGATCGCCATGCCCTGGATGTGCTCCTGCACGAAGGCATTGAGCCGCGCCACCTGCGTCCGCACATCCTGGAAGCTCTTCTGGATGGCGTTCTTGAAGATGTTGGTGGCCCACAGCAGCAGCGGGATCGGCACCATGCTCCACAGCGCCAGTTCCCAGTTGTAGACGAACATCACAACGATCACGACGATAAGCTTCAGCAGGTCGCCCATGATCATGAGCAGCCCTTCCGAGAAGATGCTTTCGATGGTGCCGATGTCACTGATCACCCGCGTTACGAGCGTGCCGATCGGCGTCCGGTCGAAGTAGCGCAGCCGGAACGAAACGATCTTGCTATACAGTTGCTGGCGCAGGTCGAACGTGATGGTCTGGCCCAGCCAGCTCGTCCAGTAGTTCTGATAGAATTGCACGATGCCCTCCACGAACAGCAGGACCACCACCACAACCATCAGCACGATCAATCCATGCATGTCGCCGGTTGCGGCATGGTCATCGATCATCTTCGCCATCAGCACCGGCCGCACCACGCCGACCATCGACAACAGGATGGTGAGCGCGAACGTGATCCAGAACAAGCGCTTGTATGGCTGCACAAAACGCATCACGCGGCGGAACAGCCCCACGTCGAACGCCTTGCCCTTGGTACTGCTCATCGGTCCTGCGGAATGAAAGGATAGGAAATGCGCGACAGGTACAGTCCACAGGCCGGGGCGCTCTTGCCGGCCATGCCGCGATCATGCGACGCGATCACATCGCTCATGTAGCTCGCGGCCCATTGCCCCCTGCCGATGCGGATGCACGTGCCCACGATGGCCCGCACCATATTGCGCAAATAACGGTCAGCAGTGATGGTAAAGCGGTAGCCGATGTCCGTCGCGACCCAATTGGCCTGCCGCACATCACAGATGGAAGTGCGGTTGTCGCTTCCCGTGCGCTGGAAGCATCCGAAATCCTGCTTGCCGATCAGCGCTTGGCAAGCGGTATCCATGGCTTCCACATCAAGTTCGATCCGCAAGAGATACGAGCGGTTGTGCAGAAAAGGATCCTTCCTGCGATGGATGAGATAGGTGTACTCACGCTCCCGCGCACTGAAGCGAGCATGGGCGTCATCGGCCACGGAAAAAGTCCGCTTCGCCGCGATGGGCGGGGGAAGCAGACCATTCATGGAATTGGTGAAGCCATCGAGGTCAGCCAGGGGCACGGCCGTATCGAAATGCAGGAAGTAGCTGGATGCGTGGACGCCGGTATCGGTGCGGCCACAGCCCAAGGCGGTGGCCCTCGGCGAATGCAGCTTCAGCCGGAGGGCCTTCTCCACTTCCTCCTGAACACTGGGTGCTGCCAGTTGGCGTTGCCAGCCCCGGTAAGGCGTGCCGTCATAGGCGAGTTCCATGAAATAGCGCGGCATGAATGCGAATACGGTCGATCCGATGATGAATATCCGGGGGCGCAAAAGTAGCTCGCGGCCATGCGCGACATTTGGACCATGAAACATCCCGGACTCTTTATCGATGCAAACAGCATCACGCATGACCGGACACCCAAGGCCACTACCGCAGCTCGCTTCTTAAATACCTGGCACATCGTTGCTCTATGGGTCGCGCTGTTTCCCCAGTACGCTTCAGCACAAAGTCCCACCGCCTCCCTGCGCGGCGTGGTCGTTGACGCGTTCACCTCCGATGCCATACCCGGAGCGGTGATCTCGCTGTTGCCCGGCAGCGCAGAACTTCGGACCATCTCCGATAGCTCCGGCGCTTTCATGCTGCGTGACGTTCCCGTAGGGCATTACACCTTGCGCGTGGCCATGGTGGGCTTCGACACACTGGATGTGCCGGAGGTCTGGATGCGTTCCGGAAAAGAAGCGGAGCAACGCGTGGAACTCACGCCTTCGAACAATGTGTTGGGGTCCGTCACTGTGAGCGCGATGGGCCGCGAGGAACTGTCACCGCTGGGCATTCGGACATTCACCGTGGAACAGAGCCTGCGCTGGCCAGCCACCTTCTATGATCCCAGCCGTCTGGTGGCCGCCTTTCCCGGCGTGACGCAAGTGGATGACGGGACGAACCACCTGAGCATCCGCGGCAATTCACCGAACTCCACAGCCTATACGCTTGAGGGCGCGGAGATCGTGAATCCGAACCACCTCATGAACGGCGGCACCCCTTCGGACCTGCCCACGCTCAGCGGTGGCGGGGAAAGCATTCTCAGCGCACAAGTGCTCGGCACATCGCAACTGCTCGATGGCGTGCTACCCACAGCCAAGGACAATGCGCTGGGCGGCATCCTCGACATGCACCTGCGCGATGGCAACACCAAGGAACAGGAATGGACGCTGCAAGCGGGCCTCCTCGGCATTGATGCATCCACGGAAGGGCCCATCGGCAATGGCGGCCGATCATCCTATCTCGTGAACTACCGCTACTCCACCGTCGGTCTGCTGAGTTCCATGGGCATCGATCTCGGTGACGAGGTCACCAACTTCCAGGACCTCTCCTTCAATGTGACCTTGCCCGTGGGTAAACGCGGCGAGGCGCATCTCTTCGGTCTCGGCGGCCTCAGCAGCAATGATTTCGATGCGGTGCACGACAGCACGCAATGGGAAGTGGACAAGGACAGCAAGGACATACACTACACCGGGAAGACCGGCGCCGTGGGCGGAAGCATCCGCGTGCCACTTGGCGGGCGAAGCACTTTCTCTTCCACCATCGCGCTTTCCGGCACGGACCAAGAGCGGACCGAGGACGACCTGAACAACGACTATTCCGTGACGCAGAGTTCGGACATCACGTTGAGTGAACGCAAGATCTCAGGCGTTGCCCAGGTGGACGGTTCATTGGGTGCGCGCTTCCGTTACGCCATCGGTGGCAGTGCGATGCAGCGCCAAGTGAGCTCCTTCTTGAATGATGAACTAACGGGATGGCTGATCCGACCTTGGCTGAACGGCCGCTGGAGTTTCACCGACCGCCTGCAAGCCTCTGTGGGCCTCGCTTGGTCGGACTTCACATTCAACAACGACAATGTGGTGGAGCCGCGCGCCTCTTTGGAATGGCGCATGCCGCACAATAGAAAACTGGCGTTGAACTATGGCATCCGTTCGCAATTGCCCGCATGGCAAGTTACCCGGATGGACTTTGCAAACACTCCATACAGCAATCGGGACATCGGTCTCACGCGTTCGCAGGATATCGTCTTGGGCTATGATCATCCCGTGAACGAAAGGCTTTCCTTCCATGTCGAGGCTTACTATCAAGACCTATCCAACGTTCCCGTCCAGATCCCTAGCGTCGTTTTTCTGGAAGGCAACAACTTCAGCATGGCGAATGTCTGGGACGAACCCGTCCAAGTGCCCTTGGAGAGCACCGGCAGCGCCACCAACACGGGTGTGGAGTTGAGCGTTGACCATCATTTCGCTTCAAACTTTTTCTATCAGGCGAACACCTCACTCTTCGAAAGTCAATACACCAACAGCTTCGGAACATTCGACACGCGATGGAACGGCAACTACATCGTCAACGTCCTCGGGGGAAAGGAATTCAAGAAGGTGAAGGAAGATCGCGTGCGCACTTGGGGCGTAAGCGGGCGGCTGAATATGGCGGGAGGTCAGCGCTACACGCCGGTCGAATACCCGATCCGGCATGGCTATGTACAACCTATCTACAGCGAAGACGTGTGGTCCGCACAATACCCGACCTACTACCGCGTCGACGTGCGGGTCTATGTGAAGAAGGACCGCAAAGGCCGCACCGGCATGTGGTCCTTGGACCTGCAGAACGTGACCAATGCGCAGAACGTGGCCTACACGTACTTCGACTTCCGCAAAGGCGAAGAGGTGACGAAGTACCAATTGGGCATCATTCCGAACCTGAGCTATCGCATCGAATTCTGAGGACCGTCCTCTTGCAGAAAGGCAAAGAGTCTACCGCAGGCAGAACCCGCGCAATGCGACCAAAAGCACTGGCGCTGCAACAAGAACAAGGAGCGAGCACGCGCCCATCCCGGCCCAAACAGCGATGCCCACAAGGATCAGCAGCCACAGCGGATAAGTGAGAAAGAGCAGGCCGAAGAGCACGGAGTCGAAGAAGACCGGATCGGTGATGCTCCGCCTGATGAAGCCGCGCAACAGGAAGTACCACGGGGCATGCAGGATCAAGCCCGCCAATGCCAGTTCAAGCAACAGGGCCTTCGTCACTATGCGTGATCCCTTGGCGGGCGGAAAAGACGCATCAACCAGTTCACTGCTGGCGACGAGCCTCTCTCTCAATGCGCTATTGAATTCCTGAAGGAAAGTAGCTTCCGTAGCGGATCCGAATTCCTCAGCGCGCATGACCTTGCCAGTGGCCATCGAAACATCCATGAAAGGTCTCCGGAAAGTATCGTAGCGCAGCCACACGGGAAGCACCAGTGCGGCGAGACCTGCCTCCTGCCAAGCGCGATAGGCAATGCGCGCTGTGCCCTTTCCCAACGGCCGCAAACTGGATTCATTCACGGAAATGCCTTCGGAAAAAACCAATACTGAGCCGCCCAGCACAAGTTCCGCGTGGGCCTGGTCGAAGCTTTCGGCGGTGCGTTTCAATTCCGCACGGCCCTCGCTTATCCGATAGATGGGAATCATGAACAATGCACGAAGAATGCGGGCTGCGCGCGGATCGCGGAAGGCATCGCCGCGGGCGAGGAAGCGCATGCGATACGGGAGGAACGCGGCGATCACCAGTGCATCGAAGAAGGAGTTCGGATGATTGCTGGCCAGCAACACCACCCTATCCGACGGCGGGGCAGATGCTGCATCCACGCGAATGTGGCCGCAATACATGCGCAATGCCACGCGCACCAAAAACCTCAACGTCCGATACATCCGCAAGGATTCAGGTCGCTCATCCGAAGCCAAAGATGGCGTGTGGCGGCACGGATGTCACAAGCGGTGGTGCCATTCATCGCGCTCTCCCTCATCCGAGTAACTTTACGCCTCGGTCCATCGCGTATCCTTCCTATGCTGCGCGGACCACGTCCCGCCTCAGAACATTCCCGATCATTGAAGCGTCATCTCCGTCATGGATACCACGATCATAGGTGAGCACACCGCAACTGACAAAACCGGCAGTATGCCGGCGGGATCAGGCCCGGCCACATCATCCTTGCTGCGACGATTCCACACTGTACGTGAACGCTCGATGGCCCTCTGCGCCCCGCTGCGTGTGGAGGATCATGTAGCGCAACCCATCGCGGATGTCTCACCGCCCAAGTGGCATCTCGGTCACACCACCTGGTTCTTCGAGCAGTTCATCCTGAAGGGAACGCCCGGCTATACCCTGTTCGATGACGACATGGCCTTCATCTTCAACAGCTATTATGAGACCGTTGGGAAACGTGTGCTGCGCACCGATCGTGGCAACATGTCGCGGCCATCGCTGGAGGAAGTACATGCCTACCGCGCCCATGTCGACAAGGCGATGAACGTCTTTCTCCGCAACGGGCATGCAACGGAGGAGGCCTTGCGCATCCTCGAACTGGGGCTGAATCATGAAGAGCAACATCAGGAGTTGCTGTTGACGGACATCAAGTACATCCTCGGGAACAATCCGCTGTTCCCCGCTTATGGTGACTACAACGAAGGGCAGGCGGAGAAGACCGAAGGAAAATTCATCCCCGTCAGCGGTGGTCTGCACGCGATCGGTTTTGATGGCGCAGGATTCAGTTTCGACAATGAACACGGCCGTCACCAGGTCTTCCTGAATGACTTCGCCATCAGCGACCGACTGGTGACCAACGGCGAATTCATGGCCTTCATGGACGCTGGCGGATACGCGGATTTCAACCACTGGCACAGCGACGGCTGGCAATGGGTGCAGGAGAACAAGGTGCAGGCACCGATGTATTGGCACAAAGTGGATGGCACATGGCACCACTACACGTTGAAGGGCCTTGAAGTGGTGGATGCGGATATGCCGTTGTGCCACATCTCCTTTTATGAAGCGTTTGCTTTCGCGGAATGGAAAGGGATGCGACTGCCGACTGAGGCGGAATGGGAAGTGGCCAATGCGCGCTTCCAATGGGGCCAGCGTTGGGAGTGGACCCATAGCGCCTACCTGCCCTACCCCGGCTACACGCGCGTGCCCGGAGCGCTGGGCGAATACAACGGCAAGTTCATGGTGAACCAGATGGTGCTGCGCGGCGCTTCGGTGGCCACATCACCGGGGCATTCACGCGCCACGTATCGGAATTTCTTCCAGCCTTGGCTGCGGTGGCAGTACACAGGATTACGATTGGTGAAACGCTGAAAGAAAGATCAGACGATCAGAAAATGAAAGACGCATTCGCAACCGGTACTACTTCCGCTCCATCAGGATCTCGCACAACTGAGCCGGATGTTTCGGAATTCCGCACGCACGTCCTTGCCGGGCTTTCGGGAACGCCGAAGAAACTCAGCTCGCGCTACTTCTATGATGCCGTGGGCGACCGGCTGTTCCAGCGCATCATGGCGTCGGAGGACTACTACGTCACGCGTGCCGAGGATGAGGTCCTGCGCGAGCAGACCGATGCCGTGTTGAACGCCCTTGCCAATGGCTACGAACGCTTCTCGCTCTTTGAGTTGGGCGCGGGCGACGGCGCCAAGACCAAGCATCTGTTGCGGCGCGCACTGGAGCAGGGCCGCGATCCGCTATACCGGCCGATCGACATCTCCGCGCACGCATTGGACCAGTTGGGAAGCACCCTGAATAATGAATTACCGACGTTGCGCTTCCAAGCGGAACAAGGCGAATACTTTGAGGCGATCAAACGTGGGTTCACCGATCCGTCGGAACCGAAGGCCGTGCTCTTTCTCGGCTCCAACATCGGCAACCTCGATCGTGAACGTGCCATTGCATTGCTGAAAGGCGTCGCGGAATATCTCGGTCCCAATGACCATTTCCTTGTGGGCTTCGACCGGAAGAAGGACCCCGCAACGATACTGCGCGCATACAACGACAGCGAGGGCCACACGCGCGAATTCAATCTGAACCTGCTGCGCCGCGTCAACCGCGAGCTGGGCGCGAACTTCAACCTGAACAACTTCATCCACGCGCCAGTGTACGATCCCTGCACCGGCCGCGCGCTCAGCTACATCGTCAGCACTTGCGGGCAGGAGGTGCATATACCGGGCAGCGAAACGGCGTTCCACTTCCGCGCGTGGGAGGCGGTGCACACGGAGATCAGTCAGAAATACGACGACGCGATGGTCGCCGATCTCGCCATGCATTCAGGTCTGCGCATCACCGCGCAATTCACGGATAGCAAGGGCTACTTCACCGATGTCGTTTTCGCGCCCCGAAACCCTGCATCATGAAAGCCATCTGGAACAACAAGGTCATCGCGGAAAGCGATGATACGGTGGTGGTCGAAGGCAACCACTACTTCCCTGCCAACGCGCTCGCGAAGGAATACTTCAAGCCTTCGGAAACGCACAGCATTTGTCCGTGGAAAGGCACTGCGAGCTACTACAACGTGGACGTCGAGGGCAAGAAGAATCCGGATGCCGCTTGGTATTATCCGGAGCCGAAGGACGCTGCCAAGCAGATCAAGAACCGCGTGGCCTTCTGGAAGGGAGTGGAGGTGGTGGAGTGAGGCACGGAGATCCGGTGGCTTGTGGTTGGTGATAGGTGATAGGTGATAGGTGATAGGTGATAGGTGATAGGTGATAGGATGCCAGCCGGGGCCTACTGCTGCTGATCAACCAGAAAGACGGCTTTGCGGAATACCTCCTTCGCGCTCTTTGCGTCCTTTGCGGTAAAGATCAAAACCGTCACTTGCGATAAAGCACCTCGGCCAAGCGCTCCACATCCTCTTCATTGTTGTAGAAGTGGATCCCGATGCGGATGCCCGCACCGCGCAACTGTGCCTGCACACCGGCATTCCGCAAATTCGCCAAGCGCTCCTCCCCGCCTTCCAGCATGATGATGCCTGCGCGTGACTTCGGATCCGTGCCGTTGAGGATGTGCACGCCGATCTGATCCAACTTCTGCACGGCTTGGTCGCATAGTTCATCAACACGTTGCGCGATGGTATCGACACCGATGGACATGGACCGTTGCAGCGCATCGCCCAACCGTACCAATGCAATGGGGTCGAGATGACCTTCGGAAAGCGCAGCTATAGGTTCATAGCCGTTCCGTTCACGCAGTTCTGTCCGCACTGCTTCCGACAAGTGAAAGAAACCGTTACCGAATCCCGCCAAGGGCCATTTGTATCCACTTGAACCAAGGATATCGATGGGCGTGTTGCGAAGATCGATCAGCGCGCTGCACCAGGATTGTGTGGCATCGACCAACGACCAGGCACCGTGCGCGCGGCATATCTCCGTGAAGGCATTCAGGTCGATCATAAAGCCGGTCTGCCATTGCACATGACTGATGGCCACGAGCTGCGGACGCTCCCGCTCGATCGCGTTCGCCAACAGGTCCATCGGAATGGTGCCATCCGGTGCGGGATCCATCATCACCACTTCGAAGCCGTTCCATTGGAAGGGTGCATGCAACGTGGGATAATCTCCGCCCACGAGCAGCACCTTCTTCCGGTGCTTGAGCATCGGTGCCAAGCGAGTCATGCCGGATGTGAAGCTTTGCAGAAGTGCGGTGCCCGTGACATTCCCACCGATATGTGCGGCCACCGTGTTCACCACATCCCTTCGCCCTTTCCCGTGCCAGTGGCCGAAGCGCGCGGACCCTTCGCGCATCAAGCGCTCCTGCTCCGCGTTGCCTTCATTCATCGTGGCCCCTGCGATCAATCCGCACGATGAGGTGTCCAGGTAGGTCACATTGTCCAACCCGGGGTAGTTTGCGCGGATCACATTCCAGTCCGGAGTGCTTCGTGATTCCATGGTGCGAAGGTCAGTAAACCGCTGTTCACATTGCCTGCTCGCATCGCCTGCTTGATCGGTGCCGCGCAAACAGAAGATGAGTGCAGACACATTCGCGCGTACGGATGTTGTTCGTTCCGAACCATATCCGCGCGATCGTGTTCCCCTGTAAACCCACGAGCATGTCAACCTTTGAACTGTTTACCGACAAGGCCGGTCAATACCGCTTTCGGCTGAAGGCCGCGAACGGGGAGAACATCTTGGCGAGCCAAGGCTACACGTCCAAGGCATCCGCGGAGAACGGCATTGAGAGCGTGATGAAGAACGCCACCGACGACGCGAACTACGAGCGCAAGACCACAGATGCGGGTGCCTCCTTCAATCTGCTGGCCGCGAACAAGCAAGTGGTCGGTACGAGCCAGGTCTACAGCAGCGAAGGTTCACGCGATGACGGCATCGAGAGTGTGAAGAAGAACGCTCCCATAGCTGCAGTGATGGAAGTGCGGATAACAGAGATCAAGCCGGGCAACTAAGCGATCCATCAGTTCCACTTGTAATGGTGCGAACAAGCTGACGCGGACATCTGGATCGTTCGCGATCGAAACGATGGACCGATCTTTGCGTTCCAGCCGATACCAATGAAAGTACTGACCACCTTGCTCCTGCTGCCACTGATGCTGATGGCAGGTCATCTCCAAGCACAACCGCCTGCCACCATCTATTGTTATGCCGTCGGCAATTGGCGCGATGGACCTGTGGTGGAGATCTCGCCGCTCTTCGAGACCACTGAGCAATACACCACGCCTCAGCTGATCGCACTCGTGAAACAGAAGTGGCCTCAGGCATTCACGGACAGCATGGACATCGATGTCCAGCGCTTCGCCACTGAAAGCGAAGGCGAGGAATCACGTGTGGTGCTGAAGGCCAAGTATGGGCAACGCAAGTTGCCGGTAAACCTGATGCCCGCCGAGCCTTTAGCGGCGCCCGTTCCGGAAGAAAAGACTAAGTAGCTTCTGCTACGGCGTGATCACCGTGAGGCGCGCCACACCCGAGCGATCGTTCCCGGACACCAAGCGAACGAAGTAGACCCCGGGATCCCAGCCTTGGACATTCAGCTCCGCGCGGTCGTTCCGGTCCGGTGCCACGGACAGCACCAGTCTGCCGGTCATGTCCAGCACCTCGATGCGGTCCACATTGGAGATCCCCGCAGGGAACATCACCGTGACGTTGTTCGATGCCGGATTGGGAAAGACGGAAGGCATCGCCTTCTCCGGAGCCACATCCGCAACACCGAGGTGACCACAGGGGCCATAGCTACCATCCATGCTGAGGACGCCGGTATTGTTCGGATCGAGCCAATGTTTCAGCTTCTCGTTGGCCGTGCCGCCGTCGCTCTGCCAGTGGTAGCTCACCTTGCCGTAATAATCCGGCTGGTTGGTTGAACTGCATCCGGATCCGCCGCCGGTGAGCGTACCGACGATGTGATGCGAACTGTTGAATAGCGGTGATCCCGAAGACCCCCCTTCGGTAACGCCATGGCCGTTCGCAGTTGCCGCCCACACCACGCGCCAGTGGGTGTTGGGCACACCGCCCCAGCTGCTGCTTTGGAGACTGCCGGTGTAGGTGCTGATCTTCTTCTCCGATCCGGCAGGATGATGGATCCCCACCCCGTTGGGACTACCGGTTCCCGTTGCATCCCATCCGTTCCAGTACGGATCAAAGTTGTCCGGGATGGTGGCATCCACTGCCTCAAGCAAAAGGAAGTCGGAACCACTGTCCCCGCCATTGTCGTGACTATCGCCGCGTTTCGCGCATCCGATCAATTGATCGCTGACAAAGGCCGTTCCGGTGGCGCAGCCTGGACGTTGATACTTGAAATAGAATTTCCATTGTGCAAAATCCGCAGTGCTGGACTGATTCCCTTGCTCGTCGAGACTGCAGTGATTCGCTGTGAGAAAATAGGGCTTGCAATCCAAGGTCAGATTGTTCACCAAGGAACCGCTGCACCAGCCCAGATCATTCCCTGTCTTCACTCCGATCCGTACGACGCCATCGCGCTGTTGCTGCCAACCATTGCCTTCGGAACAATTCACATCCACCTCGCACGGATCGGACAGGGCGTCGCCTACCAAGCGATAGGCATGTCCCACCGAGGTGATACGCAAACTCCCCTCCCCGGCAACGGCCGCAGGCTCATCATACTCCACAATGGAGGAAGACCCCATCAATTGAGCGGTGGAGAAAAGCTCAGATGGCCGGTTGTTGTAGGTGGTGAATCCGCCGAGGACCTGTTGTCCATCCTCGCTATACACATAGAGGCTGGCCCCGTTGGGAAGGACCATGTCGGAGAAGAACAGCTCTGTTGCCAGCGCGCCGGTGCTTGTCACGCGGAGGCGCCACACCCGGCCGCCATCGGACATGTCCGACCACAGCCCGGCATCTTGAAGTCCCACGTTCACATCCAGCACTCGGCCGTACATCGGCAACCTGCCGTTGGCCTTGCCGATGGAATCCTCGACCGCGACCCCAGCCGCGTCGAAGGGAGTCGCGTAGGCGGTAGGCACACTCTGCAAACTCAGTCCGGCACGGATGCCGTAGGGCGATCCGCCCACGGAGATCTGCGCCATAGCGACGGTTGAAATGGAAATGACCGCTGCGGGAAGAAGTAATGATCGAAGCATCGCGAGGGGCTTTGAGGGCGCCCAAGGTAAAGGTGCATGGCCCAGCAGTGCCCGTCCGGGATCACATCTTTGCCGCACCATGCGAATGCTGAGCACGCCCGATCCATCCGGCAAACCGTTCATTGGCACATCATGTTAGCAGCGATGCGCAGCTGGTACGCACGGCATAAGCACACGATCGGCGTGGCGGTCCTAGCGGTCGTAGCCTTGGTCATCTGGGCGCGTTGGGGGCCTATGCGCCCGCCCTTCAACGCGCCCTGCTCCACGGTGCTGCTTGATCGGGACGGACAACTCCTCGGCGCAACCGTTGCGGATGATGGCCAGTGGCGATTCCCCGCACCGGACCAAGTTCCGGAACGCTTCACCACTTGTCTGGTGCAATTCGAGGACCGTCATTTCCTCCATCACGTCGGCATCCGTCCGCAGTCGCTCGTGCGGGCCTGGCTGCAGAACCGGAAGGCCGGGCATGTGGTGAGTGGCGGCAGCACGTTGACCATGCAGGTGGCGCGATTGAGCCGCGGCGGCAGTGATCGCACATACAGCGAGAAACTGGTCGAGGCCTTGCTCGCATTGCGCATCGAACTACGCTACAGCAAGGCGGATATCCTGCGTCTCTTCGCCGCGCACGCGCCCTTCGGAGGCAACGTGGTGGGACTCGATGCGGCCGCTTGGCGCTACTACGGAAGACCGGCGGAGCGGCTCAGCTGGAGCGAATGCGCCACCCTCGCCGTGCTGCCCAATGCGCCCTCGGCGATCTATCCCGGCAAAGGCCATGAAGCCTTGCGCGCCAAGCGTGATAGGCTCTTGGACCGCTTGCTTTCCATACACTCCATCGACAGCACCGAATGGTCGCTCGCGAAGGAAGAGCCGTTGCCGGGGCGGACGGCCACGTTGCCGCAACGCGCACCGCATCTGCTCAGCACGGCGGTGGCACAAGGCCATGCCGGGCAGCTGATCCATACCACGATCGACGGGCGATTGCAGGACCGCGCCGTAGCGGCGGCCGACCGCTATGCCCCACGCTTGGAGGCCAATGAGGTCCACAATGCGGCCGCGATCATCCTCGATGTGCGCAGCGGGAAGGTGCTCGCCTACGTTGGCAATCTTTCCGACTCAGGCGCTGCACATGCCGGACAGGTGGACATCGTGCAGGCACGCCGCAGCACGGGCAGCGTGCTGAAACCCTTCCTCTATGCGGACATGCTGCAAAGCGGAGAACTGCTGCCAGATATGCTGGTGGCCGACGTGCCGACGCGCTACGATGGCTTCGCGCCGCGCAACTACGATGAGCATTTCAGCGGAGCTGTTCCCGCGTCGGAGGCCTTATCGCGTTCGCTCAATGTGCCTGCCGTTCGCGCGCTGCACACACATGGCGTGCAGCGCACGTTGCAACTGCTGCGCGCCGTGGGCCTGAAGAGCATCGATCGCAGCGCGGACAACTACGGCCTAACCTTGATCGTGGGCGGTGCCGAAAGCTCCCTGTGGGAACTCGCGGGCGCCTACGCCAGCATGGGCCGCGTGCTGGATGACTACGGACGAGGTGGTCTGCACTACCATGCGGGAGATATCCATCCGCCGATCGTGCTGATGGATCACGCTTCAACGGAGGAGGACAGCAGCGCCATCAAGGAAGATCCCGCACCGTTACTGAGCGCCACATCCATCTGGTTCACGGTGAAGGCGCTGCGCAATGTGGCGCGTCCGCTCGATGAGCAGGGCTGGAACCAATTCACCGGCCAACAACGCATCGCGTGGAAGACCGGCACCAGCTATGGCCACCGCGATGCCTGGGCGATCGGACTCACGGGCCGCTATTGCGTCGCCGTGTGGACAGGCAACGCAAGTGGCGAAGGTCGCCCTGGGCTTACTGGCACTTTGGCCGCGGCCCCGCTCCTCTTCGACCTCTTCGCACTTCTTCCGCCAAGCCCCGGTTTCGATCCACCGTATGATGAAATGACGCGCGCGGCCATCTGCTCCGAAAGTGGCTTTCGCGCAGGCCGTGATTGCCCAACGGTGGACACACTGTGGATCCCGCGCGAAGGCATGCGCACGCCGATCTGCCCGTTCCACAAACGCATTCTTCTGGATCCCTCCGGCCGCTACCGTATCGCCTCGGGCCAAGGCGAGAGCACGCCGTGGTTCGTGCTTCCGCCCGCGATGGAACTCTTTTTCGCGCAGCGCTCCCCCTCCTACCGCCCGCTGCCACCGTGGCTTCCAGGGGAAACAGGAACCGATGACATGCCGATGGAAGTGCTCTATCCGGACAACGGGTCCAAGGTGCTCGTGCCGGTGGAACTCGATGGAAGCCGCGGAAACATGGTGGTGGAGGTCGCGCACCGCGACCGAAACACAACCGTGCATTGGGACCTCGACGGCAACTACCTCGGCGCAACCGTCGGGGAGCACCGCATGGCACTTTCGCCATCGGACGGTGACCATCTTTTAACTTTGACCGATGATGCCGGACACATTCTCCGGCGCTCCTTCACCGTGGTCAACGGTGCACGAAACGCTTCAGCAACGCATGCTCCGTAAGCTCTTCATCGCCTCCCTCCTGCTGCTTGGCACGCTCCTGCACGCCCAACCCGATTCACTCTACATCCCGGAACACGACACAGTGGTGGCGTACAAAGTGGTCTACGCACCGCTGCAGGACGTACAGCAGTATCGGCGCATCGGACGCTTCGCCTTGGACACTTCACGCATCGCGGTGCAGCTGGACTACAAGCGCGGAAAACCGTGCGGCATCTATCGCGCCTTCTACCCGGACGGCAGGCAGTTGATCTTCGCGGTCTACGGCTGGGGCTGGCTGCACGGCGATTGGGCGGAGTATGATCCCTATGGAAATATCAGCGTGAAGGGCCAATACCGCCAAGGCAAACGCGACGGAACATGGGCATTCAACAAGCTGGGTATCGTGGGCCATTACAAGGACGGCGAAAAGGACGGCAACTGGAAGTACTACGAGAACGGTCAGTTGGTGCGGAAGGAGAAGTGGGACAAGGGCGTATTGCACCCGGGATCCACCTATCTCTTCGGACCGTAAGCAACGTTCCGCCACATTTGTTGAACCCGGTGCGGCAGTCCACCGTTTCGCTGGCAACCTGCTTAACGTTACTTAACCCGCGCCAATTCACGCTGTTTTTCATCCCGGCTACCTTTGCCATGTACAGGGTCGATCGCTTGCCGAGTGTCGGAGCCCTTTCGTGATCCTTCCCTGAACCTTCCCTCCATGAAAAAACTGATCATCGCCCTTGCCCTGCTCGCGGCCCTGCCCATCCATGCGCAGCCCACGGCCGCCGCGATCAAGCTGCAGGCCCTCATGTACCAGATCGACCACATGTATGTGGACAGCGTGAACGACGACAAACTGGTGGACAAGGCCATCGTGAGCATGTTGGGCGAGCTGGACCCGCACAGCGTCTACATCCCCAAAGAGGACCTCGAGCAGGTGAATGAACCCCTGAAGGGAAACTTCGAAGGCGTGGGCATCCAGTTCAACATCGTGCGCGACACGATCTATGTGGTGGACGCCATCGCCGGCGGACCCAGCGAACGCGTGGGCATCCATGCCGGCGACCGCATCATCAAAGTGGACAGTGAGACCGTGGCTGGCACTGGCGTGAAGAACGCGGACGTGATCCGGTTGCTGCGCGGAAAGACGGGCACTTTGGTGAACGTATCGATCGTGCGCCCCGGTGAAAAAGCGCCACTCGACTTCACCATCACGCGGGACAAGATCCCCATCTACAGCGTGGACGCCTCATACATGGCCGCGCCCGGCGTGGGCTACATCAAGGTCAGCCGCTTCGGCGCCACCACCCCAGAGGAATTCGAGGAGAAGGTGGACCTGCTGAAAAAGCAAGGCATGAAGAATTTGATCCTCGACCTGCAAGGCAACGGCGGTGGCTATCTGCGCTCCGCGATCGAGATGGCGGACCAGTTCCTGGACGACAAAAAGCTCATCGTCTACACGCAAGGCCGCAACTCCCCACGCGACGACACCTATGCCACGGACCAGGGTGATTTTGAAAAAGGCAAGCTGGTGGTAATGGTGGATGAAGGGAGTGCCTCGGCGAGCGAGATCGTCACCGGCGCGATCCAGGATTGGGACCGTGGCCTGGTGGTGGGCCGCCGCTCCTTCGGGAAAGGCCTGGTGCAACGCCCGGTCACGTTGCCCGACGGTTCCGCCGTGCGTCTTACCGTTGCGCGCTATTACACACCCAGCGGCCGCTGCATCCAAAAGTCATACGCGGACGGGCTGGACGCCTATAGGGAAGAGGGCTACGACCGCCTGCGAGAAGGCGAGCTCACTAACGCGGACAGCATACATGTGCAGGACACGGTGAAATATTTCACCAACAACCACCGCGTGGTGTATGCCGGAGGAGGTATCACGCCGGATGTTTTTGTTCCCATCGACACCACGCTGAGCTCCGCCTATTTCGCCCAGCTCGTCCGCAAAGGGATCACCAATACCATGGCGATCAACTACACGGACAAGCACCGCGAGGACCTGCAGCACCAATACAAGAGCGCCGAGGAATTCAACACGAAATTCAAAGTGGACCAAGGCATGACCGATGAACTGGTCGCGCTGGCCCAAAAGCAGGAGATCCAGCCGGACAGCGTTGGCCTGGCCCATTCAAAGCCATTGATCGACCTGCGCCTAAAGGCATTGATCGCGCGCGATGTATGGGGTTCCTCCGCCTATTGGCAGATCATCAACGCTGACAATCCCGTGGACCGGAGCTTCCAAGAGGCGCTACGGGTGATCGGTGATGACGCCCTGCAACGCGCGAAGCTGGCGGAGAAATAGCACGGAACAGGATGTCCACGCGCGCCGGAAGACAGAATGCAAGGTTCGCGGTGCTTGCCGCGGCCACCGTGGTGATCGCCGCATTGGCCATCGCCTTTTACATGCTGGCGGTGCGCCGACCTGCGGAAACGGTGACGCCATCGACAACACCCGGGAGGCCCGGTGTTTTCAAGGAGGCCACCGATGGCAGCTTCCAGCCTTTCGGCCCTCCTTCCGTAGGCCCGCCGAAGGACTATGATGGACCGCTGACGACTGTCAACTTCGCATCCCCCACGCACGACTTCGGTCCGTTGATGCAGAACAGCGTGAACACCTACTCCTTCGAATTCACCAACACGGGCCAACATCCCTTGGTGATCACCACAGCGATCGGCAGCTGCGGATGCACGGCCCCGGAATATCCGAAGCAGCCGATCCCACCCGGGGGCACGGGCGAGATACGAGTGGTGTACAAGCCAGGAATTCAAGAAGGTTACCAGACGAAGACCATCAGTGTGCAGTCCAACACTGATCCATCCCCGGTGATCCTGCGCATTACAGCCGAGGTGCAGAAGGCAAAGTGATAGACCGGGCCCTTCAGTCAATGATATTCCGTACAGGAGTTAGTCCAGCAGCGCATCGATCGCCTTGGCCAACTTTCTATCCTTGTCCGTGACCACGTCGCCCGCATCGTGCGTGCTGAGTGTGATGTCCACCGTGTTGTAAACGTTCCGCCAGTCGGGATGGTGGTCCATCCTTTCCGCGATCAAGGCGACACGCACCATGAAGGCGAAGGCCTCGCTGAAGTCGCTGAAAGTGAAATGCCGGTGAAGCTTCCTTTCCGTTTCGTCCCACATCCTTTGTCGGTTTTGAGGCCACAAGTTGGTACTCTCCTTCTGAAGATGGAAACCCACTATTGACAAGGCATTCCAATGCAGTGTCGTGGACCGAACGGTCCACTCATCGATCGGTGCGGCCATTCCATGCGCCATTTGATGGAACCAAGCGATCACGATCACGTAAGAACGACGACGCGAGGATCCACTTGTTACCGCAAACAAGGTGATCGCACGCACCAGTTCCGTGATGCCTATCGGCAGAGATCATTGCACCACACCAGCATCGCCCGGAAGGTCCGGGAAGCTCCGCTTGCGAAAGTGTGCGCGCTGCTCGGCTGCGCGTTGGTCATACCTGGCCTGTACCGTATTCCTACTGTCCATCGCGTCGCCCAAGGTCTCTGCGCAAACACCCGATGGTTGGGATTGGTCGGCGAGGTATGCCTCCAACAGGGTTGAATTCGCCACCGCTGTGGTGGTGGACAGCACACATAGTGCGGTTTACACCACCGGTTACGTAGAGAGAGGCTTTTCCGGCCTCCTCGGTGGGCTATGGGCATTACTCTTCGGAAGCAATACGGCCAGCGACGGCTATCTCGTGAAACAGGACCTCAATGGCGCGGTGCAGTGGCAGATCGTTCTGGGAGGAAGTGGGGATGACGCCTGCACCGGGGTCTGCGTGGACGCGGCGGGCAATGCCTATGTGACCGGATACTTCTCCGGAAGCAACGCCTCGTTCACAGGAGCGAGCGGAACGAACCAGACCATGTCCTCGGCCGGTGGAAGGGACATTTTCGTTGTATGCTACAATGCGTCCGGTGCGCCGCAATGGAAGCTCAAGGCGGGCGCTGGCGGTGATGACCAAGGCAACAGCATTCAGCAGGCCAACGGAAAACTCATCATCGGCGGCTCCTTCAACGGCTCGCCCACCATTGCAGGGATGGCCACTTCCGCCGCTGCGACAGCGGTGAACAACCGCACGCACGGCTTCATCGCAGCGCTGCAGGCCAGCACTGGCAGCGCGATCTGGAGGGTCGATGGCACGAACGGCGAAAACAGCGCGATCAACACGGTGGCCTCGGATGGTTCATCCGTCTTTGCATTGGGCGTGCACAAAGGCACCTCGTACAACTTCCAGAACAGCAGCGGATCGCTCAATACGAATTTGTCCACGATCGGAGGGAACCTCAGCGCGGACATACTGGCCTTGGGCATGGACGGCAGTTTCAAATGGACGCAGGCGGTAGCCAACCCGGGAAGCGATGAGATCAACGCCTTGGGCCTAGCATCCTCCGCGACCGCGGTCTACATCTCCGGAAGCAGCCACAACAACTCCGTCTTTCCGGGCAGCGTGACGGTCGCAGGGCCGGGAAACCCGCACGACTATGGATATGTAGCACGCCTGGACAAGAACAGCGGAGCGACGATGTGGACGCTTCCCTTTTCCGGCGTGACAGACCACGCTCAGGTGGGCAGGACATTGGCCACGGACATCCATGGGGATTTGGTCATTGCGGGCACCTACAAAAACAATCTAACGCTTCCGGACGGTTCGCAACTCACCGGTGCGAACGACCTTCAGGTCTTTGTTGCCAAGCTCAGCGGGAGCGGCAACTTGAAATGGGCCATGACACCCTCTGGCGAAAAAGATGACATGCCGAATGGCGTGGCATTGGATGGTGCAGGCGGGGTCTATCTGGCGGGCAGCTATGAAAAGGATATCACATTCGATGCGGTCTATTCCGATCACTCCTCCCAGAATCTCTTCATCGCCAAGCTGCACGACCTCGACTTCGACGTCGCCGCGTTGCGCGATCCAACGGAATTCAACGCGCCCCATTCGCTATGCGAAAGCGACGCACCGGTCAACCTCACCGGCTGGCTGGTGCCGGAAGAGATGGGGACCGGAAAGACGATCTTCTCATCAACCGGGGTCACAGGCCCGGAAGGCGCATTGGGCCTTTTGCCCGGTGGGACGGCCATGCTCGACAATGTGAGCGACCAGATCGTTATCGACCTCGGTGATACGATCCCTGCAGGAGAATCGGTGATCCTGCATTGGCGAAGCATGGGCGGAACAGCGATCATCAATGTCCAGGGCTCCTTGGCCGGCGCTTCAGCCTTCACGGACTTCGGTAACAAGACCACGAGTTCCACAACCGTTGTGCTGACCCAAGTGACCGCCACGGCGCCGATGCGCTATTTGAAACTCAACGGGGGGGGATCAAATGCCTGCCAAGTGGACGGCGTGTTCTACGACTTCGGAAGCAATACGGACGGGAGCTGGAGCGGCACCAGCGTAAGCGGATCCACATTCAACCCTGCCGGGCTGAGCGGGAATGTGAACATCACTTACACATCCTACGGGCATACCACCACGCACACGGTCGCAGTAAGCCCTGTGCCCATCGCGGGCAGTTTGGCCGGAGGCTATATCTGTCCGGGCACGTCGTTCACGGCGACACTTCAAGGCCAGAGCGGTGGAAGCATCGCATGGGAGGCCAGCACGAATGCAGGCAGCACGTGGTCGGCGGTCGGATCCAACTCCGCCACCATCACGTTGCCTTCGGTCACGCTCACCACGTTGTTGAAGGCTACCGCCACAAGTCCACCATGCCCCGCATCGATGAGCAATACAGTGACGGTCACGCCGGGGGATACGACACCGCCGATCCTGGACCCGTGCCCGGCCAACATCGTTGTGAATGTGCAGAATTCCGGCAGCTGCGGAGCCATAGTCACGTATGCGGCACCTCAAGCGCACAACAGTTGCGGCGCGGCGCTTACCGTTGCACGCACAAGTGGTCTTGCATCCGGCAGCACCTTCCCCTTCGGCACCACCACAGTCGCCCATTCCACCACACAGGCCACGCACACGGCCACATGCTCCTTCACGGTGACGGTGAATGATCAGGCGCCGCCAACATTCTCGGTCGCGGCAACGCCAACGCTTTATCTCAATGCCAGTGGCCATGCAGCGATCCCCGATCTCTATGCACTACTGAGCGGGGTCACGGATTGCTCCGGCGTTGGCGCGCATTCACAGAGTCCCGTGGTGGGCAGCTTGGTCAACAGCAATACCGCGGTCACGCTGCACGTCACGGACATCCTCTCCAACGACACCTCGATCCTTCGCAACCTGCCAGTAGTGGATACCATTCGGCCCACTATCACCTGCGCGAGCGTCGCTCCCATTGAAATGACACTCGGCCAATGCGGCGTCAGCGTTACGATCCCGGAACCGGTCTTCGCGGACAACACAGGATGGACCGCGCTGGACAGTGCAGGCAGCATCTACTCGGGTTCTCTCTTCCCTGTCGGCTCGCACACTGTGACCTACACGGTGACCGATCCATCGGGACTCACAGCCAGTTGCGCGAGCACAGTGGTCATCACCGTTGCCTCCGTTCCTCCGCTGGCATATCCTGCAGGGATCATCTGTCGAACTTCCGCTGCGGTGAATCCGGTAAGCTCGCATCCTGCCGGGGGGCAATTCCAATCGGACGTTGCCGGCCTCGCGTTGAACAATACTACCGGAGCGATCGATCCACAGTCCAGCGATCCCGGCACCTATCAAGTGACCTTGCTCTATGCTGGCCCCTGCCCGGTGAGCACGAGCACATCCGTTGTGATTGAAGCGCCAGTGAATGCCGGCGCGAACGCAACACTCACGGTCTGCTCCACCGATGCCTCGCTCCCACTGCTTCCCTTGCTCGGCCCGAATGCTGATGCCGGCGGTGCATGGACGCTCAGCGGTTCTCCCGCGAGCAACATCCTGAACCCGGCGGTAAATTCCTCGGGCACCTACATCTACACGGTGACCGGCGGACCCGCTTGCGGAAATGCGCAGGCCAATGTGGCCGTGACGGTGCATACCACACCTTCTCCGGCATGGACCGCTCCTGCCCCGATCTGCAGCACCTCCTCATCGATCAACATGAACGGCACCATCACCGGGACGACCGGTGGGGCTTGGTTCGGACCCGGCATTTCCGGTCATTCATTCGATCCAGCTTCGGTCACTGAGACCGGCAACAGCAGCACCTATACACTGAACTATTCCGTGACCGTCAGCGGGTGCACGGCATCACAGAGCGGTGATATCACCGTGGTCACAAAGCCGGTTCCCTTTGCAGGTGGCTATACCAGCGACATCATCTGCCCTGGCACCTCGTTCACAGCAACGCTTGAGGGTGATTACGGCGGTACCGTCGTTTGGAAAAAGAGCACCAACGGCGGAAGCACGTGGTCCACGACCGGATCGAACTCGACCTCCATCACTTTGCCTTCGGTCACGCTTACCACCTTGTTGAAAGCAAATGTCACGAGCTCCCCATGCCCTGCGGCGGTGAGCAACATCATCACCGTGACACCGGGCGATACGACACCGCCGATCCTCGATCCATGCCCGGCGAACATCGTTGTGAATGTGCAGAACTCCAACAACTGCGGCGCTACGATCACCTATACCGCACCACTTGCGCACAGCAGTTGCGGCGATGATCTTACGGTGACACGCACCAACGGCCTGGCTTCCGGAAGCATCTTCCCCTTCGGCACCACCACGGTGACGCATTCCACCACGCAAGCCACGCACACCGCCACCTGCTCCTTCACCGTAACGGTCAACGACATGGCGCCGCCGACATTCTCCACCGGCGCTGCACCAACGCTCTATCTCAATTCCTATGGACAAGCCGCCGTCCCGGACCTTTACGCGCTTTTGAGCGATGTCACGGATTGTTCCGGAGTTGGCGCGCATTCGCAAACACCTGCAGCGGGTACGTTGGTCTACAGCGAGGCAGAGGTCACCTTGCATGTCGCGGACGTGCTCAACAACGACACCTCGATCACCTTCGCACTGCCGGTGATGGACAGCATCCCGCCCACGATCTCATGCGCCAACGTTGGCCCTGTTGAAATGGTCCTCGGCCAATGCGGAGTCAATGTCGTCATCCCTGTACCGGCCCATGCCGACAACACCGGCATCACTACGTTGGACAGTTCGGGCAGCATCTATTCCGGGTCGCTCTTCCCGGTCGGCATGCACACGGTGACCTATACCGTGACCGATCCCTCAGGACTCACCGCCAGTTGCACGAGCACCGTGGAGGTCACCGTTGCCTCCGTTCCTCCGCTGGAATATCCATCCGATCTCATCTGCCAGAATTCCGCGACGATCGATCCAGTGAACACATTCCCTGCCGGTGGCCAATTCCAAACGGACGTCGCCGGTTTGACATTGAATGATGTCACCGGCGCGATCGATCCGCAGACCAGCGCCCCCGGCACCTATCAAGTGACACTGCTCTATGATGGCCCATGCCCTGTGAGCACGAGTACCTCCGTAGCGATCGAGGCACCGGTGCATGCCGGCGCGGATGCCGCGCTCGCTGTTTGCTCAACGGATGATGCATTCTCCCTATTCTCCGTGCTCGGCACCAACGCCGATACCGGAGGTGCATGGACCCTCGATGACAATTCCACAGACAGCATCTTCAATCCCGCGACGGACGTTTCCGGCACATACACATACACCGTGATGGGCGGGCCAGCCTGCGGGAATGCATCGGCCACCGTGGTCATGACAGTGAACGCCATGCCCTCCGCGGCATGGAACTCTCCCGCGCCGATCTGCAGTGCGTCATCGCCGATCGATATGAGCAATGCGGTCACCGGCACATCCGGAGGAACGTGGGCGGGCACCGGGATCGCGCCGGGCAGCGATTCGTTCGATCCCGCGTTGATCGTCCCGCAAGGCAACAGCAACACGTACACGCTGAGCTATACCGTGACGATCAACGGCTGCACGGCATCGCAGGATGGCGACATCACAGTTGTGACGAGCCCGGTCGCAGTTGCCGGAGCGGATGCATCGGTGTGCGCACTGGATAGGCAAATGGCCGCGGGCCTGTCCCTCGGAACCGGAGTGTGGAGCGCACCTGCGGGCATCACGGTAACGGACATGCAGGATCCGAATGCCACTGCGCACGCGAACGGGCCGGGCGCATACGCACTGCTGTGGACCGCCACCAACGGGCAATGCAGCGATATCGACACTGTCTTGATCACCTACGATATTCCTTCCGAGATCACCGCATTCAGCGCAGGTGAAGATCAAGAGCAGAACATCATCCAAGCCGTTCAGTTGGAAGGAATGGCCGATGGGGCAACGGAGGTACACTGGTCATTCCTTATCGGTTCGGGCCAGATCCTGCAGCCCGGCCAGGCCGCGACCGAGGTACACAACCTCGCCATCGGCACCAACGCGCTGATGCTGACCGCGCGTGTCGGCGTGTGCCCTTACGAGACGGACACCGTGATGATCACCATCCACGACCTGTTCATCCCATCGGGCTTCTCCCCCAACGGCGATGGCGTGAACGACACCTTCTCCGTGACGGGTCTCGATGTGCTAACGGACAACGAGCTCACCGTCTTCGACCGCTGGGGCCAACAGGTATACCACATGAAGGGCTATGCCAACCAATGGGACGGACACGGCGAGAACAGCGACAAGGAACTCAGTGACGGCACCTACTTCTATGTACTCAACTTCACCAGTGGGCAGAACTACCACGGTACGATCATCATCAAACGATGAAGAACGCACGCTCCCTGCTCTTCGCCTTCGCGCTGCTGCCCACGGCACTGCTGCACGCGCAGCATACGCCGCTCACCACGGAGTATCTGTTCAATGGGCTGCTGATCAATCCCGCATACGCAGGGAGTCGTGAAGCGCTTACGGCCAACCTCACCTATCGCCAACAATGGGTGGGCTTCGAGGGCGCGCCGGTCACGCAGATGCTCAGTGTGCATTCGCCGTTGAACAAAAAGCACATCGCGCTCGGCCTCACCGTGTACAACGACCGCATCGGCGTGAGCCATGAGACCGGCTTCATGACCAACTATGCCTATCGTGTTCCGTTGGGCGCGGGCAAGCTTTCCATGGGCCTCGGCATCGGCCTGAAGATGATCCAAGCGGACTGGACGCAGGTGCGCACCACCACGGCCGGCGACATTGAATTCGCGAACGACACCCACGGCGCGATGCATCCGGACTTCAGTGCTGGCGCCTACTACAGCGACAAGCGCTTCTTCCTCGGCCTTTCGCTCCCCTTCATCCTCAGCCAGCATTTCGATGCGCAGACGGAAAAGGTGATCGTAACGAACGATCCCGGCGAATATCAACCGATGCTCACAGGCGGCGTGCTGGTACCGATCGATCAGAACCTGAAACTGAAGCCCTCCGTGCTGCTGCGGAAGGCCGGTGGAGAACCTGCGCAAGCAGACCTCAACCTGAACGCGATCTGGAAGGACTCCTTCTGGCTCGGGGTTAGCTACCGCACGAACGATGCGGTCTGCTTCTCGCTGGAAGTGCTGCCAACACCGCAGTTCCGCGTAGGTTATGCATATGACCTCGGCATCAGCGCGCTGAACCCGTATCACGGTGGATCGCACGAACTGATGCTGCAGTATGAGTTCGGCTACCGCATCAAGGCCAAAGACCCGCGCTACTTCTGATGATGGGCCGTGGCATCCTCCTCTTTCTTACAGCGCTCACCGCGGCGCATGGTATCGGCCAAGTGGTGTACACCGTGGACCCGCTGGATATCCGGCCCGCAGGCATCGACTTCGCGCCCGTGCTGACGGACAGCTCCCTCGTATTCGCATCGATCCGCGCCCGCACACAGGCCATTTCCTACACTGATCCCGGCACGCAGAAGCCGTTGGCCGACCTCTATCGCATCAAACTGCACGACGGAAAGCCCGGGCATCCGCAACTGATGGATGGCACCTTATGCAGCCGGTTCAACGACGGCCCCGCGACCTTCAGCCCCAGCGGTGACACCATCTGCTTCACACGCAACAGCGGCACCAAGGGCGGCGGTGATGTGCTCTCGCTCTTCTTCGCCGCGCGCCATGGGAAGGACTGGTCCGAACCGGTGCCCTTCGCCTACAACGGAAGCGATTTCTCCACGATGGGCGCGTGCTTCAGCCCGGATGGACAACGGCTCTACTTCGCTTCCGACCGGCCCGGTGGGCAAGGCGGTATGGACCTGTATGTCTGCCGCAGGTCGGATGATGGATGGAGCGCTCCGTTGAACTTGGGACGCACGGTGAACAGCGACGCGAACGAGGCCTATCCATCCATGCAACGCGATGGCAAGCTCTTCTTCGCTTCCGACCGCACCGGCGGAATGGGCAAGCTGGATCTCTGGTCATGCGAGTTCGCCTATGGTGAATTCGATGCGCCGACCGTGTTGCCCGCGCCCGTGAATTCCTCCGGCAACGATATCGGCTGGACCGCATGGCCGGACGGCATGTCAGGCTACTTCAGTTCCGATCGGGACGGCAATGACCGGATCTTGCATTTCTCCGCAAAGCCTGAACTGTTCCGCGATTGCAAGGAGCAGGAGCCCAACAGTTATTGCTTCCACTTCGAGGACGCTGGCACCACGGAGTCCGACACGTTGCCGCTGCGCTACGTCTGGGACTTCGGTGACAGCACCAAGCTGGCCGCCATCACAGCCGACCATTGCTACGCGCAGCCCGGGACCTACACCGTGAAGCTCAACCTGGTGGACACCCTGAGCGAAAGCGTGTATTTCAATCAAGCGACCTACGACCTCACCGTGTCGGACATCGAGCAGGCGAACATCGACGCCTTGGACAGCGCGGGCACAGGGCAGGCGGTCGTGTTCGACACCAGCCATACCCGTCTCCCCGATTTCACCGCATTGACCGTGCATTGGGACTTTGGTGACAGCGCCGCATCCATCGGTGGAAGCACCGAGCACGCCTATGCCCAGGCCGGTGTCTATACCGTGAAACTCGACCTCGTCGGTGGTCCTGACGGCAAAGGCGGATACATGCACCATTGCTCGACACGTGCGATGAAGGTGATCGACGGCATCAGCGTGGAGGAAAGCAACACCAATGCCGTGGCCAGCGCCAGCGCCTATCACTTCGAATATCAGGAACTGCCCTCGGATGCCTTCAACCTTTCCGAGACCGACGACAAGGACGTGAGCTACACGGTGGAACTGTTCTCCTCCGCCGAGCGCATCGACCTGAACGACGCGCGCTTCCTGCGCATCCGGCTGAACTACCCGGTGGTGGAGCGCTTCGTGCCTGCGTTGAGGATGTATACCTATTCCATCGCGACCGGGAATTCCCCACAAGCGGTGTACAAGGCTTTTGTCACCGCACGCGCCGACGGCTTTGCCGCGAGCATCGTCAAGCGCATGCCGAAGGAGAAGCCGATCGACATGGACCAGATCGAGAGCCTGCCCTTGGACAAGCTGAACAACGCCATGGTGCGCATCTCCACCGTGCGCTTCAAGTCCGGTGAACGGTCCTTCGATCCATCCTTCAACACCGTGCTGGACCAGTTGATCGGCGTGCTGATGAAGTTCCCGCAATTGGAACTGGTGATCGAAGCGCATACCGACGACGTGGGAAGCGCGGAGTCGAACATGACGCTTTCGCAGGACCGCGCGGAAGCCGTGCTGGAATACCTCACCGCGCACGGGATCCCCGCTACACGACTGCGGCCTATCGGCTTCGGGGAGGACCGGCCCATCGCCGCGAACACAACGCCCGCCGGTCGCGAGCAGAACCGCCGCGTGGAATTCCGCCTTAACGTGCCCGAAACGGTGAACGCTGCACGGCCATGATGCGGATCGGCATTCTTCTTTCAGCCTTGCTCGCGATCCCCGTGATCGGCCACGCACAGCCCGTGCCCGCGGCCGATGAGAACATCCCCTACCTCGTCACCTTCGGCGCGAACAGCCTCACCTCCTGGGGCGACGATGATTTCTGCCAGACCTTTTTCTTCGTAGTGCCCAAGACCACGAGCGTGCCCATCTACATCCGCGTGTACGACCCGGATTGCTCTGGCGCCATCGATGAGCTGAAGGGCACCTTCAACACGGTGACGAACTTCTCCGTGTACGGTGGCCAGGGCTGCATTACCGAGCCCGACTCGCGCAACACCGAGCCCGTGGGGAAGTTCAGAAGCGGAAATCTCCTTGCCACGCGCGATTTCGGAAGCGACGCCAAGTACGATCAGGCGTGGTATACCTTCGGTCCGTTCGACCCAAGTTCCGGCGAGGATGTGCCCGAGTACGGCGGCCTCGTCTTCAAGGTGATCGCACAGGGAAAGAGTGGTGATGACGGAAACCTCTATCGTTATTTCATGAGTGCGAGATCCGATGCGAACGAATCCATCGAGGGCGGCAACGCCTTCACCTTTGAATACAGCTTCCGCCTGTTCGACGATCCGAAGGAAGTGTCACACATCTATCCCTATGTGGACAACCGCGTGATCAGTGTGCGCCAAAGCAATTTTGATTGGGACGGTGACGGGACCATCCGCGTGGTGAGCGTGGCCAAGCGTGGCGATGATGTGGCCACCAGCGGCGACAACCAATGGGGGCACAGCGACCTTCCCATCGTGAAGGAGGAACTGAACACCTCGCTCGACATCCGTTTCATCAAGCGCCCGGACGGTGCGATCAAGAGCAACAACGTGGTGTTCTACGTGCGCAACCAGTATGGTGAGCTGCTGCCCTTCTTCACCGTGCCCATCGGCGGCGTTCCTGTGTACAAGCTCAACATCACCGCCACCCCGATCAAGAGATGAACGCGGCACGGATGCGCCATGCCGTGCTGCTCCTCCTGCTGGCCGCGGCATTGCCGATGGCAGGACAGACCTATAAACTGCGGCCGATCGGGACCGAGGACGGCGTCACCAATTCCTTCGTGAATGCCTTGGCACAGGACGCTTCGGGCTATCTGTGGATCGGGACCAGCGCGGGCGTGGGCAGATATGATGGACATCATGTCCGGATGTTCACCAAGGAGGACAGCCTCTCGGAAAATTTCGTGTCCAGCATTTGCGCGGATCCGCTGGGCGACGTCTGGTTCGGGCACAACCAGGGCGGCATCAGCCGATGGAGCAAAGGCAGGATCCAAAAGTTCGAGGACACCGGGGTCGCAAACAGTACCATCAATGCCATGGCCACCGACGGGCAAGGCGGCATCTGGGCCTTGGCGCAGAACAGTGGTGTCCTGCACGTGGATCCCAAAGGGAAAGTGAAGTTGGCCTATGCAACGGAAGGCACACTTTGGTACAGCCTATTGCCCTTGAACGATGGACGGCTGCTGGTCGGAACGAATACCGGTCTGGTCCTCCTGAAGATCAATGGCGAAACCCTGAAGTCCGCCGGTGACCTCAGCGCGGTGACGCATGAGCCGGTCCGCGCAGTGATCCGCTCCGCATTCGACCTCAGGTTCTTCGCAGGGACCGAGGACGCGGGCATCGTTTCCTTCCGCTTGAAGGGCAATACACCTGCCGAAGTCAGCAAGTTGGGCGAGGCAGAAGGGTTGGGCTCGCTCAAAGTGCATGACCTCAACATGGGCCGGTTCGGCCATCTGATCGTTGGAACCTTCGGTGACGGGGCCTTGGAGATAGGGTTCAAGGGCGATGAAGTCCATACGCTGGTACACTACGATGCCAAGAACGGCTTGGGCACGGACAACGTGGAAGTGGTCTTCACCGACAGCGAGAATGACCTGTGGTTCGGGCGCTACGGCCTGGGACTGGCCCGGCTCTTGGACCGTTTCGTGGTCTACTACGCCGCAGACGCCGACAACGCGGATGTGCGCGCGGTCGCCTGCAAGGGCCATGACGTATGGTTCGGCACGAACGGTGTGATCCTCCACGCGGAGGAGAATGACTTCAACCGGTTGGACACCTTGGGCAAGGAGGAGGACGTACCTCCTGACGAGATCACCGCACTCCTCTGCGGAAGCGATGGCCGGTTGTGGGCCGGCACGGAGTCAAAGGGTCTTTATCACCAGGACGAAACGGGGCGGTTCAGGCCCGTGGCCCTGGCCGATGACCGCATGGCCCGGCAGATACACGCCTTGGCCCAGCACGGCGGGGAGATCTGGGTGGGCACTTCCAATGGCATCTTCATTCTGGGTGGCCGTCACCTGCGGCACCTCACCACGGAGAATGGCCTCCTGCACAACCAGGTGAACGCGCTCTTCACCGACGACAAGGGAGGTGTTTGGGCAGCCTGCAACAACGGCGGCGTCAGCGTGGTGCGCGATACCGTACTGAAGAGCTTCACCCTTACGCGCCAGAGCAATGCCTTCCACGTCACCGGTATCGCACAGGACAGTTCGGGCACCATCTGGTTCAGCACCAAGGGCAATGGTGTGCGTTATATCGATGGGGACGAGGTGCGCGGCGTTGGCGAACCGGAAGGGTTGCGATCCGATTATTGCTACGCGATCGCGGCCGACCGGAATGGCGGCATCTGGACCACGCATCGCGGCGGTGTGAGCCGGATCGACCGCATCACCCATCAGGCACGCACCTTCACACGCCACCTCGGACTTACTGCGAACCGTGTGGTGAACACGGTGGTGGTGGGTGACGGCAGCAACCTCTGGTTCGGCACCGACAAGGGCGTGCTCCGCTGCGACATCAGCAAGGAAGGCCAGCAACAACATTCACCGCCAGTGTTCATCACCGAAGTGAACATCAACGGGGTGGACATGCCCCTGAAAGGCACTATCACGCTGGCGCCGGACGACTACCGCATGGAGTTCAGCTTCCTCGGTATCAGCCTGAAGGACCCCGACCTGGTGAGCTATCGGTATCAATTGGAGGGACATGACGCCGAGTGGACCGCAACGGACAAGCCTACCGCACACTACCTGCATATCGCGGACGGCGATTACACGTTCCGCGTGCAGGCCTCGGTGAATGGACAACCTTTCGACAGCGCCGCCACCGTTCACCTCTTCGTACGCCCCCCGCTCTGGAAAAGGGATTGGTTCCGGTTGCTCTGCCTGTTGTCGGTGGCTTTTGCCATCTATGGCATCATGTACATCCGGGAACGGGGCGCGCGCCACGCACGCGAGCTGCTGGAACGGAAACTGGAGGAGCGCACGGTGGAACTCACGACCAAGAAGGAAGAGATCGAGGCGAAGAACAAGGACATCACCGACAGCATCAATTACGCGCTGCGGATCCAGCAGGCCATCCTCCCTTCCCACGTCAGCCTGACCACCTACTTCCCGAACTCCTTCCTCTTTTACACCCCCCGGGACATTGTAAGCGGAGACTTCTACTGGTTCCGCTATATCGGAGGAAAATTCATTCTCGCCTGCGCGGATTGCACCGGACACGGCGTCCCCGGCGCGTTCATGAGCATGATCGGCAGCATGCTCCTGAACGAAGTGGCCGTGAACAAGGACGTGGATTCCCCGAGCGCCCTTCTGCATAGGCTTGATGCTGAACTCCGCTCGGTACTTCATTATCAAGCCGAGGGCAGCAACCATGACGGCATGGACATCAGCCTTTGCGAGTTCGACCTGCAGAGCCGACGCCTACGGATCGCCGCCGCCATGCACGACGTGCTGATCATCCGGGATGGCCAAGTGATGCGCGTGCGCGGAAGCCGCCGGTCGATCGGCGGTCCGATCACCAGCGTAACCCGGGACTTCGGGTTGACCGAGATCCAGCTTGCCGCAGGCGACCGCGTCTTTCTCTGCAGCGATGGAGTACCCGACCAGTTCGGAGGTCCAGAGGGCAAGAAGCTGAAGATCTCCCGGATCATCGCTTGGACCGAGGAGACCAAACACCTGCCGATGAAGGAACAAGGCGAAGCATTGCGGGCCAACTTCCGGGCCTGGATCAACGGCCACGATCAATTGGACGACGTGCTTTTCATCGGCGTTGAGGTTTGACCCGACCGGAAGAGTGATCCCTTTCCTTGGGCCGCTCCGGCAACGCTTGGTTAATTTGGGGCGTCCGTTCCCTGATGCGCCTGCGCCCCCTCCTTTTCCAATCCTCTGTTCTGGCCTGCGCAACGCTGTCCGCACAGCCCGCCCTACGCTTCATTGAGAACCGTGGGCAATGGCCGGCGCAGGTGGCCTTCCGCGCGGAAGCACCGGACGCCACCATCTGGTGCGAGCGCGGATCCATCATCATCGACCGCTTCGATACCGAGGCCATCGCCAAGCTGCATGCGGGCAATACGAAGGAATACGACCCGAACGCCTCGCGTGTGATCCGCCATCATGCGTTGCGTCTACGCTTCGCACAGGCCACCGGCCCAAGCAACTGCGAAGGCATCGGCGTGCAGGGCGGCGCGTACAATTACTTCATCGGGAACGACAAGAGCCATTGGGCATCGAACGCGCATGCCTTCGCCGCCGTGGTGGAACACGGTCTCTATCCGGGCATCGACCTGCGATTGCGACGCGGCGGTGAAGTGCTGAAGTATGACCTCGTCGTTGCACCGGGCAAGGATCCAACGCAGATCCGCTTCACCTACCAAGGCGCTAACGGCATCACGCTCCGCGATGGACGGCTCTTCTTGAAGACCGCCTTGGGAGAGATGATCGAGGCCGTGCCCCTTGCCTATCAAATGAAGGATGGACAGGAAGTGAAGGTGGATTGCCGCTATGCGCTGAACGGGTCCAGCGTCTCTTTTGTCGTAGGTCCGCACGATACGCAAACGGAACTGGTGATCGATCCCACGCTCGAGTTCAGCACCTACTCCGGTTCCACTTCGGACAACTTCGGCTACTCCGCGGCCGGCGATGTGCAGGGCTTCCTGTATTCCGGAAGCAGCGCTTTCGGCCAGGGCTACCCCACCACGATGGGCGCGTATGACGTCACTTGGAATGGTGGCGACGGCAACTTCACCGCAGGCACCGACATCGCACTCACCAAGTTCGACACCACGGGTGCCAGCCTCATCTGGAGCACGTTCCTCGGGGGAAGCGGCGATGATCTGCCGCACAGCTTGATCGTCAACGACGTCGGTGAGTTGATCGTGCTCGGCACAACCGGCTCGTCGAACTTCCCCACAACCACGAATGCCTTTCAACCCGTGTTCGGTGGTGGCACCACCTTCACCCCGCAAGGCATCGGCACGCACTATGCGAATGGAACCGACATGGTGTTGGCCCGGATCAGCGCCGACGGCTCGCAACTCTTGGCCAGCACCTATGTCGGCGGATCAAGCAACGACGGGATCAATGATTCACCCGCCCTGAAATTCAACTATGCCGACGAGTTGCGCGGCGAAGTGGAACTGACACCCTCCGGCAACATCCTCGTGGCCAGCTGCACGCGCAGCACCGACTTCCCGGTTACGACCGGCGCCTACCAGACCACCTTCGGCGGTGGAAGCCACGACGCGGTGGTCTTCGAGATGGACCCCGCCCTCGACAACATGCTTTGGGGCACTTACTTCGGAGGAACATTGGCGGATGCGGCCTACGCGGTGGAACAGGACAGTGGCGGCAACATCTTCATCACCGGTGGCACCGATTCACAGGACCTGCCCATCACCGCGGGCACCGTGGGCCAGACGTACAACGGAGGGCAGGCCGATGCCTTCGTCGCCTCCTTCAGCCCTACTGGCAGCAGCCTTCTCGCCTCCACTTACTACGGCAGCGCGAACTATGACCAGTTCTATCTGCTCGACCTGGACGAGTTCGACAACGTCTACCTATTCGGGCAAACGAAAGCGCCACCCGGCGAATTGATCTCCAACGTCACCTACTCCGTGAATGGCGGCGGCCAACTCCTCACCAAGTTATCGGACGACCTCACCACCACGGTCTGGAGCTCCCGCACCGGCGCATTGAACGGGCCCGGCGTGGGCCTGCCGAACATCTCACCCACGGCCTTCCTCGTGGATTACTGCGACAAGATCTACATCTGCGGATGGGGGAGCCAGATCATCGGAACGCTCACCACCAACGGTCTTCCGGTAACGCCCGACGCCTACCAGAGCACCACCGATGGTAACGACTTCTACCTCGCCGTGTTCGACGATGACATGAGCGGCCTTTCCTACGCGAGCTACTTCGGCGGCAACCAAAGTGAAGAGCACGTGGACGGCGGAACGAGCCACTTCGACCGGCGCGGCCGCGTGTACGAGGCGGTGTGCGCGGGCTGCGGCAGCCACGATGATTTCCCCACCACGCCCGGCGCATGGAGCAACACGAACAATTCCAACAACTGCAACCTCGGCGTCTTCAAGTTCGATTTCGACGCGCCGCTGGTGATCGCCGCGCTGTCCGCTTCCGCTCCGCTCTGCGCGGGATCGCCGGTGCAGTTCACCAACCTGAGCCACCTCGGCGCCACCTACCATTGGGACTTTGGTGACAATGCGACATCCACTGTGGAAAGTCCAGCGCATACCTACGCTTTACCTGGCACCTATACCGTGGTCCTCACCGCAGCGAATGACACCGCGTGCAACGGTTCGGATTCCGCAAGCGTGCAAGTGATCATCCTTGCGTCCGCGCCATTCCTGGTGGTGATGAACGACACGTCGCTCTGCGGCCCCACTGCGCAATTGCTGCTCACCGCAAACTCCAATGGTGCCGCATCCACATGGGTCTGGTCCACCTCCTCCCTCTTTACCGACACCTTGAACACCGGCCCAGCCGACAGCACCGCACTGATCAGTCCGGTCGTCGCGGGAACCTATCACGTTCTGGCCACATCGTTCGGCAGTTGCGCCGCGACAGGGGAGGTCACTATCATCACATCCTTGGTGGACGCTGCCATCTCGCCCGACGCGTCGCTCTGCGCTGACGACAGCGCAATGCTCGTTCTCAGTGGGATCGATGCAGGTTCAACCATTGCGTGGTCACCTGCGGACATGATCCATAGCGGCCAAGGCACTGCGCAGGTCATCGTGAGACCTCCCAACACCATGTACTTCGTAGCGGCCGTGACCAGTCCATCGGGTTGCTCATGGATGGACAGCGTGCTGGTGAACGTCTCGCTGATGAATGGCTCCAGTGTGCATGCATCGGTCAACCAGAGCGAAGTGCTCGCTGGCACCACAGTGCATTTGGCCGCGACTCCCAGCAGCGGTGTTACTTATTCTTGGCAACCGGCAAGCGGCGTGAACGACCCTGCGATCGCCTCGCCCACGGCGGTCGTCAACCAGACCACCATCTTCCATGTCACTGTTAGCGATGGCATCTGCACGCATACCGATTCCGTGAAGGTGCTGGTACATGAGCTGCTTTGCGAGGAGCCGGACATCTTCATCCCGGACGCCTTCACGCCCAACGGCGACGGCAACAACGACGTGCTCTATGTGCGCAGCCGCAACATCGCGGACATGGACCTGAAGATCTTCGATCGCTGGGGCGAACTCGTCTTCTCTACCACCGACCAGAGCAAGGGATGGGATGGCACATACAAGGGGAAGCCCGTGGATCCGGCGGTCTATGTCTACTGGCTGACGGTGCATTGCCGCGACGGACAGCAGTTCTTCACGAAGGGTAACGTGACGGTGATCCGATGAGGGAGGTGGTTGCCGCTGGTTCCGGTTTTGAGCCACAAGCTTCAAGCTTCAAGCCTCAAGCTTGGTTGCCGCAGGCCTACGGAAACAAGCTTGCAGCTTATGGCTTGTGGCTGGGAGCTGCACTCGCCTGCGGAAACCTGAAAGCCCAAGACATCCACTTCTCGCAGTTCTTCAACGCGCCTTACGCGCAAAGCCCGGCCAGCATCGGTCTCTTCGACGGCGACTACCGTGTGGGCGCGATCCTTCGGCAGCAGTGGCGTTCCGTCACCATCCCCTACCGCACCTTCGGCATCGGCGGCGACGCAGCGCATTTCCTTGGCGTGAAAGGACTCGGCGTCGGCACTTGGATCTACAGCGATCAAGCGGGCGATTCACACCTGAACACCTTCCAAGCGGACCTCGGCGCGAGTTGGACGCAGCACTTCGGAGAAGCCAACGCGCAAAGCCTGACCGGCGGTGTGCAATTCGGATTCACCAACGTGAGCATCGATTACAGCGCGCTTCAATTTGATGCGCAGTACAATGGATTCAACTACGATCCCAACTTGGGCAACGCCGAGCAGTTCACGCGCGACGCCCGCTCGCACATGGACCTGAACGCTGGTGTCACCTATCGTTACGCGCCGGAAGCACGTCGGCATGTAGAGGTGGGTGTCTCACTTTTCAACCTGACGACACCGAACGTCTCACTCTTCGACGGCGCTCCCACACCGCTCGATATGCGCACCAACATCCACGTCACCACGCAATTCCCGGTGAGCGAAAAGCTGGACGTGCTGCCCATGCTGCAATGGCAGGCGCAAGGGAAGTACCGCGAATTCGACATCGGCGGAACGGTGCGCTACATCCTGCTTGATCAGTGGTCCCTGCTGCGCGCTGTGCAGGGCGGCCTCTTTTGGCGCAACAAGGACGCGGGCTATATCTATGGCGGATTGGAACACGACGACTGGACCTTCGGATTGAGCTACGACATCAACCTGAGCAAATTGAAACCGGCCAGCGAGAACCGCGGCGGATTCGAGATCGCGGTTATCAAGGTCTTCCGTAAACGACCTCCGGTGCCGGTGCGCTTCAAGGCCTGTCCGGACCAGATGTGATGTGCGGCACCATGGCGTCCATACGGCTGTTTCTCGCCCTGCTCTTCTCATCTGCGAGCTTCACGATGCGGGCACAGAGCGCTGAACAGTTCAGCACATGGGGCGACCATGCGATGGCGCTTGGCGACAACTATGGTGCGTCGCGCTACTACGGCGAAGCGTTGCTGGTGGAGCCGGGCATCATGGAGACGCAGTGGAAGTATGCCGAGGCCTGCCGACTGAGCAACCAGTATGGCGAGGCCGAGATCTTCTTCAACAAGGTGGAGAAGAAGGACCGTGGCATTATGCATCCCGAAGCACTGCGCTGGTTGGCTGAAATGCAGATGGCACAAGGGCATTATGATGACGCGGAGACGACCTGGGGAAAGGTGAAGCGCAAGGAGGGGTTGAAGGACGGAAGGCTCTCGCAACGTGCCAACAACGGACTTGAAGGATGCCGTATGGCGAGGGCGATGCTCGCCACACCGAACGACAGCATCACCGTGGAGCACCTGCCGATGCCGGTGAACAGCTACGACAGTGAGTTCGGCGCCCGCATCGGGCCGGACAGTGTGCTCTACTTCACCTCGCTCCGCGGCGATGTGGACTCCGATGATCAGATCAAGGACACGACGAACTACAGGGCGCGCATCTTTCACACGCGGGATACCGTCGGCGGATGGAGCGAACCCGAGCCGCTGGAGATCCCGAATGCCGCGATGCGGAACCAGGCCAACAGCGCGTGGTCGTTGGATGGACGCTGGTTCTACTTTTCCCAGGATGAAGGCGACGGCATTTTCAGCATTTGGGCGATCGAACGTGATCACTCGGGATCAGCGCCGCTGAAGGTGATCGGTGACGGCAGCGCGACCTGCACGCAACCCATGGTGGCATTGGTGAATGGCGTACAGACGCTCTTCTTCGCCAAAGCGAATACCGGGGCAAGCAACGACATGGACATCTGGTCCTGTACGATCGAAGGAACGAACACGAGCGATGCGAAGGCACTGGGCGCGCCGATCAATACGCTCGGAAACGAGACCTGTCCCTTCTTCGACAGTGCCACGAACACGCTCTGGTTCTCTTCGGATTTTCTGCCCGGCCTCGGGTGCTACGACATTTTCAAAAGCGTGCTCAGTGCTTCCGGATTCGCAACACCGGTGAACGCGGGTGTACCGCTGAACGGCCCGACCAACGATCTCTATCCCACTTATGATGATGCCAGCAAGAGTGGCTGGATCACCAGCAACCGTTTGGACGCCTTCACTGAGAAGAGCGAGAACTGCTGCAACGACCTCTTCCGTTACAGCTATCCGCATATCACCCTCACACCCACCTCCGACACACTGACGGTGGCCGAGACCCGCACCAAGCGCATCACCTCGCTCCGCGAAAAGCTGCCCATCCGTCTCTACTTCCACAACGATGAGCCGAACCCGCGCTCGTGGGATACGCTCACCACCACCGACTACGCGCAGAGCTATCACGCCTACACCGCACTCTACCCGGAATACCGGCAGGCTTGGCGGACGGACACCGACGACATCGGAAGACTGAACCACTTTTTCACCGATGAGGTGGACGAAGGCTTCGCGCAGTTGAACGACTTCATCGCCCTGCTGAAACAGGCGTTGGACGAGGGCCAGCACATCGAACTGCAGGTTCGCGGATTCGCGAGCCCACTTGCGAAGAGCGACTACAATAAGAACCTCTCGCTCCGCCGGATCGAAAGCCTCATCCTCTACCTGCGCCGCACGGACAATGGTTCATTGATGCCCTACATCGACGGCACCGCGACGAACGGCGGCAGCCTGCGCATAGTGAAGCTGCCCTATGGAAAGAGCAGGGCCAGCACCAACGTCAGTGACCGGCTGGATGACCTGCGTCATTCTGTATACAGCGTCGGCGCGGCGAAAGAGCGACGGATCGAGATCGAGCAGGTGATGGGAACGCCCTGAGGGTTATGCGGCCATGAGCCAAGAAGCAGATTCCCCTCGAAGGATGAGCAACAGAAGGTTGGCATTCATCATTTCATTCACCTATGTGATCCTCGCAACCATCTATGCCTACTGGGCCATGTGGCATCCAGGCAGCGATGGAATCCTCCATTACATATTTCTACCAGCAAGCCTATTCCCGATGTTGATCTTCTTCACCGAATCCCAACCTATGCTATGGATATTAGCTAGCCAATCGATCACAGCGACGATCCTTTGGCTTTTGTTATGGTTGATCGCTTATGGTATTCGCACGGAGAGTCATTCATAGGAATGCTGGTTATCGATGAGCGAAGCCAGCGTCGCGCACCCCGCAACTGTTCAGGTCCATTACCTTGGCCGCATCCACACCACCGCCCATGCGTTTATTGCTCTTGTCCAATTCCACCTTGCCCGGCGAAGCCTTTCTCGGCTGGCCCCGGGAACACCTCACACAATTCCTCGGTGCGCGCAAGAAGATCGCCTTCGTGCCATTCGCCGCCGTGAGCTTCAGTTTGGACGACTATGCACAAAAGGTGCACGAGGCCTTTGCCGCGATGGGCCACGACGTCTTCAGCCTGCATGCCGAAACCGACAAGGTGAAGGCCTTGGCCAATGCCGACGCGGTAATGATCGGCGGCGGCAATTCCTTCCAACTGCTGCGCACCTTGTACAGCACCGAACTCCTGCGCGCTATCCGGGTTCGGGTGATGGGCGGCCTACCTTACATAGGCTGGAGCGCGGGAAGCAACGTGGCCTGCCCCACCATCATGACCACCAACGACATGCCCATCACCGAGGTGCCCACGTTGCGCGCCATGGGCCTCGTCCCGTTCCAGATCAATCCGCACTACACCGAAGCGACGGTGGCCGGCCACGGCGGTGAAACGCGCGATCAGCGCATTGCTGAATACCTCGCGTTGAACCAGCGCTCCGTCGTGGCGGGGCTGCCCGAAGGTTCGTTGCTGAATGTGGACGGCGATCGCTTGACGGTGGAAGGTCATGGCATGCGCGTATTCCGTTACGGGCAAGAGCCGAAGGACATCGCTGGCGGAGTGTCGCTGCGGACTTCGTTGGCGGACGCTTGATGCGGTGGCTGGTAATCGGTGATTGGTGATTGGTGGCTGGGACGCCCACGCGCTTCGACCTCCATCGCCATGCACGGTGGATCGTTGATCGCTTTCCCCGTATGCGCAACGCGCCTGCTTGGCCAGCGATAAGTTCGCACACCGGATGGAGGACAAGGGCGATCGCGTTCTGCTGACACTTCAAACCCTTGGCATGGACCTCTTGGCCGTGCTGAAGGTGCTTGCGATCCTATGCGCCGCGTGGGTTGTGGAGCGCTTGATCTACTTCGCCCTGCGCCGTGGTTATAACAAGGCGAAGAGGCAGGGCCGCGAGGAGATGACGCGCTACCGCTTCTTCCGCAATGGGGTGCGCACGCTGATGGTGATCCTCGCAGGCATTGCCATCATCTATAGCATTCCGGCGCTGCGCGCGTTTGCCTTCACGCTCTTCGCCGGTGCAGGCATCATCGCGGTGATCCTCGGCTTCGCGGCGCAGAAGGCCTTCAGCGACATCATCAGCGGCATCTTCATCGTTGCCTTCAAGCCCTTCCGCGTAGGCGATATGATCCAGGCCGGCGAGAGCGGCGCCTTCGGAACGGTGGAGGACATCAACCTGCGGCATACCACCATCCTCACCTTCGAGAACCGACGACTGCTGATCCCCAACTCCATCCTCAGCACCGACCGCATCCTTAACAGCAGCATCCGCGACGAGAGCACCTGCGAATTCATCGAGTTCGAACTGAACCTCGGTGTGGACGTGGACCTCGCCATGCAGCTGCTCAAACATCAGGCAATGCTGCATCCCGACCGCATCCCAGGTCCCGTCGCGAACAGCATGGAAAACCAAGAGGATGCGATCACTGTGCGACTGGTGAAGATCCACGAAGGCAGCATCACCTTGCGCGCCTACGTATGGGCCAACGACCCGGTGACCGCGAGGCGCATGCACTATGACATGAACCACGCGATGCTGAAGGTCTTCCCCGAGAACGGCATCACCTTCGCGCTGCCCGTCCGCCAAGTGGTGCAGGCCGCGCCACAGACCCATATGCCCGCTACCGATGGCAAAGCACCGCAGTGAAAAGGCCGGGCTCCCACCGGGCTCCTTGGTACCGGTGAGCGAAGACCCGGAGATCGATACCACGATCAAGGTCTTCGTCTATAATGCGGAGGAGGTAGACGAGCATTGCGCCGTGACAGCGGATAAGATCGATGTGGGGGATCCGGAGAAGACCGTGACCTGGATCGATGTGGCGGGCCTGGCGGACCTGAAGGCGATCAATGCGATCGGAGAGCGCTTCGGGCTGCACCCGCTGCTGCTGGAAGACGTGCTGAACACCGACCACCGGCCCACCATTGACGAGTACCAGGACAATCTCTTCGTGGTGGTGAAGATGCTGACATTGGATCCCGAAAGCGAGGACGTGTGGAGCGAGCAGGTCAGCTTCGTACTGGGCAAAGGCTTGGTGATCAGTTTCCAAAGCGAGCCCGGCGATGTGATGGAGCCTGTGCGCGAGCGCATCCGGAACAACACCGGCCGCGTGCGCAAAAAGGGCGCGGACTTCCTCCTGTACTCCTTGCTGGATGTGATCGTGGACCACTACTTCATCATCGTGGAAGACCTTGGCAAGCGGGTCGAGGCCATGGAGGAACGCGTGGTGACAAGGCCGAAGGACAAGGACCTCCTCGACATGCAGGCGCTACGCCGCCAGCTCATCGGCATCAGTCGGCAAGTGACGCCAACGCGGGAATTGGCGGGACGGATGAACATCATTCCGAGCAACCTCATCGAAAAGGGCACGCGCCGCTACATCAACGACCTGCAGGATCACACGGTGTACATCTCGGAAAGCATCGCCATGTTCCGCGACCAACTGGGCAACTTGGAGAACACCTACCACGCTGGGCTCAACATGCGCATGGGCCAAGTGATGAAGCTGCTCACGGTGATCAGCACCATCTTCATCCCGCTCACCTTCATCGTAGGTATCTACGGCATGAATTTCAAGAACATGCCCGAACTGGAATGGCGCTACGGCTACTACATCGTGATGGCCGTGATGCTGGGGATCTCGCTGGTGATGCTGGCCTGGTTCCGGCGGAAGCGGTGGCTGTGAGACCGTCGTTGAAGGTTGCCGCAGAGGCGCGGAGACGCAGAGAAATGCAAGGTTGGGATCGTTGTTTCGAATCTTGAGTCTTGAGTCGTGAGTCGTGAGTCCGATCGTTCGGTCACTAATCGGCAGTGGCAGTAGGCAGCGCCTCATTACCTCCTTCTCCGCCTCTGCGCCTCCGCGGCCAGCTATCCCCCTGTGTTCCTCTGTGTCTCCGTGCCTCCGTGGTGTAACTCCCCTTCCTCCTTCTCCGCGCCTCTGAGCCTCCGCGGCCAATTCTCCGGATTTTTTCCCCGTGCCTCTCATTTCCCGGTTTCCGGTCTTTTACTTTGCACCATCTGAAGGTCATGCCCTCCCTGCGCGTCACTTCCCCTTTGAGCCTACGGCAACGCCACGGCTCCGCGTGTTCCCTCAAGGCCATGGTCCCGTTCGGCGCCCCCTTCCCTTTCCGCTGATGACCGCGTTCCCCTCCTCCGGAACTTCCTGCGCCATCTGCGCGGTAACCGGTCCCGAGGTGGAGCACATCGCATCCATTCCAGTACATCGCCAAGGAGAGTTCCTGCTTGGCGCGCACTCGTTCACGCCCCTACAACCCTTCCGCGCCGTGCCATGAAGACCCGTTACATCGACCTGATCGAACAGACCTTCGATTTCCCGCAGGGCGAATTCAAATTCGATAACGAACTGCTCACGTGGAATGATCTGCCGCTGATGCAGATCATCGAAAAGCACGGCACGCCCTTGCGGGTGATGTACCTGCCGAAGATCGGCGAGAAGATCGACCAGGCCCGGGGCTACTTCGAAAAAGCCTTCAAGGAGCACAACTACAACGGCACCTACGAATATTTCTACTGCACCAAGAGCAACCAGTTCAGCTATGTGGTGAGCGAGGTGCTGAAGAAAGGCGTGAGCTTGGAGACAAGCAGCGCCTACGACATCAACATCATCGAGCGGCTGATGGAGACCGGCGAAATGCCGCGCACCGCCACCATCCTCTGCAACGGCTACAAGGACGAGCGCTACATCCGCAATATCGGGCGCTTGGCGAACAGCGGCGTGCGCACCATCCCGATCATCGACAACATGAGCGAGCTGTGGGCGCTGGACGAGGCGATCACAGGCCCGTGCGACATCGGCATCCGCATCGCTGCGGAAGAAGCGCCGAAGTTCGAGTTCTACACCAGCCGCCTGGGCGTGGGTTATAAGGACATCATCCCCTTCTACATGCGCAACGTGAGCAAGCAGCGCAAATTCAAGCTGAAGCTCATGCACTTCTTCATCAACACCGGCATCAGCGACAGCGCCTACTACTGGAACGAGCTCACCAAGTGCGTCAACGTCTACTGCGACCTCAAGAAGCTCTGCCCCACGCTGGACACGCTCGACATCGGCGGTGGCCTGCCCATCGATAGCAGTCTCAACCGCCACTTCGACGTGGACTACATGATCGGTGAGATCATCGGCCGCGTCAAGGACATCTGCGATGAGAACGGTGTGCCCGAGCCCAACATCTACAGCGAATTCGGCAGCTACACCGTGGGCGAAAGCGGCGCCTCCTTCTTCAGCATCCTCAACCAGAAGAAGCAGAATGAAAAGGAGCGCTGGAACATGATCGACGGCAGCTTCATGACCAGCCTGCCCGATACCTGGGCCATCAACCGCCGCTTCATCATGCTCCCCATCAACAACTGGACGGACGAGTACGAGCGCGTCTTCCTCGGCGGCATGACCTGCGACAGCGACGACTACTACAACAGCGAGCAGCACGTCAACGCCATCTACCTGCCGCGCTTCCGCGAGGACCGGCCGCAATACCTCGGCTTCTTCAATACCGGCGCCTACCAGGACACCCTAAGCGGTTTCGGCGGCATTCAGCATTGCCTCATCCCCAAGCCGAAGTATCTATTGATCGACCGCCTACCGGACGGCACACTGACCGAACGCGTCTTCACCGAGATGCAAAGCGCCGATCAGATGATGGGACTGTTGGGCTATTTGCCGAAGGAAGAGTTGGTGGGGAAGTGACGCGCGCTTAGTTGACAGTTTGCAGCGGCAATCGTCAGCGGCAGTCGGAGCTGTTCCGAATATTACATCCTTCCTCCTCCGGCGATTGGACCATATTGGCGGAAAAAAGGGGCGCAGATCCCCCATGATGGAGCGCTGGTGCCGCAGCGGGAAAGCTGGGATCAGGTCGGGTAGCTGTTGGCATGATAACTGGATCGCTCAACTATGGCCCCTTGAAATGGCCATGACCATGGATCATCTCAAGCACTTCCATCACAAACGCATCCCCCTATACCCGCAATGGAACTGAAGCCGGAGAAACAGCACTCCATGGAATCGGCCGAAGTGGAGAAGGTGCGGCGCACGCATAAGTACTGGTTGGGCGCGTACGGGCTTATCGCGCTGGCCTGCTTGGCCTTCCATCTGCTTGTGCGGATGGGGCTGCTGGCCTTTGGCGCCAGCACGCTCTTCGTCCAGCGGACCGCATTGGCCGGCCTCATGGTCTTCTTGGTGATGTTCCTCTCTCAGTTGGCGCAGAAGCTGGTGGTGAAGAGTGCCCGGACCGCCGTGTTCAAGTACAACGCCTTACGCGTGGTGAAGCTGATCGCCGTACTGATGATGGCCATTGTGGCCCTCTCCTACCTCTTCCACAATTGGTACACTGCGGCCGTATCGCTTGGGCTGATCTCCTTGGTGCTCGGCTTCGCCCTGCAAGGCCCCATCTCCTCCTTCATCGGCTGGCTCTACATCATTTTCCGCTCGCCGTTCCAAGTAGGGGATCGTATCGCCATCGGTGACGTGCAGGGCGATGTCCTTGAAGTGGGCTACCTCGATACCACCCTCTCGGAATTCCATGGCAGCTACCTCTCCAGCGACCTGCCCAGCGGGCGGCTCATCCGCTTTCCCAACAGCATGGTGCTCCAATCCGCCGTGTTCAACTACTCTTGGCAGGACCATCCCTTCATCTGGAACGAGGTCGCCTTCCAAGTAGCCTACAACAGCGACCTCGACTTCGTGGTGGACACGCTGCGGCGGGTGACGCTGGAGGAAGTGGACCCCGAGGTCACCGACAATGTGCAGGAACTGAAGGACCTCATCAGCGGCACCCCCGTGGCCGACCTCCCCTTGAAGGAATATCCCATCATCCGCCTCCGCATCAACTCCAACACATGGGTGGAGGTGGTCGTCACCTATTTGGTGGACCCCAAGAAGGGCGGCTCCGTGCGCACCCGCATCATCGGCAAGGCCCTGAAGCAACTCAACCTGGAAGCAGACCGCGTGCTATTCCCCAAGGGGGAGAATCGATAGTGCTGTGCAATCCGGGGAAATAAAAAAGTGGAACGCTGATCCCCAGTGTTGATCCTCCGCCGATCTCTCCTCTAAAGCTCCACGCGCAGCCCATCATAGGCCAACTGCACATTCGGCGGTAACTCAAGTTCCGCATGGCGGCCCATCCAATGGCTGATGTGCGTGAGGTAGGCCCGCTTCGGGCGAAGCTCATCGATCAGTTGCAACGCCTCTTCCAGATTGAGGTGCGAGATGTGCGGCTCTTTCCGCAGCGCATTGATCACCAGCACCTCGCAGCCCCGCGCCTTCTCCCGTTCCGCAGGCGCAATGGTCTTGGCATCCGTGATGTAAACAAGACCACTGATGCGGAAGCCGAGCACCGGCATCCGCAAGTGCATCACTTCGATCGGAACGATGTTCACGCCATTCACTTGGAACGGTTCGCGGCCGATCTTCCGCAGTTCGAATTGTGGTACGCCCGGATATCTTGAGGAGGTGAAGGCATAGGCAAAGACGCGCTGCACGGCGGCAAGCGTGGACGGGTCCGCATAGATCGGGACGGGCCGTGGCGGCTCATGCGCGAAAGTGAACGCGCGCAGGTCGTCCATGCCCGCGATGTGGTCCATGTGCTCGTGAGTCAGAAGCACCGCATCGAGGTCCAGTACTTTCTCACGCAGGAACTGCTGGCGCAGGTCGGGGCCTGCATCGATGAGGATCTTCACGCCGTCCACCTCCACCAGTACCGCAGAGCGCGTCCGTTGGTCATGGGGATCGGTGCTGCGGCATACTTCGCAACCACAGGCGATCACAGGGATGCCCTGGCTGGTTCCGGTACCGAGGAAGGTGAGTTGCACGGGAGGAGGAATGTGCGCCGAAGGTAGTTGTCGTGCAAGAGCTCTTTAATGCGGGAGGCCACGCATGATAGACGCGAACAAGATCGCTTCCCATTTGGTTTGCTCAGGGCAGGCTCGCCCCAAATGCGGGGCCCGCGGTGACGTTCTGTAAGCGCGTCATCGCGACAAAAGTTTCACTCCCCCGCAGCCTTCTTCTTTTCCCTGATCTTGATCCGCACCCCTTGGGCCTGCAAGTGGTCCAAGCGAGCGGCGGCCGCAGCGTAGTCGGGGCGCATGCCCATGACGATCTCGTAGTTGGCGGCGGCGCTGTCCAATTGGTTGATGCGCTCCATCGCCAGCCCGCGGTTGAACCACGCATCGGCATAACTGGGCTCCAGTTGGATCGCCTTGCTGAAATCCTGTTTCGCTCCTTCCGGATCATGCAGATGCTCCAGCTTCACATAGCCACTGTTGTACCAGGCCAGCGCGTTGCTGCTGTCGATCTGCATGATCTGCGCATAGCTCTTCAGCGCCATGCTGTCCTTCCCGTTCTCCTGCTCGTACATGCCCTTGTTGTACCACGCCTCCACGCTGCGCGGCCGCAGGTTGATCGCAGTGTTATAGTACTGCTCCGCCAAGGGATCATGCTGCGCGGCGCTGAGTTTACCCAACATGATATAGGCGCTATAGTCTTGGGCGTTCTGCTCCACGGCGGTACGGAAGCTGCTCAAGGCCAAGGCGGTGTCGCCGGTCTCCATGTGGATCCAACCTTTGAGGAAGTAGGCGTGTCCAGCGTGTTGATCGAGACCTATCACAGAGTTGACCAGATCCATGCTCTTGCGATAGTTGCGAAGCACCAGTTGGATCTCCGCCAACTTGAGCAACGCCGATGTGTTCTTCGGATCAAGCTCCGATGCGCGCTGGAACTGTGCCTGTGCCTTGTCAACCTGCGTGGTGCGGTAATAGAGGTCGCCGAGGTCCAAGTGCCGGACCACGTTGTTGCTGTCCAATTTCAGGGCCCATTCCAGATCGCGCTGGGCCGGCCTCATGCTGTCGATGCCGATGTACAATCGGGCACGGTCCGCGTATAGTGCAGCCTTCCCGGGATCGGCCACGATGAGGGCGTTGATCGAATCGAAGGCGGCCTGCACCCTGTCCTGTAGACCGGGTATGATAGTGGTGTGCTGTTGGGATGTCTTACCACCGCAAGCGGAAAACAGTGCGGCCACCACGGCGATGGAGAAGAAGGAAGTGCGCATCGGTAAAAAGAAGGTCCCGCTGCCTGTTGCATGTAGCACAACAGGTGCGGGACCTCAAAGTAAACCCATCACCGGCGGATGGCGCACCCGCGAGGGTTCGCCGCTCCGACCTTATCCGGCCACGGGCACTTCCACCGGGTTCATGGCAGCCTTGATGCGGCTTTCCAGTTCTTCACAGAGCTCAGCATTATCATCCAGCAATTGGCGCACGGCATCGCGGCCTTGGCCGAGCTTGGTGTCCTCATAAGCGAACCAGCTGCCGCTCTTCTTGATGATGCCCAGTTCCACGCCCATGTCGATGATCTCGCCGGTCTTGCTGATGCCTTTACCATACATGATGTCGAACTCGGCCTTCCTGAAAGGCGGTGCCACCTTGTTCTTCACCACTTTCACCTTGGTGCGGTTGCCCAGCACGTTCTCCCCGTCCTTGATCTGGTTGGAGCGGCGGATGTCGAGCCGGATGGAGGCATAGAACTTAAGCGCGTTGCCGCCGGTGGTGGTCTCGGGGTTTCCGAACATCACGCCGATCTTCTCGCGCAGCTGGTTGATGAAGATGCAGCAGCAGCCGGTCTTGCTGATGGTGCCGGTGAGTTTGCGCAGCGCCTTGCTCATCAGGCGTGCCTGCATGCCCACCACGCTGTCTCCCATCTCGCCCTCGATCTCTGCGCGAGGTGTCAATGCCGCCACGCTGTCGACGACGAGGATGTCTATCGCGCCGGAGCGGATCAGGTTGTCCGCGATCTCCAACGCCTGCTCGCCGTTGTCGGGCTGGCTGATGAGGAGGTTCTGCGTGTCCACGCCGAGGGCTTCGGCATAGGAACGGTCAAAGGCATGCTCCGCATCGATGATGGCCGCGATGCCGCCGCGCTTCTGGCATTCCGCGATGGCATGGATGGCCAAGGTGGTCTTGCCGCTGCTTTCGGGCCCGTAGATCTCGACCACACGGCCCTTGGGATAACCGCCCACGCCCAGCGCGAGGTCGAGCCCGACAGAGCCGGAAGGGATCACGTCCACCTTCTCGATCGCATCGTCGCCCATCCGCATCACCGCGCCCTTGCCGAAGGATTTCTCCATCTTGTCCATGGTGAGCTGCAGTGCTTTCAGCTTCTCCTTGTTGATCTCCGTTGCCATCTTATCGTGTTGTTGTGGTTACTTGTTTGCCGGACCCCGAAGCTATGCCGCCCCGCCTTCCATGATCTGCTGCGCATGGTCCTTCGTGCGCACGTCCGTGATCACCCGTTCGATGATGCCCTTCCCGTCGATCAGGAATGTGGTGCGCAGGATGCCGTCGTATTCGCGCCCCATGAATTTCTTCCGGCCCCATACGCCATAAGCATTTGCGGCCTTCAACTCCGGATCGGCCAGCAGGCGAAAAGGCAGGTCATATTTGTCAGCGAACTTCTTGTGCTTGGTCGCCTTGTCCGGACTGGCGCCGATAACCTCATAGCCCGCCTTGCGCAAAGCCGCATGGTCATCACGCAGGCTGCAGGCCTCCGCCGTGCAGCCCGGCGTATCATCCTTCGGGTAGAAATAAAGCACCAGTTTGCGACCGGCGAAGTCAGCGAGGCTCAACGGTTGTCCTTGCTGATCGATGCCGCTGAATGCAGGGGCCTTGTCACCGGGTTTGAGTGTGGTCATTCGACGTGCTTGACGAATTCCTTGTCATCAATGTGACGCACAATTAAGCGGAAGGAAATGGATCCGCCAAATCTTCCGGCGAGGAAGTTTTGAACAGGGCCAAGGGTCGGCCTACTCCGTAATAGCCCGATATCGAGATCGTGCCCTGTTCATGCAATGGTAATTTGGCCTCCCCATGGATACCGCCCCACTCGCCGAACGCATGCGTCCGCAGACCTTGGATGAGGTCGTGGGCCAAGAACACCTCGTCGGGAAGGAGGGCATCATCCGAAAGGCGATCGCCGGCAAGATCCTGCCAAGCATGATCCTCTGGGGGCCGCCCGGCGTGGGCAAGACCACCATGGCGCGGCTCCTGGCCCAGGAACTGGACCGGCCCTTTTTCACGCTGAGCGCGATCAACAGCGGCGTGAAGGAGATCCGCGAGGTGATCGCACAGGCCGGAGGCAGCGGACTCTTTTCGCGCAGCGCCGTACTCTTCATCGACGAGATCCACCGCTTCAGCAAGTCACAACAGGACTCGTTGCTCGGCGCCGTGGAGAAGGGCGTCATCACACTGATCGGCGCCACCGCGGAGAATCCTTCCTTCGAAGTGATCGGCGCACTCCTCTCCCGCTCCCAGGTCTACGTGTTGAAGCCCTTGACCGAAGAAGACCTGATGGGCCTGCTCCAACGCGCGATGCGTGAAGACAAGGAACTACGCGCGAAGCACATCGAGATCAAAGAGACCGAGGCGCTGATGCGCGCCAGCGGTGGCGATGCGCGGCGGCTGCTGAACACCTTCGAGCTTTGCGTGCGCGCCGCTGTTTCTTCAAGCAGCGATGCCGATGGACGCCCTGTGATCACCGTGACCAATGCGCTGGTGAAGGAGGTAGTGCAGAACACGGCGGCGCGGTACGACAAGCAAGGTGATCAGCACTACGACATCGTAAGTGCCTTCATCAAGAGCATGCGCGGCAGCGACCCGAACGCCGCCGTGTATTGGCTGGCGCGAATGGTGGAAGGTGGTGAAGACCCGTTGTTCATCGCACGGCGCATGTTGATCCTGGCCAGCGAGGACATCGGCAACGCGAACCCGAATGCGCTGTTGATGGCCACCACCACGATGCAGGCCGCACAAATGATCGGCTGGCCGGAGAGCCGCATCATCCTTTCACAATGCGCGGTGTACCTGGCCTGTTCCCCGAAGAGCAATGCGAGCTACATGGCCATCGGCAATGCGCAGGCCACTGTCCAGCGCACGGGTGACCTGGCGGTTCCGATCCACTTGCGCAACGCACCCACCAAGCTGATGAAAGACCTCGGCCATGGGAAGGATTATCAATACAGCCACGATAGCCCGGGGCATTTCAACGAGCAGGAGTTCCTTCCCGAAGGATTGATCGGTACTGTATTCTATCAGCCCGGAGACAACCGGAAGGAACAGGAGTTCGCGGCCTACCTCGATCGTGTCTGGGGCACGAAGTACAACGGCTGAGCGGCGGCTAGCGCGCGTGCTCCGCTTGCATGAAGCTGCGATGCAGGCTGTAGATCATTCCCAAGCTCACTAGCAGCCCGCCCATCGCTTGCTCGAACATCTGCCATAGCGCGTCCACCACCACATGCTGGACCTCATGGCCCATGAAGGACAGGCCCATCGCGAAGATCAGCAGATAGGCGATAAGGCCAACGACCGAACCCACGAACATGCAGGCCAAGGGGAAGCCTCGTTTCAAGGTGATCCAATCCCTCAACAAGCAGAAGCGTACAGCCAGACTGATGACAAGGCCGATCACCAGATATCCTCCGGCTGTGAGGACGAAATAATGTTCCAACGGCATGCGCATCTCATCAATGTCCGTCAGCGCCAGCCCGTGCCAGAGGTAGGACAGTATGAACATCGCCGTCGCGCTGGAAAGCCAGGGCAGGAATATGCGCCGATCGAACAAAGGGAACTTGGGCATTGATGGGAACGCGAAATTACTTCCGTCATCCGACTGTTCCATGAATACTGCCTCGACACCTACCTTGCCGACGATGAACCGAAGTGTCGTTCGCACCGCTGTGCTGCTTGTCGCATCCATGGCCCTGGTGCAGGCCTGCCGGAAGGATCCGGAGCCGCCCAGCTGGGACCTGGACGTGACGGCCCCTTTGGTGAAGACCTCCTTGACGATCAGCGATCTCCTTCCGGACAGCGTCCTCTCCACCGATGGCGATGGCAACGTGAGCATCCTCTTCACCAGCGAACTGTTCGCGCTTTCACTGGACACGGTCCTTAACGTGCCGGATACGAGTTTCCAGTATGCCTATGCCATACCAGTGCCTGGGCCGATAGCCATTCAACCGGGTGTCACCTTCAACACCTCGGACAACGTGACCCACTTCGATCTGGAGGACCTTTCACTCAGCGAATTGATCGTGCGCAGCGGGCAAGTGGACATCGCCGTTACCAATATGATGAACGGGGATCTTATTGGGAATTTCTCGCTTCCCGGGGCCACCTTGAACGGCGTTCCCTTCGCCGCCGTGCAACCTCTCCAACCCGGCACGCCCGCCAACCCCAGTATTACACAGACCAGCAGGTCGCTGGATGGCTATGTATTCGACATGACCGGCCCGGACCACAACGCCGTGAACACCTTGGCCACGCATCTCAGCTATTCCTCCAACCCCAACGGCGAGGCCTTCAACATCACAAATCAGGACAGCACTCTCTCGAAGGTGAGCTATCACGACATCATCGCGCAGTACGCAACGGGTTCTTTCGGGACACGCACCATACAAGTGGATTCCACCTCCTCGGACCTCGGGCTTTTCGACAACATCACCGGCTCGCTCTCCTTGGATGAGGTCACCGCCCAACTGCAGATACATAACGGGATCGGCGTCGATGCGCAAGCCCATGTCCACTATATCCGATCAGTGAACTCCAACACTGGCAACACCATCGATCTCAATGCTCCCATCACAAACGGGCCGGTGAACTTGGACCGCGCATTGGACCTCAATGGCTCCTTCCAATCCGCGCTGAACACCTTCGACATGAACGCAGGGAACAGCAACGTCAAACCCTTCGTGGAGAATCTTCCCTCGCAGATCGAATACGCGATGGACGTGACGATCAACCCACTGGGAGACATCAGCAACGGACATGATTTCTTCTACTACGACAGCAAGCTGATCGCCGATCTATTGATCGATATTCCGCTTCGCTTGGCCGCTACCGATCTCACCTTGCAAAAGACCATTGCCGTGGCTCTTCCCGGCAGTGCCGATCATCATTCGGTCCATTGCGGAACACTCCATCTCTTCGCAAATAACGGCTTCCCCTTCAGCGCAGTGCTCGATCTGGTGATCGTGGATGAACAAGGGAACGTCCTTTCCGATCTCACTTCCGGACAGACCATTGCATCCGGCATACTTGGTCCGGACGGCATTGTTTCCGCAAGTGCTCCTACGCAGTTGGACATGCAGGTATCACCGGAGCAGGTCGACCTCTTCCATAACGGAGGACGCTTGCGCATCACCGCTGTCTTCAATACGGCCGACCAGCCGCAGCATGTCCAATTGCGCAGCAACTACAGCTTGGACCTGCAACTGACCACGGATGCCAACTACATCGTGAATGGGGATCGGTAAGTGCTGGTGGTACTGCCTGCCCCTGCTGATCACGGCCGCGAATGCCCAAGGGCAGGTCGCAACAGGCGCAGCGGCTGACAGCCTCTGGAATGGAAAGGACCACCGCTTGACCATTGAGTCAGAAGGCGCCTACGACAGCAATGTCCTCTACAACGACCTCGTGCTCGGCGTCTATCGCGGCGGCTATATCAGTCGCGATGTGCGGCAGCATTCCATGGATGCGATCGATGGAAAAGGCAGAGCGGGCACTGAGTTGGGTGGCAGGATCAGCTACGCTTGGGGAAGCGGTCTGTTCGGCCATGCGGATCTGCAACCGATGATCAGTGCGTCCTATCGGCTGGTCGAAGGCATGCATTTCACGAAGGATGATTACCAGCTCACCTTCTTCGGAAATAGTGATCTGGTGGACCAGACCGCGCACATCGGGCCCTCGCGGCATGAGCAGATGCAGTACAGTACCATCGGCTTCGGTGTGCAGGACCGGAAGTCTGGGACCTGGTTGGAACTTGCGCTGGTGAGCGGGCACAGCTTGAATGCCGTCAATATCCGCACTGCCGATCTCTATACCGCGCCGGACGGCCGTTACCTCGATCTGCAACTTGACGGTGACTACTGGGCCAGCGACACTGCGGAACAGTCGTTCGGCCGGAACAACGGCATCGGTGCCGCGATCAACTTCCAATGGAACAAGAACATTTGCATACTGGGTGCACCGGCGATATTCGGCATCGGTGTGCGCGACCTCGGGTTCGTTGCATGGAACAGCAATTCCGTCCGCGTCAGCAGCGATACCACCATCCATTTTGAAGGACTGGAGGTGGATGATATCCTGGACCTGGGCGATATCAGTTTGGACCGGTCCACATTGCAGGACAGCCTGGGCCTCGGATTCAAAAGCGGGACCTTCCTACGCGCCCTGCCTGCGCGGTTCGCGGCAAGTTTGAAATTCGGGCATGCGCTGGGCCGGGAGGATCTGGGACAACTCTACACCTACGAATTGACGGTGGAGCAGCACTACCTGCCGGGCTATGTGCCCTATGCCCGGTTAGATCGGAATTTCGATCTGTTCAAAGCACTTCGCGCCGGTGTGGGTGTGAGCTATGGCGGCTTCGGCGGCTTGCGCGTCGCGGCCGGACTGGATACTCAGGCGGGGCCATTGCGCATCAGCCTGCGCACGCTGAATGCGATCGGGCTTTTCTCCGATCAGGCCATGGGGAAATCGGCAATGTTGGGGATCGAGGCTGCTTGGTGAGGGATCACTGGCCGGCTTCCGCCAACGCCTCGCTATCATAGGTCAGCTTCGTGCAGCTGATGCCGTCCTTGAAATAGTAGGTGCCGCCGTATTTGCGCACCACCTTCTTGTACTCCACAGTGTGCTGAGGCTCTTCCACGCTAACGATAACCACCACTTGGTTCGGCTCCACGATCAACTGCTGGTGCCGCACCGGGGTGGCCGACGAGGACTCGAATTTCGATCGCGGCTCGGTAGCCACATGGACATTGGCGGCTTCCACGTGGGAGGTCTCCACGCCATTGGCGGGTATGCCCACATTGCGCTGGTCGGCACCTTGAACGGCCTGTGCGGACACTGTCGGCCGCGGTTCCCGCTTTGGGGGTACCGGCCGGGACTGTATTTGCGGCTTGGGCTGGACCGCACGCGCCGTTGCCTGCGCCTCCTGTTTTTTGCGTGCCGCCGCATCCCACTCGGCCTTCGCCTTGGCCTTCGCAGCTGCGGTCTCCGCATCCTTTTGTGCCTTGGCCTGCACGACCGCTTGCGCATCGGCCTTGGCCTTCGCGGCGGCGAGCTCCTTGGCTGCGTCCGCATCGGCTTTGGCTTTCGCATCCGCAGCCAGCTTCGCATCCGCCTCCTGCTTGACCTTCGCATCGGCCAATTGCTTGGCCGCTAGAGCATCTTGCTTGGCCTTGACGTCCACTAATTCCTTTGCTGCTTCAGCATCCGCTTTGGCCTTGGCCTGAGCCATTTTTTCAGCGTCCGCGGCCTGTTGCGCCTGAAGACGGGCGGCATCGGCGGCAGCCTTTTCGGCCTTGCCCCCGGCGTCGTGCTCCTCGGCCTTCTTCTTGGCCACCGCGTCCTCCACGTCCTTCAGGGCGCTCTGGATGCTCTTGGTATAATCGGTATCGTAATCGAAATCGCCGAGCTCGGTGCTGTAACGGATCACGCCTACCGGTTGATTGAAGACCACCGTGTTCACACCCTCATACTGCTTGAAGAGCGAGACCACGAAGTCGAACGGCAGAAGGCCATTCTGCACGGCCGAGACCGGCGCGTGCGTGTCAAACGAAAGTTTCTTGGTGACGAATCCGTCCTTCTCGAAGGACAGGATGTAGTTCTGGTTCAGGTCGAGCGGCATGGAAAATTTGCGCAGGTCATCGGTCACGGTGCGCACCTTCTCACCGTTGCGGTATACCACCACACGGCATCCATCCACGCTTCCACCATCCACCTTCATCTTGCCATAAATGGTAAAACCGTTCTGGGCAAACGCACCCAGAACGCCAACCATGGCGAGGATGAAGACGAGCGGACGAAGGATGTTCATGCTCCTCGGCCGCATCGGTTTCACGAGGTCAATCCGGTGGTGGCGATCAAGCCCTTGGCGATCATGGTGGCGACGAGGACCATGGCGAGCATGGCGGCCATGATCAAAGTACGGTTGGCAACGGAGCGGTCAACGTTTTTCATGTGGATCGGTTTGCGCTTCTCTACGCAGCCCGCTGAGAGAAGGTTTCGGAACATTCTGCCTGTCGGTCCCAGCATGCAAAAACCTTCGATGAAGCGCTAAGGCAACCAGACTGACCTGAGCGATGACAGGCCGGGGCTGTCGGCATTCTTCGTCTTTTGGGTGCCCTTTGTGGTAGAACTCAAGACAACACCTCCGGAATACGGTCCGCGTCCGATGTAACCGCAACGGAAACCGAGCGTATTGATGCGGCGAAATGAAAATGATCCCGCTCACCGGACTTTTCCTGGTCCTGTCCATCGCCCCCGCGCATGCACAAGCGCCAGCACCATCGGACCAAGCCCTGTTCGAAGAGGGCCAACGCGCTTATTACAGCGGCGGATATGCCAAGGCCATCGACCTCTTCACCCAAGCCTTGCAGGTGGACCCTGAGGATCTTAACGCTTACCTCCAGCGCGGATTCTGCCACAGCCTGACCGGTGAATACGATGCGGCCATCGCTGATTTCACCTCCGTGATCGATCGCAAGCAGGACCACCTCTGGGCCTACATCAGCCGCGGAAGTGCCTATAAGAAGGCCGGCAAATTCGACCTCGCGTTGAAGGATTTCGACACCGTGCTGAAGATGGACCCGAGGAACGAAGAAGCCTTCAATAACCGCGGATGGACCTACAAGGCACTGGGAAATACCAAACAGGCCTGCGCTGATTGGCAGGCCAGCAAGAAGATGGGAAACGACGAAGCCAAGGTCATCCTCAAGAACAACAACTGCAAATGATGCGACAGCTCCTCATCGGACTTCTTCCCCTTGCCTTCGCCACTGCGGCGCTTGCCCAGGACCAGTCCTACTCCGATTGCCTGGTGAAGACCGCGAGCACGTGGGGCCAGACGTGTGACAAGTGCGAGAACTACAAGGGCTATAAGCGCGACTACAGCGGCGTCTATCACATCGACCTCAAGAACGTCTGCGGCGACATGCTCGACGTGAAAGTGGCCGTGGAAGAGACGGACGGCAACTGGCACATCTTCCCGGTGAAGACGCTGCCCGGCGGCGGTACCATGGAGGCCTTCGCCTGCAAGGGCACCGGCAAATACCTGTACTGGGTGCGCAAGGTGAACGACACGGAGATCATCCTGCCCACGGACGGTGAGATCGCTGCGGCCTATCGGGGAAAGTGAACCGTCGGCCGTGGCCCGATGAGGCGCATATTGCCCAAAATATGCGCCCATCCACTTTGGATCGTTGACATTCCGAAAGCGTGATGCCCCTCGCATAGCGGATCGGCAGGTAGTTTGGTGCCAATTTCACCAGCGCCATGGCGATCAAGCACCTGCACATCCATCGTACGGAAACCTCTCCCGAGATCGAACTCGACCTCGAGCAAGGCACCTTCGATTTCGTGGGCCGCTCGCTGCCCGCCAACGGCGAACTCTTCTACGAGCGCGTCTACCGCTGGCTGGAGGAATACCTCAAGCAGCCCAAGCAGGAGACCACGGTGAATATGCGCCTGGACTATCTCGACACCAGCAGCAGCAAGCACTTCTACAACATCTTCGACCGCCTCAGCGCCGTGAGCGAAGGCGGCAGCACGGTACACGTGAACTGGCACTACGAGACCGGCGACGAGGAGATGGCCGAGACCGGCAAGGACTACCAAAGTCTCTTCCCCATGGACTTCAAGTTCATCGAGGTGAGGGACCTGTTCTGAGGAACACGATTCTGCTCAACAAGCTTTCGGCGGTTTCCCGGTCAAGAGACAGGATTACAGGATTGACAGGATTGGAACCACCTCGTGGCGGATCAATCGCCGGATACTCGGCAGATTTATGGGATCGTCGGTTGAGCCGAGCGCCGGGACGGGACCTGAGATTCAGAAGGACCACGAAATACCAAGTAGAGTGAGTCAGAATATGAAATCCTTGACCCACAAAGGTTCACCAGTGTGGTGTCCGAAAGCTGTGACCCGATGGTGTCAAGCAGGAGCCTCTGTCCCTGATCCCAAACTTTAGTCCTACTCTGACTCATCCCATTAACGGCTACAAGTAGAAAGCCAAAAGTCAGTAGTATATGAGTGACTGCTCATGATTGTCACATGCCGTAAAGCACAACCTCGCACTCGGGCTTCAGCTTGCTGAAGATCTTGTCGGCAGTGATCAATGGGATGCCGAGGTGAACTGCTGTTGCCGCGATCACGGCATCTGGCAGCTTCAAGCGATACCGTAGCCGCAGATCAACGGCCAGATCCTGAATGGAGCGGTGGATCTCCTCAAGCTGGCAGCGGTCCAAGAAGCGGTGTACCTGTTGCAGGTGGCCTGCATCATCCCCATGATAGACCAGCGCCTCCATGCGCACCATGGTGCTAGCCACAACATCATGGCCTGAGCAACTCATTGGCCGTTTTGTCCCCGCCCAGAATGTACAGCAGGATGTTGGTATCGATGGCCACGCGCTCACTACTCATCGCGAAGCGCACGCTGGAATTTCACCGGATCCTCATGCAAGGGAGCCGTGCCCACCAGGTCGCTGAAATCAGCGCCCTTTTTCTTGCGTGAACGCTTGATGGCGTTCTTCATAATCGCACTCGCCTTGAGTCTGGGGGTGCGTTTGGTAACCTTATGGACCATGATGTTGGTGTTGCTTCAAAGATAGCCGCTTGGTGGTACCCGCCACGGCGCCCACTTCAGCATTCCACAGCGTGTGGCAGAAGTTCCAAAGGTTGTAGACAATGACGGTAGCGGTCATGATCTACGATCCGGAGATGGGTGGTGTTCGGACCAAACCTTGCCTAAACTCAGTGCGAACCGAGGACTCGCGGATAATTTCGCGGGACCGTTCATCACTCACCATGCTTTTCATTGATAACAAAGGCAACCTTGATGCATCGCTCAACTTGGCGCTGGAGGAATACTGCCTGTTGAACCTGCCGATCGACGAGAGCTACCTGCTCTTCTACGTGAATGCGCCTTCGATCATCATCGGCAAGCACCAGAACACGTTGGAGGAGATCGATACGGACTTCGTGGAGGAGCGCGGCATCCGTGTGGTGCGTCGCATCTCGGGCGGTGGTGCGGTGTACCACGATCTGGGCAACCTGAACTTCAGTTTCATCCGGCGCTACGATCCGAAGCACTTCAACAACTACCGCGAATTCACCGGGCCGGTGATAGCGGCCTTGGGCGAGCTCGGGGTGCAGGCCGAACTGTCGGGGCGCAATGACATTCTGGTGGACGGCCGCAAGGTCTCCGGCAACGCGCAGGCCGTTCGCCGCGACCGCATGGTGAGCCACGGCACGCTGCTCTTCCGCTCCGAGTTGGAGGACGTGGTGCATGCGCTGAAGCCCAAGCCTGGCAAGATGATCTCGAAGGGGATCCAGTCCATCCGCAGCCGCGTGGTGAACATCGGGGATTTCCTGCCGAAGACTGTGGACATGGAAGCTTTCCGCAGCGCCCTGCTCGCACACCTCTTCCCTGATGATGCGACGCCGCCATTACAAGTGCTCACCGATGAGGACTGGACCAAGGTGCACGCCCTTGCGGACAGCAAATACCGCACGTGGGATTGGAACTACGGAGAATCACCGGACTTCAATCTGCAACGGGTGCAGCGCTTCGCGATCGGCGAGGTGGATGCGCGCCTTCAAGTGGAGAATGGCTATGTGAAGAGCGCGAAGTTCTACGGCGACTTCTTCAGCAAACGCGACATCAGCGAGTTGGAGCAGGCGATCACTGGCATCCGCTATCACCATGATGATCTGCACAGTGCGATGGATGAGATACACGCCGAGGAGATCTTTGAGGGTATTGGCGTAGACGAGCTGGTGAAGCTGTTGTACTGAACGCACCAGCAGGTCCAAGCAAAAAGGGGGACGATCGCGATGATCATCCCCCTCTCGTGGACCCGTAGGGAGTCGAACCCCAAACCTCCTGATCCGTAGTCAGGTGCTCTATCCAATTGAGCTACGAGTCCTTCCTTGTGCTACGGCTGAAACGCCGAAAGCGGGCGCGAATATAATACCCGTCCGATCAACGCGGTTTGTAATACTTCATCGCCTCCGGCATGTAGGCCTTGAGGTCGGCGATGCGCCGAGCGTCGCTGGGGTGCGTGCTCAGCAGTTCCGGTGGCGCGGCGCCTCCAGCCTGCGCCGACATGCGCTCCCAGAAATCCGGCGCGATGCGTGGATCGTAACCGGCCATGGCCATGAAGACGAGGCCCATCTTGTCCGCTTCGCTTTCCTGCTTGCGACTGTAGGCGAGCAGGCCCAATTGACTGCCGATGCCGAAGGATTGCAGGAAGAGATCGGAGGCCATGCTGGGCTTTTCGGCGGCCAGCACCTGCAAGGTCATCCCCGCGCCCTGCACGGCCATGGCCTGGCTCATGCGCTCGTTGCCATGCCGCGCAATGGCATGTGAGATCTCGTGTCCCATCACCAGGGCCAAGCTCGCTTCATCTTTGGTCACCGGGAGCAGACCGGTATAGACCACCACCTTTCCGCCGGGCATGCACCAGGCATTCACTACGGGCTGGTCCACGACGTTGAACTCCCACTTGAAATCCGCCACACGGTCCGCGGCATTGTTCTGCCCGAGGAAAGTGGTGGCGGCGACGGCGATGCGTTGACCCACGCGGCGTACCATTTCCACACGGGCATCATTCGTAGGCAGTGGTGGTATGGAATCGAGGAAGCCCCGGTATTCGGCAAGGCTCATCGACATCATTTCACTCTCCGGCATCAGATTCAGCTGCTTCCTGCCGGTGATGGGAACCTTGGCGCAGCCGAGTGAAAGGACGATGGCCGCTGTCGCGGCCATCGCTCCGACCTTGTGTTGTCCGGTCCTCATTGGATGTCCGCTGAAAGTCCGCGTTCACACAACGCTTCACAGAGCGGGCGCAACGCGGTATAGGTTCCGCGCTTCACGCTGCACTTGCCGATGTGATGCACCAGCCAGGCGCATTGCTCGGCCTGGACCGGCTCGTGGCCGCAGATCTCCATCAGGCTGATGATCACATGCTCGAAGGTGTTCACATCATCATTGTGCAGGATGATCTCACGCGCCTTCGTGGTCGTGTCCTTCACCTCCAGCAACTCCTCCAATTCGTGTTGCACGCTCATCGTTCCCGTTCCTTGCTTCGGTAGTGCGAAGATACGGAACTAGGGTGTGGTCAACTGCGGATCGACGAGGATCGATGGACCCAGTTTGGTCAAGAGCGCACGGGCATCACCCAAGGGAATGCGCTTCCCGTTGAGGTAAGCGGTAACGAAGGCGTCTGTCGCACCGAGTGTCACGGTGGCGTTCTTCCGCGTGCTGGCCGAAGCGATATCCCGATACATCCCGGTGGTGTAGCGGATCTTGTTGTTGGCGGTGCGCTCACTGTTCAGCGGCGTGATGTTGAACAAGTGGTCCAGAGGCGTAGGCTTGCTATATACACCGACCTGCACGGTGAAGAAGAGACCCTTCACGGTTTCCACCTGCTTGGCGGGCGCGGCCGTGGGATCGTTGTAGTAGTTGTCCGTGGCGGGCATCGGATGGAAATCCTCCAGCACCGCTTGTGCTGAGGTTGGATATTTCGCCAATGTCGTGGCTTCACCATCGGTGGCCGGGGCAGTGGTCGTTGTAGGTGTTGTCACGTGAGTTGATCCGGGAGTTTCCACTGGAGATGACGTGGATGCAACCACCGCGACGGAAGCATTGGACGCCTCCGCCTGATCCAAGGAGACCCGTTGGCCATCCATGTATGCGACAACAAAAGCGTCCTTATAGCCGCGTTCCCGGATCTGGTCCTGCGCTTTCAATGCCTCCTGCTTGTCCTCAAAGCGGCCTGCGGAATACCGCATCAGACCGTTGCCCACATGCAGGCCCGTGACCGGCGTCATGTCCTGGAAGGCCTTTGCGGGCAATTCATTCCGGAAGACCCCGACCTGTACCATGTAGACCAGGCCCTTGGGCATGGCCACATCCATGGGAATGGCTCCTTGGCGCGGCGCGATGTCCGGTCCGACGGCAAAGGCAGTGCTCGGCTGAATTGGCGCCGGTGCCGGTATTGGTGTTGGTGCCGGTTCCGGCTTTGGCGCAGGAACCGTTTTCGTTGGTGCCACAGGCGCAGGCACCGGCGCGGGTTTCGCGGGTTCTGCGGCAACGACCGTTGATGGCACATCCACCGGAGGTTGCTGAGTTGTAGGAAGAGCCTTCTCCGGAACGGATGGGACGACTGCCACTTCCTCCGTTGGCTTGGGCGTGGGTGAAGCCTTGGCCACCGGAGCCGGACCGGGCTTCGTACCCTCCATTGCCTTAAGCGCAGCGGCCTGTTCCGGCGGAATGCTCGCGAGGTATGCGTCGGCCTGCGCATCGAAGTTGGTGGCACGGCCCGCTTCGCCCTGCCCGACAGCGCGCAAGGAATCGGCTTGTGCGAAAAGTGCCAAGGACCGTGTGCCCATGCGCGCCGCCTCCGCTTCATGCCCGCCGGATGCGTCGAGCGCCGCAGCCTGGTTCTTCAGTTCCCAGGCCTGGTCCGTGCTCGCTTCCGCAGCCGCCAATGCAGCATCGGAAGCCTGCCGTGCATCACGGGCCTCGCTGCGCAAAAGGAAGTAGTGTCCTTGGCCTTCAGCCGTCATTGCCGGTTGCGCCTTCCTTGGATCAACGGCATCGGACCTGGAAGGAGGATCTTGGGCGATGCCACCATCCTTGCTTGCTTGCGGTGTTTCCTTTTCCGAAGTCAATGGTCCCGATGCAGGAGAAGCAGCGTTCACCACGGATGCGGCATCAACAAGAGGGCTTCCTTCCGATGTGCTGGCGGAAGGCCTGTCCATGTTCGTTGCAGGCGTTGTTCCTGTAGCGCTTCCGCTTTCCTGCGCCGCGGCCGTGGACGGTCCTGAAGATGGCGCGACCGCTTGGCCGGCCTTCGCATTGGCCGCAGCGTTATCCTTCGCGACAGCCTTTACCGCAGGGATGACTGCTGTTGAATGGGTGCTGCCACCCACACCGCTTGCAACGGGCGTTTCAGCTTCCTTCATGTTGACGGCCCGCATGGCGGTCGCATCCGTCATCGCGCCCAGGGCCATGCGCTGCTCCACTTCCGCATAGGTGATGTTCTCTCCCGCCGCAGGGCTGCGCTCCAGCATATAGTGGCGCACGGTGATGGCTTGATCCAGCTTTTGCAGGGCATGCAGTTCATCGGCATAGGCCATGCGGTAAAGGCTGTCGCGAACAACGATATCCTCCACGCGTGCTGCATCCTTCCGCAACTGCGCGCCATGGTCCTTGTCGGCCTGGGCGGCCTGCACAAAGCCCGCTGCCATTTGGGCCAACGGTCCGCTCACCGGCCGGCCCAGTTTCTTCACCGCGCGGTCCAGCGCGGCGGAGCTGTCGAGTGCCGTCGCGAATTCCTCCTTCATGATGAAATCGGTATGCTCGCCGACCTCGGAACGGAGGATCAACAGGTCATCCTTCGCTTTGTCCGTCTGCTTTTGCAGATCTTCGTTCGTGTCACTTTCCGGCACGGCGGACAGCAGGCCGCCCAAGGAGTCGACCTTGGCCTGCGCGGCCTTCGCCTGCTTCACTTCCACGGAGTTGATCGCGGCGGCATCTTGGGCCTTGGAGGAGCGGTACTGCACTACGCTCTCATAGATGCTGGCTGGATCGGGCGTTATCACGACACGGTCATCCAGGGATGCGCTTCCCATTCCAGTGGCCACCGGTGGCAGTGCCGGTTTTGCGGAAGCGCTCGGGGCCGCAGCCGCAGGAGTCGCCGGCCTTTTGGCCATGGCCAAGGCCTCATCCGACGCTTTCACATGCTCGGTCCTCAGTTCCTGCAAGTGACGGATCTTGGGCTGTATGGCATCCGCGGCTTCCGGATGCTCCGCCAACAGACCCGTCTGGCGGACCAGGTGCGCATCGATACTGTCCACCAGTTCCGCTTCCAACTGATGCGTGGCGATGGCCTTGCCCTTGTCCGTTCCGGCACCTTCCATGATCTGCTTCCGGCGCAGGCTGAACCCGGCAATGATGTCATCCGCTGATTGCTCCGAAAGGTCCGTGGGATCATTGTCCAACAAGGTGTACTGTGGTGCCCCGGCATTCGCGGTCCTTTGGGGATCCGCCGCATCACCTGAGTCCGGACCGGTGCCGGGCTCTGCCTCCTCCTGCGCCGCCAGCTCCGTACGCGCCTGATGCAGCGCGGCCACCTGTTGCTCCTGCGCTTGAATGGCGATGTCCAAGCTGTCGCGTTCCGCTTTCTTGCTCGCGCCCTGCCTCAGTTGCTGCAATTCCGCCAGCTTGTTCGACGCGAAGAACATCTGTTCCTCCGCATCATTCACCGTGGCGATATCAGTTCCATTCCCCTCCTGCCCCACTGATCCCGGTGCCGTTGCGTCCCTCGCATCCCCATTGCCCTGAAGGTCGCCATCCGCAGGATCTGCCACCACCGATGATGCGTTCGGTCCGCCGCTTTGCTGTTGTGCCGAAGGAACAGTGCCCTGTGTGGACGATGACCTGTTGTCCTGCGTGCTTTCACCGCGTTGCGCGGTTGACGTTCCATCGGCCGACCCCGGCTGGCGCGCACCCGTGTTGTTGACCATCGCCACATCACCGGTCGCTCCCGATGCGGCTTGACCTGTGCCCGTAACACTGCTGTTCCCTTTCTGTGCCGCGACCGTCCCTGTTGTGGCTGTTTGCTTCACACTGCTGTCATTGCCCGCCTTGGTCGTGGAGGAGGGAGTGGAAGCAGCCTGGGTGGAGACGGTGTTGGGCACCATGGCAATGCGCGCATCGGTGCTGTGGATGCTTCCGGTCTGCGCCAATTGATCCGTGCTTGATCCCCAATCGAACGTGCGCTGTTCCTTCTCCGCCACCGGTTCGGTGGCTGCTGCATCATACCGTTGGTCGATGGCCAAAGCGGCGATGCTGGCCTTCACGTTCGACATCCGCTGCGCCACACCAGCGAGGTCCGGCGTTGGTGCGGGCGTCGCCGTTGCAGTGGAGTCGGACCGGAGATGGCCCAACAGCGCGACCTGGCCCCGCGCCATCGCAGCATCCTCCTGCGCCTTTCGGGCCTTGGCGAATCCCGCGTCGGTCTCCTCGACCATTGCCGCGTGCTGTTCCTCCAACGTGGAGATCTGTTTCGTGAGGTCATCCTTCTTGTTGCCTTTGGCGGCATCCCGCTGACGCTTCAAGCTTGTGATGCGATCGGCCAGTTCGGCCTCGTCCTGGCGCTGTCCATTCGCTTCCGCCAATTTCCCCGCAGCGACCTTTTCGGCATCACTGGCCACTTTCCGGGCGCGCTCACTTTCGGTCATCGCCGCATTCGGACCGCTCTGTTGGTCCACTTGAGACTTCAGTTGCTTGAGCACTTCTGTGGTGCCCGCCTGGTCCTTTGCATTCACGGCTTGTGCGAGTGAAACGGATGTTGCTGCGGCCTTGGCGGCCAGGCCCTCGGTCACCTGCTGCGCCGCCTTCAGATCATGCCCCGTGGAGAGCGCTGCACTCGCGCGATCATTCGCCTCCCTCGCCCGTTGTCGGGCTACTGCGGCCTGTGTCATCAGCGCCGTCCGTGCAGGGCTGTCGGCAACCGTGTCGGCCTGATGGACCAAGCTCTCCGCCAATTGCGATGAGGACTCAGCTGCTTCCACATTGCTTGCGGCGAGGGCGAAGGCCGCATTCGCATCGCGTCCCTCGTCCGCCGCACGTTTGGTCAGTTCATCCTGTTGGCCCTTCGCCAATTTCTGCGCGTCCTCCAGGGACATGTTGCCCGCAAAACCGGCCGCATTCATCGGATCTTCCACGGGCTTATCCGATGCGCTGTCCACTGCTACAGCCTGCTCCTCCGTCACGTCCAGCTTCGCGCGCCGCTTGATCTCCTCCAGTGCCATGGCCATCACATCCTCGTGCAGCGCCTGGTCGAAATGGTTGGTGATGGAGAGCTTTTCACCACCCTCGTTCACCAGCTTGATCTCCTGTGCATAGGCCGCAGGCTCTTCGTTGGAAGGCACGTCCACCTCCCCGAGATGGGTCTTCCCGCCCGGGCCGCCTTCCACCAGGAAGGAATAGCGCCCGCCGTGTGGCAGCGTAAGCAGATAGCCGCCGTTGATGTCGGTCTTCACGTCCGCGACCTTCTCGCGGGTGAGCGCGTCCTCCACCACGATGTGCGCCTTGCGGTCCATGATGTCGAAGGCCGAGGCATAGGTCCCTTTGATCACCGAGAGGTTGACCGGAGCGGGCGTGGTGCCCACCCGGTAGACGGTTTGCATGTCCTGCTGGCTCTCACGGGTGCTGGCGAAGCAGGCCTGCTTGCCGTCCGGGCCAACGATGTAGAGCATCTCGTCCGCTGGCGTATTCACCGCAAAGTCCATGTTCTCCGGCGGGCCGAAGATCCCGGAGGCCTTGTCGTAGCTGCTCTTGAAGACGTCATAGCCGCCCATGCTGTTATGGCCCTTGCTGCAGAAGTAGAAGGTCGTTCCATCGGACGACATCACGCCATAGTCCTCGTCCTGGTCCGTGTTGACATAGCCCGCGAGTTTCACCGGATCGCTGAAACCACCGGTAGGCAGCACATCGGTGCGGTAGATGTCGCGGCCGGTCTTTCCATCCTTGCCATAGCTGCTGAAGTAGATGGTGCCGCCGCCGTTGGGCAGATAGACCAGCGAGCGCTCCTTGCTCTTCTTGTCCAATGCGGTCATCAGTTCATCCGGCGTCGTCACGATCTTCCCTCCGATGTCGCTGAGGTCGTAGAAGCGGAAGAAGTCCGATGCCGCCACCTCCACCTTGTTGTAGACCTTGATGTCCTTTATGTTTCCGAGGAGGTTCTTGCCGTTGCGGCATTGCTGCACCAGGGCGTCCACCGGATATTTATCGAGCAGCTTCTTGTCGGCCGTGCCACGGAAATGCTCGTAGGCGGTGACGGCCGCGTCGAACTGATAGTCCAAGTGGTAGGCCCGGCCGAGGAAGTACCACGCGAGGTTGTCGGTGGCAGGGCCCTGCACGGCGAATTTCAGATAACCGATGGCCTTCTCCTTGTCGTCCCCGCCATAAAGCGAGCATGTTCCAAGACGAAAGTTCAGGTCATGGTCTCCCGGTTCGAGGCTCACCAATTGGGAGTACATCGGCAGGGCCTGCGCATAGGATCCCGCCGCGAACAACGCGTCCGCCTTGGCCTGCAGTTGCTTATCGCCGCCTTGCGCAAGAGCGGGCAACGGCAGGAATGTCAACGCCATCAACGCCCAACGGGAAACTGCGCCTTGGGCGGACATCGATCCGATGGCGGATGCACACTTCATGTCTTGGCACTTGAACGGCCGAAGAGGTCCATCCGGTTCTCCCGTTTATTCCACAAGCGGACGATGTTGTGCCGGTGCGTGTAGAAGACCATCACGCCAAGCACCAAGGAGAAGATCCGCAGCACTTCACTGGGCTCGCGGTAGATGAGCATCACCGCGACAGGGAAGACCACCGCCGCGCACAATGAGCCCAGCGAAACGTAGCGCCAGACCAGGAAGACAACAAAGAAGACGACGATGCAGATCAGCGCGGAACCGGGATGCACCGCGAGCACGCCGCCCAGGGAAGTGGCGATGCCCTTGCCTCCGCGAAAACCGGCGAAGACCGGATAGAGATGGCCGATCACCGCCGCGAGAACGAGTACCACGCGCAAGAGTGTCCATGCATCGGAGTAGGGTTCCAGCCCGCTCCACAGCGGAAGAAGCCGCACGGGCAGGAAGCCTTTCAGCACATCGATCAACAGCACCGGGATGCCCGCTTTGGGGCCGAGCACGCGGAAGGTGTTCGTGGCTCCGGCGTTGTGGCTTCCATGTTCGCGCACATCGATATTGAAGAAGCCCTTGCCCCACCAGACCGATGTGGGGACGCTGCCGCACAGGTAGGCGATGACCATCGCGGTGACTCCGTACATCCAGGGGAACTCCATGGCTCAAAGACCGAAACGGTCACGGAATTGATTCACCTTGGCCTTGTCCGAAAGGATGAATTCATAGTCGGGAGCGCCCTTCTTGCCGGCCACTTTCCGCTTGTCCTCCTTCATCTCGCTGAGCATTGTGTTGAAGTCCTTGCTGCTGCTGTACGCATACATTCTGCCACGTGCGTACTGGAAGAACCACCAGGTCTGGTCGTCCAGCATCAGCAGCACCGTCATGACGTCACCGCTGCGTTTGCGCTGGAATTCGACCTTGCCTTTCAGGTAGCGGTAGACGGGCTTCTTCTGTACCGTGCCCAGCCCGATGAGGCCCTGGCTCTGCCAGGCCTCATCCGCCGCGTTCCAACTCAGGTTCACGTCGCAGAGCATGAGCGCCTTCACCAGTTCATCCGGAAGATGCTTGATCTCGCCCTTGATGCTGAGTTCGCTGATGAGCTTGTCGCTCTGCTCCTTGCCCAGGATCTGCTTGAGCGACCGTTCGTACGGCGTCTTGGAAATGTCCACCTGCTTGGCGTCCGGATAGGCGGTGATGTCCGCGGTCATCTTGTCGAACGCGTCGTCGAGGAAGGGGAAGTCCAAGTACATGGTGACGTGCTGGTTGGCCTTGGCACTGTCGCTCATGTAGAGGAGGCTGCCGTAAGCATCGGCCTGCACCTGCCCCAGGTCCACACCCTCGTGGAGGTGTCCGTCCGCGGAGATGATGCAGCTATTGGTGGCCAGGCCGACGATATCGCCCGGCAGGTCACGCTGGCGGATCTTGTCCTTGTTGGAGATCAGGTAGGTGTTGCTCTTCTTGTCGAAGAACAGCAGTCCCTTCGCGCTGATGATGGTGCGGTCGTCCTTGTCCTCCTTGCGGCTGAGGAAGGTGCCGTAGGTCTTGAAAGGATCGTCCTTGGTGAGGAAGATGCCCGCGCCGATCGGCAGGCCGTCCGCATCCAAGAGCGAATCGCTGACGGGGATGAAGACCTCCGCGGGATCGATCGGGCCGGTGAAGTTCATCCAGTTGCGCGGGATGCCGGGGCAACTATGCTGGATGCGCGTGCTGCCGCTGAAAGTGAGTTCCTTTGTGGAGGCGTGCAGTACGACATCGCCGAAGTAGTCGAAGGCAGGGCTGAGCTGGAAGCCTTCCTCCTGCGTGATGCGGCCGCGCGCATAGGTCTGATAGGCCGTGTCCACATTGATGTTCTGCATGTGGATGACGAAGGCCTTGCCGGTCTCGTCCACATAATTGTACAGTCCATTGCCGCTGTATTGGCGGCGCGCGGCGATGTTCACCGTGGCGTCGTGGATCACATGGTACTTGTTCACGAAGTTGGCCGTGACCGTGGCATGCTTGAGCGACTGCATTTCGGCGTTCTTCCCCACCCGCACGATCATGCTGTCCGGGGTGATCAAGGCGTCCGCCACGCGGATGTACTGCACGTCGGTGGCGGTGATCAAGTGTTTCTTGAGGTCATATCGGGCTTTGGGCGCCATGAAGCTGAGCGAATCCTGGTCCGGTCGCACGCTGATGAAGTTGCTTCCGGAAAGGTTCAGGTCCGAATTGCCCGCCGCCGCTTTCTGGTCGCTTTCCAATTCGAGATCGCCTTGGTCCATGTACCATTTGAAGCGGTCCATGAAGCAGACGTACTGGTTCACCGGGAATTCCACCTTGGTCTCGGCCCCGTTGCTTACGAAGTCGCCGTAGCGCTCGTCCAGCTTGATCGTGGCGTTGACGTTGTCCGTGCGGAAGGCGATGCTGGAGGTATCCCCCTCGGTGAGCCGGAAGTCGCTGGTGTCGGCATGCACCTGCATGGACTTCAGGTCGAAGAGCTTCGACTTGAGCGTGGCGTTGGTGAAGTCGACCAGGCCCATGCCCTGCATGCCCGTTGGTGTCAATTCGGTGCTGCCATGGAAAAATGCCTGGCCGCCGTACATGCGCATCGGTCTGTCGATGGTGGTCGCAACAAGTGAATTCGCCGCAGGCTCCAGGCGCACGAAGGTCTTGGCGGATTGGACGGCGGGCACATTCATGGTGGCGCTCGCGGAAAGGGTATTGTCCAGCGTGTCCACCACGCCGAAGGTGGTGTCGGGAGTGAAGATGAGGTCCTTGCTCGATGCGGTCGTTGTCAGGTAGCTCAACTCGCCATCGCCGTGCAGGCCCTCGTGGTCCAGGGTGACAGTGTTGTTGAAGGTGGACTTCTTGCCATAAAGAGGCAGTCCGCCGGTGCCGGTGGCATGCACGAAGCCCAAGGCATAGTCCGGCTGCAGGCCGAGGGGCTCGCGGATGTCGGGGAAGATCCCGCCGCTCATCAAGGTGCCATCGAAGTGGAGACCCTCATTGGTGAAGTTGTCCAAGCTGTCAATGACGAAGGGATCGCTCTTGTAGTAGAATTTATCGCGCTTGTATGCGCCCTTCTGGATGCTGCCGCGATCATAGTAGACATAGCTGTCCTTGGTGCTGTTGAACTTCGGATACTCCGGATATTTCTTCTGCTGCAGGCCGCTCTTGTTGCCCGGCGCGTCGATCTCCAGCGAGCCGGTGACATTCTCCAGCACATTCTTCACATGCACCAGGCGATGGTTCCCGTTCTCGTCGGGCTTGAAGCTGTCCGCGAGGAAGGCCACGCTGTCCACGTTGAGCAGGTCGATGGTGAAGGGCTCGTAGTGGAAGTAGTACTCCTTGCCGAAGTAGGTGAGCTTCCCTGCCTTGATGACGCCGCTGAAGGTGAAGTCGCGGTCCTTCTTGACGGTGACGAGCTTCTCCGCCGGATAGATCTTCACATCCTGTGAATCACTAAGGATGATGCTTGCCACGCCTTTCAGCGCGAGGTCGTTGTTGAGCAGGTTGATCGTTCCGTTGACACCGTCCGGGCTGTTGCTGTTGAATTGCAGCACATCGTAATCGGTGCGGCCCGCGCTGGAAAGGATGTGCTGCATCAGGCGGGGCGTCACATGCACACGGCCCTCGTCGATATCGTAGTCCACGAAGCCCTTGTTGGCCATGTCGATCAGCATGTTCGTCACCTGCGTCATCTGCAGTTTGGTGAACTTGGCGAAGTCCTCCGCATAGAAGTCGTTGCCGGCCTGCTTGCTGTAATCGCGCAGGCGGGCCAAGGGATGCACGGCGTCGATCCCCAGCATGGCCATGTACCGCGCCTGCTCGAAGTAGTTGAAGCTCTCGAACGAGGTGCGTGTCTGCGTGCTGCCTTGCAGGTTGCCGATCTCCACCAGGGGATCGCCCTGCTTCCAGCGCAATTCCTCGAAGTACATGTCGAGGTCATGATAGGTGTCGTAGAAGGGACCGCGCGAAAGACCCTCGTCGCCCTTGATCAGCGTGAGCTGCTTCTTGTCCTTCAGGAAACGCAGGCTGACGCTGGGGTGATAGATGGAGTCCTTGTCCAGCCGTACCACCACGCCCACATCCCCGCTGGCGATCTTGTCCGGCTCGATGGTGTAGAGCAGGCCCTTGGTGACGATGAAGGGTTTCTTCTCCCGGTAGAAGATGAGCGACGCGGGGTCCTCCTTGGTGCCGTAGCCCTGCAGCTTGGCGCCCTGCATGGTGAATCCGCCTTCGAAGTCCACGCCCGGCATGATGTCGCGGATGTTCCTCCGCAGGTCATAGCCTTGGAATTGCGGATAGCTGGCGTTCTTCTCGGTGACGTTCGCACGCAGTTTGTCCACCACGGTGCCGAGCAGCGGATGGTCGAAGTAGGGATCGGTGAAGAGCACGCTGTCCACTTCCACCACCGCGGTCTTCACCTTCAGTGAATACGCATGGTCCCACTTCGCGAAGGTTGAGGTGGGCTTCAGGCCGGTGCGTTCCCACGTGAGTGTTCCGCCTTTGCCTTCCCAGGTCCCCGACACGGGGAAGTAGGTACCGCTGGTGCCGTGCACTACCGAGCTGTCGCCCTTGGAAGTGCAGATCAGGTCCATCGTACCGAATGACACCTTCGGCACACTGTCATAGGCCCACGTGAATTTGGTGCTGCTGCTCTTCCAAACGGTACTCGGGCTCGAATAGATGGTGCCATCCTCGAAAAGGCCCGCGCTCATGTCGAGCAGGTCGGCCAGGTCCTGCTTCTTCGCGGCCTTTCCCGCTTTTTCCAGGCCCTTCATCCACGCGTCGAATTCCGCCGCAGGGCGGCCCTGCTTGGAGAAGCTAACCAGCACGGAGAGGAATTCCTTGAAGTCCGAGAAGGCGACGAAGCGCTTCTTCAACATGACATTGGAAAGCGCCACGATGCGCGAGCGTTGCTCAGCGGTGAAGTAGCCGCCGTTCCAGGCCGGGGTGAATTCGGTCTCGATAAAAGGTTTCGCCTCCTTCTTGTCTGCATCGGAGAGGAAGGCCGTCATCTCCTGCAAGTAGGTCGCCTGGTCGTCGGTGAAGGGCTTGGTCTGCGCGACGGCGCCGGCAATGGATGCACAAACGAGAACAAGCATCACCATGGCGCGCATCCGTCCTTTCAAGAAGTTCCTTGATCCACCCTTCATCACTTCGTTCACGGCTTCATCGGTTTTTCGCAGGCGAGCATGGTCCATTCCCCGTCCTTCAGTTCGATCGTCGGCCGCAGACCTTCCGCGATCGCAGCCTCTTTCATTTTTCCGGCATCCGCTATCACGAAGCCGCTGAGGAGCACCGTTCCGCCCGGCATCAGGGCTTCCCGGATGGCGGACATCGCGCGCATCAGCGTGTTCCGTTCGATATTGGCCAAGATAGCATGGTAGGCCATCGGAGGCAGGGTCGCTGCGTCCCCCTTTTCCACAGTGATGTGCTGGCATCCGTTACGCTCCACGTTCTCGCGCGCATTGTCCACCGCGAGTTGATCGTAGTCAATGGCCATCACGGCCCGGGCGCCCATCCGCTCCGCGAGCATGCCCAGCACCGCTGTGCCGCAGCCCAGGTCGCACACGTCCTTGCCGCGCAGGTCGAGTTCCTGCATGGCCGTGATCATCATCCGTGTGGTGGCGTGGTGCCCGGTGCCGAAGGCCATCCGCGGGGTGATGACGAGTTCCTGCCCATAGCTCGGATCCGCCGGATGGAATTCCGCGCGGATGCGCACCCGTCCATCCACTTCCACCGGCTGGAAGCTGCTCTCCCATTCCGCGTTCCAATTGGTGTCCGGCACCTCGCGTTCGGAAAAACTTGCCTGCACGTGCGGCTCGCTCATCACCAAAAGCCGGCCCAGCGCGATAACGTCATAGGATGCGGTTGGCACGTAGGCCTTCAGCCCTTGCCGGGTCTCCTCGAATCCTTCATAGCCCAGGTCGGTCAATTCCGCCAGCAGGATATCCCGCCACGGTTCAACAGGCGTCAAGCGGAAGTCCACCTCGGTGTAACGCTTCATGCCTTTCCGCCCTTGTTGGCGATGCGCAGCAGTTCGGTGAATTGTTCGGCCACCAGTGCAGCACCGCCGATCAGGCCGCCGTTGATGTCGGGCGAGGCGAAGAGGCCCTCCGCGTTGTCCGGCTTGCATGATCCGCCGTAGAGGATGGGAATGCCCAAGGCCGCGTCACCCGCGAGATCGCGAAGTTCCTGACGGATGAAGGCGTGCATCTCCTGCGCCTGCTCCGGCGATGCGGTAAGTCCCGTGCCGATGGCCCAAACCGGTTCATATGCCACCACTATGCGCTCGATGTCGGACGGGTCCATGGTGCCGAGTGCCTCGTGCAATTGACTGGCCACCACGTCGCGATAGCGCCCTTCCTCGCGTTCGTTGCGCAGTTCGCCGCAGCAATAGATCGGCAACAGGCCGTGCTTCAGCAGCATTGCGATCTTCTTCCCCACCACGGCATCCGTCTCGCCGAAGTATTGCCGACGCTCGCTGTGCCCCACGATGCAGGCGCTGACGCCGATGGACCTCAACATGGGCACGCTCACCTCACCGGTGAAGGCGCCCTTCTCCTCCTCATGGCAATTCTGCGCCGCGACGAGGATCCGTGGCATGCGACGTTCATCCAAGAGGCCCGCCACCTGCTCCACCGTGGAAGCGAGAAAAGGAAAGGGTGGCGCGATAACGACGCCGACTTCCGGGCCGTTGGAATTCACCCAGCCCTTGATGGCATCCGTCAGGTTGCGCGCCTCTGCCGCATCCTTGTGCATTTTCCAATTGCCCGCGATGATCCTCCTCATGCCTTTCTGTTAGCGTCCATAGTGAATACAAAGATGGCTTCCACCGTTCGCGTCCCGTCGATCGCCGAGGACGGTTTGTCAACGCTGTTTCCGGGGTAATGCGTTACCTCACTTCAGGGCGTGTGCGGCATGGGCGAGCGAAGGGACGTCGCTGCCACTCCATTTGCCCCGCACCACACCGTGCTGCATCAGCACGATGCCCGGGTTGCTGCGGATCATGGTCTTCAGCGTCACGTCGTCGCAGGTGAGGTAGTCGTACATGTTGTCGTTCGCATGGCGGAAATCCTCCACTTCATTATAGCCGCTGCTGGTGAGGCCGTAGACGTACCAGCCTTTCTGCTGCGCGTCCGCAACGAGTTTATTGATGGCCTTCTGGCTCCCCGTCCGCGTCTTGCTGATGTTGTTCACCACGATAAAGAGCACCGGCTCCGTCTCATTCAGCAGGTCCGCGGTGATGTCGTTGCCATCGCCATCGGTCAGCACAAAATCCCGCACTGGTGAATCATAGCCCGCGTTGTGCACCTCCACGCGGCGGTCCACATAGACCCACGTGCTGTCGTCCCACGGATAGGCGCCTTTGCTGTCGAACTCCTTCGACTCGCCGGTCTTCGCGTTCTTGTAAGTGAGATAGACGTCCTGCACCGGCGGGATCTCCTTCGCTTTTTCCTCGGCGATGTTCAGTCCGATCGCGTAAGGGCGATAGTCGCGCATCGGCAGGTGCTCATAGCAATGCCACATGAAGAACAGAGCGACCGCCGCCACCCAGATCGCCGTGGTCCATTCGGCGCGCGGCCCTTCCATGAAACGCTTGATCAACAGGTAGCCCACCAGCACGCCGATGGCAAGGAGCAACGGGAACCACCACGCGAAGACCCAGCAAAAGAAGGCGAGCAGCACCATGGAGATCGGCAGCACGGCAAGGTCATCGCCCCATGTATTGAAGGTGATGCGCTTGCGGAAGAGGAAGAGAGGCAGAACGAAAACGAAGAGGACCGCATCCTTGGAGAAGCTTTCCCACGGCGTCATCGGGCGGCCGAGTGAGCCCTTCACCGCATCGCCGAAACAACCGCAGTCGGTTACGCAGGTCACATCCTTCATTACTTGTTGCCCGTCGACGATGGCGGCATACTTCGCTTGTGGATCGCAGGTGGCGGTATAGGCGGTGAGCCAGCCGAAGAAGATCGTAAGGATCAGCAAGGACCAGGTGGCCAGCTTCATGCGACCGCCCACGAGCACCGCGAAGCCGAGCACCACTTCCGCCAGACAGGCCAGCATCGCCAACACCAAGGAGAAGGGCATCAGCCAAGGCAGGCCGAGCGCACTGGCCTCAAAGTATTCTTGAAGCTTGATGCTGAAGCCGACCGGGTCGTTGGCCTTGATGAGGCCGCTGATAATGAAGGTGGCACCCACGAGGATGCGGCAGATCAGGAGGAAGATGCGCATGGCTGTCAGGGATCGCAGGCCGCAGGAACGCCGCCTTGTGACAGCGGCTAATGTAGCCTTCCCCCGGAAAGGCCCTGCCGACAATTGCAAGCTCTTAACGAATGGAAAGACAGGGCGTGCGTGATCTCAAGCCTGTTCACCTTCCTCCATGCGGATCAACGCGAAAACGGCGTAGTTCACGATGTCCAGGAAATTCGCGTCGATGCCTTCACTCACCAGCGTTGCACCGGCGTTGTCCTCGATCTGCTTGATGCGCAAAAGCTTCATCAAGATCAGGTCCACCAGCGAGCTCACGCGCATGCTTCGCCACGCCTCGCCGTAGTCGTGGTTCTTGCGTTGCATCAGGTCGCGGGCATGGTCGATACGTCCTTGGACCGCGCTGATCGCATCCTTCGCTTTCAGGTCAGGGGTTTCCGCTACGCCGATCTCCAACTGCACCAAGGCCATCGCCGCGTAGTTCACGATGCCCACGAGTTCCGGCCGGATGCCCTCGCCCACCTTGCTCTCCCCTACCTGCTGCAAGGTGCGGATGCGTTGCGCCTTGATGAAGATCTGATCGGTGATCGACGGCACGCGCAGGATGCGCCAGGCAGTGCCATAGTCCTGCGCCTTCCGGCTGAAGAGGTCCATGCATTCGGCCACGGCCGCGTCGTATTGCTTGAGGGTCTTGTCCATGGAAGGCGCGGGAACTCGATCTTCGGGGCGTGAAGAACGGCGGCGAAGATATTACGTGGTGCCTGCGCGGTCGGCTGACATCGGTGCGACCTCCCCTGGTGATGGGCATCCTCAACATCACACCGGATTCCTTTCATGCGGACAGTCGGCAGGCCACGGTGGAAGAAGCCTTGCGAACAGCGGAACAAATGCTCGCGGATGGCGCGGCGATCATCGACATTGGTGGCGCCAGCACACGGCCAGGTGCGCACGAGGTGGCCGTGGAAGAGGAACGGGAGCGCATCATTCCGGTGATCACCGCGATCCATCAGCGTTTCCCTGAGGCATTGATCAGCATCGATACGTGGCGTGCGGCCATCGCTGCGGAAGCGGTCGCGGCCGGGGCCTTCATGGTGAATGACATCAGCGCGGGCCTGCTGGACGAGGCCATGCTGGAGACCGTCGCGGCCCTGCATGTCCCATATGTGATCATGCACATGCAAGGCACGCCGAAAACGATGCAGAAAGACCCGAAGTACACGGATGTCCTGGCCGAGGTGGTGCACTTCCTGAGCGCTCGGGCGCAGGCTGCCCACCATGCCGGCATCGCGGATGTGATCCTCGATCCCGGCTTCGGCTTCGGCAAGAACAAGGACCACAACTTCAGCCTGCTGCAAGGGCTTCCCGCATTGAAGAACCTCGGATTCCCGGTATTGGCGGGCCTTTCGCGCAAGCGGATGATCAATGAGGTCTTGGGCACCACGCCCGCCGAGGCGCTGAACGGCACCACCGTACTGAACACGATCGCACTGATGGCGCACGCTGACATCCTGCGTGTGCATGATGTGAAGGAAGCAGTGGAAGCGGTGAAGCTTGTGACCGCGGTGCGCGGTGCAGCTCAGCGGTCGGAGGCATCCCGCTGATGCCCTGCCTTGCGCTTGTAGTAGCCTTTGCTGGTCTTCATGTACTCATCCATGATCTTCGAGAAGACGGGCCGCTGCTGTTCGGTGTAGGGCATGTCCCAGCTCATGTTGCGCACGTTCGCCTTGTAGCCGGCCTCGCCCAAGGGCTGGTCGAACGCGCTGAAATCGAAATCGGAGATCCAGGGGAACAAGGTGATCTGCAGGTCCATGTCATAGAACGGCACGTCCGGGTAGGCGGGGATCTTGCGGGTGTCGATCACCACATTCTTGGTGATCATGCCCTCCTTGCTGAACCACACCACATATCGCCAGCCCCGTTCCAGATCGAACTTGTAGGCCCCGTCCTTCTTCGTGGTCGCCTGGGCATCGTCCTGGCCGGCCTTCACCACGCGCACCAGCACATCGTTGAGGGGATCGCCGGACATCAATTCGGTGACCGTGCCACTGAGCTTCACCGTGAAGCGCTGCGCCTGGGCCTGCACGGCAAGGAACACGACCAGCAGCACCGCTAAAGTGCGGCCGTGAAGGAGGTTCCTTTTTGACATGGCGGCAAAACTAACCGTACACCCGGACCACGGAAGGCCGAAAACAGGACAGGGCCGTATTGCTACGGCCCTGTCGGGAAAGGGTCTTGGATGCTATCAGTCGAGCATCAGCTTCCGTGTCACTGTGCCCTGGTCGAAAGTGAACTTCATGAAGTATGCACCCGCTTTCAGTCCGTCACGATGGAGGATGTAGGAGGTGTTCTCCACGTTTTCCGAGCGGACGCGCTGGCCGTTGATGTTGTACATCTCCACGGTATGGATGGTCTTCGTCGCGCTGATCGACAGGATATCGTTCATCGGGTTCGGTGCCATGCGAAGGCCAACGGATGCGGCCAATTCGTCGATGCCGACACCGCTCCCGGCGCACACGCAATCCGGGCCGTAGACGTCATTGACCGTTTCCGCGTCCCCATCATCGCATGAGGTACCGGGCAGGGACTCACCATTCACCACCCCTTCACAGTCCATGGCTGTCACCGTGCAGCTTTCCAGCGCGAGCGCAGCGACGATCCGCGGGTTCATATAGCCCATGACAGTATCGATGTATGCGCGGCCTTTGGCAGCGGTCATGTTCGGGTTGCTGGCCAAGCTGGCCATGTTGGCGGTTATCGGAGGCGGGCCAGCGGAAACGATGGTTTGCGCGAGGGCGCTGTTCTGGTCCCACCACTGCCAAGGGCCGGCCTCCTCCAAGGTCCCCGGGACCATTGCGGGCCAATTGGGCGTCACCAGCGGGAACAGACCTGCCACGCCGGTATTGATATGGACGCTGTTCGATCCATGCACCTGGTCCGTTCCATAGAGCGACTCGGCACGATCGGTGAAGGGGTCGCCGTCCGTCATCCCCGCGAACGACGCATTGTTTCCGTAGGTATTGACCAATTGCATGAACAGATTGCTGCCTTGCAGCGGCAGGACCTGCTCACCGGTGGTGGGTACGATCACCACGCCCTCGGTGAAGGGCGCGAAGGGATCGAATACGCAATGAAAGGCCACCATCGGCATATCGCCCGGCGCGAGCCAACTGGTATCGGCCAAGGCGCCGCCCGCATTCACGCAGAAGTTGAAGTCGCCATTTTGTCCATTGGGGCGATACAGACAGAGCGATCCTCCGAAGCCGTCGATATTGCCCACCGTCATCGTGTCGACATAGCTGGTGTTCGGGTCGAAGGGATCGGGACGGAACTTCTCGATGAAGAGCTCCGACGGATGGTCCAGCGTTGCGGCGGCGAGCGCGATATAGCCTCCCGTGCCTTCGCCGTACACGATGATCTTGTTCGGGTCGATGCCATAGGTATTCGGCCCGGCTGCGTCGGCCTTCAGCGTGCGGATGCATTGTTTGAGATCATGGATCGCGCGGTAGACGGCATTGAGCAAGGTGCCGCGACGGATCTCAACGGTGGATCCGAGCGGATTCCAGCCAAAGCGATAGTCCATGTCCACGGCAACGTATCCGCGGCGCGCCATGCGCTTGCAGGTCTCCACTGCACTGCTGTCGCCCTTGGTCCCGGTGGGGCTGCCGTTGATCGGGGGAGGAAGCAGGTTCCCTGTATGGACATAGATGAACACCGGTCGCTCATCAACGCAATCGATATACGGATGAGGTTCGTACACGTCCATCTTCAGGTTGATCACCTTGACCACCGTGCTTGCGTCCTGCGGATCGAAGTAGGCTGCGGGGATCGGCTGCCCCGTGGTGACGTCCGTCTGCAGGGCCACCACGTTCGGGCCGTAAGAGGAGGGGTTCGAGAAATTCGAGGTCAGGAAGTCGATGTTGGTACCGTAGGTCACATCGCTATGCACCACCACTTGTCCGGGTGTGAAGACCTCCGAGAGATAGCGCTGTTGCGCATGCACCCCTACCGAAATGGCCATGGCCATCAGGGGCACTATCCGGTGTAGTTTTCGTTTCATCTGTTTGGTTGGTGTTGGCTTCAAGAAAGGTAACACGTTAGCGCTTGTCGAGTTCATAAGAGATCTGCACATAGGCCAAGCGACCGATACGTGGCCCGCCGTAGACCAGATATACGTCGTTGTTCCACGCTCTGTTCAACCGTTCGTCAGAAGGGACGGTATTGTCGAAGAAAGGTACCAGCCCGAAGAGGTTGCTCCCTCCCACCTTCAGTGTGAGGTGGTCCTTCGGAAAACTGACATTGATCTGCGCGTCCACCATGTCGTAGCTGGGGATGGGACCGGAGAACTGCGGTGATCCCTCGAAGGAATAGCCTTCCACATACTTCCAGTTCAGTCCATAGCCGAAGCGGTTCAGCTTGGTGAAGGGGATCTTGCGCTCCCGCGCGCTGAAGCCCGCGTTGAACTTGTTCCGTGGCGTGTTGAAGGCCGGGATGATGGGATCGTCCGCCCCGCTGGTAAGCCTGTTGTAACTGTAGTTGAAGGTGTAGGTCAACTTGGGGCGGTACCAGGTCATCCCCGCATTCACGCCTTGGGTGGTCACTTGCGAAGTTGCATTCGCCGCCACGCGATAGGCCTGGATCCCACCGATCGGGAAACCGTTGGTCGGATCGAATTGCGCGTGCAGCCCGATGATGTATCCGATGAAGTCCGTGTACCAACTGTTGTAAGCGCCGATATCGAAGTAGACATTCTTCCAATGGGTGCCTCGATAACCGATCTCCACGGTCTTCACCTGTTCCGGACGCACGCGGTCCACATTGAAATAGTCGAGCTTGCTCAAGCCTTCCAGCAGTCCGTTCGGCGAGTCGCGGTACGCATTGAAGCTGTCTATGGTGAACATGGAATCGCGGCCCGACTCGAACTGGCCGCTCACATTGCCCAGTAGCAAGGCCCGGCCCACGTTGTAGTAGAGATACTGGTCCGCCAGTGTCGGATTGCGGATCGCGCTGTTGAAGCCGACGCGCCACACATGCGCGGGCGTCTTGGCATAGACCAGCGAAAGCGCCGGCGAGAAGAGCGCTTGGAAATTCTCGTTCTTGTCCATGCGCGCGGTCAGCGTCGCGGTGAGCCGGTCCTGCATCAGCTTCTTCTCCACACCGCCAACGATGCCGAACTCGCTGTTGCGGATCGTCACATTGCCGGTATCGCTGAAAATGGTGCCTGCCGTGTTGGGCATGTACTCGCGGAAGTTTCCGCCCACCGTCACCACTCCGAACGTTGGCTTGAATTTGTACTCGCCCGCGACATGGGCCAGCATGCTCTTGTCATAGAACATGGAGCCGCCATCGGTGAATTTCGTGTGCGTGATCTCGTCGAACTTCTCATTGAAGCGGTCCGTGCCGGGGACGTAGAAGGGATTGAGGTGCTGGCTAACACTGTTCAGGCTGTTTACCGAATCCATCACCACCTGATGGAAGTATTGGAAGGTGGCCAAGTTGTCCTGAATGAATTGATCCTGCCAAATGGGCCACGTGGTGGCATTCAATCCATGTGCGGGAGCTTGCGAAACCGGGATGTAACCCGGCAGGTCCAACACCTGCGACGAGATCCAGGAATTCGGATCGCCACTTTGGCCCCAGAGCTGGTTGTATACGGTATTCCAATCCTTGGTACTGCCTTGCGCATCCTGCAGACGTAGCGCGGTGGTGTAGATGTCATAGGTCTGTCCCGCATCCTCATGGGTCAGGTAAGCTCGCACGAACCAGGTGCCTTCCCTCCTGAGCTCCAACCGATGTTGGAAGAACTTGATATCCTTCAACTGGTACCGGTTGTCGCCTTGGTAAACTGTGCTGCCCGTGCTGAAATTGCTGGCGGCGATCACTTCGAGACTGTCGTTGATACGGTAATGCACCGAGCCACCGACCTTCATGTTCCGAGTACCGTAGTCCACCAGATCACTTTCCTTATAGCCGTTCCTCAGGAACTTCCCCAAGCCCGGATAGGTGCTTCGCGTCAAATTGCTGTTAGCATAGTCGTTGTTCGTGCTCACGTCCTCATCACCATAGATGTTCACCGCATCATAGCGCCCGGGATTGCTGGCATCGGTGGGGCTGTTGGACGTGGGTGCGTAGTTCTCGGCGGGCCAATCATCGGCACGCAATGCATAGGCGTTCAGCTTATAGGCCCAGCGGGGCTTGCCGTTCTTATCCTTGATCACCTCCGCCCAGCGCACCGCCGCCTCCAGCATGTTGCGCTCGCCGCCCTTCACGCTCACACTCAATCCGGGGAAGGTCCACGGGCTCTTGGTCGTCATGTTGATCACCCCGTTGAAAGCACCCGGTCCGTAGTAGGCCGTGCTGGCACCGGCGATCACATCCACCTTCATCACGTCGAGATCACTTGCACCCAAAAAATTCCCAAGGGAGAAGTTGAGTCCCGGACTCTGGTTGTCAACGCCGTCGATCAGTTGCAGCGAGCGCACGGGGCTGGTGCTGTTGAAACCGCGCGTGTTGATCACCTTGAAGCCGAAGCTCGCGGCGGTCATGTCCACGCCTTTCAGGTTTCCGAGGCCCTCATAGAAATCTCCGCCCGGTACCTCCTTGATCCCGATGAGGTCCATCGTCTCCACGGTGAGCGGCGCCTGTTTCTGCTTGTCGCTGATGCGCTGCCGCACCACCTCCGCTTCCTTCAGCATCACGGCATCGGCGACCAGTTTCACCTGTACGTCCTTGTCCAAGCTCGTGACGGTAATGTTCTGCGAGGCATAGCCGAAATAGATGACCATGAGCGTGAAAGGCGGCGGCCTGTCCACGGTCAATTCAAAATGCCCATCGAGATCCGTGACCGCCCCTCCCACCATTTCCTTCACCTTCACCACCGCACTCACAATGGGCTCCCCCGTGGCCGCGTCCGTCACCGTTCCCCGCAGCTTGACCGACTGCGCATCCGCGATGCACGCGATCAACAGCCCCAGAAAGATCAGCATGTAACGTCCCTTCATGCGTGGGTTTTCCTCGTGGATCGGCACCGTCCAAAGTAGCGGGATGCACCACCTGAATGCTCGGCGTGCATACAAGTTATCCACGCGGATACGATGATCCGCCGGAATAGGATATGGTATCGATGAAGGGAAACCGGCTTTCGTCCAACCGCATACATTGGCGCTCCCATCCACCACCCCCATGACCGGATTCAAACGCTCGATCACCTTGCTGGACGCCGTGATGCTCGTCTCGGGCTCGATGATCGGCAGCGGCATCTTCATCGTCAGCGCCGACATGATGCGGCAGCTGGGCTCGCCCGCCTGGATGCTCACCGCCTGGGTGGTGGCGGGCGTGATGACGATCCTCGCCGCGTTGAGCTACGGGGAACTCGCCGCGATGATGCCCAAGGCCGGTGGCCAATTCGTCTACATCCAGCGCGCCTTCGGGAAGCTGCCCGCATTCATGTATGGATGGACGGTGTTCACCGTGATCCAGACCGGCACCATCGCCGCGGTCGCCGTGGCATTTGCCAAGTATTCCGCCGTGTTCTTTCCGGCGGTCGGCGCGGAGCATGTGCTGCTGGACCTTGGCGTGCTGCAGATCAATGCCACGCAGGTGCTCGCGATCTTCAGCATCGTACTGCTCACGTGGTTCAACACGCGCGGCATCCGCAACGGGAAGATCCTGCAGACCACCTTCACGTTGGCGAAAGTGATCGCGCTGCTGGGCCTCATCATTCTTGGCCTGTGGGTCGCTTCGGGGTCCGGCAACCTGCTGCGGAACTTCAGTGCGGGTTGGCACGCCACCGGGCTGGTCACCGCAGCGGATGGCACCGAGAGCTGGACGCCGTTGTTCGGCGTGGCACTTCTTTCCGCGTTCGGCGTGGCCATGGTGGGATCGCTCTTCAGCAGTGACGCTTGGAACAACATCACCTTCATCGCCGGCGAAGTGGACCGGCCCCAGCGCAACATCCCGCTCAGCCTTTTGCTCGGCACCGGCCTGGTCACCGTGCTCTATCTGCTGGCGAACATCGCCTACCTCGCCCTCTTGCCCAATGACGGCATCTCCCACGCCGTGGCGGACCGCGTCGGTGCGGCGGCGGCGCAGGTCATCTTCGGCAACAAGGGCACATTGATCATGGCGGCGCTCATCATGGTGAGCACCTTCGGCTGCAACAACGGCATCATCCTCTCCGGCGGAAGGCTCTACTATGCCATGGCGAAGGATGGTCTCTTCTTCAAGCGCGCCGGCAAGCTGAACAAGGAGGCCGTGCCCGGCTACGCGCTTTGGGTGCAGTGCATCTGGGCATCGCTGCTCTGCCTCAGCGGACGCTATGGCGATCTTCTGGAATACACCATGTTCGCCTCGGTGCTCTTCTACATCGTCACCATCACGGGCCTGTTCGTGCTGCGTCAACGGGAGCCCAACGCGGAGCGGCCGTATCGTGCCTTCGGCTATCCCTTCCTGCCCGCGCTCTATCTCTTGGGTGCCGCAGGTTTCTGCCTGAATCTGCTGTGGAGCAAGCCGCTCTATACCGGCGTGGGCCTCGGCATCGTGGCACTTGGCGCGGTGGTGTATGCGTTCCGGTCAAAGAGCAATGGCTCAGGCGGGAACGATGCTGCGGCGCTGGAAGAAGCCTGAACGGAACATCGCGGCGGGTTGATCCCCCGGCATGGCGTCCAAGCGAAGGATCATCTTGTCCAACACGTGCAGTACACGCATCGGGACAGCACCCTCCACGGCTTCGCGGAACTGCTGAATGTGCGTCAGGACCTCCGCCACCTTCAGGTCGTCCTGCAGGGAATCCTCAAACACCACTAACGCTGAACGTGTCAAGGGTGACGGTATTGACCCCACCTCAACCAATGCGGCGGACAACTCCGCGCCGGAGCGAAGCAGGAGGGCATCGCTGTCCTTGGTGATGATCGGTCTTGGCGCTTGCACGGCGTGAAATTACCGGTGCCGCTCCCCGGGGCATGTAACCCCGGATCTAAATCTTGACAACGCTACGCGTTCGCGAAGCGGCGGCATTCTTCCGCGCAGGCGCGGCAAGCACTCTCGCAGTTCGTGCAGACCTCCATGTCCGGATGTTGGCCGCAGGTCAAGGCGCAGGCCTCGCAGACCCGCGCGCACACCGGTGCCAGATCGACCGCCATGTGGGCCACTTCACTGATGTGCGCATGGCCCAAGTAACTGTGAAGCAAGGTGCAGATGTCCGAGCACGCGCGGCTTAAGGAGATGGACTTGCGGTATCTGTCGAGGTCCGCGCCATAGCTCTTCATTTCCGCACAGCGTTCACAAGCGGTGCTGCACCGCAGGCATTCCTCCATCAGCGTCTTCACGTCGGCCGGGTCCAAGTGCAGCTTGTCGCGCGGCACCTCCGTTTGTGGACGTGCCGAATGGGACACGCGACTGCGCTCACCCCCGGGCGAAGCGGCCTTAGAGGAGAAGGGAGCACCTTCGCCGGGATAAATGAGTTCGTTCGGATCGAACGGATATTCCGGTATCGGCTTATCCATCGCGTCGGGGGCATGTTCCGGCGCCTTGCCGGGCGCCATGCGCGGGTCCTGCTGCGTCAACTTTCCGGTTTTCATGGTAGAACGGTATTGATACGACCCAACCGCCACGCAAATCATGCCGTAATGGAGGTGAACACGTATGTCGTCCCGGATCGTCCGACCATGAAGAAGCAGCCACATACCGGCCGTAGCAATTTCCTTCACTTCTTCCCGCGCATTGGGGAAGGAGTTGCCCTGCAACGCGGCACTTCCGAGGCAACAGGCGCAACGGACGGAAACTGGCACGCCCTTCGCAAAGCCGCCGCCATGTCATCCGCTATCAGCCGAAAGGTTCCTTTGCTTGCCGCCGTCGGCGATGTCCTCTTGATCGGTTTTGCCGTGGGCTGCGTTGCCTTGTTGGTCGCGTTTACCGGCGAACCTCGTGCAGGGAATGGGGACCACGGGACCGCTACTTCCGCTATGCATTGCTCACATCCGGAGCGGCATCCGCAGGACTGACAGCTACCCGAAGGGGTTGGCTCAACCAGCGAATTTCACGGCCTTCTTCAGTGCTTCCGGCAAGGGCGGCAACTTCCGCCGTTCGAAGAGGAAGCTGCTCAGGTCCGCGATCTCGCTGAAGATGTGATGACTGTCCATCGCGCCCTTCAAGTAGGATTGGCCGGTGCTTCCGCCGGTGCCCACGCGCAGACCGATCATGCGGTGCACCATGCTGATATGCCGCGCGCGCCAAGAGGCCATCACCGTATCGATGTCCAGCAATGAATCCAAAAAGCGGAACGCCTGTTGGAAGATCGGCTCGTCGCGGTAGAGCATGATGAAGAGCGCACTGCGCGCAGCTGCCGGAGAAAAACGCCGCTCGGGCGAACCCTCCACGAAGATCTGCCGCCACACTTTCGCATTGCCCTCCTCCCCTTTCACCAGGCTTCCCACGTAGAGCTTTTCCAAACGGTCGAAGAAATCCGTTTCGCCCGGCCAGAACCGCTCTTGAAGAAAAGGCATCCGCTCCAGCCAGTTGTTCACGAGGTCCAGCAATGTGGGTTCATTTTCCAGGGCCTCGATCTGCGCCTTGTGGTCCGGCCGCAGTTGGCTGGTGTAGTACTGCTTGCCGAAGCGCGCCTCCATGCGCAGACCGAGCCTGGCCTCCAGGATCTTGAACTGCATGCTCTGGAATCCGCTCGCGGGGCGCAACAGGTCCCGGAAATCCAGGAAATCCAAGGGCGTCATCGTCTCCAGGATCTCCCACTGGTGTACCAGCACTTCAAGGATCGTCTTCACGCGTTGCAGGCGATGCACGGCGATGTTCAACTCGCCGCCGTTGTCATCCACCTCCTTGTTCTTGAAGATGTCGATCACGCTGCCCACCTCATGGAGCACCTGCTTGAACCACAGTTCATACGCCTGGTGGATGATGATGAAGAGCATCTCGTCATGCGCCTCCACACCGGCCTTGTCGCTCTCAGGGGCCTGCGCGCCGAGGATCTTGTCCAGTTGCAGGTAGTCGGGATAATACACGTTGCTCATGGGTTCGGAATGGTCGCGCCAAATGTAACGGGGCCGCATTGGCGCACGCTGACAAAGGTCAGCGTGCTACATTCGGGCATGCGCTGGCGGACCTTCATTCCTTCTCTATTGCTCGGCCTTGTCTTCCCCTGCACCGGCTATTGCCAATCGAGTGTCGACGCCTTGCGCGGTTCTTCGGATGCGGCGCAGGGTGTGTACGAACGGATCAGTGGGAATGAAACGACGCAAACGAAAACGGACACGGTGTATGCTGAAGGAGCCGCGCAGGTGCAACCGCAATTCCCAGGCGGAATGACAGCTATGTATGCCTACCTCCAGGCAAACATCCATTATCCTGAAAAGGAAATGAATGCCGGGATCCAGGGGAAAGCCCTCGTCGAGTTTATTGTATGGAAAGACGGATCGATACGCAAGGTGAAATTGCGCCAAGGAACAAACCACAACTTGGATGCGGAAGCTATCCGTGCCGTGAAGGCCATGCCATCATGGTCCCCAGGCCGCTTGGATGGGAAAGCGGTCAATGTCCGGTTCACCTTGCCGATCCTCTTCAGTCTTCCGGACCCCGAGCCTCCCTCCAAGGACTGACCGGATGCACGCGCTCGGCTTTTTGCCGAGTGCGTTCCTGCCTAGGGCCTCTGGCCCGCCTCGATCCACGATACGTCTGGAACAGACGGGCCGGAGGCCCTAAGATCCCGCCCACTCGACAAAAAGCCGAGCGGGTCCATGTGTTGAGCAGCGGCCTCTTGCTCCCTCAGCGGTCCCGCGAAGCGGACCTGAGGCAGCCATTGAACTAATCTTTTCGTCGTTCAACTATTATTATAGTTATACTTGCGTCATGGAACAGTTGACGCGTGCCGAGGAGCAAGTGATGCAAGTGCTGTGGAAGCTCGATAAAGCCTTCGCCAAGGACGTGCTGGCGAAGATGCCGAAGCCGCGACCGGCCATCACCACGGTGAGCACCATCATCCGCATCCTGGAGCAGAAGGGTTTCGTGGGGCACACCGCATTCGGCAAGAGCCACCAATACCATCCGCTCGTGAAGAAAGAGACCTACAGCGATCGCCAGATGCACAAGGTGGTGAAGGACTACTTCGGAGGCTCACTGCATGGCCTCGTCTCCTCCTTCGTGGAGAAGAACGACCTCGACGTGCAGGAACTCGACGAGATCATGAAACTGCTGAAGGCCCATAAAAAGCGCTGACCATGGAAACGCTCCTCTACCTGCTTCGGGTGAACATCGCTTTCATCCTGCTCTACGGCATCTTTCATCTCTTCCTACGGAATGCCCCGCATTTCGCGGCGAACCGCGCATGGCTGCTCCTTACGCCGATCGCCGCGTTCCTTCTGCCCTTGATGCAGCTACCCGCCTCGGCTTCCTTGCCCGCCGTCATCGAATTGGCGCCATTGACCATTGGCATCACTGGCAACGCATCGCTGGGCACTCCATCCACACTGACGCCGGAACGTGTGCTTTCGGCGATCTACCTCGGCGGTGTTCTGCTCTCGTTGATCATCCTGACGATCCGCTATGTGCTGGCTTGGCGCAGCAGTCACAGGACCGGTGACGAGGCCCTGTCCTTCTTTGGCCGCATCGTCATCCCCGCCGACGTGCACGGCGATGAAGAGCGCTCCCTCCTTGCGCATGAGCGCGTGCATGCCTCGCATGGCCACAGCTTCGATGTGCTCTTCTACGAATTGCTTGCTGCGCTTTCCTGGTGGAACCCGCTCTGGCGCTTGGCCCTGCGCGAGCTGCGCACCCTGCATGAATTACAGGCCGATGCCGTGGCCAGCACCTTCCATTCCGACTATGGCCACTTGCTGCTCTCCCGCGCATTGGGCGTACCGACCAGCACGCTCGTCAACAGTTTCCGTTCGTCCAACCTCAAAACACGCATCACCATGTTGAACAAGACCGGTTCCCGTTTCTCTGGTTTGAAGTACGCCCTTGCGGTTCCTGCGCTCTTCGTTGCGCTGGTCGCCGTTTCCAGCGCGCGGCCGGATGTGCCGTCCGCTCCTCCCATTCCACCCATGCCACCAGTACCGCCCGCAGCACCAGCCCCGCCTGCCCAGACCGATCCGACGATGGACCTTTCGCAAGTGGATGTTCAACCGGAATTCCCCGGCGGCATGGAGGCCATGTATGCATACATGCTCAATACCGTCCAGTATCCCGAGCAGGCCGCTAAGGACAAACTGGAGGGAAAGGTCTACGTCCAGTTCATCGTGGGTAGCGATGGCAAGGTGGAGGATGTGACGCTCCGGCACGGGGTACGTCATGACATCGATACGGAAGCCATGCGCTCAGTGGCCTCCATGCCGAACTGGACACCTGGCCAGAAGGACGGGCACGCTGTGGCAACCCGCTTCATCATTCCCGTTGTATTCGCCTTGAAAAAGGCGGAAGCTCCTGCCAAGGACTAGCTGGTCGTTGTGACCTGAAAACAGGAACGGCCCGGGATCACCGGGCCGTTCTCGCTTTCAGGTATCAAGCACTACTTCATTGCTGGTGCTGGTGCTGGTGCTGGTTGCTTGGCTTGTTGCTTTGCCTGTTGCTTCTGTTGCATCCGGGCCTTCATCTCCGCCTCCATCTTCTGCCACTCGGTCATTTGTTCCGGGGTGAGCACGGCCTTCAGTTCCTCGTCCTTCTTCATGTTGAGGTCCTTCGCCTTGGATTGCGCATCGCCCTTCGTGGCGGTTCCCGCAGCCTTTGCATCCTTGTGTTCCTCCCTCACCGCCATCATGTCCTTCGCGAAGCGGTCATTGATCTCCTTCACTTTCGGCACCTGTGCATCCGTGAGCTTCAAGCGCTTGGTCATCATCTCCGTAAGGTGCTCCGAGCGGTCTCCCGGAGTAGCCTTGTTCTGCATGGCGTCCTGCGCCATCAGGCTTCCACCCATCAGTGCGGTGAAGGCCAACGTCAGCATCATCTTGTTCATGTTCTTGGGTTGGTTGGTTTGCGGCACCAATTGACGAATACCGTGCCGATCCATTTCGGTATTCACAAAGATCAGCAAAGGCAGAAAGCCGTCTTCTTCGGCTTCATCACCAAAGGCATGCCTCCTATTGCTCACGTCAACTCATAGGATATGCGTTCTTTCACCGCCACGACCCAACGAACGCAACGGGCCGGCAACGGAGGAGGGTAACGGCGGTTCCTTGAGTGGGAAGGACGTATCTGTCGTGGCGCATCCTTGGCGTCCTTTGCGCCGTGGCGGTGTAAGGCCCTGCGTCAGTAAAGGGATCAAGAGGCGATAACCTTGCTTCATGATCATCCTGAAGCGCACTTCGGCCCTTACTCGCCCATTGCCGCGATCTCCTTGTTCCCCAGGATCCGCGTCGCGCAGCCATTGGCCGTCACGTTCAGCATCGCCTTCCCGATCGCCACGGTGGTGGTGATATTGTCGGGGAACACCGGCCTCAATGCCATCAGTATCGGGCCAAGCACTACCAACAGGCCGTTGATCCATGCCGTGGCGGACTTTACCCCGCGCTTGGGCATGATCATGCCCGGCCGGAACATGAATGCCGCCTTGAAGCCCATGCGCAGCAAGGCGTTCTCCACGCCTCCCTTCACATTGGCCCAATCCAATTTGCTGTCCTCGGCGGTGGAGGTGCCCGCACCGGAGACGTAGCAGAAGGTCATCGCCGGGTTGCGCGGCAGCAGTGCTTCCGCAATGTGCAGCGTGAGGTCGCGCGTGATCCGCCGGTACTCTTCCTTGCTCTTGCCCAGCGAGGTGGTGCCCAGGCAGAAGAAGCATCCGTCGCAGCCCGCGAGCTGGTCCGCCACCGGTGTGATGTCCAGCAGGTCCGGGGTCAGTACCTCCTTCAGCTTCGGGTGGGTGATGCCTGCGGAACGGCGAGCAAGCACGAGCACCTCGCTGACCCGCGCATCGTCGAGGCATTCCAGCAATACGCCCTTGCCCACCATCCCGGTGGCGCCTGTGAGAATGATCTTCATTGGCTTGTCTTCGTGCACCAAAGATCATCCGGATCCAGCTTGGCACGCTCCTACCTTCAGGACTATCGCCTCTTATTGCCTGCGCTGACCATGGGAAATGTGTTCTTCCACCGCCACGGCGCAACGAACGCAACGGAGACGCAACGGATATGAACTACGGTGTGACCGCGCTATTGGGCTGGCATATCCATCGTGGCGGATCCTTGACGCCCTTCGCGTCGTGGCGGTGCAAGATCCCGCGCCACTATAGCGATAGCACTGCTCCTACCTTTGTTCCATCGCCACGCCCAATGCAACATGGCGAACACCGCATGACGGAAAAGAAACAGACCTCTTTGGACAAGGCATTCGCCGCGCTATTAAGCGACGACGACGCAAAAGTGCTGGGCGCCATCGCCACCATCCACGAGAAGGGGGACGCAAAGGCCATCTTCCCCTTGCTGCATGCCTTGGCCGGAACGGACGATCCCGCGCGCCAGCGGAGGATCCAGGGATTGCTCTATGAGGTAAAGGTGAAAGAGGCCGCCGTGGAATTGGCCCGCGCGCTCGATGAGCCCGCGCTGCTCGACGTGCGCAAGACCGCCATCGCGGCCTTCTGGAATGCGGGGCTGGACGCGCAACCCTATGTGGAGCGCCTGATCGACGTGGCCGTGGAAGGCGACGCCGATGAGACCTTCGAAGTGCTCACCGTGATCGAGAACCAGGAACTGCTGCCGGAGAAGGTGGCGCGCCTTGGCTTGGCCCGTGTGAAGAAAGCGCTGACCACGGAGCAGGATGAATACAAGAAGGCCCTGCTCGAAGAACTGAAGGCCCACCTCGAGGACCGACTGGGCAAGTAGCGGTCCCCGTTCATGTCTTGATGGATGAAGAGCGAGCCCACCACGGATAACATACTTCCGAAAAAGCAACGCCCCCGTCTTGCCCTTGCGCTGGTGATCGCATTGGCCTTGCTGGCCGTCGCCTGGGGCTTGAGGGTCTACTATCTGCCGCAGTACCGTTCGAGACAGGTCTCCGCAGAGGTGCAGGTACTTTCCGCAGAACAACGCCTGCGCGATGGCGACATCATCTTCCAGACCTCACGGTCAGCGCAAAGCCAAGCGATCCAGACCGCCACGCATTCCGCCTACAGCCATTGCGGATTGATCTTCCGCACAGATACCGGGGACCGTGAATGGCTGGTGCTGGAGGCGGTGCAACCGGTGAAGTGGACGCCACTTGACAGTTGGATCGCACGGGGCGAGGGCGGGCACTTTGTGATCAAACGATGTGAGACGGATCCCGAGTTGCCGGAACCCATGCTCGGATCGTTGAAGATCGCCGGGGAGAAATATGTTGGAAAGGATTATGACCAAAATTTCGGATGGAGCGATGACCGCATCTACTGTTCGGAGCTGGTCTGGAAGGTCTACCACCAGGTCACCGGCTTGGATCTGGGCGAGCTGCAACGACTGGGCGACTTCGACCTGAGCGATCCGCTGGTACAGAAGAAACTGAAAGAGCGCTATGGTGACAAGCTCCCTTTGGATGAACCCGTGATCTCGCCAGCGCGCATCTTTGAGAGCGACCTGTTACACACCGTGATCGAACAATGAAGCATCCGCCCCGCAAGCACGTGGAGAAGCACTTCACCTCCTCGGACCTGGTGAAGGACATCGTGATCGGCATGGCCGACGGCCTCACTGTGCCCTTCGCCTTGGCCGCCGGACTCAGCGGCGCAGTGAACAGCAACGGCATCATCATCACCGCGGGCATCGCGGAGATCGTCGCGGGTTCCATCGCCATGGGCCTCGGTGGCTACCTCGCAGGCCGCACCGATGTGGAGCACTACGACTCCGAGCTGAAGCGCGAGTACGAGGAAGTGGAGAACGTGCCGGAGAAGGAAAAGCAGGAAGTGCGCGACGTGCTGGGCGAATACGGCATCAGCGCCGAACTGCAACATCAGGTGGCCGAGGAACTGAGCCACGACAAGAAGCAATGGGTGGACTTCATGATGAAGTTCGAACTGAACATGGAGAAGCCTGATGCGCTGCGCGCCCGCAAGAGCGCCTTCAACATCGGCGCCTCCTACATCGTGGGCGGCATCGTGCCGCTGCTCGGATACTTCGTAACGGACACGCCCGAGAAAGGCCTGCTCATCTCCTCCATCACCACCGTCACGTTCCTCTTCGTGTTCGGATACGTGAAGACGAAGCTCACCGGCGACAGGCCGCTGTGGGGAGCGATCAAGACCACCTTCATCGGGATCCTCGCGGCCAGCGCCGCATTCCTCATCGCACGGTGGATCTCCTGAAGGAGCGCAGAGTCCTCCGCAATAACGCACCTGCTCGCACGCATCGGGATGAATGAAGCAGACCACCTTTCATTCATGATCACTAAATTCGCTCCCTAACCAACAAACCACACCCAACGCATGAAACACACGTACTCAACTCCTCTGCTATTCGGCATGGGCCTCTTGATGGCAGGAACGGCCATGGGCCAGCTCTCTTTCTCGGAAGGATTCGATGACCTCTCCACCAGCGGTTGGACCGTGGTGAACAAGAGCAATCCTCTTGGGGCCACCATGTGGGACCAAGGAAATGGCACCATCGGCGTTGACGCCGGGCACTCGGGGGATGAAACTTCATATGTTTTCGATACCTACACAGCCACGGACGACGCCGGTACCGGAACGATCAGTGATTGGCTCATCAGCCCTGCCACCACCATCAACAATGGTGATTCCCTTTCGCTCTACACCATCTCCTACAACAGTGCTACCTATGCTGACCGCATCGAAGTCCGGATCAGCCCCAATGGTGGAAACGATGTGGGATCGGATGAGTCCAGCGTCGGCGACTTCACCAATTTGGTGTTCACGATCAACCCCAGCTTGGACAATACCAGCTATCCTGATGTGGCTGTGAGCGGTGACACATGGACTTATTTCGGGGCCGTGGTCTCCGGTCTTTCCGGCGCTACATCCTGCCGCATCGCCATCCGCTATTACATCACTGACGGAGGTGGAACAGGATCGAATGGGTCCAGTGTCGGCATCGATGATGTTTCGGTCGGGAACCACATCGCTGGTATCAATGAGATCGCCCTCCATGGTGTTGGCGTTTCCCCGAATCCGACATCGGACAAGGTGAATGTGCAATTGCCCGCTTCCGGCAATTACGACGTGACCGTTTTTGATGCCACCGGCCGCCAAATGGTAATGGAGCAAATGTCCAATAACGGCTCCATCGATCTTTCCTCCTTCGACACCGGCGTCTATGTGCTCGAAGTGCGCGATGTGGCGACCAATGCGGTCTCCCGTCAGCGCATTGTGAAGCGCTGATCTCATCTCTTCCATGAAAAGGCCTGCCTCATTCGAGGCGGGCCTTTTTTATGGTCCCAACACCGTTATCATTGCCCTATGCCCACCGTCGTGAATATCCCGGACCAGCCGACTGCCGTGGCCGGACCATCGTCCTCGCGCATCGCATGGCCGATGGCCGTGCTCACCACGCTCTTCTTCATCTGGGGCTTCATGACGGTGATGAACGATGTGCTGATCCCGCACCTCAAGGCCGTCTTCACGCTGAGCTGGTGGCAGAGCATGCTGGTGCAGTTCTGCTTCTTCGGCGCGTACTTCCTCGGCTCGCTGATCTACTACCTCATCTCGCGCGGCGGCGAGGATCCCATCCTGCGCATCGGCTACAAGCGCGGGCTCATCGCAGGGCTTTTGCTGAGCGCATTCGGTAGCGCCCTGTTCGTTCCCGCCACATACGTGCATGTCTATGGCTTTTATCTCGCGGCGTTATTCGTCCTCGGCCTTGGCTTCACCTTGTTGCAGATCGCGGCGAATCCCTTCGTGGCGATCATCGGTTCCGCGGAAGGCGCGAGCAGCCGCTTGAACCTCGCTCAGGCCTTCAATTCCCTGGGCACCACGCTTGCACCGTTGATCGGCGGCGCGCTCATCTTCGATCTCTTCAAAGGCGACGCGGCGGTGCGCTGGCCCTACGCGTTCTTCGCGTTGCTGCTCGTGGCGCAAGCGATCTGGGTGTTCTTCACCGCATTGCCGGAACCTCCGCGCACCGCGATGCACGAGCGCCGGAATGCCTTGCGCCATCGGCAACTGCGGAATGGCATGGGCGCCATCTTCTGCTATGTCGGCGCGGAGGTTGCCATCGGCAGCCTCATCATCGGCTACCTCGCGCTGGATGGCGTGATGGGCCTTGCGCACAACGACGCGAAGAACTACCTGAGCCTCTATTGGGGAGGTGCCATGTGCGGCCGTTTTCTCGGTGCGGTTGCCTTGAGCGATCGCTTCAAAGGCATCCAACGGTTCTTCCTTTTGGCGTTGATCGGCATCGCGATGTTCGCATTGCTCTGGTGGATCAACCGCCTCAGCGGCGGACTCGACATCCGGCAACTCTGGCCCATGGCGGTATTGATCGGCGCGAACATGGCGGTCTTCCTCATCGTCGGTCGCCGGCCCGGATTTGCTGTCGGCATCTTCGCCTGCGTGGCCATCGCGTTGTTGGGCATCACCATCATCTCCGGTGGAAGCATCGCGATGTGGGCCATCCTCGCGATCGGCCTGTTCAACTCGATCCTGTGGAGCAACATCTTCACCCTGGCCATCGCTGGATTGAAAGGCGACACCGGCCAAGGCAGTTCGCTGCTGGTGATGATGATCCTCGGCGGCGCGTTGATCCCCTTGGCACAAGGTGCGATCATCGATGCGATGCAGTCTAACGGCATGGGCGAAAGCGCGATGCACATCAGCTTCCTCCTGCCGGTGCTGTGCTATTGTTATCTCGCGTGGTACGGCTTCGCGGGAAGCAGACCGGGGATAATTGCATCGGCTGATACAATGCCTGTTGTGGACATCGCCTCTTAGGAAGTGGTAAGAGATCGGAACGGCTCCGCTCTTGCATTACACCTTTGCACCTCAACGACGTAACCTGCGGAAACTCATCTGTGCCATCTGCGTCATCTGCGGAAAAATCAAACACACCTGCGGACCATGATCATCGGTATCGACATCGGAGGGACCAGCACCAAGATCGGCCTCGTGGACGAAGGCAAGGTGATCGCGCAAGTGAACCTGCCCACCACCGGCCACGCCAGCGCCGAGGCCTTCGCCGATGCTCTCGCGGACGCGATCCGACAACTGACAACTAACAACGGACAACTACCCACTGCCATCGGCATCGGCGCACCGAACGCCAACCAGCATACCGGCATCATCGAGATGGCACCGAACCTCCCGTGGAAGCATGATGTTCCCTTGGCGCGCATGGTGGAGCTGCGCACCGGAATACCTTCCATGTTGGGCAATGACGCGAACGTGGCCGCCTTGGGCGAATGGCGCTACGGCGCGGGCAAGGGCTGCAAGGACCTGCTGATGGTGACCTTGGGAACCGGTGTCGGCAGCGGATTCATCGTCAATGGCCAACTGATGCTGGGCAGCCACGGCAATGCGGGCGAGGTAGGCCACATGACGATCGTGATCGACGGCAGATCCTGCACCTGCGGACGTGCGGGCTGTTTGGAAGCATACGTGAGCATTCGCGGATTGCGGCAGACCTATGCGGAACTCGACGGCGACCCGGAAGTGCTGAAGGAGGAAGGAGTGCTCTGTATCGCACGGGCCTCCGAGCGAGGAGATGCCGCGGCCTTGCAGACCTTCCGCCATGCGGCGCGCTGGCTGGCTGTGGGCCTGGCGAATGCCGTGGCCGTCACCGGTCCCGAACGCATCGTGCTCTTCGGCGGCATCGCGCGCAATGGCGAATTGCTGATGGCCCCGCTGCGCGAGCGCTTCCGCGAATTCCTGCTCAACATCTACCAAGGCCGCGTGGACCTCGTGGCCTCCGCCCTGCCGGATGATGACGCGGCGATCCTCGGTGCTGCGGCGTTGACGACGTTGTGAGGAAGAAAGAGACCCGCAACGACGCTACGACGCAACGGTAACGCCACGTAACGCATTCAAGATCTTCCTTTCAGGCGTTGCGCATTCGTTGCGCCGTTGCGGTGAACCTCAGACCCTATTTTCGTCCAATGATCAACCGCATCCTTCCTGCCCTGCTTCTGATCGCTCCTGCGCTGCTTCACGCCCAGGACACCACGACATGGGCCACCAACTACGCCACCGAACTGGTGAACCCCTTCATCGGCACGGGTGGACATGGACACACCTTTCCCGGTGCGTGCGTGCCTTTCGGAATGGTGCAGGTGAGTCCGGATACGCGTCCCGATCCACAGGAATGGGACGGCTGTGGCGGCTACCACTATAGCGACAGCCTGATCTACGGCTTCAGCAACACCCACCTCAGTGGCACCGGCGTGGCCGACCTCTGCGATGTGCTGTTGATGCCCATGAGCGGTGGCCGAAGCACGAAGCCGAACGAATACCGCTCCCGCTTCTCGCACTCCCGCGAAGCCGCGCATGCCGGTTACTACCGCGTGCATCTCGACGATCCGAACGTGGATGTGGAACTCACCGCCACCGCGCGTGTTGGCATGCAGCGGTATCGCTTTGCAAAGTCCACCGAACGTTCCATCACGTTGGACCTCCGCCATCGCGACCGTCTCTTGGCCAGCTCCATCCGCCAAAGCGGCCCGAGCGAGATCGTCGGCGAGCGCCGTAGCCGGTCGTGGGCGCGCGACCAGCATCTCTTCTTCTGCATCCGCATCGATCGCAAGGTGCAGTTGGACAATGACCTTTCCGACAGCACGAAGGCCGTGATCATCCTGCCTTCGGACAGCTCTGTGGTGCTGGTGAAAGTCGGCATCAGCGCGGTGAGCATCGATGGTGCGCGGAAGAACCTCGAAGCCGAAGTGCCGGGCTGGGATTTCGACGCCGTGCGCAAACAGGCGGAAGAGAGCTGGGACAAAGAACTGGGCCGCATCCAGGTGCAGGGCGGCACCCCCGATCAGCAGCGCATCTTCTACACCGCGCTCTACCACAGCCTGCTCGTGCCCTACATCTTTAACGATGTGGACAACAAGTACCGTGGCAACGACGGCAAGGTCCACACCGCGGATCACAACGAATACACGGTCTAGCCTGTGGGACACCTTCCGCGCCGAGCATCCGCTCTTCACCATCATCGAGCCGGACCGCGCCGTGGACTTCATCAAGACCTTCCTCGATATCTACTCGCAGACAGGGCGCCTGCCCGTGTGGGAACTCTGGGGCAACGAGACCGATTGCATGATCGGCTACCACAGCGTGAGCGTGATCGCCGACGCATATCTCAAAGGCATCCGCGGCTTCGATGCCGACCTCGCGCTGAAGGCGATGACGGCCAGCGCCATGCGCGACGAGACCGGCCTGAACGCCTTGCGTGCCAAGGGATACATCAGCAGCGAGGACCAGAGCGAGAGCGTGAGCCGCACCTTGGAATACAGCTACGACGACTGGTGCATCGCGCGCATGGCACAGGCCATGGGCAAGGACAGTCTGGCCTCGGCCTTCTTCGTCCGCGCATCCAACTGGCGCAACCTCTTTGATCCCTCCACCGGCTTCATGCGCGCCCGCTACAATGGCGGTTTCATGTCGCCCTTCGATCCCTTCGAGGTGAACTTCAACTACACCGAGGCCAACGCGTGGCAGTACGCCACCTTCGTCCCGCAGGATGTCGCTGGGCTGGACCGCGCGCTGAAGAACGCCGGCAAGGGCGGCCTGGAACAGAAGCTGGACGAGCTCTTCAGCGCAGCGGACAAAACACATGGCCGCGACCAAAGCGACATCACCGGACTGATCGGCCAGTACGCGCACGGCAACGAACCGAGCCATGCCATGGCGTGGATGTATTGCAAGGTGGACCGGCCCGACAAGGCCCAGCGTATCGTGGACGGCATCCTCAACAACTTCTACAAGAATGATCCGGACGGCCTGATCGGCAATGAGGACTGCGGCCAGATGTCCGCGTGGTATGTGATGAGCGCGCTCGGCCTCTACCAGGTGGCGCCCGGCGACCCGGACTTCTCCCTGCTCGCTCCGCTCTTCCACGCCTATCGCATCAACCTGCCCAACGGCAAGCAGGTCTCCGTCACCAGCACCGGAGGAATGGATCACAGTCCCTCGTTCATCAAGAGCACCGTGTTGAATGGCAAGGCCGGCGATGCCGCATCCATCCCCTACTCCACCCTGATGAACGGCATGGACCTGAAGCTCGGGCTCACGCAGGAATGGCGGCCATCGGACCGGAAGTCTGCGCGGAACGCACTGCCTACCGTGGTGGGTGCCATCGCCGCAAATGCCGACAGGAACTATCCGCCTACCACACCGTTGATCACCGCTGCATCGCAGGCCTTCAAAGACTCGTTGATGATCACACTCAGCGAATTGGACGCGCGCTGGCCGATCTACTACACCGTGGACGGTTCCATACCGACACCGAAGAGCCGTCCATACACAACGCCCATCCCTATCGATGGGCCCACCGAAGTGCGCGCCATGGCCGGGAAGGATGGCATCTGGAGTCCGGTCGTCACCGCGCGCTTCACGCAGATCGATCCCTCGCGCACCATCACTGTGCAGAGCCAATGGTCCTCGCAATACGCCGCCGCCGGACAGAACGCCTTGATCGATGGCGTGCGCGGCGCGAAGGATTTCCGCACCGGCGGCTGGCAGGGCTATCTCGAACAGGACGTGCTGGCCACGATCGACCTTGGCAGCGTGAAGACCCTGCATCGCCTCGGCCTCGGCGTATTGCAGGACGCGGGTTCGTGGATCTGGTATCCGCAAAGCGTGCAGTTCGCTTGGAGCATGAACGGCCGCGACTGGAGCAGCGCCACCGTGGAGGACAGCGTGCCGCGCACGGCGATGGGCGCGCAGACGATGGACATGATGACCAACGTCCTCAACAAGCACGCGCGCTACATCAAGCTGATCGCGAAGAACCCCGGCCCCTGCCCGGATTGGCATCCCGGCCATGGCGATGCAAGCTTCATCTTCACGGATGAGCTGCTGATCGAGTGCGAGTGATCGATGTTCTGGTCCGACGTCCTCGCGACTTTACAACCGTCATCGCGAGGAGTCTTGGACGAAGCGATCTTGTCTTGGCGCCTGTGGCACGGATCCCCCAACCGTCATCGCGAGGAGGCTCTGCGACGAAGCGATCTTGTACTGGCGCCTGCGGCACGTACCTAAGCCACGCATCCATGCCGTCCCAAGCATGCATACAAGATCGCTTCGGCCCCAAATGCGGGCCTCGCGATGACGTCCTTACTACCCTCATCGCGAGGAGTCCCCGACGAAGCGATCTTGTCCTGGCGCCTGCGGCACGACTCCCTCCTACATTGGCCTCACATCCGATCCCATGAAACGCGGAGGCTGCACCTACATCATGACCAACCGACGTGGCGGCGTCCTCTATGTCGGTGTTACAAGCAACCTCATTGGTCGAGGCCACCAACACAAGACCAAGCACTACCCCAAAAGCTTCACGGCGCGTTACAACTTGGACAAGCTTGTCTACTACGAAGCATGGCCCACTATTGTGGAGGCCATTGCAAGGGAAAAGCAGATCAAGGCGGGAAGCCGCGCCAAGAAGGTGAAACTGATCGAAGGAATGAACCCGGAGTGGCACGACCTCTACGAGGGCCTGCTGCGCGAGGCGGAGACAGGTGAGAAGTAGGTCTGACACTTTTTAGCACATCATCGCGCCTTTACTTCCATCATCGCGTCTCCTACCGTCATCGCGAGGAGGCTCTGCGACGAAGCGATCCTGTACTGGCGCCTGCGGCACCGATGATGCACCGCAGGTATCCTCAAGTGCGGCCTAGGGTCATGCCGCCAACGCCATGGCGCTGGCACTCATCGGGCTGGAGCCCGCTGTACCAAAGGCCGCCACGCGGAAAGAGTAGTACTTCGGCGCAATGAGGTCCGTCGCAGTATAGCTGTTGCGCGTGGTCTGTGCCACCAGCTTCCAACCGCTTTCCACCGTAGGGTCGCCGTCGGTCATCCACACTTGGTAGGCCGATCGGCCGTGAACCGCATCCCATCTCAGTTCCACTTGTTTCGGGAAAGGGGTGCGGATGGCCCGCACATTCGTCGGCGCCGGCAACCTGCCCAGCCGCTCCGCCCGTTTGCGTGCCTCGAAGCCCGAACTCAGGATCATCCCCCGGTCATCGCCGGCCACGGAGGAAACATGACCGGCCAGGCGGTGCAGCACCTTCGAATAGACCGCCAACGCCACCCGGCGACCCTCATACTCCTGCTTCCCACCGTTCAGCAGCACCAGTGCGTTCGCTGTTTCCAGGGCGTCCACCGCAGCGGTGATCTCCGCCAGCGGCGGCATCGGTGCGGGGAAGTCCACATTGCCGGTCATCTTGATGATGATGTTGCGGCCTTTTTCCACCAACGCCGAAGAGGTGACGTGGGCAATTCCAAGCTTCACAAGGCTCATGGCATTCGGTTTACATGCAGCGGTGAATTCCTCCACATGGCCCCCTTGTATCGCAGGTGGAACGACCATGGTTTCCTTGGGATACCAGTGTTTACACCAGGCCAATGCCCCATAAAAAACCTTTTGAGTGGAATTAGCGCTACTCCACCCCCATCGCTACCCCTGTATGCCACTGGCGATCAATGGCATTCCATCCTCCCACAGGTATAGGTGGCAACTCCCGTTCCCTATTGGATGTCGCGGGCAAGCCATCGACCTCTGCCGACATCACATTGGATGACGAGGGCAAGCCATCGACTTCTGCCGACATCACATTGGATGACGCGGGCAAGCCATCGACCTCCGCCGACATCATATTGGATGACGAGGGCAAGCCATCGACTTCTGCCGACATCACATTGGATGACGCGGACAAGCCATCGACCTCTGCCGACATCATATCGGATGAC